>Ga0209023_10000008_pt1 | contig 455701 bp, 425 predicted proteins | sample LakOneMetagenome_FD_187468 | JGI IMG/M metagenome (GOLD analysis project Ga0209023, IMG submission 187468) | Freshwater and sediment microbial communities from Lake Erie, Canada (SPAdes) (version 2) | ecosystem: Environmental > Aquatic > Freshwater > Lentic | place: Lake Erie, Canada... | reverse complement strand
CCACCAAGTGTCAATAAAAAACCGCCGAAAGGCGGTTTTTTATTGATGGCTGCGAACAACAATTCTCACTTGGCAGCCAGGCGCAGTATTTTTATTTCGGTTTCCAGGGCCTCGATTTTTCGATCACGTGCGGCGATCGCTTTTTCAACATCGGCCGCCTCGTAACGTAGCGGTATGTGTTGCGGGCAATTGGCATCCCAGGCTACTACCTTTAGCAGGATTACCTGTTCAGCACGTGCTTTGTAATTTTCCGGCATTAATCTTGCCACCAGTTCATTATCACCTTCAACGATTTGCGCCTCACCCCAGATTTTTATGCGCTGCCGGTTGGCATAATCAATCAGGAATAAATGAAATTTGGGATTGTCGGCCAGATTGCCACTGGAGATGAACTGGCGATTGCCGTTGAAATCGACAAAGCCAATCGTCTTTTCGTCGAGTACTTTCAAAAACCCCGGCGGGCCGCCACGGTGCTGGATATAGGGTTGTCCTTCCTGGTTGGCGGTCGCCAGAAACACACTGATCTGTGCTTCGATAAAAGCTTTCAGGTCATCGCTGATTTTGGTTTTCCAGCCACTGCCCTGCTCCATATTGGCATAGGCTCGCCTTGAGCCCTTTTTACTTTGAATGCTTTTCACCGTTTCGGTGAATGCAATATCACTGGGATAGCGAAGTGTAGATTGCATGGGGACACCTAAAAACCAAATTCACTCAGGGAGGGATAATCATCGGGTCGGCGGTTTCCCTGCCAAAGGAATTTCCGTTCACTGGCGTTGATTGATAGATCGTTGATGCTGGCAATGCGTGTATGCATTAGACCTTGCTTATCAAATTGCCAGTTTTCGTTTCCGTAACTGCGATACCACTGGCCGCTGTCGTCATGCCATTCATAGGCAAAACGGACGGCTATCCTGTCCCCGTTAAAAGCCCAGAGCTCCTTGATTAACCGATATTCGAATTCGCGATTCCATTTGCGCGTCAAGAACTGTTTGATCGCATCGCGACCAAGTACATGCTCTGCCCGATTACGCCAACGGCTGTCAGATGTATAAGCCAAGGCTATCCGGGCCGGATCGCGCGAGTTCCAGGCATCTTCTGCCATCCGCACTTTCTGCACCGCGGTTTCATGCGTGTAGGGTGGCAACGGTGGACGTAAAGCATCGGGCATTGCGTTCATGATGAAATTCCTTCAAGCCGGGCCTTTCGACCCGGCTCAAAATCGGTAAATTATGCGGCCAGTTTTGTGCTTACTTTCGGAAAATCGATATCCGTTTGTGCAACGTTGTTGACATAGTTGGTCAACACGTTCAACGCAACATTGACGATAATTTCGATCACTTCCGCATCGTCGAAACCGGCAGTACGCAGGGTTGCCAAATCGGCGTCAGAAACTTGACCATGGGTTTCCGCCACGCGGCGTGCGAATCGCAGAGCGGCATCGGCTTTTGCATCGGACGAATGGGCATCTCGTGCGGCTTCAATTTCGTCGCCGCTGAGTTTTGCAGCATTGGTGGCTATATAAGTATGAGCCGACAGGCAGTAGTCGCAGCCGTTGTATTCGGCCGTAGCCAGAGCGATGCGCTCACGCATTTGAGCATTGAGCTTGCCCTTGGCGACTGCACCATTCAGTGACAGATAACCTTCAAGCGCTGCGGGGCTGTTGCCCACCAACTTCATCAGATTGGGGACGATGCCCAGTTGTTTTTTGACGGCGTCGAGCAATGGCTTGGAAGCTTCGAGGGATTGCTCTACGGTAGGGATATTCAAACGTGACATGGTGGTTCTCCTTGATAATGGGTAATGACATTCGGTGGGAAATCGCTAATTCCTTAGCGAGTGGGGAAAGTTTAGTTAGTGCTCTAAACGAATAGAATCTCCTTTATTTGCAATTGACTATTCCGTATAGTGGAATAATGGACAAATTCAATCTGATCTCGATTTTCGTCGCCGTGGTCGATACCAATGGTTTTGCCGGTGCCGCCCGCAAGCTCAACATCTCGCCGCCGGCGGTGACGCGTGCCATTAACGAGCTCGAGACGCGACTCAATGTGCGTCTGCTTACCCGCACCACACGCAGCGTGCGGGTGACCGATGCCGGTGCGCGCTATGTTGAAGACTGCAGACGAATCATTGCGGAGCTGGCGGATGCAGATGAATCGGTAGGCGGCGCCCATGGCGTTCCGCGCGGGCGACTTACACTGACGGCGCCCATGCTATTCGGTGCGAAATTTGTCACGCCAATCGTGACCGAATATTTGCAGCGTTATTCCGAAGTCGGTGCGACCTGCCTGTTTCTTGATCGCGTGGTCAATATGATGGACGAAGGCGTCGATGTCGCCATTCGCATCGGCGAACTACCCGACTCCAGCATGCAGGCAATTCGAGTGGGGCAAGTACGCAGTGTTATTTGTGCATCGCCCGCCTATTTGAAAAAACACGGCATCCCGAAATCGCCGGACGATCTTCACAATCACACCATCATCTCTGCCAATAGCGTGACACCGGCACCGGAGTGGAAATTGGTCGGGAATGGCGTCGACCATTCGGTCAAATTGCAATCGCGTCTCAACACAAGCACGAATGATTCTGCCGTTGTTGCTGCCGTCGCCGGTTTCGGGCTGACGCGTTTATTGTCCTACCAGATTGCCGATTATCTTCGCGACGGGCAATTGAAAACCGTACTCGGCGATTTTGAACCCCGCATGCTTCCTATTCATGTCGTTCATCGTGAAGGCCGGCACGCATCGCAAAAAGCGCGTGCCTTTATCGACCTGGCGGTAGAACGTCTGCGTGCCAATACCGCATTGAATTGAAGCGGGTCAATTACCGAATAATTTTTCGACTTTGAACAAAGTCAGCAATCCCATGACCAGAAAAATACTGGCGGCAATCGAATGCACGAGTTTCATCGGGATTTTTTCGGCGAATTTATTGGCGATGAAAACCGCGGGGACGTCGGCGATGAGCATGCCTAGTGTGGTGCCGACAACGACCATCAACGGTGCGCCGTAATGGGCGGCCAAGGCAACTGTCGCGATTTGGGTTTTATCACCCATTTCGGCCAGAAAAAAAGTGATCAGGGTCGCGCCGAACACGCCGTATTTTTTCGCCGTGCGGGTTTCTTCTTCCTCGATCTTGTCGGGAATCATGGTCCAGATCGCCATGCCGATAAACGAGATGCCCAAAATCCAGCGCATCACATCCGGACTGACAACCGTCGTAATCCAGGCACCGAGTGCGCCGGCCATGCCGTGGTTGATAATCGTCGCGCATAAAATTCCCAGGATGATGGGAACAGGCTTTTTGAATCGGGCTGCAAGAATGAAGGCGAGCAATTGCGTTTTGTCGCCGATTTCCGCCAGTGCAACAACGCCGGTCGAGATAAGTAGTGCTTCCATTTGATTCTCCTTGGCCGGATTACAGACGATTGACCGCATCGCCGCCCGGCCAAACCGAAGGCAATATGGTCAAAGGTCTTGCCAAATTGAAACTGTCTGCGCCATGGTCTGTTGACCAAGTATGTTGACGCAGACCTCTTGTGCGAAGAGCGGCTACTCCCCAATGACGGGTGAATTATACATGGCCGTAGGGGCGCTTGCTTGCTGCGCCCTCATATCCCGACAATGCATCGCCGTAGGGGCTCCTCTGCTTGCTGCGCCCAGGTATTGCGACAATGCATGGGCGCAGCAAGCAGGCGCCCCTACGTTCAACGTAATTCTCGTCTCAATATCTTGCCGACAGCCGATTTCGGAAGCGCGTCACGAAATTCGATGACTCTTGGTTGTTTGTAACCGGTCAAATGTTTTCGGCAATGGGAACGCAAATCTTCTTCGCTTAATGCGGGGTCTTTTTTCACGACGACCAGGCGCACCGCTTCTCCGCATTTTTCATCCGGGATGCCGACTACTGCCGCTTCCAGCACGCCTGCATGCATGGCGACGACGTCTTCGATTTCATTCGGAAACACATTGAAACCGGAAACCAGAATCATGTCTTTGCGGCGATCAAGCAAAAAGTAATAGCCCTGCTCGTCGACTTTCGCGATGTCGCCGGTACGGAACCAGCCGCCATCGAAAAAGGCATTGGCAGTTTCTTCCGGTTGCTGCCAATAACCAGTAGTCATTTGCGGGCCACGCGCACACAACTCGCCAGGCTCGCCCATCGGGACGACATTTCCATTTTCATCGCGCAAGCTGATTTCCACTTCGCCCAATGCAATGCCGATGGAACCCACCGGATTAGGTGCATCCCAGCGATTATAGGTAATGGCGGCACTGGTTTCCGACAAGCCATAGCCTTCGACAACTTGCATGCCGGTCACTTCTTTCCAGCGCTCGGCCGTTGCACGACGCAATGCCGTTCCGCCTTGCAGGCAAAGTTTCAGACTGGAAAAATCCAGCTTCGCGAAATCAGGGGAATTGAGCAAGGCATCGTACAAAGTATTTACGCCGGAGAAAAAAGCCGGTTTCACTTTCGCAAATGTCGCAATCAAATGCGGAATATCGCGCGGATTGCTGATCAGTACGGCATGAAAACCCTGAGCCATCGTAAACAACATATTGGTGTAAGCGGCAATGTGGTAAATCGGCAGGCAGATGATGACGGTATCTTTTTCCGCATCCATCGCACGGCCAAAACACTGTTCGCCCGAAGCGACATTGGCGACCAACGCGGAATGTGCGAGCACGGCGCCTTTCGATAACCCTGTCGTACCACCGGTGTATTGCAGTTGCACGGTATCGCCTGCTTTCGCCTGCGATTGCACGCGCGGCAGACGCTTGCCTTGTGCAATGGCATTCGGCCAGCGAATGGCATTGGGTATGTTGAAAGCGGGAATCAATTTTTTGACATGTTTCAGGGTGAAATCGACGATTTTCGATTTCGGAAACGGCAACATATCACCAACGCGCGTCGTGATGACATGCTTGACCGATGTCTCTTCGAGTGAGTCGGCCGCCACTGCACCGAAATTATCGAGCACCACCAAAACGCTGGAGCCCGAATCTTTCAACTGGTGTTTCAATTCCCGTGCGGTGTACATCGGGTTTATCAGGACAGCGACGAGATCCGCCCGCAACACTCCAAGCAAGGCGACCGGATACTGCAATAAATTGGGCAGCATGATCGCGACCCTTGAGCCAGGCTGTAATCCCAGACCATGGCGCAGATAGGCGGCGAAATCGGCGCTGAGCCGATTCACGTCGTTGAAACTCAACGTGCAATCGAGATTGGTAAACGCCGGTTTGTCTGCGTAGCGCTCACAGGCTGATATCAGTAGCTGGGGCAGCGTTTGCCCGGCATCGAATGCCTTGCTGGCGACGTTGACGAAGTCGGCCTTTGCCAATGGTGAAGGGATATTGCTACCGAAAGGTTTCGACATCGTCAGACCTCGTTCTCATGCTTGTGGCCAGTATGCACCAACTCGATGGCAACGTTAAATATCGGATTACCGGCCATGCAGGGCCTGAAAAAATATTTTCAAAACCATGCAACCCGGGAACAGGACTTTAGTCACACTGACTTCCTGTACGCTCAATCACACCGGCTTTCCAATAAAGTTTCGTCATGGTGAAGCAATCGCTTGCCAAACTTTGTCGGGGAACAACATGCTGGAAATTCGCAACGTAACAAAAAAATTTGGTCGTGATGTCACTGCCGTCAATGATGTGTCACTCAATCTAACCAATGGTGTAGTTGGGCTGATCGGCCATAACGGCGCGGGCAAAACCACGCTCATGCAGATGATTGCAACACTCACCCGTCCAAGTAGCGGGCAGATTTTTTTCCAGGGCGAAGATATCTGCAGAAAACCCAATGCCATTCGCGCACGCCTCGGGTTCCTTCCCCAGGACTTTGGCGTGTACCCGAATCTGAGCGCGTTGGAATTCATGCAATATTTCGCGGCCCTGAAAGGCGTGAACGATCCGGCCCGTATCCGGCATCTACTTGAGCTGGTGAATTTGCATGACCAAACCCACCGTGCGGCATCGACTTTCTCCGGCGGTATGCGTCAGCGCCTCGGCATTGCCCAGGCCTTGTTGAATGATCCCGACATCCTGATCGTCGATGAACCCACCGCCGGTCTTGATCCCGAAGAACGCTTGCGTTTCCGCAATCTCTTGTCGGAACTGGGCTTCAAGAAACTGGTGATCATGTCCACACATATCGTGTCCGATGTTGAAAGCGTTGCCAGCCAACTGGCCATCATGCGCAACGGCAAACTCATTGCTTTCGAAACACCGGATGAAATTCTCGACAAGGCCAGTGGCCAAATCTGGTCCGTGCGTGTAGCCGCCGAACAATTCGAAAACATCCGCACGCAAGTGCATGTACTACATTCGCAACGCCAGGGTGATTTCGTCAACCTGCGTATCGCGCATCCCCACTCGCCATACCCGGGCGCACAGCCGGTGGATCCAAGCCTGGAAGAAGCGCTGATGACGCAGCGTTATGCCGTGCAGGAAGGCGCCCAAGGCAACGTCGATAGAACGCCGTTGAAGTTAAGCGCATGAAACTGCACATCATAAAAGTTCTTGCGGGCAATGAAGTTCGCTTGCGGCTGCGTCGTTTAAGCACATTGGTCACCATGTTCGCTGTTATTGCCATCAGCTGGATGATGATTCCCGCACCCGACAGCGGCATGGCGCTGATCTCGCTCAACGATGCCCGCGTATTGAATACCAGCGGCGCGCTCGCCTTTGGCACCGCTTCGTTGGCCGCTATTTTGTTTGGCTTGGGAAGTTTCTACCTGACCCGCGGTAGAGCCAAGGAAGACATGCGCAGCGGCACTGGCAACATCATCGCTGCCAGCCAGATCAGTAACGGTCTGTTCCTTTTTTCACGCTGGATCGGCGGCGTGGTGTACATGATCTCGCTGACCGGAGCATTGCTCGGCACCACATTGGTACTGCACCTGATTCGCGGCGAAGGTCCGATTGAAATTACCGTCTACCTGCAAATTTATGCACTGCTTTTATTGCCGATGATTTTCTTCGGCGTGAGCATGGGCATTTTGTTCGACAGCTTTTCTTTCCTGATGGGCAAGGCCGGCGACGTACTTTTCTTCATGATATGGATGCTCCAATTGATCCTGATGACCTCGGTCGACCCAAAAGGATCGGCGGAATTCTCGCCGTTGATGTTGTTCGATTTCTCGGGTCTGGTCGCCGGCATCAATACGATGCAGCAAATCGTGCATAGCTCTAACCTGTCGATTGGTGTCAGCGAATACAACAAGGCACTGGCGCCGATTACGCTGCCGCATATCGTCTGGTCGACGCAAATTCTTCTGGCGCGTCTGGGCGCGGCATTTTTGGCCGCTCTACCTATGTTGCCAGCCATCCTGATGTTTCATCGATATTCGCCTGATCGCGTCAAAGTCAGCAGCGCCAGTGCGCGCCGTTCACCGGTTGCGATTCTCAATGGCTGGCTGCGACCCTTGTCACGTTTCGTACATCCCATGTTCCGCGTGGCCGGCAAGCTTCCGGGCATGGCCGGGCAAGTCATTGCCGATATTGCCTTGACCTTCGTTACTTCCCCGCTGGCGATCGTGCTGTTCGTCGTATTCTCCATGGCGGCACTGCTTGTCGATTCCGGCAAGCTACCCGGCCTGTTGATGTTTGCGGTGGTGTGCTGGGGAATCTTTATCAGCGAGATCAGTACACGCGATCATGCCGCGAATGCAGAAAACATTGCCGGAACCGCACATGGCGGCAAGACGCAGAGATTCGTCCGCCAATTGCTGGCAACCAATGTCATGGGTTTCTTGTTTATGGGAGTGATTGCCTTGCGCTGGAGTTTCGATCAGCCGTTGCGTGCAGCAGCACTGGTTACCGGCATAGTTTGCCTAAGTGCGCTGGCGTCGGCATTTGGTCGCCTGTCACGCACACCACGCACCTTCATTGCACTGTTTCTATTCGCCACCCACATCGCGTTGAACGATAAAAATATGGCGATAATGGATATGGTTGGCTTTAATGGTTCAGCCAATATTGGCTCGATGACAACCTATCTGTTTATCACTGTTGCTGCAGTAATTACCGGTTATGTTTACAACCGCCAACAGGCATGATGGTGACAAGGCTTTAAAAACTCGAACCAGGTAGCTTGAGAAACTCCAACTCTTCCGGGGTCGATGTCCGTCCGAGTATTTCATTTCGATGAGGATAGCGTCCAAAGCGATCGATGATTGCCTTGTGGCGTAGCTCGAAATTGTAATTACTTGGCGGCGTGTGATCACGGAAAAGGATTTCTGCCTTGGCATGCACAGCTCGGGATTCGCTGTGCATATACGGCATCAGCAGGAAACTGCGTTCCACCGGCGCAAGCAGGAGATGCGCACCTGAAACCACCGCCTCATTTGCCTGTGTCAGCGCCAATGCATCCTGGGCGAAAGCAGCAGGCGTACCGCGATGGATATTTCTCGAGAATTGATCAAGCACAATAATTTCCGCCAGCCTGCCATCAGGATCGGCACGCCATGACGCACATTGGCCAAGCGTTGCCTGATCAAGCAGTTGCAGGAAACGGGCGCGAACAATTTCATCGAATGCGGGTTCGGCTGCCCACCAGGACTTGGCATCGATTTCCCTGAACCAGAAAGAGAGAACGTCTTGATATGTTTGTGCTGTCATGGGGTGCAGTTCAAAGGATGGGATTTTAAAACGGGTTTCACTCAACCGTTTGATCGGTGCGATGCTTATGCATCCAGTGGAGTAATGATCACATCGGGAATCCAAAGCTCCAGCCATCTCGAAATTTTTTCGTTTGTCGCCAGCTTCCGTGGCGAGGCAGGCAAAGTATCACCAAAGCCGCTTTCACTATCCAGGCACCTGGCATTGATAGCGCCGTATGTACTGTTCTCGTGATCGAAAACAGTACCGATGCAAACACCGCAATCATTGCAAAGTAGAAAACGCGCAGACTTCGAGCCCTGCCGATATTCTTTCAGGGCAGCGCCATTCCTGATGGAAATATGCAACTTGCCCAGCGGGTCTGAAATATAGGCAACACCGTGTTTTTGACAGAAAGAGCAATCACATGCTCGCGGATTGAACTGTGCAGGCTTGCGAAGCGTCTCGAATGCCATACCGATATTGCCGCAATGGCAACTTCCCTTGAAAGACGTTATATGGCTGATGTCGGACATTTCAATTTACCCGGGAAATTGGAAATTCAGTTCAGTCGTAGCGGAGAAATACATGCGCAAGAAGATCAGGATATTGATTGCGTCTTTCAGATCGCAATCAAATATTGGATGCCTGAATTTCACCGGGCATGTTTTCAGCCAGAAAATCGATAAATACGCGAACTGCCGGCAACAAGCCGCGGCGGGAAGGAAATACGGCATGGCAAATGCCCAGTGGCAGATTCCAGTCCGGCAATACCTTTTGCAGGCGGCCTGCTTTCAAATCTTCACAACAAATGATTTGTGGCAATAAAGCGACCCCGATACCCTTGAGTGCGGCTTCATGCAGCAAGGAAAAACTCAGTGCCATCAGTGAAGGATTGATATCGACTTTTTCCACGGAACCATTGGCGCCATGCAATTCCCAGCGCTGGCGTGCTTCGTCTTCACTCATGCTCAATGTAGTGTGCGAGCTTAAATCCTGTGGATGTTGCGGGATGCCGCTACGTTTCAGATAATCGGGGCTGGCAACCAGGAGCTCATGGAAGCTGCCAAAACGCTTGAGAATGAAATCGGCATCGGTGGTCAGCGAATTACGGACGCGCAATGCGACATCGAAACCCTCGTTGATGACATCCACACGGCGATTGCTGACGTGTAATTGCACCCTGACCTTCGGGTACTGCAACATGAACTTTGGCAACAGCTTGCTGAGGATGTCTTCGACCAGCAAAACCGGTGCACTGATTTTTATCAAACCGCGAGGTTCGGCACTGACGCGATCAACGACTTCACGCGCAGACTGGGCTTCTGCCAGCATGCTTTGAGCGTGACGGTAAACATTCTGCCCGACATCGGTCACCGAAAATTTACGCGTCGAACGTTGCAACAGACGTACGCCAAGGTCGGTTTCCAGCTGGGTGATGCGGCGACTCAATCGGGACTTCGGAATTCCGAGTGCGCGTTCGGCAGCGGCGTAACCGCCATGCTCGACCACGACAGCGAAGAATTGCAGATCGTTGAGGTCGGGATATTTCAAGAGATAACTTCCAGATCATTCATGTAGCGACGCAATACTTGCGGCACCGTGATTGAACCATCGGCATTCTGGTAATTTTCCATCACGGCCACCAGGCAGCGGCCAACGGCGACACCGGAGCCATTCAAGGTATGAACCAGTTCCGGCTTGCCGGTCGCGGGATTGCGCCAGCGTGCCTGCATGCGACGGGCCTGGAAAGTATCGCAGTTAGAGCATGAAGAAATTTCACGATAGGTATTTTGTGATGGCAGCCATACCTCGAGATCATAAGTTTTGCTTGCCGTGAACCCCATATCGCCAGTACATAGCAATAAGCGGCGATATGGCAAACCGAGCTTTTCCAATACTACTTCGGCACAACGTGTCATCCGTTCATGTTCTGCGTCGCTTTCTTCGGGACGGCTGATGGATACAAGTTCCACTTTTTCAAACTGATGCTGACGAATCATGCCGCGGGTGTCACGACCATGGCTACCTGCTTCTGCACGAAAACACATCGAATGCGCAGTCATTCGCAATGGCAATTTTGCGTCGTCTACGATTTCATCGCGAACTATATTGGTGAGCGGGACTTCCGAGGTCGGGATAAGGTATTTATCCTTGAGTGACCCGACCAATCCGCGCAACAGACCCAAAAACTGCCCGCCATCTACATCGCCATTCGCACTCGCATTTTTTCCCAACTCAACGATTTGATTCGCATAACCCAATGTATTGAATGTTACAGGCAGGCCATCATCGGTGCTTGTTTGCATGCTTGAGAATAAATCTTCTTCAAACTTTGGCAGCTGCCCTGTTCCGTGCAGTGATTGAGCGTTCACCAAGAGTGGCACATTGGTTTCTTCATAGCCGTGTTCGCCGGTGTGTAAATCCAGCATGAATTGTGCGAGTGCACGATGCATGCGCGCCAACTGCCCTCGCAGAACGGTAAAGCGTGCTCCCGAAATTTTTGCAGCGGTATCTGCATCCAGCCATCCATGACGCGCACCCAACTCCACATGGTCTTTGATTTCAAACTCAAACAAGCGCGGCGCACCAAACGTCTTCATTTCGACATTCTGTGTTTCGTCAATGCCGATAGCGACCGATTCATGCGGAATATTCGGAATCGTCAAAGTAATGGCGTCGATACTCGACAGAATGACCTCAAGCCTTTGTTCCGAAGCTTTCAATTCGTCGGCATACGCAGCAACCTCCGCCATCAATGCCGCAACATCTTCGCCCTTGGCTTTTGCCATGCCGATCGACTTGGAACGGGTATTGCGAAGATTCTGCAATTCCTGCGTGCGGGTTTGAATTTGCTTGCGCTCACTCTCCAAAGACTCCAGCGCCGCCACGTCAAGATCAAATGCACGCGTGGCTTTGAGGCGGGCGGCGGTATCGGCCAGTGAAGTACGGAGTAAATGCGGGTCTAACATGGACAATTCCAGAAATGAAACGAGATGTTGCATTATCGCTGGGTTGGGGCTGCTGGCGCAACGGATATGGGGCTTAATATGGCGAAGCATTAAGGCCTTTAGTTATGGGAAAGAAATGAAATGGTCGTCATTACGGCGAAAGCCGGAATGACGAGGTTTTTTATTATTGAATGGTGAACTATTGCTTACTTTTACGCGGCCCCGGGAAAAACATATTTGTCCTGCGCTGATATTCAACATAACCGGGGCGTTTCTGTGCCGAATAATATTCCGAAGGTACGGCGCCGGAATAATGGGTCAGTACGATGTACATCACGTACGATAAATAAAGCAGGAAAACGGCCAAGGCGATTATTTGCCAGATGGGCGATTCCTTGGCCAATGCCGCCAGACTGGGAATGGAACTGATGACGAGTGCATTCCAGACTATCCATTCACCGAAATAATTGGGATGACGACTGTATTTCCAAAGGCCGTCTTCGCAATGCTCGCCTTTTCGTTTTTCCCGTTTCATTCGCAAACCGAAGCTGGCTTTCTGAGCATCGGCAAGAAATTCAAATGCAAACGCAGCAAGCCATAACAGATAACCGGCAATTTCCAATGGCGATAATCCATGTGAAGCATTGCTGGCCTGGATAATGGCCGGCAATGCCAGCACGGTCATATTGGCAAAGCCCTGACTGGCAATTTCAAACAGCAGCGCGGGTTTTTCCTGCCATCCACGTCTTTGCCAACGCAAGCGTTGATATTGATATCGCGGCAATTCCTTGTCGAGATAACCCAGCCGCAGACCGAGCAATGCCATAGCCGACATTCTGCCGCCTGCGAATAGATACATGCCCGCAACGATGCCGGTGCGCAACGTCAATTCCTGGCTGAAAAAAAGAACCTGTACACCAATCAGAAACAAACCCAGCGGCCAACCGACATCGACATACGACATGCGACCGGTTTTTAGTGCGGGAACAATTACCACAAGAAAAAACAAGACCGCTTGTACCAGCAAATTGACCTGCGTGAATCCCTGTAACGCAGGATTTAACAGCAATACCAATAGACACAATGCATAAGGCAATGTGTGCGATAAATGATTAACGTATTGTTTCATTCAATTAACATTCGAAGCATTAAAAATTTCGGCCGTTCTCGCGCCCAGCCAGACCAGAAATAACCCGGCAATGAGACTAATCAATAAATACGATAATGCCTGGCCATTTTTGTCAGCACGAAAATGCACCAGACATTCCAGCATCAATGCCGAATAAGTCGTCAACGCACCCAAAATTCCCACCATGAGAAAAGCCCGCCAGTAGTGGGCATTCGCGCCGCGTGTTTCCAGCCAGATATAGCAATACCCGGCGGCAAACGATCCTACAAGATTTACCAGCAGCGTAGCCCACGGCAGACTTGGATTGCTGATGTTCCGCAGCATGAAATCGCCGACGAGAAAACGCAGCGCAGCACCAATGGCACCACCCGACATGACAAGCCCCATCATTGTCCAATTCATTTTTTGTCTCTCGCCTTGTTTCTGGCTTCGCGCAACGCATCCAGTTTTTCTTTCAACTTGATTTCCAGACCGCGATTCACCGGTTCGTAATAAACACGTTCGCCCATTTTGTCGGGAAACCCGGTTTGATCCAGCGCCACGCCGCCTTCAAGATCATGGTCGTATTGATAGTCTTTGCCATAGCCGATGCTTTTCATCAGTTTGGTCGGCGCATTGCGAAGATGCATCGGAACTTCCTGCGTACCTAAATCACGAACGTCCTGTTGTGCCGCTTTGAAAGCGACATAAGCGGCATTGGATTTTGCACAGGACGCCAGATAGATTACCAATTGCGCCAAAGCAAGATCGCCTTCGGGGCTGCCCATGCGATCGTAGGCTTGCCAGGCTTCAATGGCCATCGGCAATGCCCGCGGATCGGCCAGACCGACATCTTCAACCGCCATTCTTGTCAGGCGGCGGGCGAGATAGTGTGGATCGCAACCGCCATCGAGCATGCGACTGAACCAATACAAGGCAGCATCGGGATTGGAGCTGCGAACAGATTTATGCAAGGCGGAAATTTGATCGTAGAACTGCTCCCCGCCCTTATCGAAACGCCGGGTGCGATCAGCCAGGACTTGCGACAACATCGCCTCGGTGATTTCGTTATCTTCGCTCGCAGCGAGTTCGGTCGCAATTTCAAGCAGTGTTAATGCACGTCTTACATCGCCATCGGCCGCATTGGCTATCAATGCCAGGCTTTCTTCGCTAACTTTGATTTGATACTTGGCCAGCCCGTGCTCGGAATCCAGAAGTGCTCTATGCAAAGCCGCAAGAATATCTTCTGCACCCACCGATTCAAGAACATGGACACGGCAACGTGACAGCAAAGCCGAATTCAATTCGAAACTGGGGTTTTCGGTTGTTGCGCCGATAAAAATAATGGTGCCGCGTTCGATATGCGGCAGGAAAGCATCCTGTTGGGTTTTATTGAAGCGATGTACTTCGTCCACGAATAAAACCGTTCTACGGCCTTCGTGGAAACGGCGTTCGGCTTCTGCCAATACATTTCTCACTTCAGGCAAACCCGAGAGCACAGCCGATATCGCTTGAAATTCGGCTTCGGCATGCTTGGCAAGCAACAAGGCCAGCGTGGTTTTGCCACAACCAGGCGGCCCCCACAGAATCATCGAATGCATTTGCCCTGCCTCAACCGCACGCCTTAAAACGGAATTTGCAGATAGCAGACGTGGCTGACCGACCATTTCGCCTAAATTCCGCGGCCGCATGCGTTCGGCCAAGGGTTTCAGGGCTTCGTTGGCCTGGAAAAGAGAAGGAGCTGGTTGCTTATTTTTTGGCACGGGTAATTGTATAGATTTTTGTAGGGGCGCTGCTTGCTGCGCCCAAATTACGTCGCAGCGTCAGGGCGCAGCAAGCAGCTCCCCTACGGTTTTAGCAGCACTTCCAAAATTTTACTGACACCTGCGAACGCAAAGGCGCCGGTGATATGCGTGGCAGCGCCAAGCCCTGCTCCGCAATCAAGCTTCATTGCAGCATCGGCACCCAATTGAGGGCGAATACCGCAGACGCTGCCGTCGGCTTGCGGGTATTTGACGTTTTCCAGGGAATAAATCGCCGTCACACCAAAATAACGATCGGGATTTTTCGGGAAATTGAATTCGGCCCGCAACTTTTTTCGAATCAATGCCAGCAATGCATCGTGTTCGGTACGCGATAAATCGCGAAGCCGCACTTGCGTTGGATCCGTCCGACCACCTGCCGAACCGCAACAAACAACCGGAATTTTCCGACGACGACACCAGGCGATCATTTCCACTTTGGTACGAAAGCTGTCGCAGGCATCGAAGACCAGGTTGTATCCGCGATTGAGCAATTCATCAAGATTGGACGGGGTCAAAAAACTGGCGATGACATCCACTTCAATCAAGGGGTTGATAGCTTTGCAACGCTCGGCCAGCACTTCCGCCTTACCCCGGCCATACTGCCCTTCAAGAGCAAACAATTGCCGGTTGGTATTGGAAACACAAATATCGTCGGCATCGATCAGCGTGAGTTTTCCGATACCGCTACGCGCCAGCGCTTCCACAGCCCACGAGCCGACGCCACCCAGGCCGACGATGGCGACATGCTGTTTCGATAATTTTGTAACACTGCCAAGACCGTATAATCGTTCAATACCGGCAAAGCGTTCAGTCAGGATTGGATTCATGACCGCTATTGTAAAGTCTTTGGATGCCCGATGATGGGCGCATACGGAAGGAATCTTATGCAACGTTTGCTAATTGTCTTGTTATTGCTGCTCAGTGCCTGCGCCAGCGCACCAAGACGGGTAGAACCCGAGCCGACGCCATTGCCAACTCCCGCACCAAGCCAGGTCAAATGCATGGATTGCGGAACGGTACAGGACATACGAACCGTCACTGGCAGCACCAATGCCACGCCTGCAAAAAAACCGGTTCTCAGCGGTATTGTTGGCGGCGTTGTCAGCAAGCCCGCTGCAGCTAGGCCGACAACACATTACGAAATATTGATTCAGATGCTCAACGGTAAAAAGGTAGTGGTGACTCAAGCGATCTTGTCTACCGGTTTGCGTATCGGCAGTAAAGTCCGCGTTAGCCAGGGCCGGATTCTTGCAGTCGGGCCCTAATTCTGTAAGGCTATGAGCCAATTCACGTCCGGTGCCTCCAATGAAAAATTTTCTGATTACTTTTGCCGTGGCACTCGCTCTTGGCATCCTGTTGACAGTGATGACTTTGAACTACTTGAATAAAGGTCCGGATTACCCCAAAGGCGTAATGACCGTAATGGGCATGAAAATGTCGGCCCTGAAGAAAAACATCCAGCAAAATCGCTGCTCGCCAACCGACATCATTCCGCATCTGCAAACCCTGCGTTATGTCGGCAACGATATTGAAGCTGCTTTCGGCGAAATGAACGATAACGATAAGTTCATTCGTTATGCCAGCGATTTTCGCGCCACCGCCGATGGTGCTCTAACAATTCCTCCCGCCAATTGCGCAGCTGCCGAAGCGGCCCTGAGCCGAATGGGCAAGACCTGCGAGAATTGTCATCGCGATTACAATGATTGATTATTCAATTAACTATTTGATAACGAAAAGGCCCGAAACCGGGCCTTTTTTATTGGGACTGGTTAACCCATGTGAAGTCCGCCACCACATGCTGCGACGCAACATGCAAACTGCATCACACTAAGCTAACGTCACCGTGCCTCGCTTTTACAAGATGGGCTGATCGAATTACAAACAAATCAATTGCTTTTTCATCAGGGGACACATATGACACTTCGCAATCGTAATTTGGTGTTTGCGGCTGGACTGGTTGCACTCACCGGCTTCGCAGTAACTGCCAATTCTGCCCGCGTTCTTCCATTCGGCAATCCACTTCGCATCAGCTTGAGCGCCGAAGCCGGCAATGCCGGTAACGTACAATTCAAAATCACCAATACCAGCCGGCAAGCCATCAAGGTTCCTGCCTGGCAGTTACCATCCGGTGCATTAAACTCCGATTTATTCGACGTCTATTTGAATGGCGTAAAAGTCGATTACGTTGGCAAAATGGTCAAGCGCGCTCCATTGACCGATGCCGATTTCATTACCCTGCGTGCCGGTGAAACCAAACTGGTCAATGCCGATCTTTCCACTGTTTATGATTTGACTACGGATGGTGATTACTCAATCCGCTTCAAATCCTACCTGCAGGGTGCACAAACCGAAAAAGGCCAGATGCTGACAGCTTCGAATGGCAGCATGGCACGATTGGAATCGCCGACCATGCGCATGCATGTCGCCTCGGCACTTCCGATCTTCCAGATGGAAGAAAAAGCCAAGCCGGGTAGCGGAACCGTCGTCATCAATGGCGTTACGCTGGCTGGCTGCACAACTTCACAACGCACTGATGCAGGTAACGCCGTTGTACAGGCAAGGCTCTATACCCAGAATGCATTGAACTACCTGACTGCAGGTACCACCGGGCCTCGTTACACCACATGGTTTGGTTCTTATACCAGCTCGCGTTACAGCACGGCTAAATCGCATTTCTCCAGCATCGACACGGCTATGGATCAAAGCGGTGGCCAGATCAAAATCAACTGCGCCTGCTCGGGCAGCGAATACGCGCATGTATATCCGAACCGACCTTATGAAATTTTTGTCTGCCGTGCATTCTGGCCAGCTCCTTTGACCGGCACGGATTCGAAGGCTGGTACTTTGATTCATGAAATGAGCCATTTCGACATCGTCGCCAATACCGATGACGTCGTGTACGGACAAACCGGCGCGAAAAATCTTGCTATCAGCAATCCGACAGATGCCTTGCGCAATGCCGACAGTCATGAATACTTCAGTGAAAACAATCCGAACCAAAACTGATCGATGGTTCAAAAATGATTTCAAAGACCCGCCCTGGCGGGTCTTTTTTTGTCTATCGCATTGGTATGAAACCATGCCCGGCAATGGATGCCGCAACGCAACATGCAAACTGCGTCACACTAGGTTAGTGTCGGGTTGCTCCGCTTTCAAAGCCGGGCTGATTGGAATATTAACTAACAATTGCTTTTTCATTTGGGGACACATATGACACTTCGCAATCGCAATATGGTGCTTGCAGCTGGGTTAGTTGCACTCACAGGCTTCGCAGTTACAGCAAATTCCGCACGCGTTTTGCCATTCGGCAATCCGCTTCGTATCAGCATCAATGCCGAAGCCAGCAACGCCGGCAGTGTGCAGTTCAAGATTACCAACACCAGCAAACAAGCCATCAAGGTTCCGGCCTGGCAATTACCATCCAATGCACTGAATTCGGATTTATTCGACGTGTATTTGAATGGCGAAAAAGTCGATTACGTCGGCAAGATGATCAAGCGTAGTGCCGTCAAGGACTCCGATTTCATCACCTTGCGTGCTGGTGAAACAAAATTGGTTAACACCGATCTGTCCTCAGTCTATGACATGACTACCGATGGTGAATATTCAATTCGCTTCAGAACCATGCTGCAGGACGCGAAAACGGAAAAGGGCCAGCTGCTTACCACCACCAACGGCGGCATGGGCATGCTTGAATCCCCCGACCTGCGCATAAGCGTTCGCTCTGCAGCCCCAACGGTCAGCGACATGCAACTGAACATGCAGGAAAAAGCAGGCGGCGCCTCTACTAAAGCCACGACCGTCGTTAATGGCGTTACGTTTGTCGGTTGCACATCTTCACGCACGACCTCCGCAGGAAGCGCCGTTGTAGAAGCACGCAAATATGCAAACAACGCCAAAGCCTACCTCACTGCCGGTACCGCAGGTCCGCGCTACACCACATGGTTTGGCAGCTATACCAGCTCGCGTTACAGCACAGCCAAATCGCATTACACCAACATTGCCAGCGCATTGGCGCAAAGCGGTGGCCAAATCAAGATCAACTGCGGTTGCACGGATAGCTATTATGCTTATGTATATCCGAATCAGCCTTACCAAATCTATGTCTGCAATGCTTTCTGGTCGGCTCCATTGACCGGCACCGATTCCAAGGCAGGTACATTGGTTCATGAAACCAGCCATTTCGATATCGTCGCCAATACCGATGACGTCGTGTACGGTCAAACAGGTGCGAAAAATCTTGCCATCAGCAATCCTACCAATGCCTTGCGCAATGCGGATTCGCATGAGTATTTCGCTGAAAACAATCCAGCCAAAAACTGATTGTCTATCAATGATTGACGAAAGACCCGCCCCGGCGGGTCTTTTTTTATGTGTAGTTAAGCCGGATTCGTTATGCTTGACGCTGAATCGAGGAGATGAAGATGCATGGTTTTGAAACAACAATACTGTACGCCCTTGCCGTAATTCTGATTATCGTGGGTTTGGCAGGTACGGTTTTACCAGCATTACCCGGATTACCCTTGATGTTTTGCGGCATGTTGCTGGGTGCCTGGGCTGGTGATTTCAAGGAAGTTCGCGTCTGGGTAATCGTTGTGCTCGCGTTGCTCATGTTGATATCGGTCGGCGTGGATTTTCTTGCCACTTTGTACGGTGCAAAAAAATTCGGGGCCAGTAAAAAAGCCATGCTCGGAGCCGCGATTGGAACATTTGCCGTATTCATCTTCAGTATTCCCGGCTTGATCTTCGGCCCTTTCGTTGGCGCCATAATTGGTGAAATGATGGACGGCAAAGAATGGCGCGCCGCCACCAAAACCGGATTCGGTACATGGCTAGGCCTGGCCATCGGCACTGCCCTGAAATTGGGTCTGGCCTTCTGCATGCTGGGCATTTTTATTACGGCTTTGATTTTCTAAGCTTTGATTTTCTAAGCTTAGGGTGGGCACCGCCCACCTCAGCAAATATTCACCTGCGGGATACGATACGGTGGGCAGTGCCCACCCTACAGGGCTCTCAAAGTCTCCATTGGCGGTATTTGCGTGACTTTTCTTGTTGCCCACAAACCTGCGATCAAAGCCAGGCTACTGCCGCCGACGACCCCGTAAACAATCAAGGGGATATTGAAAGTCCAGGGTAAATTGAATACCTGCTCTGAAATCAAACTGGCGATGACGCTCGCCGAAATCGAAGCAACCAGTCCTGCCAGCAAGCCAAGGCTCGCGAACTCCGTCGCCTGGGCAAGTCGCAACTGTTTTTTCGATGCGCCGAGTACACGCATGACACCCGCTTCACGCATGCGATCGTCTTGCGAGGCTTGCACGGCAGCCAGCAGAACCAGCAACCCCGCCAGCAAGGAGAAATAAAATACCGATTCCACTACGCGGCTGACTTGCTCGATCGTACTGCGAACCTGTTTCAGCACGGCATCGACATCTATAACGGATAAATTCGGATACTCACGGACCAGATCATCCATCGCCGCTATTTTATTTTCAGGCACATGCATCGCTGATATATAACTGGCTGAATAATCTTTCAAACCACCCGGCGAGATCACCACGAAAAAATTGGGTTTGAAACTTTCCCATTCGACCTTTCGCAAACTGGTGATTTTCGCTTTCAGTGTCTGCCCGGCGATGTCGAAACTTACCTCGTCACCCAACTTCCAGGAAAGTGTCTTGGCGAAACCTTCTTCAACCGACATTTCCAGTGGGCCGGTATGCCTGGCCGACCAGAATTTTCCCGCAACAAGTTTATTATCTTCACCAAAGACTTCCGTTGATGACAGATTGAACTCGCGTTCGGCAAGTGCCTGTGCACGCATGCCGTCTTTCGCGTAATCGGCCCCGGTAACCTTCCTGCCATTCACTTCCTGCAAGCGGCCACGCACCATAGGGAATAATCTGGCATTTTGCAGACCTTCGCGTTCTATCAGCTTTTCAACACCCGCCACCTGGTCTGGCTGCACGTTAATGACAAAACGATTCGGAGCATCTGCCGGTAATGTCTGCTGCCAACGCGATAATAAATCGGTACGAACAAAGGTCAGCAATAACAAAGCCATCAGACCCAGGCCCAATGCCGATACCTGCGCCAAAGTCATGCCTTCATGACGACTTAAATTGGCCAGTCCATAACGCCAAGGGCCGCGTAGATTTTTCCGTGCTTTTTTCAGCCAGCGCAATAAAAGCCAGGCGATACCGGCAAGCACCAAAGCGGTAATGCCGACGCCGGATAAAATCACGCTGGCGAGCACGGCAGAATCTGCTTTCCACCAGAGCAATGCAGCCAGGCCCGACAGTCCCAACAAACCGACTACCCAAGCACTTGGTTCAGTGAGTGGCACATCGCGGCGTAAAACCCGCAATGCCGGCACCTTTCTCAAAGCCAATATCGGCGGAACGGCGAAAGCTATCAACACGGTAAAGCCAATGGCGAATCCGGCCCAGACCGCCTGCAACCCAGGCTGTGGCAACACTACCCCCATCGCATTCGACAACGATGCGCCGACGGCCATTTGCAGCAGCCATGCCAGCACAACACCAATCGTACTGCCGACCAGGCCAAGGAAAAATAATTCACCCAACTGCAATCCGGCAATGGTGGATTGGCTTGCACCAAGGCAACGCATCACGGCACTGCCATCAAGGTGGCGTGCGCTATGGCGTCTTGCCGCAAGAGCAACGGCAACTGCCGCCAGAATCAATGAAACCAATGCCGCCAAACCCAAAAAGCGTCCGGCTCGATCCAATGCCGAACGCACTTCAGGGCGTGCATCGTCGCTGGTTTCCAGACGCTGGCCGCGCTGAAGATTTGCCTTGGTCTGGCTTACGAAACTCTGTACGTCGGGATTTTTCCCCGACACCACCAAACGATATTGGATACGACTACCGTTTTGCACCAGGCCGGTTTTCGGCAAATCGGCCAATGCGATAAATACCCGCGGTGCTACGTTGAAATAATCCAGCGCCGCATCGGGCTCCTGCACCATCGTGGCGGCATAGATAAATGCGGAATCACCGATCCCTATTTTTTGCCCTGGCTCGACTTTTAACTTGCGCGCGGCATCTTCCGATAGCCAAACGGTTCCTGTTGAAGGGCCACCCTGCACTGTCTGCAATACGGTACTTTTTGCACGACGAATTTGAAACTCGCCACGCAAAGGATATTGCCGATCAATCGCGCGGATATCGGCAAGGCTTACGGCATCGCCGGCCTGAACCATGCTTGGGAAAGTCGCGGTTTGGGCGACTTCCAGTTTCAGCTTTTTAGCCGATGCGGCAACGGAGGCATCAATCGGTGTGTCAGCACGCAATGCTGCGTCGCCGCCCAATAGACGATTGGCTTCCTGCTGCAAACCCAGCTCGGCACGATCGGTAATCAGGCCAACGGCGGTGACTGCCATGACGGCCAAAACCAGAGCCATCAACATCAGACGGATTTCACCAGCAGCCAAATCACGCCAGGTTTGTCGCCAGGCCAAACGTAGAATTCTCATTGCAGTAAACGACCTTCGGCCAGGCGCAGAATTTTCGAACAGCGCGCTGCCAGTTTTTCGTCGTGCGTAACCACCACCAAAGTTGTGCCGCTGTTTTGATTCAACTCGAACAATAAATCCACGATTGCACGGCCTGTTTCGGTATCCAGGTTTCCGGTCGGCTCATCGGCGAACAATACCGCGGGTTTCACGACGAAAGCACGCGCTATCGCAACGCGTTGCTGTTCGCCACCGGAAAGCTGGCGCGGGTAATGCTGCAAACGTTCACCCAGGCCAACACGTTTCAGAATATCGCGTGCAGCGGCTTCGGGATTGGCATCACCGCGCAATTCCAGCGGTAGCATTACATTTTCAATGGCGGTCAATGCCGGTAATAACTGGAAGCTCTGGAATACGAATCCGACTTTATCGCCACGCAGTTTTGCCCGACCGTCCTCATCTAGACTGGATAAATTCACCTCGAGAATTTCGACATGGCCTTCACTGGGGGTATCCAATCCTGCCATTAATGACAGCAGGGTACTTTTGCCAGAGCCAGACGCCCCCACAATAGCTAGAGTCTGGCCTTGATCAATTTGAAAGCTGACATCCTGCAAGATGCGAAGTTCGCTAGCCGGTAAACGCACGACTTTGCCAAGGTTTGTTACATTGATTGCGTTGGCCACTAGTTAATCCCGAGGTTATAAGTGCTGAAATTTCTCTCAATACCACTTCATGTAGCCTGCTACAGCCGAGTTCAAGGCTTTGTGTTGATGCTCATGCTCATTTTCACAATGCCGGCGACTGCCGCAAATCAAAAGGTGCTATTAGTCATGGGCGATTCGCTGTCGGCCGCCTACAACCTGCCCTCGCAACAGGGCTGGGTCGCACTGACGGCCGTGCAGATGAAATCGAGCCATCCGCAATGGAAAGTGGTCAACGCCAGCATTAGTGGTGAAACAACAACCGGCGGGCTATCACGTCTGCCAACGGCCTTGAAATTGCATAAGCCTGATTTGGTGATCATCGAATTGGGAGCCAATGATGGCTTACAGGGCTTGCCCCTGGCACAGACACGGAAAAATTTATTGCGGATGATTCAACTTGCCAAAGCCGGTAAAGCGAAAGTCCTGTTGATCGGCATACAAATGCCGCCCAATTACGGCAAGCCATATACGCAAGGTTTTGCCGCCAATTACACCGATCTTGCCAGACAGGAAAACACCGCGTTGCTGCCTTTTCTATTGGCCCCGATTGCCACCGACAGGAAATATTTCCAGGCGGACCAGAAACATCCGACCGCTGCCGGACAAATCAAGGTTAAGGATTATGTCTGGCCGGTATTGAAGCCTTTGCTGTAATTGGACTACTTATGCTGGAATATGAAAGACCCATTCGCCAGTGGTTTACTGAAGCCGGCATATTTCTGGCTAAGTGTTTCCACAATTTTTATCGCGCTTGATCTTGCCCATGTTGTACGCAATATTTAGAGAGCCTCCTAAAGCGGTGATATACGCCTTGTCGAGTATCAATCCATGATAGCGAAGACAAAAATCCTGTTGGCGTTCCTTGTAATACCGGGTTTCTTTGCAGCTCGATATTGCTGGTTGCAAAACGAAACTATCAATACACCTTTGAAAGCTGCCTCCCTGCAAAAAACAGCAAATTATTCTGAAACACTGGAAACCAGCCATTACATTACTTCGTCCAATGCGACGACTGAAAAAACCAGACATGTCGCCGATGCCGTCGAGAGCCTGCATGTTGCCTATATGGATTTATTCGGCGATTCGCTTGAAATAAATCACCAACAGAAAAAGTTGAAATTGGTGCTTTACAAAAGCAGGGCAGAATTCAAGGCCAATAATCAAAGCAGCTCCTGGGCCGAGGCTTATTATCGGAAACCTGCCTGCTATGCCTATTATTCAGAGGGATTCCCGAATCCATATCACTGGATGATTCATGAAGCAGTCCATCAGCTGAACAATGAGACCGCCCATTTCAGGAAATACAAATGGGTAGATGAAGGCTTGGCTACCTACTTCGGCACCAGCAAAATCCATCAGCAAAAATTGCTGCCGGGAAACATCGATGCCAACACCTACCCAATCTGGTGGCTATCGAGTCTTTCATTCACCGGCGACCTTCAAAGCGACATAAGCAAAGGCAGGATCATTCCGCTGCGCGCACTGATATCGGGAAGTGGCGGCCCCGACATCAACAGCAATGTAAATCTGTATTACATTGAATACTGGAGCCTATCGCATTTCCTGTTTCATTTTCAGGATGGCCGCTATGCAGGGAAATACAAGCAATTGATCATTGCAGGTGGCACGCCGGAAAATTTCGAAAAAATCATTGGCCCGATCGACCAGATACAAAATGAATGGTATGGCTATCTACAGCAGAAAGCGGCAGCCAGCCAAATACCGGTAGACGATGAAAGCGATGCGGATGCCGATGTGATATTTGTTCAGTAGCGTATCGCGACTTACATCACTCCTGCGGCTCCGCCAGGCGAAGCATATCGGCATTCTCGTGCACGAAAATGCCTGGTTCATTCTGGCTCAATAATTCGAGTATGGCGCCTGCCACGGTTTCGGCGGAAATCGCACGGTATCGACGCAATGGGCCACGCAACAACGGGTTGTAGATAAACGACAGCTTCTGGGCGATGGCTTCCCCGGGTCGGCTATCTTCTCGCGGACCAAGCAATACACCGGGCCGCAATATATCAACGCGCTTGTATTTCATGCGTTCCAGCAAATCTTCGGTTTCGCCTTTGACCCGTAAATAAAAATTGCTGGTTTGCCTTGTAGCACCAACCGATGAAACAAAAACTACCTGCCGTGCCTTTTGCTGTTTGGCAATTTCAGCCAAACGTACCACCAAATCGCGATCCACGGAAATAAAAGCTTCGCGTGAACCTGCCGTTTTTATGGTGGTGCCAAGGGCGGAAATATAAACATCGATTTTGCCACCGCTTGCGATGTCGATCGCTTCCGAGAGCGAGGAAGATTTCTCCGAGTCTTCCGCGCTCGTCAGATCCATCACGATGCTGCGAATCTTTGCATGCTTGATGCTCAAGGCACGACGCGTCGGCACGATGATGGCCGACACGCTTTTGTCAGCAAGGCAACGCTGCAATATGGCGCTTCCTACCAGGCCAGTAGCACCGGCCAGCAATACAGTCTTCTTTGTCACGCCCACTCGGTCAGGCCTTCACGCTCATACAGGGTCTTGAACGAAGGTCGTGCTTTCATTTTCAATGCCAGCGCATTCAAGTGCGGCCAATCAGTTGCCGGTTTCGGCATATTGCGGGTCCAGCGCATCAACATGGTCAGCATGAAATCCGCCGCCGATACTTTTTCGCCCAGCAAATAGGGACCATTGGCAGCCAGATGTGCATCGAGACGATCCCAGCATGCTTCTACGCGTGCACGCACGGCAGCCTGGGCCGCTTCGCTGTTGGCTTCACCGGCTGCTTCATTCGGATACCACCATTGCCGCATGGCCGCCTGCAATGGATTTACCAGATTGAACATCCATTGATAATACTGTGCACGTTCAAGGGTACCGACGGCGGGCGCAAGCCCTGCCTCGGGAAAAAGGTCGGCCAGATGCATGACCAATGCGGGCGACTCATAAACCGCTTTACCCTCGATGATGAGCGTAGGCACTACACCGTTCGGATTTAGCTTCAAATATTCTTCGGTTTTATGGGCTCGCGCCTGCAGGTCCACGGGAATGAGTTCGTGCGGCGCCTTGGTTTCAATCAATAACCAGTGAACGACAAAACTGGCGGAACCGGGTGAAAAGTAAAGTTGCATTCAGAGCGCTCCTTTGAAGATGCTGCATCATCGCAAGCTTCAGGACGGCGGGCAATAAAAAACCCCGATTGTTGCCAACCGGGGTTTTTAGAAAATTCCGAAATCGGAACTTACATGGGCTGCACTTCGTCAGCTTGCATGCCTTTTTGGCCTTTCACGAGCATAAAGCTCACTTTTTGGCCTTCCTGCAGCGACTTGAAGCCGTTACCTTGTATGGAACGGAAGTGCACGAACACGTCATCGCCGCTTTCCGGAGTAATAAAACCAAAACCCTTGGCGTCGTTGAACCACTTCACAGTACCGATTTGACGATCTGACATAAACTATAATTCCTTGAAACATATTGAGTGAAACGCCAAACAAAACATTCGTTGACGTAACTGCTGCAAGGAAAGCACGGTGTTGATGAGTGGATCGTGGATCTAGCACATCAGGCCCCGGTCACTTGAGCCTTAACAAACAGTCGGGCGCACCTTAACCTATTTTTACCCGAGAAGCGAACTATTTAACAATTCCCGTTGTCATTGTTCTTATTCTTCGCTTTCTTCCATCCAGCTACCTACAATCACCACAAAATCAGGAGTACCCCATGAGAACAATTTTGGCTTTATTGCTTTTGACCGCCGCGGTATCTGCCCATGCCAAAGACGCGAAAGACGACAAATTCAGCCCACTCGAAAAACAGGCCTGGCTAGAACAATGCTCGTCGGTTTACGGTGGTGACGATGCCTCCTGCAAATGCCTGCTGGACAAACAAGTCAGCAAGCTCGGCGAGGAAAAAGTAAAAATCAATTTACTGAGCATGGTAAGCAGCCTGCCAGATGCAACCGAAGAACAAATCACCAAGAGTGATGCCGATGCATTGGCACTTGCTGGCGATGAAGAAAAGCTCAATGCCGCCAAAGATGAATTCCAGACCAATCTGGATGCGAATCTGGAAACTTGCATCAAGTAATTTTTTTGCATATTGAAAAATGAAACGGCAGCCTTGGCTGCCGTTTTTATATGCTGCAGGAGCGCCTTATGGCGCTTCCACGGATCTGATGAATTTATTTCTATTCCACGGCGACGGATATCTTGCTAATCCGGCTTTGCCATTCTTTGGGGCCGGTCTCGTGCACGGAACTGCCGAGTGAATCGACCGCCACCGTCACCGGCATATCCTTGACTTCGAATTCGTAAATCGCTTCCATGCCCAAATCTTCGAAACCGACAACGCGTGAGGCTTTGATGGCTTTCGATACCAGATAAGCTGCGCCACCGACTGCCATCAGATAGACGGAGCGATGTTTCTTGATCGCGTCAATGGCAACCGGGCCACGTTCGGCTTTGCCAATCATTCCCATCAGGCCGGTTTGCGTGAGCACTTGTTCGGTAAATTTATCCATCCGCGTCGCGGTCGTCGGGCCTGCAGGGCCAACGATTTCATCACGAACAGGATCTACCGGGCCAACGTAGTAAATGAAACGTCCCTTGAAATCGACCGGCAGTTTTTCGCCTTTATTCAACATTTCGACCATGCGCTTATGGGCTGCATCGCGCCCGGTCAAAATTTTCCCGTTCAATAATAAAACATCGCCCGGTTTCCAGCTCGTAATTTGTTCTTGCGTGATGCTGCCCAGATCAACGCGAATACCCTTGCTGCTGTCGTAAGTCAGCTTCGGCCAGTCTTCCAGTGAAGGGGGCTCAAGCATGACTGGACCACTGCCGTCCAATACGAAATGGGCGTGACGGGTAGCCGCACAATTTGGAATCAAGGCAACCGGCAAATTGGCGGCATGGGTTGGGTAATCTTTTACCTTGATATCGAGCACGGTAGTCAAACCACCCAGCCCTTGTGCACCTATGCCGAGCGCATTCACTTTGTCATACAACTCAAGACGCAATTCTTCGGCACGGTTTTTTGCACCACGCGCCTGCAAGTCGGTGATATCAATCGGTTCCATCAAGGCTTCTTTGGCAAGCAGCATGGCTTTCTCGGCCGTGCCACCAATACCAATTCCCAACATGCCTGGCGGGCACCAGCCTGCACCCATCGTGGGCACGGTTTTCAGGACCCAGTCTACGATCGAATCGGACGGATTCAACATCGCAAATTTCGATTTGGCTTCCGAGCCACCGCCTTTCGCGGCAACAATCACATCCACCGTGTTGCCGGGAACCACGGTCATGTTCACGACGGCTGGCGTGTTGTCTTTGGTGTTGGTACGTTTGCCGGCAGGATCGGCCAATACCGAAGCACGCAATTTATTATCGGGATAATTGTAGGCACGGCGAACGCCTTCATTGACCATGTCTTCAACCGACATCGTGGCTTCCCACTGCACATTCATTCCGATTTTCAGAAACACGGTAACGATGCCGGTGTCCTGGCAAATCGGGCGATGGCCTTCGGCGCACATTCTCGAATTGATCAGTATCTGCGCAATGGCATCCTTTGCTGCCGGGGATTCTTCACGATCGTAGGCTGCTGCAAGATTCTTGATGTAATCGACCGGATGGTAATAGCTGATGTATTGCAAGCCATCGGCGATACTTTGGATGAAATCGTCCTGTTTGATCGTTGCCATAAAGATTTCCGCAAAAAATTAATCAATCATTCAACAACTCCCCTCACCTCTCGGGAGAGGGGAGTATTTCAGCCAGCTTCAAGCAACTGCCAGCGCGCATAGGTGGCATCCAGCTCCACTTGCAGCGCCGCCATTTTACTATTGAAATCGGTAATCGCGGCAGCGTTGTTTTTCGTATAGAAAGAAGGTTCGGCCATTTGCGCCGTCATCCCGGAAATCTGCGTTTCCAGTTGCTCGATTTTTACCGGCAGCACTTCCAGTTCTTTTGCTTCCTTGAAGCTCAGCTTCTTCTTTTCCGGCTTTACCGGTTCTACTTTCGTCAATGCTGCCTTCACCACTTCAACCGGTCGCGAATTGCCGGAACCATTATTGCTCGGGCGCTGGCGCAACCAATCGACGTAACCGCCGACGTATTCGCCAATACGGCCGTTGCCTTCCATTACCAGAGTGCTGGTTACGACGTTATCGAGGAATGCCCGGTCATGCGACACCAGAATTAAAGTGCCGGAATATTCTGCAAGGATTTCTTCGAGCAATTCCAGGGTCTCAACGTCCAGGTCGTTGGTTGGTTCATCCATCACCAATAAGTTGGACGGCTTGGCAAATAGTTTTGCCAGCAATAAGCGATTGCGCTCGCCGCCGGAAAGTTTCGTGATTGGCGCACGCGCACGATCCGGACTGAACAGGAAGTCCTGCAGATAGCCCATTACATGCTTACGGCTGCCGTTGATTTCGATGAACTCGCGGCCTTCTGAGACATTGTCCAAAGCATCCCAGTCATCACGCAATGCACTTCGCATTTGATCGAAGAAAACGATTTCCAGATTGGTACCAATATTGATTTCGCCACTGGTCTGCTTCAAATCACCGAGCAGCAATTTCAGCAAAGTGGTTTTGCCGGAACCATTCGGACCGATCAAACCGATTTTGTCGCCGCGCTGAATCACGGTACTGAAATCCTTCACCATGACTTTGTCGCCAAAAGCGAAATTCACATGTTTGGCTTCGAATATTTTCTTGCCCGACTTTGCGGCTTCGGCTGTCGCCAGATTGACGTTACCGGTCAATTCGCGACGTTGCGAGCGCTCGTTGCGCATGGCCTTGAGCGCTGTGACGCGGCCCTCGTTACGCGTGCGGCGCGCCTTGATGCCCTGGCGAATCCAGACTTCTTCCTGCGCCAGCTTTTTATCGAACAGTTTATTTTCCTGCGCTTCGGCATGCAGGCGTTCTTCGCGGCGACGCAGATAATTTTCGTAGTCGCCCGGCCAGCTTGTGACCTGGCCACGATCAATTTCAATGATTCGGGTAGCGAGATTTCTCAGAAACTGTCGATCATGGGTAACGAAAACCACGGTACCCGCATAATTTTTCAGAAACTCTTCCAGCCAGGCAATGGATTCGATATCCAGATGGTTGGTGGGTTCGTCCAGCAGCAGTACATCGGGTGCAGCTACCAGGGCCTGCGCCAGCAGCACGCGGCGTTTCATCCCGCCGGACAATGCCGAAAATTCGGCTTCCTCATTCAATTCAAGTTTGGAAATAACCTGCTCGACACGTTGATCCAGTGCCCAGCCGTTGCCTGCATCGATTCGATGCTGCACTTCGCCAAGTTCGTCCATATCGACTTCCGCAGCGTGAATCAGATGATGGTAATGCGCCAGATCTGCACCCAGTTCGCCAAGCCCCATCGCTACGACATCAAAGACATTGCCGGTTAGCGCTTGCGGAACTTCCTGGGCCAGGCCGGCAATCTTGATGCCGCCACTACGAACATCACCGTCGTCGGGTTTGATTTGACCGTCCAGTAGACGCATCAAGGTGGATTTGCCTGCGCCATTGCGACCGACGATGCAAATGCGTTCGTTGGTTTCAATACTGAGGTTTACTTTTTCCAGCAGCAAAGGGCCGCCGACGCTGAAATCAACGTTTTGGAGAGTTATAAGAGACATGCCGCTATTTTACCGTGTCGTAACACCATAAGGCAGCGATATTTCGTATATTGCAGACTGATATCGGAGATAAAGCATGACTCGCAGCTCAAAATTTCGTGCCTGCCCGCTTTGTGAAGCCATTTGCGGCCTGGAATTGCAATTTGAACAGGATAAATTGGTCGCCATTCGCGGTGACGACGCCGATCCATTCAGTCGCGGCCATATTTGTCCCAAAGGCAACGCCATTCTGGATTTGGAAGCCGACCCGGATCGTTTGCGCAAACCGATGCGCCGCATTGGCGATCAGTGGCATGCAATATCATGGGATGAAGCCTTCACGCTGGCCGGTGAAGAACTGGCCTCGGTTCAAAAAAAATATGGGGCAAACAGCATTGGCACCTATCTGGGTAATCCGAATGTGCACCATTTCGGCCATATCGCATACCTGCCATTTTTATTGAAGATTATTCGCAGCCAGAATGTTTTTAGTGCATCTTCGGTCGATCAATGGCCACACCAGTTGGTCAATGCACAGATGTATGGCCATCAATTTTTACTACCGATTCCCGACATTGACCACACTGATTACTTCCTGATGCTGGGTGCCAACCCGATTGCCTCCAATGGCAGTTTGATGACAGTGCCGGACGTCAAGGAACGCATCAAAGCCTTGACCGCACGCGGAAAATTGGTCGTGATTGACCCTCGCCGAACCGAAACGGCAACACTTGCCAGCGAGCATCATTTTATAAAACCGGCGAGCGATGTGTATTTCCTGATTGCTTTCCTGCAGGCGCTAGTCAACACCGGCCCTGCCCGGCTGAATGCTTACGGCGGGAAACTGTCGGGATGGAATGAAGCAATGTCCGCCATCGAAAATTTCGATACCGGAAATATTTTTGAACTTACCGGCATTTCTCCGGAAACCATTCAGGCAATGGCATCGGATTTTTATCATGCCAATAAAGCCGTCGCCTATGGCCGCATGGGTTTATCGACGCAGGAACATGGCAGCCTTTGCCAATGGCTGTTGCAACTGATCAACCTGTATACCGGCAACCTGGATAAAGTCGGCGGTGCTTTGGTGAATGAAGCCGCCCTGCCCATTACCGGAAAAGGCACTTCGGCGGGTGCGCGCGGGCGTTGGTATAGCCGGGTACGCAATCTTCCCGAATTTGCCGGCGAATTGCCGGTTTCTGTTTTGTGCGAAGAAATCAGCACCGAAGGCGAAGGACAAATCCGGGCCTTGCTAACCAGCGCCGGAAACCCGGTGCTATCGACACCCAATGGCCAGAATCTGGACAATGCACTGGAACAACTGGACTTCATGGTAAGCATGGATGTTTACATCAATGAAACCACACGGCATGCCGACCTGATTTTGCCGCCGGCTTCGTTTTTGACGCAGGATCATTACGATTCGGTATTCAATGCCTTCGCTGTCCGTCGCGTAACCCGCTTGAGCCAGCCAATTCGCGAACGCGACAGTGACGAACGTGCTGACTGGGAAATTATCAATGGCATCGGCGCCGCTTTCGCAAAAGCCACCGGCAAGGATTGGCAAAATTTGCCACCGCCAAGACAAATGATTGCGATGGGCTTGTCACGCGGTAATTCCGGCGTAAGCATGCGGGAGCTCGAAGCGGCCGAACATGGAATCGACCTGGGGCCACTGCGTCCTTCCCTGATGTCACGTCTGGAAACGGCAAGTGGCAATATCGAAACTGCGCCGGATTTGTTCATGCAGGCATTGGCTGACCTGACCATGCCAAATTCCAGTCCGGATAAAAAATCTCTCCAATTAATCGGTCGTCGCGATATTCGCAGCAATAATTCCTGGATGCATAATTCGCCACGTCTGGTGAAGGGCAAAACCCGCCACCAGTTACTGATGCATAAAGACGATTTGCATGAGCGCGGTATCAGTGAAGGTAAATCCGTGCGCGTGCGCTCCGATGCAGGTGAAATTCTTGTCGAAGTAAAAGCCAGCGACGAATTAATGCCCGGCGTCGTCTGCCTGCCTCACGGTTTCGGACATCAAAGAAACGGGCTGCGAATGAGCCACGCCGAGCAGGTCATCGGCTCGAGTTACAACGATCTTACCGGCGTTGGCAGACTCGATGGTCCATCGGGCAATGCCGCCTTGAATGGCGTGAGAGTTTGGGTAGAAGCGGTGTAGGTCGGGCCCTGGCCGACACATACTGACATTGCCATTGTCGGGCCAGGGCCCGACTTACGCCACTTTAATAATCACTTTGCCTTTTGCACGGCCGGCAACAAGATATTCGAAAGCTTCGATACCCTGTTCGAAATCAAATACACGATCGATGACCGGTTTAATTTTCCCCTGCTCGATCATTGGCGTTATTTGAGCGAGCTGCTCGCCACTTGATTCCGTCATATAACGAAAATAGCGTGCATTTTTCGCATTGGCCGCCGCATAAACCTTGCGTGCCATCATCCACATGGCAAAACGTATGACGAAATTGGTCGCGAACTTTTCCCGCATTTCAATATCCGGCGGGCCAGCGACACTGATCACAACCCCGCCGGCTTTAATTTGCGAAAATGCCATAATGGTTTGCTCGCCACCCAAAGTATCAAACACGGCATCGTATTTATGTTTAATTTCGGCCACATTGATTTTGTCGTAACACCAGACTTCATCGGCGCCCAATGCTTTTACCCAATCGGCATTTCTGGAGCTGGTCGTGGTGTGCACTACCAACCCCATTTGTTTGGCGTATTGAATGGCGAAGCTTCCCAGCCCGCCTGAACCTGCATGAATCAAAATGCTGTCGCCGGATTTCAAATGTGCACGATCGACAAAGCCCTGAATGGTGGTTAATGCGACCAGCGGAAACGAAGCGGCTTGCTCGAAACTGCAGTTATCGGGCATTGCTGCCACGAAAGCTTCAGGCTGGACCGTGTATTCGGCGAAGGCACGCAAGCTTTCACGGTTTGCCCGCACATAAACTTTTTCGCCAAGCCTGAATTTGGTGACCGACGAACCAAGTGACTCGATGACACCGGCAGCATCAAACCCCAAGGTAATGGGGAATTCCATCGGAACAACTTTTTTTAATGCGCCATGCAGCATTTTGTAATCAATCGGATTCAAGCTGACGGCATGTACCTTTATGCATACTTCCGTGCTTTTGGGTACCGGCCTTTCAATCGTATTCAGACGCAGGCTGCTGCGTTCATCACCATATTGCATGGCCTGCCAGGCGCGCATTGTCTGCATGATCTACCTCATTTATTTGACGCTGCCCTGCATTGCGACAATGGCAGTTTAAGGGATTGTAGCACCTGGCCATTGGCCGGATTTTCCAGTACCGCCAGCAACCCTGTTTGGCCCATGACGGCTGCATTCGACAGGGAAATCGTGAAGTCTTTGCTGGTGTTTGTACCACTCAATCGATAGGGTCCAAGCCATTGCCGGACCACGCGATCATGCTGCAACAATTTGCCGGCATTTTCGCCTGCGCGTACCTGGCTACTTAAACCATCCTGATAAACCGCCAAATACCATTGCGTGTTCGGCAGCGCATATTTCGAAGACATCTGAACTTTTGCCCGCCATTGAGAACCACTACCTTGCGCCTGCAACGCAAGCGAGGCCTGTGCCAATTCGGCATTGGCCTGCTTGATGTAAGTTTCGGAACGATCTGGCCAGGACCAGCTCACACCGGTTTGCTGGCCAATCATCACCTGCGGCGTGTAAACCCGGTTCGAACCTGCCAATTGTGCACGCGCACTTTGACGCAAGGTGTAGTTGTGGCTCGCGAATTTGTCGGGCCAGCCAATGTCATCCCAATAATCAACGTGGAAGGCAAGAAAATTGGCATTGATATCGGAACGGCGAACTTGCTGCGATAGCCAGCGATCTGCCGGCGGGCAACTACTGCAGCCTTCAGAGGTATAAAGCTCCACAACCGGCGTGATGAATTTGCCGCTGCTGACTTGGCAGGTCATAGGTTCGGCCGCCAAGACAGGGGTTATACCCAAAAACATCCCGACCAACATAATTGCGTTTTTCATAAAGCCTCCGTTTGATAATTAACAGAGTCATGCGGCAGGAGAAAAGGTGCGCGGGTTGAAAATCAGCGCCCTGAAGATGCCATCAAGATGCTTCTGGGCTTTTTCAGTAACTGTTCGACATTGGCACGCGCTTTGGCTTCGTGCGATGCAAAAAACAAATCCGATAAATAAATCCTGCGGGAATCCAGCAAGCCGCGTAAAAATTTCCGGCGATAAAACTGGAACATCCAGCCAGGCAGTTTTCCGCGGTATTCGCTGGCAATGGCTTTATCGTAGGCAAGGAATTGTTCCGGTTCTGAGCCCAGGATTGCCATGTCGCAATCAAGAAAATGTTTCGTATCGTTGTCAAAACCATCCGGTTCAAGATGACCATGCCTCGCGGTTAGTTCAATCAGCGCGGCAAGCTTTGCAGTATCGATACATTCATCGCCCAGATATTTTGCAACGGAAGCGACCGCCATTTCAGCACTGCGGGCTTCGTTGTCTTTGCGACCGGCCTGATAAATCGCATCGTGATACAACACGGCCAGATAGACTTCTTTCGGTTGCTGCCAGCCAGCCGATGTAGCGACATGTTCATAATGTGCAGCGACTTCATGCACATGGTGGATATTGTGATAAGCCCGCGGCGGCGCTTGGTAGGCCGCCTCGAGTTCTGCCCACATTTCTGCAGGCAGTAAAATCGATGTCGGGTGATTAGTGGTGATGACCACCGGCTCCATGCACATGGCCATGCGCTAATTCTTCAAGGCTGGCATCACGCACTTCCATCACTTCAATGGCGAAATGCAAGGTTTGACCAGCCAGAGGATGGTTACCGTCGACGGTGACCTGATCGCCTTCGATTTTTGCAATGACAACCGACATTGGACCTTGTGGCGTCTGCGCCTGGAATTCCATGCCGACTTCGAGGCTGTCCACGCCCTGGAAGGCTTCTTTCGGCACCACTTGCATCATGATTGGATTAGGCATGCCGTAACCGTCTTCCGGCTGCACCACGACATCGAATTTATCGCCGGCGCTTTTACCGGCCATTTCTTTTTCCAGACCCGGCACGATATTGCCTGCGCCGTGCAGGTAAGCCAAAGGCTCGCGGCCCTGGGAGCTATCAATCACATCGCCAGCAGCGTTGGTCAAAGTGTAGTTAAAAAGTGCAACGGTACGCTCAGCGATTTGCATGGAGATTCCTTGAAAGATAAAGCCCGCCATGGCGGGTTGAGGGCCGACATTTTAGGCTATTGGCTGCTGCAATGCATCAGCAACAAGGTTCAGCTTGGCTGATTTCGCCGTAAATTGGGCGCTAGAACAAGCTTTTAATGTCGTCGACGATTTTTTCGGGCTTGGTGGTCGGCGCATAACGGGCAATGACTGCGCCCTTTTGGTTGATCAGGAATTTGGTGAAATTCCATTTTATTGACTCCGAGAACAAAAAGCCGCGTCTTTGCTTCTTCAGGAATTGATACAAGGGGTGGGCATTGGGCCCATTGACCAGAATTTTTTCGAACATGGGAAAACGCACACCGTAGTGCTGGCTGCAGTGCAATTGAATATCGGAGTTCGCCAGTGGCTCTTGTTTCGCAAACTGGTTGCAGGGGAAGCCAAGTATGCTGAAACCCTTTCCCGAAAACTGGTTGTGTATCGTTGCCAGCGAGGAATATTGTGGTGCCAGCTTGCATTGCGAAGCGACATTTACCACGAGCACTATTTGACCTTCGTAGTCCGACATTGGCACTGACCGGCCATTGATTAGTTTCGCTTCAAAGTCGTAAAAACCCGGCATCGCACTACCTGAATTCATTCCCCGAGGGTCGTTTTGTCATCTTAGGGGTGCTTTATCAAGCAAAGCAATGAGACAATGGGCAGAGTTAACGAGTTATAACAAATGTCCTCTGCTTTTATTACCGAAACCGTACTGGATGTCCGTCACTGGACAGACAGCTATTTCAGCTTTACCACTACCCGCGATGATGGCTTTCGTTTCGAAAACGGCCAGTTCGTGATGATTGGGCTGGAAATCAATGGCAAACCACTGATGCGGGCCTACTCGATTGCCAGTGCCAACTGGGAAGAACAGCTGGAATTTTTCAGCATTAAAGTACCCGAAGGCCCGCTTACTTCAAGGCTTCAACATATCAAAGCAGGCGACACTTTATATTTGAGCCGCAAGCCAACCGGCACTCTATTGCTTTCCGATTTATTGCCGGGAAAAACTTTATATCTTCTCAGCACGGGTACCGGTTTGGCGCCGTTTATCAGCATCATTAAAGACCCGCAAACTTACGAGCGTTTTGAACACGTCGTGCTAACCCATGGCGTACGAAACGCACGGGATCTTGCCTACGCCGATTACATTCAAAAAGAATTACCAAACCACGAATTTCTTGGCGAAGAAATCACGAAAAAACTGCATTACTATCCTGTCGTAAGCCGGGAGCCGTTCAAGCATCAGGGTCGCGTCACCGATTTGATGGATAGCGGACAGATGATGCGTGATCTTGGGTTGCCAGAGCTTAATCCGGAAACCGACCGGGCGATGATTTGCGGTAGTCCGCAGATGCTTGCAGATTTCAGGAAAATTCTCGATTCGCGCGGTTTCAGTGCAGCACCACGCATCGGCACGCCTAGCCATTATGTTTTCGAACGTGCATTCGTGGAGAAGTAAATGACCGAGATGCAATTTCGCCCGGCCCGGCCCGATGACGCTGTCGAAATCGCAACTTTCATGACGCGGAATTTCCTTGCGACATATGGGCACAGTTCAAGCCCGGAAAATATCAGGCAGGCAGTGCATGATTATTACGGCGTTGATGCCCAGCATGCCGACCTGGCAAATGAAAAAATCGTGAATTGCCTTTGCATCGTCGAAAATAAAATTGCCGGCCTTGCCCAGGTGAAACCGCCAAAACCGGGGGCAGATCAGCATCATTTCGAACTGAGTCGTTTCTATGTCGATGCCATTTACCACGGCAAAGGCATTGCCCCGGTCTTGATGCAACACACGCTCGATACCATTCGTGAGCGTTCTGCGCGTTCGCTGTGGTTAAGCGTTTGGCAGGAGGCGCAGCAAGCCATTCGTTTTTATCAAAAGAATGGCTTCGCCATCAGCGGCGATACCATCTTCATGATTGGCGATGAACCGATGAAGGATTATTTGATGACACGCAATTTGTAATCTTTTGCAAGCGTTCCGGCCTGCCCGGGCCCTGGCAGGAGCCCGGCACTGGATCACAATAATTTGGCGATATCTTTCTCGATGCTTTCGGGTGTGTCTGTCGGCGCATAGCGTTTGATGACCTCGCCATTTTTATCGATCAGGAACTTGGTGAAATTCCATTTAATAGCATCGATACCCAGGATGCCACCCTTTTCTTTCTTGAGATATTTCCAGAATGGATGTGCATCGGCGCCATTGACATTCACTTTGGCGTACATCGGGAAAGTCACATCGTAAGTCAGCGAACAGAAATTCCTGATTTCATCCTCGTTGCCCGGCTCCTGGTGGCCGAACTGGTCGCAAGGGAAACCCAGTACGACCAGCCCCTTGTCTTCATACTTTTTGTAGAGCTTTTCCAAACCGGTGTATTGCGGCGTAAAACCGCATTTGGATGCCACATTTACAACCAACATGGCCTTGCCTTCGTAGGTTTTGAGCGATTGTTCGTCACCTTCAATGGTTTTAGCTGAAAAATCATAGGCCTTGGTCATGCGGTACTCCTTGGTATGGTGGCTGATTATAGTCTACCCCTGCCTTTCGTCATGGGTAATTTTGCCCGGAAACCGGTTAATCTTAGCGTTCAATCAGGGAGCCTACTATGAAGTTACCGTTAAGCCTTGCCATTGCTGCTGCACTTGCCCTGACCGGCTGTGCCAGCACGCCCACCGAGCCAGAAAAAACCACCATGACCGAACCTGCCGCCCCCATGCCGGTTGCCGAAAGCAATCCGTTTTTCGAAGTCAGTCCATTGCCCTTGCATTACCCGCAATTCGACAAGATCAAGGACAGCGATTTCGCGCCGGCCTTTGATCGCGGCATGGCCGAGCAAGTCAGTGAAATAAACGCCATTGCCAATAACCAGGATGCGCCAACTTTCGAAAACACGATTTTGGCAATGGAAAAATCCGGTCAATTATTGGGTCGCGCCTCACGAACCTTTGGAAACTTCACCAGTGCCAACACAAATGACACTTTGAATAAACTCGACGAAGAATATTCACCGAAATTCGCCGCGCACTACGACAGCATCAGTTTGAATCCGAAATTATTTGCACGCATTAAAGCGTTGTATGAAAAACGCGACAATCTGGGACTAGATGCGGAAGGCGTTCGTTTGGTCGAACGTTATTACAAAGATTTTGTGCACTCCGGTGCCAACCTCACTGAAGATCAAAAAACCCGGATCAAGGCAATCAATTCCGAAATGGCTTCACTGACCACGAAATTCAGCCAGAGTGTACTGGCTGAACGAAATGACTCGGCCATCATCGTTGATAACCGTGCCGACCTTGCCGGTTTATCCGACGAACAAATCGGCATTTTCGCCGACGCTGCCAAAGCTGAAAAAATGCCGGGCAAATACCGCATTGCCCTGGTCAACACCACCATTCAGCCGATCTTGCCGCAAATTGACAACCGTGCATTGCGTGAACGCATCCACAAGGCTTCGATAGCGCGCGGCAGCCGTGGCAACCAATGGGATACCCGCGAAATTGTCTCGAAAGTGGCAAAACTGCGGGCCGAACGCGCCGCCATCATGGGCTTTTCGAATTACGCCGCTTTCAGTCTTGAAGATGAAACCGCCAAGAACCCGGAAGCCGTCAATAAAATGCTCGCACAACTGGCCCCGCCTGCCGTCGCAAATGCAAGAAAAGAAGGCGCCGTGCTGCAACAAATGATCGATAAGGAACAAAAAGCCAAAGGCCAGAAGAGCTTCAAGCTGGAACCATGGGATTGGGCTTACTACACTGAAAAAGTCCGTCAGGAAAAATACAACTTCGATGAGTCGCAACTCAAACCTTATCTCGAACTCGACAGCGTTCTGGACAAAGGCGTGTTTTATGCAGCGCACAAGCTCTACGGCTTGAGCTTCAAACGCCGCACCGACCTACCGGTATATCTGCCTGATGTACGCGTGTACGAAGTGTTCAACGAAGACGGTTCAACCCTGGCATTTGCCATCGTCGATCCTTATGCACGCGGATCCAAACAAGGCGGCGCATGGATGAGTTCGTACGTTGACCAGTCAGAATTGATGGGCAACAAGCCAATCGTGGCGCTGCACTTGAACGTGACCAAGCCTAGCGAAGGCAAACCTGCATTGATGACATGGGATGATGCAAACACCGCATTCCATGAATTCGGCCACTGCCTGCACGGTATGTTCTCGAACGTGAAATACCCATACTTCAGTGGTACCAGCGTGCCGCGCGACTTCGTTGAATATCCTTCGCAAGTCAACGAAATGTGGGCCGATTATCCGGAAATCCTGACCAACTACGCCAAGCATTGGCAAACCGGCGAAGCGATGCCCAAAGCATTGCTCGACAAGGTATTGGCTGCATCGAAATTCAACCAGGGCTTTACCACCACCGCTTATCTGGGTGCCGCCCTGCTTGACCAACGTTGGCACCAGGTATCGGCGGACAAACTGCCGGACGCCGCAGGTGTGATGGCTTATGAAGCCAAAGCGCTTAAGGATGTTGGCCTGGATTACGCTGCAGTACCGCCGCGCTATCGCACCCCGTACTTCAGCCACATCATGGGCGGTTACGCTGCAGGCTACTACGCCTACATCTGGTCCGAAGTACTCGATGCCGATACCGTCCAATGGATCAAGAACCATGGCGGCTTGACCCGCGCCAACGGTGACCATTTCCGCAACACCCTGCTTTCCCGCGGCGGTAGCAAAGACGCACTGCAATTGTTCCGCGACTTCTCCGGCGGCGACCCCGACATTCAGCCATTGCTGGAACGTCGCGGCTTGACCGTGAAGAAGAAAAAGTAAGCTCAAAAAACCGTGCAACAAAAAACGCCGCATATTGCGGCGTTTTTTTTCACAACATATTTCATTCAATTAGGTTAAATTTACAGCTCATTTTTCCGGGAAGCCATCATGAAAGTAAAAGCCGCCGTTGCCTATGAAGCAGGCAAACCACTGGTTATCGAAATGGTCGATCTGGAAGGCCCGAAATTTGGCGAAGTGCTGGTTGAACTCAAAGCGACCGGACTATGCCATACCGATTACTACACGCTTTCAGGCGCCGACCCGGAAGGTTTGTTTCCTGCCATTCTTGGCCACGAAGGTGCCGGCATCGTCGTCGATGTTGGCCCCGGTGTTACCACGCTGAAAAAAGGCGATCACGTAATTCCGCTTTACACACCGGAGTGTCGTAATTGCGAATACTGTTTGAATCCGAAAACCAATTTGTGCCAGGCCATTCGCAGCACCCAGGGTCAGGGTTTAATGCCCGACGGCAGTAGTCGTTTTTCGATTGGCGGTAAAAAGCTGCACCACTACATGGGCACATCGACTTTCGCCCAATTCACCGTTGTTCCGGAAATTGCACTGGCAAAAATTCGTGAAGATGCCCCTTTCGACAAGGTTTGTTACATCGGATGCGGGGTTACTACCGGTATTGGCGCGGTGATCTATACCGCAAAAGTTGAACCGGGCTCGCGCGTTGTCGTGTTCGGTCTTGGCGGCATCGGCTTGAACGTCATCCAAGGGGCCCGCATGGCAGGCGCCCGGCAAATTATCGGTGTCGATATAAACCCTGCAAGAAAAGATATGGCAACAAAATTCGGCATGACCGATTTCGTGAACCCTAAAGAAGTCGAAGGTGATCTGGTTGCCTATCTGGTTTCACTGACCAGGGGTGGCGCTGATTATTCTTTTGAATGCATCGGCAATACGCAAGTCATGCGCCAGGCGCTGGAGTGCTGCCACAAAGGTTGGGGAACCAGCATCATCATTGGCGTGGCCGCTGCAGGCCAGGAAATTTCAACACGGCCATTCCAGCTGGTTACCGGACGCAACTGGCGCGGATCGGCTTTTGGCGGCGCCCGCGGTCGTACCGATGTGCCGAATATTGTTGACTGGTACATGGAAGGAAAAATCAATATCGACGATTTGATCACCCACACCATGCCGCTGGAAAAAATCAATGAAGGTTTTGACCTGATGCATTCGGGTGAATCCATCCGCGGCGTGGTGCTTTACTAAACATGGAAACCATTTCGCAACAATATTGTTTTGGTGGCACGCATGGCGTGTATCAGCATGATTCCACATCGAATCATGGTTTGATGCGTTTCTCGGTTTTCACGCCGCCACAGGCAAGCCAAGGCAAAGTGCCAGTGCTGTTTTTTCTTGCCGGGCTAACCTGCAATGAAGAAACTTTCATGATCAAGGCCGGTGCGCAGCGTGTTGCGGCAGAGCTTGGCATCATGCTGGTATCGCCCGACACCAGCCCTCGCAATACCGGCATCGATGATGCCACCGGCGACTGGGAATTCGGAGAAGGTGCCGGTTTCTATTTGAATGCCACGCAGGAAAAATATCGGCATCACTTCAATATGCACGATTATGTGGTTCACGAATTGCCTGAATTAGTCTCAGAAAATTTCGCCGCCGATATAACCCGCATCGGAATCAGCGGGCATTCCATGGGCGGTCATGGTGCGCTGACTCTGGCCTTGCGCCATCCTGATAAATATCGCTCGGTATCGGCCTTCGCACCGATTGTTGCACCATCGCAGGTGCCTTGGGGACAAAAGGCGTTTTCGCGCTATCTCGAGAATATCGCCGAGTGGTCGCAATACGATGCCTGCCAATTGGTTAAACAAAAACAGTTCAATGGCACGATATTGATTGACCAGGGCCTGGACGATAATTATTTGGCAACACAATTAAAGCCCGAATTATTTGCAGCGGCATGCGAGCAAAGCGGTCAATCCCTGCAGCTACGCCGGCATGCGCACTACGACCACTATTACTGGTTTGTCCAAAGTTTTATCGAAGACCATCTCAGGCATCATGCCGGGCAGTTATTGGCTTGATCTTGCGATATCGAATCACGGCGTCGGAATTGGTTTTTCCGGCGTTGTCGTTTGTACGGTCGTTTCAGGCATCCGTGTTTTGCATGCCTCGTCACCCAATGAATCGCTGCCGATACAGGCAGCAGGAACAACCGGAATAGTATCGAGTGCAGCGGCAATATCGGCCTGCACTCTGGGCGAAATGGACCACTCCATCCATGCGTAGGCGCAATTGGTATTTTCAGCCTTGGCGAACAAATGAATGCTTTCCACTTCTGTGATCAATTCGGTCGATGGCGGCACCGGCTTGATGACTTTCCAGTGCAAGGGTAGTGCCAGCTTGTTCTGCACGGAGGGATTCGAGAGAAACCGCTTGTCGATTTTGTCGAATGAACGCAGACGCGAGAAATCAATTTTCTGGAATTGATCGGGCGGCAAAAATGCATCTGCTGCAATCACCAGATCAAACTTTTTGCCTTCAAGATTGGAGGCGAACAGTTCGTTGTTATCAAGTAAAACGGCTTTCACCTTGCAACCGGTTGCCGTTTCGAATGGTGTCACCCAGTCAAGCGAAGCACTGTTTTTACCCGATTCGATGCGCCCGTCCAGCGCCAGGATATTGAGCTCGGGTTCCATCGCCAATGGATCGGCCACTTCGGATACGCCTGACGCATTCGCCTGCGCTGCTTTTTTGCAGGCAACAATGGCAAGGCATGCAAAAAAAACGATGAGTAGCTTTAATATTTTATTTTCCGGCATTGCTCACTCCATGCGGCACATGTCCGGTGGCTACATGCTGCCTTGCGCTTTCGACATTATGCTGTGAATCGTCAAAGAAAATATCGGCACCGAAAGCCTGAAGAAACGGTCCTTTATCGCGACCGCCGAGAAACAGGGCCTCATCCAGACGCACGCCCCATTGCCGAAGCGTGAGAATAACCCGCTTGTGGGCTGGTGCGGAACGCGCCGTCACCAGGGCAGTTCTAATCGGCGACTGATCGGGCGGAAACGCCGACTGGATTTCATGCAATGCAGAGAGGAACCCGCGGAATGGCCCGCCGCTCAATGGCGTTTGTGCCTGTTCGCGTTCATTGCGGGCAAAGGCTTCCATGCCCTGCTCCTGCGAAATCCGTTCCGACTCATCGCCAAAAATAACGGCATCGCCATCGAAAGCAATACGCAATTGATCATGCGAAATATCCGGCGCCTTGGATGGCAAAATCGTGGCGGCGGCCACGCCGGCGGACAAGGCATTTCTTACATCTTCGACATGCGTCGACAAAAACAATTGCGCACCGAAAGGCTGGATATACGGAAACGGCGGCGAGCCATTGGTAAATGCCGCACGTACAATTTCCAAACCAAAGCGTTCGATCGAATTGAAAATACGCAAACCGGTATCGGAAGAATTTCGCGACAATAAAATGACTTCAATGATTGGCAATTGGGGATTCCCGTGCTGATTCAGGGCCAATAGCTTTTTTACCAAGGGGAAAGCAATCCCCGGCTCCAGTGGCTCGTCTTCGCGGTCACGCTGGAATTGCTGATAGGCCTGCAAGCCCTCACGTTCGAAGAGGTCATGACTTTCCTCCAGATTAAACAAGGCCCTGGACGAGATGGCGACGACAAGTTTATTGCTGGATTCATTCATGGCGACAGCTTAGCGGATTTCATTCGCAGAGGCTGAGACTGTCCGGAAAATTCCGGTTTTCCGGGTAACAATGTCGCTGTGCCTGAAGTCGCTGCCCCCGACAAGAGGATTCGGGGATGACGCGGGAAAATCAACAGGGATCAAGTGACAAATTGCTCATTCAAAATACGCTCTTCCAGATTATGTTCCGGATCAAAGAGCAGGGTCACGGTGCGCGTGCGTGATTCGCAAATGGTGACTTCGACGACATCGCGAATTTCATGCGAGTCGGCCGTTACGCTGACCGGGCGTTTATAAGCGTCCAGCACTTCCAGTTTGACCTTGGTCTCGGCACTCAGGATTGCTCCGCGCCAGCGTCGTGGCCTGAAAGCGGCTATCGGCGTCAAGGCGATTACCGAGGAACCCAATGGCAAAATCGGGCCGTGAGCCGAGTAGTTATAGGCCGTGCTTCCGGCCGGCGTTGCTACCAATGCGCCATCGCAAACCAGTTCATCCAAACGCACCTGGCCATTCAGATGAATCCGCAAATGCGCGGTTTGCCTGGTTTGCCGCAACAAGGAAACCTCGTTGTATGCCAATGATTCAAACACGCCACCGGCTTCGGTGGTTGCGGTCATTTCTAGTGGGCGCAATACGGCAGGTTCGGCAGCATGCAAACGCGCAAGCAATTCGCCGGGATGATGCTGGTTCATCAGAAAACCAACCGTCCCCAATTTCATTCCGAATACCGGCAGACCCCTGGCACCATGCTTATGCAATGTTTGCAGCATGAAACCGTCGCCACCAAGCGCACAGATGACATCGGCGTCTTCCGGCGTGTGCTGCACATGCTTGATCAACAATTGGGATAACGCCGCTTGCGCCTCGGCAGTCGGACTGGCTAAAAATGCGATGCGAGGATGGGCAGGTATTGGCATAGGTTTAGCTTACCCGATTTAATCGCCGGGGCGCATGCTTGCTGCGCCCCGTTTGATATGTACATTTTTTGGGCGCAGCAAGCATGCGCCCCTACAGCTTATGCTGCCCGTGAACTGGCCGAAGCAATTTGCGCCAGACGACGCACGGCGACCGATAATGTGGCGAAATCCATGCTGCGCAAATTTCGCATATCGGCAAACATGCTCAGCGTGTATTTCAAGGTTGCATCATCGCGCGATAGCCAATCGGCAACCAATGCATCGGCTGCCTTGCTGCTTGATGCCTGTGAAAGCACGATACCCACCAGCGCACGCTGTTGAGCCTGCAGCTCATCACGCAACACGCCGCGTGCCTGTGCATGCCAACGGCCTTCGACCGGCAATATCTCGACATTGTCCATTAGCCATTTCGTATGCAGCGCATCCGATAGTGCGAAATAGACCTGGCCGACTTTTGCCACATCGGTTTTGCGTTCAAGTGCTACTTCAATAATATCCAGTGCATAAGTCAGATAAGGCAGCTTGGCAAAATCGGCCGCCATTTCGGACGAGAAGCCCTGTTTCATCCAGGCTTTCTTATCGGCCTCAAGACTTGCACGGCTCTCGGCAGGCAATATGGCAGGCAAGGCAGCTTTCAAAGCCTGCATCGGTGCCGAATAACGCTCAACCTGCGCAGCAATATTCAAAGTCTCGCCCGGTTTGTTCAATAGCCAGCGCGTCATATTGCGCTGCAGATGCCAAATGTCGGTGAGTGCGGATATTTGTGCACTCTCGGATGCTTTCAAATCCATATTATCGATGCCGACCCACCAGTTGCGTGAATCCAGAACTTCGCGGCTGATGGTAAATGCCTTGGCAATTTGCGCCGGGGTTTCGCCGGTGTCTTCCTGCATGCGCAGCAGGAAAGTCGAACCCATGCGGTTGACCATCGAATTGGTCACCATCGTGGCAATTATTTCGCGACGCAGACGATGGTTCTGCATATCGGCTGCATATTTTTCCTGCAGCGGTTTCGGGAAATAACGTTGCAATTCTTTCGATAGATACGGGTCTTCCGGAACATCCGAATCCAGTAGCTCATTGAAGATGACAATCTTGTCGTAGCTCAACAACACCGAAAGTTCCGGACGCGTCAAACCCTGGCCGCGCGATTTGCGTTCACTGAGTTCCGAATCGGTCGGCAGGAATTCAATGCCGCGATCAAGCAAGCCTTGCGATTCCAGCGTACGGATGAAATGCCCAAACGAGCCTAGGCGGGAAGTACTCATCGCTTCCATCACGCTGATTGCCTGGTTCTGGCGGTAATTGTCCATCAGTACCAAATCGCCGACTTCGTCGGTCATGCTGGCGAGCAAAGTATTGCGTTCCGGTGTTGTCATATCGCCGCGCTGCACAACGGCACCGAGCAGAATCTTGATATTGACTTCGTGATCGGAAGTATCGACACCGGCCGAGTTGTCGATGAAATCGGTATTCAACAAAACGCCAGCTTGCGCGGCTTCAATACGACCGCGTTGTGTCATGCCGAGGTTGCCGCCCTCGCCCACCATCTTGCAGCGTAGTTCGTTGCCGTTCACGCGCAAACCGTTGTTGGCACGATCGCCGCAATCTGCATGTGTTTCGGAAGTTGCCTTGACGTAGGTGCCGATCCCGCCGTTCCACAATAAATCGACGGGGGCTTTCAAAATCGCATTCATCAAATCGGCCGGTGTCATGGCGTCCTTGTCGGTTTCGATATCGAGTGCCGCTTTGACTTCAGGCGTCAAGGGAATGGTTTTTGCACTCCGCGGATAAATACCACCACCGGCGGAAATCAGGCTCTTGTCGTAATCTTCCCAACTTGAACGCGGCAGTTTGAACATGCGATCGCGTTCCTTGAATGAAATGGCCGAATCCGGATTTGGGTCCAGAAAAATATGGCGATGATCGAAAGCGGCCAATAAACGGATTTTTTCCGACAACAGCATGCCGTTGCCAAATACGTCACCGGACATGTCACCTACGCCGGCACAGGTGAAATCCTGTGTCTGGCAATCGCGGCCCAGCGCGCGGAAATGGCGTTTGACCGATTCCCAGCCGCCTTTTGCGGTAATGCCCATGCCTTTGTGGTCGTAACCGACCGAACCGCCGGATGCAAATGCATCATCAAGCCAGAAGCCGTGTTCGGCGGAAATACCGTTCGCGATATCGGAAAATGTTGCCGTGCCTTTATCGGCGGCCACCACCAGATACGGATCATCCTTGTCATGGCGCACGACATCGACGGGCGGAACGATTTTGCCGTCGACAATGTTGTCGGTGATATCGAGCAAACCATTGATGAATCGTTTGTAGCAGGCAATGCCTTCTGCCAGCACCGCATCACGGTCGCCGCCGACAGGAGAGCGTTTTACAAAGAAGCCGCCTTTCGAACCGACTGGCACGATGACGGTATTTTTTACCATCTGCGCTTTTACCAGACCGAGTACTTCGGTGCGGAAATCTTCACGACGGTCCGACCAGCGCAAACCACCGCGTGCCACCGGACCAAAGCGTAAATGCACGCCTTCAACCCATGGCGAGTAAACAAAGATTTCGCGATACGGCCTTGGTTTTGGCAAGTCGGGTAATTTCGAGGCGTCGAATTTGAAACTGATGTAGTCCCGATGACTACCGTTTTTCATCTGGTAGAAACTGGTACGCAAAGTCGCTTTGATCACCGTGATGAAACTGCGCAGGATGCGGTCTTCATCCAGGCTGGCGACTTTCTCGAGGAAAATGGCAAGCGCGTCGTCGCAGGCATCGAATTGCGCTTCACGGTCAAGCGCGCGGTCGGCGGCGATTTCTTCCAGAATGGTGGCAATTTTTTCGCGTTCGGCAACGGGAACAATATCGATAAGGCTTCTATGCAAACTGTTGCAGGTTGCCGAATCGGTTTTGTCGTCACGGCATGGTTCAAAGCGGGCTGCAAACAATTCCACCAGCAAACGGGCAATCAATGGATAACGAACCAGCGTTTCTTCCATATAGGTTTGTGAGAACGGCACACCGGTTTGTAACTGGTATTTGCAATAGCCACGCAATACGGCAACTTCCCGCCAACTCAGACCAGCGGCGAGTACCAGACGATTGAAACCATCACTTTCAGCTTCACCAGCCCACACTGCGCCGAAAGCCTTTTCGAATCGCGCGCGTGAGTTTTCTACTTCAATGGTTCCGGCTGTAGGCTCAACTTCGAAATCCTGAATGACTACGCGGCCATCATCCAGATTCAATTCATAAGGGTGTTCGCTGTTGATGCGAAGGCCGAGGTTTTCCAGCATGGGCAACGCATCGGACAAGGCAATTTCCTTGCTCAGACGAACGAGCTTGAAACGCAGCCCGTTATCTTCAGGGAAACGGTAAAGATTCAGACGTAATTGATCATTGTTTTCCAGCAAATCCGCTTGTTCGATATCTTCGGCTGCAATGACCGGAGTGACCGATTCCAGATAGGCAGCCGGCAGGGCGCGGCCGTAACGATTGGCAAGCTTGAGGCCTTTTTCCTCGCCGTTGCGCTGAACCAGCATGTCACGCAATTCGTCCTGGAAGTTGCGGACGATGCGCAACAATTCGGCTTCGAGCATCGCCGTATCGGCAGTCGTTTTCTGGCCACTCTTGGGACGGATGATCAGATGCAATTGCGCGAGTGGCGATTCGCCGATTTGAATATTGGTATCCAGGCGCTCGCCATTCAGTTCACGCATGAACAAGGCTTCGATTCGTTCGCGCACTTCGGTACTGAAACGATCACGCGGAATGTACACCAGCGCCGAATAGAAACGGCCGAACGGGTCGCGACGCAGGAAAAGTTTCGGACGGACGCGTTCCTGCAACGCCAGAATTCCCATGCAGGTACGCGAGAGTTCTTCCGTATTGGCCTGGAACAATTCATCGCGCGGGAGAGTTTCAAGAATATGCCGTAAAGCTTTACCGCTGTGACTATTTTCGCCGAGACCGGAGGCTTCCATCACCGCTTCGTGGCGTTGGCGCACCAATGGAATTTCCCAGGGACGACGTTTGTAGGCACTGGATGTATACAAACCGAGGAAGCGTTGTTCCCGAATCGCTTTGCCGCTTTCATCGAATACCAATACGCCGATGTAGTCCATGTAGCCCGCGCGGTGCACGGTGGAACGGGCATTGGTCTTGGTCAGGATCAAAGGCTCCATTGTCGCGCCTGCAGGTAAATCTGCGGCAGCCAAACCAGCCAGTGGGCGCGGCTTTACGTCTTCATCCTTGCCACGCATTAAGCCCAGGCCACTGCCGGAAACGACAGTGAGCATGCGCTGGTTTTGAATATTGGAAACTTCGTATTCGCGATAACCCAGGAATGTAAAATGATTATCGGCAGCCCAGCGCAAAAAATCCTGCGCTTCGGAGCGCTGGCTGGCGGTTGCAGGCATCGGGCGCGTGGCCATTTCATCGGCAATGGCATTCATTTTGTCGCGCATGATTCGCCAATCGGCTACCGATTCACGCACGTCGCTCAGCGCGACGGCAATACCGGCGCGAATTTTTTCCATGTCCTCGGCATTGGCCTGACGATCGATTTCAAGATAAATCAGTGATTCGTTATTGCCCGAATCAATCGCTACCAGTTGGCCACCGGCATCACGCGAAATCGGCATTACCGGATGCACCAGCGTATGCAACGAGCAGCCAAGACCGCTCAACACCATGCTGACCGAATCCACCAAAAACGGCATATCGTCATTGACGATGTGAATGACCGTATGACTGCTTTCAAAACCATCGCTGGCTTGCTGCGGATTAAACACCCGGATATTGGCAACGCCTGCCTGGCGCTTCTGGATAAACGAGAAGCTGCTGAGAGCAATTTGTGCCCATTCCTGGGGGCTGCGCAGGGCTAATTCTTCTTCGGGTAAACGCGCGTAAAACGCTGCGGTAAAGGCTTTAATCTGTTTGGCTGCAGCGTCGGTCAAGCCAGTGCTTGCGGCAGCAATAATGGCATTTTGGGACGCGCTGGGGGCGGTTTGGGCGCTCATAAAATCCGGTCAGGTGGGACAAGGCGCATATTGTAACGAGTGCCGTGGGCCCGAGGCTATCGAATTCGAGTAAAGCCCCTAAAAATCAATGAATTGTAATATTGGGCTGACCAACACTACCGATGGCTACGCTGGCTTGCGAATATCCCGCAACGCAGTGGCCAATATTCCCAGGGCTTCTTCAAAAATCGCATCCTCGACAGTCAAGGGCACCAGCACACGGATGGTATTGGCATAAACACCGCAAGAAAGCAGGATTAGACCAAGATCGGCTGCGCGCATGGTAAGTGCTTTCGTGGCATCTGGGTCCGGGGTGTTGATGCTGCCTGGCTCAATGATTTCAAATGCTGTCATTGCACCCAAGCCGCGAATCTCGCCAATGCCCAGACTCGCGTCTTTTTGCAGATCTGCAACGAAAGCATGTATGCGTTCGCCGATTTGCTGCGAACGTTGCAATAAATTTTCCGACTCGATCGCATCAAATACTGCCAGGGCCGCTGCGCAGGCAACCGGATTGCCTCCATAGGTGCCGCCCAGGCCACCGGCGGCAGGCGCATCCATTACTTCGCTGCGACCGACGACACCGGCCAATGGCAAACCACCGCCGAGCGATTTGGCGACTGTAATGATGTCGGCATGCACACCTTCATAGTGTTCCATTGCAAAAAACTTTCCGGTGCGGGCAAAGCCACTTTGCACTTCGTCGGCAATCAATAAAATGCCGTGCTCGTCGCAGAGCTTTCTTAATGCCGACATAAATTCCGGCGGGGCTACGGTAAAACCGCCCTCGCCTTGCACCGGTTCAATGATGAATGCGGCAACGCGGGCGGCTTCGATATCGTATTTAAACAGGTGTGCAATATCGTCGAGAGCATCCTGCACGCCAACGCCATGATAAGCATGCGGAAATCGGCTGTGAAAAATATCGGCGGGAAACGGCCCGAAGCCGGTCTTGTATGGCACCACTTTGCCGGTTAATGCCATGCCCAGCATCGTGCGGCCATGAAAGCCGCCCGAAAACGCGATAACGCCAGGGCGTTTGGTATATGCGCGTGCAATCTTGACTGCATTCTCAACAGCCTCGGCGCCGGTGCTGACAAAAAATGATTTTGCCTCGCCTTGAATCGGGGCTTTCTCATTCAATTTTTCGGCGAGCGCTACATAAGGTTCATACGGCATTACCTGCACGCAACTATGAATGAATGCTTCCAGCTGATTTTGGATGGCCGCCATTACTTTCGGGTGCCTGTGCCCGGTATTGAGCACACCAATGCCACCGGCAAAATCGATATAGCGCTTGCCATCGGCATCCCAGATTTCAGCATTGAGTGCGCGCACGGCGTAACGCTGGGTCGCATGACCTATCCCGCGTGCCACTGCGGCCTCGCGACGTTTTTGTAGTTCGGCATTCTTGCTCATGCACGCCTCTTTTAAATGACCATTGGCAACCGGTGGATAATTCTATCGCTAAAAATTTAAATAAAGATGTTATAAGCTAGGCAGCAGGTTTATTCTGCTCCCATACGCCTAGCCAGTAGTGAGAATGCCATGACAATATGCCCGATAGCCATTGCAGTAGGCTGCAGAAAGTGCCCGATTTATGTCGCCTGCCCCGTGAAATCGATCATAGGTGACCAGGCCCCGAAACAACCTGAAAAATCCCTTAGTCGCTCGGCCCCAAAAAAGAAAAGCAACAAGAAAAAGACGGCAAAGAAAAAGGCTGCATAATCAAGGCGCGGCTCATCCGGTCATGAAATATCACGCATGTGTTTTGTCCACGTGGCGTTAATGTCTGGCGGCGTAGATTCGAAGCTCCGGCAAAAGGAGTGCAGCCATGCTTCGATCGAGCTTGTTCTTCACATCGCTACTATTGTTCAGCCATCAGCTCCAGGCGCAGGACGTGGTCTACAGTCCAAGTTCGCTGGGTACATTAAAAGTCACCACTATCATCAAGAATCTCGCCAATCCCTGGGGGATGGCATTTTTGCCCGATGGCAGATTATTGATTACCGAACGTCCCGGTCGCTTGCGCATTTATTCACAAGGGCAAATCTCGCCGGCAGTAAGTGGTATTCCTGCCGTCTATAGCCAGGGCCAGGGCGGGCTTCTGGACGTCGCCATTGATCCGAATTTCAACCAGAACCAATGGGTTTATCTCACTTACTCCGAAGCGGGCAGCGAAGGCACGGCTGGCACTGCCGTCATGCGTGGCAAGCTTGTCGGTAACGCGTTGCTGAATACACAAGTACTGTTTCGGCAGGACCCAAAACTCAGTGTCGGCAATCATTTTGGTTCACGATTGGTATTCGATAAATCGGGCCATTTATTTGTCACGCTCGGTGAAAACAACACTCGCATCACGGCGCAATATCTGGACCATCATCAAGGGAAAGTGATCAGGATCTGGCCCGATGGCAGCATTCCTGCCGACAACCCTTTTATCGGCCAGGCCAATGTAAAACCCGAAATCTGGTCCTATGGTCATCGCAATCCGCAAGGCGCCACTCTAAATCCCTGGACGGGAAAGTTATGGGAACACGAACACGGGCCGATGGGCGGCGATGAAATCAATATTCCCGGGGCCGGAAAAAATTATGGCTGGCCCATCATTACCTACGGCATTGATTACAACGGCCAGCCAATTCCCGAAGCTATCGGCACAAGCGCACCGGGAATGGAGCAGCCCATTCATTACTGGGTGCCTTCCATTGCTCCAAGTGGTATGGCTTTTTACGACAAAAATAAAAACTCCGCCTGGTATGGCAATCTTTTTGTAGGCGCGTTGGCGGGGCAACTATTGGTGCGTCTGGAAGTAAGGGGAGAAACCATCGTCAAGGAAGAACGGCTGCTCAATGAGTTGGGCAATCGCGTACGCGCTGTTTGCGCGGGGCCTGACGGTGGTCTTTATCTGCTGACGGATTCGGCTACCGGAATGCTTTTGAAAATAGATCCACCACCGAAAGAAATTCGTCGTAGCGTCAAACCACCGAAACCGCAGCCACAAAGCATCGACAACAAATAGGTATGGTCTAGCTGCCTTAAAGCGGTTTGCGGCCGGAAATTACCGGTACATGCCACACCACATAAGAGGGCGGGGTTTCGATTGCGTTTATCAAGGAATCCATATCGGCCTTGACCGCATCTTCCGTGCGGCCGGATGCTTCTGCGAGCACGGGCACATAACCGTCACGCCACGCCCTGATAATGCCCGCGAAGGTGGCACGCTCCACACGCAAAGTATCGACCGTGATGTAATCCGCCGCAATATTTTGGTAGCCCGCATTCTCGAGTAAAGTCGGTGAATGCCGACCAACCCGCCCGTCGCATTTTATGCCATGCAGAAATTTGACGGCATGTTCGTTCCAGAAACGGTCCGGATCGAATTGGCTAACGGGGAAATGCAGCATGCCGTAATCTTCCGATAACAAATGCAGATATCCGCCCGGTTTCAATACACGGGTAAATTCTTTCAGCACCAAATGAAAGTCCGGCACCGCTTGCGACATGTGACGGCAAACGATCAAATCCATACTCGCATCTTCGAAGTTCAAGGCGAAAGCATCGCCCTGTTCGAAAACCACGCGATCCGCGAACTGGCTGCTGTCTCTTCTGGCGAATACAAGATTCGATTCAAGAATGTCCATGCCGGTCAAACGCGCTTGTGGGTAATGCTCCGCCAACCGACGCGTAATTTCGCCTGTGCCGCAGCCAACATCGATAACCCGGATTGCCCCGGACAGCGCATAACGATCAAACAGATTTTTTTCCTGCGGCCAGATAGCGTCGGCTTGATACGCCAAGTTGCGTACCATCGATTCATCACCCATTTGTTCGGCTTGCGGGTTTCTATCCTGAGTCATAAAAAATTCCGGAAAAAAGATTCAGTCCAACAAGGGCCAGCGGCCAAGCTCGATATGTTCGGATTTTCCGACCAGGCTTTCAATGAGGACAAAATCCGTCGCGCGCCAGCGGATAGGAGTAATCGATTGCGTTTCGGCAATGGGCTGCCTGTTATAAAGCAAGGTGGTATGTGGCTTGAAACTGTTGCTTAAATTCTGACCCAACCTGACCGCGAGTAAGTTGTTTTTCAGCAATTGCCAGAAATTTTTCAATTCCGGGGCTTCGGCAGAGGTAGTCAACACGCAAGGAAATCTTCCGGTCCTGCTGTCGAAGCTCATGAATTGATCCAGCGTTATCTCAAACGGGCGGGCCTGAATCTTGCTGGCTGCGCTAATTGCCCTGCTCACAAGATCGGCGCGAACTTCCGGGAACTTGCCGATATGATGCAAGATTAAATGGTAACGCTCGCTTGACACCCAACTGCCGTTGAATGCATTGGCTACTTTTAAATCATCCGCGGCTCGGGCCAGTTGCTGGCGAACTTCAGGGCCAGGTGATAATCCAAAAAAATAATTATGCTCCTGTTCGGGTTTGGTACCCAGCCCGAACAATGGCATCTGCGGCATGAAATTTTTCGATGTGTCGTATTTACTGCTCATTTTCAAATGCACTATTCGATAAAAGTGGCAATTTCCGACAAGGGCATTCGATGGATATCCGGCACGCGACAACCGTTTGTCGGCAGCCCGACTACCAGCAACAAATATGGCACTTCGTTTTTTGGCCTGCCAAGAATGTCATTTAAAAAAGCCATGGGGCTTGGCGTATGCGTCAATGTCGCCAAGCCAGCCCGGTGCAAAGCGGCAATCAGAAGGCCGGTAGCGATTCCCGTGGACTCATGCGGGTAATATCGCTTGGCTTTATGACCATCAACTTCAGGGCCGGTGCGTTCGTAGAAAACCGCTATCAACCATGGTGCTATTTCAAGGAATGGTTTTTTTTCATCAGTGCCCAGTTGTGCAAGCGCCTGCAACCATTCATCAGGTGCGCGGTGCTCGTAAAATTCACGTTCTTCAATTTCCGCAGCTTCGCGAATGCGTTTTTTTACGGCGGGATTGGAAACGGCAACAAAACGCCACGGTTGCTGATTCGCCCCACTGGGTGCCGTGCCGGCTGTATTGATACAGGCTTCAATGACATCGCGTGGCACAGCTACGGATGAAAAATCGCGCACCGTGCGACGCGTTGCCATTTCGTCGGTGAACATTCTTGCACGCGCAAGACGTTCACCATCGAGGATCTCATTCTTTGGAAGTAAAGTCGTTATCAGTGTTTTCATTTCGACAGCATAACTTAGTTCAAGCCTTTATCCCGAAATCAATCTTTCCCGCGCCGGATATATATCGACAAATACCTTGAAGCCACCAAAGAAGATGCGCTTGCCATCAAATGGCATTTTCTTGGGATCCATCATTGGAGCCAAACGCGGGTCGGCCATCACTTTCTTATTGATGCGATTTCGATCGGCTTTTGTCTTGTACACGATATAGGAAAATACAACCGTCTCGTCTTTTTTCAATTTCACACTTTGCGGGAACGAAGTGTATTTTCCGGGTTTTACATCATCGGCAACACATTCCTTATAATCAAGCGCACCGTGTTCGCGCCAAACTTTGCCTGCAAGTTTGGCCATTTTGCGATACGCCGCCAGATTCTTTTTGGGCACCGGTAACACAAAACCATCAACGTAACTCATACGTCCTCCTGCCATTGTGGATGTCGCAGCAATAGCCTCTGCCAATTGTCCTGTTCGGTCAAGCCTATCTACGGGCGCGAAGCTTTAATGTGCGGAAGCGTACGGAACGGCCGATTTTTCAAGCTTATTATTCAAAGCCATTCAACAGGCCGCAAAAGGCCATGGAGCCATGCATGTCGTTTGCACTTTATCTATTTGGCATTATTCTTGTTTTGAGCGGCTTTATTTATGGGGCCATTCTGCTGCATGTGCCGCAGCAATGGATCGTGGTTAGCTCGATCATCATCGCAGGCTTGGGCGTGCTTTCGGCAGTCGCGCATACACGGTCAAAAGACAAACCGCAGTAACTTCCGATTATTCCAGACCATGTGACGGGATGTTTATTCAACCCCGTGAAGCCATTGCATCGCTTCAAGTTCGGAAGTAAACACTTCGGAAGTTACGCCAAAATTCGCAGCTGCCACAATTCCGAATTTCTCCGGATCGATGAAAGCTTCCGGCGCCACCACCGCAATCTTCAGCCTTCCCCCGGAAGCCTCTACCCATTCGCGCACCATCCAGTGACGCTCACTCAAACTCGGCGGCTGAAACCCGCTAAGGCCACGCGAATCAATCAGTATTTTCCTGAGTCCCTGCTCTCTTGCTTTCACGATGACTGCAGTGACCAGTGCGATCGCTTGCTGGAACCGAAACGAACCGGTCGGCTTGAATACCCCAATTCCATCTACCAATGCAAGTTGATTGGTTTCACTCATGGCAGCATGATGAACGCAATGCCAGTCCGCTTGCAAGCCGTTTACAGCTTAGTCGCGCTCTTCGGCAGCCTCGCGGCCTTGCTGGCGAATGATGGCTTCCTGCCTGGCATCTTCAATCGACATCATGACCGCCTGCAAATCGGCACTGTGTTCATCGAATACAAATTCACCCGTTAGCAATGTGTCGGCTTGCAATTCGCCTTTTTCATACAACGCCCACATTTCTTCACCGTAATGTGTGGCTGCAAGTTCCGGTGCGAAGCGAGCAAGCGTATCGCGTAAATTATGCACATCACGCAGCAACATGGCGCGGGCTGCATTATTTCCTGCCGCACTGACGACTTGCGGGAAATCGATAATCACCGGCCCGAATGGTGCGACCAATACGTTGTATTCCGATAAATCGCCATGGATAAGCCCGATACACAACATACGCACGACATCACCCATCAATTCACCATGAAACCAGCGTGCTTCCTCGGCAGTGAGTTCCACTTCGCCCAGACGCGGAGCACTGTGACCTTCCTCGTCGGTCACCAGTTCCATCAGTAACACACCATGGTGATACCCATGTGGCTTCGGCACGCAAACGCCGGCATCGACCAATTGATACAAGGCATCTACTTCGGTGTTTTTCCAGGCCGTCTCTTGTTCCTTGCGTCCGAATTTTGTCGCTTTGCCCATTGCACGCGCCTGACGGCTACCACGCACTTTGCGACCTTCCTGATATTGCACGCGCGCCTGAAAGCTGCGTTGAGCCATATCCTTGTAAACCTTGGCACAAAGCACTTCGCTACCGGCGCGAACGACATAGACCGAAGCTTCCTTGCCGCTTTTGAGTGGCCGCATAACCTCATCGATCAGGCCATCATCAATCAATGGCTGCAAGCCTTTCGGGGTTTTCATCGGAATAAAGTGTTTGTCAGCATTCGTGCATTATCGTCTCAAGCATCTGAAAATGAAATAAAACTGAACGCGCCGGCAATAAGAGCGTTAACGCACAGAACCAATGCAGCCCCGCACATATCTTAGGCTTCGACGCAATAACGCGCCAGGAGTTGAATATGAAAATTATCGCTACTACAACAGTTTTAAGTTTAGCCATTGCTGTTGCCGCTGGCAGTGCCGTTGCCGCTCCACAGGATTACGGTAACAACGGCCGCTATGATAACGGCAACAACGGTCGCTATCAGGAGAGCTCGCGTACCGATATCGCCACTGTCGTAGCGGTTGAGCGGATGGGTAATCGCGGCCAATACGAGCGTCAGGAATGCTGGAACGAACAATCCAACCGCTACGATGGTGATTATTACCGTGATGGCGATGGTCGTCTTTATCGTCGCGATTCAAACAACAAGAGCACCGGTGGTGCAATTATTGGCGCACTGGTAGGCGGCGCGCTGGGTAACCAGGTAGGCAAAGGTGATGGCCGCAAAGCCGCCACGGTTGCCGGTGCAGTCATCGGCGGCACTATCGGTGCCAATAGAGGCCGTGACAGCAATGATTACGAATATCGTGACCACAATGGCGACACGGTTCGTCGTTGCCGTACGGTGTACGACAATAACAACAGCAGCCGCTATGGCGATTACGATTCCTACAAAGTGACGTATCGTTATGCAGGTCAAACTTATCGTACGACGACAACTTATCGTCCAGGCCGTACGATTCGTGTTGCTGTAAATGTAACTCCGCTGTAAGCCGTAAACTTGCCGGTCACATTTGCAACCGAAAAGGGTCCGAAAGGACCCTTTTCTTTATAGTGAAAAGAAAACTGATTTCAACTCAGGGCGGCATTGTCCAATCGGCGCCGGCAGAGAAAAATTCGATTGTGCCGATGCTGCGCATTACGTCAATAAAATTACTGCTACCGGGCGGCGAGTTTTTGCTTTCGGTCGAATCAAAATTCACTTTCACTGAAACGCTGAGTCCCTGGGCTATTTCCAGATTGGGGAAATTATTTGCCATGGTAAACATGGTTTTGCCTTCTTCAAACTGGTTCCTTAATACATCGGGATTTGTCCTTATGCGACCGGATTCCTGCGTGACGTTGAACACTGCCATCCTCTGGCCACCGCTCCATATCTGAAGTTTCTCGATCGCGCAGAATTGCATGCGATACAACAGGAGAACTTTTGTCAAAATCGGGCGCCTGTCATCAATAATGACGGGAGTAGTGATCGGAAAATGAAACCAGTTAAAGCTCAGATCTACCCCGCCAAACAAGCTGGAACCTGCCATTCTGCGTACGGATCTCGGGGGGAATTCATTCATCGCGGCATTACCGTGAATCCACGTTGCCATTTTGATACTCATTGCGATACTCCTTCGGTATTAATGATGTTTAATTTTCAAGGTGCTCGATCACGAACATAACAGCCGTATGGCTGCACCAGCATGGTCGTATTTAAATTTCCCAGATGAATACAATCGGGCGGAAACTCGTGCTTCTCCGGCCCGCAACGTGTACTGCTTGCACCGACAACGGACTCGCAGCAAAAAAAGCCTTGTGCATCACAACCCAGTGCAGCAGAAGGATGCTGGTCGGCAACAGTAGTGGCACAGCCTGGCTGATCAGCAAAGGTATAACCCGGAACTTCCGCAGGCATTGGGCAGACTGCCGCGTTGCCACTACCATTGCTGAATTTTGCAAACACTGCCGCGGCCGTTCCGTTCAATGTCACGATACATGGGCCGGTACCAACGCAGGCTCCTTGCCAACCATCAAAAGTGGAGTTGCCAGATGGCGTTGCTCTAAGCTCGACACTGACACTCTGCCCGAAATTCGCCACACAGGTATTGCCGCAATCAATATTCGCGGTATTTCCATTCACCGGCAGGCTATGCACATTGCCGCGACCATCGCCAATATTACCGGCCGCAAGAAAATAAACCCGCTGTGCAGTCAGTGAATAAGACAATGGAGGACTTTCATGCCGGGCATCGCCAACCGGAAAAGCCGGATTGACTGAAACACTGCTGACCAAAAGTGTGTGCGCACTCAGGCCGAGCAACGAGTTGGGTGGCCTGACGGCAATTCGCCATTGCACGGGAGTAAGATTTATATTGGTTTCGACGACGCGATAAAAACCGGTAACTTTCGGATCCGCACCGGTGGCAATTTCATCGAATTTCGGCAAATCGATGCCATCGAGGCTTACCCGTAATTTTGCCGGATAAATGGTGTCGAATCCGACTTGAAACCCGCCGCTGGGCAATGCACTTGGCAATATTTCGTAAGCACTATTTGTCGGCCCGACATTGACCCAGCCACCGCCCGGCGTAAGTACGGCAAACACCGTTTTTCCGGTTGGCGTAGTAGCCGCTGGTTGATTCGTGCAGCCGGCAAAAAGCATCGCAAATAATGCGATCAATAAGCAACGCGAAAACATGCGCATTCTCCGTGAGCGATGATTTGCATGCCGGGATCCGCTCCATATGCATCGGCACTGATTGCCTGTATGGATTAACACGCATGACAGCGACATTACCGGACAGCATTTGATAATGAGTACGGCAGAATATTTTTTAACCTTGCATTAACAGGCAGAATTTTTTTGCGCGATGCCGCGAATGAATTAGTTTGCGACCACGCGATTGCGGCCTGTATTCTTCGCTTCATAGAGAGCCTTGTCGGCACGCTTTATCAAAGCATCAATGCTTTCGTGCCCTGCGTTCCATTCCACAACACCCAGGCTAATGGTCATTCGCAGTCCCGGCACGAATTTTTCCAACTCGCTGACTTCAATGGAACGCCTCAGCCGGTCTGCAATTTCCATGGCACCCGCACGATCGGTACCAGGCAATACCACCAAAAATTCCTCACCACCGATACGGCCAACACGATCACCTCGACGCAGCGCCTGATTTGCAATGCCTGCAAGCGCTTTCAAGGCGGTATCGCCGCCATCATGGCCATGGACATCATTCACATTTTTGAAATGATCAATATCGAATGCGACCAGGCTAATCGGCTGCTCGCTTTCGTATGCAATTTTTGCCTGATCCCCCAAAAAGGTCAGAATGTGTCGGCGGTTGGGAAGCGTGGTCAACTCGTCGGTCATTGCAAGTATGCGCAAGCGCCGTGTCTTGAAGAACTGTCGCAAGCCCAGCAGCGCCAGCAATACCATCAAAGCAACGCCCAGCACGATCACCTGCCATTGCAAAGCCCGTACCTTGTTGGCTGCAGCCAATGCCTCGCCACGATGCCTGTTCTCGATTTGTAACGCCAAATTTTCACGTTCTTTCTTTTCGGTATCGAATTGAACTCGCAAACGCGAAGTCTGTTCTTCGAGCAAGCCTTTATCGAGCTTCTGCCGAATCGATCTGAATGTATTACTGGCCTCATAGGCATTATGCCAATCCCCCGCTGCGGCATAAGTCGAGGCGCGCTCCTCGTGAATTTTAACGAGGTAACGATCATTTTTCTCCGCTTCGAAATACTTTCGCGACGCGTCCAGGTCGTTCATCGAGTCGGATAAACGTCCCAATTTCCTGAAAGTAATGCCGCGTGTCAGCTGCACTCGTGCCACGCCATCGGCATCGTTTTGCTTACGGAATGTGGCAAGCGCCTTTTCAATCCATGGCAATGCTTCGACCGCCTTGTTTTGCTTGGTGAGCAATGCACCTATAACACGCTCTTCATCCGCAACGGAAGAAGGATCATCCAGCGTACGATCAATATTGTAGGCCAGCCTGTATTCGCGCAATGCGGCCTCGTATTCTTCCTTGTGTTCAAGAGTCGAACCAATATTGAAATGTGCCGTTGCCGTGCCGGCTTTATTGCCCCCGGATTCATTTTCAGCCAATAACTTGCGGTAATATTCGATGGCTTTGTCGTACTGGCCAACATTGGTATCGGCATATAGATTGGCGATACTGGAGAGCAGATAGCGTTGACTATTTTTCAGTTTCAGCTCAACGCTTAAATCATAGGATTTTTTCAGATCGGCAATCGCTTCATCATATCGGCCACGATATGACCGACTCTCGCCACGCGTCGCCAATGCATCCGAAAGCGCCTCTTTGTCGCCTGATCGCTCCGCCGCCACGACACCCTGCTCATAAGATGCTGCTGCAGCACCCATGTTTCCGAGTTGTTCGTTGGCATAGCCGTGGCAACGCAAGAAAATAGCTTCATGCTTGGCATCCCCGGCACTGAGGGCCAGCTTCAAACCCTGCTCTGCAATAGGCAGTGCAGACTTTGCATCAAACACGGCGGTGTTGATGCACAACATGCCGAGCGCTTTTCTATTTAATGCGGCATCTTTGGGATCATTCAGACCGGGCAATGCTTGCTTGATCAGGGCCACGATCGCTTTGGGATCTTTGCCTTCCAGTGCTTCGGCCCTTGCCACCAGGTCTTTTGCGGTTACCACATTTTCATCGGGCGCCGCGGCCACATTCAGGCTAAACGTAGCCAGAACCAACGTAAGCAATGTGATGAGCAGACGCATCAGATGAGCTTAGCAAATTATTTCCGCGGCGCCATGGCTTTCGGCAGTAATTATCTGCCTACAGCACCAGCGGGCTTGGTATACGTCAGCATCTTGTCCTTGATTGACTGAAACTTGCTGCTCATGCCGGACAGGCGCCCGTCCCATTCATTATTGATGGCCTGGTTATGTACTACCACATGAAACCTGGCCATCACCATTACAAGAAACATCGGCTTCAAAAAAGCCTGCCGGACATTCGACGCAAACAGGGCGGCAATTACCAGGCCACCAATAAAGCCACCTGGCGCCCAGGAATCGGGCAATATTTTCAATAATAAAAATGCCGGTGCAAGCATCACGATCCAGACAAAGGCCGTCAGTATCTTGTCTAGAATGACGACATACACGGCTGTCTTCAGAATTTCCTTGCTGTTTTGTGCGTAATAAATCAAGGCATCTTTCGAGCTGCGCCAGGGGTTGTCGTCTCCGCGCGCCAGGTTGTAGGAAAAAATGGTTTCATCGATATAAGTCGTTGCAGCGCGCACAACGGTACCAACAATGGCGGCAACCGAATCGAGACCCGGAATCGGCAATAAATTGGCGAGAAAATCCAGTGTGCGATTGAACATGCGTACTACGCCCTTGATCAAGGCATCGACGGCAAACAAAATATTCACCTCGCCAAAGCGTTCGGTCACGATGCGTTTGCCGTAAGCGAACATGCCTTCCTGCCCATTGCCAATATTGCCCTTGGTGGTCAGCTCGGTAAGGACAGCGATATGGCCTGCTTTCAGCAGATACAAGAAGTAGCGCACGACAAACCACCACAAATAACCGTACAGGCCAAGCCCGCCAGCCATCCACCCCAGGCCAAGCCAGGGATGTACCGTGCTGCCAAGAAATGCGCCGCCACCAAAAGTGATAATCAACCAAGCAATCGTGATGAAGGAATATGCCACCAAAATGCCGAAGCGAACCATTGCATAAGGCAGTGTTTTAAGCATTAAGCCGCAGGCGGTGCCAAGACCTGCCTGCTCGATGGCAAGTGGGTATGAGTGCCTGACAGCAGCTTCGGGATGACTATATGCACCAGCAGACTCATTCATGACAACACCAACTCCAAAAGTAAATTGAAAAACCTGTTATCGCGGTCCGGAAACCTTCGTATACACCGATGTTATCGGACCAATGCTGCCTACGGCAGTGGTTACCCGTAGCGAGCTACCACTACAGACATAAGTACTGGTGGACGCGCGCATCGGCCCGGGATTCATCGGTGTAGTGATGGTTCTTCCGTGGTATGTCGTTGTCACGGTTCCGGACGCAGCACCGGCATCGGGACACATATTGAATTGACCATGCGCAGCAGACCAACGACCGCTCGCCTGTCCCGTAAGCCTGGCTGTGCCATGTGCCGTCGATCCTGCCGTCGTCAATCTTCCACTCGCCGACACATGCGAATCGCCTGTACTGAAAGTGCGATCGTCATTTAGTGTCAATGTGTTGTTGGCCAATGAAGCTTCGGTCACCTGGAAATTACGCAAATGCGTGCGCGCCCATTCCTGCATGCCATCGGCTGTCATTTGCCAGGTACCCAGCAGGCAACGATCGATTTCGCGCGTTGCGGCACATTCCTCGCAACCGGCTTCGCGCGTGCCGTTGATTTGCAATGCCACCGCTGAAGCAGAAGCCGCCATAGCGGCAAAACGAAATTCCCTCGGCGTACCGTCCATTGCATCCAGGGTGGTCGGGAAATCTACCCAGGCATCGCCGTCGCCGGGTTTCACCGCATGAAATTTCCTCGGCGCCGGATTTATCCGCCAACGCCCGCATTGAAATTTCAGCTTCGCTCTTTTCAATACGAAGGGAGCAAGATCAATCCTCTGCGTACGTGTGTTTTCCCAGACATAACTCTCTCCGGTCTGCGGTGTCGACCCGATGGATGCACCGCGGCCATCATGAATGCGTTGATCCAGATAATCCTCGGCAAAACGCAGCCATTGCGTATCAGGTAATGCGGACATCATGGCGGCACGTTGCGCGCCTTCGCCGGCACTTGAAGCCATGTTATGCAGAAAAGGCATCACGCTTTCCCGTCCGCGCGCTCCGCCCAGCCAGGCGAAAAAAACATAGGCGTCGTAGGACATCCGATTGATGGCAGTGGTGGGCGAATCACGATCAAAAACACTGACGCGGTCACTGATGTAACGCGGTGCCGGAACGGCCACGGTAGAAAACCAGTCTGCCGAACCTTCCTGCCACCAGGTTCCGCCGCCTGCACTGCCTAATGCAGAAGCCGATGTTAATTGCGCCGATGTGAGGCTTGAACGTTGCACACAATGAAACAATTCATGCGATACCACGCCCGCGCCATAGCTCGCTGTCGCACCACTCCCCAATAGCCAGATGGTGATGCGGCATTCGTCGCCGGATGCAAAACTGGTCCATGCAGCGATATCGCCAAAATTTTCGCTGCCGCCGCCGGGACCGAAACCATCCATCAGCAAAATGGTAACGTCCGAAATACGGAAACCGCCAAGCAGAGACATGGCCCTGGCCGAAGCATCAACACCATCCTTGAAAGAACGCATCGCACCCGGTCTTGTCGCCCAGTCGGCCACCAGATGCTGCACGATGCGTATATGGGTTGTGCCCGCCTCCGAGCTCACCGGCGTGCGTGGAGTTTCCACACACAGAAATCCTGAATCATGTGCCAGGCGTTCATCGAACAGGCCGAGATAGGCAGGGCTGTTACAGTCGCCGAATGATGCTCTCGCCGGTGCTGCGGCCAATGAACCAAGCAAAAGAAGAAACAACGAGATCAACGGGCGTAAGCATAAAACTTGCATACTGCATCCTCTTTCCATATGCATCGATTTTCCGGCAAACCGCCTCTGTACATTATTGGCGTACGAGGAATAACCATGCTGCAGGACATGAAAACCGGAACAAGTCCTGAACCATGTTATCAAGCACCATCTGGATGTAAATATCTTGACTCTACCTGATCTACACGGAGTCGTTTCCCGGGGATTGCCATAGGCATTTGATCCAAGTCAAAAGCATACTTTTAGGCGCTGTTAGCCTTGTTCCATGAATTTTTCATAAGGAGCAAGTCGATGAGTACTTCAATATTACGCAACACCCTTGTGGCTGCCCTGATGTTTACGGCAGCTCCCGCTTTTGCCTACGAAAAAGGCGACTGGGCCGTCAGCGTCGGCGTCCACCAGGTCAATCCAAGCTCCAATAACGGCACTCTGGCCGGCGGTGCGCTAAATACCGATGTGGGATCTGATTTAAATCTCACCTTTACCGGGGAATACTTCTTTGCAGATCAGTGGGGTGTCGAAGTTCTGGCTGCCCTGCCTTTCGAACATACGGTCAAATTGAATGGCGCGGAAGCCGCAACGGTGAAACATTTGCCACCGACGTTTTCCCTGCAATACCACTTCAAGGGAAAGAAAGTATCGCCATTTATCGGATTAGGCATCAACTACACGACATTCTTTAGCATCAAGGAAAAAGGCCCGCTGGCCGGAAACAATTTGGATCTTGGCAATTCCTGGGGTTTGGCAGCCCATGCCGGCCTGGATTTCGCGATAAACGATAACCACTTTATCCGCGTCGATGTCTGGAAAATGGATATCGACACCAAAGCCAAACTGAATGGTGCAGATATCGGAACCGTCAATATCGACCCCATCGTCTATGGCGCAGCCTATGTCTGGCGCTTCTAAGTAAAAAAAAGGATGAACAAAAGCCGGCGTGATGCCGGCTTTTGTCATTTAAATCCCTTGAAGCCTCAGCGGTTACAATAGCCGCCTTATTCCGCATAGATCAGGCTTTATCAATGGCACCCAAAGCAACCGTTTACAAAGCCGAGCTGCAAGTCAGCGATATGGATCGCCACTATTACGCCCTGCATAACCTGACACTGGCACAGCATCCATCGGAAACCGATTTGCGATTGATGGCGCGTTTAATCACCTTTGCATTGCTGGCCGATGAGCGTCTTGAATTCGGCCGCGGACTAAGCAGTGATGAAGACCCGGATTTATGGCGACGCGACTACACCGGCGATATCGAACAATGGATTGACCTTGGCCAACCCGATGAATCCCGTATTCGCAAAGCCTGCGGTCGTGCCCAACAGGTGGTTATCGTTACCTATAACGGCAATGCATCCGAAATATGGTGGAACAAGAACTCCGCCGCATTGGCGCGCCTGAAAAATCTCACCGTGATCGATATTGATGGCGCATCGGTAGAAGCTGCGACAAAACTGCTTCAACGCGGCATGCGGCTAACCGCCATGATTCAAGACGGCGAATGCCAGCTAATGAGTGACGATGACAATGTTGCCTTCAGGCCGCAAATCAGAATGCGGCCTGCATAATTCGCCATCGGGCACGACACTGATGTGATGCCGCGTCGATAAAACAAATTACCGGATAAAAATTCCTATTTTTTGGCTTTAACATCATCGACCGAAAACTTTTCGATCTTGTCGCCCGTTACCCGCCACACACCAGCATCAGTCACCACAACCAGTGGCACTGCATGCGTCAATGACTGCATCACATGATATTCGCTAGGCACGGCGGTTAAAATTTGCGTCATCGGATTGGCACCGTTTTTACCAGCCGATCGAATTTGAGTGGCATTGAAAGACAGACAGGCATTTGTGGATGGCTCGAGCGAGATAACCTTGCCGCCATCTGCAGAGACATGGATGCGTGCATGTCCGCCAATCCAGACCTGCTCATAGGTTTTGGTGGCCGACATCATGTATACCCACCAGTCCTTCCCGTTTTCATGCTGCAAAACGGCTGTATTCAATGCATCGCTGCACATGGAAATCCTTTCTTTAGCTGCCGTATCCCTGGCCTTTAATTTGATTGCCAACGATTCCGGAAGCGAATCAAGATGTGCACCCACGGTAAATTTTCCGCTCTCGTCGGCATGAAAACTGTCTGCCTCGGCTTTGCCATCCTTGCCGGCCGATATCAGATAAAAAGTACCCGCCAGACCACCTTCCGAAACAGCAAGAAAACCCATGCCCTTGCCTTCCTTCGGAACCATATTCTTTGCAACCGCGAAATCGCTGCCGTGCCAGGCCAGATGATCTTGTCGATACAACTCTCTACCGCGCGAAATGGAAAGTGCAATTTCCGATTGCTCTGCCGGCGTTGGCTGGATTACCGGCGTCCTGGCAAAGATGGCCTCACCGGGAACACACTGGATTTGCGTCAATTTATTGCATGCAACCAATCTTGCCGAAGACGATACCCAGATATTCTGGCGCGCCTCGGGTTGCTTCGGGATTCTATCGGCGGAAAATGCCGGCGTACGGCCACCGGCGACAACAAAATAAACATAGTCGCCTTTGCGAACCATCTTCACAAATTCGATTCGACCTTTATCCGTTCCGTTCTCGCGGAAGCACAACCAGGCATACAAAGCATCGACGACAAATTTCTGACCTTCCTGCAAATCAATCGATCTTGAAGATTCGCAATCTTTCGAGTACTCCGACTGTGTCGCCTGCATCAATTCGTTGAGCGGCTTGCTGCCGGTATTTTCCAATCTGCGGGCCATCACACGGTCAGTCCAATTTTTTGACGATTGGCCTGCCGGGTAGGAGTTTTCACTGAACCCGTCATTGCCGACAGGCTCTGTCACCTCATACGACGGATCCTTCACCCAGGCAACCGGAGTCATTGCCAAAGCCGATATTGCCGGTAACAACAAGGCAAAGAAAAGCATGCATGAGCTCAAGGCTTTTGCAGAAACCCGACAGGATAATTTCATGGCGAATACCTTATGTCTGACCACGGATTGGAGTGTGAATGATGATACGGGAATATCTAGGCAACGCCCAATAAATCCCTGGCCACCGCTTCCGCGATTTTGATGCCATCCACGGCTGCCGATAGAATTCCGCCGGCATAACCGGCACCCTCGCCTGCGGGATACAAACCGCGCGTATTGATACTTTGCATGCTGTCGTTATTGCGCTTGATGCAGATCGGCGACGAGGTTCGCGTTTCAACCGCCGTCAAGATTGCATCGTTCATGGCAAAGCCCTGAATCTGCTTGTTGAACTCGGGAATGGCTTCGCGAATCGCCGCTACGGCAAACGCCGGCAATACTTCGCTCAAATTGCAGAGCAACACGCCCGGCTTGTATGAAGGCGTTACGCTGCCCAGCCCGGTGGATGCCTTGTCACGCATGAAATCGCCAACCAATTGTGCAGGCGCATCGTAATTTTTCCCGCCAACTTCGTAAGCACGCTCTTCAAGTTTTCTTTGCAGATCGATACCGGCAAGTGCGTGGCCCGGATAATCGGTTTCTGGATCAATACCGACAACAATGGCGGAGTTGGCATTTCGCTCGTTGCGCGAATACTGGCTCATGCCATTGGTGACAACGCGCCCGACTTCCGATGTTGCTGCCACCACCGTACCACCCGGGCACATGCAGAAGCTGTAAACGCTGCGGCCATTTTTGCAGTGATGGACCAATTTGTAATCGGCCGCACCAAGAATTTCATTGCCGGCAAATTTTCCGAAACGCGCCTGATCAATCACCGATTGCGGATGTTCGATGCGAAAACCGATGGAGAACGGTTTTGGTTCGATATAGACGCCGCTATCAAACAACATCTGGAAAGTGTCGCGGGCACTGTGGCCAATCGCCAGAACAATATGGCGGCTGAGCAAAGTTTCGCCGGAGGCCAGCGTGACGCCGGTAGTTTGCCCATTATCAAGATGCAATTTCTCGACGCGGCTACCAAAACGAATTTCACCACCCAGCGCGATTATTTCGGCCCGCATTTTTTCAACCATCGTCACCAGTTTGAAGGTGCCGATATGCGGCTTGCTGACATACAGGATTTCTTCCGGTGCACCGGCTTTCACGAATTCGTTGAGTACTTTGCGTCCGTAGTGAAATTTATCCTTGATCTGGCTGTAAAGCTTGCCGTCGGAAAACGTACCGGCACCGCCTTCACCAAACTGCACATTGCTTTCGGTATTGAGTGTGCTCTTGCGCCATAAACCCCAGGTATCCTGCGTACGAACGCGAACATCCTGCCCGCGCTCAAGCACGATCGGCTTCAAACCCATTTGGGCCAGCACCAGGGCAGCCAAAATACCGCAAGGCCCGAACCCGATAATCAGTGGCCGCTGTTGTTCGGCATCCGGAAAACCGGCATCTGCCTTTGCAACAAATTTATACGTCGTATCGGGGCTTGGCATTACCTTGCTTGAGCCTGCAAACTTCGCAAGCACCTGTTTTTCCGCCGAAGCACTCAACACGACATCGAGATTGTAAATCAGACAAATCGCCGATTTCTTGCGGGCATCATAGGCTCGCTTGTAAACAGTGATATCCAGTAAATCGGCATCATGAATGGCAAGCGCAGCAAGAACCGAATGGCGTAAATCCGTTTCGCTATGATCAAGCGGCAATTTGATATCGTTGATACGCAGTGACATTGAAATTAACAAGTAAACAAAGTAGGCGGCATTTTAACGCATACGGCCGCCACGAAGTCCTGTGTAGCTGTTTTTTGTGCTTGATTTGCTAATATCCACCCCGGAAGACAAGGCTTCGTCAACAACGCATGGGGATTGCAATGAGCAAGAAAGCGGTATTGAGTATGCTGGGTGCATCCATCTTATTGACGGCCTGCCATATTCGCGGCGGCGAGCCGAGCCAAAGCGATCTTTTATCGGCACTTGAAGATCAAGTCGAACATTCCAATGATCGTGGCGGCATCAAAATCAACATGGGCAATGCCGGGGCTTTCAAGAATATTCAATTCAATTTGAAGTTGCATGGCTTGACGAAACATACTTGCACCGGCGAAAACTACGCCTACACCTGCACCGTGAGCATCATGGTGAGCTACCCGCCAATAAAAACCACGCCAGAAACCATCGAAGCCGAAATGGTCGTTTTCGATAGCCCCGGTGGCTGGCGTGTTGTCGATTAAATCAAACCAACTCATTCAATATGAAACTTATCGCCATGACTAAATCTTCCGTATTGTTTCGCGCCGTTTCCCTCTTTTCAATTCTGATTTTGCTGCCTGTCAGCGCCATGGCCGATTCAAGTGCCTTTCCGATGGTGCTTGAAAGTAAAGACCCGGCAAAGCCGCTGGAAATAATTTCCGATAAAACCTGGGTCGGCTCTGAAATGAGCAATCAACGCGATTCCTGGGGAAGTCTTGCACTGGATCCATTTACCTACGACAAAACCAAAGGGCCGTTTACCCTTGTGGTGGATTACGCGGCAGTGCGACCTGAAGGCGAAGACGGTGAGGCCATTATCAATATCGGAATTGAATGCCCGGAAGCCGGCGACCCTTGCAAAATTCCCATCAACCAGAGCGTTATCGGAATCCGAAGCGCGTTCATGGGGGAAAGTGCCATCAAGATTAGCGGCAGACCCCAGGCTGTCTGGGTAGCGCGTGAATCACATACTTATTACGACCTCCCCACCGATAATCTGGTGAGTGTCTCGCTATCGCTTGATCAACCTCCAAAAAATCTCGAGCCACTCGCCATTCGTGCCCGTCTGATTTACGGCGATTACGATCGTACTGCACTACCCGGCCAGCAAACCCGTATCGGCATTTTCGGCAAAATCGGGATCGCCGTATTTCTGATGCTGATCGGTTTTCTTTGGTGGATGCGTCGCCAGTGATACATCGAGGAGCCGCGAAGTTGCCAGGTCATAGGTCACCATGACCTGAGCTATATCGCCCATGGTTTTTCATGTCGCTATACTCGCCACACAATAAAACCGAGGCACAAGCTCATGAATTCATCCCCTGTCGATAAACCGGGTTTCGGCAAACGTTTCATCCAGTTTCCAGTCACCCGCATTATTCTGGCGATGGTTTTTCTCGTCGTTCCAGCCCAACTGCTGGCGTGGCTGATCAGGCAGTTTCTGCCTTCACTCTCGAAAACCCTCCCGGCCACGCTGCTCGGAATTACGCTGGCCCTGCTCTGCTATTACGCTTATGTGCGCCTCATCGAAAGACGCCAGGTAAGCGAACTCGGCTTGAAAGGCATGTTCAAGGAACTGGGCAGCGGCTTGTTGATTGGTGCCTTTTTGTTGACCGCTTCGTTTGCAGTATTGGCCGTGTTGAACGTGTATCAAATCGACGGCAATAATCCGTGGACAGTTTTGCTGGCACCGCTTGTCATGGCACTTACTTCAGGTGTTGTCGAAGAAATTGTTTTCCGCGGCATTTTATTTCGCATCGTCGAGGAATCCCTGGGCAGCTGGATTTCACTGTCGGTATCGGCCTGTATTTTTGGTTTGATTCATCTTCTCAATCCGCAAGCGACTTTGTTTGGTGCGATAGCCATCATCATCGAGGCCGGCATTCTTCTGGGCGCAGCCTATATGGTGACCCGCCGTTTATGGATGTGCATTGGTATCCATATCGCCTGGAATTTCACCCAGTCGGGAATTTTTTCCGGCATCGTCTCGGGCAACATCGATTTGCCAGGCGTGATCCGGGGCAAAATGGTCGGGCCCGATTGGCTGACGGGTGGCCAGTTCGGCATCGAGGCATCCGTGGTTGCCGTTGTCATCTGCCTTGCCGCCGGCATATTTTTCGTGGACAAAGCCAGGCGAGACAACAAGATTGTGCAGCCATTCTGGCGCAGGTCCAAAGCAATTGATGCTGCCGCGGCTTCGCTAAATTGAGCTGCCTTTAAATTCAGCGATTCTGTCGAAAAGCCGAGAATCCATCGCAATATCGGCATTCCGCTTCAGCAAGTTACTTTCCAATAGCTTGCTTTGACGGGCTCAACTCGAATTCCGGCACATAAATCGGGCCGTGTTGCGCCAACTGTGGGATAATCGCCACCCAACTCATCAACTGGACCATCCAATGAAACGTTCACGTGCAAGACGCCGCGCAGCAAGACTCCGTAGCGCCAAAAAATAAAAAGACGCCTGGTAAAACCAGGCGTTTTTATTTGTAGGGTGAGCACAGCCCACCCTACCTGAGTTGACTATCTTTACTGCCGCGTCGATTCATCGTGCCCAAACCGGAATCTTCCCGGTCATGTACTTCCTGGCAAGGCACGCACAAGCGGACACCCGGTAAAGCCTTGCGACGCGCTTCGGGAATCTTTGCTTCGCATTCCTCGCAATGCTTCAAACTCGCACCTTTTGGAATTCGGCCACGCACGCGCTGAATGCCGTCTTTTACCGTGGCATCAATCTGATCTTGTACGGCACCATCGCCTGCCCAACCGGTCGCCATGTCCATCTCCAAAATACATACAACACGCCAATTATATCCAGTCTTGTTTGGGTTTTCGGTCCCGCATCTGCCTGCGTTCCCGAAACAGCCAGCACTCCACGAATAGCCAATTGGGTACAAACCCCAGCCACGCCACTACCCGGTAAATATCCATCGGCGGAAAACCAAAATAATGCGCCAGGCTCAACTTCCACACACGCAGGGTAATTGCCGACAAGGTCAGGGCAAAACTGCGCAGCATGAACGCACGGTGTTTCTGAAAATCACGCTTCACTGCAGCGCGCCAGGCCTGCCAGGTGAAATACCACCACAATATCGACAAGGCGATAAACGCCAGCCGCGAAGTGATGCCGCCGTTCGCATAAAAGCCCATCAGCAAACCAGCCGGGCCGGTAATCAGCAATATGTCGATCACATACATTCTTCCCACCCATCTATGGACAGACGGATATTGCGAGCGAATGCTTTTCGAGAACTGCGTAAACCCGGCCAGCAAGGCAAACAGGCTGGAAAAAACATGAATGTAAAACGCCGTCAGCCATATCCTGTTTTCAATATAGTCTTGCTTGATTTGCAGAAAGCCGGCGTTGGTATCCAGCGTTACATAACGCAGGATAATTTCGAGCATCAAATAGCTGAAAAAAGCCAAAACGGCGATGCCGAAATACCTTACTATCTGCACATATTGTCCAGGGGGTGAAGTCATGAAGGCATTGAAGTTGAAAACATTGGCTTACAGTCTATCGGTTATCTCTGGTCTCTGGCTCGCAGGCTGCAGTCAAAAAGCGGCCGAAGCACCCCCGCCTGAAGCGCCTGCCCCAGTCGTGCAGGCAGCACCGGCCAGCAAACCCGAAGTGACGGTAGAAACAACGCCAGCACCAGCGGAAGAATTGGCAACACTGGGTTTATTTACCGGCAAGTTCGACCCGACGGATGAATACCAGAAAGCAAGCGATGCCTACGAAAAAATAAATGAAGAAAGAGGCTACGAAGATACCCGTAACATCAAGGATATCCCGGCCCAATTCAGGCCGTACATGGTTCAGGACCCGCTGACTGGCGGTTATTATTTCATTGCGCCCAACCGCCTGAGTATTGTTATCGATGAAATACGCGATGACAAAACATTCAGCGCGCACAGCATTGCTGCCGGCAATTTACGTCCCATTACCGGTACCTGGGAAAAACTCGATGCCGGTTTGCATCTTGTAGGCAGCGAGCCGGGCGATAACAAATACGATGGCAGTTTCGACATGAAATTGAATGCCAATGGCAGTAACAGCCTGGTCGGCACCTGGACACCCAATAGCGACAAAACTAAATCCAAGGCCTTCACTCTCGCCCGAAAGGATTTCAAATACGACGCCGAGCTTGCACAGGGAAAAGACGATGGCGACGGCATGTATTTTGGCCAAACCGATTTCAGCGAAAACCCTTCCATCAAGATACTGAAAACAGCCGATGTGGAAAACCTGACGCAACCGCAAATTCGCGTCATTCGCAATTTTATTTTCGCCCGACATGGTTATTCGTTCAACAACCGGGATTTGCGCACCACGTTTGAACGCTACGACTGGTACACACCGGTTACCAATGATGTAAAAGCCGACCTGACCGATGTCGAGAAAAAGAATCTCGCTTTGCTGGCCCGTTACGAAAAATATGCCGACAAGCACTACGATGAATTCGGCAGATAAAATGCTACCGTCACCCCCGAATGCTCGTGTCGGGGCCCCGGCAATGTTGCTACCACTCCGGTAACTGCATGGGTAAAAAGAACAAAAAGGCGAAATCTGCAAACCCCGCCGTCGAAGAACGGTATTGGTCGCCACTCGCCCGTCAAAAATTCAGAACGGGCGAAACCATCGCGATCATCGCCCGGCATCTGGTTCCGCTGTGCGGTGTTTTGTTTTTTGGTGCCTCGGCGGAAAATTTCCTGCTGCTCAGTATTTTCGGCATTGCTTTCACCATCGCCTGCATCGGCACCATGGGTTTGGTGATGTCGGTGCAAGACACCATCAACAGCAAAGGCCTCGCAAATAAAATCGCTACCTGGATTTTTCTGATCGCCATCAATCTGTTTGTCAGTTTGTTTCTGACCGCCATGTTCGGCTGGGTACTTGCACTGTTTGCCAGCGAATCGGCCATGGGCTTATGGAACGCTCCATTGGGATGGTCGGTACTGGCCATCATTGTCTGCGCCCTGCCCGGGCTGTATCGCCAATACAGCGACGACATGAATTCAAAAATGTCGGAAACCGACATAAAGAAACGCGATCAACCACAAGTGCTCGTACACGTATTATGTGCCGGCATGCTTTTCATGATGTCGGGCTATGTCGGTGATTGGGGATACTACGGATTGATTGCGATGGCGATTCTGGTCACGGCACTTTTCATCTTCCGCGATTTGCGACCGGATTTGATGCGGGAACTCACAAGGCCGAGTAATAGACCGCCAGGTAGAGACTCGTAATTCTGCGATATACCCGTAGCCCGGATTCCGCGCCGCTGCATCCGGGCTACAGGCTTACTTATCCGCGTGTTCGTCATCATCCAGATGCGAACCTACGCCAAGCCCCAAACCCATTCCCATACCACCACCTGCCGCTGCGCCACCACCGCCACCACCCTTGCCACCGCCGCGTGCATCATCGCGCCCACCAGCTTCCTTGCTTTTTCCACCGGCATTACTGCCTGGGCGGCTTGGTCCCTGTTTCAAGGCAGAAGTATCGGCATGCACAGGTTCAAGATCGAGCACGCTGCGGATAAAGTCGCGCAGTGAAATCACAAGCTGGTTCGTATCAACGCTGCGCCCGGCTACTAATTCATTCACCGCTTTGGTGGCAAGCTTTACCTGCTCTTCAGTACCCAGCAGCAAAATATCGGACAAGGCAGCTTCCACGGCATCGCGCATGCGCCGCGTGCGATCACTGCTGGCCGATTCCAGTTCAGCAGCGTTCTCCGCTTTGCGAAGATCACGCAGATGGGTCGGGTCCACCAGCAGATTGCCGGTAAACGAACCACCCAGGGTTTTGTAAGCAGCAATCAGAATCCGTAAACGTTCATTCACCTGCCGGTTCTCGCGCTCCCGCTTCTGCTGGATCGTCTGCATCAACACGAGCCGGATACCGACACCGATCAATGTCACCAAACCCAGCGTGACGAATGTACTGAGAATCGTGGACCAGGAACTAAAATCGAGATTGCGCATGGGTATCTCCCGCCAGCGGATGCTTTCGGCAAGCATAGCGTTTATGAGGGTGGATTGAATGTGCAGAAACGCACTTTACGAATTCACGATTTGTCGAAGCCCTGGTCATGGCTCCGAACCAAACTTCTGGATCCCGCTTTTCAACGGGATGACGAATATTTTTGATTTATAAAAATTTCCCGTCTTTCCGGCGAAAGCCGAATCGCTTTTCAACAGCACAGCTGGTCAATCCAGGAACCTCTGCGAAGACTGATGCAGACTTTGCTCCGAACCAAACTCCTGGATCCCGTTTTTCAACGGGATGACGAATTTCTTTAGAAATATATAACCACCCGTCTTTCCGGCGAAAGCCGAGTCGCTTTTCAACAGCACAGCTGGTCAATCCAGGAACCTCTGCGAAGACTGATGCAGACTTTGCTCCGAACCAAACTCCTGGATCCCGTTTTTCAACGGGATGACGGATTTCTTTTCAACGGCACGATGAATATTTTTTGACGGATAGAAATTACCCGTCATTCCCAAATACTTTTATCGTGGACCCCGCGACTTTACAGTTAACTTTTCGCAACTTGGATAATCCCTAATTTCGCTGTGCAACATCCGCGCTAGATGCAATGAAAATTCTCTTGTCCGGAAAAAACTTCCTAATGCGTACTAATCATCAGACATGAAGAAGTTGAACGTATTCAATTTCCTGCACTGTCTTTCTGTTGCAACAAAAAAACAAACTCCATCGCCGACATTGCTTCGACGACTCCGTTTTCCTGAAATTTCATAAATTCACTTTATCGAGAAAATACCTATGAAAACTTTGCCTTACCGTAAAACACTCGTGGCCGTTGCCTGCGTCCTGTCACTCGGCGCTTCCATCGCCAATGCCGCCCCAGACCTGGTGGTAACGAATGTTACCTCGCCCAACCTGGATGGCGGCATCATCAAGGTACGCGTCAAGAATCAGGGCAATGCCACTTCCGCTGCCTGCTATATGGCCATCCGCGTTACACCGGCTGGCGGCACCATGAAAGTATTCAGCCCGCAACTTGCCAAGCTCGACGCAGGGCAGGAAGTAGAGATCGATACCCAAACCGGATTCGGCTTGTCGCAGGCAGATTACGAAGCCATTGCAGACCGCTCGAATACCGTCGCGGAAAGCAATGAGAAAAATAATACGTTGAAGGGTAAGTTTGGTGGTAAGCCGTAAAAAAATATCGATAAATAATAATGCAAGAATACGTTGAGGCCCGGGTTGATAAAGCGCAACCCGGGCTACGATGCTCGCTCAAGAGACGCCTAAACCTATTTACCCAAATGAAAATACATCTCGTCTATTGCGAAATATCTTGAAATATTGGAGCACGCCGGATTGAACTCAGATGAAGGCAACTAACGGGGCAAGTAATTAATTATTCCCCTCAAACCACCGCACAAATCACCAAATTTGTAACCCGAATACTCGCCTCCCCAATACTACTAATAAACACATTCTGCGCCGTAACATGGTGATCGGAATAAAGCCCGATGTGGTAAGTCACGCCATTGCGAACGGGATAAGCATTCGTTGTAGTAGCGACAAAGGTTTTGACGGTGCCGGGCGGGACGAGGTCGAGGTTGTTGGTGAAATTGGTCCAGCCGGAATAGCTGCGCCTGGCCAGTTCGAATTTCAGGATTTCATTGGTGCCTGGCAGCATGATGTGGAATTCGGTGAGGTAGCTGATGCTCGAACTGCGGTTGGTGTTGGGCAGCCAGTGGCGGTTGAACTTGTGGGTCAATTTGTCGATGACGCAGGTGACGGTGAATTTCATGCGCTTCAAACCGGTGGCCTGTTGATGGAGACAGGTATAGGTGTCGGATTCGGCGATGAAATGCGTGTGGAAGCCGGCGCTATGATTGGTGACGTCGGAATTGCTGAAATGGTAGAGCTCGGTGTGGATCTGCAATGCACCGGTTGCCAGATTGCTGCTGCCGTGGTTATCCAGCAGGCCAAAGGTGATGCCGCCCGTGCCCTCGCCCCTTCGGTAACCATGGCCTGCCGTTTCGTCACGAAATGGCGGGCGTCGATTCAAACACAGCGAGCGATCTGGCCCGGCGATGGGCAATATGGTTTTCACATTCTTTTTGGAAGCCTTCTTGACCGCCTGCTTGACGACTTTTTTCGGCATGGCAACCCCTGCTAGATCTGCCAACCATTACCCCTGTAATGGTTATCCTCAAGCGTACGCGATACCGCACAAGATGCGGACACCGCGGCGGATTTTTTATAGCTAATGCATGTACGGCGAACGCGTGCACCCCCCCCTGCGATTGGCCGAAATCAAAATTGAAAAGCAACATTCAACTCGTTGGATGTTTCGCAGAACCCGGAATTATCCGAGCGCTATGAAATCAAATACACACCGACCATCCTGGTTTTCAGCAAGGGTAAATTGACGGCGCAACGTAAAGTCGGTGGAGCTAGCCGCGAAGTGTTGGTGGAATACATCAACCGTGCATTCAACTTGCCCAAAGGCAAGAAACCGAGAGCCACGAAAGCTACATTAATTAAACGACATCGCTGCATACAAGGAGACCTAAAGTGCCATTTTCGTGTACTTATCCGATATGGCAACGGCAATAAAACGGGCGGAATTTTTATTGGATGTGGTTTAGGTTTCAACGACAGGATGTGTCGTGGCTGGCATGATCTGTTACCGACGACGCGGCTGTAAAGCATGCAGGGCTTAACGAATTACCGAGGCACAACACTTGCAAGAAAACGTCGTTAGGCGTAGAAAAGTGCTTGCCAAATTGTTTTTGGGTGCCTTATGAAACGTCCGTTACTTGTGGTGTTGTTGGTGACCGTCGGCGTCGGCGGTTTTTTATATACCCGCGACCATCAAGAACCGGCGCCTGTTCCCGCACCCGCACCGAACATCTCCGAACCGGTACCTGCCCCTGTCGTTACCGAGCCGACGACAACTGCAACGGAACCTGCCCCGGCACCCGATGCCATTCCCGGGGCTACCTTGCTGAAGGGACTTGGCGACTACCATTTTCCGATTACCAGTAATCGCCCGGAAGTACAGAGTTGGTTCGATCAGGGCCTGATGCTGACCTATGGCTTCAATCATGATGCCGCCGAACGCTCGTTCCTCAAGGCGGCAGAAATCGATCCCGATTGTGCGATGTGCTGGTGGGGTGCCGCGCTGGTTTTGGGGCCTCACGTCAATGCCGGCATGGATCCGGGCAACAATGCCAACGCCTGGACGCGATTGCAAAAAGCCATGGCGCTGGCATCGAAAACCACGCCTCGGGAGCAGGCTTTCATCCGGGCATTGGCAGCCAGGTATGCCGAAAAGCCGCCGGAAAACCGCAGCGGGCTGGACGCGGCATACGCCAAATCCACCGGCAAATTGGTGAAAGAATTTCCCGATGATCCAGATGCAGCGACTTTCCATGCCGAAGCCCTGATGGATTTGCAGCCCTGGGATTATTACGATGCCCGCCTGCGACCCAAAGGTGGAACCAAAGAAATTGTTTCGACATTGGAATCGGTGATCCAACGCAATCCTGATCATGCAGGTGCTCTGCATTTGTATGTGCATGCCGTGGAAGCTTCGGCAAATCCGGAAAGAGGCGTGGCAGCTGCCGATCACCTTCGCACCCTGATTCCTGCTTCTGGCCATCTGGTCCATATGCCGGCCCATATTTATTCGCGCGTGGGCCGTTGGCACGATGCCGTGCTGGCGAATCAATTGGCTATCAAGGCCGATGAGGATTATCTGGCGATCTGCCGTAGCAACGTCAAAGGTTTGTATCCGCTGGGTTATGTACCGCACAACTATCACTTCCTCTGGTTCGCGGCCAGCATGGAGGGCGCGAGTGCGACAGCCAAAGCGGCGGCGGAAAAAACCAGCGAGAAAACCGGCGATCCTGATTTGATGCGGCAACCAGGCAACGAAGGCATGCAGCACTACTGGATGACATCATGGTTTGACCGTGTACGTTTTGGGCGCTGGGATGAAATCACCGGCCAACCCAATCCCGCACCGGATCTTCCTTATGTAACGGCGATCTGGCATTACGCCGAAGGCATGGCCGCAGTACAGGATTACAAAATCGATGAGGCCATGATGCATCTACAGGCACTCGGAAAATTGGTGCTTGATCCAAGAATTAAAAAGGCCATGGTGTGGGATCGCTATCCTTTGTCCTATGCCGTAAGCATTGCCGAACTTAGCTTGCGTGGCGAAATCGCTTCCGCCAATGGCAACCGTGCCGGTGCGATTGCTGCGCTACGCAGAGCCGTCGCCATCGAAGATAAAATTCCTTACGACGAACCACCCGGCTGGCATTCGCCGACACGACAATCTTTAGGTATGTTTTTACTTGAAGCAGGAAAAGCATCCGAAGCGGAAACCGTCTACCGCGAAGATTTGAAACGCAATCCCGAAAATGGCTGGTCGCTGTTTGGATTGGCGCAGAGCTTGCGTGCGCAAAGGCGTGAAGCCGAAGCGGCTGAAGTCGACAAGCGCTTCGCTAGCGCGTGGAAAAACGCCGACGTAAAGCTGACGGCGTCAAGACTTTAGATGCATGCATCGCGGAGGAATTTTTAAATACGCGCCTTATCTTCCGCCAGCGAAATTTGAACTTCGGTCATCAGGCGCAGGCCGTTGTCATAATTGCGCCTGCTTAACTTGCGGGCTTTTGCCAATGCCTCCAGTGCAAGCTTCTTGTTGTTTTCAAGCAAGGCCAATTCGGCTTCAACCAATGCACGACGTGATTTATCCGCCAGGCCACCACTGCTCCTGTGCATCCAATGGCGAGCCTCTTCGAGCCTGCCATGCAGTGCATGGTGCAGACATATTTCAAGCGTCATGGATTGGCGAAAGCCTTGCGGGTATTGCTCGATATGATCAGCTATCCATTCAATATATTGACGTGCCCGCTCGAATTCACCACGGTCGAATGCAGAAATGTAGGCATAGTAACGTGCAATGACCTGTCGCATCGGGTCGAGACTCTCGTAACCCAGAATGCGTTCGACAAGGGCTTGATCCAGATCGCGAGGACGAATGCCGGCCATGCTTTGATGCATCAGCGTAATGATGCTTTGGCGCTCTTCGACTGCACGGCCACCGCGCATGATCTCGATAAACTGCATGCCGTCACTCATAAAACCGCCGGCACGAAATGGTATGGCCGTCAGCAGGAAAATCAGAAACGAAAAACCGCCGGTAAAGCATAAATAGACGGCAGGTTTTCCCTCTAAAAAGAAACCTGCGAGCAAACCGACAGCAGCGAGAATGAGACTGGCGACAGGGCCTCCGGCCATCAGGCGCTTTAACTGTGGTGCGAATTGTTTATCCGGATTGGGCATGGCTGCCGCCATTCCGGCAAAACCGCCAAGATTGAAAACCAGACTAAAGCGGATACCGTCTGGTGTTTGCATCCACTGAAAAGGACCGACAATAAACAGCAGAAACTTCATGCCGCGACTGAAACCACCCAGCAAATGCCCCAACTCGTGAACACCCAGTACAAGCATGACAAGAAGCATGAAAACCGGAATATCCCAAAGATGTAATGTCGACAAGACATGTCTGATACCGGGTACTTTCATGGCCATATGGGACATAGCCGCACCCGCGATGGCAGACAGCAACATGGTAAGCACAACTTTGATGGGAGAAGCCTTCCTGAAAGAGGGCCTTGCTGTTTCCGTCATGGCATTAATTCTCGGATGGAATCAAGTCGAGAATAGTCAATGCGAACTGGTTTGGCACATGGATAAAGTCATGTGAAATTTCCATTACACATTTGTTGATACCCACATACAAAACCGATACCGCCTGGAACATATCGAGTGACGCCCCTTCCCGAAATCGGGAAGAGGACAAGCCATCTTCATTTCACAGCAGTGGCATCAGCACCATCACAATACCTGTAAGTGATGCGGCCCAGATCAGGGTGCGAAGATACGGAATGCCTGCTGCATAAACCGGAACATAAGCCACACGCGACCAGAAATAAATTTGTGCACCCATGGCTGTATCGGGCGTGGTGTTTTGGGTAAACAGGATAGCCAGCACTGCGGCTGCGAAAAACGGGAAGGTCTCGACAAAATTATGCAACGCGCGATCCACCCGACCTGCCACGCCAGTCAAGGGTTCAGGTACATTGTCTCGAGGTCCCGCATTCCATTTCAATCCGCGCTGCAAAGTGGACAAGCTTGCGGCCAATCCAATTTGCAACAAGCCCAATACGACCGCCCAGATCAACATTTTCAGTTCCATACTCATCTCTCTCCCGTGATGACAAACCAATTGTGCGACTAGAGTGCTAATTGCAGCGTGACAAACGCGTCAATGAAAAGCAGCGATTACATATTCCTTCTGTACTCGCCGCCCACATCGTAAAGCGCATGGCTAATCTGCCCAAGCGAATGGGTTTTGACGGCTTCCATCAAGGCGGCATAAATATTCTTGCGTTCGCGAGCCGTCTCCTGCAGATATTGCAAACCCTTGTTGCCCGAGTCTTTCGGTGCAAGTTCGTTTCTCGCAAGTTGGTAGGTGCGAACGTTTTCGATTTGCTGTTCTTTCTCGGGCTCGGTGCTACGAATCAATTCGATGGTGGTGGTAATTTCGCCGCTGTGTTCTTTCGGCAGGAAAGTATTCACGCCAATCAAGGGCAGGCTGCCATCGTGTTTCTTGTGTTCGTAGTACATCGATTCTTCCTGGATCTTGCCGCGCTGGTACATGGTATCCATCGCACCCAGCACACCACCGCGTTCGGATAAGGCTTCGAATTCCTTGTAGACGGCTTCCTCGACGATATCGGTAAGCTCGTCGACAATGAAACTGCCCTGCCAGGGGTTTTCGCAGAAATTAAGTCCCAACTCTTTGGTGATGATCATTTGAATGGCAACGGCACGACGTACCGATTCTTCGGTCGGTGTGGTGATCGCTTCATCATAGGCATTGGTGTGCAGGCTGTTGCAGTTATCGAACAAGGCATACAGCGCCTGCAAGGTAGTGCGAATATCGTTGAACTGGATTTCCTGTGCATGCAGAGAGCGGCCGGAAGTCTGGATGTGATACTTCATCATCTGGCTGCGCGCATCCGCGCCATAGCGCTCACGCATGGCACGCGCCCAGATGCGGCGGGCAACGCGACCTATCACGGTGTATTCCGGGTCCATGCCGTTGCTGAAGAAGAAACTCAGGTTCGGTGCAAAATCATCGACCTTCATGCCGCGCGCCAAATAATATTCGACGATGGTGAAACCATTACTCAGGGTAAAGGCCAACTGCGAAATCGGATTCGCGCCCGCTTCGGCGATGTGGTAACCGGAAATCGATACCGAATAGAAATTGCGTACATTGTTGTCGACAAAAAACTGCTGGATGTCGCCCATCATGCGCAAGGCAAATTCCGTGCTGAAAATACAGGTGTTCTGCGCCTGGTCTTCTTTCAGGATGTCGGCCTGCACGGTACCGCGAACGGTTGAAAGTGTTTCGGCACGAATGCTATTGTAGGTTTCGGCATCGACCAGCTGATCGCCGGAAATTCCCAGCAATGCCAAGCCGAGACCATCATTGGTCGGCGGCAGTTCGCCGAAATACTTCGGGCGCTTCTTGCCCTTGAAGAATTTCTCGATGGTTTTTTGTGCGGTGGCCCAACGAGCAGGATCGGCTTTCAGATACTTTTCGATTTGCTGATCGACAGCAGTGTTCATGAACATCGCCAGTATCATCGGCGCCGGGCCGTTGATCGTCATCGATACCGATGTGGTCGGCGCGCACAAATCAAAACCGGAATACAGTTTTTTCATGTCGTCGAGCGTGGCGATACTGACACCGGAGTTACCGATCTTGCCGAAGATATCCGGGCGAATCGCCGGGTCTTCACCGTATAAAGTGACCGAATCAAATGCCGTCGATAGACGTGCGGCCGGTTGGCCGACACTCAAATAATGGAAGCGACGATTGGTACGTTCAGGTGTGCCTTCGCCGGCAAACATGCGGATCGGATCTTCACCGACGCGACGATACGGATACACACCACCGGTATAGGGATAAGCACCCGGCAGATTTTCCTTCATCAGGAAGGTCAATAATTCGCCCCAGCTTTTGTAGGTTGGCGCGGCGATCTTCGGAATTTTCTGATGCGAAAGCGAATCGCGATAATTTTCTACCTTGATTGATTTGCCGCGCACCTGATATTCGGTGAATTCATCGGTGATCGATTTCAGGCGCGACGGCCATTCGCGCAGCAAATTGATGGCATCGGCGCTCAATGCCTTGACGGCGTCGTTGTAGCGCTGGCGCAGGGTCAGCAAGCTGCGGTCAACCGTTGGGGCGAACTTGAACTCTTCTTCGCCTAAACGTTTTTTCTCCCACTGGAACATCGCCTTGCGACGATCGATCCCGGTGCGGCGGTCCTCGCCAGCATGCGCTTGATCCCCGGCACGGCTGGCCATCTGGACATCGGCCAGGTCATAAAGATCAAGCATCTTCGGCAACTTCTCGTCACCGATGTCTTGCAGGCTTTGCCAATAGGATTGCGCGCGATCGGCGGCTTCTGCCTGCTTTTCAATCGAGGAGTTGATTCCCCTGCCCTGTTCGGCAATTTCGGCAAGATAGCGTGCGCGTGCACCTGGAATAAGAACGGTAGCGCGTGGTTCTTTCAGCGAGGTATCGAGTTGCGGATTGAAATCGCAGCGTAAGCCATCGAGCGATAATTTCTCGCGCATCAAGCGGCACAAGTTCGAAAACATCCAGGTAACGCCCGGATCATTGAACTGGCTGGCGATAGTCGGGTAAGCCGGGACGTCTTCGTCTTTTACGGCGAAGGCAACGCGATTGCGTTTCCACTGCTTGCGGACATCACGCAAGGCATCTTCGGCACCGCGCTTGTCGAATTTGTTCAGCACCACCAACTCGGCGTAATCGAGCATGTCGATTTTTTCAAGCTGCGAAGGCGCGCCGAAATCGGAGGTCATGACATACACCGGAAAATCGACCAGATCGACGATTTCCGAATCCGATTGTCCGATACCGGCGGTTTCCACCATGACCAAATCAAAACCGAGACTGCGCAGGAAAGAGATGCAATCTTTCAAGACGATATTGGTTGCTACATGCTGGCGGCGCGTCGCCATCGAGCGCATGAATACGCGCGCGGAACGCAGCGAGTTCATGCGAATCCGGTCACCAAGCAGTGCACCGCCGGTTCTGCGGCGGGTGGGATCGACCGAAATAACCGCGATGCGCATTTCCGGAAAACTTTGCAGGAAACGATTCATCAATTCATCGGTGACCGATGACTTGCCGGCGCCGCCGGTACCGGTCAAGCCGACTACCGGTGTTTTGCCACTGGCGAGTGTCCATTCTTTGCGCAGAGTCATCAGTTCGCTTTCGCTGATGACGCCTTCCTCGATGGCCGAAAGCATTTTGCCAATCGAAATTTCATTGTCGATGCTGATGTTGTTGGCTTCACCCACACCAAGGCGATGATTGCGCGTGCGTTGCACGAGATCTTCGATCATCGCGACCAGACCCATTTGCATGCCATCGTTTGGATGGTAAATACGTTCGACGCCGTAATCCTGCAATTCGCGAATTTCTTCCGGCGTAATCGTACCGCCGCCGCCACCGAAAACCCGGATATGCGAGGCGCCACGTTCCTTCAGCATATCGACCATGTATTTGAAGTATTCGACATGGCCGCCCTGGTAAGAGCTCAGCGCGATGCCATCGGCATCTTCCTGCAATGCGGCACGCACGACATCTTCCACGCTGCGATTATGGCCAAGATGAATGACCTCGGCGCCCTGCGATTGAATCAGGCGGCGCATGATATTGATCGCGGCATCATGGCCATCGAACAAACTGGCAGCCGTTACGAAACGCAGCGGGCCGCGTTCAGTCTGGGCATCGGTGGATGGGAAAGAGTTGGCAGGTGTACTCATCACGACTTGCGCCTTCAGGAACCGACCCTCATTTTCCCACAAACTGGGGCCGCTGGCGTTATTGGCCGTTTCAAGGCGACAATCGGGCTTATGAATCAGGCATCCGCAAACGTCGAACAGCAGTGGCAACAGGCCCGCACATTGTTGTCGGCCGGGAAAATATCCGAGTCGCTGGCTTATCTGGAAACGGCTGCCCAGGCGCTGCATCCCGCTGCCTGCTTCAATTTGGGCATCGTGCATTTATTTTCTTTAAGCAATCCCGTCGACAAAAACCGCGGAATTGCACTCGTGAAACAGGCGGCAAAACTTGGGCATGGCGGGGCCTATTATCAGTTGGCGATGCTTGAACTGAGCAAGCCTGCTAAAGAGCCTGACTGGCAATACGCAAACGAATGTTTAAGGAAAAGCGCAGAACTTGCGCACCCGACGGCTCTGCGTTCCCTGGCAATTCATTGGTCGCGAAGTAGTAATTCCGAAATTCTGGCATTGAGCACTTTATGCCTGGAACATGCTGCCATGGCTGGCGATATCGTCAGCCTTGCTTTGTTGATGCAGCGTTTGCTTGATGGTTTTGGCTGCGAAAAAAATACTTTGCGTGCCTCTGCAATCAATACATTGTTGGTACAGACTGCCTTGCCTATCGATCCCCCCACCGCATCGACGCATCCGCATTTTGCACAACCGGCAAACTTGCCCGATCTGCCCGAATTACCGGCACCTGCTCTGGAAAATGATCTTTGGCTGCCAGAACTGCAGATGATCAGCGAAAGTCCCTGGATCGGTATCGCCGAAAGTGTATTGACCGAAGAAGAATGCAATCTGGTTCGATACATTGGTGGTCCGCATCTGAAACCATCAGTCACTGCCACGCCGGATGGGCAACGAGTGCAACTGCAATTGCGCACCAGTTTCGACATGGTGTTCGAGGAAATGCTAGAAGACATCAGCTTAATGCTGATACAGCGGCGCATGGCTGCGGCCGTCGATACCACACCGGCATACTCCGAATATATGCAATTGCTGCGCTATCAAAACGCCCAGGAATATCGGCCGCATCGCGATTATTTGCCACCAGGTTTAATCACGCCACTTGAGCAAGGCGGTGCTGGCCAGCGTGAAAGCACGGTCATTGTTTATTTGAATAATGTTGCCGATGGCGGTGAAACCGAATTCATCGAATTGGGCAGGAAAATTACGCCGAAAGCAGGGCGAATACTGGCATTCAAAAATTTACGTGCCGACGGAACACCCGACACGGCAACCTTGCATGCCGGCTTGCCGGTGAATGACGGTACCAAATGGATTTCTACCCTCTGGATTCATCAGGGCGTCTTTCGCAAATAACGCAGGGTGGGCGGTGCCCACCCCGCGCGACCCTACTTCGATTCGATTTCGCGATGCATTGGTGCCAGTTTCGCAAGCAGTTTATTTTGCGCACGGAATGGAATGCGCTGCTTGTTCATCGCCCACTGTAAATCTTCGACTAGCGCATTGAAGTTCGCGCGATCAATGCCGAGTGCAGCATGCGTAGTTTTCATATCGCGGCCACTGTAAGTGCAAGGCCCGCCCAAAATAACGCAGAACTGCTCGACCAGGTGTTTTTTGACTTTTGCCTGATCGCTGTTTTCAAAAAATGGGCGCATGCGGGAATCCGCCAGCAACTTGTCCATGAAAACATCCATCAGTTTTACCAGGCCAGCTTCTTCGCCGAATTGTTTGTACACCGGCAATAATTCCGGAAATGCCGGTGCAGGATTGGCAACCGAAGCTGCATGCATTTCTGTTTCGGCTACCGGCGCTTTGGCTTCATCGGTTTTGACATCATCGGCGGGAATTTCATCGTCTGCAGGGATTTCGTCATCCTGCGTCGGCACTTCTGCCTGCGCGTAAGCAAAATGCGATTGAACGCCAATGCAAAAAATCACGGACAGAGTCAAATACTTGAAAGTGTTATTCATAAAATCCCTTAGAAACCTACTTGAACGCTGGCATACACGCCGCGTTGATTGTCTTTGATGACGATATTTCCCAGATCGGCATAAGCGACGGTGAAGGACACATGCTTGTTCGGAGAATAGGCAACAAATGCATCAAACCAGTTGTCTTCCCTGGCAATGCCGAGATTATCCGGCTTGGTGCGATATTCCAGGCCCACGGCCCATTTCTGGCTCAGTAAATAGGCAGCCGAAACTTCCAGTTGCGGTTTGTAGCCGTCGTTTTTATCACCGCCAAAACCAAGAATGCCCAGCTGATTGGCCTTGGTATAGCGAAGCGTGCCATTAAGCAGCAGTCCATCGGCTAAAAACAATTTGGTTGCGGTGACGTAAAAATCGACGCCTGAATCATCCTTCGCACCAATCAATGCCAACACGCCGGACTGGTTGTTTTTCTTGTACTGCAGGCCGACCGAAATTTGCGGCATGGCGCTATCGGAGTTCACGACCAAATCACCGGCTACACGCACTTTCACGCCGACAATATTCTGCTTGAAGCTAAAGCCATCGCCCAGACCAAGCAAGCCGCCGACTTGCTCTGTTTCAAATTTTTGCTGGGCAAAACTGAGTTCGACACGATTATAAAAACCCACCATCGCGCCAATATCGTCAAGGCGATAAGAGCCGGTATTGACGCGTGTATAGAAAGCATTGGCACCGATTTCATCCTCGGTGCCATAGCCGCCAATCACGGCCCAGGGAGTCAAACCACCACCAGCCGAACCCTCCAGTTGGGACACCCCTCCGGTGAGCAGCAATTTACCCCCGGTATCGAAATCCTTGTCCCGGGTTTCTGCCATGCAGGTGTTTGCGGCAATACTCGCCAATAGAAGACAAAGGGCTTTACGCTTGATTTTTATAACTGACATGGTTCTTCCTGAATTTGTCGCGAATTCAATATTTTGGCGGAGCTACCGGTGTTGCTGCGGGTGTCGCCTCAGGAGCTTTCTTCGGTGCAACTCTTACCAGCGTCCAGACACCGGCAACGCCATCACCACCAGCGTCACCACGTTTCACATCCGATACCCAGCGGTAAAGTGGCTTGCCTTTGAATACCCATTGACGCTTGCCATCATCTTTGCGAACGATGATGGTGAAAGAGCCTTTCGGCTTGGCTGTGTCATCGGCAAAAATCGGCGGCCACAGCAAACGGCACTGGGCGAAACAGGTTGTTTCATTGGGCACTTTGTCGCCGCTGTAGGTATAAACACCGCGGCCTTTGGCATCGACCAGAATATTGTCACGCTGCCGAAATGGCGGGTCTTCGCTACTGGCAGTGGAAGTGGCAGTAGTGGCGGCGAAACCGGAGCTTGCCAGCAAAAACAGACTGGCCGCAATTACAAAAAATTTAGACATGGCTATTTCCATTATTTACACGCGCAAACCCGCGTCGTTGGAATATACGCCAGCACTTGTGTGATTGGATGCAATCTATTGCATCAATAGTGATTGCAGCGTGAGAACTACCCGGGCGCGGCTTACAACAACATGGATTTGTCGATTATCTCGCCACGGATCAAAAACAAGGCGCCACGCGGGGCGACAAAATGATCATGCAACATACCGACAGGCGACAATAAATAATCGCCGGCAAAGTATTCGTTTCCGTCGTGAATAATCGAACCCTCAAGGATCAGGCATTCCTCGTTTTGACGGTGCTGATGCCTTGGCACGCTGGCCCCTGGTTGTAAACGCCAGAGCGTGGTCTGGCTTTGTTCATCGCTATTTTCTTGCAATACCTTAATCTCGACACCCGCCAGAATCTCGCGCCACTGACCTTCGCTTTTGCGTACAACCTGCATAGCCGGCTTACCCGTGCGTTGCACGATATCGGCAAGCATTCTTTTTCTCATGACATCCGGTGGCGCCAGCTCGGGTATTAAACCTGCGTTGGCGGCCAGCAAAATATCAAGGTAATGGTTGTTTTGCGCGCTCATCAATTTTCCTGTACCACCAATACTTCACGAAGTGCTGCAAGCCCCCGTCGGCAATGCGATTTAACCGTACCCAGGGGCAAGTTAAGTACGCTTGCGATATCCTGATGACTTAAATCTTCGGTGTATGCCAGACGCAAGACGCGCTGCTGAATTTCACTGAGCCCCTGCAATGCCGTTTGAATGGCTTTTCCGCTGGACCAGGCTTCGGCAATTTGTTCGGCGTTCAACTCTTCACATTCCGTATACGCCGATTCCATGGCATCCGGATGCAAACTTTGATGGGCGTGTTCGCGTTTGGTTTTTCGAAGCTTGTCGACTGCCCTGCTCCAGGCCAGTGTATTCATCCAGGCCACGACCGTGCCGCGCTCAGATTGGAAGCTGCCGGCTTTGTCCCAGATTTGCAAATACACATCGCCAATCACTTCTTCGGCATCGGCAGCGTGCCTCAAGACCCGCATAACGACAGCATAGATCCTCGAAAGCGTCAGCTCATAGAGCTCAGTCAGGGCCTGGGTATCTCGTTTTGCGATACGCCCAATCAGATCGCATTCGCTTTTTGCGAGGGTTTCCTGGTCTGGCGCGGCCTGAATATGCATGGCAGATAAGATAGCGCATCGCGACAGGCAAAAAAAAGGCGGCCTGTGAGGCCGCCTAATGTCCCTGCTCTAGGGGTTGGAGCCGATGGTTTCCCGGGGAGAGATAAACCATCAGGCACTTATATGAACGCAGGGAAGGAAAAAAAGAGGACACCGATTGCGCAAAATATCTTCGCAATAGCAAAAGCCTGCTCAAGACAAGACTGCCCCTGCTGCAGCTTTGCTTTACACTACCCGCGCAGCAGCCGGGTGGCTCGCTGATAAGAATCCATCAAACCCTTTACTTACAAACACTTGCGGACAGGCCATCGATTTCGCAGCGACATTAATTCCTGCGCAAATCAGCACCCATCCGCCCGGAGCTTGCCATGATTTTTGAAACCCTCGCCCAGACTGGTCACGAAGAAGTGGTGTTTTGCCACAATAAAGACGCCGGATTGAAGGCCATCATCGCCATTCACAACTCGGTACTCGGTCCAGCCTTGGGCGGTCTGCGTATGTGGCCATACGCTACCGAACAGGATGCATTAAACGACGTACTGCGCTTGAGCCGCGGCATGACTTACAAGGCGGCGGTGTCGGGCTTGAATTTGGGCGGCGGCAAAGCCGTCATCATCGGTGACCCAAGTAAAGATAAATCCGAAGCACTGTTTCGTGCTTTCGGTCGCTTTGTTAACTCGTTGAACGGTCGCTACATCACGGCCGAAGACGTCGGCATCGACGTGAACGACATGGAATATGTTTTCCGTGAAACCGAATTCGTTACCGGCGTGCATCAGGTCCATGGCGGCTCGGGTGATCCTTCGCCGTTTACCGCATACGGTACCCTGCAAGGTTTGCTCGCGGCATTAAGCGTAAAGTTTGGCAATGAAGATGTCGGCAAGTACAGCTATGCCGTACAAGGCGTCGGCCATGTCGGCATGGAATTCGTAAAATTGTTGCGTGAACGTGGCGCCAAAGTATTCGTTACCGACATCAACAAGGAACTGGTACAAAGAGCGGTCGATGACCACGGCGCAGAAGCCGTTGCCGCCGATCAAATTTACGATGTCGATGCCGATGTTTATTCACCCTGCGCGCTCGGCGGTACCGTCAATGCAAACACGCTGCCACGCCTGAAATGCAAAATCATTTGCGGTGCGGCAAACAATCAGTTGGCAACCGATGAAATCGGTGATGAAGTGATGCGTAAAGGCATGTTGTATGCCCCGGATTATGCCGTCAATGCCGGTGGCTTGATGAACGTCTCGCTGGAAATCGATGGCTACAACCGCGAGCGCGCGATGCGCATGCTGCGTACCATTTATTTCAATCTCGGCCGCATTTTCGAAATCAGCGCGCGTGACAATATTCCGACCTACAAGGCAGCAGACCGCATGGCCGAAGAGCGCATCAGCGCAATCGGCAAATTGCGTCTGCCACATCTGGGTTTGTCGGCTCCACGCTTCCAGGGGCGTCGCGGCAATTGATTGATGTGTAAACAGGAAATTGCAAGCGGTGAAGCGTCGTTTCCGCCCACCGCGGGTAAAGAAAGCTCCCGTTAGTCAATGAAAATATGTAAGAACACAGTATTCAGGACTCCGACTTGGACATCGACAATCCCTACTCACCGCCAATAGCAAAGATTGCCGAAAACGCGAATACCGTCGGCAACGTGGAAAAAATTCGTCAAGACCACATACGCCACGAGATCCAGCTGAAATCCATCGGCAGTTTGTACGGATTGGCAGGACTATTATTTGGGATAGCGTCCATAGCCATGCTGATTACGCTGTTTTCCAACAACGGCTCGCTGCCACGCGAACAAAGCGCGACGTTCGCCGGCATGCTGTCGCTCTACGCGATACTCAGCATCGCCATGTTGGCAATGGCCTACGGTTACCGCAAGCTTTTGCCATGGGTAAAAATTCCCGGCACGCTTCTTTCTGCCATCGGAATGCTCGGAATTCCCGTTGGCACATTGATCAACGGCTATATCCTTTATCTGGTCTGGTGCGAACAGGGAAGAGTTATCCTGGGGAATGACTATCAGGCCATTATTCGTGCAACACCACACATCAAATACAAACGTACGCTGGGCGACAAGATTGCATTGGGCATTGTTATTGCCCTCCTGCTTGGCGGCGCACTGCTTTTGATGGTTTCCATTTACCAGTAGTGCGATTACCTGTATTTGACCGCCGTTTCCCACACCGCCACCAGACACTTCCGAAGAAATAAATCATGCGCCCCTTCTCACTCGGTGAAGATATAGATGCACTCCGCGATACCGTTCGCAAATTTGCGGAAAGCGAAATCTCGCCGCGTGCAGCTGCCATTGATCACGACAATCTGTTCCCACAGGATTTGTGGCCGAAATTGGGCGAGATGGGATTGCTCGGCATTGCGATCCCCGGTGAATACGGCGGTTCGGAAATGTCATTTCTGGCACACCTTGTTGCCATGGAAGAAATTTCACGCGCTTCTGGATCGGTAGGTCTGAGTTATGTCGCGCATTCGAATTTATGCGTGCAAAACCTTTATCACAACGGCAACGAAGCCCAACGCAAAAAATATTTGCCGAAACTGTGTAGCGGCGAACATAAAGGCGCACTTGCGATGAGCGAACCCGGAGCCGGCTCCGACGTGGTCGGGTCAATGAGCTGCCGGGCGGAAAAGCGCGGGAATGTCTGGGTCGCCAACGGAAACAAAATGTGGATTACCAATGGTCCCGAGGCCGACGTGCTGGTGGTTTACATGCGGACGGCAGGCAAGGAAGCCGGTTCACGCTGCATGACTGCCTTCATCGTAGAGAAAGGGTACAAGGGTTTTTCGACGGCACAAAAACTGGACAAGCTGGGCATGCGTGGATCCAATACCTGCGAATTGGTATTTGAAGACTGCGAAATTCCAGAAGAAAACGTTTTGGGTGAAGTCAATCAAGGCGTCAAAGTCCTGATGAATGGTTTGAACACGGAGCGACTGGTGATCTCCGGGGGACCGTTGGGACTTATGCAGGCAGCGTTGGATATTGCTTTGCCGTATGTCCGTGAACGTAAACAGTTCGATGTGGCCATCGGCACCTTTGGCCTGATGCAGGGCAAAATTGCCGATATGTATACCGCGCTGCAAAGTTCGCGCGCATTCGCCTACCAGGTCGCAAGAGACTTTGATGCTGGTCACAATTCCCGTATCGATGCGGCATCATGCTTGCTGCATTGTTCCGATGCTGCCGTACAGGTCGCGCTCGAAGCACTGCAATGCCTGGGTGGCAACGGTTATATAAACGAATACGATACAGGCCGCATTTTGCGGGACGCCAAGCTTTACTCCATCGGCGCCGGCACCAATGAAATCCGCCGCATGCTGATTGGCCGCGAGCTATTTGAAGGCAAGTCTTGAGAGAGCTCCGAAATTCCGCAAAAAGGCGCTTCCATATTTCCCTGATTTAGTTAGACTGGGCCATCAACCGACTGTTGATATCCACAGGGGGCTGCATGGATTTCCTAGCAGAAACAAACACGCATGCCGACCAGCCCTGGAAACTGCTGCTTGTTGATGACGAGCCTGAAATCCACGAAGTCACCCGCCTTGTCCTGAGCAACTTTCGCTTCGAAGGCAAGCCCCTGCAATTTTTGTCGGCCTACAATGTCGAGCAGGCAAAGCGCCTGCTGGAAACGCATGACGATATCGCTGCCACACTGCTCGATGTGGTGATGGAAACCGAAACCTCCGGTCTCGAACTGGTGAAATTCATCCGGGAAGATTTACACAACCACCAAATCCGGATTGTGCTCCGCACCGGCCAACCGGGCCAGGCACCGGAACACGAAATCATCAGTAATTACGATATTAATGATTACAAGGAAAAGACCGAACTGACTTCGCAAAAACTTGCAACGGTCATGTTTGCTTCCTTGCGTGCCTATCGCGACATCATGACCATCGAAGCCAATAAACGCGGCCTCGAAAGGGTTATTGCAGCTTCCTCACACATTTTCTCGCATGAAAAGTCGGCTGAATTTGCCTCTGCCGTCCTGTCGCAGCTCACCGCCCTGGTCGGCATGGAGCGCGGAGCTTTGTATTGCAAGCTCGGGAGCGCGAAAAACACCGACTCCGATGGATTGATCGTCGCGGCAGCGACCGGCGATTACGCAAAATATATCAATCATCGTGCCGACGAAGGCTTGCCTGCCCATATCGTCAAAACCCTGAAAACCGCCTGTGAAACAAAGCAGCATCTATTCCAGCAGGATCATTATGTCCTGCACTTCACCGACACGCTGCACGGCGAAAGCCTGCTATATGTCGGTGAAACCTGGGATTTATCCGAGCTTGACTACAAGCTGGTCGAAGTTTTCTGCACCAATGTCTCCATCGGTTTCGAAAACCTGCATTTGAATCAGGAATTGGTCGAAGCACAGATGGAAATGATTTGCGTGTTGGCCGGCGCTGCCGAGTCCCGGTCGCATGAAACCGCTGCGCATGTGCGGCGCGTTGGCTTACTCGCCGAATTGCTGGCCCGCAAGGCTGGCCTAAGTGAATCGGAAGCCGAGAATTTGCGTAATGCGGCGCCCTTGCACGATATTGGAAAGATTGGCATCCCGGATGCCATCTTGAACAAACCCGGGCCCCATACTCCGGAAGAATCGGATGTGATGCGCATGCATGCCATTATCGGCCACGAAATGCTTTCCCAATCCAAGCGCGGAATTTTCATTACCGCCGCGGAAATTGCGATGACGCACCATGAAAACTGGGACGGCAGCGGTTATCCAAAAGGCTTGAAAGGGGAGGAAATCCCGCTCACCGGCCGCATCACCATGCTGGCGGATGTTTACGATGCACTTGGCAGTAAACGCTGTTACAAAGATCCCTGGCAAGGTGAAAAAATCAAGGCATTCATTCGTGAGCAGACCGGTATCAAATTCGACCCGACACTGGTTGAATTGCTATTGACCCACTGGGATGAGGCCGAGCAAGTACGCCTGCAATTACCCGATTGATTCATGCTTTACGTGCATGGGTATCCGCACATAGAAACTGCTGCCCTTGCCCACTTCGCTTTCGCAACTCAGGCTGCCACCCAGCAATTGGGTCGCCAGATTCCATGCGATGTGCAGACCCAGCCCGGAGCCGCCCTGCCCTCGTCGCGTGGTGAAAAACGGATCGAACACCTTGCGCCGAATGTCTTCCGGCATTCCGCAACCGTTGTCGCGAAATTCAATGAGGGCGGTATCGCGATCCTGGGTGATCAGGATATCAATCTTGCCTTTTTCATTACCCGGATATGCATGCAACAAGGCATTCATCACCAAATTCACCAGTATCTGGTAAATCGCGCCTGGATAGGTTTCAAACACCAGTATATCCTTGCAATACAAATGCACTTCGTGCGGAGTTTTCTTGATGGCCGGTTGCAGTGAAACCAGCACTTCCTCGATGTAATTGTGCAGATTGATCACGCGGGTTTCTTCACTGGATTGATCCACTGCCACCTGCTTGAAACTCTTTACCAGTTTATCGGCGCGATTCAAATTTCTGAGAATAAGCTGACTACTATCCCCCAGATTTCTACTGAAACTTTCCAGATCGCTTTTTGAAAGCGAATTGTCCTGCATGCATTTTTGCAGGCGCTTGACTTCGGCATCAAGAAATGACGCCGCCGTTACACCGATACCCAACGGTGTATTGATTTCATGCGCCACCCCTGCAACGAGGCCGCCGAGTGCCGCCATTTTTTCCGAATCGACCAACTGATGCTGGGTCTGGGTCAATTGATCGATGGTCTGCTGCAAATCATCATTCACACGGCTCAATGCATCCGTACGCTGTGCAACACGCTGCTCCAGTTCCACGTTGATTTCAGCCAATGCCAACTCGTGTTGCTTCAGCTCGGTAATGTCGCCAGTCGTGCCTACCATGCGCACGGCCTTGCCATCGGCATTTCGCTCCACGACTCGCCCACGCGTCCTGATCCATCGCCAGCCACCATCGATGGATTCGCTGCGGCAGCTGGCATCGAAAGAATCGGCTACACCCTTGAAATGCATCAACATCGATTCACGGTATGAGGCTACATCGTCGGGATGGATATATTGATAAAGCCCACCGGCATTCTGCGTGTATTCTCCGGTTGAGCCTTTCAACACCAGCAGTGGATTGCTGCGTCGAATCGTGTGATTTTGGATATCCATATCCCATAGTTCGTCTCCAGTGCCCCAAAGCATCAGCTTCAAGCGTTGTTCGCTTTCGCGGATTTCGGCCTGCGCTCTCTCGCGTTCCCGCAATCGTAAATTCACGCTCCAGGCAAACATGCCGACCACGCCGACTACCACTATGAAATATGCCAGCTTTGCCCAGACGGTTGCCCACCAGGGTGGCGGCAAGTGCACGGGCATTTGAAAAACCTTGCCCCATTGCCCATCGGCACTTCTGGCTTTGACCTCGAACTGGTAATCACCAGGTTGCAAATTATTGAATGATGCAATGCGTCGCAATGAATCCGTTTCGAACCATTCATCATGAACACCCTGCATTCTGTAGGCATATCGCAACGCTTGCGGATCGGTATAGGTAAGTGCGGAAAATTCGATGCTGACATCGTCTGCTTCAGCTTGCAGTTCAAGGCGCGCACCACCGGTGTTATTGGTCAAGGCATAGGGTTTTTCGTTGTTGTTTCTATCGCCGCTTTTCAACACCCGAAGTGAAGTCAATTCGGCACGGTTTGGCGCAGGCGCTGAATCGACATCCTGCGGATTGAACAAGGTAACGCCCCGCAAACCGCCAAATAAAATTCGACCATCGGGCAACTTGCCGTACGACCCGACAAAATAGCCAAGGCCCTGGGCACCATCGCGCGAACCAAAGTTTTCTATCTGGTTATTGGCCGGATTGATGCGTGACAAACCGGCAGTTGTACTGACCCAGATATTGCCTTGCTTGTCTTCAATGGTGCCGCCGATGGCATTGGCGCCCAAACCGTTTTTCGTGCTGTAAAGGGTGAAACGAATTTCACCGCCCGAGCCAAAGTCCAGACGATTCAGGCCGCCTCCCTGGGTGCCTACCCACATTCGATGATGGCTGTCCTCTGAAATGGAAGTGACTGTATCGTGGCTCAAGCTATTGGCTTTGCCAGGCTCGCCACGAAAACGTTGCATAACGCCGGTTTGACGATCCAGCTTGACCAGACCACCTGGCCTTAACCCGAACCAGAACTGGCCTCGTGAATCCTCGAAAATGGCATTGACGATTTCGTTGCTGTAGTACTTTTTATATTCGCTGTTTTCGGGAACCTGATAACGCTCGAAATCCAGGCAGGTTTCGCAACGCGATGCCAGGCCACCGCCGCCGGTGCCGATCCAGAGGGTGCCTTTTGAATCAACAAATAATCTTTGCAAAGTGTTGTAAGGCAACGAATGCGGATTGTCTTTTTCATTCCGGAATATTTCAAAGCTCTTTCCGTTTGCATTCAATTTAGCCAGGCCGGCGCCGGTCGCCACCCATATGCTTCCGTTGCGATCTCGAACGATGTTCTGCACAACACCCGGCGGCAAGCTGTCGGGCTTGTCCGGGTCATTGACGTAACGGGCCAATATGCCTTTGGACAAGTCGTAATGAACCAGACCGCCACCTTCCAGAACACCGAACCAGACTGTCGCATCCTTATCGACAAACAGACCGGGCACGGCCGACCCTGGCAGTGCATTGGCATTTCCCGACTGCGAGGTAATTTCCTGGAATGTTTCGGTGCGGGGAATAAACAGGCTCACGCCATTGACCCAGGTACCAATCCACATCAAACCATCGCGGTCCTCCATCAAGGACTGGATGCGACTGGAAGCCAGGCTACCACCCAGGCCCTGGTTATAACGCCAGGTTTTTATAAGGGCACTGGATGAATCGATACGCGAGAGCCCGTCGAAAGTAGCAACCCATAAACGGCCAAATCTGTCGAACTTCAAATCCCTGACGTTATTGTCTGCCAGTCCATCGCTGCGTTTTAAATGTTGCAGTAATTTTCCGGCAGCAGTGTAGCGGTACAAGCCATCTTCGAGAGTGGCAACCCAGATTTCCTTGCCGTCGGGACTTCGAATGGTTGTTTCTACTTCCACCGTCAACGGTGCTTTTTCTGGCCAGGCTTGCAGGTTTGCATGGTCATTGGCGAGATAGTAAATGCCGTTACGTGCGCCGAGCAATAATCCATCGCGGTAATCCATCATCGATTTGACGCGCCCGACCAAATCGTAATTGACCGATGCAACGTTCTGGAAAAGCATTTGCTTCTCGTCAAGCCACTGCAAGGTTCCTGCATTCGTCGCCACCCAGAACCGTTTCTGCTTGTCGAGCTTTAATGTACTGATGCCGTTGTCGGCAAGATCGCCAAACTTTCCACCTGCCTGAAACCGCTTGAACTGATCGTTGGCAGGATCATAAAGAGCCAGCCCACCCGATTGGGTTCCCACCCAAAAGCCTTTAGCGGCAGCATTCTCAAGCGCGATTATGTGGTTATCACCCAGCGTATTTAATTTAGCGGGATCATTGCGATAGATGCGAAATTCGTAGCCATCAAAACGGTTGAGGCCATCCTGGGTAGCAAGCCATATAAAGCCCTGCCGGTCTTGATATAAATCGCGTATCGTTGTTTGCGACAAGCCATTCTCGACTCCATAGCGCTGGAACCGGACAGTGCTGGTATCTTGCGCATATGACTTTGTCGATGACGCGAGCATCATCAATGCGAACAACACTCCAACAACATGTGCAAGACGCATAGACTCCCCCTGAAGCCTCAGGCTAACCAGCTTTGATACTGGGCACAAGCATTCAGTGTGATTTCCTCTGATGCCGTCACAGGCGCATAATATGCGGCGCGCAAATGCGATCGCTAAATATCATTTCTTGCTTGGAGTCTTGCCATGTCTGTTGTCATCGTCGGTGCCAAACGCACTGCATTGGGTGCTTTATTAGGTCAATTCACCGGTGTTCCTGCACCTGTTTTGGGCGCCGCCGCCATGAAAGCCGCTCTGGAGCAATCCCGGGTCGCACTCGATGATGTTTCGGAGGTGATAATGGGCTGCGTCCTTCCAGCCGGCCTGGGTCAGGCACCGGCACGCCAGGCAGCTATTGCCGCAGGCATTCCGCTAGCCGCTGGCGCAACGACCATCAATAAAGTCTGCGGGTCTGGCATGAAAGCGGTGATGCTGGGTCATGATTTGATCAAGGCCGGTTCGGCAGAAATTGTCGTTGCAGGCGGCATGGAAAGCATGACCAACGCCCCTCATCTTTTGAACGGCTCACGCACCGGCATCCGCTTCGGCAGCGCCGAAATGCTTGATCACATGGCCTGGGATGGCTTGACCAACCCCTATGACAAGCAACCAATGGGCGGTTTTGGCGAGCTGTGCGCCGACAAATACCAGTTTACCCGTGAAGAACAGGATGCTTTTGCTGCCGAATCGGTCCGTCGTGCCCTGCAAGCTCAGGCCAATGGCTCTTTTAAAGACGAAATTGCGCCAGTCACCGTGGCAACGCGCAAAGGCGACGTCGTGTTTGATACCGATGAGCAGCCAGGAAAATGCGATATCAGCAAAATTCCCGCTTTGAAACCAGCCTTCAAGAAAGACGGCACGATTACTGCCGCCAGCTCATCGAGCATCAATGACGGTGCTGCGGCGCTTGTCTTGATGGACGAAGCCCGGGCCCGGGCCAAAAACCTGAAGCCACTGGCCAGGATTTTGGCTCACAGTACGCACTCGCAGGCACCGGAATGGTTTACGACCGCCCCTGTCGCCGCCATTGAAAAAGTGCTTAAAAAAGCCGGCTGGACCATCGCCGAAGTGGACTTGTTTGAGGTCAACGAAGCTTTCGCCACCGTTGCAATGGCCCCCATGCGCGAGCTAGGCATTGCCCATTCTAAACTCAACATAAACGGCGGAGCCTGCGCACTAGGCCACCCTATCGGTGCAAGCGGGGCACGTTTGATTGTCACGCTGATTCATGCACTGCAAAAGACGGGCGGAAAGCGCGGCGTAGCAGCGCTTTGCATCGGCGGCGGTGAAGCAACCGCCATTGCCATAGAACTGGTTTAAATTGATGCTCGATATCCGAGTGTTTTTCCTCGGGTTTTGTCAACAAATCACTTGACTACTGCAAAGATAATGTCATCATATTCGAACGTGCGCCGTGTGCGCACGTTTTGTTATTAACAATTAATGTTACGTCTAGACGAGGAAATACCCATGTCCCTGAATAAAGCCCTGCTCGCACTGGCCCTGGCCGCTGCACTGACCGCCTGCAACAAAACCGACACAGCCGCTACTGACGCTGCTGCAACCACCGACGCTGCTGCAACCACCGACGCTGCTGCTCCTGCTGACGCAGCTGCAACCACCGACGCTGCTGCTCCAGCTGACGCTGCTGCAACCACCGACGCTGCTGCTACCGACGCAATGGCACCTGCTGCTGACGCTGCTGCTGCTCCTGCCGACGCAATGGCTCCAGCTGCTGACGCCGCTGCTGCTCCTGCTGACGCCGCTGCTGCCGCTCCAGCTGCTCCAGAAAAGAAGTAATAGCTTCTTTTTCTTGAGTCATCAAAAACCGTCGGTGCAAACCGGCGGTTTTTTTTCGTCCGTCTTTTGTGCAAGTACAAACACCCTAGGCTATAGACGGCATTACGCTTAAACTTGAAGCCCCTCGCGATGGGCTTGTGCAATGCCAGTTATCAAATCTCTGATTGAACCAAAATCCCCCGAATTTCAAGAAAATCATGCCTATTTATCGTCCCAGGTAAATGCATTTGAAGCACAACAACATCGCATCGCATTGGGTGGCGGCGAGAAAGCCCGTACCAAACATACTGAACGGGGGAAATTATTGCCCAGAGACCGAATTACCGGTCTGCTCGATCCGGGCTCGCCATTCCTCGAGTTATCTTCGCTTGCAGCACACGGCATGTTCGATGATCAAGCGCCCTGCGCCGGGATCATCACCGGCATCGGCCGAATACATGGCACCGAAGTGATGATCGTCGCCAACGATGCTACGGTAAAAGGTGGTACTTACTTTCCCATTACCGTCAAAAAACATTTACGTGCACAAGAAATAGCTTTTGAAAATCGCCTGCCTTGCATTTATCTGGTCGATTCCGGCGGCGCGTTCTTACCGATGCAAGATGAGGTTTTTCCCGATAAAGAACATTTCGGCCGTATTTTTTATAATCAGGCACGCTTGTCGGCGGAAAACATTCCGCAAATAGCCGTCGTTATGGGTTCCTGCACGGCAGGTGGCGCTTACGTTCCTGCGATGTGCGATGAAAGCATTATCGTCAAGGAACAAGGCACTATTTTTCTTGGCGGCCCGCCATTGGTAAAGGCTGCAACGGGCGAAGTAGTGGATGCGGAAACACTTGGCGGTGCCGATGTCCATACCGGGATTTCCGGCGTCGCAGATCATTTTGCAGAGAACGATGCCCACGCACTCGACATTGCCCGCAATATCGTGGCGAATCTCAATCGCAAAAAAAACATAAGTTTGGCCTTGCAGGCCCCGACAGAACCACTTTATCCATCGAGCGAGCTTTATGGATTGATACCAAAGGATACCCGCAAGCCTTTCGATATTCGTGAAGTCATTGCCCGTTTGGTGGACGGCTCGGAGTTTCAGGAATTCAAGGCGCGCTATGGTAAAACCCTGGTATGCGGCTTTGCACATTTGCATGGATATCCCATTGGAATTATTGCCAATAACGGCATTTTATTTTCCGAAAGTGCATTGAAAGGCGCACACTTCATCGAGCTATGCAACCAACGTGATATTCCGCTGGTGTTCCTGCAAAACATCACCGGCTTCATGGTCGGCAAAAAATATGAGCACGCAGGCATAGCGAAAGACGGCGCCAAAATGGTAACTGCAGTCGCCTGTTCGCACGTCCCGAAATTCACTGTCGTCATTGGTGGCAGCTTCGGTGCGGGGAATTACGCGATGTGCGGCCGTTCATACGGCGCGCGTTTCCTGTGGATGTGGCCAAACGCCCGCATCAGTGTCATGGGCGGCGAACAGGCGGCATCGGTATTGGCAACAGTCAAACGCGACGGCATTGAAGCTTCCGGAAAAACCTGGAGCGCAGAGGAAGAAGAAGCTTTCAAAGCCCCCATTCGTGAGCAATACGAGCATCAGGGACATCCTTACTATGCATCGGCAAGGCTTTGGGATGACGGCATCATCGACCCGGCAGATACGCGCCGCGTGCTTGGGTTGGCCATCTCGGCTTCATTGAATGCACCAATCGTGAAATCCAGATTCGGTGTTTTCCGGATGTAAGCAATGCGACTGCAATGACTTATTTGTTGGCCATTGAACAACCATTGCATGCCGAACATTTTGTCTGGCATGAAGCAGCGCTCGTGGCGACGACAGGATTGATATCAATAGTTCGATTTTTTTTATGTGTAAACAAACGCCAGCCGTTTGCAAATACATCGGGCAAAAAGTGTTTGATTGCAAATAATGTTGCCGATACAAAGATCAACCCCATCACCAGTGTCTGGATCCAATCGGAATTCATAAACACAACCTCGCAAGCTGATAAGTAATGAACGAAGCAAAGTACGCCAAGGCAAACAAATAGCCGGCAGAAATAAACACTTGTTTCCAGGAATTGGTTTCGCGGCGGATTACCGCCAGTGTCGATAAACATTGTGGTGCGTAGATATACCAAACCAGTAGCGACAATGCCGTCGGAATAGTCCACTGCGCGGCAATCAATGGCGACAATGCCTGCGCAGCGACATCATCGCCACCGGAAATCGCATACACTGTAGCAAGCGCAGCGACGGCCACTTCGCGTGCCGCCAAGCCTGGAATCAGGGCTACACATATTTGCCAGTTAAAACCGACCGGTGCAAATAACGGCTCCATGAAACGGCCAATCTGTCCGGCAAGACTGTAATCAATCGGTGGCAAGGTTCCGCCAATCGGCGGCGTCGGATAGCTCGACAAGAACCATAGTATGACCGTGAGCGATAAAATAATGCCGGTGACACGACGCATGAAAATAATCGTGCGCTCCCACAATCCCATCGCAATATCACGCGGATTGGGCCAGCGATAACGCGGCAATTCCATCATCAGTGCGTGTTCGCTTTTATCCTTGCGGCTGCGCTTGATAACATAACTCACCAGCAAGGCACTCAGAATACCAGCCATATACAAAGCGAATAGCACCAGGCCCTGCAGATTGAAAATACTCATGACCTTCGCGCGTGGAATAAACGCACCTATCAGCAATGTGTAAACCGGCAAACGCGCCGAACAAGTCATCAATGGCGCCACCATGATCGTGGTCAATCGATCACGCGGATCCTGGATACTGCGAGTCGCCATGATGCCGGGGATGGCACATGCAAAGCTCGACAACATGGGAATGAAGGATCTTCCGGTCAAGCCGGCAGCGAACATGAAGCGATCCAGCAAAAAGGCCGCGCGTGGTAAATAGCCCGACTCTTCCAGAATCAGGATAAACAGGAAAAGCATGAGAATTTGCGGCAGGAATTCCATTACGGTTCCTAGCCCTGCAAACAAACCTTTGCTGATCAAACTGTTCAATGGCCCGGGTGGTACCAGCGAACTGACTTGCGCCCCGACCCATGCAATGGATGTCGACACGCCATCTTGTATTGGCGCCGCCCAGGAAAAGACCGCCTGAAACATCAGGAACATAACCGCCGTGAGAATCAGCAAGCCCATCACCGGATGTAAAACCCAACGATCAATCTTGTCGCCATGGCTATCGGCTTGCTCGGGCATCGTCACTGCAATCGACAGAACTTCGCGAACACGCTGATGTAAATCGATATTTTTTGGCAACGTAACCGATGCCGGTGTTGGCATATCCAGCTGCTTTGCCAAGGCTTGCGCACCCTGACGACGCACGGCCACGGTTTCCACCACAGGCATATTCAATTCGCGCGATAAAGCCTGCGAGTCGATTTTTATGCCACGGTGTTGCGCTTCATCCATCAAATTCAGCGCCAGAATCATTGGACGGCCAAGCTGCTGCAGCTCGAGCACAAAGCGAAGATGCAAACGCAGATTGGTAGCGTCGGCAACGCAAACAATGATGTCGGGTAGTTGCACATCCTTGATCAGCCCCATGCAGACATCACGGGTAATCGCTTCATCCGGGCTGGAAGGCGTCAAACTATAGGTACCGGGCAAATCCAGCACATGGACCGACTTGCCATCGGGCGTGGTGAACTTGCCTTCCTTGCGTTCGACTGTTACTCCGGCATAGTTCGCGACTTTTTGTCGTCCGCCGGTCAGTCGGTTAAACAGGGCGGTTTTGCCGCAGTTGGGATTCCCGACCAGCGCGATATTCATTGAGGTGGCCGAAGCAGCATTCATACCGAACTGGCCAGGGCAATATGAACACGTGCAGCTTCATTTCGGCGCAAGGCAAATTGCGAACTTGCGATATTGACCAGAATTGGCTCTGCACCCAGCGGGCCAAGTGCGCGGATTTTGAGCAGCTCGCCGCTCACAAAGCCCAAATCCCGGAGACGTTGTGCAATCGCATCCGATGGATAGGCGTCATTGACAGACACCACGCTGGCCGTTTGTCCCAAAGTGAGCTCACTAAGCAACATGAAGATTCCGCGCTAAATAGTAATGATTCTTATTATACAAGCATATTTGGCGGCAACAAGCTGCCGCTATGGCAAATGAAGCCAGCTCGGTATCATTGAGGGATTGTTAAATGTGAGCCTAAGCAGTGCTAACTCTGAATAAAAATGCCGGTGTCGCCACGCTGGCCCTGAATCGCCCGGAAACCCACAACGCCTTCGATGCCGAGTTGATTCAGCAACTGACCACTGCTCTACTCGAACTTGACAGCGATGACAGCATCCGTGCCGTCATCATTACCGGTACCGGCTCCACTTTTTCAGCCGGTGCCGACTTGAACTGGATGCGGGCAATGGCGAAAGCCAGCGAAGCGGAAAATCTGGCCGATTCGCTCGAGCTGGCGCGGCTCATGCGTACCCTGAATTATCTCGGCAAACCGACCGTCGCCCGCGTCAATGGCGCTGCATACGGCGGCGGTGTCGGGTTGATTGCCTGCTGCGACATCGCGATCGGTATCGAAGCTACAAAATTCTCATTGAGCGAAGTCAAACTTGGTTTAGTCCCTGCCGTGATTTCCCCGTATGTCATTTCCGCCATCAGCCTGCGTCATGCGCGCCGCCTGTTTTTGAGTGCCGAAATTTTTGATTCCGAACTGGCTTTGCGAATCGGCTTGCTGCATGAATCCGTACCTTTCGCCAAACTGGATGAAACCATCGACAAGACATTGCATTGGTTATTGAAGGGCGGCCCTGTTGCACAAAAAGAAGCCAAGGAACTCGCATTGCGCGTCAGCGGCAACACGCTTGCCGCTGCAGAAAGACAGGATCGCGAAAATGCCGCTCTTATAGCGAAATTACGCGTATCGAAGGAAGGCCAGGAAGGCCTGAATGCATTTCTTGAAAAACGTGCCGCCCACTGGGTTTAACCAAGGAATATTCATGATCGACCATCTCGGCATCAGCGTTTCGGACTATGAGAAAAGCAAAGCTTTCTTTCAAAATATTTTAGCGACGCTCGGGCACGAACTGGTCATGGAAGTCACTCCTGCCATGACCGGTAGCGATTCATGGCACGCCGGTTTCGGATCCAATAAAAAACCCTCGTTCTGGATTAGCTCGGCAGGAGATGTATCCGCTTCGATCCATATTGCATTTACTGCCGGCAGCCGTGTTGAAGTTGATGCCTTTTATCATGCAGCCCTGGCAGCTGGAGGGAAGGACAACGGCGCGCCGGGTCTTCGTCCGATGTACCACCCCAATTACTACGGCGCTTTCATCATTGATCGTGACGGCCACAATGTCGAAGCCGTTTGCCATTCCGCCTAAGAGCCCGAGATGCAAAAGCCCATCCTGAATATCGATCAGACAACCGCCGTATTGATCAGCGATTACAAACCCGGTGCACCTGAAAAATACCAGGGTCCGCAGATGGCCGAAATATCGGAACTGATTGGCGCGGTAAAGCTGGGCTACAACCTGACTATCGTGCCACCTGGCAAAGCCGCTTTTCCGGCGCATAACCACTTCGGTAACGAAGAAATGTTTTACGTCATTGAAGGCGAAGGTGAAGTTCGTATCGGCAAACAACATTTTCCAATACGTCCGGGCGATGTCATTGCCTGCCCGGCCGGCGGCATAGAAACCGCACATCAAATAATCAACACTTCATCCGCGCTGACATTGCGCTATCTTGCTGTCAGCACTACGCAAACACCCGATTTTGTGCAATACCCGGATTCCGGAAAAACCGGCGCCGTCTATTATCATGATGATGCACAAACAAACACTCACGAAGTCCACCGGGTCATGACCCGCGAGCAGGACAATCTAGATTACTGGGATGGCGAATAAGCATGTTTCAAAAAATATTGATTGCCAACCGTGGCGAGATCGCTTGCAGAATTATCCGCACATGCCGACAGTTCGGCATTCGAACAGTCGCCGTTTATTCCGACGCAGACGCGAAAGCACAACATGTAAAACAAGCCGACGAAGCCATTTATATTGGCGGCTCCATGCCCTCGGAAAGTTACTTGTGCGGCGACAAAATTATCGAAGCCGCCAGGAAATCCGGAGCACAGGCCATTCACCCTGGCTACGGCTTTTTATCCGAAAATGCCGATTTCGCTGACGCCGTCGAAGCCGCCGGAGTTCGTTTTATCGGCCCCAAAGCTTCTTCCATGCGAAAAATGGGAAGTAAGGCCGGTGCCAAGGATTTAATGTCCGCGCATGGTGTTCCCGTGGTTCCTGGCTATACCGGTGAAAACCAGGATGCAAAGCACTTATTGCAGGAAGCCGATCGAATCCAATACCCGCTGATGATAAAAGCGGCGCATGGCGGCGGCGGCAAAGGCATGCGCATCGTTCGTAACCATGAAGAATTTCTGGCGAATCTTGAATCCTGCCAACGCGAGGCAAAAAACGCTTTTGGCCGCGACCGTGTATTGCTCGAAAAATATATCGAGCAACCGCGTCATATTGAAATCCAGGTTTTCGCCGATAATTTCGGCAATACCATACATCTCAATGAGCGTGAATGTTCAGCCCAACGCCGCTATCAAAAAGTCATCGAAGAATCACCCTCGCCTTTCCTGAGTACAGCGCTGCGCAAACAAATGGGCGATGCCGCCGTACAAGCCGCCAAAGCCATTGATTACGTCAATGCCGGCACCGTCGAATTCATCGTGGGTGCCGAAGGCGATTTCTATTTCATGGAAATCAATACCAGGCTGCAGGTCGAACATCCCGTCACGGAAATGGTCACCGGCCTGGATTTGGTCGAATGGCAATTGCGAGTAGCGGCAGGCGAAAAACTGCCGCTCAATCAGGACCAGATTCAGACCCACGGTCACGCGATAGAAGTGCGCTTGTATGCAGAAGACCCGGAAAAGAATTTTCTTCCGGGCTCGGGCCGACTGGAAAAGTTACACCTGCCTGCCCCATCAAAAAATGTCCGGCTTGATGCAGGCGTAATTGAAGGCGATACCGTCAGCATTTTCTATGACCCGATGATCGCAAAAATGATCATCTGGGATGAAGATCGGTCACGTGCATTGGCGCGCTTGCAAACAGCCCTGTCCCATGCAGATATCAAAGGCCCGAAATCGAATATTGAATTTCTGGAAAAACTGGTACGGCATCCGGTCGTCGTTACCGGAAAAATTACTACCAATTATCTCGATCAACATTTGTCCGAAGTACTGCCACAGGCAACGGAAATTCCGGAACATTTTCTTGTTGCAGCTACCGTTAATGCTTTATTGGCCGATGAAAGACAAACTCGACAGAGCGCGATGCGTTCCAGTGACCCGCATTCGCCGTGGTCAATCGCCGATGGCTGGCGCATTGGGCATGAAAGCCAGCGAAAACTCTGCCTGCAATGGCGCGAACAAAGTCTGGATATCTACGCGAAGGGTGCGCAAGGCAATTACCAGATTACTCATGACGGCAAAACCCACAACGTCTCCAACGCTGCCATTGACGACATCACACTATCATTTTTGCTGGACGCCACCTCGCAACGCTTTCTGGTGCATGCAGATGAAACCATCATTACCGTACATGATGGCCAATCACGCGCCAGACTGGATCGCATTCCGGCATTTTCATTCAGCGATAGTATTGCCGGTTCCGGTAGTGACCGTATCAATGCACCAATGCCTGGCCGCATTGTGGTCGTCAAGGCAAAAACGGGCGATGTAGTAATCGAAGGACAGGAATTGGCCGTCATGGAAGCCATGAAAATGGAACTGTCGCTCAAATCCCCGCGTAATGGAAAAATTGCCAGCATTAGCGTTAACGCTGGCGATTTCGTGGATGCTGATGCAATGTTGATTAAACTGGAGGCTTTGGCATGAAGAACTTGATGAAAGTGATTTTCGCTATTTTGGTATTTGCCGCCATTTCCGGCTGCACGGGGTACGGCGTTACATTTCAATCCGCACCCAGCACGGAACTGTCGAATTGCTATCCGGCACTCGTTGGAAACTGGCGAATCATTGAAGGTGAACGCAATGATTCCACGTCCGGTGATCAGGATTTTCTCTCGGTCAATGCCGACTGCTCAAGCATCCTTTCGGTGACATTCAAAACCGAATCGGGAAAAAGCAGCAGCAAAGTGGATGACATGAAGGATGGCAAAAATGGAAGCATCCAGTTCGCCAAAGGATCAACTTACGATTACGTCGTGGTAACCCCCAAGGAAGACAGCTTCGAAATTACCAAGGAAATCAAATTGCCGTCCGGCAAAATTATCTATCAGATAAACAAAGGCAAAGACGGCGTCATACTGAGGTCAGTGGACCTCGATAAAACCGCCCAATTAGTGCTGCAGAAAAAAATAAGCGGCCAGCTTTATATCGACAACGACGCTCCGGACGGACGCAGCGCATCCAATATTTATGTGCGTGGCGATGCGCAAAAAACCGGTATCTATCTGGATACACTGGATATATATTCCGATAAACGTCTTTTACTGGTTCCTGCAAGTGCAAATGAAACCAGAAAAATCCAGAAAGCCATAAAAAACTCCGGAAAGAAAAAATGACGTCTTCTGATTTTGTCCGCATTGTCGAAGTTGGCCCGCGCGATGGTTTGCAAAACGAAAAGTCCATCATCGGTGCTGCCGATAAAATAAAACTGATCGACCAGCTCAGCCAGTGCGGCTATCAAACCATTGAAGCCACAAGCTTTGTCAGCCCGAAATGGATTCCGCAGCTTGCCGATGCTTCGGAAGTTTTTACAGGAATCGATATACTCCCCGGCATAAGCTATCCGGTACTTGTTCCCAATCTGCAAGGTTACGAACGCGCCCGCGCCGTAGGAGCCACGGAAGTGGCGATTTTCACCGCAGCCTCCGAAGCCTTCAACCAAAAAAACATCAATGCCACAATCGATGAAAGCATCGAACGATTCATCCCGGTTCTAGAACAGGCAAAAAAAGATGGGGTAAAAGTACGCGGTTATGTGTCCACCGTATTGGGCTGTCCATATCAGGGTGATGTGCCGGTAAGCGATGTTGTTCGGGTTTCGAAGCGCTTGTATGAATTAGGCTGTTATGAAATTTCCCTGGGCGACACGATTGGTATCGGCACTCCAAAAAATGCACGCGCCATGCTTGCGGCAGTTGCAACTGAAATTTCCATGAGCAACCTCGCAGTGCATTTTCATGACACGCGTGGCCAGGCTTTGGCCAATATCCTTGCGTGTCTTGAAGAAGGTGTCCGTGTTCTCGATTCTGCCGTATCGGGAACCGGCGGATGCCCTTACGCCAAAGGTGCGAGCGGCAATGTAGCGACAGAAGACGTGGTTTACATGCTTGAAGGAATCGGCATGTACACCGGCATTCAATTGGAAAAACTGATCGATACCGGGCGTTGGCTTTCACAACTCTTGGGACGCGAGACGGGCAGCAAAGTCAACCGGGCAAGCATTGCATGAGAACTCACACGCGCTATCGCAGCACGTCTGCCTACCAGCCGAAATATGCCGACCCGATTCATTTCGAGGCGGGGGAAATGATTACCCTGGGCGGTCGCGATTCCGAGTATCCGGAATTTTTATGGGCGAAAGACGAACATGGCCGCGAGGGCTGGGTACATCAGTCAAAATTCCTGGTCACCTCTGACAAGAAAGCCGTCACTACTGCGCAATACAATGCTATCGAACTCAGCATACGCGCCGGTGAATTGGTCAGCGCCGAAGAAGCGCTTGGCGATTGGTCCTGGTGCCGATCTTCCGATGACCGTACCGGTTGGTTGCCGAATCATATTCTCGAACGCGTTACCGACGTACTGCCATTTAGTATTCGCCACATCGAAACCAAAGATGATGCCGTGATGGCGGAAATCATTCGCAAGGTCATGCCGGAATTCGGTGCCGTTGGCGATGGCTTTGCGATAAACGATCCCGAAGTCGACTGGATGACACGCGCCTATACCGGAAATCGCAGCGCCTATTTTGTCGTGGTAATGAATGGCGTTGTAAAAGGTGGCGGCGGCATTGCGCCTTTGATCGGCGGGGACGGCGATACATGCGAGCTTAGAAAAATGTATTTCCTGCCCGAATGCCGTGGCCTTGGTGGCGGGACGGCGATGATGGCCAAATGCCTTCAGGCAGCGCGCCAGCATGGTTTCAGGAAATGCTATCTGGAAACATTGGACAGCATGAAAGATGCGCAAAACCTTTACGTGCGCAGCGGCTTTAGAAAGCAGTGCGGCAGCATGGGAAACACCGGGCATGGGGGTTGCGATACGTTCTATATCCTCGATCTGTAGGGGAGCCTGCTTGCTGCTCCCAATACATATTGGCGGTGCATGGGCGCAGCAAGCAGGCGCCCTACGTTATTGGCGGTCGCTGCGCCCCTACAGTAAAATAGCCGTCTTTCCGTATCCGGGCTCCCCATGCAAATTCAAAACATCCGTGCCGTCATTACCGGCGGCGTTTCCGGCCTCGGCTTTGCCGTTGCGCAACACATCGTCAAACATGGTGGCAAGGTTGCCTTGTTCGATATTAATGATGAAAAATCTGCAGCCGCATTGGCCGAGCTTGGCGCCGATAACGCATTTTATTTCCGCACCGATGTGGCCGACGAAGCGCAGGTTGAAGCCAATGTCGCAGCTGCAAAAGAAAAATTGGGCGGTTTGAATGCAGCGATAAATTGCGCAGGCATTCTCGGCGCCGGCCGCGTGCTTGGCAAAGAATCGCCCATGCCGCTGAAACAATTCTCGACGACGGTGATGGTGAATTTGGTCGGCAGTTTCAATGTTGCCAAAGCAGCAGCCAATCTCATGCAACACAATGACGAGCTGGCCGACAAAGAACGTGGTGTGATTATCAATACGGCATCAGTCGCTGCATACGATGGTCAGATTGGCCAGGCAGCCTACTCCGCATCCAAGGGTGGCGTTGTCGGAATGACATTGCCGATGGCACGGGAACTGGCACGTTTCGGCATTCGCGTGATGACGATTGCACCGGGCATTTTCTGGACCCCGATGGTCGACGGAATGCCGCCGGCAGTACAGGAATCACTGAGCGCTTCGATTCCGTTCCCGTCACGTCTTGGCAAGCCGGAAGAATTTGCCGAATTGGTCGGCTTCATTTTACAAAACACCTATTTGAATGGCGAAACCATTCGACTTGATGGTGCCGTAAGATTGGCCCCCAAATAATGCAGTGTGGGCACAGCCTGCCTATATCGATAAAAATTGTTATTAATGGTGGGCAGTGCCCACCCTAACTGAAAGAATTTTATGAAAGCATACGACGTCAAAAAAGGTACCGTGGTCGAACACAATAAAATGGTGTATCAGATCCGGGATATCGAACGCAGCTCACCGCAAGGCCGTGGCGGCAACATGACTTTTCGTTTCATCATGTACAGCGTGCCCGGCGGGCAAAAACTGGATTTGAGCCTGAAATCCGAAGATGAATTGACCGAAGTCGATTTGCTACGTCGCGAAGCCAGCTTTTCCTATATGGACGGCGAGGACTTCGTATTTCTCGATAAAGAAGATTACACGCCCTACACCCTCAGCCCGGCTACGCTTGGCGATGCAAAGGGTTACATCACCGAAGGCCTGGAAGATTGCTACATCCAGATCATCGATGAGCAGGCGATTGGCCTGCAATTACCTGCAAACGTAGTGCTCGAAGTGATTGAAACACCACCGGAATTAAAAGGCGGCACGGCGACAAAACGCCCGAAACCGGCCACCTTGAACACCGGCATTGAAATCATGGTGCCGGAATACATCGCCACCGGCGAAAAAATTTACGTCAGCACATTGACCGGAGAGTTTGGTGGCCGCGTAGAAACCAAAACATTCTAGTAGAGCAGGCACCGCCCACCGTTTTCGAAAATTGTTTGCGGTATAGGTGGGCGGCGCCCACCCTACCGTTTCAACCACTTCCTTGCCATGCGGCGGATGCTTTCTTCGGCATCCGGATCATCAATCAATTCCCCGATGACTCTCCATGCAAGCGCATGCGATTCGTCGCTGACGATAAAATCTTCATTGCCGTGTGCTTGCACAACGAAACGCACGTCATGATGAAAATGTTCCGGCTCCGCGCCACGCGCTGGAATGGCGTGACGCTCAAGATCAAAAATGTCCGGCTCTACCGTCAAGTTGGTCAAGCCGGATTCTTCCCCGGCTTCACGCAAGGCTACCTGCGCCAAATCGCTGTCCCCGTCGGCATGGCCACCTAACTGTAACCAGCGCCCCAATTTTTTATGATGGGTCAACAACACGCGCTGGCCATCTTTTGATACCAGCCAGCATGAGCCCGTGAAATGCCCAACCGCCAATGTGCGTTCGCAACAATTTTCATGCTGCCTTGCGAAGTCTATTAACAATTCGGTCGAGTATCGATTTTCCGGTTCAGATTCGACGTATTGATTCAGCAGGTTCAAGACTTGCTGCTGTGCTGGTGAAAAATTGTCCAAATTAACCTCATGAAATTGGATATGCCGCCTGCTAATCGGCATATCCAGACGTGATCTGGACGAAACCGGTTTGCAATCGAAACCCTTGATGCTGCTGGTGCGAGGCGTGAATTATAACTACCCATAGTTACTTGCACATCACTACCATCACGGGTTATGGTTCCCAATTAACTATGTAACTTACTTTGAGCCATAGTAAGAAAACTCGGCCGCAAGGCTCATTTGATATCCATATTCACCAGTAGGGGAGAAGTTGATGGCGAGCAATTCCACAGGGTTTCTATCACGCATGCTGCTTCGAAAAACCGTCGAGCAGGTACAGCAGGAAACTGAAACCAGTAAATTAAAACGCACCCTTGGTCCATGGAACCTTGTGTTTCTGGGCATCGGCTGCATCATCGGCGCCGGTATCTTCGTAAGAACGGGAAATGCAGCAGGAAGCCACGCTGGCCCGGCCGTACTGATCTCGTTTTTAATTGCCGGTGTTGTGTGTGCACTGGCGGGACTTTGCTACGCAGAACTTTCCTCGACGCTGCCGGTTTCCGGCTCGGCATACACCTATAGCTATACAACGGTTGGCGAATTCGCTGCCTGGATTATGGGTGGTTTATTACTCCTGGAATATGGCCTGGCTGCATCGGTAGTCGCGGTTGGCTGGTCTGGCTATGTTGTCAGCCTGCTTGGTGATTACGGACTGGTAATTCCACCTGAGCTGACGGGACCTTCCGGACACGCATTGATGCGAGACGGTGTTGCCGTGCTTGGCGCCGACGGAAATCCAATCACGACACTGTTCAATCTGCCTGCATTCCTGATTTGCATGGCGCTGGCAGGTCTTCTGATCATTGGTGTTTCGGAAAGTGCGAAAGTAAACAACATCATCGTTGCCATCAAAGCTTCCGTGATTATTGCCTTTATTCTGATTTGCGGTTGGTACGTTATTCAGCATTTCGATACCCTCAAGGCAAACTGGGACCCCTTTATTCCCGAAGCAACCGGCAAGGATGGTGAATTTGGCTGGGGCGGTGTATTCCGAGCAGCTTCTATCGTGTTCTTCGCCTACATTGGTTTCGAAGCGGTTTCCACCGCTGGCCAGGAAGCCAAAGATCCAAAACGTGACATGCCATTCGGCATCATTGGATCACTCCTGATTTGTACTGTTTTGTACATTTTGGTCTCAGTGGTCATGACCTTGATGGTCAACTACAAAATGCTGAACGTACCTGATCCTGTAGCGGTAGCAGTTGATGCAATGGGTCCGGCCTGGGGCTGGTTCGCGAAAACCATCAAGATTGGTGCCATTGTTGGTCTGACCTCGGTCATTCTGGTTTTGATGTACGGCCAAACCCGTATTTTTTACACGATGGCACGCGATGGCCTGTTGCCTCGGGTGTTCGCTACGGTACATCCAAAGTTCCAGACGCCGTGGGTGAATACGATACTGGTAGGTTTAATCACTGCCGTGTCTGCCGCGTTTTTTGATATCAACACTCTGGGCGATATGACCTCGGTCGGCACGCTTGCCGCTTTCGGCATGGTCTGTTTGTCTGTTATCTGGCTGCGTATCTCGCATCCGGAAATTCCACGCGGCTTTCGTGTTCCGTTATATCCGGTGCTGCCAATACTCGGGATCATTACCTGTATCGCATTGATTTTCACTGTTGAAATGCGCGTACTGGTCTTCTTCGCGTGGTATGTACTGGCTTCCATCGTGCTTTACTTCATTTACGGCATTCGCAATTCGCGTCTGCAAAAAGGCGAGACGCAGATTGAGTAATTGACTGTTATCTGCGAAATAAAAACGGCGCGTTTATCGCGCCGTTTTTTATGCATGTACTAGCCCGCCGCTATCAAGCGTTTCCGGAGTCTTCATCTTCGCTGTTATCCAGCGCAGTTGTATCTTGCAAGGAAGCTGGCAACCGTTTCGAAGGCGCAACGCCCAGTTCGCGCAACATCTCTGCCTGCCGGACTAGATTTCCGCGCCCTTGAGAAAGTTTTTCAACGGCAGACTTATGCAATATTTCAGCACGTTTGATAGCTTCGCCAACCTTACCCATGTCTTCGGCAAAACCAACAAACTTGTCGTACAGAATTGCCGCACGATCTGCGATGGCTTTTGCATTGTTATTTTGCTGCTCAGTCCTCCATATTTGCGCAACAAGACGCAAAGACGCCAATAGATTGCCGGGGCCGACAAGAATGATTTTCTTCTGAAATGCGTCTTCGTAAAGCGACGGATCGCGTCGTAAAGCTTCCAAAAATGCTGCCTCGACCGGAACAAACATCAGAACCAAATCAGGGCTGTTCATTCCCTCCAGTCTGCTGTAGTCCTTCTCGCCAAGCTGCCGGGTATGTTTTCTCATTGCAGCCGCATGCCGACTCATATGCTGCTCGCGTTCGACATCATCCTGGATTTCGCAGGCCCGCTGATAATCCACCAGAGCCATTTTGGCGTCGATGATGATATGACGTCCTTCCGGCAGCAACAAAACGGCATCGGGCCGATAGCGATCACCTTCGGCATCGCGAAAACTTTCCTGTGTCAGATATTGCTTTCCCTTTTCCAGTCCGGCTGATTCCAGCAAACGCTCGAGCTTGAGTTCGCCCCAGTAACCTTGTGTACGGTTATCGGTGGTAAGCGCACGTGTCAGGCTCGTGGCGTCATCGGAGAGTTTTCGATTCAGATCGAGCAATTGCTTGAGTTCGGTTTGCAAGGCCACGCGCGCATTACCCTCCTTTTCATAGGAGTCGTTTACCAACTTGCGAAAGCCGCCAATTTCTTCACGTAGCGGTGTTAGCAGACCGCCAATCTGTTCGGCGTTCTGCGCACTAAAACGTTTGGATTTATCCTCCAGAATTTCCGTCGCCAACGCCTGAAATTCGACTTTCATACGCTCGCGCGAGCCTTCCAGCTCACGAAGGCGATCAGCGGCAGCCAGTTGCTGCTCTTCCAGTCTTGCCTGCAGTTCGGCTACGCGTTTTTCCGATATGTCGCGAGTTGTACGAAGTTGTTCGAGTTCGTTTTGTGATCGTTGTAATTGTGAGGTGAGGGCTTCTGTCTGTTCCGCGCGCGCGGCAAACGTCGCCCTTTGTTCAAACAGTCCTTCTGAGCGAAGCTTCTCGTTGGCCAAGGCCTGCTCTACTTCGGAAAAACGTTGGCGCATATCCATCAACTGCTCTCGGGCAGTCAATACATCCCGCTGTGAACCAACAAGCTCTGGCTGAGCTTCTGCCCTACCGCGGCTTTGACCCAGCCTATAGAAAACGAAAGTGCCGGCTACAAACGCGACCAGCAAAATCAATGCAAACGCTATGGATAGGGACACGAAACACTCCAGTCATTGTCGCAGGCCTAACCCGCTTCCAGATGAAGTGATTCTAACGTCCTAGCTGTCTCAATACTTGCGACAACTTGCCTGGCTCAGGCTTTTTTAGCCCAAGCCGTACACCAGCCTTTCGGCGATACCGCATAACCGGCGAACAAGGCGCATGCTCCGGTACCTGCGGTAAAGAACTGGCAATTGCTGCAGTTGCTGCCCGGTTTTTTAGTGGGCTCTTTCGAGGTACCGGCATCATCCACGTATTTCAACGCTTTGGCGGTGGCATTATCGGCGGTAAGCTTTTTAAGTGCCTGTGCGAAAGCCTGGCCAAACATCGGCAAAATGACGGCAGCAGTAGCGGCTTGCATTAGGAAACGGCGGCGGGAATTGGCTGATGTCATGGCTAGGCTCCTTGGAATGCGGCCAGTCTATCCAAATTCGGTGCGAGCGTATTGATTTAGATCAAAGCAACACCCATTTGACGCGCATCCGTTAAACTTATGCCCATGAACGACCTAGCTTACGACCCTCGCAATTTACAGGCGCGTGCACTTGAACTTGTGGAATGCACCCGCGAGCTCGCCCGGCGCGGCTGGACGCCTGCCACCAGCAGTAACTTTTCCATGCGGCTGGATGAAAAGCATGCCGCGATTACCGTCTCCGGCCGCGATAAAGGGCGCCTGACCGAAGCCGACATCATGGTGGTGGACCTGAATGGCCAGGCAGTGGCAACCTCGCAAAAACCTTCTGCTGAAACTCTTTTGCACACACACCTATATGCCCGCTACCCGGACATCGGCTGCGTGCTGCATACCCATTCATTAAACCAGACTCTGGCATCCCGACTGTATGGGCAGCAGGGCTTCATCCGGTTTGACGGCTACGAATTAATCAAGGCATTTCGTGGCCAAACAACCCATGAGACACATTTTGATTTGCCGATTTTTCCGAACACCCAGGACATGACGGTTTTGGCCAAACAAGTCGAGGCCAAACTGGACGAGAGACCGCTGTGGGGTTATCTGATCAATGGCCATGGTCTTTATGCCTGGGGGCGCGACATGATGGAGGCGCGCCGCCATTTGGAAGCCTTCGATTTTTTGATTAATTGCGAGTTGGAAATGAGGAAATTCAAGTAATGAGTCGCCTTCGTATTTTTTCAGAGCAAGACACGGTCAATCCGATGCTGGTTGCCAATTCACATGAATTCATCGCCGAGCAATTACAGAAAATCGGCGTGCGCTTCGAGCAATGGCAGGCAAACGCTCCGGTCAAACCCGGTGCAAGCCAGGACGAAGTCTTTAGCGCCTACAAATCCGATATCGACAAAATCGTGCAGGAAAAAGGTTTCCGTACCGTTGACGTTGTCAGCATCACTCCCGATGACCCCGAACGCGAAATCAAGCGCGGGAAATTCCTGAGCGAACATTTCCACAAGGAAGACGAAGTCCGCTTTTTTGTCGCAGGCGCCGGTTTGTTTACCTTGCATGTGGAAGACAGGGTTTACGAAATTCTTTGCACGCAAGGCGACTTGATCGGCGTGCCGGACAGCACCAAACACTGGTTCGACATGGGGCCGGCGCCCTACTTCATCGCCATTCGCTTTTTTACCGAGCCGGACGGCTGGGTTGGCCATTTTACCGGCTCCGATTGGGCAGAAAAATTTCCACGCTATGAAAATGGACTGACAGTGTGAGCCGCTTAAAATCGGGAATGACGTTTGCCTGCGCCATGCTGATTGGCAGCATGGTAGTAAACGCCAAAAACATTTCAGAATCCGGCCAGGCAGAAAAAGTATTCTCCGCCTTCTTTCATGCCATGGGTAAACCCTATCGAACGGGATTGCCGGATGAAGCACTGCAAAAAAAACTAAGCCCTTATTTCAGCAAAGGCCTGGCAAAATTACTGCTGGAGGCTGAACACCGACAAGATGAATGTCTCGCCATTGGCGCAAAAATAAACAGGGATATTCTAAAGCACACCAAGCGAGGCGAAACCCCGGCAATACTGAAGCCCGCCATGATCGAAGGCAGTATTTTTGCAATGCAATATGAAAGTCCCGATGGATACAAAGTCATCAAGTCGAATATTCAAGATAAAAATACGCTCAGTCTCGTCGTTGAATATAGTTACCATGACAGTACTGCCGCCAGCGCCTACCACTGGAAAAGCAAAGTCATTCTTATTAATGAAAACGACCAATGGCGGATAGACAACTTTATCGAAATTCCCCTTGAAGCCGGCAACACTGGCAAACCGGACGACGTTAGATCATCGCTGAATAATTTTCCCTCGTGCATCAATGATTATAAAAACTATGAAAAAGATAATTCTTACCGACATTGAGGGTACCACCAGCTCGATCTCTTTCGTGAAAGAAGTCCTGTTTCCGTACGCGCGCCGGGAATTGCCGAATTTCGTCCGCGCCCATGCCAATGACCCGAAAGTCCGGCATTGGCTGGACCAGGTCCAACTCGAACTGGGTTCGGAATTTTTCAATGACGAGCATCTCATTGAAACCCTGCTGAGCTGGATCGATACAGATCGCAAACATACGGCATTGAAAGCCCTGCAAGGCATGGTGTGGGTTGCAGGTTATCGTGGCGGTGATTACGCAGCACATATTTACGATGATGCCGCGGAAATGTTGAAAAAATGGCATGACGAAGGCGTGCATATTTACATTTACTCTTCGGGCTCGGTGCCGGCCCAGAAATTATTGTTTGGCCATACCACTGCCGGCGACCTGATGCCTTGTTTATCCGGCTATTTCGATACCGAAATGGGCGGCAAGCGCGAGACCGAAAGCTACCGCCAAATTGCGGCCAGCATTGGAAGCGAGCCAGGCAATATCATTTTCCTTTCCGATATTGTCGAGGAGCTTGATGCTGCGGCCGAAGCCGGGTTACACACGGTCCTGCTCGATCGCATCAATGATTACCCGACGCCAAGATATGGCGATGCGACTCATGGGCACACCCGTGTCGAGTCATTCAAGGATATTGTCATCATCTGAATTTATCGAGTAGTGTCGGGCCTGGGCCCGGCCTACGGATCGGCCTGTTGCAATCGATATTCCACTGAATCAAAAAACCACTGATCGTTCAATTTCGCCCGCACTTCAATGCGATGTTTTCCCGGTGCCAGATCGGTGGCAAGCGCAGCACGCCATAAATGCTGCGATGGCGTTGCTTCCGACATTAAATCGTAGCTACGCAGCTTGTCGGAGCGCGCATCTTCAATATTCTTTTCCACTATCGTCGGGTCGAGTGTCTCCACGCGTACCATCGCTTTCCATTGCGCACCATCAATGCGAAATTCAACCGGTGTATCGGACATTCCCATGAACACATTCGCAAAAATGCCAAAAGCCGGATAGGCTTTGTAGCGCAACACCCTGGGAGCGAATAATTGCATTTGCTTGTCGCTACCCGCGCGCGCTACTTGCCAACTTAATTTTGGCGAGCCCGCATCGGCCCAGGATAGTTTTGCATAACCATTCGGTGTTCCGTCCTGCATGGATGCATCGGGAATGCCTTCGGCATCTTTCATTCCTGACCAAAATGCACCGCAAGCTGCGCCGACATTGTATTCATGCAAAGGTTTTCGGCCTTTCCAGCCATTGGCTACGCCATGAAAAAAATGACGCTGGGTATGCGCATGGGCTGTCAGCAGCAATACATTATCGAACCCCGATAGCAAGGCAAATAAACGCTGACGGTCGGCATCGCGAAAAGTGTCTTTCTCCGGGCTTGCATCGGCATCAAACACGGGAATATGCATTGCCAATATCAAGCGCCGGTTTTTTGGCAAAGTTGCCAGGTAATTTTGCAAAAACCGGAACTGCGATTCACGCAAACCGCCAACATAAAGTGCCGGCGTTCCAGTATTAGGCTGATGAATGACATCATCCATCGCAATGATGCTGACACCGCCTTCTTCCCAGGCAAAAGTATCCGGGCCGTAATATTTCGAAAAGGTTTCGAGCGACTGTTCATCGGTCGCGGCACCATAGTCGCGATCATGGTTTCCGGGAACATGCAGCCAGGGTGTTCTCAGTGTTTGGGTTACCTTGTTCATGGCGGGATACAAAGACAAATTGCCGTGGACAATATCGCCCAGCGAGATACCCAAAGCCGCGTCAGTGTGGCCAATCAAGGGAGCAACGATATCCTTTTCGTAATAGCCGACATCCTGGATATTTTTTGGCTGCGGATCGCCAAAAACAATCATGTCCAGTTGATTATTTGATGCATTATTGTTTTTCGAAAGCTGTTGCGTTTTTTGCAATGCGAACCGTATTCCGTGACTGGCTTTTTCAGAATGGATATCAATCCAGAAATCCGGCAAGCCCGTTTGGGTGCCTGGTACTTTCCAGCCATCGGGCTTAATGACGAAAACAATCGATGCTTCGGAAGGCGCCAGTTTCCAATATCCATTTTTACCTGTTCTGGTGATGGCCTGACCATCAGACACGGTGATGTCGGCAATTCCGTGTTCCGCTTTATCGAATATGCCATTGCCATTACTGTCATTGAAAACCATGCCGTCAATCACCGGGGGCAAGGCCTGTGTCTTGCTTGAAAAAATCACGGCGAGAAAAAAACTAAAAACCGGCAGAAAGTTTTTTGGCATGATCGTAAACCCCGATGACGAACTGGCATTATGCCAGTTCATATGTTGCAATAAAGCCTTCAATAACGGGAAGCTCCACGCCGGATATGCAACAGCATTCGATTCTTGCCTTGATAGCCTGGGCCATATTCCTCGGAGTATTTTTATATCAATCCTGGCATGCCTACCTGGCTTATTTATCGGCCAATTGGGTAGCCGTCAGTGCGAAAGTACTTGAAGCGGACATTGCTGAATTTCGCGTGAGAAATCAGACTCCACGCTATCGGCCTAAAATAAAATATGAATACAAAGTCGGTGGAAAATCGCATTTTTCAAACAGGATTTCATTTCAAACTACCTCCTCCTATCGATATTCGGATATAGCCGAGGTAATGAATGAATTCACGGTCGGGGAAGACATCATTGTCTATCATGACCCGCGAATACACAGGCGTGCCGTCATTCGCAAGGGCATGACCTACATGAACATCCTTTTTCCTGCCATCTTGTTGTTTGTCTTAGTCGTCCTATACCTAAGACAAAGGTAAAAGCAAATGCTAGGCAAGATGTCTGGCTCGAAGTATTTTCGTTACCTCGTCAAAACCCAGGCCGCGCGAGCGTAAAAGCACAAGCAGGTGATAAATCAGATCGGCTGATTCCGACACCAGAGCTGCTTCATCCTGCGACACGGCTGCCAATGCAGTTTCAACCCCTTCCTCACCTACCTTCTGGGCAATTCGACGAACACCGGATTCGAACAGTTTGCTGGTGTAACTTCCCGCCGGCCTTTCAATTTCACGTTGTTTGACGATGGCGTCGAGTTCATTGATGAAGTGCGACGGGGCATGTTCGAAACAACTGGCTCTATTCAAATGGCAAGTGTGCCCTGCCGGATTGGCCTGAATCAACAAGGTATCGTTATCGCAATCGGCTTCAATATTTATCACGGAAAGAAAATGTCCGCTGGTTTCCCCTTTTTTCCACAATCTTTTTTTACTACGACTGTAAAAGGTCACCTGGCCGTCTTTTTGGGTAGCCTGGAGCGCATCGCGATTCATGTAACCGAGCATCAATACCCGTAAGGTGTCGGCGTCTTGAATAATGACAGGCAATAGTCCGTCCTGCTTATCCCAGTCGAGCGATTCGAAATTTTTCATAGGCATGGGGTTTCTTCCTTAAATTCGAACCGATATGTTTCTATCGGCCAAAGCGCGTTTTAATTCGGGGATCGGGATATTGCCGGAATGAAAAACCGTTGCGGCAAGCGCCGCATCGACGTCGGCTTGTTGAAATACATCGATAAAATGTTGAATGACACCGGCGCCACCGGATGCCACCAAAGGCACCTGGCATGATCTGCGAGCCGCCATAAGCTGCTCGATATCATAACCATTGCGGGCACCATCGCTGCCCATGCAGTTGAGTACGATTTCTCCTGCGCCACGCTGTTGCACTTCGACGATCCAATCCAGCGTGGACTTTGGCAAAGCCTTCGTCTTTTCCGGATCGCCGGTAAATTGCCGGACACGCCATTGCCCGTCTTCATCACGCAATGAGTCAATTCCGACCACCACGCATTGCACGCCGAATGCAGCCGCCAATTCATTGATCAAATCCGGACGCAACAAGGCAGGCGTGTTGATTGAAACCTTGTCGGCGCCCGCATTCAATACGGCAGATGCTTCTTCGACACTACTGATGCCACCTGCCACACAAAACGGAATATCAATTAAATCCGATACCCGCTTCACCCATGCACGGTCAACCGAACGTCCTTCGGGACTTGCGGTAATGTCGTAAAACACCAGTTCGTCGGCACCTTCATCACGATAGCGTTGCGCCAATTCTTCGATTGCGCCCATGACAACATGATCACGAAACTTCACGCCTTTCACGACGACGCCGTGCTTTACATCCAGACAGGGAATAATGCGGCGGCTCAACATGACAAGGCTTCCTGCAAACTGAATCGTCCTTCCAGTAAAGCACGGCCCAGAATGGCACCAGCTGCTCCGGCCGTCTTTGCATCAGTAATATCCTGCAGGACTTTCACTCCGCCGGAGGCTTGCACGGCAATGCGCGGAAATTTGACTGCAATTTCTTCGTACAAGCCAATGTTCAAGCCCGATAACATGCCGTCGCGTTTAATATCCGTACACAGCAAATGACGCAAGCCGTGTTCCTGATAAAAATCCAGCATCTGGAAAAGATTTTTTTCCGAGTTCTCGGTCCAGCCTTTCACCGGCAATTGCCATTGCCCGTTTTCATCCCGTCGCGTGTCCAGCGCGACCGTAATTCGGTCCGGACCAAATTGCCGTAGGCATTCGGAAATCAATCGAGGTTCCTTGATGGCAAGTGTGCCGACGACTACCCGGTCAATGCCTGCATTGATCAGCATATCAACATCGTTTTTGCTGCGAACTCCACCACCGGATTGTATTTTCAACCCGAGATCGCTTTGCATTTTTTTTGCCGTATCAAGCAAGGTGTAGCAGCCGACTTTGGCGGCATCCAGGTCTACCAAATGCAACCAGATGGCGCCGGCATTTTTATAATCACGCGCGGTTTCGAAGGGGTCATTCGAGTAGGAAGTTTCCTGCGCATAATCGCCCTGAACCAAGCGGACAACGCGCCCTTCGCGAATATCAATGGCGGGATATATTTGAAAATTCATAAGGCCAGGAAGTTCTTCAGCAATCGGGCCCCGGCAACACCGGAACGCTCGGGGTGAAATTGCGCGCCCATGACATTGCCTTTCTGCACTATGGCCGAAAATGCATTGCCATGACGTGTTTGCGCCAGTGTAAATTCCGAAACATCGGCGGCATAACTATGGACGAAATACACGCCCGAATTTTGCAGGCCATCACAAAGCGAACGCGTAGTGCTGACCATCAAATTATTCCAGCCCATATGCGGAATACGCACACCCGGCTGCGCCGGAAGTTTTTTGACACGGCCGGGGATCAAACCAAGGCATTCGGTATCACCTTCATCCGAACTTTCAAACAATAATTGCATGCCTACGCAGATTCCCAGCAATGGTTGCTGGATGGTCGGAATGAGATCAATCAGGCCATTCGCGTACAAGCGGTTCATCGAAACACCGGCCGCGCCGACGCCGGGTAAAATAACATGACTGGCATTCCTGATTTTGTTGGCATCCGAAGTGACCGGGGCTTCGATGCCAAGACGGGCAAAAGCGGCTTGCACCGAACCCAAATTCGAGCCACCCGAATCAAGCAAGACCAACCTGGGATTCACAATACGCCCTTTGTGCTGGGCAAATCATTTCCGGAACGTTTAACCGCTTCGCCCAAGACGCGTGCAAACACCTTGAAACAGGCTTCCACCATGTGATGTGCATTATCGCCCTGCACCTTCAGGTGCAGATTCATGCCTGCCGTTTCGCAGATCGAACGAAAAAAATGTGGCACCAACTCCGTCGCAAGATCGCCGACCATTTCGCGCGGAAATTTTCCTTCGAATACAAAATAAGGCCGACCTGAAAGGTCCAGCAAAGCGCTGGCCTGGGTTTCGTCCATGGGCAGACTGAAGGCATAGCGTGCAATACCACGCTTGTCGCCTAAGGCCTGTTTCAAGGCTTGGCCCAGGGCGAGTGCGGAATCTTCCACCGTATGATGCTCGTCGATATGCAAATCGCCGGCACAAACCAGTTCAAGTGCGGTGCCGGAATGTTTGCCAAGCTGTTCGAGCATGTGATCGAAAAAACCAAGGCCGGTGGCAACCACCGGGTTGTCGGCTTTATCCAGATTCCAATTCACCCGGATTTTGGTTTCTTTGGTGACACGCTCAATGATGGCAATACGGGGCGAATCGACTAATACATGAGCAATCTGCGCCCAAGAATAATTGTTCGCTCCCAAACGAAAACCTTTCACGCCAAGATTATCGGCAAACTGCATATCGGTTTCGCGATCACCCACCATGGCGCTGGATTTCAGATCAATGGAGCGATCACGCAAATATTGCATCACCATGCCGATGCCCGGCTTGCGATTGGGCGAATTTTCTTCCGGCCTGGATTTGTCTATGCAGATTTCCCGGAATACGATGCCTTGTGACTCGAGTATCTGCAGCAATAACTGCTGCGGGCCATCGAATTGCTCTTGCGGAAAATCGGCAGTACCCAGACCATCCTGGTTGCTTACCATCACAAATTCAAAACCCGCATCCCGGCATTTGATCAAGGCTGGAATAACACCCTGTACCAACCGCAGTTTCTCGTAGGAATCAATCTGAAAATCGTCGGGTTCTTCTATCAGCACGCCATCGCGATCAATAAAGAGAATTTTACTCATGAAATATCTCCGAGCACATTCAACAATGCCTTGTTTTCATCGGGTGTTCCGACAGAAATTCGCAAAGCGTCAAATAAAGCCGGGTTGGCTCTCATATCACGAACAACAACACCCGCCGACAGGCAGGCCTGAAATGCTTTTTCTGCATCAAGAAAACGTACCAGAAGATAGTTTCCCTGTGATGAATAAACTTTCTTTACAACTTTTGTATTTTTCAATGCCGTAAACAAGCGCAGCCTTTCCTGAATTGAAATCTGCGCGCGTTGCTTTGCCTGTGCAACATTGCTATCAGACAAGCCTGCCAATGCCTGCACTGCACACGGCACGGGTACAGGATAAGGTGCACAAATATTTCGCAATACCCGGACGATATTTTCCTGCGCCATCAAAATGCCAATACGCACCGCCGCCAGGGCATAGGCTTTGGACAAGGTGCGTAACACCACAATATTATCGAACTCTTTCAACAAGCCAATGGCAGAAGGCTCATCGTTGAATTCCGCATACGCTTCATCGACGACGACAATGGCGCGGCCTTCGCAGGATCGGGCAAGCAATCGGATTTCATCAAGTGAAATTGCCTGGCCTGTTGGATTGGCAGGCGTACAGACAAAAACAAGTTTGATCGGATCATTACCGATTTTTTCGAGTGCAAGCGGCACGTCGTATTTCCATTGATTTGCCTCGTCAATCATGGGGGCTTCAAAAATCCCGGCATTTTGTACCCGGGCGCAAACGGCATACATGCCGAATGTCGGCGGAGCTATCAGAATACCGTCTTGCCCGGCACGACAAAAAGCACGCACCAGCAAATCGATGCCTTCATCGCTGCCACGCGTAATCATCAATTTGGAAGAATCAACGCCATACAAATCCGACAGACGTTTTGCCAATGCTTGCGGCTGAGGTTCGGGATAGCGATTAAGATTCAGGCCTATGTCGGCATCATTCGGCCATGGCGATTCATTGGCGTTCAACCAAATGTTTCCGGTGACATTGGCGCGGCGTGCCGAAGCATAACCGGCAAATTCCCGCAGGTCTTCACGGACCAGCTCAATCGCGCTCATGGCTTGCCCATCCGCATTAAAACTGCATTCGCATGTGCTTGCAGGCCTTCGGTATTCGCCAACGTCACTGCGCATGGTCCGATTGAATTCAAGCCTTCCTGGCTGACACTTTGCACGCTGATGCTTTTCTGAAAACTGGCGACACTCACTCCGCTATAAGCACGCGCTGCACCATAAGTGGGCAGGACATGATTGGTCCCCGAGCAATAATCACCGAGTGCTTCGGCAGCGTAGTCGCCGAGGAATACCGAGCCTGCCGATTTCACTTGCGACAAAAATTCCTGCGGCTTTCGCAACGCCAAAATCAAATGTTCGGGCGCATAACGATTACTGATGTCTATCGCAGCATCGATGTTTTCAACCTGGAGGATGCGGGAATTATCCAGAGCGCTTTTCGCGATATCCATGCGCGGAAGTTTCACAAGCTGCGCTTGCAATTCCACCAGCACATTGGCAATAAGCCCGGCACTATCGCTGACAAGAATGACTTGCGAGTCCGGGCCATGTTCGGCTTGCGACAATAAATCCGAGGCGACAAAAACAGGATTCGCACCCGCATCGGCTATCACCAATACTTCCGATGGACCAGCCGGCATGTCGATCGCGGGGCCACCGGAAACCATCGATACTTGTTGCTTGGCCTGCGTCACGAAACTATTGCCGGGACCGAAAATCTTGTCGCAAGCCGGGATAGTCTCGGTGCCAAAAGCCATGGCTGCAATTGCCTGCGCACCACCGACTTTGAAGACTTTGCCAATGCCACATAATTGTGCAGCAACAAGAACAGCCGGATCTGCTTCGCCATTGGTACGCGATGGCGTGCATAGAACAATCTGCTCACATCGGGCAATGCTTGCAGGAACCCCCAGCATCAATGCCGTGGATGGCAAGGGCGCGGTGCCGGCAGGCACATACAAGCCAACCGTTTCAATGGCACGCAAAATTCTTCCGCAACGCACGCCGTTTGCAGTATCAATTTCGAATTCGGCAGGCTTGCCGGCTTCATGCCATAGTTCCAGACGCTGTTTGGCAGCGTGCATGGCCAGTTTCAGATCATCACTGACACTGGCTTGCGCCCTGGCGAACTCTTGTTCCGTCACTTGAAATGCCGACAACTCGACACCATCAAACCGCCGCGTTAATGCCTTGAGTGCACTGTCGCCATCGGCTTTCACTTGTTCGATGATGCGCGCCACGGTATCGGCCAATTCCTTTTGCGTCGTCTGCACGGGGCGGCCCAGCAGTTGCCGTTTTTCTGCGTCGCTACATTGATTCCAGATAATGGTTTTCATGCCAGCATTTGCTCCACCGGCAGCACCAGTAAATTATTTGCGCCGGCACGCTTCATATCTTCGAGCCGTTGCCATGTCATCGCGTTTCGACATAAAACCTGTACACCGACTTCTTCGGCCCGGCCTTCCAGGCTCATGACCGTCGGCAATTCTGCATCAGGCAATAACTTCATCAATTCGGGCAACATCATGCGCTGGCTTTGGAACAGCACCAGCTTGCTGACCCTCAAACTAAGCACACCATCAAGACGACGCAACAACATGGCCGCCAGATCGGCACGCTCGTCACCAAAAGGTTTTGCAGGCCCGGCCAGTACCGCCTCGCTTTGCAGAATGACGGCAATTTCCTTCAATTGATTCGCTACCAGCGTGGCGCCGGATGAAACCAGATCGCAAATGGATTCTGCTTTGCCAAGACGAGGAGCAATTTCCACCGAACCCGATAAAACAACCGCTTCGGCGTCCAGTTTTTGTTTGGTAATCCAGAGCTTCAATAGATTCGGATAACTCGTTGCTATCCGCGTTCCGTTCAATTGCGACAAATCAGTACCATCCCATTCATTCGGTACTGCAACCGATAAACGACAACGGCCAAAGCCCAATGGCTTGATGATTTTGAATGCATCTTCCAGGCCCTGCGATGCGCGTTCGGCAGCCTGTTCTTCCAACACGTTCTGGCCCACCACCCCTAAATCACAGACACCCTCGGCAATGAGTCCGGGAATATCGTCATCACGAACCAGCAGCAAATCAATCGGCAATGATTCGCCGTAGCAAAACAAGCGGTCGCGGCTTTCGCGAAATTGCAGACCCGCGCGGGCCAGCAAATCGCGAGCAGGGTCGGACAAGCGGCCGGATTTTTGAATAGCAATACGTAAACGGTCGTGCGAGCGCATGACGAATTCCAGTTTTAGGGATTAATGATTTGTTTTCAGGATGCCGAGGCGTTTTGCGGCGGCTTGATAGCCACCCGCCCCGGTATTCAATGTGCGCGCTACACGGCCAATGGTGGTGACACTTACACCCGTGTGCTCGTGAATTTCGCGATACGGTATTTCGTTGATGACATAGGGCACTACCTGCCAGCGATCAACCAAGGCCTCCATTTCAGCTGGCGTACACAGGTCCTGCAGGAATGCCTTGATATCCGCCGGTGATTTGAGGGCTGCAAAAGCCTGTGCCAAAGCTTCTAGACCTTGCTTTAGTGGTACTTCAGGAGTGACTTCGCGCTTCTTCATTGCCGTAATGTAATAGCGCGTTAATACATTGTCAAGCGCAATGAGTGACAAAAGCCCACGAGCGCCTTAATGTGACAGTGTCTCGGCAATATCCGGCAGCAGCATGTTTCGACATTTCAGACCATTACTGATGTTTTGTGCGCTCATGATGCCCGCCTGGGCCGTGGCACAAAACAGTGTTGCAGTCATGGAAGCCGGTCGCAGCAAAATCGAACTGTCACCTTACGTGAAATATTTTCACGATGCCGATGGTCAAATCGACAAGACGCAAATGTTCGATATGGCGCGAGCCGGAAGATTCAAATCGCTGCCCAACGGCAACGCCACCTTCGGTTTCAGCAAAGGCACCTATTGGTTCCACAGCTATTTATTCAACCAGGACAACACCGAACAACGCTGGCTACTTGTATTGCAATACCCGCTGCTGGATTACGTCGATGTCTATGTGCGCTATCCCGACAATCGGATCGAGCATCTGACTTCGGGCGACATGCAGCCATTTTCGGCGCGTGCCATTCGTTACCGGCAACCGAATTTCTGGATTGATTTACCGCAAAAAACCCAGGTTGAATTACTGGTAAGCACGTCCAGCAAGAGCTCGATCCAGGCACCGTTGGCGGTTTACACACCAAGCGCCTTTGCAGAAATGGAGCGTGATGCGCAATTTGGCATCGGTATTTACGATGGCATCTTATTTGCCTTGTTTTGTTACAACCTGATTTTATGGCTGATTCTGCGTGATCAAAACCACTTCTGGTACATGATGCATATCAGCGGTTTTGGCCTGGTGCTGTTTTGTCTGAATGGGCTGGCCTTCGAATATCTGTGGCCCAATTCCCCATGGCTGGCAAACCACGCCATTCCCTTATCGATGTGTTTTTCGCAATTCGCGATGCATCAATTCGCCCGGCTATTCCTGAATATGGAAGAGATGTCGAAAGTGGCGAACCGTATCGGGCTGGGTTTCATTTTATTTTATTTCCTGATGGGTACGGCGTCTCTATTCATCGACTACGCTACCGCCGTCAAATTTACGACCTATACCGTTTTCCCCGGCATCATTTTCGTTTTGACCCAGGCTTTTATCGCGATAAGAAAAGGCTACCGTCCAGCCAAACTGTTTCTGGTCGCCTGGGCTGCATTGCTGATTGGTACATTCATTTATGCTTCGGTGTCATTCGGCATATTGCCCAAGGTATTCATTACCGAATACGGCATTCAAATTGGTTCGGCGCTCGAAATGATCCTGCTTTCGTTTGCACTGGCCTACCGCTATGCCAATCTGCGCAACGAGAACGTCAAGATTGTCTACGAGGCCAATGAAAAACTGGAAAGCAATGTTGCCAAGCGCACCTCCGAGCTCAGCATGGCGCTGGAACAGCTTGCCGATGCGAACAAACGCCTGCGCGAATCCAACCAGCGCGATGCACTCACCGGCCTCTACAACCGCAGGCATTTCCGCGAAGTATTTGAGCAGATGCTGCGGCAAACTTCCGAACGTCGCCAACAACTGGGCCTCATGCTGATAGACCTGGATTATTTCAAGAAAATAAACGACACCTACGGACATCTTGCCGGTGATGATTGCCTGCGTTCACTATCAAAAACAATCACTATGACCTTGACTGGCTACAATGCCATCATCGCCAGGTTTGGCGGCGAAGAGTTCGTTGTTGTCGTTCCCAGCGTGACAGCGGAAAAATTGGCTTCGATCGCCGAAGAGTTGCGATCAAGAATTGAAAAAGAAGTTATCCAAATTGGCTCGCAAGCCATCACGATAACGGCTAGCCTGGGGATTCTTTCCATCACCAGTGAAAAACTGATCAGTCCCGACCAGGCACTTCATCAAGCCGACGAAGCGCTATACATATCCAAAAACAAGGGCCGCAACCTCGTCAGCATGGCCCAGGAAGTGCTTTAAGACAGATCGTCGCTGGCCTTGGCGGCCATCAGCAATTCACCCTGGTCGAATAGCGAGAGTACCTTGCGGATATCTATATCCATGGCACGGTCTTTTGCCATGAAGCTTACGTCCTGACGCAGACGCTGCCATACCGCCCGCACGGCCTTGCTGGCATGGAATTCATCGGAATTTGCCAACTCGATTCTGAGCGCTTCGACTTCATCCATGAACACGGCGTAGTCCGGCGAACTTGGCAAGGGTGCATTCTGTATTTTTTTGGCGAGAGCGGCCGTATCGGAATTCTTCGCCAATTCACGCGCCGCATTAATCATGTCGCGACGATAATCCAAGGCCTGCGCGGCGGTGTAAATTTCCAGGGCGATGACATTTGCCAAATCATGCGTCATTTCCAATACATGACGGGCTTCATTGGCACCCATCGACACATGGTCTTCCGCATTGGCGCTGGTCGGGATCGAATAGACCGAAGCCGGATGCGCGCGCGAAGCCAGATCATTCACGATGGCGGCAGCAGTGTATTGCACTATCATGAAGCCCGATTCGGTCGCGTCTTCATTGCCAATCAGAAATGGCGGCAAACCATCATTGGTTGCCGGATCCACCAGCTTGTTCAAACGGCGTTCGGAAATACTCGCCAGTACCGGAATGGAAGCTTTCACATAACTCATCACCAATGCCAGCGGCATGCCGTGGAAATGGCCGGCGGACACGACCTGATCTTCAATATGACGCGGGTTCGGGAAATCCGGGAATACCAATGGATTGTCGGTGACCGAGTTCAACTCGACATCGAGAACGCGTTTCGCCTGCTCCACGGCATCACGAACTGCCCCGTGTACTTGCGGAATGCAACGCAATGAGTAGGAATCTTGTGGCTGATGTTTCTTGCCGCCACGGAATGGCTTGAAGCGTTGATAAAACCGTTCGCGGCCATGGCGCTGGTTCAGTGGCACCCAATCCCAGGCGATGTCGAAAGCCAAGGCGGCGCTTTTTTCGGAATCCCAGCTTTCCGGTTGCCAGGATTTGAATTTCGGCACCAGGTGGTAACCGATGTCGGACAAGGTTGAATCACCCAGCAACTCGCGCAAATGTTTGGCCGAATGTACCTGGCCCGGATGCGGACGCAATGCATGCACATGTTCGTCAAATGCCCGCACGCGGCCAGCGAAGGCATCGATGGTCATTGCGGCAGCGACATCGGCAGTATCTAGTATTTCATCAAGTTTATTGACGGCCAACACACCGGTTGCCAACATTTGGGCGGTACCGTTATTGAGCGCCAGACCTTCCTTGTGCGACAAACGAATGGGCGCAAGACCTGCACGCTTGAGTGCTTCTGCGCCCGACAGACGTTCGCCCTCATAAAACGCTTCACCGCCACCGAGCAATACGATTGCGAGATGCGAAAGCGGCGCCAGATCGCCACTGGCACCAACGGAACCTTTTTGCGGAACCACCGGTACGATGCCGGCATTCAACATCGCGACTTGCGCCTGCAGTGTTGATACGCGAATACCGGAATGACCCATCATCAGGGTATTGATGCGAATCACCAGCATCGCACGCACTACTTCGGGTGCAAACGGTTCACCCACGCAAACGGCATGGGTGACGATCAGGTTGCGTTGCAGTTCTTCGAGTACCGATTCACTGGAATCATCGGGCTGGCGAATCCGGTGCGCGCCCAGCAATTTGTCGGCATTACTGCCAAAACCCGTCGAGACGCCGTAAATGGGTTCCTGCCTGAGCACTTGCTCGGCAAGAAAATCGGCAGCGCGCTGCACTTTTTCCAATTGTCTGGAATCCAGTTCAACACTTGCACCATAAGCCACGGCAACCACCTGCTCGCGTGTCAGCGATTTTCCATCCAGACGAATCGGTTTCATTTTTCTACACTACCTTTTCAAAGCGCGTTGTTGTTCTATTTCTACTTTGAGTGCGGCGGCCAACTCTGCCCGCGGCAATTCAAACTGTTCCTGGCGTTGCAGATCCTTCACGGTAACCACGCCACGCGTTACTTCGTTTTCACCACAAAGCACCATGAAGCCTATTCCGGAACGATCGGCATATTGAAATTGTTTCGCCAGTTTTTTGGCTTCCAGTTGCACCTCGGTATTAATGCCGGCGGCACGCAATAATTGGGCAATTTCCAATGCCTGCGGCAAATGCGCATCGTCCATCAAACCGACCAGGGCTTCGACGGTGCTTTCTGCAGTCGAAATAATGCCGGCTTCCTTGAGCTGGAAGAAAAGACGTGTTGCACCGATCGAAATTCCCACGCCCGGCAGCTTGGATTTTGTATAGCTACTGGCCAGATTCTCGTAGCGGCCACCGGAACAGATCGAACCGATTTGCGGATATTCGTCCAGCGTCGTTTCGTAAACCGTGCCGGTGTAGTAATCCAGGCCGCGCGCAATCGAGAAATTCACTGCGTAATTTTTTTCCGGTACGCCACAGGATTTCAGCAAATCGACAACTTCCCGCAGCTCGGAAATCCCCTGGTTGAAACCATCACTGCCCTGCCCCAGTTTGTCGAGTTGCGCTATGGCGTCGGCATGCGAGGTACTGCGGGTTTGGACAAATTCAAGAATTTTCTCGGTCACCTCCGCACCAAGTTTGAATGCATCCCCGGACAGGGTTTCGCGTACGTAATCGGCTCCGCGTTTATCGAGCTTGTCGACTTCGCGCAATACCAGCATTTGTTTTTCGCCATCGGCCACGCCGAGATTTTCAAAGAAACCGCGCATGAGCTTGCGGTTATTCAATTGAATGGTGAAAGCACCCAGGCCCAATTCGGTGAAAACCGAATTAATGACGGCAGGCATTTCGGCATCGTAGCGAACCGAAAGGGCGTCTTTGCCGATTACATCGATATCACACTGGTAGAATTCGCGAAAACGGCCGCGTTGCGCACGTTCACCACGATACACGCGTTGCATTTGATAGCGACGGAACGGGAAGGCAAGATCGTGCTCGTGTTCTGCAACGTAACGCGCCAGCGGCACGGTCAGATCAAAACGCAATGCCAGTTCCGGCGTACCGCTTTTTTCCAGTGAGCCGGTCGATTGCACGAAATACACCTGGCGTTCGGTTTCGCCGCCGGTCTTCGTCAGCAGCACATCGGATAATTCAAATACCGGCGTTTCGACCGGCAAAAAACCGAAACGCTCGAAATTGCGGCGAATTACATCCAGCATGCGTTGAAAGGCAATTTGATCGCGCGGTAAAAGCTCCATCACGCCGGGCGGTGTACGTGGCTTAATCAAGGTCAGACTCCTGGGTTAAGCCCTTATTTTAGCGTGAATCAGCCGCTCTTGCCTGCCCCCACCCGCGCTCATAAACTATCAATGGCACGGGGTGTAGCTCAGTCTGGTAGAGCGCTACGTTCGGGACGTAGAGGTCGTAGGTTCGAATCCTGTCTCCCCGACCATTCAGCAATATCTTGTGTGGGAGCGCCCGTCAGGCGCGAATAGCCCGTCGAAATTATTACTCTCGACATTATGCAGGCCATCAAAACAAGCCCGATGGTTTCATTACTCTTCATCGTAACTTTCTTCACGCCTGACGAGCGCTCCCACGATCTGGCTATCTGCCGTTACGGGCTAATGCTTACAACAAAATCTTCAAACCCAGGGGCACCAACACGATGTAAGCTGCGACAGTCATGACCCGTTTGAAAATCACGGGTGTATTCGCTGCGATTTCCGGCCTGGCATCGTGCAATTTCAATCCGAACAAAGGCCTTAAAAAACTCGTCCGGCGGATGATTTCATAGCTCACGATGCAGCCGGTGAAAGTGGACACAATGATGATCAGTGGCTCAAATACCGGTCCAAGATGCCAAGGCGATAATACATAGGCCAATACGACGATAAATGTCTGGTGCAGAATGTAATACGGCAGCACGGCATCATTTAGGTATCGAATTTTATTACCGGGTTTATTCAGATACACGGCAGCATAGCCAAGTAATGCGAGGACGGCTGGCCAGGTATCGAACACGGCAATCAGACCGAGCCATTTTGCCCACCACATGGCTTTAAGTACGGGATCAAGCCAGACAATGAAATAGGCAAATAAAATGGCGACATAGCTGATCGCTGCAATCGTCAGGAATATGCGGCGATATTTCTTTATCTGCTCCCAAAGCCCGACATTCCAGCCAATCAAATAGCCGTACACAAGAAAGGTGAATCCCATCGGATATTTATCATCTTCAAAACTTGCACCGATGGCGATCATGGGAATCATCGGCATTAGCAATAGTCCGAAAAACCCCGACTTGTTTGCCAGCCAATCCATGCCCGATTGAATGAGGCGGCTATTCAACAGTGGCGAAAAAATCAGGATGATGATCGAAAAAGTCCAAAGCTCGCGCAGATACCAAAGATGATTGACATCGATATGCGGAAGAATGCCAGGCTGATATTTTGCGAAGACCGGATTATCGAGGTCGAAAAATATCTGGTAAAACTGCCAATAGCTCATATGCAAATCGCCCTTGCCGGTCATTTCGACAAAGAGTTGGGGCGGCACGACCACCAAAATACCGAACAGCAACGGCAGTAATAATCGAAGGCTCCGCGTAGTGACAAACCGGTATGCCGACACTTTTTGCAAGACGTAGCGGATGGAAATGCCGGAAATAAGCCACAGCAATGGCATCCGCCAAAGATTGACCAACAGCATCAAGCCTTCCAATGGCCTGCTCAAATACTGGCTTTTGAAGTGATAGCCCCAATCGGCCACATACAGCATCCCGATGTGGTAAAAAATCAGCAGCCCGAAGGCCAGCACGCGCAACCAATCGAGATCGTAACGGCGCGTAAGCGTGGCGGGTTCAAGCGAACGGGAGTGATCAAGTTGTGCAGACATGGCAGGCCTTCTCGGATTGGGTGAGCCATCTTGCTAACCCGGCCAGCAACCTGCGCAGACAGAGTGATTAATTGACTGGAATTGGTGACCATTGGCGAACATCGGGGACAAATGCTCGTCCCAGGGACGAAATAGCGACTGTCGGCGCGCATCGCATGGTGCGGGGCCGGCAGCAAAACCTTAGAATTGCCTTATGACATCAGCCAAAAATGACTACAGCCAGCTACTGGCCCGCTACTTGCCATATCGTCGTTATTTCGAAACCGGATTCTGGGTAATTAATTATCTGCTGTCGGCAGTCGTCAATTCGGCCATATCCATTCTCGACATTGAACGGGCCCAGCTTCATTTCGAAAACTGGAAGCCCGTGGTGTGGGAACTCAGCAGCGTTCTGGTCGGACTGGCCCTGGTTCCAGCCATTATCGGATTCGAACGACGCTTCCCTCTTTATATCGGCATGTTCCGCAAACATCTTCCCATGCATGTGCTGGGCAGCATGGTGTATTCGGTTCTGCATGTCGCAGGCATGGTGTGGCTACGAAAACTCGTCTATGTCAGCCAGGGCCAAAGTTATGATTTCGGCAATTGGCCGGTAGAGCTTGGCTATGAATATCTCAAGGACTGGCAGACTTATGCAGGTGTCCTATTAGGGCTGGCCCTGTACCGGTTATTGTTGTTGCGATTGCAAGGCGAAGCGCGAATTCTGGACACGCCGGATGACGAGCCGGAACCGGAACTGGCGCAACGCCCGGAGCGCTTTCTGGTCAAAAAACTCGGCAAGGAATTTTTGATTGCCGCAGCCGAAGTGGAATACCTGCAGGCCTCGGGCAATTACGTCAATCTGCATTTGCATGGCCGTGACTATCCGCTGCGCAGCACCATGGCCAGCATCGAGCCAAGAATGGAGCCGGGCAAATTCGTCCGCGTGCATCGTAGCTATATGGTGAATCTGGATTTCATCAATGAAATCGAACCGCTGGAAACCGGTGACGCCAGAATTTTAATGAAAGATGGAACGCGGGTTCCATGCAGCAGAAGATATCGGTCTGCCTTGAAGGTTACGTAGGGGCGCTTGCTTGCTGCGCCCTTGAGACACTCACGAATATGCATTGGGCGCAGCAAGCATGCGCCCCTACGTTATTCAAATCGCAATGCTTCAATCGGATCGAGCGCGGCGGCTTTCGATGCCGGCATAATTCCGAACACCACGCCCACCAAAGCCGAGAAACCGGCGGCGGCTATCACGACCCATAATGGCGCCTGCGCCGGCGGAAAACCCGGAATCAGGGAAGCAATTCCCATTCCGACGAGATAACCCAGAATAATTCCGATAATGCCGCCCAACAAGGCGAGCAAGCCGGCTTCCAGCAAAAACTGGATCAGGATATGGCGACGGGTCGCGCCGAGCGCTTTCAGGATTCCGATTTCACGCGTGCGTTCGGTTACCGATACCAGCATGATATTCATGATGCCGATACCGCCAACCAATAATGAAATACCGACGATGCCGCCCAACACGGCGGTTGCCGTGCCGGTAATTTTGTCGAACTGCTTGATGAAAGTATCCGCCGCTTCAACCTTGAAGTCATTTTCCTGGCCAGGCTTGAGCTTGCGGGAAATACGAATGGCACGCTTTACGCGTTCGCGCACCTGCTCGGCTTCATCGAGTTTCTGTATGGTGAAGGAGGCTGAAATAAACGGCACATTATTGTTGCCCATCAGGGCACGCCCGACATCGAAGGGAATAACGGCGTAATTGTCCTGGCTGAAGCCCAGCAACTCGCCCTGCTTTTCCATCATGCCGACCACTTTGAACCATTCATTGCCGATGCGAAAAAATTCGCCAACCGGATTTTCCGGCATTTTCAAATCGTCACGCAATTGCGCACCAATCACGGCAACCCTGCGCCTGCCTTTATCATCACTGTTGACGATGAAACGGCCATACATGGGATAGCGTGCTCGCACCGCCTGAAACTCGGTGGTCGTTGCAATAATTTGCGGCGAGCCGGTGCGTCCCTTGTAACTTGCACCCGCCGTTTGCACTTGCATGATCGGTGCAACCGCACCAACGCCCGGCACGCGATAACGCAAGGCATCGACGTCTTCGAAAGTAATATTGTTCAGCTTGCCGGTGCGGAAATTTTCATTATTGTTTTCCGCCTGCAAGGTCATCGTGCTGCCACCGATATCGGCGAACTGGCTTTTGATCGATTCGGAAAATCCCTGTACCAGCGATACAACGGCAATGACCGAACCAGTGCCGATCAGAATGCCCAGCGTCGTCAAAAAGCTGCGCATCCGATGCGCCATCAGGCTCGACATGGCGGCGCGGAATGCTTCCAGAAATGCGTACATTTATTGTTTCACCCTTGCTGGATTGATACTGTCCTGAACAATCTTTCCGTCGCTTACCCGCAATGTTCGATGACAATGCGCTGCAATATCCGGTTCGTGCGTCACCACAATCACCGTTTGTCCTTGCTCATGAAGCTCGTCAAACAAGGCCATGATTTCCGCCGAAGTTTTCGAGTCCAGATTACCGGTGGGTTCATCGGCCAATAAAATCGACGGGTTGCCAACCAATGCACGGGCAACTGCAACACGCTGGCGCTGGCCGCCGGAAAGCTGGTTGGGTCTATGCCCCATGCGGTGACTCAAGCCCACTTTATCCAGGGCCCTGGTTGCCATCCGCGCACGTTCGGCGGAAGGGATACCCCGATATACCAGTGGTTGCATGACGTTTTGCAGTACCGTCATTCTCGGCAGCAAATGAAAGCTCTGGAAAATAAAACCGATTTCCTGATTCCGGACTTTCGCCAGCTCGTTATCGTCCATGGTCGAAGTATCACGACCATTCAAAATATATTTGCCTTCGCTGGGCGTATCCAGACAGCCGAGCAAATTCATCAACGTGGATTTACCCGAGCCCGACGGCCCAATCAAGGCAACATATTCATTGCGCTCGATAGTCAGGTCGACACCTGCGAGCGCCATGAATTCATCTTCGCCCATCTTGTAGCGCTTGATGATATTAGTCAGCGAGATCATCATTTTTCTTTGTCTTCGTCCGCGCTTTTCTTGGTTTCTTTCGACATTTGTTTTACGCGGTCGCCTTCGCGCAATTGCCTGAGCGTTTTTGCAGGCCCGATAATCACCTTGTCGCCCTGACTCAGGCCTTTGGTGATCGCCTGCCAGCTGTCATCGGAATCTCCAACGCTAACCACGATTTTCCTGGCCTGGCCGTCTTTTTCAATCCAGAGGAACTGGGTGAATTTGGTCAGGTCTTCTTCGTCGGTTTCGGTTTGTACGGCTTCAACAGGCACCGCCAGTTTTTTACTGCCATCGCTCAGGAAAATATTCGCGCGGGCGCTCATGCCGGAACGCAATTGCAATTTTGGCTGATCCACCAGCGAAACCGTGACTTTATAGGCACGGCCCTGCCCTTCAATCGAAGGCGCCAAGGCAATTTTTTCGACCTTGCCGACAAGCGCCGTTTCCGGATAGGCCGCAGCAAACACATCGGTCTTCTGGCCAATCACGATTTTGGCAATATCGGCTTCATCGACCTTCAGCTCTGCCTGAATCGCCGCAGTGTCGGCAATCTTCATCAGCTGCGCACCGGCCAACGAGGATGTTGAAGGAATGGCAGTCTCGCCCACCTTGATGGGCAATGAAACGATTTTTCCGCTGATCGGTGCACGGATATCGGTCTTCAACATTTGTTCGCGGGCTTCGCTTAATACCGCATTGGCTCGACGCAGGGCTTCTTCGCTGCTTTTCAGTTCCACCTGTGCCAATTCGAATTGGTTTTTATCTTCATCGAAACGGTTTTTATCAATCATCTGGGCTGCCAGCATTTTCTTGCTGCGCTCATACTGGGTGGCTTTCAATTGCAGGGTAACACGCTGCCGCTGGATACTTATTTCGCTTTGACGCTTGCTGGCTTCTTCGCGATCGATGGCATTGCGGTAAGTTTCCGGATCAAGCCGCATCAGTAACTGGCCTTCCTGGACGATATCGCCTTCTTCCACTTCGATTGAACGCACCTTGGCAACCAGCTCGGAAGTCAGGTTCACTTCGGTTCGATAAGCCAATACGCCGGAAGCCAGAATCGTCGGGCGAATTTCATGCAGCCCGGCCGCACTGATATCAACTTCAAGACCATGATCGCCCTTGCTTTTACCAATGATAATCGGCAAGGCAATAACGGCCACCACAACGGCTGCGGCTACCCACTTTTTATTGAACTTCATGTTTTATTTCTCGAATTCTTGCTTATCGGATTCTCAACCTACGAAAACTGCCCAGAGGGCCATGGCACCATAAATCACCAAGCTTGGAATCACTGCAATGATGATAGCCTGTGCCCAGCCGGTTCTTCCCCAGGTTTTCCAGCCCAGTGCTACCAGGAAAATGCACCAGATATTCAGCAGATCAAAACTTTTCGCAATCGATTTCCATGCGTTATCGAGTGGCAGTTGCACGAATAAGGGATCCACATGGGTCAGCATCAGTGACTCAAGGCTTGTTTGCGGCGACATCATGAATATGCCAACGAGTGTCACAATCGTGCCGAGCAACAAAGGCATGGCGGACCAGCTTGCCAATGCAAGTGCCTGTTTGAAACCCACGGCGGAACCAGTGACTTTGCCTGCGATGAAATAGTACAAAGCAGCGACAAGCGTAAAGAAAATCATCGCAACAGGCAGCAATACGGCATAGAAATATCCCATTGTCTTTGCACCAGGCATCACGCTTTTCATTTGGGAGATTTCGGCAGCCGACATCTCCTTGCCACTTGCCGCAATGGCGTAGTCGGTGAACCAGGCGCTATCCACTTTTGAAAAATACATCAGGCTAAGTACGGCCGTCGAAATGCAGATGAATACTATTGGAATTATGAAAGTAGGTTTTTCCTTTAGTTCGGAAAATACCTTGCCCGGCTCCAGAAAGATATTGATTAAATGCGACATAAGCTTCCCCTTTTATGTTTAATTCGACGCCAGTTTAGTCAATGCACGGTTTTTGCACTAGGTGCATAAAGTAACGAGGAACCGGCATTTCCAAATACCCAGACGATCCATCGAGACTTTTGTGACCGATCAAGGAGCCCGGATCATGGCGCCATCTCACCCGGGAATCAGGCACAAGTTGCATTTATCGAGTTTTATGGCAGGAATTTACCGGGATTCTTTGTTTTGTCGAAATGACCACGGTCAGATGAAGTCATGCACAGGTTAAGCAAGACATTGCAATCGCTTCTTGAGTATTTCCAGACCAGGATTGGCTGCGCCGCCCAGTGAAGACCTTGCTTGCAAGCTCGCCAGCGGGTCCGCGCCAAAACTCGGCAAGGCCTGCTTTGCCGCTTGCTGGTAGGCATCCCGGAACGGAACGCCGCTGGCGGCAAGTTCCATCGCGCAATCGGTGGCGAACATTCCGGGTTCAATGGCGGCATACATTTTTTCAGGTTGCCATTGCAGACGTCCCAGCAAATCCGGCACCAAAGCCAGCGCGGCAAGCCCATGATGGAAAGCGCGCAACAACGGGCCCTTGCTGAACTGCAAATCGCGGTGATAGCCCGAAGGCAAAGACAGTAATTGCTCGATTTCAGTGCGCGCACCGGCGACGACCGCATAACTTGCTCGCAGCAATTCGATTAAATCGGGATTGCGCTTATTTGGCATCAGCGAACTGCCGGTTGTGTATTCTGGCGGCAAAACGACAAAGGAATATTCCGCGCTGGTGAACAAACTCAAATCCCAGGCCAGTCGCCTCAGGTCAAGCAGCGATTGCGATAATGCCGCCAATGCCTGCAATTCGAATTTGCCGCGCGACAGTTGTGCGTAGGTTGCGGCCACTTGTACGCGATCAAATTGCAAGGCCTTCGTTGTGTGTTCGCGGTCAAGCGGCATATTTACGCCAAAACCGGAACCGCTGCCGAGTGGATTGGCATTTATCCAGTCAAGACTGGATTTCGCCAAACTTGAATCATCGATAAAACTTTCGGCCCAACCTGCCCACCACATTCCAGCCGAGCTAACCATGGCGCGTTGCATATGCGTGTAGCCGGACAATGGCAACATCATTTCCGCTTCCGCACGTTGCAAGGCAATTTCGGCAATTTTTTTATTCAATACTGCCAGTTGCTGCAAGCAATCACGCAAATACAAACGGCTGGCAACCAGCACCTGGTCATTACGGCTGCGGCCTGTGTGGATTTTCCTGCCGATATCACCAAGCTGCGCTATCAGAAACACTTCTATCGCAGAATGCGCATCTTCATAACGGTCATCGAGTACAAATTCGCCCGCCTTGAATAATGCGGCGAGTTGATTCAATTGCCCGCATAATGAATCGCATTCATTGCCGGTGAGGATGCCAATATTTTTGAGACCTTCGGCATGCGCTTTGCTGGCCTGGATATCAAACAGGAACAAGCCTTGATCATCGACAATGTCATTGCCGGCAAGAAAACGCTGGATGTTTTCATTCACCGTCACGCCGGGCTTTTGCCAAAGTAGATTGCTCATGGATGGATTCCCGCCAGTTCATCAAGGTCGAAAGCCAGATTCATATTCTGCATTGCCTGGGTGGCAGCACCTTTCAACAAATTATCCAGCACCGATACCACCACCAATCTTTTCCCGTCGTCGCTTAAAGTAAGGCCGCCTATTTTGACGCCATGTTTGTTGGCGATCTGGCTGACCCACGGGGCAGCATCGGCAATTTCAATCAAGCGTTCGTCCCGGTAGAAGTCACGATATTTTTGAAGCACATCATGAATTTCCACCGCTTCTTTCAAATGCAGATTACAGGTGACAGTCAAGCCACGAAAATGTGGCGCTACATGCGGCATGAACTCGATGGCTTTATCCAGATGAAAAGACACTTCGCGTTCATGCACATGGCCGGTAAGACTATAGGGCATTAGATTATCGCGAAGTTTTTCGGGATTGTTCTTATCCGAAGGCGATGTGCCCGCACCTGAATACCCCGACACGCCAAAACATTGAATCGGCCCTTCAACGAAATCCGCCATCGGCGCAATCGCCAACTGCATGGCGGTGGCGTAACAACCGGGATTGCTGATACGGGTCTGTGCACGCGCCTTATCGCGCGTCAGTTCCGGCAAGCCGTAATACCAGCTTGGTGAAAAACGGTAGTCGGCCGACAAATCCAGTAAAACGATATTCGGCGAATGAGCGTCCACGGCATCCACGTAGGCTTCCGCCATATTGTTCGGCAAAGCCAGAATCAGTGCATCCACCGATTGTTGCGCCGCCTGCTCGGCATCCAGATTCACATAATCAAGATCACCGTGATAACTGTCTTCATGCGACGCTACTTTCTGCCCCGCGCGTTCGCGCGAAGAGACAAAACCCAACTCGAATTGCGGATGTGCTTCGATCAGCCGGATTAATTCCGATCCGACATAACCGCGCGCACCCATCAGGCCAATGCGAATTGTCATGATTGCGCCTGATGCCGTTGCAATTGATATTGCAGGTTCTTCTTCACCGAAATCCATTCGGTATCAAGTATTGAAAATACGACCGTATCGCGACGGGTGCCATCCGGCATCAGCATGTGATTTCGGAGCACGCCATCCTGCTTCGCACCCAGCCGGGCAATCGCCGTACGCGAACGATGATTGAACCAATTGGTACGAAACTCGACGGCGATTGCGCCGAGGTTTTCAAACGCATTACCCAGCAATAGAAGTTTCGCTTCGGTATTCAACGCCGTGCGCTGCACACGTTGCGCATACCAGGTCCAGCCAATTTCCAGGCGCTTGTGATCGGTGTCGATATTGCAATAGCGGGTGCTTCCGACAATGACGCCATCTGCATCCCGCACAGCAAAAGGCATCGCCTTTCCTTGTTCGCAAAGATGCAATGCCTGCTCGACATACTCTTGTGCTGTCTCGGGCCTTGGCACCGAAGTAAACCATAACTGCCACAACTCGCCATCGCGTGCTGCTTCCTGCAACCCGGCCACATGTTCAACAGCCAAAGGTTCCAGGCTTACATGCTTGCCTTGTAACAAACCGGTTTGCGCCCAGTGATTTTTGTTTTTTTGCGTCATGAAAAATAATCAACCTTTCAATGTTGCCGGGCGTGCCCGACAGTGATCAACGGCAAATTTTATCTGCCCGAAGTCTTCCAGACCATACCAAAACACATTCCATTTATCGCCTTTCAGGCAGCCATCGGCTTCATCGAAATAAAATTCGTTGATGGTGTTGTCGGCGCGTGAACGCCAGAACAGTTGCTGCACTTCCGAGCGCATGACATGCCAGGCTGCCCGGCCCAAACCTTCGCCCTGCGCATCTTCGCTCACGGCAAATTTATCCAGATGTGGAATACCGTTTTCAAGGGTCAACACCAGGGCCGCACGATAATGCTCGCTGACAAACAAACGGTGAGGCCTAGTATTCTTGAAGTAATCGACGGCCAATTTGCGTCCGAAGCCCGACTCGATCAAGGCCTGCAACTTCTTCCGATCGCATTGCTTCCAGCTATCGAAGACATTGATTTTTTCACCGCGTCTTACCAGCGTACCGGAACCGCGATGGGTGAATAACTCTTTCGCCAATTCATCGGGCCTGGTGATCGACACCGAAGACGAATGCGGCAACTGCATCAGCAAATCGTGAATCTGTTCTATTTTGACTTTCATGCCCGAATGCAACCAGGGCTGTTTCATCAACTCGTCGTACTCGGTAGAAAGATTGATCGAATCAATCAGGTCACCCTCGCCGTCCAGCAAGCCTCCGGTGCCGGTGAGGAAAATGATTTTGTAGGGCTGCAGGGTTTTTACCAATTCATTGGCGGCCCAGTCGGCGTTGATATTTAAAATCTGGCCACTGGTGGTTTCGCCAAGGGAAGCAATCACGGGAATCGACCCGACTTTAATCGCCGCCTGGATGGCATCGGTTTGCACTTTGACGACTTTTCCGACCAGGCCATATTTGCGCTTGTTCAAAAGATCACACTCGAACAAACCTGAAGTTATCGACGTTGCACGCACTCCAACTGCCTGCAAAGCTTCAACAAGATGCAGGTTTTCCTGCTGAAACACGCGACGTACCACAGCCAACGCCTCGGGCGTGGTAACGCGCAACCCGTCGATGGTTTCTTTTTTGATTTTGGCTTTCACCATTTCAAGATCAAGTTGCGGGCCGGCACCATGCACAACGATAGGGGTCAAACCGACTTGCTGCAGGAACGAAAGCGAAGAAACCAAGGCGTCGAGATCATCACGCAAAATCGCGCCGCCGACTTTCACCACGGCAAATCGGGCGGCATCGAGTTTCGAAAAGCGCTTCAGGTATTGCTGGATTTCTTTCGGGCTGGCCATATTGGACAGCAAGCGAACGATAGTGGAGCGCAAATCATTCATTGTTATTGGCACCGACATGGAATGCTGTTGGAAGCGACCTCCCCGCCAACATGTGGCCGGGAGCAGGTGAGGTTAAAGAAACTGTCTGCGCGATATTCATTTGAGCTCCATTATTTCCCGATACTTTGAAACGACTGTGGCGAGTTGATCCAGTGCGACCCATTCATCTGCCGTATGCGCCTGAGCGATATCGCCGGGGCCGTACACGAATGCCGTCAGGCCCGCTTCGGAAAACAAAGCCGCTTCGGTCCAGAAATCCACGGCATTGCCGATTTGCAAACCCATGGAATCGGCCAAATCACGCGCTTCGAGACGCCGATTTTCCGCAGTGGCAATATCACCCGCCGGCAAAGGTGCGCCACGGAAAGTTTCTTCGTATTCGGCCAGCGCTTTTTCCGATACGAGCGAACGAAACGTCTGATGCAGTTGTTCGAAATCCTGCGAAGGCAATGGCCGGAAACCGAACCTGACTTCTGTGCTCGGCGCGATCATATTGGCTTTGATGCCACCTTCGACCCGGCCTATGTTGAAACGCAACCCGGTAAGGCCGCCGAAGCGAAGATGCTTCAGTGATTCCACATGCTCAAGTGCTTTCACACCCCAGCGCATCGATTGATGCACGGCACTCAATTCAAGCGCATTGATATCCGATGCATGTCCGGCCTGCCCTTTCAATAGCATGCGTGCAGAAACAATGCCGCGATGCGCAAGAACGGCCTGTGCCATCGTGGGTTCGGCGACGATCGCTTCCTTGAAGCCATAGTCTTTATTGCGCGCCAGGAATGTGGCGATACAACGTGCATCATTGGCTTCTTCGTCGGTCGTGAACAAAAATGCGGCAGGTCCTTGCGTATTTTCTGCCGCAGCCAATAAACAGGCTGCAGCACCTTTGATGTCGCAGGCACCAAGGCCAATCGCTTTATCGCTGCTTACGCGCAAACGATGCGGACTGGCAGTCCATGCGGGTGAATCGGGTACGGTATCCAAATGCACGTTGAACACGCGCGAAGTTTCACCGCGCACGGCAAGCAATGAAACCGCACCGGCGCCATGATCACTCAACTCGATGCGAAAGCCCGGCAATGCTTCGCACAAGTAGTCGAAAATGCCGTCTGTGCCAATTGCACGCGGCGGGTTGCGGGTATCAAACGATACCAGGGCATCCAGATGTTCGAGCACCCGCGACAGCATCAGCCTTGCTCCCGATTGATTTCCGCCCAAAGCGTACTGCTCATTCCGTACAGTTTGATGAAACCCTCAGCTTCAGCCACGCCCCAATCGGCTGCCTGCGCATACGTCGCACCTTTCGCATTCAAAATGTGCGGCGAAGAAATCGATATCGCTGTCACTTGAGCACCCGATGTTTCGAGTACGACTTCACCGTTCACTTTTGCCTGATTGGAAGCCAGGAAACTTTCCAGATCCGTTTTTAACGGATCATGATAGAAACCTTCGTACACCAGCTCGATCCATTTTTTCGCGATGTCGGACTTGAAGCGGTTTTGCAATTTACTCAACACCGCTTCTTCCAGCGCACGATGCGCTGCCAATAAAGCCGTCAGGCCCGGTGCTTCGAAAATAATCCGGCCTTTCAAGCCAATTGTCGTATCACCGGTGTAAATACCGCGACCCACGCCGTATTGTGCGAACAACTGATTCAATTTGATCAGCATCAGGTGACCGGGCATGGCAACGCCATCCAAAGTTTTTGCTTCACCGTTGACGAAGCCGATGCGGACCTGAAGCTTCTCGCTTGGCCATTCACTGCGGGGCTTGCACCAGCCACTGGCACCTTCGCCCGGTGCCTGCCAGCGATCAATTTCACCACCCGACATGGTCAAGCCAAGCACGTTTTCGTTGATCGTGTAGGCCTGCTGTTTACTGCGCACAGTGAAACCGCGCTGTTCCAGATATTTCTGTTCGTAGGCACGCACTTCGGTATGTTCTTTCTGGATTTCGCGAATCGGCGCGATGATTTCGTAATCGCCCAGGGCTTTGACCGCGAGATCAAAACGGACCTGGTCATTCCCCATGCCCGTGCAACCATGGGCGATAAGTTTCGTTCCAAGTTCATCGCAACGTTTCAATGCCGCTTCGACAATCAAATAGCGATCCGACACCAGCAAGGGATACTGGCCCTGATAGGCTTCACCGGCCCAGATGAAAGGTTTGACGAAGCCCGACCAGATTGCAGGGCCACCATCGACAGTCACATGCGATGTAACGCCCAATTCCTTTGCACGATTTTCGATGAATTCACGTTCTTCGGCATCCACACCGCCGGTGTCGGCGAACACCGTATGCACGGCATAACCACGTTCCTGCAGCCAAGGCACACAGAAACTGGTGTCCAGGCCGCCGGAGAAAGCCAGCACAATATCTTTTTTTGTCTTTGTATCCGTGTTCATTTGAAAGCCTTGCTTGAATTGAATGGGTTTATTGTTGGATCAGAGACGCCATCACGGCCTTCTGTACATGCAGGCGATTGGCAGCTTCCTGGATGGCGATACAATTTGGTGAATCCATTACTCCGTCGGTCGCTTTCACATTGCGCCGCAACGGCAGGCAATGACTGAACACCCCGTTGTTGGTCAGTGCCATCTTGGCTTCATCGACGATGAAATGCCTGTATTGATCACGAATCGGCTTTTCGTTTTCCCAGGCGCCAAAATACGGCAGCGCGCCCCAGCTTTTTGCATAGACGATATCTGCATCTTTGTAAGCCGAAGAAATATCGTGGCTGACTTTCAGCGATCCGCCGTTTTCGTCGACATTGGTTTTCGCCCATTGCATGTAACGCTCGTCGAGAACGTATTCGGGAGTTGGGCAAAGCAAAGTCACATCCATGCCCATGCGTGTGGCAATGGTGAGTGCGGAATTGGCCACGGCCGTGTTCAGGGCCTTCGGATGGTAGGTCCAGGTCAATACATATTTTTTCCCACGCAGATCGGCGGTTTTGAAATGCTCCTGCAATGCCAGCGCATGCGCCAATTCCTGGCAGGGGTGCGTGATGGTTTCCATATTGATGACGGGCACGGTGGAATATTTCGCGAAACTGTTGAGCACCTTGTCCTGGCGATCTTCTTCCCAGCGAATAAATTTCGGAAACGCCCGCACGGCAATCAGATCGACATAGCTGCTCAATACCTTTGCCACTTCGGCGATATGCTCTTCGGTATCGCCCGTCATCACCGAACCCGATTCAAACTCGATGGGCCAGGCATCTTTGCCCGGGGCCAGCACCACGGCATGTCCACCCATTTGAAAAGCACCAAGTTCGAAACTGGTTCTGGTACGCAAGGACGGGTTGAAAAACACCAGGGCAATTGCCCTGCCCTTCATCTGTTCACCCAGCTTGGATTTCTTGAATGCAGCCGCCTCCTGAAGGACGGCATCCAGTTCCGGGCGTGACCAATCTTGTGTATTCAAAAAATGTTTCATGTTTGTACCGTGTTGAAAGTCAAAAACAAAAAAGCCCGGCGCATGGCCGGGCTTTTCCTGGAAACGTGTAGAAACGTCCGGGTTACCCAGCAGAATTGTGGGCTTCCGGTCGGCGAGCACGCGAAGTCATGCCTGCTGCCATGTAGGCAGAAGTCAGCAGTTCAACGGTGGCAAGCGAGAGTTTCATGTTGGGCGGATTATGTCAGTCAAATTCTGCAGCTGCAAGCCGCGCCATTAGGCCAAATGCTCTAAACCAGCCGCCAGTCACGTTCCGAATGCCATAAACCGCTCGCGGTTTCGCCTAAAAACGGCCGCATATTGCTAAACTTGAGCCATGAAAATACGCCTATACAACAATCTAAACCGCAGTCTTCAGGACTTTGCCCCACTCAACCCCGATTGCGTCACGATGTATCTGTGCGGCCCGACGGTTTACAACTATGTTCATATCGGCAATGCCCGAGGCCCGGTCGTTTTCGACGTACTGGCAAAACTGTTGCGTCGCAATTTTCCAAAGCTGGTGTTCGCCCGCAACATCACCGATGTCGATGACAAGATAAATGCGGCTGCGGCAGAACAGAACGTTCCCATCACCACGATTACCGACAAGTTCACGGCGATTTATCGCGAAGACATGGCAAAGCTCGGCATCACGCCGCCGGATGTCGAACCGCATGCGACCGATCATATTCCGCATATCATCGCGATGATCGAGAAACTGATCGCGAGCAAGCACGCTTACGCTGCTGAAGGCCATGTTCTTTTTTCGGTCGCCAGTTATGCCGATTATGGAAAACTTTCGCGCCGTCCGATGGATGAAATGATTGCCGGTGCCCGCGTCGATGTCGCCCCTTACAAACGCGATGCCGGTGATTTCGTTTTGTGGAAACCCTCCACTCCCGAATTACCGGGCTGGGATTCGCCCTGGGGTCGCGGCCGTCCCGGTTGGCATATCGAATGCTCGGCGATGGCCGAAGCACATCTGGGCGAAACCATAGATATTCATGCCGGCGGTAACGATCTTTTATTCCCGCACCATGAAAACGAAGTCGCACAAAGTACCTGCGCGCACGGCAATAAGGTCTTCGCGCGTTTCTGGATTCATAACGGCATGCTGGATTTCGGCGGCACGAAAATGTCCAAGTCTTTGGGCAATGTCAGCGTGTTGCATAGCCTGCTGGAAAATCATCCGCCCGAAGCGCTGCGTTATGCCTTGCTGACGGCGCATTACCGCCAACCGCTGGATTGGACGGATGGCCTGATCGAGCAAAGCGTGAAAACGCTGGATCGTTTGTATGGGACATTGCGTGATCTTGCCGAAATTCAAGCAACGCCAAAAACTCCAAACGCCATTGAAGCTGTGCTCTGTGATGATTTGAATACACCGATTGCGCTCTCTGAATTGGCGCGTATTGCCGGTGAAGCCCGCAAAGCGGAAAGCGTCGAAGACAAAGCGAGACTGAAATCCGAATTGATTGGCGCCGGCGAATTACTTGGCCTGCTTCAGCAAGATCCTGCTGCCTGGTTCGCTCGCGGCGCCGACAACAGCGATGACGACCGCATTCAGGCCCTGGTCGACGAGCGCAACACTGCAAAGAAAGAAAAGAACTTTGCCCGCTCCGATGCCATTCGCGATCAACTGGCAGCGGAAGGCATTTTGCTTGAAGACACGGCGCAAGGTGTGCGCTGGAGACGCGCCTGATGTTTCCAATGGAAGCCAGCGCTGCCGAAGCACAAAAAGCCATCGCCGAAGAATTCGCTTTCTTCAGTGACTGGTCGGAGCGTTATCAATATCTGATTGATCTCGGAAAAAAGCTGCCCGATTTGAAACAGGAATGGAAAACCGAGGAACATCGCCTGACTGGTTGCCAATCGATGGTCTGGATTGTGCCGGAAGGCAATCAGGACAAATTGATTTTCCATGCAATCAGCGATTCAACCATTGTTTCCGGCCTGATCTTTCTTGCGCTTCGGGTTTATTCGGGCCGCAGTGCCGACGAAATTTTGAACACGTCGCCCGAATACATTAACCAGATTGGCCTGGCAAAACATTTGTCGCCAACCCGTAGCAACGGCTTGAAATCCTTATTGCAATTTATTCAACAAACAGCGCATAGCGCCCTTACTGCCGGGAATACCGCATGAATATTCGTTATTGTTTTTTGGCATTCGCAATTACTTTCGGCTCTTCGCTGCCCTTGTCTGCTGCCGATATCAGCGCACCAAAGCCTGCCGATATTCCCGCCAGCTCGCAACAGGTGGCGCTGCTCATCCACCGCTTCATGGCCGATTTGTCCAGCATTGAACATACGCATGACATCACCGGCAGCAAAAAGCGCGATGAAGCCCTGCGCAGCCTCTATAACAGCTGGCTGAAATCCATCGGCATGCTCGACTACGCCTCATTGCCGCTTGAAGACCAAATTGATTACGCCCTGTTCAAGCGCGAATTGAATTACCGCCTGAAGCAACTCGATTTCAATCGCCAGCGTTTTGACCAGGCGGCCACTTTATTGCCGCAAGCCGAAAGCCTGATTGCCCTATCCGAAGCGCGTCGCGATCTGGTATATGCCGATGCCAAAACCAGCGCACAGGTTTTGAACCAGGCAAGACAGGCCATGGAAAAAATGCATGCGCAACTCGATGGCAAAGACAGTAAGACCGCCACCAGCCCGATCGTGGCTTTTCGCGCCTCCAAATACCTCGGCAGCATGCGCGAAGATTTGAAAGACTGGTTCACTTTTTACAATGGCTACGACCCCAACTTCACTTACTGGACCAAGCTGCCTTATGAAGCGCTTGATAAGGAAATGGAAGCCTATGCCAAATTCCTGAAAGACAAAGTGGCTGGCGCATCGAATCCGGAAACCATCATCGGCGACCCGATTGGTCGCGAAGCCTTGATGGCGGATCTGCAACACGAAATGATTCCCTACACGCCGGAAGAATTGATTGCACTGGCCGAAAAAGAACTGAGCTGGTGCCAGGGTGAAATGACCAAAGCCGCCGCTGAAATGGGCTACAAAGATTGGCATCAGGCCCTGGAAGCCATCAAGCAACAAAGCCCCGCTCCTGGCGAACAACCCAAACTCGTCGTGCAGTTGGCCGATGAAGCAATCGACTATGTCACAAAGAATGATCTTGTCACCGTGCCGGAAATCGCCAAACGCGATTGGCGCATGACCATGCTGACACCGGAATATCAATTGCAGGCACCGTTTTTTCTTGGCGGCGAAGATGTATGGGTGGCCTATCCAACTGACAGCATGCCGCAGGATAAAAAACTGATGGCCCTGCGCGGCAATAATCGCTATTTTTCGCGTGCCGTAGTCCATCACGAACTGATTCCCGGCCATCATCTGCAATTTTTCTACAACCAGCGTTACCAGACACAACGCCAGTTATTCAGTACGCCGTTCTGGACCGAAGGCTGGTCTTTGTATTGGGAAATGCAATTGTATGATCGCGGCTTTGCAAAAACACCGGAAGAAAAACTCGGCATGTTGTTCTGGCGCAGCCACCGCGCTGCCCGCATTTTGTTCTCGCTGTCTTTCCACATGGGCAAGATGACACCGCAACAATCGATTGACTTGCTGGTTGAGCGTGTTGGCCATGAACGCGAAAATGCGGCCGCCGAAGTACGTCGCAGCTTCGCCGGTGACTACAGTCCGCTTTATCAAACTGCCTACATGCTCGGCGGCCTGCAATTCCGCGCTTTACACAAGGAATTGGTAGAAAGCGGAAAAATGACGGACCGTGAATTCCACGATTCCATTTTAATGGGCGGTGAAATGCCGGTTTCGGTGGTGCGTTCACGCCTGTTGAAGCAGGCACCGAATATGGACCTGCCTGCACAGTGGAAGTTTTACGATTTCAGTAAATAACCGCCAAGCCAATTGCTAGCAGATAGCAGGAACACTAAATGACTACGTCTCCGCTCTTGCGGGGACCACAATAATGCAAGGGTTCAAAATGCTGGACATGATTTCCGTCAATATCGTCATCATCGTGCTTACCTGCGTCGTTTCGTACACCGCATTCAACAATGCCAAGCTGATGGAAGACTGGATCCTCAGGCCTTATAAAGCACATGCTTCCGGCCAATATTATCGCTATGTCACCTATGGTTTTCTGCATGGCGATTTCATGCATCTGTTTTTCAACATGTTCACGCTGTTTTTCTTTGGTAGCGTGATGGAAGATTTCTTCAGCACGCAAATCGGGCCTGTTGGTTATATTCTGTTTTATCTCGGCGGAATAATCTGTTCGGTAATTCCCAGTGCTGCGCAACATCAGAAAGACCCTTCCTATGCCACCCTCGGTGCTTCCGGAGCAGTTTCGGCAGTCATGTTCGCCTTTATTCTGCTCCAGCCGTGGTCGAAAATATTCATTTACGGCATTCCCTGCCCCGCCATCATCTACGCTGTGCTCTATATCGCTTATTCAATCTGGCTTGATAAAAAAGGTGGCGACAACGTAAACCATAGCGCGCATTTATGGGGTGCTGCCTATGGCGTAGCGGCAACGGCTTTAGTCCAGCCGAGTGTGCTGAGTGAATTTCTGTATCAGCTGATGAGCCCATTTTCGTAGAGGCGCTTGATTGCTGCGCCCGCTTCTGCTTACCGCGCCCTACGCGACTGCTCGCATCGTGTGATTCATATTAAAAAGAGCGGGCGCAGCAAGCAGGCGCCACTACTCTATGTAAACGGTTTTTATATTCATGAATTCATGAATTCCATGCTCGGCAAGTTCGCGACCGAAGCCGGATGATTTGGTGCCGCCGAATGGCAAGCGCACATCACTGCGCACTTGTGCGTTGACGAAAGTTGCACCGGCTTTGATGCGTCGGGCAATATTTTCGCCACGCTTTTTATCTCCGGTCCAGACGCTGGCACCCAGTCCAAACAAAGTATCGTTTGCCACAAGGACGGCTTCATCGTCATCCTTGACCCGGATAATACTTGCCACCGGGCCAAACAATTCTTCGCTATAAGCCGGCATGCCCGGTTTTACATTATCGAGAATGGACGCCGGGTAATGCGAAGCACCTGTGCCTAACTCGCAACCAATCAGCACCTTGGCACCGGCCTTGATGCTTTCCTGTACTTGCTTGTGTAATTCATCGCGCAAATCGGCCCGCACCATCGGTGCCAGTGAACTCGCTACATTATTGGGATCGCCGACTTGCAATTTGCCTGCGGCCTCGACGAATTTCTTCACGAAAGCGTCGGCAATTTTTTCGGTGACGATAAAGCGCTTGGCGGCAATGCAGGTTTGGCCGGCATTGCTGAAACGCGAGCTCACAGCAATCGGAATGGTTTTCTCCAGATCGGCATCGTCCAGAACGACAAATGGATCGCTGCCGCCCAATTCAAGCACGCATTTCTTTAAAAACTTGCCGGCAGTGGCAGCCACAGATCGACCTGCACGTTCACTACCAGTCAACGTGACTGCATGCACTCGCGCGTCGCCGATTACCTTTTCCGCCATGGCGTTATCAATATGCAAAACGCCAAACGCACCGTCAGGCACGCCGGCTTCCTGCAGCACTTCGGCGATGATATCTGCACAGCGCGGCACATTGGTCGCATGTTTAAGCAAGGCCACATTACCAGCCATCAAACCGGGAGCGAGAAAACGAAATACCTGCCAGATTGGAAAATTCCAGGGCATGATCGCGAACACGCAACCCAGCGGCTCGTAGGTCACATAACTTCGCGTGGCTTCGGTTTTGATATCGCTGTCGCGCAGATAATCAATCGCGTGCTCGGCATAATATTCGCAAGCGGCAGCGGATTTTTCTATTTCACCCAACGCTTCCTTATGCAACTTGCCCATCTCGGCCGACATGATGTTGGCGATATCTTCTTTTTTTGAACGCATGACGGTTGCCACGCGCTTCAGTACTTCGCCGCGATGTTCCAGGCTGGTAGATGACCAGGCCGGAAATGCCGCTGAAGATTTCTCCAGCAATTTCTCGACCGCAGCGGCATCCATATAGTCGTAACGGTAATCCACCTGGCCAGTCCAGGGATTGGTAATTTCGACACTCATGGTTTATTCGCCTTTCTGCAAAGCCAGTTGAATATCACGCTGGCGGCGTTTTTCTTCGCGATGACTGATAGCCCAGGCAATCAGGGCAGTAGTCGAAACCACTGCGACTATAATCGATGCCAATGCATTGATTTTCGGATTCAGGCCCATACGCACAGTCGAGAAAATTTTCATCGGCAATGTGGTCGAATCCGGCCCGGCAACGAAGCTCGAGATAACAACATCGTCCAGCGACAAGGTGAATGCCAGCAGCCAGCCTGAAATCAGAGCCGGAAAAATAATCGGCAAGGTAATCACGAAGAAAATCTTCAGGCGATTGGCCCCCAGATCCATCGCCGCTTCCTCGAGTGATTTATCGAGTTCTGCCAATCGCGAAGAAATAATTACCGTCACGAATGCCATGGTGAAAGTAACGTGCGCAATCCAGATCGAGATCATACCTTTGGGTGAAAGGTCGAATGGCGAGAACACCGTCACGAACATCAACAACAGTGAAAGACCTGTTACCACTTCCGGCATCACCAGTGGCGCAGTTATCAGGGCGCCGAACAATGTTTTCCCTCGAAAGGATTTGAAGCGCGTCATTACCAGGGCCGCCAAAGTCCCCAATACAACGGCAGCCGTTGCCGAAGTAAAGGCGATCTTCAGACTCACCCAGGCGGCTTTCAACATGGAATCATCGTCCATCAATGCCTGGTACCACTTCAACGAAAAGCCCGACCAGGATGACGACAGGCGCGATTCGTTAAATGAAAAAACCACCAGCAAAAAAATGGGCAGGTATAAAAAAAGAAAACCCAGACCCAGGAAACTGCGACCAAACCAGCTGACTTTGGCGGATGGCGTGCTCATACGATGCGGCCCTCCAATTCTTTCTGCTGGAATTTATGGAAGATGATGATCGGAATCAGCAAAGAGATCAGCATGATGATGGCCACGGCCGATGCCATCGGCCAATTGCCTGCGTTGAAAAATTCGCTCCATAACTGGCGGCCAATCATTAACGTACCCGGGCCACCCAATAATTCCGGGATAACAAATTCGCCGACGGCAGGAATCATGACCAGCATGCAGCCTGCAATAATCCCCGCTTTCGACATCGGCAATGTGACCGTCAAAAAGGCTTTCCAGGGCTTGGCTCCAAGATCGTAAGCGGCTTCCAGCAAGCGCATGTCAAATTTCACCAGATTGGTATAGAGCGGCAAGATCATGAATGGCAAATACGCATAAACGATACCGATATAGGCTGCTGTCGGCGTATTCATCATTTGCAACGGATTATCGATAATACCCATTGCCATCAGTGCTTTGTTGAGCAGTCCATTGGTTTGCAATATGCCGATCCATGCATAGATGCGAATCAGGAAAGAAATCCAGGACGGCAGCACGACCAACATCAAACAGATATTTCGCATGGATGGCGACATGCGGGCTATGGTGTAAGCCATCGGGTAACCGATCAGCAAACACAATACGGTGGAAATGGCGGCGATTTTCAACGAGCTTAGATAGGCTTCGACATACAGCGAATTGGTAAATAATTCTATGTAGTTGCCCAAATTCAATTTGAGCATCAATCCTTCATTTACATATTCCAGTACCGGCGTGTAGGGTGGAATGGCAACCGCCTGCGTGCTGAAGGAAATCTTGAGCACGATCAGAAACGGAATCGCGAAAAATACCAGCATCCAGAAATACGGAATGGAAATCACGCCCCAGCGTGGATGCGGCAATACTTTTTTGGTGAGAAATTTCGGCAGGCTCATGAAGTCAACACCACGCCGGCATCATCTCCCCATGACACCCAGACTTGATCATTCCAGGTGAAATTTTCACTTGCCCAGCGTTTCCGGTTGGCGAAATGCGCCATGATCTTGAAGCCGCTTGGCAAACGGACGTGATAAACCGAATGACTGCCGAAATAGGCAATGTCTTCTACAATACCTTGCGCTTTATTGTGCGCCTGGGTTGGTTCGTCCTTGCTGATGCTGACTTTTTCCGGCCTCACCGCAAACGCCACTTCCTGCCCTTCGAAACCGCTGATACCGTGACCGATATACACGGTATCCGGCAACGAAGCAGAGCGAATGGTGACGAAATCGGCCTGGTCGTCTTCGATCTTTCCTTCAATCACATTCAGCGAACCGACAAACTCGGCAGCAAAGCGGCTGGTCGGTTGCTCGTAAATTTCATCAGGCGTTCCGACCTGTCGAATATGGCCGGCATCCATCAAGGCAATGCGGTGTGCCATATTCATGGCTTCTTCCTGATCATGCGTCACCATGACGCAGGTAACACCCAGTCGCTCGATGATATTGACCAGCTCCAACTGCATTTGCGAGCGCAGCTTTTTATCGAGAGCCCCCATCGGTTCATCAAGCAATAATAATTTCGGACTTTTTGCCAGAGAGCGCGCCAGGGCAACACGCTGCTGCTGTCCTCCGGAAAGCTGGTGCGGTTTGCGTTTGGCAAATTTATTCATTTGCACAATGTTCAACATTTCTTCAACACGTCTGATGATGGCGTCTTTCGCCATGCCGTCCTGCTTCAAACCGAAGGCAATGTTTTGTTCAACCGTCATATGCGGAAACAGGGCATAGGACTGGAACATCATGTTGATCGGACGGTCATAAGGTTGCAGATCATTGATGATCTGGCCATCGAGTTCTATTTTTCCCGATGTCGGTTTTTCGAAACCGGCCAAACAACGCAACAGCGTCGACTTGCCGCAACCCGAACCACCCAGCAAAGCGAAAATCTCGCCTTTTCTTATCGACAAATTTACCGAATCGACCGCTACAAAACCATCAAACTCTTTACGAACATCGATAATGCGAACGTAATTTTCGTTGCCCAGCTTATCGGTCCGCGAAACATTTTCGGAAGTTGCAGTAGCCATTTCAGCACTCATAGTGGGTGTCCCATCAGAAAAAGGGCAAGTGCTTCAACACCTGCCCATCAGGATTAATCGGTATTTTTCAGCGCCGTCCAGACTTCGGTATATTTTTTGCTGATTTCCGGAGGCAGCACAGCCAAACCATACAGTTTTGTATTGATGGTTTCCTTGGTCGGGCTGATCATCGGGTCTTCGGTGATGCTCTTGTTTAACATTCCCGTGGATGCTGCATTGGGGTTTGGATAGGAAACAAAATTTGAAATTTCCGCAATGATTTCCGGACGCATCAGGAAGTTGAGGAACAAATGGGCATTTTTCGGATGCTTGGCATCTTTTGGAATCGCCATCATGTCAAACCACATGGCCGAACCCTGTTGCGGGATGCTGTAGCCGATGGTGACACCGTTCTTGGCCTCTGCCGCACGTGATTTGGCCTGGATAATGTCGCCTGACCAGCCCACTACAATGCACACGTTACCGGACGCCAAAGCGTCGATATATTCGGACGAATGGAAGTTGGTGATGTATGGACGCAGGCTTTCAAGTTTGGCAGCGGCCTTATCGATTACCGCCGGATCAAAACTGTTCGGATCTTCGCCGATGGCATAAAGCGTGGTAGGAATAATTTCTGAAGCAGCGTCCAGAAAAGTAACGCCGCATTCCTTCAGCTTGGCAAGATTTTCCGGTTTGTAGATTAGATCCCAACTATTGACCACATCGGTAGTACCGAAAATCTTTTTGATTTTTTCAACGTTGTAACCGATACCGGTCGTTCCCCATAAATAAGGCATGGCATGACTATTGCCGGGATCGACGTCAGTCAGCTTGCTCAATAGATTGGTATCGAGGTTCTTCCAATTGCCCAGTTCGGCTTTATCGAGATCCTGATAGGCACCGGCTTTGATTTGACGACCAAGGAAGGAGGAGGATGGCACCACGATGTCGTAACCAGTACCGCCTGCCAATATTTTGGATTCCAGCGATTCATTACTGTCCATCACGTCGTAAGTCACCTTGATACCAGTCTCTTTTTCAAACTTGGCAATCGTGTCCGGTGCTATGTAATCGGACCAGTTGTAGACATTGAGTACTTTTTCTTCGGCTGCGGGGGCGGCGGCAGTATCTGCTGCACCTGGTGCTGCAGCCTCTTTGTTACCGCATGCAGCAAGCGTCAGTCCGACCATTGCTATTGATAAAAGACGTAGTTTCATAACACCTCTCACTTGATTGTTAGAAATAATGTGAATACAGGGATTACAGTTCTAAACTCGTTTGTCGACCTCGTTAAATCTTCAAAGCTTCAGCGGTTTGGTTCAGGGATTTCCAGGCTTTTTCGAACAACTCGTCAATTTGCCCACGCGTAATAATAAGCGGCGGTGAAAGCAGCATAGCATCCCAGGTGGCTCGTAATATTAGACCGTTTTTAAGGGCAATATCACGGCATAACTGGCCAGCATCGCCGCGATTTTCGAAATAGGCGCGACCGGGCTTTTTAGGCACCAACTCCAGCGCGCCCACCATGCCGACAATGCGCGATTCACCTACCAGCTTATGCTCGCCCAGCTCTTTCCAGCGCCGGGCCAGATAAGGGCCGGTATTGTCGACGATGTTTTCCACAATTTTTTCATCTTGCAAAATGCGAATGTTTTCGAGCGCTACGGCGGCACATACAGGATGCCCCGAATAGGTGTAGCCATGTGCAAGCTCGCCGCCTTTGTCACGCAGGACATTGGCAACACGGTCATTGAACATCACTGCACCCAGGGGGATGTAACCGGAAGTAATACCTTTGGCCAGGGTCATGATATCGGGCTGAATGCCGAAATATTCCGAACCAAACCAATGCCCGGTACGACCAAAGCCGCAGATCACTTCATCGGCAATCAGCAACACATCGTACTTGCGACAGATACGTTGGATTTCCGGCCAATAATTCATTGGCGGAATAAATACACCGGCTGCGCCCTGAATCGGTTCACCGATAAAAGCGGCAACCCGGTTTGGTCCGAGCTCAAGAATCTTTTCTTCCAATTCACGGGCGCGTTGCAAACCAAATTCTTCAGGCGATAACTCACCGCCCTCGCCAAACCAATAGGGCTGATTGATGTGATGAATATTCGGGATCGGCAAACCACCTTGCGAGTGCATTCCTTTCATGCCGCCAAGACTGGCACCGGCAACGGTTGAACCGTGGTAACCATTGAAACGACCAATCAGGATATTTTTTTCGGGCTGATCCTGCACGGCCCAGAAATGCCGCACCATTCGAAGTATTGTATCGTTGGCTTCGGAACCGGAATTGCTGAAAAACGCATGATTCAAATCGCCGGGCGTCAATTCGGCCAGCTTGGCGGCAAGGTGCACAGTGGGCTCGGTCGTGCAACCAAAAAAACTATTGTAATAGGCCAGCGCATCCATCTGTTTCGCTGCGGCCTGGCCCAGTTCCTTTCTGCCATAACCAATGTTCACGCACCAAAGCCCCGCGAATGCATCAAGCATTTTATTGCCTTCGGCATCCCAGACGTAACAGCCCTCGCCTCTGGTCAGGATGCGGGTGCCTTTTTTGGCAAGCGCGGCATTGTCGTTGAACGGATGAATATGATGCGCGGCATCGAGTTTTTGTAATGCTTGCAAGTCCGAATTTTCCACAAAGGCTCCGATTAGTGCGCGAGTGTTTTTACCCTCTCCCCGCCTTTCCCGGAGGGAGAGGGGCACAACTCAAACATTCAACAGCAGGAACTCCCGTTCCCATGAACTGATCACGCGAAAGTAGGTTTGATATTCTTTTTCTTTTACATGGATGTAGGCGTTTACAAAACGCTCGCCCATCAAATTCTGCAAGGGATCGCAACCGCGAAGCCACTTTAGCGACTCTTCCAGACTTCGCGGCAATTCATAACCTTTATCTTGTGCGCTGGTGGTCAAGGGTTCGGTCGGCTGCAATTTTTCAATGATGCCCAGATAGCCGCAAGCGAGCGTTGCTGCCATCGCGAGATAGGGATTGGCATCGGAACCTGCAAAACGGCTTTCAACACGGGTATTTTCGAGTGAATCCATCGGCACCCGCAAACCGCAGGTGCGATTATCAAAACCCCATTGCACATTGATCGGTGCCACATCGCCAACCGCGAGGCGTCGATAGGAATTTACGTTGGGTGCAAAGAACGGCATCGCCATCGGCACATATTTTTGTAGTCCGCCGAGATAATTCTTGAACAACTCGCTGTGCTGGTTTTCTTTCTTGCCGGCAAATAAATTCTTGCCGGTTTTCGCATCGAGCATGCTTTGATGGATGTGCATGGCACTGCCCGGCTCGTTTTCCATCGGCTTGGCGAGGAAAGTTGCATAGATACCATGCCTTAAAGCCGCTTCACGCATCGTGCGCTTGAATAAAAATACCTGGTCGGCGCGCGACATGGGGTCGGAATGCACGAAGTTCACTTCGAGCTGCGCTGCCCCGGATTCGTGAATCAGGGTATCAACGTCCAATTCCATTTCTTCGGCGTAGTCATACATCAAATCGAGAATCGGGTCGAATTCATTTACTGCATCGATGGAATAGGATTGCCGCGCCGTTTCAGGGCGCCCCGAGCGGCCTGCCGGTGGTTGCAGCGGAAAATCCGGATCGGTATTTTTTTGTACCAGGAAGAATTCCAGCTCCGGCGCCACAATCGGTTTCATGCCCTTGGCTTCATACAAGGCAAGGATGTTTCGCAAGACATTTCGTGGTGCAAGATCGTGTGGTTTGCCATCACGGGTAAAACAATCGTGAATCACCTGTGCGGTCGGATCGGTTGCCCACGGCACCATGCGGACCGTATCGGCATCGGGGCGCAAATACATATCGGAATCCGAAGGTGCTACCAGTTCGTAATAGGCATCGGGGTAATCACCGGTTACCGTCGTGACAAAAATACCTTCAGGCAATCGCGTTCCATAATCATGCGAGAACTTTGCCGCCGGAATAATTTTCCCGCGTGCATTGCCGGTGATATCGGGCACCAGACATTCCACTTCGGTAATTCTCCGCTCTTTCAGCCATCTTTTTAAGGAGCTTTCCTGCTGCTCGGCATTCAATGGTTTTTCGCTTGCTTTCTTTCGACTCATAAAGATTTCCGATGTGTGGCGCGGTGACTGCAAGCTTGACCAAATGCTTGAAAAATATTCGTATAGAAAGGATTTTCGCCGAATTTCCATTCCGGATGCCACTGTACCGCAAGAAAAAACGGATGCGTTGCCTTTAGTGATACCGCTTCAATCAAACCATCAGGTGCAGTGGCTTCAATTTGCAGTGCATCGGCCAGTTTGTTGATACCCTGGCCATGCAGGGAGTTCACCATGACCGAGGACTTACCCGCCAGATTCGCCAACAAGCCATCGCTCGCCAATGAAATCAAATGCGAATCGGAATATTGCTGATCAAGACTGTCATCCAGATTTTCACGATGATCATCGAGACCGGGCACTTCATGTACTTTTTGATGCAAGCTGCCCCCAAGCGCTACATTCACTTCCTGGAAGCCACGGCACACGGCCAAAACAGGAATCTGCATTTCGATTGCAAGTGGAATGATGGACAAACTGTTTTCGTCACGATGCGCATCATGCAAATTGCCTTCGTAACTGGCTTCGCCGGAATAATGATGCGGCTCGATATTGGAATACGAACCAGTTAAAAAAAGACCATCGGCATTTTCCAGAATTTCGCGCAGAGGCAGAGTCGGCGAAAGACTGGGTAGTATGTAGGGAATGACACCTGAACCTGAAACCAATGCAGACAGGTATTTCTCGCCGGCCGAATGGTAAGCGTGCTGGCCCATGATCTTTCTGTCGGCTGGCACAATTACCAGCGGTCTTCGGTGCATAAAGCCTCCGCAAGAAGTACCCGAACCATAACCGGACTGTTTTATTTTATCAACAGGCGGTGAACGCGCCGCAACAGCTCGTAAAGCTTAAAAGCCTGTTAATTAGGCCTTTTGTTGCGTTGCCACAGGGAACTGCTTCGATTTTCTGACCACCAGAATTGCCAAGCGTTGAGTATTTTTTACAGACAAATCATCGTCTGGTAGTATTCCGGCTGGACCTAAACAAACACGATCCCCATGAATTCCTACCCTTTGCCCGACGACGATGCCGCAGAACTGCAACAGATAGCTGGTTGCGAAATGGTGGACCTGCTTTTGCCCGACATGAATGGTTTGCTGCGCGGCAAACGCATCACCCGGGATGCCCTGGAAAAGGTCTATTCCAATGGTGTTTGCCTGCCGATGTCATTGATCGCAACCGATATCACCGGCAATACCGTCGAAGAAACCGGTCTGGGCTATGACATTGGCGATGAAGATCGCATCTGCCGTCCGATACCGGGCACCTTGAAGATTATTCCCTGGCAGAAAAAGCCGATGGCACAGGTACTGCTTGGCATGGAAGATGGCCACGGACAAATGTTCGAAGCCAACCCGCGTGAGGTTTTGAAGCATGTCCTGGCGCGTTTTGCAGAAAAAGGTTTAACTCCGGTCGTGGCTGTCGAGCTGGAGTTTTATCTACTCGACAAACAATTGCACAAAGACGGCAGCCCAAAAACTTCGATCAATCCCGCCACCGGCGAACGTAATAAAACCACCCAGGTTTATTACATGGAAGACTTGAACGATTACCAGGGTTTTACCGATGCGGTCACGGACGCATGCCGGGCACAACATATTCCGGCGGACACTGCCGTCGCCGAATACGCCCCGGGGCAATTCGAAATCAATTTGAAGCATCGCAAAGACGCCCTGCTCGCCTGCGATGATTCCATCATGCTCAAGCGCGTGATCAAGGAAATTGCATCACAAAAAGATTTACTGGCCAGTTTCATGGCCAAACCTTTTGTAGACCAGGCTGGTAGCGGCATGCATATCCATGTCAGCGTACTGGATAAAGACGGAAAAAATATTTTCGCCGGTACGCCGGAAAAACCGGCCGACCTGATGCGCTACGCCATCGGAGGCATGCAGCGTTCCTCGAAAGATTGCATGTTGATGTTCGCGCCGCACGCCAACAGCTATCGTCGTTTCGTGCTGAATGCCTTTGTTCCGTTGAATGATTGCTGGGGTTTCAATAACCGTACCGTCGCGATGCGAATCCCGCACAGCGATCCGGACAATATGCGTATTGAACATCGCATTTCCGGCGCCGATGCAAACCCGTATCTGGTGACGGCTGCCGTGCTGGCCGGTATTTTGTACGGCATGGAAAACAAGTTTGACCCGGGCCCTGCTATCGTCGGCAATGCATACGAACAAACCGAACAACGCACATTATTCTGGCGCGATACCATCAGCGACTTCATGGCCAGCGATTTTGTCACCAACAATTTCGGCGAGAAATTCCGCCATATTTTCGGCCAGCAAAAACTGAAGGAAATGCGTAGCTTCTACACGCAAGTTACTACGCTTGAATACGAATGGTACTTGCGTTCGGTTTGACCGCAGGATTTTCATGTCGAAGAAACCGGCCCATGTAAACTCCTGGTACGCTGCCAGCGTGCAGGAGTTTCCTGATCAGCCCTCCCTGGAAGGCAATGAGGTCGTTGATGTTTGTATCCTGGGTGCGGGCATTACCGGGCTATCAACGGCCATTGAGTGTGCCGAGGCCGGCCTGAAAGTTATCGTGCTTGAATCCCAACGCATCGGCTGGGGCGCATCGGGCCGCAGTGGTGGCCAGGCCATTTTCGGTTTCGGCTGTGATCAACACAAAATCACTTCGATGATCGGTATCGATGATTCCCGCAAGCTGTTTGATTTCTCGCTGGAAGGTCTGCGGATTATTCATGAACGCTGCAGGAAATATGCGATCGATTGCGATTGGCGTAGCGGGCACGCGCATGTTGCGATCAAGCCTCGGCATATCGCCGAGCTGAAGCACTGGCAATCGGACCTGCAAAAGAATTTTTCCTATGAGACCCAGTGGTGGGAAAAAACACAATTAATGGAACAACTCGCCTCCGCGCGTTATATCGGTGGACTATACGATGATCAAAGCGGCCATCTGCATCCATTGAAATACACGCAGGGTTTGGCTCGGGCTGCCTTGTCGCTTGGCGTGAGGATTTACGAAGACTCCGAAGTTCTGTCTTTGCAGCGTGGCGCCAAAGCAATTTTCAAAACTCGCCATGGCCAGGTGCAATGCGACTTTGCCGTACTGGCAGGCAATGCCTATGTCCATGGCATCGCGCCGGAACTTGACAGCAAAATCATGCCGGTAGGCACTTATATCGTTGCCAGCGAACCGCTTGGCGAAAGCACGGCACGCGCATTGATTAAAAACGATATGGCGGTTGCCGATATCAATTGGGCATTGGATTACTTTCGCTTGAGTGCGGACCACCGCATTTTATTCGGTGGCCGCGCCAGCTATTCGACATTGCCGCCGCCGAATTTGCGCGGCGTGATGACTAGTCGCATGACTCGCGTTTTCCCGCAATTGAAAGATCTGAAATTCGAATATGTGTGGGGCGGTTATGTCGATATCAGCGCAAATCGTGCCCCGCATTGGGGTCGGTTAGGTACGAATATTTATTTCGCGCAAGGTTTTTCAGGGCACGGAATTGCAGCAACGGGATTGGCTGGAAGAATCATCAGCGAAGCCATCCGCGGACAGGCTTCACGTCTGGATGTCTTCGAAAAAATAAAGCACCTGCCCTTTCCCGGTGGCCGTGTATTCCGTACTCCAATGCTGGTGGCTGCGATGGCCTGGTACAAATTACGCGACGCGATGTTTTGACGTAGGTCGGGCCCTGGCCCGACTTGGGCAATATCACAAGTTGTCAAAAGCGTCGGGCCGGGGCCCGACCTACAAAAAAGCCCCGCAACGCGGGGCTTTTCGTAAAACAAGATCAGAACCGACAACTAGTCACCCATTTGCTTTTGCAAATGTTCCCAACGCTCTTGCGCATCCAGTGTGCGTTCGGCGGTAAGACGGGCTTCCAGACGTTCCAGACCGATTTCTTCGCCGGTATCGACGCAGTAACCGTAGGTGCCGTCGTCAACGCGTTTGAGCGTGCTGTCGATTTTATTGATCAGCTTGCGGTAACGATCACGAGTACGCAGTTCCAGTGAATTTTCCGTTTCGCGAGTGGCACGTTCGGCTTCATCGCCAACATCACGCACTTCTTCCTTCAGGTTTTCGATGGTTTGCTTGGACTCTTCAATCAAATCGTTTTTCCATTGCAGCAGACGCTGGCGGAAATATTCGATTTGCGAAGGGCTCATGTACTCTTCTTTATGCGATGGCTTGTAACCGGCAGGCAAATTCACGCGTTCGATGGCAGTAGCCAGCTTCATGCGCTCCTGGCGTGGCTTGGCAGGCTTTACATAACCGGCACGTACGCCAACATCACGTTTTGGTGCAGGTGGAGCAACAGCAACCGGGGCGGCTGGCGCTTTGCCTTTGCCGGACGTTTTAGCAGCAGGAGCGGCTTTTTCAATTTGTTTGGCAGCAGGAATAATAACTTCAACCTTTTTAACTTCAGCTTTTTTGGCCGGCGCTGGTGTTGGCTTGACAGCCGGTTTTGCAACCGGTTTGGCAACGACTTTAGCGGCCGGTGCGGGCGCGGATTTCTTTACTGGAACAGATTTGGCGACTGGTTTTTTGGCAACCGGCTTCGCAGCAGGCTTCGCCACTTTCTTGACTGGCTTGGCAACTACTTTCTTGGCGGGTGCTTTCTTGGGTGCAGGCTTTGCGGCTTTCTTAACCGGTTTTGCAACTGGCTTTTTGGCTGGAGCTGCTTTTTTTACCGGCTTTTTGGCAACCGGCTTGGCAGCAGGCTTTTTGGCGGGTTTTGCAGCGGATTTCGCTTTGACCGGCTTGGCAGCAGGTTTAGCGGCTTTTTTGGGTGCTGGTTTAGCAGCTTTCTTCACAATTTTTTTAGCGGCCACGGGGGCAATTCCTCTCATTCCTTGAGCCATAAAAGGCGGCGTGTTATAGCCTAGTCCTCAGTTCACATCAACCTTAAACTACGCCAGATGATTTTACAGTTACCAAAAAACTTTATTCTGTTTCTACTTCGTGGCTATAAGCTGTTGATTAGTCCACTATTAGGCCAGCGCTGCAGGTTCTATCCTAGCTGTTCTAGCTATACCATGGAAGCGGTCCAAAAGTTCGGCGCATGGCGTGGATGTTACCTTGGTGCGCGAAGGATTTTGCGCTGTCATCCATTTAACCCCGGCGGGCATGACCCAGTACCCGAACATTTCAATTGTAGGCACAAACATGACTAATTTATTGATCCAGAACGCACGCATGGTGAACGAAGGTCGCGAGTTCACCGGCGACTTGCGCATTCGTGATCAGCGCATTGCAGCCATCGCTCCGCATTTGTTCACACGTGCCGACGAGAAAGTACTCGACATCAAAGGGCGCTGGTTGTTCCCGGGCGTCATTGACGCACAGGTGCATTTTCGCGAGCCCGGCATGGAGTACAAGGGCGATTTGAGCACCGAGCCCGCAGCAGCCGTTGCTGGCGGTGTGACGAGCTATCTCGAGATGCCCAACACCAAGCCGCCGGTTCTGGACAACGATGCGCTGGAGGACAAATATCACCGCGCAAATGGCCGATCACGCGCAAATTTCGGGTTTTATTTCGGCACCAGCAACGACAACCTTGAAAACATCAAGCGCATCGATCCGAAAACCACGCCGGGCCTGAAAATCTTCATGGGCGCATCGACCGGCAATATGCTGGTGGATGATCCGGAAATTCTCGGCGCGATTTTCGCACACACGCCGGTACCCATCATTACGCATTGCGAAGACACCCCGATGATCGATATCGAAATGGCAAAGGCGCGCGCCATTTACGGCGACAATATTCCGGTCGATTTGCATGGTGAAATTCGCTCGCGCGAGGCCTGCATCAAATCGACGCGGCTTGCGATTTCATTGGCAAGGAAATACAACACTCCGCTTCATGTATTGCACATCAGTACCGCCGAAGAACTGGAATTGTTTGCACCCGGGCCGGTGCTGGGTAAACAGATTACTGCGGAAACCTGCGTGCATTTCCTGCACTTTGCACGTAATGATTATTTCCGTCTGGGCAACTTCATCAAATGCAACCCCGCCATCAAGGAAGCCAGTGATCGTGCCGCATTGCTTCGTGCCATTGCCGAAGACAGAATCGATGTGCTCGCCACGGACCATGCGCCACATACCTTGGCCGAAAAACAGCAAGCTTATGACAAAGCTCCATCAGGCTTGCCACTTGTACAGGACTTCCTTGTCTGCGCCTTGCAGAAAGTTCGCGATGGTCATTTCAGCCTGCCGCATTTAATACAGAAAATTTGCCACAACCCTGCCCTGCGTTTCGGTATTCAGGAACGCGGCTTTCTTCGCGAAGGCTTTTACGCCGACCTGGTTATCGTGGAACCGAATGGCGGCACCGATGTAACGCGTGAAAAAGTCCTCAGCAAATGTGGCTGGTCGCCATTCGAAGGCGAACACTTCAATGCAAAAATTTCCGCTACTTTCGTCAACGGTGAACTGGCTTATGACGGAGCAAGATTGGTAGGAGCGCCGCAAGGACAACGCTTAAGGTTTTCCCGATGAAAAAACTGTTTGTGCTCGCCGCAATAATCGCGCTGGCATCATGTGCTACCCAAACACCGGTAGCCGTCAAAAAACCTGCAATGGCTGCATCCATTGATTTACCGGCCAGTGCAGTCCAGGGCGGCCTGGTGCTGGGTCGCGTGCCGGTTGGCAGCAAAGTGGAACTGGTTGATGAAACCGCATCGACCGAATTGAAAGTGGCGACCAACGGTCGAATTGTTTTTGGCATCGGCCGCGATGAAACACTTGCGAAAACACTCAATATCACTTTGAGCAATGGTGAAATCATTCACAGGCAATTGGCGATTGAAACACGCCAGTTCAATATCGAAAATATCAACGGCGTGCCGCAGGAAACCGTCACGCCCAATCCGGAGAGCGCTGCGCGCATCGAAGCAGAACAGGCGGAAGTGACGACCGCACGCTTGCGCAATGACGACCGTCTTGATTTCGATACGCAATTTATCTGGCCGGTCGAAGGACGCGTCAGTGGTGTTTATGGCAGCCAACGCATTTACAACGGCACGCCAAAATCCTGGCACTCGGGTCTTGATGTCGCTGCCGTGCAAGGCACGCCGGTTAAAGCACCGGCGGGCGGCATCATTATTTTTGCCAATCCGGATTTATTCCTGACCGGCGGAACTATCTTGATAGATCACGGCATGGGCATCAGCTCGAATTTTCTGCATCTATCGCGGCTTGATGTCAAAGTCGGCGACCGTGTTGAACAGGGCCAGGTGATAGGCCTTGTCGGTGCCACCGGACGTGCCACCGGCCCGCATATGCATTGGGGCATGAACTGGTTGAAGGTCAGGATTGATCCGCAATTGTTAGTGCCTGCACAACCCTGATTTCGCGTTATCGCCAGCCAGCATGTTCCTAATTTGCTGGCTGATTCAACAATTTCAATACCATCAAAATTACGCCACCGGCGCCCAGCAATAACACCGCCCACAACAGCATGTTTTTCCAATCCGTTGGTGCCTTGCTGACGGCTTCCATATCGTTGATGACTTTCACGGCTTTGCCCAAAGTCACTTCGTTCGGCTTCCAGTCACGCCCCTGATTTTGTTTTACCTGGGTGATCAAAATATCGAGTGGATATTGGTCACGCTGTGCTTTCATGCTGCCGGCAACGATGTAATAAGGCGCTACGCCATGGGTCAGCAAAAGAAATTGTTCCGGACGGTAGGAGAACTTCAATATGGGGGTATCACCGATATCGGTATTGGACTCGATTCGCCAATAGCGCATGCGGCCCGATTGCAGATTGCTGGCTTCATTATCCAGCGAAACTCCTGCGGCGCGTAAACGGAACACCGTCAAACTGCTTTGCGGCTGCCAATAATCGGCCTCGTTTTGTCTGGTTGAAATGGAAAACTGCGCAATGGAATTGGTGTTCTTCAATTCAATATTCAGTTGCTCCGGCGATATGCGGGCCGGCAGTTGATAAATAAAACCGCGACCATCTTTTTTGAGGAAACTTGCCTGCAACCACTGCAATGGCGGTGACCTCACAATGCCATACGGCCTTTGCTTAATCTTGAAACCACTGATAACCAGACCTTGCGGCGCATCCAGACTTTGTACGCGCAAATATTTTGCCGTATTACCCGGCAATTCCACCATCAAACGCTGAAGGCGTTGACCGTCTTGTTGTAGCGACACTATCGAGGCGGTATTCAATGGTTGCCATTGCTGTAAATCTTCACTGGCCAGCACGACAAGTTGAGCGTTGAAATCACCGGCCTGTGGTGATAATTCGACTTGCAATGCTTCAATGGATTGCTTGTCGTTCTGCACGTCGATAATCCAGTCATGCGATTGGCTTGCCGGCGTTTGATTGGCAAAATCCGCATCGAAACTGACATCGCCTTCCGCACTGCGCTGAATATGCAGTTTCAGCAAATCGGGATTTTCACTGGCCTCTTTCGGCAGGGAAAAGGTTTTTGCCTGCACCCAGGTAGCGGGCAATGGACCGTAGGAAGTTGGCATCGGACCAAACGGTAAAGCTTCTCCGGCGGCATTGAATGCGGCTAAATCGGACAGGTCGTTTTTTTGAATGATGCGATAAATATCTTCATTCAGATTGATCGCGTAAGCGCCTTCCGCTTGTGCGTTCACCGGCCATTGCTGTGCGTAGTCGCCAGGTGCGGAAGCTGCAGCGGTCGTGCTGACTATCAAACCGAGCATCAGGTATCGAAGTTTCATGCGGCATCCTTTTCTTTGGGCGGCTGTGGTGCGAAATAACCCACCACGACCAGCAACATGCCAACAGCCAGGCAAGACACGATGCCGGGAATATTGGCCATGTAAGTACGATCTACCAGGATTAATTTACCCAGCACCACCAGCATCAACAAACCACCGCCCATCCATTGTTTACGGTCGCCACGGCGCGATCCAAGAATCAAACCGCTAACCCCCAGCAAACTCCAGACGATGGTCAGGCTGGCCTGCGTGACGCCGGAATTGAGGATCATGGCATTCCAGGGTTGGTTGTAAATGTGGTGTACACCACGCAGTGTCGCCATGGTGATGAACACAAAACCAACGTAAGGCCAAATCTTCAATATGTTTTGCAAATCGGGTTTTTCATGGCGGATATAACCGGCAAATAATGCGGCGGCTGCCAACAAACTCAATTCCAGCGGATTGAGGATCGGAATGTATGTCAGAGGCACGGCACTGCCTTCAAGAAACAGGCCAATAATCCATGCACAGCCAAGCAAGGCGAACGCAGGTGTAAACCAGGCAGCATCGTAACTATCGAAGCGTTCCTGCAGCGGCCAGGCGAATGCATTCCTCATTCGCCACAGGCCCAATGTCATCAAGCCAACCGGCAGGCAGATTGCCGGTGCGTACCAGCCTTGTGCCAAATTCCACATCGTGTCTACTTCATAATGCCATTGCAGGCTCAATGCCAATGCGGCGGACCAAAGCGCAACGATGTGCATGAAACCACCTGCACGCGATTTTGCCGAGTCTTCATCATTGGCCTCCAACCACAAGGCAAAAACGGTAGCAAACAGGAACCCTGCCCAATAACCCCATGCCGGCATCATCAGCGGGGCCCCGAATTTATCGTTGGCCCAGACGATCAGCACGGGCGCAAAAAGCAGGCTGAAGGCAGCAAGCTTTTTCATCGCGGACCAATGCAGTCTATTTTGCAACAATGTTGCCGCGAAAATGGTGATGGACAAATACACCATGGCGTATTGCCAGATTCCCATGTCGCGATCGGCGATATTGAAATCACTCAACATGGCGCCGAACCACCAGCCCGCTGCCCACAGGAACAGCAAAATCGGCATGGCTTTGCCATTGCTCAGGCGCTTGAAGATCAGGCTGAGCATAAAGCCGGAAATGGCGATGATGAATGCACCCAGGTAATGCGAATTCAATACCAGTTGCTGGAATTCGCTGGAATCATACGGCTGGTTCCAAAGCGAGATCATGTACGAACCGGCCGCAAGTAATTGCAGCAGCACGCCGGTGATAATCGGCAATGTGCGTTTTTGACGCAGGCCAATCCAGGCAACGCCAACGCCCTCCAGAGCCCAGACGGTAGCTGTCGTGGCAGCCGAGAATGCCAACGGCACGGCCAGTGTGGCAAAGCCCAATGCAAGCGCGCCGTAGGCTTCTGCAAGCAGACGTTCGTTTTTGCGACGATGCATGTAGTAAACCAGGCCGCCGTAGATAATCGAAATAATCAGTGCGCTGAATGCAAGGCCGATGCGATTGTCTTCTAGCAGTTTTGCCTGCAACGGGAAGGCCAGCAAAGGGGTGCCAAACACCAGTGTCCCATCCACCCAGGGCTTGCGATATTCGGTTTGCCTGATGACGTAAAGCAACCCGATGAGTGTGTAAAACAGGAAGAACAAAATCAGGAAAGGTTCGACCGTGTTGAATAATTCTGGCCTGTAGAATTTTGCTCCCCAGACTGTGCCAACGCCAAAAGTGAAGACAAAACCCAGCAGGTTCAACACGCGCCAGGATTTTTTCCAGGCGATGGCAAAAACCGCTGCATTCAATATCGCGTAATAGCTGAACAAGGCAATGTGATTGCCACTGCCGGTAGAAATCAGTACTGGTGCCAGATAACCACCGAGGAAACCAAGGACGGCAATCCACATCGAATCTTGCAATATCGCAAGCAAGGCAGCGCCTGCCACCAGGGTTACGATCAAGCCAAAACTCAGCTCTGCGGGCAGCAGATTGAAATATTTATAGGCCGCGAAAATCGTCAACATCAAGGTACCGATTGCGCCGCCCTGCAAACTCAATCCGAAGGCCGGATTGCTGTCGCGTTCGCGCCAGCCAAATGCCAACGCAGCAAGTGATGCCGCCGCAATGACAATGAAACGATATGCAATCGGGAAGGTGAAATATTCCTGTACATAGGCATAGCGCAGCAAGGCAGCAACGCCGAAAAACAAAACCACGATGCCCACTTTGACTGGCACATTGCCTTCGGTAAACCAGCGCTTCACTTTGTCGCCGAAGCGTTCGTCCCAGGTGGCTTCACGCATACGGATGGTGACATCGGGCGATGATGGGCGCGGTGTTTGAGGTGGTGGTGGCGGAAATGGCGGCGGCGCCGTTTTTGTGGCTACCGGTGTTGGTTCAGCGCTTGTGAAAACCGCACGATTCCCGGGACTGGCACGTTCGGCCATGACAGGTGGCGGCGCTGACGGCATGACTTGCTCGGCTACAACTGGAGGTGCTGGGGATGCCGTTTTTAGAGGTTCTTGCTGCACATCAGCTTGCGTTTGAACTGCCGTGGACATCGGCGGCTCGGCAGGTTTGACTGGCGGAGATGGAGGCGGCGGTGGCGCTGCACTCGCCGGCCTGGCTTGAAGTTTTTCATTTAATTGATCGCGTTCGGCTGCCATTTTCCGGAAGGCGTCGCGGGCTTGCATGAGCTCTGCTTCAAAACTGTTCAGACGTTTTTTCAGCTGACTCATCGAAGCGAGCAACCAGCCAATGAAGAAGCCTGCTGCACCGCCCAACGCCCAACGCTCGCCTGACAAAGCCATCCCGATACAAAACGCGATAAAGCCAATTAACCAGTTCATTGAAAGCCCACTCGTTTGAGACAGGCCGAGTCTAGCGGTTTGTGAAGACTTTATGAATGCAAAAGGCCGGTTGTGAACCGGCCTTCGTTGAAGTATCAGCAAATGCTACTCAAAGTCAGTGGCTAGTAGCCCCCGGGTACGCCTTTGCTGGCCACTGCCACCGCATTATGGGGATGCAGGCTTTCGAAATGGGAAGCCTGCACCCAAAAGTCCTGAATACGATTGTCTGAATTCAGTGCCGATTGCAGGCGGCGGGCAGCATCTTCGCAGAACATCAGGTTTTGCCCGTTGAGCAAAGCAAAAGCCTGTTCGTCTTCTCGTTTTACTGCCGCTTGCACGGGAGTTTTAAGTGCGCTTTCGATGGTGTCGATTAATTCAACCAGGGGGAACTGCACGAAATCCGGTGACAACTTTATTTTGACTTCGGCAACACTACGCTGGCTATGCGGCGTTGCCACGATGCCCTGCTCGCTACCAAGCCAGGCCAGAACCTGGCCATAGTCCAGATTTTTTCCGGGTGCAAAATCTTTGCCGAACTGCTCCTGAATCAGCTGGCGCGCCAGGGCTGCCGAGCACGGGCAGGTGCTGGAATAAGCGGCATCCAGACTCAATTCAAGGGAAAACTGTTGTTTGTCCATGACGCCGGTGATGCGAACAGGGTAGGATTTCCAGCCGCTGTTATCGGTAACCAAAGCCGGACGACGCACCATGTAGTCAAAGCGAATAGAGAGTTTCGCCTTGTCGGACAAATCGGCATGCGAATCGAGAAAATCTTTCAGGATATGGCGAATGCTTTGCGGCGTAATCGCTTCGGCCGACAAGTGGCGATCCACATGCAGATACAAACGTGACATATGAATGCCGCGTACATCGGGGCGTTTCAAATTCACGAAGGCATTGACGCGAGCACCACTGGTAACAACGCGGCCATTGGCATCGGAAACCGAGACCGGCATTTCAATATCACCCATGCCGACCCATTCAAGCGTGCCTGCAATCGCCGGCTTCACTTCATTGGCGACATCGGGCATGACGCGCGCTAAATTTTCTTGTGACGTGGGAGCCATAACAATTCCAAACTTGGGGTTCGATGTAGCTTAAGTGGGGACGAGTGCAGCTTTCGTCAAGATAATGATATTTTATCGCGGCTGCGTGACAGCCGCACGCCATGCCCGCCATAAATGTTTCGGGGCAGAGGCTTTAACAAAGCCTTTTCCTGCCGCCAGGATGCCTAATTGGGCATGATCGAAGCGGGTTCTGGCCCTGCGGAATATCGATCCTGCAACTTTGTGTTCCAGATGCAACCGCAATTCCTGCGCCCAATCCTGCAATAAACCTGTGTGGCCAATACTCGACAATTGCGCGGCATTGACCGAATGACGCGCCATCAGATGCATCGGAATTCGGGCCTGATCTTCTGCCGCCAGGCCAAGGGGCAGGCGTTGCAGTAAACAATGGATGGCAAATAATTCTTCCGGGCTTGAAGATTTCGCGTCAAATACTTTGTCTTCGATTTCGATAATAGCGCTTGAAAAAGGCAATAAGCCTGCAATTGCCTGCCCGGTATTGCTTGCACGATTGGAGCCGGTTTCAAGAACACTGAACAAGCTTGAGGAAAGCGCTACCCAGTTGGCTGGGACCACTGTTAATACTTGCATGATCGGATGTCTAGGATGTCCGTTGGCCGATCGCTGAAACTCCTCTGCCCACCACGCTGTTTTAATCTGGGTGACGTTGGCATCACTCAACTCAAACAGCGTGTGCTTGAGTTCATGCAGCAATGCTCCCCAGGCCTGAAAACGTTTTTTTTCAGATGCCGAAGCAAATATTTCGGCAAACTGCATTTCCGGTTCGCGTGCATACCATTTCGAAACAAAATGCTGCAGGCCTTCCTGTTGCGAATCGCTCATACCAGCAGCACATCCGATGCCAATAAATCCAAAGGGGTTTCAGCCATGACGTCGGCTTTCCATTCCTTCGGGTCATCATGTTCTTCTCGATACCCCCATAAAGCCGCAATCGATTTCATGCCGGCATGCTTTGCCGCCAACACATCGCGCTCGTCATCACCGACATAGACACAATCACTGGCTTGCACGGCGAGCAATTGGCAGGCATGGAACAATTGGTCGGGGTCCGGTTTTTTACGCGGCAGAGTATCGCCGCCAATCAACACTGCCGTGCGATGGGTCCAGCCCATGCTTTGAACGACTTCCTTTGCAAGGTAATAAGGCTTATTGGTGACAATTCCCCAGCGTGCACCGCTTTTTTCAATCGAACCAAGTACGGTTTCGATATCGGCAAATGGCGTGCTGTATTGCGCCACGGCTTTTTGATAGCAATCGAGAAATGGCTGCAGATGTTCCAGTCTTTGTTCTTCGTCCAACTCGGGAAATGCCACTGCCAGCATGGCGCGCGCGCCTTTGGAGACCACCGGGCGAATTTCCGCCAGGCTCAACACTGGTTTTCCGGCCTGCTGCACAATGACATTCAAGGCATTGAGCAAATCTACCGCGCTATCAACAAGGGTTCCATCCAGATCAAACAAAATCACCGCCGCCATTTGATCTGCACTCATGATTTTTCCGCAGTCAGCAAATAATTGATATCGGTACGATCATTCACCCAGGCTTTTCCGTTCAACGGGTTATACGCAAGTCCGCTGATGTCGACGACATTGAAACCTTCGGCACGGCACCAGCCTGCCAGCTCCGATGGCCTGATGAATTTTTGATATTCATGCGTGCCTTTCGGCAACAAACTCGCCAGATATTCTGCACCGACAATGGCAATGGCAAATGCAGCGGGGGTGCGATTCAAGGTCGAGACAAATAATTTTCCGCCCGGCCTGAGAAGTTTTTCACAGGCACGCAGAATCGATGATGGATCCGGCACATGCTCCAGCATTTCCATGCAGGTGATGGCATCAAACCGGCCCGGCATTTCTTCAGCCAGTGACTCGACCGATTGCAGGCGATAATCGACCTTCACATTGGATTCGTACAAATGCAGTTTCGCGATTTCGATTAATTCTTCAGCCAGATCCAGCGCAACCACATCTGCGCCTTCGCGCGCCAGCGCTTCGCTCAGCAAACCACCGCCGCAGCCAACATCCAGAATTTTTTTACCGCGCAACGGGAGTTGTTTCGAAACATAAGACAGACGTGCCGGATTCAATTGATGCAGGGCTTTCTGCGGGCCATTTTCGTCCCACCAGCGATTGGCCAACGCCCCAAATTTATCTACTTCGGCACGGCTCACGTTTTCGTTTGTCATCTCAACCCTTTTGAATTGAAGAAATTCTCTGGTACCAATGTTTGGCTTTTTGTTTCAACGCCACACTGTCCATCGAAAGCAGCTGACCCTGTTCCAGTTTCGCGACACCAGCAATCCAGACATCACTGACTTGCTGGCGCCCGCAGGAATACACGAGCTGCGAAATAACGTTGTACATCGGCTGCGTTTCAATCGCCCCCATGTCCACGCAAATCAGGTCAGCCTGCTTGCCGATTTCAATGGACCCAATCGAATCACTCATGCCGATGGCTTTGGCTCCGCCGAAAGTGGCTATATGCAAGGCCGATGCAGCATTCAATGCCCTCGCATCCGATGCCACTGCCTTGGCCAGCAAGGCTGCCGTTCGCATCTCGTCGAACATATCCAGATCATTATTGCTGGCACAGCCATCGGTACCCAAAGCCAGATTCACACCGGCCTGGCGAAGTTTTTCCACCGGCGAAAAACCCGACGCCAATTTCATATTCGACTGCGGGCAATGCACGACCGAAACACCTCTCTCAAAACAAAGCGTGATTTCGGCATCGGTCAATTGCGTCATATGCACGGCGATCATGCGATCGTTCCACAAGCCAAGCTGATCCAGCCTGGCGATGGGTCGAACGCCATGAAGCTTGATGGATTCTTCCACTTCATGCGCCGTTTCGTGCACATGGCAGTGGACGGGAATATCGAGCTGGTCGGAAAGTACGCGAATGCGATCGAAATTATCATTGCAGACCGTGTATGGCGCGTGCGGTGCAAATGCAGTCCTGATTAAACTATCGCGACGATAATTGTCATGCACTTCGCAGGCTTTATCGAAATACTCGGCGTGCGATTTCGCCCAGGCCGAAGGAAAATCGATAATCGGCAAGCCCACCAGGGCACGGAAGCCATGTTTGTTGTAGGTAGCCGCCTGTGCATCGGGGAAAAAATAATTGTCATTGGTACAGGTGGTGCCACCACGAAGCATTTCGGCAATCGCCAGTTCCACGCCATCGGTGACATATTCCGGCCCCATGATGGCTCCTTCAATCGGCCAGATATGTTCTTGCAGCCAGGGCATGAGTGGCAAATCGTCGGCGACGCCGCGCATCAGTGTCATCGGATTGTGTGTATGCGCATTGACGAAACCCGGCAGCATCACCGCATCGGGACGCGATACGGTCCTTTTCGCCGCGTATTTTTTTACCGATTCCGATATCGGCAATAAATCGGCAATCCTGTCGCCAGAAACGACAACGGCGTAGTTTTCAAGCACTACGCCGTGAGGTTGTACGGGCACCACCCAGCCTGCTTCGATTATCAAGTCACAGGCAACAAGCGATTCCGTCATGTTTTTATTCCATATATCCGAAGCGATTATTTTACTCGCGAAACATATTCACCAGTGCGCGTATCGACTTTGATTTTTTCATCTTGCGCCACGAACAATGGAACACGAACGACCGCACCGGTTTCCAATCTTGCAGGCTTGCCGCCACCGCCGGAAGTATCACCGCGCACGCCCGGGTCGGTTTCGACAATTTGCAGTTCAACGAAGTTTGGCGGCTGAACGGCAATCGGCAGGCCATTCCACAAAGTCACTACGCAGGCTTCTTCACCCTTGATCCATTTGGCGGCATCACCCACGCCTGCCGCATCGGCCTGCACTTGTTCGAAGCTTTCCTGCTGCATGAAATGCCAATACTCGCCGTCGCTGTACAAATACTGCATATCGGTATCCATCACGTCGGCAGCTTCCAGATCATCGGTCGCTTTCATGGTCATTTCGACGATGCGGCCGGATTTGATGAAGCGGTACTTCATGCGCGTGAAAGCTTGGCCCTTGCCTGGCTTAACGTATTCGGTGTCGATAATGACGCACGGCTCGTTATTCACAATAATTTTCATGCCGTTTTTGACATCATTCATGCCGTAAGTGGCCATGTGTACTACTCCTGAAAAAGCAAAGGCCGCGGTCGGCGGCATTGTTTGATAAAATCGAGAGTCTTTCGACCCAGTCAGCCTTCTATGATAACCGCTAACAGCCATTCTGCGCAGCCGAAGTTATGGCAGATGCTATGGCGCGAGGCGGTTCGCGACCCTCGCGAACTCCTGAAAATGCTGGATTTAACGCATCTGGCCGCACAAATATCGGACGAGGCCGCCGCCCAGTTCCCGGTGCGGGTGCCGACAGGCTTTATCGCGAAAATGCGCCGTGGCGATGCCAACGACCCGCTTTTGCGCCAAGTGCTACCGGTCCTGGAGGAAGACCAAATCGCGGAAGGCTTTAGTTTCGATGCCGTCGGTGATGCTGCCGCGAAAGGCGGTACCGGGGTCATTCACAAATATCAGGGGCGCGCCCTGCTGATCACGACGGGAAGCTGTGCCATCCACTGCCGCTACTGTTTTCGCCGGCATTTTCCTTACGCGGAAGAAACGGCCGCAAGCCAGCGTTGGTCCGAAGCCATCGACTATTTGAAATCCGATACCAGCATTACCGAGCTTATATTGTCCGGTGGCGACCCGTTTTCGCTTTCGACCGGCAAGCTCAAGGAATTGACCGATACCCTGGTCAACCTGCCGCATCTTAAAAGACTTCGCATCCACACCCGGTTGCCCGTGGTGTTACCCGAACGTATTGATTCGGAACTGCTGTCCTGGCTGGACAATTTGCGCTGGCCTGTCGCCATTGTCATCCACGCCAACCATGCCAATGAATTGGGGCAGGATGTTGCCGATGCGATTTATCGACTGAATCAGCACGGCGCAACACTGTTAAACCAAGCCGTGTTATTGAAAGGCGTCAACGATAATCTTGTCGATCAAACCCGCTTGTCCGAGCGCCTGTTTGATATTGGCGTACTGCCCTACTACCTGCATCAACTCGACAAAGTACAGGGTGCGGCACACTTCCAAATCGAAGATGAGCAGGCACGCGATATACACCAAAGCATGATGCACACCTTGCCCGGCTACTTGGTGCCGAAACTGGTACGGGAAATTGCCGGCGAAGCCAGTAAAACGCCGCTGTGATGGCCATCTTCAGGTTAATTCTGGTATCTTTATGACCCCGTGTGTGAGCCTTTGACAGGTTAAGGAGTCTTTGGATGGCAAAGCAGGACGCCGTCATCCGGTTGTTGCTGGTGGAAGATCAACTTGAAGATGCCGAGCATCTGATCAGTATGCTGCGTAATGGCGGCATGGCTATCCGTCCACAACGACCCGAGTCCGAAGAAAATTTACAAGCCCTGCTCGGGAGCCAAAGCGTTGATTTGGTCTTGGCAGCGTTTGATGCCAAATACATTGGTTTCGAAAAAGTCATCGCTGCCGTCACGGCTACCGGTAAAGACACACCGGTATTGGCCTCCACCAAAACTCTTGACGAAAACAGCGTGCTGGCTGCCATAGCCGCCGGCGCACGCGACATTGCATTACGCACGAAACCCGAGCACGTGCAGTTCGTGGTCCGGAATGAATTCCAGGCCCTATTGAGTCGCCGTAGCTTGCGTCACCTTGAAGCGGCATTGCGCGAAACCGAACGTCGCTGCGACACCCTTATTTCATCTTCACGCGATCCGATTGCCTACATCCATGAAGGCATGCATATCCGCGCCAATGAAGCCTACCTGGAAATGTTCGGCTTCGAGGAATTTGAAGACATTGAAGGCTTGTCGGTACTCGATTTGATCGATTCCAAGCATGCCGACCAATTCAAGCAGGTCCTGAAAAACATCAGCAAGGGTGAAGCACCCCCTAAAAATCTGGAATGTGGCGCCGTTCGCAGCGATGGCAGTGAATTTGATGCCGTCATGGAATTCTCGCCGGCGACTTACGAAGGCGAATCCTGCCTGCAAATCGTATTCCGCCAGCAAACCATCGACGCCGACATGGCCAAAGAGCTGGACAACCTGCGTCAGCGCGACCCGACAACCAATTTATACAACCGCCAGTTCTTCATTACCGAAACCGAAGGCGTTGTTGCGGCAGCCGTTTCAGGCAAGGCAAATCAATCCCTGCTGTTGATCGAACCGGATAATTACGAAAACAGGATTGAAGAAGTCGGCCTGGCTTTGACAGATGAAGTATTGCGTCAAATGGCCGAGCGTCTGCAGTCACTGATGGATGAGAACACCGTTCTGGCGCGCTTTGCCGATCATACCTTCGCCGTTCTGTGCCGACAGCATGACCACAAGCAGACACTGGATCTTGCAGAAAAAATCCGTGCCGCTTTTGATGGCCATTTGCTCGATATCGACAAGCACTCCCTGGTACTCACCGTCAGTATCGGCGGCGTGCAAATTGGCGAAAAAATTGCCAGCGTGCCGCAGGTATTGGGCAAGTCGAATCAATGTCTGCAATCTGCCGAAGGTCTGGGCGGCAATCGTTTCGATATTTTCGATCCGGCTGCACGCGACCGTGCCGAAGAAGAATTAATCCAGGCCTGGGTTGCCCGCATTAAAGAGGCACTCAACGAAGACCAATTCGTCCTGAATTACCAGCCGATGATCAGCCTGGTTGGCGCCGAAGGCGAAACCTACGAAGTGTTATTGCGGATGACGGCACCAAGTGGCGAAATTGTATCGCCGGAAAACTTCATCCCGATTGCCGAAGAACATGGCTTGCTGGCCGACATCGACCGCTGGGTGATTGGCCGGACCATCAGTCTGCTGGCCGAACGCAAGAAATCCGGGCACGACACCACCCTTTTTGTCAAAGTAACTCCGGCTTCCCTGGTTGAAGGTGATCTGCACAACTTCATTTCCGCCCAGCTGAAAGCCCAAGGCATTACCGGCGACAAGCTCGTGTTGCAAATTCCGGAATCCAAAATCTTCAGTCACCTGAAATCCCTGCAGGCATTTCAAAAAATCATCGGGTCCTTTGGTTGCCGCCTCTGCCTGGAACAATTTGGCACCGGCCTTAATTCCTTCCAGATGCTCAATCATTTTGAACCGGCGATTCTCAAAATTGATCGTAGCTTCATCCTCGACCTTGCCAAAAACACCGACAACCAGAGAAAGGTCAAAGACATCGTCGAGCAGGCGCGTAAACTCAATAAGCAATGTATCGCCGAATTCGTTTCTGACGCCGGCAGCATGTCGTTCCTGTTCTCGACCGGCATTGATTATGTGCAAGGCAACTTCCTCGCACCACCAATGACAACGATGACTTACGAATTCTAGGTTTCTGTTTTTTGAATAACAAAAAAACCGCCTTTTGGCGGTTTTTTTGCTTGGATGGATTGCATCCTAAATCGAAGAAGTGTTTTTCAAGGCGGCAATGCGATCAGCCAGCGGCGGATGACTCATAAACAAGCCCTGCACGCCCTTTGCAATGTTTCCCGAAATACCAAAGGCGGCAATTTGGGTCGGCAGGCTACTTTGGGTTTGATTGCTTGCCAGACGCTCCAATGCAGCAATCATTTTTTGCTTGCCAGCCAGGTTTGCACCGCCTGCATCGGCGCGGAACTCGCGCCAGCGGCTGAAATACATCACGATGACAGAAGCCAGAATGCCGAACACGATTTCGAGAACGGAAACGACGACAAAATAACCGATGCCGCGACCCTCGCGATTACCCAAAACGGCCTTGTCGATGATGTTGCCGACAATGCGGGCAAAGAACATCACGAACGTGTTTACCACGCCTTGAATAAGCGTAAGCGTCACCATGTCGCCATTGGCGACATGGCTGATTTCATGTCCGAGCACCGCCTCGGCTTCGTCGCGTGTCATGCTGCGCAACAAGCCGCTCGATACCGCCACCAAAGAACTGTTTCGCGACATTCCGGTAGCAAAAGCGTTGATTTCCGGTGCTTCGTAAATACCGACCTCCGGCATCTTGATGCCCGCTTTGTCGGCTTGTCTGCCGACAGTAGTCAGCAGCCATTGTTCGACTTCATTCCTTGGTTGCGTGATGACCGTCATTCCGGTCGTACGTTTCGCCATCCATTTTGATATTGCCAAAGAAATAAACGATCCGGCAAACCCGAATACGGCACACATCACCAACAAGCCGCCCAGATTGGTTCCGTATTGGGCTGCCCGCATATCCAGACCAAAAGCCTTGAATATGAGCGTCACCAAAAGCATGATGGCAAAGTTGGTTGCCAGAAATAACGCGACACGACTAAACATTCAGTTACTCCGTAAATGATATTTACTAACGGGATTAGTGTAGCCGATAGCCGAAATTTCAAGTCGATAACACAACACAATTCAGCCAAAAACAGCCATGAACACCATAAATACCTATCGGGGCCGCTTCGCGCCCTCGCCGTCCGGCCCATTGCATCCGGGCTCCCTGTGCGCTGCCATGGGTAGCTGGCTAATGGCCAGACAGGCAGGCGGCCAGTGGCTGATTCGCATAGAAGATATCGACCCGCTGCGCGAGATTCCCGGGATGGCGAAAAATCACATCGAAACACTGAAAGCTTTCGGTATGGAATCGGACGAAACTGTCTTGTGGCAAAGTAGGCGCAGTGATCGTTATCAGGAAGTATTAAATAATCTGCTGGACACAGGTCTTGCCTTTGAATGCTTCTGCTCACGCAAGGATCTATTGGATCACAACGGTGTGCATCGTTTCTGCATCGGAAAAAATGCCGAAAAAAAGCCGGCCATTCGCCTGAAAATTCCGGACATCACCATCGCATTCAACGATCAATTCCAAGGGAATTTCTCGCAGGTACTTGGTACCGATGTTGGCGACATGGTAATCAGGCGCTCGGATGGTTTTTGGGCTTATCAACTCGCCGTCGTCATCGATGATGCCGATCAGGGCATTACGCACATCGTACGCGGACAAGACCTGCTCGACTCGACCCCAAAACAGATTTATTTGCAGCGCGTGCTGCGTGTGGCAACACCTCGATATGCACATCTGCCTTTAGTACTCGATGAGGCCGGACATAAATTATCGAAGTCGCTTTCCTCCCTGCCTATCGATTCCGGCGATCCTGTTCCGGCATTGCGATGGGCCTGGCAGCACCTGGGACAAAACCCGGCAAAATGGCCGCATGGTCAGGACCCCGAACGCGTGATGATGAAGGCGGTATCACAATTTGAAGCCGCCGACATTCCTTCATTTTCACAAATGCTAACCACATAGCAGTTTCGGCCAGTGTGCCCACTTGCATCAAACCCGATAAAGCGCGATGCTCAGAGATTCCTAAGCTAACATACGCATGCGCAGGGCACGAAATGTCAGAGACTCGTATCATTAAAAAATACCCGAATCGCCGTCTCTATGACACCGAGATTTCGAGCTACATCACACTTGAAGATATCAGGCAGCTCATCATTGAAGGCGAAAGCTTCACAGTGCGTGAAGCCAAGACCGGCAAAGACATTACCCGCTCGGTATTGCTGCAAATCATTGCCGAGCATGAAGACATTGGCCAACCGATTTTATCGGCACAATTGCTGACCGAGATCATCCGTTTTTACGGCGATTCCCTGCAAGGCTATATCGGCAGCTATCTGGAGCGCAGCGTCGATATGTTCATCGACCAACAGCAAAGCTTGCGTAGCCAGGTGAGTAATATCGTCGGACAAACCCCGTGGCCCTTGCTAAACCAGATTACCGAACGCAATCTGGAATTATGGAAAACCTTGCAGGAAGGCATTCTCGGGCCCGCAACTCCTGCCCGCAAAGCCAAGCCATCGCGAAAAACCAATAACACCGAAACCACACGCTCATGAATTCACCTATTGCCGTAGTCACCGGCGGCCTTGGCGCCATCGGGCTTGCCACTTGTCGTGCCCTGGCAAAAGCCAACTTCAAAGTCATCGCAGCCGATTTACCCGCAGCACGATCACGCTGGGACGATATCCAGCGGTCAATGGAAAATCTGGATATCCATTTCGAAACCGTCGATGTCAGTGATTTCGGGCAATGCGGCCAATTCGTGCAGCATGTGGAATCCCTGCACGGGCCGATCAGCGTGTTGGTAAACAATGCCGGCATTACCCGCGATGCCGTTTTAAAGAAAATGCAGCCGGCGGACTGGGATTCCGTTATCTCCGTAAATTTAACCAGCGTCTTCAATCTTTGCCGCCAGGTGGTTGATGGCATGTGCGAACGCGGTCACGGCCGCATCGTCAATATCAGTTCGATCATTGGACAAACCGGGCAATTCGGGCAAAGCAATTACGCAGCCGCCAAATCGGGCATGCACGGCTTTACGATGTCGTTGGCACGCGAAGTGGCGCGCAAGGGCGTCACCGTCAACAGCGTCAGCCCCGGCTACATCAAGAGCGCCATGACCGATGCCGTACCACAAGAGTTGCGTGATCAAATCCTCGCAACTGTCCCGGTCGGACGCATCGGCCAGCCCGACGACATCGCACGTGCCGTGGCCTTTTTATGTGCCGCCGATTCCGGCTATATCACCGGCGTGAACCTGCCAGTGAATGGTGGTTTGTTTATCAGTTTCTAGCCGCCTGGGCGTGCGCCCGGACCACAGATTTTAGCCATGGTGAAGCGCGTCGGGCCGGGGCCCGACCTACTTGGCAGCACTGCAATATTTTGCGTAATACTTTTCAGCCTTTGGCAGCAATGACTGCAAGTGTGCAATTCGGTTCGCCGGATCAGGGTGCGTCGAAGCAAATTCGGGCGGGCGTTGTCCGCCATTCAAGGCGGACATGCGTTCCCAAAGTGGTATTGCTTCTCTGGGGTTGTAACAAGCTGCTGCCGCCAGCATGAGGCCGACTTCATCGGCTTGCGTTTCGTGGCTACGGCCGAATGGCAGCACGGCACCATATTGTGTCGTTGCGCCCAAGGCGGACATCACCATTTGCTGTTGCTGCGGATCCATATTGCCGATGGCAACGCCGGCCGCCATTTGTCCCATCTGGACCAGCTTCTGCTGTGCCATGCGCTGCGAGCCATGACGCAGCAATGCGTGGGCGATTTCATGCCCCATGACGACAGCCATGGCATCGTTGTTTTGCGCCACCGGAATCAAGCCGGTATAGACCGCCATTTTTCCTCCAGGCAAACAAAATGCATTGGCTTGCGGCGACTCGAGTACGGCAACACTCCACTTGAATGTTTCTGCCAGTTTTGGCGATGGCAAATTGTTTTCAGCCGCGAGATCAGCCTCGACACTGCCCGCAACTTTGACCAGCCGTCTCGCAATCTCGGTGATGGCGATGGCATTGGGATCGTTATCAGGCAAAGGTTTTTCTTCGGTCAATACCTGCTGGAATGCCTGTAAACCCATTTGTGCTTCTTCATCGGGGGTCGCACCGTAATGCGCTTTCTGGCCGGTAAATGGATCGGGCTCCGAACTACCGAACCACGACCACGCAGCATAGCCGGCGAACAAGATGATTACCCACCAGCGAATACCGCCGCGTCGCTGGGTGGTTCCGGATTGATCACTACCGAATGCATTTTGTTGCATGTCCAGCCCTCTTTCAAAGTTCACGCACAACACGAAAACCGATGCGCGCATTATGTGTTTTCATCGGTGTAGACACTCTCGAAACTACCCTGGCCTCTTCCAGTGAACTGGCCCAGGAAGCACCTCGCGTCACGCCCATTTTGCAGCCCGGGTTCACCCATGCGCTGCTGTCATCGGGTGCACGCTGGTAACTATCATGCCAGCAGTCTTGCACCCATTCTTCTACATTGCCAGTGATATCAAAAGTGCCCCAGCCTTCGCGTGGAAAGCTTCGTACCGGTGCCGCACCCCAATAGAAATCGCGATAGCCTTCAATCGCGTTTCCCCAACTTCTATTTTGGGTGGACTTGTCGCCGGCGCCCGCGAGATTGGCGACGACTTTACCCGGCGTTCCATTACCCCAGGCGTAAATAACGTCTTTGCCGGCCCGTTGCACATATTCAAATTCCGCTTCACTTGGCACCCGATAATGTGCGCCGGTTTTTTCCGACAACCATTTTGCGTAAGCCTGGGCGTCATACAAATTGACATGCACTACCGGCAAATCCTCTTTCGCCACGCGCCCCAAATGGTCATGGCGCCAATCTATGCCATCACGCCTGGTCATGCTGCCGCCTTTTTCATCGAAAATCATCGACCAGCCGCCCGTGCTGGCGCGTGTCTTATAACCGGAGCTTTCGATGAATTGGCGAAACTGGCCAACGCTGATTTCATTTTTGGCAATGGCAAAGCCGCGTTTGAATGTCACCAGATGCTCCGGCTTTTCGGCAGGCTTGGCCGATGGCTGCGATAATGGCGCACCCATTTCAAATTGCCCGTAGGGCATCACCACCATCTCGGGTGCCGGACTACTCATCGTCCAGACATCACTGAAAGATTGCAGTGGCTTGAAGCGGCCGTAATGTTTTACTTCATCCATTCTTTTCGCCAGTGCAATAACGCCGGAATGCGTCGGCAATATTTTTTTAGCCTGCTGGTAATAGGCTTGGGCAGGCTCGATCCTCAGTCCGTCCAGCGCAAGATTGGCCAACACTATCGGCTCTTGAATGTTTTGATCCAGACGGCCTAGCACCTGGCTTGATACCGCCAGGTACTGGGGATTTTTGCCATCGATGCGTTCGGCCTGCTTTAACGATACCAAGGCAGCTGCAAATTTATTTTGTCTTGCCAAAATCAAGGCTGCCCGCTCGCGTTGTCCACGCAATCGGTCAATGGCCATCAAGGCGGGCTCGTAACCCGGGAAAGCTTTCAGTGCTGCTCGATAAGCCTCGACAGCGTAATCGCCTTGTTCGTTCGCACTCGAGGCAAGAATGTTTTTTGCAATTTCCAATGCCATGCCTTTTTGTTGCAGGGTTTCGGCTTTTTTGGCGCGTGACAGTTGTATTTTCAGACCCTCGATTTGCGAATCTGCAACCTGACTGAGTTCGATAACTTCAAGCAAGCGCTGTGCTTCATTCAAATTACCGGCAAGCATTGTCTGCCGCATTATCTGTATCAAGGCATCGACGGTATTTTTCAAACCGGTTTGTGCCTGGCTGTTATTGGCATCAAATTGCGATATCGCCAGATACCATTCAAATGCGGCCGGTTTCTGCCCGGTGGCATCTTCATAACGGGCCGATGCAAAAGCACGTTCTGCCGAACGTAATGCTTCCGGCAAGTTGCCCGCGTTTATCATTGGCAGCACCAGGGTTTTTGGCGCTCGATAATTGGTTTGCTCGGCAGTCTGCGAAGTATTGACTGGCGCACTTTTCGCCACGGGAGCGATTTTTGATGCCGATTGATCCGCCGGCTGACATGCTGCAATAGCAAGGCATAAGGCGGTAACACTCAAGATTGGTGAGAATTTCGGCATGCCGGTTTTCAAAACTCGTCGAATTTAAGGAAGCGCGCGATGCGAAGGTAGGCTAATCTGGCACCACACGCAAACACAGGATACCAATGAAACACTGGATTGACTCGCCCGAGCAGCTGAGCACATATTTTGCCGCCTGGGCCGCACATGAGACAGTTGCACTTGATACTGAATTTGTCCGTGAAAAAACCTATTACCCGCAGCTTGCGCTGGTGCAACTTGCCGTACCGGGCGAAATTTTACTGATCGACCCGTTGATCCCCGGCATGGCAAACGAACTGACGCCCTGGTTATTGAACCCTGGTGTTTGCAAACTCATCCATTCACCCGGCGAAGACCTGCAGGCACTGATGTGCGGCGCCGGTGCCGTGCCGGTGAATTTTTTTGATACGCAACAAGCCGCTGCCTTGTGTGGAATGGGCGGCGGACTGGGCTACCAAAAGCTCGTCGAGATGATCACCGGTACCGCTTTGGAAAAAGGTGAAACGCGTTCCGACTGGTTGAAACGCCCGCTGACCGATTCACAATGCCGCTATGCTGCCGATGACGTGCACTATTTGCACGAGGTGCATGCCGTTTTATCGGAAAAACTGATAGCACTGGATCGTCTGCACTGGCTGCAAGCGGATGCCGAACGTGCCGTGCGAAATGCCAACAACGATGTTGATGATCCATTCCCGCATTTAAGCCTGAGCCGTGCGCAGGGACTCGATCACAGGGCCCAGGCCCTGCTCTGCCGCTTATTGCGCTGGCGCGATGCCAAAGCCCGCAGCAGCGACCGGCCAAAAAGCTGGATTCTCGACAACGAACTGGCCGCTTTTCTGGCGCGCAGCGCACCGGATCAATACAACGCATTTATTGCCATTCTTGATCGCAGCCCGAAAGCACCGCGTAAATTCCGCAGCGATCTCTGGGAAGAAATTACCCGTCCGCTGACTGAAACCGAACTTGCCATTCCGCCGATTAAAAATATCGAAAGCATCGACAAGCAAAAGCTGCGTGCCATGCAGGATATAGTTGCCCGACAGGCATTGGCATTGAATATCCCCGAAACCTTGCTGGCATCGCGGAAACACCTGGAAGTATTGATGGAAGGGCATTGGCCCAATGCACTGGAAGGTTGGCGCCGTGAACAATTGGAACCATTGCTGGCTCCCTTGATTCCGTCCCCGTAGGGTGGGCAACGCCCACCTATTTCGGCCGCTTTAATGTATCGGTGGGCAGTGCCCACCCTACTTTAATCTTCGCAACCTTCGAGGCGAATTTTCTGGCCTGGTTGCAAGCGGTAATTTGGCGCACGCAGTTTATTTACTTTTGCAATTTCAGTCAGATCGCAATTATGTTCTTTCACAATTGCCAGCAAGTTGTCACCTTTGCGAACACGGTAATGTTTTGTTTTTGGTTCCGGCTTTTTCTTGCCGGTTTTTTTGCTATCGCCTCGCTGCGTAGCGGCGGCAATCTTATCCTGCAAACTCTGGTTGTTATTGGTCGCCACATAGGGATTCATGCTGGCGTTGCCATTGATTGCCACCTGCGAATTGTCGGGCATCGGCGGTGAAAACGTTTTATTGGCACGCATCAGTTCGGAAGCCAATGTCGCACGCTCGCCCTGGACGCAATTGGCACGATAAAGCGCCGTCAACTTTTTCGGGCCGCGCAGCACGGTACCGGCAGGAATGAAGGTATCTGCGTCATAACGCGGATTCAGATTACGCAATACGCGAAACCAGCCATCGCGATTATCAACATTGCCAAGACAAATGGTTAATTCATTGATCGAGCTGGCGCGTGCCAGCGAAAACTCATCCGGAGTGGTGTCAATTTTCGGAAAGGTCAGGCCATATTTTTTCGGATGCAGAAACAACCATGCGGCGGCAATCACTTTTGGCACATAGTCGCGCGTTTCGGCAGGCCATTGGTTATAAACTTCCGGCGACCAGAAACTTTTTCCACCCGATTGGCTGAAAATACGCAGCGCACGACCTTCACCGCCATTGTAGGCGGCAACGGTCATTTCAAGATTGCGATTCAATTCCGAAAAACGTTCATTGATATATTGCGCATTGGCGCGGGCGGCGTATTGCGGATCAAAACGGGTATCGAAACCGGTGGCATCGCGGCCAAGTCCGAAACGGGTACCGGTGCCATACATGAATTGCAGCGGACCACTGGCACCCGAGCGCGATATGGAATGCACGCGGCCGCCGGATTCTTTTGCCATGATGCCAAACAGCAAGGCTTCCGGAAGACCGGCTTTTTCATATTCCGGCGACATCAAATAACGCATGTACTGGTAATTTTCCCAGGCGTCCACCAGAAACGAACGTTGTTGCGTAAGCCAATCGCGAATGGCCGCCTGGATTGGCTCATTCATTTCAACCATATGTTCCAGACTGCGGCCATTGTCTAACAGGTCCATCGTTTTTTGCGCTTCCGCCGATTGCGACAATATCGGTGAATCTCCTTCGGCAAGGCCGGGCTCGGTTTGCTGTTGGTCCAGGTCACGGGTTTTCAGCAAGGCTTCGTAGACGGTGATGACCTTTCCGATTTCGCAGCCCCTGGTCTTGAAACACTGCGTCGCGATGTCTTCAATATCTTCCAGGGCCTTGTTCATTTGTGCCATGCCGTTATTGTCGCCATTGGCCAATAAGACCTGTGCTTTGCGATAACGCTCGCTGGCTTGATCCATCTGCGCGTATAACGGCGCCATTTTGTCTGGCTTGGGGGCGGCATGTGCGAACGATATCGGCAACACGAACAACAATGAAAAAACAAGACGCTTAATTGACATGGAAACTCCTCAAAACAATACATGGCAGGGTATCGGCTGGCGGCGATAACTACAAGGTTTAACATTTGCCCCCCAAGGCACTAGAATCAGTGCCTCACAGGAGAGATACATGAACGATATTCTGATTGGCAAAGGCGATGTTCAAGTTCAGCTGCTCGCAAAATACGGCAACCGACACGGACTCATCGCTGGTGCAACCGGCACCGGAAAATCGGTCTCCCTGATGGTATTAGCTGAGGGCTTTTCAAGGCTCGGAGTTCCCGTCTTCATGGCCGATGTGAAAGGCGACGTCAGTGGGCTTTCGGTAGCAGGCTCAACAAACGAAAAAATAACTTCGCGCGTTCAGCAAATCGGCATCGAAGGCTACGTGAATGAAGCCAATCCCACCGTGTTTTGGGATTTGTACGGCAAAAAAGGGCATCCCATTCGCACAACCGTATCGGAATTCGGACCGACATTGTTCAATCGCATTCTGGAATTGAATGAAACGCAAAGCGGCGTGCTCGATATCGCCTTCAAACTGGCCGACGACGACGGCTTGTTGCTACTGGATTTAAAAGATCTGCGCGCATTGCTCAATTATGTTTCCGAGCACAAAACCGAAATCTCGAAAAAATATGGCCTGGTCAGCCCCGCTTCGGTGGCTGCAATTCAGCGTGCCCTGCTGCGTCTTGAGCAGGAAGGCGGCGAAGAGTTTTTCGGTGAACCGGCGTTGAATCTGGAAGATTTGATGCGACAAGACATGAGCGGGCGCGGCATCATCAATTTGCTTTCGGCCGACCAGCTGATTTTGAAGCCGAGGCTATATTCCAGCTTTTTACTTTGGCTGCTTTCGGAATTATTCGAGAACCTGCCCGAAATGGGCGATCTGGATAAACCAAAATTGGTATTTATTTTCGATGAAGCGCATTTACTGTTCCAGGATTGCCCGCCTGCCCTGCAGCAACGGGTTGAACAAGTCGTCAGGCTGATTCGCTCAAAAGGTGTCGGCGTTTATTTCTGTTCGCAAAATCCGGACGATATTCCCGATGTCATTCTGGGCCAGTTGGGCAATCGCATTCAGCACGCCTTGCGTGCCTACACGCCACGCGATCAGAAATCGGTAAAAACAGCTGCTGAAACTTTCGTGCCCAATCCGAAATTGGACGTTGCCAAAGTTATTTCCGAATTGGCCGTTGGCGAAGCATTGGTCTCCATGCTGCTGGATAAGGGCATTCCGGCACCGGTTGAGCGCGCTTATATTTGTCCGCCTCGTTGCCGCATGGGCGCCATTACCGACGAAGAGCGTGCGACCGTGCGTAATCGCAGTCCGGTCGGTGGCAAGTACGATACCGGCATTGATCGCGAGTCGGCTTACGAGATTCTCAATAAAGCCATGCAGGCCGAGCCGGCCACCAGCGAAAAAACAGCCGGCAAACCCGCTGCGCCTGCTGCAGCTCCCGAAGAAGCGCCATCGAAACTCGACGAGTTTCTGTGGGGCACCAAACGCAGACAGGGTGCCGTGGAAGCGGCGGCAAAATCGGCTACGCGTACAGTCGCAACGGGGCTGGGGCGTCAATTATTGCGTGGCTTGCTGGGCGGATTGTTGGGCGGCAAGCGGCGTTAATTATTTATGTCACGTTGGCGTGCCCCGGCAGCAAGTTCCACTGCATTGATTACCCGCGAAGGTTTCGAACGCCTTCGCGATGAACTGAATTTTTTATGGAAAGAAAAAAGGCCGGAAGTAGTCCGTGCCATCACTGCAGCAGCTGCCGAAGGTGATCGTTCCGAAAACGCGGAATACATTTATCGAAAAAAGCAGCTCGCTGAAATCGACCGGCGTGTTCGTTATTTGAGCAAGCGCCTGGAAGTTCTGAAGGTTGTCGAAACGGCACCAAGCGATCCGCAGGCAATTTTTTTTGGTGCCTTGTTCGACATTGAACATTCCGACACCGGCGAAACCTTGCGCTACCGAATTGTTGGCCCGGACGAAACCGATGCGAAACTTGGCTGGATCAGTATAGATTCACCACTGGCACGGGCAGCCTTGAAAAAGCGGGTCGATGACGAATTTGAAGTTCAACTGCCCACAGGATTGAACAAATTCTACGTGACTGCCGTCAGCTACCCGTAGGGTGAGCAATGCCCACCCTACGATTGTTCTAGCGCCTTTTTACGCGCCGATAATGGCGAAAAACAGGCTGCCGATTCAACAAATGCGGCGCTATCGCTGGCGGAATGCCAGCCTGGTATGCCGCATAACGGCAGAGTACGAAGCTCACTATTGGCCAGCAGCAAACTTCCCGATGCAATGCCCTCGGCCAATGAATCAATGCTGCTTGTAAAATCGCATTTCTCGTCAAGCACGATGCATTTGGCAACCAGCAAAGTTTCGGTGACCAATGCATGATCCAGCAAGGCATGGCCAAATACGGCCACGCGTGCCCGTCCGTCGTTCCAGGCGTGAGCATGTCTAATGAATAAACCAGTCCAGTCGTGCTGCTTCCAGCATTCCAGCATTTCGTTCGGCATGGTGACGATGGCACCTGCTTCATCGAACAGGGTCATCGAGCACTGCCCCGGCGTTCTTGTTCGCAAACCGAATTGCCCGACATCTTTCCATTGCCGCATATTCAATGCCGATTTCATGCGGGGGTATTTCAACCACATCATCGCGTTGAATAAATCATGCCAATTGTTTTCGCGGGTGGCTATCAATCCGTCTTGATAAATACGCTGTTCGTAATGCTTGCCATCCAGCAGCAACTCTGGAGTTTGCCGGGCGAATACCAAGGGCATGCCGGTGAAGGCATGCTGCAGTTTGTTTGGGGTTTCGTTCAAGGATTCAACGGCGGGCCATTGTTCCCCGCTAGCCCAGAAAAGAAATTCGGCAACATCGCTGAAAACCGGATGCTTGAAAATTGTCTTGCTGACGTCTGAACGCGCTGGCGAAATGAAGACGCGCTTCGTCTTTGCAGGCACTTTCATTTTTACGGCTTAAACTTCAACCAGGCCGAATAAATCGTGCTCGTCGCTACCCATGATAGTGACATCGACAAACTGCCCGACTTTCAAACCGGCTTCTTCGCCATTCTGTATTTGCACCAGGCCATCGATTTCCGGGGCATCGGCACTGGAACGGCCAATCGCCAATTCACCATCGAGTGAATCGATCAATACTTTCTGAACCGTGCCGACTTTGCGTTCCAGTTTTTCGGTACTGATTTCCGCCTGCAGCTCCATAAAACGTGCAAGACGCTCCTGCTTCAATTCTTCCGGAACCGCGCCCGGCAAGTCATTGGCTTTTGCACCTTCGACCGGTGAATAGGCAAACGCGCCGACACGATCGAGTTCTGCTTCATCAATGAAATCCAGCAGCTCTTCAAATTCCGCATCGGTCTCGCCCGGAAATCCGACGATGAACGTACTGCGCAACGTGATATCCGGACACATCTTGCGCCAGGCCTGAATGCGTTCCAGATTTTTTTCTGCCGCGGCAGGACGTTTCATCAATTTCAAAATACGCTGGCTGGCATGTTGCAGGGGAATATCGAGATACGGCAAAACCCTGCCTTCCGCCATCAGCGGAATGATGTCGTCCACATGCGGATATGGGTACACGTAATGCAGGCGCGACCAGACACCGAGTTCGGAAAGCCCGCTGCACAAATCCTTCATGCGGGTCTGGTATTTTTTGTCACGCCACATGGCTTCGGCATATTTTGTATCGACACCGTAGGCACTGGTGTCCTGCGAAATCACCAATAATTCCTTGACGCCGCCCATCACCAGTTTTTCGGCTTCGCGCAATACTTCATCAATCGGGCGCGATACCAGATCGCCACGCATCGAGGGAATAATGCAGAAACTGCAACGGTGATTGCAGCCTTCGGAAATTTTCAGGTACGCGTAATGTTTCGGCGTTAATTTGATGCCTTGTGGCGGCACCAGATCCAGATACGGGTCGTGCTTTGGCGGCAAAGCCGAATGCACGGCAGTCATCACGCTGACGTAATCCTGCGGCCCGGAAATCGATAACACGCCCGGATGCGCAGCACGGATGAGATCGGCGCGTTTTCCCAGGCAGCCGGTCACAATCACCTTGCCGTTTTCGGCCATCGCCTCGCCAATCGCATCGAGCGATTCGGCGACGGCGGAATCAATAAATCCGCAGGTATTGACGATCACAACGTCGGCATCATTGTAGGTCGGCACTGTGTCGTAACCTTCGACCCGCAATTGTGTGATGATGCGCTCAGAATCGACCAGGGCCTTGGGGCACCCCAAGCTGACAAAGCCGACTTTTGGTTGTGAAGTGGACATAAACGGTCGCCATAATGAACTCCGTGCAATTATACTGTGACCACGGGGCCCCCGACCTGACATTTTGAATGTATCTACGCTTTTCTTGGGGAGTGTTACATGGGGCAGCAAGTCAGTATCAGCACATTGCACGGAACCATCGGTGGGTGGCGTGCTGATCCCGCTACGCCCGCGAAAGGCGCAGTCATCGTCGTTCAGGAAATTTTCGGCCTGAATTCACATATCCGCGCCGTCGTTGAGCAATTTGCAGCGCATGGATTCATTGCGATTGCACCGGCACTTTTTGATTTGATCGAGCACGATATCGAGCTCGGCTACACCGAAGCCGATGTTGCCCGCGGTCGTGAACTACGCAATGAACTCGGTGAAGATCGTGCCGTTGATTGCGTTCGCGCTGCCATGGAAGAAGTGGAAGCCGAGGGTTTTGTCGGCGTGGTTGGCTATTGCTGGGGCGGCACGATTGCGTATTTGACCTCGGCGCGCCTGGGCTTGCCGGCAGTTAGCTACTATGGCGGCAGCACGGTGGCACATCTGGATGAAACACCAAGCAGTGCAATCATGCTTCACTTTGGCGCCAACGACCCTCTCATATCGGCAGAGGATGTCGCCAAACACCGCGCCGCCTTACCCGATGCCGAATTCCACGTCTGGCCTGCCGGGCATGGCTTTAATTGCGACCAACGCGCCGATTACAACGCCGAGGTTGCGGCACAGGCCTTGCAGCACACGCTGAAATTCTTCGAAGAACATCTGGAATAAGCGACCACTTCAAGGATGATGGCCGCCCGATTCGTTCTTGATGCACGCCTCGAAGCCGATTCGGTTTTCATAGCCGATGGTCCGCTTTCGCAATTTCGCTTGATGAACGATGCACGCTATCCGTGGCTGGTTTTAGTGCCGCAAGTTCCCGATGCCCGCGAATGGATAGATTTACCGGAATCGGACCAGCAGTCCTTGTTGTCGGAAATCAATATCGCGGCAAAATTACTGCGTGAAAATTTTCCTTGCGAAAAAATCAATATCGGGGCGCTCGGCAATATTGTCCGGCAGTTGCATGTGCATGTCATTGTCCGGACTTCGCAGGATGAAGCCTGGCCCGGGCCGGTTTGGGGACATGGAAAGCCCAGGCCGTACCCCAAGTCAGACCTGAATTCATTGCTGCAACAATTCAAGACATCGTTCGCCTGAGCGCTATTTCATTAAGCAAAAAAAAGCGTCGCAATGCGACGCTTTTTCATGGTTCGTGTTGCAGGCATTATTTATCGACTATCACTTTTGTGCCGGCAAATTTGTCATGCAGGCATTGACGCTGGTCTCCGGCAAAAATGAAAAGCGCATTTACCAGACCGAATATTGCACCAAGAATCGGGATCTGGCTGATCGCTTGTATGCTGAGATAACGCAAGGCGATCAACTTGATGAACTCCGGCTTTTCGTTATCCAGCGTTACGATGCGGGTTCCCATTACTTTCTTGCCAATCGTTTGGCCATTGGCATTCAGGAAGTAGCCCTGCACGACCAGGAAAATCACGAACCCCACAACGCCCCACTTCAGATTATCGAAAAAGCCCGGCCTTACTCCGGAAGTGATGGCCGCGAAGTAACCCGAAACAAACATGATGGGCATAAGAATCGCCAGCATAATAAGCCCATCAACAATCGCCCCCAGCAAACGTTGTGCGAATGAAGCCAGCTCCGGTCCTTGTGACTCGTGCTCGATAATCGGGGCATTCGGACTGGCATACGGGTTTGAATTTTGATCTTGCATTGCACTCTCCTGCTTTGAAGTTATCAATCGATGGTAACGAACGGTGCTGGCACTTTATCATCAGGTCTTTGGCAGAGTCACGCCGGTTTGCCCCTGATACTTGCCGCCGCGATCCTTGTAACTGGTTTCACACACTTCGTCGGACTGGAAGAACAGCATCTGCGCAACACCTTCTCCCGCATATATTTTTGCCGGTAACGGCGTCGTATTCGAGAACTCCAGCGTCACATGACCTTCCCATTCCGGCTCCAGCGGCGTGACATTAACGATGATGCCGCAGCGCGCATAAGTACTCTTGCCCAGGCAGACGACAAGTGTGTCGCGCGGAATGCGGAAGAATTCCACCGTACGAGCCAACGCAAAACTATTGGGCGGAATGATGCAGACATCGGAAACCACGTCGACAAAACTGCTTGGGTCGAATGCCTTGGGGTCTACAATGGTCGAATTGATATTGGTGAAAATCTTGAATTCGCGGGCGCAACGCACATCGTATCCGTAGCTTGAAGTTCCGTAGGAAACGATCCGGTGGCCGTCGGCACCGTGCTTCACCTGGCCAGGCTCGAACGGTTCAATCATGCCGTGTTGCTCGGACATACGGCGAATCCACTTGTCGGCTTTAATACTCATTGCTGCTCACTCGATCAGGAAATAGTGTTTGGTTTTTTGCTCGGCCATAACAGCCATACCACGATTAAATTGATGCTCATTACGATAAACGTGGACCAGCCCGGGCTTTTAATAAAATAATACAGTTCAAACGGTACATACATGCCCGATGAAATCAGGCCCAGCCAGCGTGCCCAGGATTTCATATGCCACAAACCGTAAGCTTCAACGAAACGCAACAGTGCATAGGCTGCGGCGCATATCATCAGCAAGCCATGTTCCATGTCCGCCGCTTGCAGAAACTCGAGGAATTTGAACGGAACTCCCTGGGTCGGGTCGAGATCAAGCAAGCGTAATAGAATTTCCCCGCCATGCTCCAGTACGTTGCTTTTTCCACGCAAGATACCGAGGCCGATGGATAAAATGAGAAGGCCTTTGACGATATCGATAATCGCGACAATTCTAAGTCGCCTACGCGGGTTCAAATTCATCGACATCAGTGACTAACTCCCGAAGCATTAAACCAGCGGTAATGCCCGACGATTTGCCAAGCGAACAATACATCTTCTTCCCGGGTACCCTGGCCAATATTGTGAATGATCAACGGCCGGCTTCCGAAAATACTTCTCTTGTTTGACACCATGCCGATGTGGGCCAAGCCATTACTCAAACGCCAGCTCACAATGTCGCCGGGGTTAAATCCCTCGGCAGTCTGCATATCGGCAACCGACTTACCCTGGCGCTTGAAAAACACTTCAAGATTGGGAACACGGCGGTGATCAATATTCGAATCGGTTTTTTTCAAACCCCATAATTTCGGGTAGACCGAGAAATTGTTCTGCATATCCCTGTGCACCAGCATTTGGAAATCCACACCGGCTTTGCGATACGCGCGGATGATGACATCGGAACACACGCCGCGCACTTGCGGAACATCGCCCATCGGGTAGGCCAATTGGCTGTAGGCAGGATCGTATGCGGTCGTTACGCCAATCTGGGAACGGGCTGCATTCACCGCTTTCAATGCATCCGCTGCCTGCGCCGAAGCCAGACAGGAAAACAAAAACAGCGATGCGAAAATTAACGCGCGCATCAGGTATTTTGAATCACGATATTGGGGAAGCTGATCGATTTGTTTTTCGCCTGCAGCGCAAGTTTTGCACCGACTTTGCGGGCAATTTCACGGTAGATATGCGAGATGCTCGATTCGGTATCCGCTGCTACCGTCGGGTTTCCGCTATCGGCTTGTTCACGGATGGATAATTGCAATGGAAGGGAACCCAGCACAGGCACTTCATATTGCGCCGCCATTTTTTCCGCGCCGCCGTGCCCGAAAATATGTTCGGCATGGCCGCAATTGGAACAAATATGCACGGCCATGTTTTCGATAATTCCCAGTACCGGCACTTCGACTTTTTCAAACATCTTCAGGGCTTTTTTGGCATCAATCAGTGCGATATCCTGCGGCGTGGTAACAATCACTGCGGCCGAAACAGGTACGCGTTGTGCCAGGGTCAACTGGATATCCCCCGTGCCCGGCGGCAAATCGATAATCAGATAATCCAGACCTTGCCATAAGGTAGTGGTCAACAATTGCTGCAAATATTGCGTGGTCATCGGGCCGCGCCAAATGGTCGGGGTATCTTCATTGAGGAAGAAACCAATCGACATTGCCTGCAAGCCGTGCCCGATCTTGGGATGGATGGATTTACCATCCGGCGATTCCGGCTTGCCATCCAGACCCAGCATCATCGGGATACTGGGGCCGTGAATATCGGCATCCATAATGCCAACCCTTGCGCCTTCGGCCTGAAGAGCCAAAGCAAGATTCACTGCCGTAGTCGATTTGCCGACGCCGCCTTTGCCCGAAGCAACGGCAATGATATTTTTCACCTCAGGTAATGGCGTGAGTTCTTTCTGTACCCGATGCGCCGAAATCTTTGTAGTGATACTGATGCTTACGTTCTCTACGCCGGCCAATTGTCCGATTTTTTCACGGACGCCGGCTTCCAGATCGGCATGCCAGCCCCTGGCGGGATAAGCCAACTGAATTTCAATCGCCACGCGGCCGGCGTCCACGCCAACGCCGCGAATGGAGCTACTTAAATCGGTTTGGGTGTAGGGGTCTTGAATTTGCGCCAATGCGGCGCGGACGTTATCGGTACTTAGGCTCATATGCCTATTGTAACTATTGGCTGGCCCGCATGGGTGGAAAGAAGTCAAAACGGCCCGCAGTCTGCGATAATTGTCTTATGAAACCGAATCCTACACTCGTTACCTCCGCCCTCCCCTACGCCAACGGCCATCTGCACCTGGGCCATTTGGTGGGTTATATCCAGGCCGATATCTGGGTCCGCGCACGCCGCATGCATGGCGCCACCACGCATTTTGTCTGTGCCGACGACACCCACGGCACGCCGATCATGCTGGCCGCCGAGAAAGCCGGCTTGAGCCCCGAGCAATTCATTGCCGACATCCAGGCCAGCCATGAAAAGGACTTCGCCGCTTTTGGCGTGAAGTTTGATCATTACGATTCGACCAATTCGGCTGCCAATCGCCAATTGACCGAAGAAATCTACACAAAATTGAAACAGCGCGGCGCCATTGCTGTGCGGACCATCCAGCAACTGTATGACCCCGAACGCCAGATGTTTCTGCCTGACCGCTACATCAAGGGCGAATGCCCGAAATGCGGCACGCTGGATCAGTACGGGGATAATTGTGAAAACTGCGGTGCAACCTATTCACCCACCGATCTGAAAAATCCGCGCTCGGTGGTATCCGGCGCCACTCCGGTGTTGCGTGATTCCGAACATTATTTCTTCCAGCTTGGGCAATTCACGGAATTCCTGGCTGACTGGATGAAAGGCGAAGTCGCCAATAGCGGCGTGAAAGCCAAACTGCGTGAATGGATCGATGCCGGTTTGCGTGATTGGGATATCTCGCGCGATGCGCCTTATTTCGGTTTCGAAATTCCCGGCGCCCCGGGGAAATTTTTCTACGTCTGGCTGGATGCACCTATCGGCTATTTATCGAGCTTCAAGAATCTGTGCGCGAAAACCGGTATCGATTTCGGGCAGTTTCTCGATGCGGACCGGAATAAAAATGGCGAGACTGAACTGCATCATTTCCTTGGCAAGGATATCGTCAATTTTCATGGATTGTTTTGGCCGGCGGTTTTGCATGGTGCGGGGATGCGTTCGCCGACGGCTCTGCATGTAAACGGATACTTGACCGTGAACGGCGCGAAGATGAGCAAGTCTCGTGGCACGTTTATTCAGGCGCGTACCTATCTTGATGCTGGTTTGAATCCGGAAGCATTGCGTTATTACTTTGCGGCAAAATCCAGCGCCGGCGTCGATGATCTCGATTTGAATTTTGATGATTACACTGCGCGCGTGAATTCGGATTTGGTCGGAAAATTCGTCAACATCGCCAGTCGATGCGCGGGTTTCATCGGCAAACGCTTTAACGGAAAGCTCAGCGATCAACTGCCTGATGCCGATTTATATCAACGGGGTTATTCCGCTTTTCCGGATATTGAAAAAGCTTATGAAGCCGGTGATTTCAACCAGGCGATTCGCCTGATCATGGCGCTGGCGGATGAAGCCAACCGTTATATCGATGAAAAGAAACCCTGGGTAATTGCAAAGCAGGAAGGCGCCGATGCGGAACTTCAAGCCGTATGTAGCCAAGGCATCAACTTGTTCCGATTACTGACTGCTGCCTTGAAACCAGTACTGCCGGATATTGCAGAACAGGCAGAACGTTTCTTGAACGCTCCGATCACGAATTGGAAAGACGTCGAGAAGCCGCTCTTGTCACATCAAATTAGTGACTACCAGGCACTGCTCACCCGCATCGACCCAAAGAATATTGAAGCCATGATTGAAGCCTCCAAAGATTCGCTTGCTCCTGCCGAACCTGTCGCCGTACCTGCAAAGAAAGTCGCACCGGTTATAGCGACTTCCGTCGCTCCTACCCCAGCGGTTTCAGGCGCAACGACCAACATCGGCATTGAAGATTTCGCCAAACTAGATCTGCGTATCGGCAAAGTACTGGAATGTGAATTTGTCGAAGGTTCCGACAAGCTGCTTCGCTTCAAGCTCGATGCTGGTGATTTAGGCGAACGCCAGATTTTTTCCGGCATTCGTGCCGCGTATCAGGAACCGGAAAAACTCGTTGGCCGTAGCGTTGTTTTCATTGCAAACCTGGCACCACGGAAAATGCGTTTCGGCATTTCCGAAGGCATGATTCTTTCGGCAGGTAGCGGTGGCGATGATTTGTTTTTGCTGGATGTCGATGCCGGCAGCCAGGCAGGTATGCCGGTGAAGTGAAAAATACCGAAGAACTCATCCGGAAAATCGATGCCTTGCTGCCGCAGACCCAATGCGGGCAATGCAATTATCCGGGCTGCAAACCGTATGCAAAAGCGATTGCCGAAAACGAGGCGGACATCAATCAATGCCCGCCCGGCGGTGACGAAGGCGTTGCGGCACTTGCCGCCCTGCTTGGTCGTGAAATAAAACCGGTCAATCCGGAAAACGGCATGATCAAACCAAAATTGCTGGCCATTGTTCGCGAACCCGAATGCATTGGCTGCACCAAATGCATTCAGGCCTGTCCGGTCGATGCGATTATCGGCGGCCCGAAATTGATGCATACGATCATTGCCGAACTTTGCACGGGCTGCGAGTTGTGTATTCCGCCCTGCCCGATGGATTGCATCGATTTGATTCCGCTTGAAAACAACAGGCAACAGTGGATGACGAAGCTTACTTCAGGCGTTTGACCTTGTAACCTTCTTTCTTGAGCAGATCCACGACGCCGTCTTTGCCAAGCAAATGCATACTGCCTACGACTACCAGGGCATCGTCTTGATGATTCTCGTCCAGAAACTTCCTGATCTGCGGCGCCCAGGCCTGATTGCGATCAATGTTGAGGCTTTTATAAAGTTCGGGCGTATCTTTTTTCATGTCTGCCACCAAGGTGGTCAAAAGCACCTTGTCTTTTGCGTTGCGCCAGAGTGAATGCATTTTTTCCACCGTGCCGTTCGAGTCATTCGACTCGTCAATGGTCTGGCTCAAAAAATCATCCTGCTGCGCGGCAGTCATATTGTCGAACAGCTGGAATTGCGATTCGATACTCTCGAGGCCCCGGGTCGGTTTTTTTGCTTCCGCAGCCAGCGTCATGAAATGCTTGTCCAGCCCGAGTTCGGCTTTCAAACCCGCATTTTGCAACTGCGTCACCGACAGAATCATACTGACCAACCAGGGCTTCATGCCCTGGAAATTGGCTATCGGCATTTGATTGGACGCCATGTATTTTTCGAGCTTGGCCCAGGTTTCGGGCTTCAGTTTTGACTGTAACGTCACGCCAGCCGGGTTCGCGCCAAGTTTCAACATCAATTTCGCAACACCGGCCTGATCATTCATCTCTTCCGGCGGCACTTCGAAAAAAACCACTTCGGCGTCGGCAAATGCTGCATCTACCGATGCCGAAAGAGGGTAATCGTCTTCCTGCAATAAATGAAAAGAACCCAGCAAATACACCGAGTTATCGCCGTCGCTAACTTCCCACATGATGGGCTTGGGTGGTGATGCCTGCGCAGTTGCAACGGAAGCGGCAAGCACGGCGGCGCTTAATAATTTTTTCATTCAACTCTCTTGATCAATGTAGAGACGATTCCAATTTTCATGGATGGGTGCGCGGCTTTTTCTCGCCTGCTTCAACCCGCAAATCAAGACGATTTTGCAAGGGCGGTGTCGGGCAGGTAGAAAAATTCGTGAAGGCACACGGCGGGTTATAGGCCAGATTGAAATCCACCACCGTATTACCCTTACCGCCAGGATTTGCGGCGTACAAGAAACGCGCGGACGGATAACTTTCATGGCCACTGGTGCGGTCGGCAAAAATCAGGAACAAGCGACCATCCCCTTCATCGACCGCATCAAGGTGATATTCCCTGCCGTCTTTGGTAAACACCACTTCTCCGGGGTTATCCATCTGCTCGACCATGCCCAAAACATTCATGATCTCGATTTTCTTGCCTTTCTCGTGCGGAATGAAAGTCGCCTGAAAACGATAATCTTTGCTTATCGGAAAATAATCCAGACCCGGGAAATTACTTCGCGTGGATGCGAATGCATCGCGTACGCGCAAGGCATAACGATCACCGCGTTTGATCACGATAAAACTGGCGTTGCCGTCATTGAAACCGATAACGGTTGGCTCGCCACCGTCGGCATCGGAGACAAGATGCGCCGGGCCGGACAATGGTTTTCCATCGATGGTCAATGGCGTTCCGTGTTCCGGTTGCAGGGTAATTTTTCCGTCCTTGGTCAAGGTAAGCATACCGATACGAGCGGGGCCAACGGCTAGTTTTGTGCCATTGTCGTCACCGTGACCGACACGCGTGGTGCCGACTTCAATCCAGTGCATGCCTACCAAGGAAAGCCAGCCGGTGGGCGTCATCAACCTGTCAATGCGGTCGCCGCGTTCTTTTTTAATCTGTTTTTCGTATGCGATTTTGGCTGCCTGCACGGCGGCATTGGCTTTCGTTTCTTCAGGGTTTGGTTCCTTGTTGCAGGCATTCAAACCCAATGCCATGACTGTTACCAAACTTAAACCGATCCACTTGTTCATAGTTACCTCAGCGACCACGTAAAAAAAGTTTATCCAATTCCGACTTCGTCAATTGCACCCAGGTCGGACGACCGTGATTGCATTGGCCCGAACGCTCTGTAGCTTCCATATCACGCAAGAGTGCATTCATTTCGGGCAATGTCAGACGACGGTTGGCACGCACCGAAGTATGACAAGCCAAAGTGGACAGCAGCTCGTTGCGCGTTTGCTCCAGCGTCTGGCTGCTGCCATGTTCACGCAGATCCGTCAGCACATCCAGAACAATCGTTTTTGGATCCAGGTCTGCCAATAATGCGGGCACCGAACGAATACTCAAGGCCTGAGGGCCGCTGCGCCGCAACTCAAAACCCAATCCAGCCAGTGCTTGATGATGCTGTTCGGCAACATCGGCTTCACGCTCACTGACCGAAATGGCCATCGGTACCAGTAAATTCTGCGACCGTATGCCTTCTGAATCGTTGGCGGCTTTCAAACGCTCGTAGGTGATGCGTTCGTGAGCCGCATGCATATCGACCAAAATCAGGCCCTGTTCGTTTTCCGACAGGATAAAAATTCCGTGCAATTGTGCCAAGGCAAAACCCAGTGGAGGCGCCAGGGTTTCATCGGTGGCAGGAATTCGCAGCAGTTCACTGGTAGAGCTCGAAGGGCGATACAGGGATGCATATTGCGAAAGATAATTGGCAGGCACTTCGTCACGCACGGGCAGGCCCAAACCTGATTGTGCCGGCGCTGTTTCATTGAGCGCATAACTGCCGATGGTTTCTACACGGCTCGCAACAGCTCCGGCACGGGCACCTGATAAAGCTTCATGCAATGTGCGATAGATAAAATCATGCACCAGGCGGCCATCACGAAAACGTACTTCATGTTTCGCGGGATGCACGTTGACATCGACACGTCTTGGATCAAGTGTCAGGAACAAGACAAAACTTGGATGTCGCCCATGAAAAAGTACGTCGGAATACGCCTGGCGTACGGCATGCGCTACCAACCTGTCTTTTATCGCACGACCATTCACGTAAAAAAATTGCTGGTCCGCCGATGAGCGCGAAGCGGTTGGCAAACCGACCCAGCCTTGCAGACTTAAACCGGCGCCATTGTGGTCAATGGCAATGCTTTGCCGGGTAAAACTCTCGCTCAAAGCCTCGGTAATACGTTGATGATGCTCGGCCCAATCCTGATTCGGGCGATAGTGCTTGATCAATTTGCCATTGTGCGAAATTCGCAATTCCACCAGCGGCTTGGCCAGGGCAAGTGAACGCAACCAATCTTCGATATGGTTGAGTTCGGTGCGTTCGGCCTTCATGAATTTTCGCCGGGCAGGAACATTGAAGAACAAATCGCGAACTTCGATAGTGGTGCCTTGAGGATGCGGATGCGGAACTACGCCATGCACTTCACCGCCGGTAATTTCGATACGCGCGCCATTGGCTTGACCGGCGGTTTTCGAGCTGATCGAGAAATGTGAAACCGAGGCTATCGAGGGCAAGGCTTCGCCGCGAAATCCGAGCGTTGCCACTTCTTCCAGATCTTCCAATGATGAAATTTTACTGGTGGCGTGTCGTAATACAGCCAGCGGCAACTCGTCCTGCGAAATACCATTGCCATCGTCGCGAATGCGAATCAGGCGGAGGCCGCCTTCTTCCAATTCGATATCGACCCGACGTGCACCGGCATCCAGGGCATTTTCAACCAATTCCTTGACAACCGAAGCCGGCCGTTCGACCACCTCGCCGGCAGCAATCTGATTGATAAGGGTATTGGGTAATTGGCGAATCGACACGACGGGCAGCCACAAACATTGATGCCCACATCATACCAGCCGCAAGCGGGTTTATTTAGGTGCCGACACTACCGGAATTATCAGGCGTTCGCCTACGCGCACATCATCGCTGCGCTTGTTGTTGGCCAGTAAAATCATATCGACCGCTACACCATGCCGGGTGGCAATCTGGCTCAGGGTTTCACCACGGCTGACAACATAGGTATTGCTGTCCCTGCGATCCTGCTGTGCGGCAAACCAGGTGCCGGGCGGCGCCTGTTCCGAAAAGAAATCACGAATACCACTGACGACTGCCGAGGCCAGACGTTCGCGATAATCGGGATCGGATAATTTTTTCTCTTCGCCTGGATTGGTGATGAAACCGGTTTCGATCAACATCGAAGGCACATCGGGCGAGCGCAGCACGACGAAGTTCGCGTGCTCCACACTTTGCTTGTGGGCTCTGCCGATTTCCTTGATGGAGCTCAATACTTCTGCGGCAATATCGTCGGAAACACGCATGGTGGCGCTTTGGGAGAGATCGAGTAGCACTGCGGCAAGGTTTTTGTCTTTTTCATCCAGAGAAACGCCGCCGACCAGGTCAGCGGCATTTTCCTTGTCTGCTAACCAACGTGCGGCTTGCGAGGAGGCACCTTTTAACGACAACACGAACACCGATGAACCGTTGGCTTGTCCATTCAGCGCGGCATCGGCGTGAATGGAAATAAATAAGTCCGCTTGCGCCCTGCGTGCGCGCATATAGCGGTCTTGCAGGACAACGAAGGTATCGTTGTCACGCACCAGAAAAGCTTTCATGCCTGGCTCGGCATTGATTTGTCTGGCCAATTCGCGGGCCGTTGCCAGCGTAATGTTTTTTTCCTTGACGCCGGTCGGCCCAGTCGCGCCAGGGTCTTTGCCGCCGTGACCGGCATCAATGGCGATAATCAGTTCACGCTGGCTATTGCCGAAAACACTTTGCACGGTTTTCGTGGCGGGAGCGCGCGAGGAAGATTTATTTTCCGTTTTTACTTCGGTTTGCTGATTGTCTTTGCTATCGGTAACCGTCGGCTTGACCTCAACTTTTGGTTGCAGCGTCAAGACGTCCTGCATCGCCGCCTTGATGTCGGCAACCTTACCGTTATCTGTTTTGTTTTCTGTCGCTTTGACAGGAGCTGCTCTATTGGTTACAGCAATAGCTTGAGGAGCTTTTGCATTGGGGCTAAGCAGCTCGATGACCAGACGCGTATTGGTACCGCTTCCCTCGATGCGTGATTTGGTTTGCACGCTTTGGCTTAAATCAAACACGACGCGCAAAGTGCCGGGAGCGGGCTGACCAGTGCGGACCCGGCTGATAACGCCGTTCGCACCGGGTAATTTGAAGCCACTTGTAATGGCGGTTGCGGGCAAATCCAGCACCAAACGCTCGGGATTGCTGAGGCTAAATACTTTGTAGCCCGCTTTTTCACTGAGACTCAGCTCAGCCTGGGTTTGACCGTCCATCGCCAGCAATTTGAGATCTTGCAGTTGCGCAGCGCTCGCAAACACCGGTGCCAGCATCAGCAGCAGGCCTGTTTTGCAGAGTTTTCGTGCTATTGCATTCGTGCGCATTGAGGGATTGAACCACCGCAACTTGCAATTTGCAATAGTTTTCCCTTAAAAATCCGATACCTGGGCACTATTGTTCGCAAATATTTAAGAAGAGGCTCGGAAACCCGCCATTTTGCTGGTGCGTGCCAGCCAGGCAGCCCCTGTTTCGGTCTCTGAGCGCAAAGTTGCCAGTCGACCATCCCCATGGGGCGCCAACTCAATCTGTAAATCGGCCTTAGGTAGTGCACCCTGCCCGCGCTCGGGCCACTCCACCAGCCATAAGACCGCGTTTTCGGCAACTTCATCCAGGCCAAGGAAATCCAGCTCGCCCGCAGCAGCGATCCGGTAAAAATCCAGGTGCGCCGCCTCGCCTTTCGCCAGGGGATATCGCTCGATCAAGGTGTAGGTCGGGCTTTTAATCGGCCCGGTAACGCCCAGTTCTCGCAATAATGCCCGCGCCAAAGTCGATTTCCCTGCACCAATTTCGCCATGCAGATAGATGACACCAACACCCGGCTTGGCCTGAGCGAGAAGCTGACCCAGGCTTTCGGTAGCTTCGGGATTGTCTAAAACGATTTTCATTCGGGGTTGGCTAGTCTTCTGAGATGCAAGAACAAATCCGATGGCAATAAACCGCGCTCCCCGCCAATTTTAGCCGCCGCATCGCCAGCGGCACCATGTAGCAAAGCCCCCAGGCTGGCGGCATCGAACAAGGATAATTTTTGCGCACATAAAGCCGCGATGACGCCGGTAAGAATATCGCCCATGCCGCCGGTGGCCATACCGGGATTTCCCGCATCGATAATCCGGGTGACTTCATCGGGTGCGCCAACCAAAGTACCCGCACCTTTCAGCACCACCACGCATTGGAATTTTTTTACCAGCGCATCCATCGCTTCAAATCGGTTCGCCTGAATTTCCTGATTGCTCAGGCCCAGCAAGCGCGCAGCTTCGCCTGGATGCGGCGTAAGAATGGCCTGCGGCAGTGGCTGCGGATTTTCTGCCAGTAAATTCAAGGCATCGGCATCAAGAATCAGTGCTTTTTTCGATGCAATGGCGCAATCGAACAAGGCCTGACCCCAATCGTTCTGCCCCAGGCCCGGACCAACGGCAAGTACATCGGCTTTATCGATCAAGGGTAATAGTGCTTCGGCATTTTCCACGGCGTGCGTCATCGCTTCCGGCCTTGCCGCCACCAGGGCAGACACACCTTCGGTACGCGTCGCAACACTTGCCAAACCGGCGCCCACACGCAAGGCCGCTTCGGCACAAAGACGTACGGCACCACCCATGCCTACTTCACCACCGATACACAACACATGACCATATTCGCCTTTATGGGAATTGGCATGCCGTGGCGATAAACCTTCCGACAAATGCTCGGGTTTCCATAAATATGCCGCCGGCGGGAAATTACTTTGCACACTGCTTGGTAAATCCAGAACATCATGCTGCACCTTGCCGCAGTAGTCGCGCGCCGAGCCGGTATAAAGACCGCGTTTGGCGGCAATGAAACTCAAGGTGCGGGTTGCATGAATACAGATACCGGCGGCGTGCCCGGCATCGGCATCAATCCCCGACGGAACATCCAGGGCCAGCACCGGCAAATGTGTCGCATTGATTCGCTCGATGATGGCCTGCGCCGCGCCTTCCGGCGGTCTTGAAAGGCCTATGCCATAAAGCGCATCCACCCATAGTTCGACTGTCGGCAATTGTCCGTCGAAGGAATCGGTGCGCTCGCCCAATGCACGCCATTCTGCATAAGCGCGGCCAGCGTCGGCAGTGCGTGGCGTACCGCCTGGCAGCATGATGACTTTTACCTTGATCCCCGCCTGCCTGAGCAACCGTGCCAGCACATAACCATCGCCACCGTTGTTACCCAACCCGCAGGCAATTCCTACCGTGCCGACTTTCGGCCATTTTTTATGGATCAGGATCATTGCTGCCGTACTGGCACGCGTCATTAATTCATAACCCGACACACCATAGGCGCGCATGGCCGAGCGGTCCATTTCGCGTACTTGTTCTGTGCGGTACAAAGCCAGCGGAGAATTCATTCTTCAATTCTAACCTGTTAAATCTATACTTGGCCGATGTCGGACTATCTGCAGCTAGCAAACAATATTCGCCAATGGAGCCGCGAGCTCGGCTTTGCCGATGCCGGTATCAGCGGCGTACAGCTTGGCGAAGACGAGCACCATCTGAACAAATGGCTGGCAGAAAACCAGCATGGCGAAATGCATTACATGGCAGCCCACGGCAGTAAACGCGCACGTCCCGCCGAGTTGATTCCCGGCACGCTGAGGATAATTTCAGTGCGCATGGATTACGGGAACGGCGATGATGACGGCGCCTGGCAAACATTGAATGACCCGACCCGGGCATATGTTGCCCGCTACGCGCTTGGCCGCGATTACCACAAGGTGATGCGCGCCCGCCTGCAAAAATTGAGCGATCGTATTCAACAGGAAATCTCGCCACTGGGGTATCGCGTGTTCGTCGATTCCGCCCCCGTGCTTGAACGCGCACTATCACGCAATGCCGGGCTTGGCTGGATCGGAAAGAATACCTGTCTGATCAATAAAAATTCCGGTAGCTGGTTTTTTCTCGGCGAAATCTTTGTCGACATTCCATTGCCGGAAGATATTCCTGCCCAAGCGCATTGCGGCACCTGCACGCGTTGCATTGATGTTTGCCCCACCCAGGCCATCATTGCGCCCAACAAACTCGATGCGCGACGCTGCATCAGCTATCTCACGATTGAATTGAAAGGTTCGATACCGGAAGAATTCCGCAAGCCGATCGGCAATCGCATTTTCGGTTGCGATGATTGCCAGCTGATTTGTCCTTGGAATAAATTTTCAAAAAAATATGACGAACCGGATTTTCGCGTTCGCAACAATCTTGATAACGCAACCCTGCTCGATCTGTTTGCCTGGACCGAAGCGGAATTTTTATCGCGTACCGAAGGTTCGGCGATTCGCCGCACAGGCTACGAAGGATGGCTGCGCAATATTGCGGTAGCACTGGGCAATGCACCTTCATCACCGGAAATTATTGCCGCGCTGCATGCCCGTTCAGGGCATGCAGCGGACATTGTTCGCGAACATGTTGCCTGGGCAATCCAGCAACATACATCACCGTAGGGGCGCCTGCTTGCTGCGCCCAAACGCTGCGACAATACATGAACGCAGCAGGCAGTCGCCCTACCAACATTATTTTTCCGGCAATCGCGCTACCATATCCATCTTTGATTGAACTCTCCGGAATACCAGAATGATTATCCAACCGAAAACCCGCGGCTTTATTTGCACCACCACGCATCCCACCGGATGTACTGTTCATGTCAACGAGCAGATTGCCGTGGTGAAAGCTGGAGGCAAAATCGAAAACGGCCCGAAAAAAGTATTGGTCATTGGTGCTTCGACCGGCTACGGCCTGGCTTCGCGCATTACGGCCGCATTCGGTTCCGATGCTTCAACGATCGGCGTGTTTCTTGAGAAGCCTGCGTCCGAAAACAAACCCGGTTCCGCCGGCTGGTATAACTCCTCGGCTTTCGAACAAGCAGCACATGCGGCCGGCTTGTATGCCAAAAGCATCAATGGTGATGCGTTCTCGCATGAAATGCGTGCCAAAGCCATCGAACTGATCAAACAGGATTTGGGCCAGGTCGACATGGTGGTTTATTCACTCGCATCGCCAGTGCGCCGTCTGCCCGACTCCGGCGAGCTCGTGCGTTCGGCATTGAAACCTATCGGCGAAACTTATCAATCCACCGCTATCGATACCAGCAAAGACAGAATCATCCATTCGGAAGTTGAGCCCGCCAGCGATCAGGAAATTGCCGATACCGTCACCGTGATGGGCGGCGAAGATTGGGAATTGTGGATGCGCGCATTGCTCGATGCCGGCGTATTGGCAGAAGGTATCAAGACACTGTCCTACAGTTATATCGGCACCGAAATTACCTGGCCGATTTACTGGCATGGCGCACTCGGCAAGGCAAAGGAAGATATGGATCGTGCCGCGTCGGCTCTTCGCAAGCTGCTCGCGCCACTGCATGGCAGTGCGAATGTCGCCGTATTGAAAAGCGTTGTCACGCAGGCATCGGCCGCGATCCCGGTGATGCCGCTGTACATTTCGATCTGCTTCAAGGTGATGAAGGACCTAAAGCTGCACGAAGGCACTATCGAACAAATCGATCGCATGTTCCGCACGCAGATTTACAGCGCCGATACCAGCCGTGATGACAGTCAACGCATCCGCATGGACGATTGGGAATTACGCGATGAGGTCCAGAAGACCGTGATGAAAATCTGGCCCGATGTCACGACCGAAAATCTATTCGAACTGACCGATTACAAAAGCTACAAGGAAGAATTCCTCAAGCTCTTCGGTTTCGGTCTTGCCAGTGTGGATTACGCTGCCGAGGTCGATCCGGTCGTGCCGTTTGAACCGATCAGCCTGGAAAGCTGAAAACCGGCAGACTGGAAACGAGCGACGCCGATGGACTGATCGGCGTGAAAAATCCTGATTCATCCACAGCGGCCGTACTTGCATCGCAGCAGACAGATACCCCTGTAACAATGTAACGCTATAACGATAGCTCGACTGAAGCGTTATATACTGATTCCGACAGTACTTTTGCTTATCAGTATCCAGGGGATCCAAATGCCAACAAGCGATTTAATCATGGCGGCCGCTGCCGTTACTGCCTTCGTATTTCTTATTCTGCTGATAGCTTTATTTCTCAGACGAGTCGTGCCCACCAATGAAGTGCACATCATTCAATCGGGCAAGGCAACGGTCTCGTACGGAAAAGACCATGAAGCCGGCAATACCTATTACGAATGGCCATCCTGGTTGCCAAAAATCGGTATCGTGAAAATCGTGTTGCCCGTTTCGGTATTCGATGGCGATCTCGAGGCCTACGAGGCATACGACAAAGGCCGATTGCCGTTCGTCGTCGACGTGAAAGCGTTTTTCCGCATTTCCGATTCCAATCTTGCCGCCCAGCGCGTGAGTTCGTTCGATGAATTACGCAGCCAGCTACATGCGATTTTGCAGGGTGCCGTGCGAACCATCCTGGCATCGGCCGATATTGAAGAAATCATGCAGGGTCGCAGCCAGTTTGGCGAAGCCTTCACGCGCGAAGTGGAAGCGCAACTGGTGAACTGGGGCGTATCGACCGTCAAGAATATCGAGCTGATGGATATCCGCGATTCCAGCGGCTCCTATGTCATTAAAAACATCATGGAAAAGAAAAAGTCCCTGATTGAAATGCAAAGCCGTATCGAAGTAGCCGAGAACATGAAACGCGCCAGCATTGCCGAAATCGAAGCCAAGCGAGAAACCGACGTGCAACTGCAGGATGCATTGCAAAAAGTAGGTGCGCGTACTGCCGAGAAAGATAAAGCCGTCGGCATCGCGAATGAAATGGCACAGCAATCGATCAAGGAACAAGCCAAGATCACCACCGAAAAAGAACTGGAAATCACCAAGGTGTCCGAAGTGACTTCCGCCAATATTGCGAAAGACGTGCAAATCGTGAAAGCGAACCAGGACCGCGACACCGCCGCCATCAACAAAGAAATGGCGATCATCAAGGCCGCGCAACAAAAGGAAACCACGGTTCTGGTCGCCGAAGGCACCAAGGCAACGACGATTCTGGTGGCTGAAGGCAATCTGGAGAGCAAAAAACGGGAATCCGAAGGTATTGCATTCGAAGGTACCGCCCGCGCCGAAGCAGAAAAAGCCATGCAGCTTGCACCGGTGCAGGCACAAATCGTGCTCGCGAAAGAAATCGGTAATAACGAGGGTTATCAAAAATATCTGGTGACCATCGAGCAAGTGAAAGCGAACCAGGCTGTCGGCATCGAACAAGCCAAGGCATTGTCGCAGGCAGATCTGAAGATCATCGCCAATTCAGGCAACGTAGAAAACGGCATGAAAGGTGTAATGGATATTTTCTCGTCCGCCGGCGGCACCAATGTCGGCGCGATGCTGGAAGGTCTGGCACAAACCGAACAGGGCGAAGCCCTGTTGAAAAAAGTCGGTTTGAATTCGGACAAGAAAGATAACTAAAGAATATCGTCGCCCGGGTCGCGCTCCGCCGATCCGGGTTTCGTCAATCATTACCATCATGCGTGATTTTCCCGGGTCGATAAAGCGTGCCCCGGGCTACGGCCCAGAAACAAAAATTAACCTGCCTTCCGGTTTTACCCCCGAAAACTGTGTTTGATTGCGCCAAATAAAACCGGTCTCTGCGCTAGACTGCGTTCAACCAAGGGGAACTGTTACCAAGATGCCAATCCGTCGCGACTCGTTTTCTGTCTTGCGGGCTACGATGCGCTGGCGCGTAGGTTTGGTGCTGGGCGTTCTGGTGATGGTGCTGATGGTTGCACTGGGCATACTGAATACGCAGCTGGGCCTGAAAGATACGGCGCTATTGGCATGGGTGGTATTGGTTGTTTCCGGAATCAGCGTGTTGGGCCTGTTGCTGTCACCGCGACATCTGGGCGGCACGATTTATTTCACCGCAGTGGCCATGCTGCTGATATTCATTCCCGCTTTCGGCATGTATCACGGAAGACCAATGCAGCATTGGGCCTACATCTTTCCGCCGTTACTGGTATTTCTGATTCGCGCCCGCCCTGCCCTGATTGGCATGGTGCTTTATGGCATCTATGTTGTCTTCACCCTGAAGTCCTTGATCGCAACGATTGATATCGTGCGATTCGCAAGTGGATATGGTTTGCTGGTGTGCTTCATATACACATACGCTTTGCTCGAAGAACGCGCTGCCACGATGCTGCGTTACTACTCGGATCATGATGCGCTGACCAATTGTTTCAACCGGCGCACATTCAACGAAGCGCTGGAACAACTCACCCGTTCGCGTGCAAGCGGGAAACGCTCCACATTCCTGCTGATCGATATCGACCACTTCAAGGCAATCAACGATCAACACGGGCACCTCGTCGGTGATCGCGTTATCACGCAAGTCGCTGCCGAACTTGTGCGGGCCCTCGACACCAAAATTCCGCTATACCGCTACGGTGGCGAAGAGTTTGCCATCATTCTTGAAAATGCTTCCGAACAAACCGGCAGCGAATTGGCGGAATGTTTGCGGCTGGCAATCCACGATTATGATTTTCAGGATATCAGGGTCACGATCAGCATCGGTGTTGCCGAATGGCAAAACACGCATCCCAATGTCAGTGCGGCACTGGGGCATGCCGATCGCGCCTTGTATGCCGCCAAGAATGCAGGCCGCAACCAGGTGATGGCGGCCTCGGCCATTGCGTGATATCGACCAGGAATTATTTCCCCAATTGAACATAATCGTAATGGGCAACCATGAATTGGTAATACATGTAGCCATAGCGGTCATACCAATCTTCGTTCTTGTAATACTTCGCTTCGCAAACACCGACCTCGCGCAAATTACTTTCGAGCTTCCCGAGTAATTCGGTATTTTTATTTTTTACCACTTCGTCAAAACCCGCGAGTGACTCGTTGACCTTGTTGACCTGGTCCTGCGCGCCCATTGCCGCAATTCCGCCACCGGCATTGCCTGCGGCCTGCATATAGGCAATCCCCTGCGCGGTAAAGCGGTGGGTAAATTCATACTTGGCGCGCACTTTTTCCAGATTCTTGCGGGTCGTATTTACCTTGCCATAGGCTTCTGTGTAGCAAGGTCGACAGGCTTTGTTTTCAAGACATTTGGAAGGCACATCGGGCGTACCCGGTGGCTTGTAGTCCGGCTCCATGCGCTTGTCATCACTGGAAAGCGTGGCCAGGTTCTTGCCCATCTTCTGCATCTCATCGAGTGCTTTCAAGGTTTTCAACGGACCTTCCAGTTGGCTTTGCAGTTCCTTGCCTTGGCCCATTGCCGCTTTGCCGACATCTTTCAAACCCGGCTTGTTGTTGTTCCATGAGGGTTGCAGTGCAAGCTGTAATTTCGCTTCGGCATAGGCAAATGCCGATGTCGGCGTGATGCTGGCAAGGGCAAGCAATGCAATGAAACTCGTGCGAATGATTTTCATGAAATTTTCCTGTTATTTATTCTTGCGAAACATGAAGACAGCAACGATGCCGACCAGCAGCAATACCAGTGCGATCAAACCCAGTTCCAGATAGGAAAAAGAAACGCCACCACTTTTGCCACCCGCACCGGTCTTGTTTTCCGGCTCGACATATTCGCTGGCAGGCACGGCAACCGGTGGTTGTTCCAGCGGCATTTCATCGCCCACCCAAACCATGATCTGGTATTCGGTATCTTTCTCGGCATCAATTCCGATTTTGAAACTCTCGTAAGTGCGGAATTTGAATTCTGCCTTGCCGGTGCCTGCGGTATTGCCTTCCTGTTCAACTTTATCCAGATCATCCTTGGCAAGGCGGACATGAATTTTGTCTTCCGGGTTTTTTGTGTATACGCCGACATACACCGGCTGCATCACATCCAGGCCTTCGACAAGAAATTTGTCGCCGATGGCATCGGTTTCACCATGGATGAAAGCCGACTTGCCATGCGGAGTGCGTTCGTCAGGTTTCACTTCGATCAGCATGATGTTGCGCTTATCGGCTGGCGGACCCGGCGTTTTTCCACTTGATGATTCCGATGAAGTATCGGTGGCACTTTCGGATGCGTTTTGGTTTGCCGATTCGGCATTCGTATCATTCGGCGACTGCGCGGCCGGATCAAAATCATCGGCACTTGATTGTGCAAATGCCAGGCTTGTTGCCATGGCCAGCAATAATCCCAATAAAAACGACCGGATCATTACCGGGCTCATTTCTGTGCCCCGGCGGCGATTTTCGCGTAAGCATGACCAAGCAAGGCGCGCAATTCATCCTGACTGAGATTGCTGCGTACGGAAATCTGCGCATCACGTTTCACGCTATTGAATTGAATCGGACCATCGGAAGCCGCATCCCAGGGACCATCGATGGTTTTACTTTCTTTCAGCGCAACGCCTTCATCCGCACCCATCGCATTAATGCTTTTTGCAAAGCCGCCATAGGTGGCATTGTCCCGGCGGAAACCGCGATAGCCATTCCGCAATGTCACGGTGGTGACAAACAGATGTTCCTGACCGTCCTTGCCGATATAGCGAACGGTGCAATCATCGCCACTGCGTTCAAAATCACCTTTCGGCGTGCCCAGCAATCTCGTGATATCGGCATTGCTCCACAGGCTGCAGGGGTCTTCGGATGAGTAGCGCGTCAGCAAATGTTTCAAGGCATCTTTTTCACCGGTTTGTCCGCTGATATCGAGCGGTTTGCTCAAACGCGCGAGCGCCTTGTTTGCCAAACCGCCAGCTTGTTCCGGCGTCGTCGTCAAACTCCCGCCGAATTCGATTTCCACCATGCTGTCACCCTGCATCGCCACGAAATTGCAGCAACCGGTAATCTTGGCTTCATCCCAGTCCCCCACAAGCTCGGTGCCATCCTGAAGTTTCATCATGCCTTTGGTTGCGGCCTCGGCTTTCTCCAGGTTGGCACTGACGCCGGCATTGATGGCACCGGCATCGGTCCATTCTGCCTGTACGGCAATATTTTTATCTTCAGCCGTGTAGTACCAGCAGACATCACCTTCCGGATCGGGAGTCGGGCCGCTATCGCCATTCGGATTGCCACCACGATACGGAGCACCGGCAAGAGGCCCAAGCACGGCTTCGACTTCTTTCGGGTCCAGCAAGCGGCATGGATCATGCGGGTCCGGCGTTTTTGCGAGATCGGCTGCCGCCGTATCGGCAGAATCGGCCATACCGTCCGCATTGACGGCATCACTTTCACTGGAACCGGCGTCTTTGTCCTTACACGCGCTCATGGTGGCAAGCAATAGCGCAGCCATTAAAATTTTCAGGGTTTTGTTTTTCATGATGACCTTCACTATCTTGAGTGGATTTACGGACAAGTACGTGCCAGTTCGACGCGGCGATTGGCAGCCCGGCCTTCCAGCGTGTCGTTTTTCGCTACCGGCCTTGCAGAGCCAAAACCGTTTGCGATGAAACGTGAAGCCGGTAATTTATATTGGGTAATTAATGCGGCACCGACAGCGGCAGCGCGACGTTTTGATAAATCGAGGTTATAGGCATCGCCGCCAACACTATCGGTATGACCTTCGATGCGCAGATTCCAGCCCGGATTTTTCTTCATCAAATCGGCAACCGCATTCAGGGCCGGTGTGGATTGCGGCAGCAGTGTTGCCTTGGCGAAATCGAAATAGATGCCGTTCAACTCGGCACGGCAGGCACCGCTGCTCAGCGATTGCTGCAACACGTTAACTTGCGGCTGCGCCGCCGGGTAATCGATGCGGACGGTCTGGAAAACACTGCGACCCTGGCGATTGCGCAAGCCGATGGGATGGGCGGGATTATCGGCAACCCATAATTCAATATCGACCTTGTCGTTGGCTACGCTGAAAACACCCTTTGCATGGATGGTTTGAATGACAGCCGGCTTGCCGTTGATTTTTACCGTCATCGGCACCGTGTCATTGCCGATGCGCGTCAGGGTTCCGCGAAAATATTTACGGCCCGTTGCCACATCCAATATCGCCGGCATAGCTTCCTGCTCGCCATAGCGCGCGACGGTGCCAATCACCAGCGCCACTTTTCCGTTTGTTTTAAGTTGTGTAAACGATGCCGTGGACATTCCCATGCTGGAACCGGGAAACATCACTGGATCGCCTGCCTGGAACACCAGATTTTGTTTATTCGAAGATGCCATGTCTTCACGCCGCACGCGACGCATGCGCAGATCGCTGATTTGTTTTCCCTTGAGCAGGTACCTGAAATTCACGCTGTACTCGACATAGGCGTCGGTTACATCGCTGATAACGGCAATTTGTTCTTCATCGCCATTCGGCTTTTGAACCGCAGTGGTTATCACCATGCCCTTGCTCAAGGGAATGCCTGCAGGTCCGGCAGCGCTGGCGGGTAGTACCGCCAGCAATAATGCGAGAGCCAGAATATTCTTCAGCATGATCATCGTACTCAGTACGCAACCAGTTCAACGCGACGATTTTTCGCACGTCCCGCTTCGCTGGCATTGCTGGCGACAGGTGCCGCAAATGAAGCGCCAAAACTTTGCAGGCGTGTTGCATCAACGCCGTATTGCGTGGTGAGCGCCAATACAACGGCTTTCGCGCGACGTGTTGAAAGATCACGGTTGGGTTCGAACAGGCCTTGCGTATCGGTATGACCGACAACCATCAAGCGCAGCTTTGGATCTGCCTTCATCAGTTTGGCGATTTCGGCAAGAGAATCTTTTGATTCCGGCTTTACGTCGGCCTTGGCGGTATCGAACAGGATTCCGTAGAGTGCAATGCGGCCGTTCTTGTTGATCTCGGCCGACATTTCGCCGGAAGTCACCGTCACCATGCGCGCAGCCATCGGTTTGGGCTCGATGATGTCGATACGCACACTGACACGACTGGCCGGTACGGTACGAGTGTCATTGCCGGCGGTATCGGTATTGAAACCGGCGTATACCGTCATGTACAGATTGCCTTCGGGACGACGGATACGCATGGCAACATAGCGGTATTCCGAATTCCAGTTCATCCAGCGCGACTGCGGATCATCGCCGCCGTATACATGCATGATGAAATCATTGACGCCGTTGTCCAGGTCCTGGCGACCGCCCGCGTTAATGCCCTGGTATAAAATTTCGACTTTGCCGTTCTTGGCAAATTCATTTTGGTAGGCGCGAATGGCTTCCAGTACCGAAACGTCCTTGGGCAGCACGTACACCAGCGTGGTACGAGCGCCTTCGGCCGCCAGCAACTTTTGTTTTTCACCCGAACGGTAAGGACCGGCGGCAATGATTAATTCATCAAAGGCCTTCTTGTTGTAATAACGGATACTGGAGCCTTCGAAACGCTGGACCAGCGGATGATCGACGGCACCTTTTACGTCCTTGCCATCGGGAAGTTCGCTGGCATCCTGTGCCAATACAGGCAAGGCAAACGCCGCCAGCAAAAGCAATAAACAGACGCGACGAAATAAAGACAATTTCAGGGTTTTCATGGTGTTCTCCGGGCTTGTTGACAGTCTTATCGGAAGGTCGGGTTTAATCCGGACATGCGAACAATTTTTTTCTTCCCCACGAAAGGCAACGTTGGAGACATTCGCAATAGCAGGCGCCAATCGCCAATGCAGCCAGGGTATCAAGCGTATTTCCGGGACGTTTTTAGGATCATCGCAAAGCTCCGGCCGACCGGCCTATCGGATTCCGGTAAAAAATCCGGACATCACTTAAGAAACGGGGCTGGAATTCGCCTCGAATTTGCTAGACTCAAGCCATGGCAGACGCTGACTTACCCTTGCGAGAATCTTCAAGCGCACTTGTGCAGGAGCTCTATGCCGAGCTTAAAAAAGTCGCCAGCCTCGAACGCTGGCGTTTGGGCAATGCCCCCACCCTGCAGACTACTGCACTGATCAATGAAGCCTGGCTAAAGCTGCACAAGGTGGAAGGCTGGAATGATCGTCAGCATTTTCTGCGTGCTGCCGCCATTGCAATGCGCCAGGTCTTGGTAGATTCGGCACGCGAGCATTACGCCGAAAAACGCGGCGGCGGTCTTGCTCCCGATACCCTGTCTTCTGCCGAACGGGTGCCGGCCGGTTCGAATGACGAAGTGATCCTGGTCGACGAAGCATTAACCCGATTGCAGACAATGGACCCGCGTCTGGCACAGGTCGTCGAATGTCGCTTTTTCGCCGGTTATAACGAGGAAGAAACTGCCCAGGCCCTGGGTATCAGCGACCGCACTGTGCGGCGTGATTGGTTGAAGGCAAAAGCCTGGTTATATGTTGAGATGGCACCAGGTTAAGCTTTCATGTCGGGCCGGGGCCCGACTTACGGAGCCGCTTCGATTTCGGCGCGCAATTGTTGAACACTGGGTGCATAAGGTGCGCCGGCTTCGCCCAATGCGGTGAGTTTACCGGCCATCGTATTCACCAATTGCCGCGCTTCGGCTTTCTTGCCTTCCGCCAGACGCAGCCTTGCCTCCACACCCTGACAAACTGCATACAACACCTGATCTTCACCCGAGTTGGTGCGGGCAGCGTCCATTGCCTGTTTGAGTGAATCGTTCGCCAGCTTTAATTCGCCAAGTTGAATACGTGCTTCGGTAATACTTTGCAGAATGGCAATCGTCAACACGCTGTGTTCGCCGGTGTATTCTCGAGCCATCGGCAAAGCCTGATCCAGTTGCACGAGTGCGTCTTTGGGCCGCTTGGCTTTCAAGATAATCTTGCCAAGATTTCCCTGCATGGCAGCCAGTGCCGCAGAAGAACCATACAGATCGCGCCGCAGCGTGGTTGCTTTCAATAATAATTCTTCGGCACGGGCAAAGTCGTTTTTACGATATGCCACTGTCGCCCAATTGCCCAAAGTGAGCAAAGCACCGGCGCTATTGAGGTCGCCCAGTTTTTCGTGCGCCTTCCAGCTATCGCGAAAGGCCGCATCGGCCTTGTCGATATCGCCGTTGGCTTGATAGGCAATGCCAAGGCTATTCAAAAGATTCGCGGTTTCGGTGGTGTTGCGACCGTAATAATCGTCGTGTTCCAGCAAGGCCAATTGCAGCGTTCTGATCGATGTCGGCAGCCCGCTTTCCTCTTTCTCGATGCGTGCCTGGGTCTGGCGGATTTCGACCAGCGATTTTCGATTCTGCGCGGGATTTTTATTCCAGAATGCCTGCGCCTCATCCAGCAAACGGCGCGCCTCGGTCTTGTTACCGCGCAGCAATTCGGCTTCCGAAAGCATGGCACTGACCTCTGCGCGCGCTGCAGGCGTTGTATCACCTGATTTCAGATAATCCTGCAACAACGGCGCAGCGCCATCGGCATCGTTCATGTACAGATACAGTGCACCCAATGCTTCTACAATCTCTGCACGCGTCTGTGGCTGATCGCGGTATTGCTCCGTCAAATGTTTGGCACTTTGATCGAGCACTTGTTTCGCGGTGGTCGATTCGCTGCCCTGGTTTTCGCCGGCAGTGCGAAACATCAACAATAAATAATTCTTCACCGCCTCCGTGCGGCGCATTTCCGCCAGCACCTGATCGCGTTCAAGTGCCGTCTTGTGCGCTTGCCACAACACGCCACCGATGCCCACCGAAATTGCGACAAGTACGATGGCTGCAGCGGCGACACCGACTTTATGGCGACTCATGAAACGACGAATGCGATAGCCGCGTGTATCACCGCGCGCGAATACCGGCTCGCGTCGCAAATGCCGTTTAATATCATTCCACAACTCGGCCGCGCTTTGATAACGCATGCCCGGTTCCGGACGCAAAGCCTTCATCACGATGGCATCAAGATCGCCGCGCAGTGATTTCGACGTAATGATATTCGTTGCATCCAGGGCGCTGCTAGGCAACGCGGGTTCTGCTTCAAAACGGCGCTTGAAGCTTGCCGGCAAGGCCGAGTTGGACAAACTCCAGGGACGTTTTCCCACCAGCAATTCATACAACACAACACCAAGCGCGAAAACATCGGTTGCCGTGGTGATCGCACCGCCTTCCAGTTGTTCCGGCGCGGCATATTCGGGCGTGAGCATGGCTTGCGTCATTGCACCGCCACCATCATCGGCAAGTTTGGCGATACCAAAATCAAGCAAACGGGCACGGCCGCCGGAATCCACCAGAATATTGGCCGGCTTCAAATCACGGTGCACGACCAGATTGCGATGTGCAAAATCCACTGCTTCACATATTTGTTGAAATAACTGCAGCCGCTTGTCGAGACTCAATCCATTCTCTTTTGCATAGGCAATCAAGTCCCGGCCTTCAACGAATTCCATTGCCATGTATGGACGACCGTCCGGTGCCAAACCACCATCAATCAAACGTGCAATGCCCGGATGTTCAAGACCGGCAAGAATGCGGCGCTCGTTTTCAAAATGATTCAGGCGCCCGGCAGCTTCGGGGCGAATTAACTTCAGTGCGACTTTCTGGGCGAAATCGGCGTCGCCGCGATGGGCAAGATAGACCTCGCCCATGCCGCCGCGTCCGACCAGTCGCTCAACAACGAACGCCCCCACTTTTGCGCCCGCTGCCAGCGAACTGTATTCAGGCGTATCGGCATCTTGCGCCCGACGTGACGACTGCTCGAGAAAATCTGGCTCAGATTCAAGCGCTGCCAGCATCTTTTGCACTTGCTGCAATATTTCCGGACTGGCATCACTGCGCTTCAGGTATTCGACGCGAGCTTCAGGGCCAAGTTCAAGCAATCGATCAAACAGAGCGGCGACATCGGCCCACTGTTTGGAACTTTCGTCGGCCATCGGTGCACCCTGTCATATTGTCGATGACGGAGCATAGCTTGTGCATGACAACAGCGTAAAGGTGGTGCAGCCTCTTCAGGATTGTGATGTCCTTATTGCCGTGGCCGGGCTCACATCACAAAATCACAGGATCGTCCGGCAATTCGCGGGGGTTATCCGAGTCGGCCGGGAAATGCGTGCTCAACAAAGCATTGATTTTCGTGATTGCAGCCAACACGGCAATATCGGCCGGACCATTGGCTATATCGGCACCCAATTGATCACATATATCCTGCCATTGCAGGCTATCTACGCGCGCCGCAATACCGCGGTCTGCAATGAGTTCGACCCGACGTTCGGCAAGTTGCATGTAAATCAGTACGCCGCTGTTATCGATCGTATCCCAGACACGCAGGCTGGAAAATAATTGATGGGCACGATTGCGAGATTTCAGTCCGTTTAGTACGGACCAGAATGAAAAGCGTGCTTCAACGGCGAAACAAATTTCACCGGCATGGCTGCGCTCGCCTTCGGCAATCAGGTCACGAATACGGGTTAGTGTTGTGGCCGGAAACCAGCTCGACATGCGGAACCAGCCGGCAAAGAGATTCTGCAGTAGACGTTTCATTACCATCCTCCCGAGGCACCACCGCCTCCGAAAGAACCGCCGCCACCCGACCAGCCACCGCCACCACTACTTCCGCCACCACCGCCGGGAAACGAGCCCCAACCACCATGGCCGGAACTAAAACGCCCCGTACCGGAACTGGACACCAGAAAAGCAACCACTGCACCCACCAATGTTGCAAAGCCCAGGCTAAACATCAAAGTCACGATAAACCCAGCAATACCTGCAGCGCCAAGGCGCCTGAGGAAAGCCGGAATGAACGTGAAAACACCGGCAATGGCACCGATAAAAAATCCCACTATGCCGGCAAATATGAAATCCGGTTGCGACTTGCCGTCATCGACCGTCATTGGTTCGGGCAATACTTCGCCGTCGATCAATTTTGTAATTGCCAGCAGTGAATCTTTGATGCCGCCAAAAAAATCACCCTGACGGAATTTTGGCGTCAGGTATTCGCGGATAATTCTGCTTGCCAATGCATCCGTGACGGCACCTTCCAGTCCATACCCGACTTCGATCCGGGCCTTCCGATCATCTTTTGCGATAAGCAGCAATAAGCCATCGTCTGTTTTGTTGCGCCCGAGTTTATTTTTTTCGGCGACGGCCAGCGAATAGGTTTCAATGGCTTGCCCGCCGGTTGTCGGAATTATCAGGACGGCAACCTGGCTTCCTTTGCGCTGCTCCAGCGCGACCAGTCCGGATTCCAATTCGGCAATTTGCGTAGCATCGAGCGTGCCGGTCTGATCGGTCACATGCTGCTTCAACACTGGCACGGGAATATCCTGTGCGCGCGCCGGCATGATCAGCGACGCAGCCAATAACAGGATGGCTGCGAATTGAAGAGCGCGATTGCTCACTCGATTATTTCGCCGGTGCCGCTTCTGGTTTTGCAGGTTCAAACTCGACAACAGGCGGTTTCGAAATCGCCGCTTCGTTTTCGACGGTGAAATTGGGTTTTACATCGTAGCCAAACATTTTCGCCGTCATGTTGACAGGAAATTGGCGGATATGGACATTGTAGTTCTGCACACTTTCGATGTAACGATTGCGGGCAACCGTGATGCGGTTTTCGGTACCTTCGAGTTGCGATTGCAGCTCGAGAAAGTTTTGATTGGATTTCAAATCGGGGTAATTTTCAGACACCACAAGAAGACGCGACAAAGCGCCCGATAATTCACCTTGCGCTTTTTGAAACTCGGCAAGTTTGGCCGGATCAGCCGCTTGTTCTGCAGTGATATTGACCCCTCCGACACGGGCGCGCGCATTGGTAACTTCAGTCAATACGCGTTCTTCCTGCGAGGCATAGCCTTTGACGGTATTGACCAGATTGGGCACCAAATCGGCGCGGCGCTGGTATTGATTCAAGACTTCCGACCATTGGGCTTTTACGGCCTCGTCATTGGTCTGGATTTTGTTGTAGCCACAGCCCGAGAGTAAGGCGATGAACACGAGCGCGGCGGCAAGACGAAATAGGCGCATGGCAATTTCTCCTAGAGATGCAGCATTGAAACATTGGGCAAGCTTGCTTGCAATGTAATGTGGTCATTGCTCGCGGGTATTTCAAGGCAGATGGCATGCCGGGCATGCACACCCTGCTTTTATCGTATTAGATTGAGCGACATCTGCGTAATGGCGTCGCCGGCTTCGATTTTTTTATCGGCGATGGCCGGCAACAAACCGGCGGCCAGTTTCTTGCCCAACTCGACACCCCACTGATCAAAGGCGTTGATGCCCCAGATGACCGACTGCACATAAACACTGTGCTCGTAAAGGGCGAGCAGCATGCCAAAGCTATGCGGGTTTAATTCATCAAGAAGAAACAGACTCGATGGACGATTGCCTGGGCAATTCTTTTGCGGGTCATTGCCCTGGGAACCATTTGCCAGCCCTTCAGCCTGGGCAAATAAATTTGCCAACAAATTTTGATGGCTTTCAACATAGGAATGTGCCGGCTTGATGGCGCCGATAAAATCCATCGGGATAATATCGCTGCCCTGATGCATGGCCTGAAAAAAACTATGCTGGCTGCTGCTTCCGGTTCCACCCCAAAGCACCGGTGCAGTCGCATGACTGGCGCCCTGGTTATCTGGCCCGATCGATTTGCCCAGACTTTCCATCACCAGCTGCTGCAAATAAGCTGGCAAATAGGCCAGACGCTCGTCGTAAGGCATGATCGCCTGTGTGGCGAAACCCATCACGTTACGATTCCAGATACCGACCAGGGCGTGCCAGACCGCAATATTTTCCGTGACTGGCGTATTCAATACATGGGCATCCACTTCTGCCGCGCCGTCCAACATTTCCATAAACTTCGGCATGCCGATCGCCAAAGCCAGCGAGAAACCGATACAAGACCAAAGTGAATAACGGCCACCTACCCAATCCCACATCGGCAGAATATTTTTCGAAACAACACCGAAGGCATTTGCCTTTTCGATATTGGCGGTCACGGCATAAAGCCGCGAATCGTCCTTCAGCCAATTCTTGATCAGGCCGCCGTTGAGCAAGGTTTCCTGGGTGCCGAAACTTTTCGACACCAGGATAGCGGCAGTTTGTTTCGGATCCAGAAACTTTAGAAGATGTTGCGCACTGCTTCCGTCGACATTACTCAAAAAATGAATTCGAAAGCGGCCTGAATGGAAATCGCGCAAGGCATCCACGGCAAGATGTGGACCAAGATCCGAACCGCCAATCCCGACATTGATGATATCGGTGACATTGCTCGCCTCAAGCTCCTGGATCAATTGCGCCATCTGCCGATGCGAATCGATTGCCTGTGCATGGGCAGCTTTCGCGTCGACGCTATCCACCAGATCGCTGCGCAAGGCGGTGTGCAATGCAGCTCTTTGCTCGGATTGATTGACTTTTTTGCCGATAAAAAGATTATTGATGGCTTCGGCAACGCCGGCGCTGTGCGCCAATGCAAACAAGGCTTCCAGCGCTTCATAATCAAGGCGCTGACGCGCAAAACTGGCTTGCAGGGGGCCAAGTTGCAATGTCATTTTTTTTGCGCGCGCCGCATCCTGGCTGACATTACCGAGATGAAACTGTTTCAAGCGTTGACCATGCGACTGCACGGCATTCCATGCGGCATTTCTATTTGCCGAAGTCATGCAAAACCGAACTCGAGGTTGTCAATCAATCGAGTGCGACCCAGGCGCGCGGCAATCAGCGCGAGCAGGTTTTTCTCATTCGGTTCCACCGGACGCGACAAATCACTTCTGCGAATTTCTGCGTAATCCACTACAAACCCCATCATTTGCAGGCGCTGCCCCGCTTCGGCTTCAATGCCTTGAATCGGCATTCCCAAGGCAGCCTGATCTTTCATGAAGTTCAAAGTTTGATAGATGAATGTGGCAGTTTGACGTTCTTCACCCTGCAGATATTGATTGCGCGAACTCATTGCCAGACCATCGGCTTCGCGCAATGTGGGCGCTGCAATCACCTGTGTCGGGAAACTCATTTCCCTGGCCATGTAACGGATAACCTGCAGTTGCTGATAATCCTTGCGGCCAAATACCGCGACGTCGGCCTGCACCATATTGAACAGGCGCGCAACGACTTGTGCGACACCATTGAAGTGACCGGGGCGATGCATGCCACATAAAATGTCGGTAATGCCCGGCACATGCATTTGCACGCAGCCCATGGTGCCGAAGGGATACATTTCCTCCACCGATGGCAGCAACAAGGCATCGCAGCCTTTACCGGCGAGTCCGTCGATATCCGAATCGGGAGTACGCGGATAGCGTGCGTAATCTTCATTCGGACCGAACTGGGTCGGATTGACGAAAATACTGGCGACGACTTTATCGCTATGCTGTCTGGCCAATTCCACCAGGGCAAAATGACCGGCATGCAGGTTACCCATCGTCGGGACAAAGCCGATTTTCAGCCCGGCTTTTTTCCAATCGGAAATTTGTGTGCGTAATGCGGCAACCGAGTTGAAGGTCTTCATTCGTAGCTGTGTTCCAGAGTTGGAAATGTCGATTCTCGTACGGCTTTTGCATAAGCCTCGAATGCACCTTGAATACTATCTGCATCCGCCATGAAATCTTTCACGAAGCGCGGGCGACGATGGCCGCTGTTCATACCCAGCATGTCGTGCAGGACCAGAATTTGCCCATCGCAGTCCGGGCCTGCACCGATTCCTATGGTCGGTATGTTGATGTTGCGGGTAATTTCCGCCGCCAAGCCCATAGGTACGCATTCGAGCACCAGGCAATCGGCACCGGCGGCCTCGACTGCTTTCGCATCGGCAATCATTTTTTTGGCGGCATCGCCTTCGCGACCCTGAACACGATAGCCGCCAAGTTTCATGACCGATTGCGGTGTCAGCCCCAGATGTGCGCATACCGGAATATCGCGCTCGGATAAAAATGAAATACTGTCCAACACGAAACCGGCGCCTTCCAGCTTCACCATGCTGGCGCCACCTTCTGCAATCAGTAAAGTCGCGGCATCCAGCGATCGTTCGGGTGTGGCAAAACTCTGAAACGGCATGTCGGCAATCAATAATGCACTGCGAAGTCCGCGTGCCACGCACGCCGTGTGGTAAACGATGTCATCCACCGTCACCGGCAAGGTGCTGTCTTTGCCCTGCATCACCATACCGAGTGAATCACCAACCAGAATCACGTCCAATCCGGCCGCATCAATGGCGCGTGCAAAGCTCGCGTCATAAGCGGTAATCGCCACTATCTTTTCATGCGCCGTTTTCATATCGCGCAATTTGGGTACAGTCAGCTTCGGGCGTCGTGTCGGCTTGGGTTGCTCTGCGTACATGCTTTTCTCTTTATAAGGCTGCGCTACTCTAAAACCTGAATGCTGGAAATGTCGAGCTTCGCCAGACAGTTTTTGATACTGCCGTGCCCGGGGATTTCCAGATCGTTTACCAATTCTGCCAGTGGCACCAGCACGAACGCGCGTTCGTGCATATGCGGATGCGGAATATGTAAATGCGCTTCCTCAATAACTTCATCACCAAACAACAGGATATCCAGATCCAGCGTCCTTGGTTGCCAACGCTCTTCCTGCTGGCGAATACGGCCAAAACGCTCCTCGATTTCCAGCAATCTCTGCAGCAAAACCTGCGGACTTAAACGTGTCTGCAATTCTGCAACGCAATTTATGAAATCGGCCTGATCGGTTTTGCCCCATGCAGGCGTCCGATAAAGACTGGATTGGCGACGCAAGGTTGTTTGCGGCAGTTCATCCAGGGCAAACAACGCTTCCATCAAAGTTTCTTCGACTTCACCAACATTGCCGCCCAGACCAATAAATGCCCGACGAGATTCGTTAATCATGGCGTTACTTCTTGCGGTGATGGCCGTGGTTTGCGACGCCGGCGTTTTTTTGGTGCTGCCGACAAATCGCCAGGCTCGGAAGCATGCAGGGTTCTTTTCGAATCCAGGCGTTTTGCCAGCATCTCCGGACTTTGAATTTGGGCTTCGCGCCAAAAGGCAACGTCGTCAGCTACTTCCGGAGTGCCGCTCAGGCGAAGCTCGAGGAAATCGAAGGCGGCGCGGAAACGCGGATGCGACAGCAAACGGAAAACCCTTTTGCGAACACGTTGCGAGAAACGCGACTGCAACAACCAGATTTCCTGCATTGGCAATGAAAAACGGCGTGGCAAGGCGATGCGTTCGGCCTGATGAAGGGTAACGCGATCGGCAGCGCGTTGTTGTGCAACGGTTAAATCCACGCCGGTTTTCTGCAATATCGCCAATTCACGGCAATAGGCCGGCCATAGCAAAGCGGCAAACAGGAAGGCTGGCGTTACCGGCTTGCTTTCCGCAATGCGCGCATCGGTATTGCGAAGCGCCTGCAGCACCATCGCACGCAAGGCGCCGCTGCTATTGGTGCTCAGAGCTTTCGCCGTTTCCGGGAACAACACGTTCAACAAACCGTGCGTTTCAAGGCCGAGAAAACTTTTCTCGGCATGGCCGGACAAAAACATTTTCAGGCATTCATCAAACAGCCGTGCCGGCGGCGCATCACTAACCAGGCTTGCCAGCCGCGATATGGGTTCGGCAGCAGAATCGTCGATGCGAAAATTCAGCTTGGCCGCCAGCCGTATCGCGCGCAGCATGCGAACCGGGTCTTCGCGATAACGCGAATCCGGGTCGCCGATCAATTTCAGAACACGCGCATTGACGTCTTCGAACCCACCGACATAATCGCGCACCGAAAAATCATCGACGGTGTAATAAAGTGCGTTGGCAGTGAAGTCGCGACGAACCGCATCATCCTCAATCGTGCCGTAAACGTTGTCGCGCAATAAACGGCCGCCGTCTTCGGTTTCACGATCGCCGCTGCCATCGTCGGAATTGGCACGAAATGTCGCCACTTCGATAATTTCCTGGCCGAACATGATGTGCGCCAGACGAAAGCGCCTGCCAATCAGACGGCAGTTACGGAACAGACTGCGGACCTGATCGGGCGTGGCGCTGGTAGCGACATCAAAATCCTTCGGATGGCCGCCGATCAATAGGTCGCGCACCGCTCCGCCGACCAGATAGGCGTCGAAGCCACCCTCGCGCAGCTTGTAAAGCACGCGCAAGGCGTTGGGACTGATGTCCTTGCGGGAAATATCATGGGCATCGCGGCTAATGACGCGATGCTGCAGGCGGACAGTGTTTTGTGCGTGTTCTTCCATTAAGTTCGCTCGACACCGGATTCCTTCCGGTCTTGGCCGCCGTTTGGGCGGAACTATACAAGCCCGTTATACTACCGACTGTGCCAACGCCAAGCTATGCAAGTGGGATCAAACTCACACATCGCAGCGCAGCACTCATTAAAATCAAACACTTAGGCTGAGCAATCGGCCCACTATCGGAACACAAACCATGCCATTTGTCGTTGTTGAGAACTGTATCCGCTGCAAATACACCGATTGCGTGGAAGTTTGCCCGGTGGATTGCTTTCATGAAGGCCCGAATTTTCTGGTTATCGACCCTGACGAATGCATTGATTGCACTTTGTGCGAGCCCGAATGCCCGGCGAAGGCGATTTATCCGGAAGATGATGTACCTGCTGGCCAGGAAAGTTATATCGCGCTCAATGCCGAGCTATCCAAAGAATGGCCGGTCATCACAACCCGCAAGGATGGTTTACCGGATGCTGCCGAATGGGATGGCAAGACCGACAAACTGCAGTTCCTGCAGCGTTGAATGTGATTAAGGAATCATTGCACCACCGCTTGCATGCGGTTATTCGCACTGTGCCTGACTGGCCCAGACCCGGCGTCCAGTTTCGCGATATCACTCCGGTATTTCAAACGCCTGATCTCTGGGCAGAGGTCGTTGCCCATTTTGCGGCACGCTATCGCGATCAAAATATCGATGCGATTGCAGGCATGGAAGCACGTGGTTTTATTTTCGGCGCTGCATTGTCTTATGCGATGAACCTGCCGTTTATTCCGATACGCAAGCAAGGCAAACTGCCCTATCGGACTTTGTCGGAAAGTTACGAACTGGAATATGGCACCGCCACCGTCGAAATTCATATCGATGCTTGCCGCCCGGGCGACAAGATACTGCTGGCAGATGATTTGATTGCGACCGGCGGCACTTTGCTGGCAGGTAAAAATTTACTGAAACGCATCGGTGCGGAAGTTATCGAAGCTGCCGTCGTGATTGATTTGCCCGATCTTGGTGGCGCTGCAAAATGCCGTGCATCCGGATTGCCGGTGTATTCGTTGATCGAGTTTGAAGGCGATTGAAAAGCGTAGCCCGGGTCATGGCTTTATCTGACCCGGGTAAATTTGCAATATCTTCAAATTAAAAAAGCGCCCGAAGGCGCTTTTTTTACTTCGGGAACCCGAAAATCAATTCAAACGTGATTTCAGGATACCCAGCAGACGCGAGGCTGGCGAATTTGCCGCCGCCGTACCTTCGGAAGTAAAAGCGGTAATGCGGGTGGCTTCGCCTGCATTTTCGGCACGAATCAAATAATTCAGGCCCTGATAACGCACGTCATAACTGCCCAGTGCCTGCGCGCTGCCGGTGACCGTGACGCCTTCGATGCGGTTCAGGGCCAGGCCCATGCGACGCCAGGTGCTCTCAAGAGTGTCATTGACCGTAAACGATTCAACCGAGGCTTGGCCTTGTGCGTTGGTACCGTCAACGTTTGGAACAATCAGCGCATTGTTGGTACTTGGCGCGTCCAGGCCCGGCGGAATTTCCAAAGGATTGGTTTGCTTGCTGTTTTCATAACCGACGCGTTTTTTGAGCCAGCTGCAGCCAGTAGTAGCCGACACCATGACAACGGCCAATGTCAGCCAGATAAGCGGGCGCGTAACGCGAGGTGAAACGATCATTGGATTCTTCTCCTGATGGCACGAAGCCGTTATTTTCAATTCAAACTAGTGGTAATTCTAACGCTTTACAGAGCGCTGTCATGCTTTCCGCATTTTCACCATGCGCCGCAGACAGCGGCAGCAAAGGTAAACGCAGGCCCGCACCACACCCCAGACGGGCCAAAATGGCCTTCACCGGAATAGGATTGGGCTCGCACCCCAGAAAGTCATACAAACCATGCAATTGGCTGTCCAAAGCCTTGGCCTCTGTGACTTCGCCAGCGTGTAAAAGACGGCAAATGCGGCTGAAAGTTCCTGGCACGGCGTTCGAAGCCACTGAAATCACACCCGAGGCACCACCTTGAATGGCCCGGACGAAAGTCGGGTCATCACCGCTCAAAAGCGAAAAATGCGCCGAACCCAGGGGATAAAGCGCGCTCCAGCGTTCATCGTCGCCACGCGCTTCTTTCAAACCGATGATATTGGGGTGCATGCAAAGAACCGCGACGGTTTCAGGCTGCATATCGCAACCGGTACGGCCAGGCACGTTATAAAGCACTACGGGAAGGCCGCCTTCATCGGCCACCATCTGGTAATGCTCGACCAGACCAGCCTGGGTTGGCCTGACATAAGGCGGGGTGACGACAAGCGCGATATCGGCACCGCTATTTTTTGCCAGACGCGTTTGCGCGATTGTCTTGGCAGTATTGGATTGCCCGGTACCTGCAAGCACGGGAATACGCCCGGCGACTTGTTTTACCGCGCTGCGAATAAGCTCGCTGTATTCATCGTCGGTAAGCGCCGCCGCTTCACCGGTGGAACCTGCCACCACAATTGCGTCAATTCCGGATTTAACCTGCCACTCCACCAGACGTTGCCACGCAGCGAAATCGACCGCACCGGTGGTATCAAAGGGAGTGATTAGCGCAGTTATGCTGCCAGATAGCTGCATGGCGGCCTCGTGAATTGAGAGAGCCGATATTGTAGCGATTTGTAAAGAAATATGCGCAGCCGGTTAACGCATCATTTATCGCTTGCAGGCAGCAACATTCGACCAGTATGCTGAGCCAACTTCCTAGCCGCCTGTAACTCATGCGACGCATCCGGACACCTGCATTGACTGTTGACCCAACTCCACGCCCGACTGCAAACGAAAATCATCTGCTGATCAGCGCCTATACCACGCATCCGCAATCGCCCCTGCTCATGGTGACGCGCCGAATTTCCGAATCTGGTTGCAATATGGTGGACGCGCACCTCACCACCGTGGGCCGCGATGTGTCGGTTACCGCTTTGGCAGTAGGCTCCTGGGATGCGATCGCCAAGCTGGAAGCACAAATGGTCAAGCTCGAGCGCGAAGAAGGCCTGAAGCTGGTCTGGTATCGCACCGGCCCGAAAGCCATGCAATCCAATTTGCTGCCATATATTGTAGAAGTGGTTGCCGCCGACAAACCCGGCATTTTGTTCAATCTGGCCGACTTTTTTGATCGCCAGGGCATCACCATCGAAAACATGCACAGTTCCCGGTACCGCGCCATGCAAACCGGGGCCGAAATGTTTACCGCCCAATTAACCATTGGTGTTCCTGCCGACACCCACATCGCAGCACTGCGTGATGATTTCCTCGAATTTTGCGATGCCTTGAATTTAGATGCCATCATGGACCCGATGAAGTTTTGATCATTGAAACAGGAGAGTTGAATGCCCGAACGACGTTCCGTGTTTACCACTTCCCATCCGCTTGCTGACTTTTCTGCAGCAGCTTTTTCCACCGCAGCACTTCCCTGATTCCCGGTGCACGATCCCCACTTTTCCCATTCCACCTCGCTGCCGCGGCAGTGGATGGTGGCTTCCTGCTGTTTGGTTTTAATCTGAGGCGACTATGACCCGAAGCAAGCGAATCTATGTGCTTGATACCAACGTGCTGATGCACGACCCGACTGCGCTGTTCAAATTCAACGAACACGATGTATTCATTCCGATGATGGTGCTGGAAGAACTGGACAACGGTAAAAAAGGTCACTCCGAAGCTAGTCGCAATGCCCGCCAGGTCAGTCGTTTCTTGAACGACCTGATCGAAGCGCATGGCAGCAACAATGTTGAAGGCGGCGTTTCACTGGCGCAACCGAAAAGTTTGAATCTGCGCGGCGAAGCCAGCGTCGGCAAATTATTGTTCCAGTTGAAACCGGTGGAAACCGGCAAACGTTTTGGTACAGTGTTGCCGGACAACCTGATTCTTGGCGCGATCTTGCAGTTGCGCGAAGACAACCCCGGTGTCCCGGTGGTATTGGTTTCGAAAGACATCAATCTGCGGATTAAAGCCTCGATCTGCAGTGTCGTCGCCGAAGATTATGAAAACGACCGCGCACTCGACGATTTCAATTTACTGTTTACCGGCGCGACCGAATTGCCTGCCGATTTCTGGGAAAAACACGAAGGCAATTTACGTTCCTGGACCGAAAAAGGCCGCACCTATTACGAAGTAAAACGCACCGCCGATGATGGCTGGTACGCGAATCAATTTCTGTACATGCCGGGCGATAACGATGTCGAAATGAAAGTGGCGCGACTGGAAGATGATCGCGTTGTCTTGCAAATCGTCGATGATTTCCGTTCAACGCAACACCAGGTCTGGGGTATCAATGCACGAAACCGCGAACAGAATTTCGCCTTCAATGCCTTGATGGATCCTGATATCGATTTCGTTACCCTGCTTGGCACCGCCGGTACCGGTAAAACTTTATTGGCACTGGCAGCGGGCCTGGCGCAAACGATGGACAGCCAGCGCTATCGTGAAATCATCATGACGCGTGCCACAGTCAGTGTTGGCGAAGACATCGGTTTCCTGCCCGGCACCGAAGAAGAGAAAATGACGCCGTGGATGGGCGCATTGACCGACAATCTTGAAGTGCTTACCCACACTGCCGACCACGGCACCTGGGGCCGCGGCGCGACCAATGATTTATTGGCAAGCCGCATCAAGATTCGTTCGATGAACTTCATGCGTGGCCGTACCTTTCTTAATCGCTGGGTGATTGTCGATGAAGCCCAGAACCTCACGCCGAAACAGATGAAGACTTTGATTACACGCGCCGGCCCCGGCACGAAAATCATCTGCATGGGAAACGTCGAACAAATCGATACGCCTTACCTGACCGAAACCACTTCAGGTCTGACTTACGCAGTCGATCGCTTCAAAAACTGGGCACACAGCGCACATATCACGCTGCGTCGTGGTGAACGTTCGCGTCTGGCGGATCATGCTTCGGAAGTTTTGTAAATTGCGGGTCGGTGCGGGTCGGTCCCCGGCCCGACACTTTTGACAGATTGCGATATTGCCATTGTCGGGCCGGGGCCCGACCTACGGATTCCAAATGAAAACAAATTTATGCGCACTCACCATCGCCGGCTCCGATTCGGGTGGTGGTGCCGGCATTCAAGCCGACCTGAAAACTTTTTCTGCCCACGGCGTGCATGGCCTGTCGGCCATTGCCGCATTGACTGCGCAAAATACCCGCAAAGTTTCTGCGGTGGAGGTTCCGTCCATCAAATTTCTCGAAGCGCAACTGGATGCCTGTTTCAGTGATTTCAAAATCGGATCGGTAAAAATCGGCATGCTGGCAAACGCGCGGGTTATCAAAGCCGTGGCTGCGTCATTGATCAGGCACAAGGCAAAAAACATCGTGCTCGACCCAGTCATGGTCGCCAGTAGTGGCGCCACATTACTGGAACCATCGGCATTGAAAGCCATGCGCGAATTATTGCTGCCATTGGCCTGCATCATCACGCCGAATATTCCCGAAGCAGAATTGTTGCTGGGACATAAAATAAAAAATGCCGACGCCGCCGATGCAGCCACTGTCGAATTACTCGCCATGGGCGCACGCGCCGTGCTTTTGAAAGGCGGGCATCTGCCGGATAAAACCATGACCGATCGCTATGACGACGGCGAATTATTTGCGGAATTCATCCACAAAAAATTGAAACTCGAAGGTCACGGCACTGGCTGTACGCTTGCATCGGCGATTGCGGCCAATATCTGTCTTGGAAAAAGTATTCCGCAAGCCTGCAGTGCAGCGACGGATTACGTTCACGGCGCACTGGTTCATGCTTACAGGCCCGGCAAAGGCAAGGTCGCCGTGCTCAACCACATGTGGCAGGCAACACCGGAAATCTAGGCTTCTTTCGCATCGGTTTCCACACTCTCCTGCCAGGCAAAACCTTCGCTCTGCCAGGCTAGCCACTGGCCTGCGCCTTTGAAGTTGCGAAGTCCGGCGCGATATTGTTTCCAGCCGTCTCTAAGCGCTTCTTTGTCAAAACCGGACAACTTGTCCGCCAAAATCACAGGCAAAGAATCGACCGAAAAATATTCGATATCGAAAAAGAAACGTTGCGGCCTGCCGTCGTGATCGACGGTAAAAAACCATTCTGCTTCCATGTAGTCGCCAAACCATGGGTCGGGATAAATCGCCTGATGTACGCTCAAACCAAATTCAAGCACCACCGGCCATGGCCATAGTGTCGGCCACTGCAGCGACCGGCTCATCCAGCTGAGATAGTAAACGCCCTCTTCCGACAGATGTACTTCATCGCGCGTCGAAGTCTTTTTCGGTTTTCTGCCAAATATTCTTGTTAGCCATTGCAACATGGGATATCTCGTTCAAATGTAAAACAAAACGGAGCCACGGGCTCCGTTTTGTATTGCTTGCGTATGCGACCAGCCAGAGCATCGCGACTTCCGTCGCTCCTATATCGACCCTACGCAGCGACGCGCGCGCCTATCGCCCTGGCGAAGCTCATCGTATTGCCTTCGCCACCCAAATCGGGGGTTAGGGAATCTTTTGCATCCATGGCATCGCGAATCGCTTTGCGAAGTGCATTGCCGCGTTCCGGCAGACCCAAATGATCAAGCATTTGAGCGGCGCCCAATAACAACGCACAGGGGTTTGCAATGCCTTTGCCGGCGATGTCCGGCGCCGAACCATGGACCGCTTCGAAGATCGCAGCTTCGGTACCGATATTGGCACCCGGCGCCAAGCCCAAACCGCCGACCAGGCCAGCGCATAAATCCGAAATGATATCGCCGAATAAATTGGTGGTGACCAGCACATCGAATTGTTCCGGCTTCATCACCAATTGCATGCAGGCATTGTCGATGATCATTTCATTGCACTGGATATCGGGATACTGCAAGGCAACTTCTCGTGCAGTTTTAAGAAACAGGCCAGAAGTGGATTTCAAAATATTGGCTTTATGCAATACGGTGACTTTCTTGCGGCCGACTTTGCGTGCCAGGTCAAAGGCGTAACGCACGATGCGCTCGGAACCTTTACGGGTAACGCGCTGGGTTAGCGTTGCAGTTTCACCGTCGGGCGTGACAGCCTGCCCTTCGCCGATGTAGGCGCCTTCGGTATTTTCACGCACGGTAATCAGGTCGATATTTTGATAACGCGACTTGGTGTTCGGAAAACTGATCGCCGGCCTGACATTCGCATACAAATCAAAGCGTTTGCGCAATTCCACATTGATCGAAGAAAAGCCTTCGCCAACCGGAGTGGTCAACGGGCTTTTCAAGGCAATGCGGTGTCGACGAATGGCATCAACTGTACTTGCAGGCAACAGCTCGCCATGTTTTTCGAGGGCAGCCATGCCGGCTTCGACGAATTCGTAGCTCAAGCCCAGATTCATGGCATCAAGCACATGAAGGGTGGCGTCCATGATTTCCGGGCCGATACCGTCGCCGCGAATGACTGCAATTGTCTGGGTCATAAAATTCTTCAAAAACAGCGCGTTAGAGCCGCGCGAGGGGTCGCATTATGGCATAAAACGGGGCTCTTTTGAGCCCTCAAGCCTCGTGGTTATGCTCCGGCCTGGCCTGCGCGTGCACGCCCTCGCCTTCGAGCTGGTCCAGAAAATCAACGGCGCGGCGAAGATGCGGAATCACAATCGAGCCACCAACTACCAGGGCCACGCTGAAGGTTTCGAATAATTCATCACGATTGGCACCGGCTTCCTTGCACTGGGCAACGTGATAACTGATGCAATCATCACAACGCAATACCATCGAAGCCACCAGACCAAGCAATTCCTTTGTTTTCAAATCCAGCACGCCGTCTTTGTAAGTCTGTGTATCCAGTGCAAAAAAACGCCGTATGACCTGGTTATCATGGCCAAGAATTCGCTCATTCATGCGCTGGCGAAATTCGGTGAATTCTGCAACGCGATCTTTTTCGGACTTGCTCACGGTGTTGCCTCCAGCAAAGGTTTCAGGCCGCCTGCGCGGTCGAGTGCAACCAATTCGTCGTAACCGCCGACATGGGTGTCATTGATGAAAATTTGCGGCACCGAAGTGCGTCGAGTCTTTTCCATCATTTCGGCCCTTGCCGCCGGATCGGTATCAATACGGACTTCCGAATAGCTGGCGCCGCGGGATTTCAGGAAATTTTTAGCCGCGACGCAATAAGGGCAAACCGCGGTGCTATAGATGATGACATTGGACACGTTATTTCTCCTTGATGCGGAACTATGGGGGCGGCGGCCGGTCTTTTCCAGTGATTAGTTTAGATAATTTAACTCCTGATTCACTCTACAGACATTCACATGGTGCATTCTTCACCTATCTGAAAATTGGAACTCAAAGTGCCCCGTTTACTGCTGCTTACTGTCGCACTCGTCATTGGTCTGGGCCTCATGACCGATGCAAAAGCCCAAAATACCACCCTGCCCGACATGGGTTCTTCGGCACAGGAGCTGCTAAGTCCGGAACAGGAAGCAGATTACGGCGCATACACGCTCTACCAACTCCGCAATTACGGCTATGTGCTGGACGACCCCCTGCTCGATTCCTGGCTGCAAGGCATGGGGCATCGGCTTGGCGCCGCATCCGACCGGCCAGAGCAGCCATTTACTTTTTTCCTGATGAAAGATCGGCAAATCAACGCTTTCGCCACCTTTGGCGGTTATATAGGCGTGAATGCAGGATTGATTCTTACCGCGCAGGCAGAGGATGAAGTCGCCGGTGTTCTGGCCCATGAAATTTCCCACGTTACGCAGCGGCATATTTTGCGTTCGGCAGAACGCAGCCAGAAGGACCAGTTGCCGGTATTGCTGGCCATGCTTGCAGTTGTCGTCGCTTCACAACAAGGCAACAGCAGCGGCAATAGCTCGGGCAATGCCGTTGAGGCAGCCGTCATCGGCGCACAGGCTTTACTGGCCCAAAGGCAAATAAATTTTACCCGATCCAATGAAGCCGAAGCCGATCGGATTGGTATTCAAACCCTGCACCGCTCGCAATATCGTACCGAGGCAATGGCGGATTTTTTTGAACGCATGGCATCGGCAAGTCGCGGCAACTCTGGTGGCTACCAGGTGCCTGATTATCTTCGCTCGCATCCGGTGACGGTCACGCGCATCAGTGAAGCGCGTGATCGCGCTGCCCGTATTGATAAAGAAGCCAAACCAATCGCCGTCAGTTCCGGATCACAGCTCAATCCGCTTATTCCCAGCCAGTTCAACCTCAGCGCGCAAGACAGCAATAACGCACCAATCCGCCAATTTGACTGGGCTCGCGAGCGTTTGCGCATGCTGACAGCGGCCAACCCGCAAATTGCCGTGGGTGAGTTCAAGGCAATGACGACCGGCATTTCTGCTTCCAACAAGCTCACTGGCCCGCAACGTTATGGCTATGCATTGGCATTGATGCAAAGTGGTTCGCCGGGTGCGGCCGACCCCATGCTCGAACAATTGCAAACCGAATATCCCGACAATATCTGGATTGAACTGGCATATGCGGAAAATGCGCATTTCGCCAAAAACAATGTGCAAAGCCAGCAACGATTCGAAGCTTTGCTGAAAAAATATCCGCAACATCGTGCCATCAGCCTGACTTATGCAAAGACTTTAGGCGAAATTGGCAGCGCAGACGCCGGCCGTCGCGCACAAATCGTGTTGCGGCCATTGCTGGCACAAAGCACGGATGATCCGGTTTTCCAAAAAAGTTTTGGCCGTGCAAGCGAATTGGCCGGCGATATCAATCGCGCTGCCGAGGCCTATGCCGAAGTGGCCTATCTCAATGGCCGGCCAGAAGACGCCCTGAAACAACTCGACGGTTTGCTCAAGAAAGAAAATCTGGATTATGTGCAACGCGCACGCATTGAAGCGCGCATGGCGGCGATAACGCCTGAAGTATTGGAAATGCGCAGACAAGGCGTGAAACCTTCAGAGCAGCCGCCGGATAGAAGCTGATTTTTACGGGGGATTTCAAGCCCCCGACAATCGCATTGCTTTATTGCTTAGGTAAAAACTGCATCGGATCTACCGGCTTGCCATTACGCCGAATTTCGAAATGCAGCATGTCGCGCATGGTGCCAGTGCGCCCCATTTCGGCGATAACATCGCCTGCCTTGACCTTGGTACCCTCGGCAACCAGGCGGCGGCGATTATGGGCGTAGGCGGAAAGCCATTCATTGTTGTGCTTGATGATGATCAGCTCGCCATATCCCACCAGGCCCGCGCCCGAATACACCACGGTGCCATCCGCCGATGCGCGCACGGGCTGGCCGCTACTGCCTGCAATATTGATGCCCTGCTGGGTTGGATCACCTGCCACAAAACGCGCAATCAAAGTGCCATCGCTTGGCCAGCGCCAATTCATGGTACCCGGGTTAATCGCCGGCTTGATTTCGGGCACTAGCACGGGCTTTTCAGTCGTGTTTATTGCAGGTGTCGTTGCTACAGGCTTGGTAGGCACGGCGCTTGTAGTCTGTGGTGTTTCCGCCACCGATACTGGTGGCTTGATGACTGGTTTTCCCTCAACCGGTTTTATTGTTTCAACAGGTTTTGCCTCGACCGGTTTGGTATTAGTCGCTGCAACATTTGTTTCGGTTGTCTCATTACCACCCGGTGCTTGCAATACCAGTCGCTGGCCAATTTTTACCGTGTATGGCTCGGAGATAGCATTCCACGCCGCTACTTCGCGATAACTCAAGCCCGCACGAAATGAAATGCCGTACAGCGTGTCGCCTGCCTGCACCGTGTATGGCTCACTGCGCGAAATCGGTTCGTATTGTCTTGCGGCAGATGCAGGTCTGCGCGCAGGCGCTTGATCGTTCGCTTCCGTCGTCGTCCGCACACTGACCGTTGTTTGTGCGCATGCAGTTAGCACGACAATCGAAGCCATCACGGAACAAGTAAAGAGTGAAATATTTTTCATGGAGTATTTCATGCGCCTTGTGGTTTCAGGAGTATCCAGGCAACGAACCCGGCCAAAGTCAACAACGCAATCCAGCCGATAGGTTCAATATATTGCCTTAATTTCGCTTCGGCTTTTTCGCCACCCAGCCGAATTGCGGCGGCAACGAGGAAAACCCGTTTGCCTCGACCTATCAATGCACCAAAGAAAAACGGCAGCAGCGGCATTCCGACGGCACCTGCTGCCAGCGTAAATATTTTAAACGGCACCGGCGTAAAACCGGCAATCAATAATAGCCAAAAACCGTTTTCAGCCGCCTGCCTTTTGATATCTTCAAACTGTGCTGCATAACCCATTTTTGCAATAAGCGGCATTGCCATATCAATCGCGTAATGGCCGATGGCATAACCGACAAACATCCCTACAATCGATCCCATCAGGCTAACCGCCGCATACCAGAAGCCGGATTTTGGCTTGGCCAGGCACATCGGCACCAGCATCATTTCCGGCATCACCGGAAAGATAAAGGCCTCGAAAAAACTCAGCGCAGCCAATATGCCGACGGCATTTTTATGCTGCGCCCACTGGATCGCCTTGAGGTACATCGGTTGAAAAATCTTCATTAAATTATTCCGGTGACCAAAGGCACGAAGACCACATTACCCAAGTCGTCCTGAATAATTCCTTCCGGCGTTTTTCTCAAACGCAACAATTTCTGTACGCTTGAACCACCTACCGGCGCAATCAAAGTGCCACCATCGGCCAATTGCTCCAATAGCTCCGGCACGATGGCAGCGGCGCCTGCCGTCACGATAATGGCATCGAACGGCGCATATTCGGACCAGCCGATATGGCCATCGACATGCTTGCTGCGAATATTCAATCCCAGGTTGCGGAAGCGCCGACGCGCCTGCCGCAATAATTCTTCAATACGTTCGACCGTAAATACTTCCATGCCAAGGGTGGCTAATACCGAGCCCTGATAGCCCGAGCCGGTGCCGATCTCCAATACTTTTTTCGGCATGCCGTGCTCGATCAAGGCTTCGGTCATGCGCGCCACCACCCAGGGCTGCGAAATCGTCTGGCCTTTTCCGATAGGCAATGCGGTGTCTTCATAGGCGCGTGAAGCCAATGCTTCTTCGATGAACAAATGCCGCGGCAAAACACGCAGTGCATTCAATACGCGATCATCGCGCACACCGCCTTCGGTACGCAGACGATCGACCATGCGGTCACGCGCACGCTGCGAGGTCATACCCAAACCTTTGGCTTCGGGTTTGATGAGATAAGGCGACATCATGCGGAAGTATTTTTTTCCGCACTCAAACCGGAAATCCATTGGCCGACCGATTCAAGCGCGTGGTAGCGCGTCAAATCAACGTGAATCGGGGTAATGGAAATAAAACCGTTTCGCACTGCATGAAAATCCGTACCAAGCCCTGCGTCCTGTTCCGGCCCCGGTGGCCCTATCCACCACACGGTACGACCGCGCGGATCCGTTTGAGCAACGCATGGTTCGGCACGATGACGATGACCACAGCGGGTAACTTCGAAACCCCGGATTTCATCCCATGGCAAATCGGGAACATTGACGTTCAAGATCGTATCGGCAGGCAATGGATCGGCCAATAAACGTTCGGTCATCAGCACGGCCGCTTTTACTGCCGATTCGTAATGTTTTGCTTTATGGTCTTGCGTTGCCAGCGACATCGCTATGGCCGGAAAGCCCAGGCAACGACCTTCCATCGCGGCGGCAACTGTGCCGGAATAAATGACATCATCGCCCATGTTTGAAGTGTTATTGATGCCTGAAATGACGATATCCGGATCGGGCTTCAATAAGCCCGCCAAGGCCAGATGCACGCAGTCGGTCGGCGTACCGGCAACACTCCAGGTATTTTCACTGAGCTGTTTTGCGCGTATCGGCATATCCAGTGTCAGCGAATTGCTGGCGCCGGATCGATCACGGTCCGGTGCCATTACAAAAACATTGTGACCAGCCTCTTGCAGGCCCCGGGCCAGTTGTTTAATGCCCGGCGCGTCGACGCCATCATCGTTACTAATCAATATTCGCATTGCTACCTCATTTCATATTGCGCATGATAACGGATGCCAGCTGGCTTGTGTTTTGCAATCCCGGAAATATGCCTAAAAATCAAGCACCAGAAGACTTTGACGAGAATGACTCCGCACTTTTTCGCGAAGCCATCGGCGAAGTGCGGCGCATAAAAATCAGCGGACAAAGCATTGCCCGCAGCAAGCCGGTTGCAGACTCGAAAATGTTTCGCCGGGATGAGGCAGAAGCCCTTCGTGATTCACGCTCGGTATCGGCCGCCGAAGCTTTTCTGAATTCGGCCGATGAACTGAGTTATCGGCGGCCGGAAATCCCCGAGAAATGGTTCAGGCAGTTAAAGCGTGGACAGATCAGTATTCAAGATGAACTCGACTTGCATCACTGCCGTGCCAGTGATGCCGAAGTATTTCTGAAACAGTTTCTAAACCAGGCGCGCGAAGAGGCGCATTATTGCGTACGGATAATTCACGGCAAAGGTCTGCGCTCCGAAAATGCGCCGGTTCTTAAAATGCTGGTAGACCGTGTTTTGCGTCATCGTGGTGATGTATTGGCATTTAATTCGGCCCCGCAGGCGCAAGGCGGTACTGGCGCGGTACTAGTATTGCTAGCGCGCCAGTGAATTGAAACGCAAAACCATCGGGGTTCAGCGACCTTTCTTGACTCTTGCTTTGGGTGGATGAATCCATCTGACCACCACACCACGTTGGGTAGCCTGGCTTTCGACCCTTGTCATATAGCTATCGTCGTACCCGCTGGTACTTTGCTTGGTTTGGGACACGTTATTCATGTCCTTGTTGCCTGAACTGGCACAAGCGCCTAGACCGCATATCAGAAATATTGCGATGACTCGTTTCATGGGATTTCTCCTGTTCATGGACGAGGTTTCAGCGTACTCCTGCCAGCGCCGCTTGCAAGTGCCATGGCATCAAAAAAGCCCTAGATACGAGGGAAAAACAGGTAGTGTCGGCCTTATGCCCGGGAAGCGTCTTCCAGATCACCCAGTTCTGCCAATAACTCGGTGGCATATGCCCCCGGCGGCAGGGAAAAGTGGCATTTCAATTGATGCAATTCCGGCCATTCCCAGCTCAAATCCCGGACCTGTATCCGCAATGCGCGCCGCTCTTGTTTCATATCGGCAGCTTCCAGACCCTGACATAACTCAACATGGGAATTGGCGACAGCCAATTCAATTTCCCGCACAACCGACTGTGTCCTTAATTCACCCTTGCCCCACATGGCTCCGGTGGCATGGATTTCCAATTTTTCGGCCCGGCTTTTCAATTCGTCGGTAAAAGCTTCCGGCCCGAAAATACTGTGGGACCCATTGATCATCCATACTTCGCCTTCAAGTGCGCTTAGCCAATTTCCACTCCCGATTCGCGCGGCCAATACGGCATTGAAAATTTCAGAACGTGCTGCCGATAAATAAATGGAGCGTTGCTCGCGTTTCACGCGCTGACCAGCAAACATTTTCAAAGCCATCCCGACATTGGCACGTTCGCGACCAAAACGTTGCTCGCCAAAATAATTGGGCAGGCCATGATCGCGAATCTGGCTCAGGCGGTTTTCGAGCGATGATTTTTCCGCTTCGATATCACGCAACAGCAATGTAAATTGATTGCCCGCCAATGCACCGCGCGGGAGTTTTCGATTATGCCACTGCCATTCAAGCAGCTTTACGCCATCGATATGCAAGCTATCGAAATCCGGCGCAATTTTTTTAGGCAGATGCACGGAAAAACGTTGCCGGGTAACAGCATGCCGGTCTTTCATGCCGGCATAACCAATACCCATCTCGTTGATGCCGGTCCAGGACGCCAATTCCCTGGCGACGAATGCCGTATTCAAGCCGCGCTTTTCTATGGTCAGTAATAAATGTTCTCCTTCGCCATGCGCTTCGAAGGCATTGATTTCTTCAACGATAAAATCCTCGGGGCGGGAACGGAACTTGCCTTTCAATACGGCATCGCCGTAAGCGCGAGGTAGCGTCATGCGTTCACCAGCAGCACCATCGCTTGCGCCGCAATGCCTTCGCTGCGACCGGTAAAACCCAGTTTTTCCGTCGTGGTTGCCTTGACTGAAACTTGCTCAATCGCGGCCTGGCAATCATCGGCGATGTGTTGTCGCATCAGCTCGCTGTAAAGACCAATCCTGGGGCGCTCGCAAATAATCGTGATATCGGCATTGTTCAGTACATAACCTTTTGCCTGAATCAGGGAAAAACAATGTCGCAGCAAATCCCTGCTGTTTGCTCCACGCCAGCGTTCATCGCCCGGCGGAAAATGCTTTCCGATATCACCCAATGCCAAAGCACCAAGCATCGCGTCACACAAAGCATGCAATACGACATCGCCATCGGAGTGTGCAATAAGCCCTTGCTCATGCGCGATGCGTACACCACCCAATATGACATGGTCGCCCTCGCCAAAAGCATGTACATCGAAGCCGCTGCCAATTCGCATAAATATTTCTCTTCTTCGCCGTGGGGTGGGCATCGCCCACCTGTCCCAAAATACAAAACGGTAAGCAGTGCCCGCCCTACGATTTGCTTAAAATAAATTCCGCCAAAGCCAAATCCGATGGAGTGGTCACCTTGATATTGTCTTCCGAACCTTCCACCAGCAAAGGTTTCAGACCAAGTCGCTCCATCGCCATCGCTTCATCGGTGATATGGATGCCGGCACGCATCGCAGCTTCAATCGCGCGCGTCAGGCCGCCTCGTCGAAACATTTGCGGCGTCAGCGCACGCCAGAGTTTTTCACGCGGCTCGGTGCTGCGGATATGTTTTCCGTCTTCACTGGATTTGATGGTGTCCCGTACCGGGGCAGCCAAAATCGCACCGACTGAATGGGCTTCGCCCATTGCCAATAAACGCGATAAATCCACGGCACGCAAACAGGGTCTCGCCGCATCATGCACAAGAATATGGCGATCTTCATGCACGACTGCCGGCAATGCCTGCAAAGCTGCGAGTACCGAGTCGGCACGCTCGGCACCGCCACGGCAGGTATAAATCGGCTTGCCTTCCATTTCCCGCCAACCGGCCCAGTAAGGGTCGTCCGGCGAAATTGCCACCATCACGCCATCGACCAATGGATGTGCCAACAAGGAACGCAGGCTGTGTTCGATCAGCGGGCGGCCAGCAATATTCAAGTATTGCTTCGGAGTTTCACTGCCGAAGCGCGTGCCGCGACCTGCTGCCGGGACGACAGCCCAGGTCATTTTGATTGTTCCTCGGCAGACTCTTCTACGGGAAGTTGCGCCGCATGGGGATCAACCACGCGATAGAAAGTCTCGCCCGGCTTGACCATGCCCAGTTCATTGCGAGCACGCTCTTCTGCCGCGGCTTCACCGGATTTCAAATCTTCCACTTCGGCAGCAAGGGCATCATTGCGCTGTTGCAGTTTCGCGTTGTCGGCTTGTTGTGTACGGACTTTTTCTTCCAGTTTGGTCGCTTGTCGCCAACCCACATCACCCAGCCAAAGCTTGGCCTGCAAGCCCAGCAAGACAATGCCGAGCAGCAGAAAAGGCCAAAGTTTTTTCAGCACCGACATGCTTAGTGCTTCAAGCTCACGAATGCACCACGACCGGCATAACGCGCTTTATCGCCCAGCGCCTGTTCAATACGCAGCAATTGATTGTATTTCGCAACGCGGTCACTGCGGCACAGCGAACCGGTTTTGATTTGCGTCGCAGTAGTGGCTACCGAAATATCGGCGATTGTAGTGTCTTCGGTTTCACCGGAACGGTGCGAAACGATGGCGGCATAGTTGCTCGCGTCTGCCATGGCAATTGCCTTGAGCGTTTCGCTCAAGGTGCCAATTTGATTTACCTTGATCAGAATGGAATTGGCAATTTTTCTGTCGATGCCTTCCTGGAAGATTCTTGGATTGGTCACGAACAAATCATCGCCGACCAGTTGTACCGTGTTGCCCAAACGGTCCGACAACAATTTCCAGCCATCCCAATCATCTTCCGCCATGCCGTCTTCAATCGTAATAATCGGATATTTCTTTGCCCAACCATCCATGAAATCGACGAACTGTTCGGACGACAGACGCTTGCCCTCGCCGACCAGATTGTATTTTCCGTTTTCGTAGAACTCGGTGCTGGCAACATCCAGACCCAGCAGGATATCGTCACCGGCCTTGTAACCGGCCTTGCCGATTGCCTCGAGAATGGTTTCCAGTGCTTCCTCATTCGAACGCAGGTCCGGAGCAAAACCACCTTCATCACCAACCGATGTGGAAAGACCGCGTGATTTCAACACCGATTTAAGGGAATGGAATATTTCGGTACCTGCGCGCAATGCCTCGCTGAAAGAATCAAAACCGACCGGCAGCACCATGAACTCCTGCATGTCGACGTTGTTGTCGGCATGTGCGCCGCCATTGATGATGTTCATCATCGGCACCGGCAGCGTCACGTCCTTGCCTTCTGCCAGGTGAGCCCACAAAGGCATTTTTTTCGATGTTGCCAAGGCATGTGCATTTGCCATCGAAACACCCAGCAGTGCATTTGCACCCAGGCGGCCTTTGTTGTCGGTGCCATCAAGATTAATCAATTTTTGATCCAGGCCTTTTTGATCGGCAGCATCAAAACCTTTCAGCGCATCGGCAATGGTCGTGTTGACATTGGCAACCGCTTTTTTCACGCCCTTGCCCATGTAACGCGATTTATCGCCATCGCGAAGCTCGACCGCTTCCTTGCTGCCGGTGGATGCACCCGATGGCACCGCAGCGCGACCAGTGTGTCCGGAGCTTAAGGTCACTTCGGCTTCAAGGGTCGGGTTGCCGCGGGAATCAAGAATTTCTCGGGCGATGATTTTGGTGATGGTGGACATTGTATTTTTACCTTTTCAATATTTGAGAACCGATACGAAATTGCATTATCGTTCCATGCTTCGGATTTTCTGGGATCGTTGCTCCGCTACGATTGCATCGGCATCGCGTTTGGTAGCTCGATAGATTAACGCAAGTCCGTCAAGACAAGCCGCTACATTTGGATGTTCTGTACCTAAAGATTTTTCCCAAATACCCAAAGCACGCCTATAAAGTTGCTCCGACTTTAAAAACTCACCTTTCTGATAATAGGTGAAAGCCAGATTATGGAGTCTTGTCGCAAAGCTCGGGTGATCCGGACCCAAACTTTTTTCCGTAATTGAAAGGGCTTGAAGCTGAAGACCTTCTGCTTTCTCGTTTAGCCCCTGTTCCAAATATAAAGTGGCAAGATTATTCATGCTTATCGAGACTTCTTGGTGATTTGAACCAAGCACTTTTTTGCGAATTTCCAAAGATTTCAGCAAGAGCTCTTCGGCTTTCCCGTACTTTCCCTGTTTTTGATAAAGCAATCCAAGATTGTTCATGTTTCTAGCATGATCAAGATCAAGTGGACCAAATGCTTTTTCGGTTACACGCAGTGCCTCGAGATAAAGCGGCTCTGCCAAATCATATTTATTCTGGTCAAGATACAACGTGGCCAAATTATTGGCGCTGTCGGCAACGGAATAATCTTCATCACCGAATATTTTTCTTCTTATCTGCAAAGATTGTTTATAGAACAACTCGGCGTCTTTATACCTACCAAGGCTATAGTTCAGAAACCCCAAGCTGTTTAAGCTGGATGCATAGTCGGCATGATTGATACCCACCGTATCCCCGGCCAATTGAAGCGCCTTCTTTGAAACCAGAATGGCTTCTTCGTACCTGCCTTCAGTTGCGAGTGTCTTGGCCGTTCTGCTTAGACCGGACCAGTCTTCATTGGTATCATTTGCATTAACCGAAGACACAAGAAATAGGAAAGCCATGCCGAACGCCGCGAAAGCAAGCGGCATATTTTTCGACAAGTTTTTCAAAATTGAACTTCCCATTAATTATCGCCTGAGACTTCCAGTCAGCAAGACAAGTTGCGCTTGGAGATCGCATCCAGCGCCAGCATCGTTTCCAGCAAACCCTGCATCTTGTCGAGCGGCCAGGCATTCGGCCCATCAGACAATGCTTTATCCGGATCAGGATGCGTTTCCATGAAGACACCAGCCACGCCAACGGCAATGGCAGCACGCGCCAACGCGGGAATAAACTCGCGTTGGCCGCCACTTTTGCCGTCCATGCCACCGGGTAATTGCACCGAGTGCGTTGCATCGAATACGACAGGGCATCCGGTATCACGCATGACAACCAACGAACGCATATCCGAAACAAGATTGTTGTAACCGAAGCTCGCACCACGTTCGCAGACCATGATGTGCTGGTTGCCTGTAGCCTGCGCTTTCGCGGAAACATGTTTCATTTCCCAGGGCGACAGGAATTGGCCTTTCTTGATATTGACCGGCTTGCCGGTCGCCGCCACTTTCTGGATGAAATCGGTCTGGCGACACAGGAATGCGGGCGTTTGCAGCACATCGACCACGCTCGCAACTTCATCCATCGGCGTGTATTCATGCACGTCGGTCAGCACCGGTACGCCGATTTGTTTTTTCACTTCGGCCAATACTTTCAAGCCCTCTTCCAAACCAGGGCCGCGAAAACTGGTGCCGGATGTACGGTTGGCTTTATCAAAACTGGATTTGAAAATAAAAGGAATGCCGAGCGTGCCGGTGATTTCTTTCAGTTTGCCGGCAACATCCATCTGCAATTGCAGGGACTCGATGACGCAGGGGCCGGCAATCAGGAAAAACGGTTTGTCGATACCGACATCAAATCCGCAGAGCTTCATGCGCTTACCTCTTTCAATAAGCTGCCACCGGCTTTGTATTCACGCGCAGCGCGTATGAAACCGATAAACAAGGGATGTCCGTCGCGTGGTGTCGACAAGAATTCCGGATGCGCCTGGCAGGCAACAAACCAAGGATGATTCGGCAGCTCGATCATTTCGACCAGCAAATCGTCCATCGATTTTGCCGAAATCACCAAACCGGCTTCTTCAAGTTGATTGCGATAACGGTTGTTGAATTCGTAACGATGGCGATGACGCTCGGCGACCACGTCCTTGCCATACATGGCGCGCGCTTTGGTGCCGGCTTTCAGGCGACATTCCTGCAAACCAAGACGCATGGTGCCACCCAGATCGGAATCTTCGCCGCGTTTTTCAATATCACCGGCGGCAGTGCGCCATTCGGTAATCAGGCCGATGACAGGATCCACGCAGCCTTTGTCATTTTCGGTCGTGTTCGCCAATGGCAAACCGGCCAGATGACGCGCCACATCAACCACTGCTGCCTGCATGCCGTAGCAAATACCGAAATACGGCACATTGTTTTCGCGCGCATATTTCGACGTAAGAATTTTGCCTTCGAAGCCACGATCGCCAAAACCACCCGGCACCAGAATCGCATCGACATCGCTCAGGCATTTGCCACCGTCTTCTTCCACCTGTTCCGATTCCAGCCATTTCAGGCGAACGCGCGTGCGTTGACGCAGGCCGCCGTGGCGCAAGGCTTCGGACAGGGATTTGTAAGCGTCTTGATGGTCGACATATTTGCCCACCACGGCGACGGTGACTTCATCAATCGGATTTTCGGCGGCATCAACGGCTGCGGCCCATTCGGACAAGTCAGCCGGCTTTGCCATGTCTTCCAGGCGTAAACGCTCGACAACAATTTGGTCCAGCTTTTGCTCATGCAACCAGAACGGCAGCTTATAGACGTTGTCCACATCGACGCAGCTGATGACGGCCTTCTCGTCCACATTGGTAAACAAGGCAATTTTCTTGCGCTCGTTTTCCGGCAATGGGCGCTCGCTGCGGCAAAGCAGAATGTCGGGCTGGATACCAATGGTGCGCAATTCCTTTACCGAATGCTGCGTTGGTTTGGTTTTCAACTCACCGGCGGCCGCAATATAGGGCACCAGGGTCAAATGCATGAAAATGGCGTTTTCACGACCGCGATCGCTGCGAATTTGGCGAATCGCCTCCAGGAACGGCAAGGATTCAATGTCACCGACCGTACCGCCGATTTCGACAAGTGCGACATCGAAACCATCGGTGGCTTCGAAAATGCAACGTTTGATTTCATCGGTGATATGCGGAATAACCTGAACCGTCGCGCCGAGATAATCGCCGCGACGTTCTTTACGAATGACATTTTCGTAAATACGGCCGGTGGTAATCGAGTTTTTACGCGTGAGGCGCGTACGTACGTAGCGCTCGTAATGCCCCAGATCCAGATCGGTTTCGGCACCGTCGTCGGTAACGTAAACCTCGCCGTGCTGGAAGGGGCTCATGGTGCCTGGATCCACATTAATATAGGGATCGAGCTTCATCATGGTGATTTTAAGACCGCGGGCCTCAAGAATGGCCGCGAGAGAAGCAGCTGCAATGCCCTTGCCAAGCGAGGACACCACACCACCGGTAACAAAAATTAGACGCGTCATTTGGAAAACCAGGCGCTGGAAAGCCCCATTTTACCGGAGTCGGCCCAACTCTGCACCCGACTTGACCGAAATGGCTTAACACCGCATCCTGCCAGCCTTTCGACCTGTACTTAAAATAATGAATTCACGCTATAACGCCGCCGATATTGAAGTTTTGTCGGGCCTGGACCCGGTCAAGCGCCGCCCGGGCATGTACACCGACACCTCGCGCCCGAATCATCTGGCGCAGGAAGTCATCGACAACTCCATCGATGAAGCCCTTGCAGGCCACGCAAAAACGGTTGAAGTCACGCTTTATGCCGATGGCAGCTGCGAAGTCAGCGACGATGGCCGCGGTATGCCGGTCGATATCCACCCGGAAGAAAAAATTCCCGGCATTGAATTGATCATGACCCGCTTGCATGCAGGCGGAAAATTTTCGAACAAAAACTATACCTTTTCCGGCGGCTTGCACGGCGTTGGCGTCAGCGTGGTGAATGCACTGTCGAAAAAAGTCGAAGTGTTCATCAAGCGCGATGGCAACGAATACCGGATGGAGTTCCGCAATGGTGATCGATCTTCGCCGCTGGAAATTATCAATAGCGTCGGCAAACGCAATACCGGCACGCGCCTGCGTTTCTGGATTGATCCGAAATATTTCGATTCGCCGAAATTCGTCGTCAAAGCGCTTCGTCATTTATTGCGCGCCAAAGCCGTGCTTTGCCCGGGTCTGACAGTCAAATTATTTGAAGAAGCCACCGGCGAGCGCAACGAGTGGTATTACGAGGATGGCCTGAGCGATTATTTGCGCGGCGAGCTGGCCAATCGCGAATATATTCCGGGCGAATTATTCGTTGGCAATTTGAGCAAAGATACCGAAGTGGTGGATTGGGCCGTAGCCTGGTTGCCGGAAGGCGAATTAATCCAGGAAAGCTACGTCAACCTGATTCCGACCGCGCAAGGCGGCACCCATGTGAATGGTCTGCGCAGTGGTTTTACCGATGCCTTGCGTGAATTCTGCGATTTCCGGAATCTGTTGCCGCGCGGCGTTAAACTCGCGCCGGAAGATGTCTGGGATCGCGTGAGTTATGTGCTGTCGATCAAAATGACCGACCCGCAATTCTCCGGCCAAACCAAGGAAAGATTGTCATCAAGACAAGCTGCCGGTTTTGTTGAAGGCGCATCGCATGATGCGTTTTCGCTGTGGCTGAACACCCATACGGAAATGGGTGAACGCATTGCGCAAATTGCCATTGAACGTGCAGCGGCGCGTTTGAAAACCGAAAAACAAATCGTCCGTAAAAAAATTACCCAGGGCCCTGCACTGCCAGGCAAACTTGCAGACTGTATTTCGCAGGATTTGTCGCGTACCGAATTATTTCTGGTCGAAGGTGATTCCGCCGGCGGTTCGGCGAAACAGGCGCGCGATAAAGACTTCCAGGCCATTTTGCCTCTGCGCGGAAAAATCCTGAATACCTGGGAAGTGGAAAGTGGCGGCGTTTTGGCATCGAACGAAGTGCATGATCTTGCCGTTGCGATTGGTTGCGACCCCGGCGTTGATAAAATTGACGGCTTGCGCTACGGCAAAGTGGTTATCCTGGCCGATGCCGACTCCGACGGTTTACATATCGCCACATTGTTGTGCGCCCTGTTCCTGAAACATTTTCCGGCCCTGGTACAGGCAGGCAATATTTTTGTCGCGATGCCACCGCTGTTCCGCGTTGACGTGGGCAAGCAGGTTTTCTATGCACTGGATGAAGAAGAAAAACGCATTCTGCTCGAACGCATCGAGAAGGAAAAAATGCGCGGGGCCGTCAATGTCACCCGTTTCAAAGGCCTGGGTGAAATGAATCCATCGCAATTGCGCGAATCCACCATTCATCCCGATACCCGTCGCCTTGTTCAACTCACCGTTGACGATGCTGTCGAAACAAAAACACTGATGGATATGCTGCTATCGAAGAAACGTGCAGGCGATCGCAAGGCCTGGCTTGAATTGAAGGGCGATATGGCGAGTCTGGAAATATAGGGGCGCAACATGCGCATCCTATAAAACAGCGTCGAAAAACTTCCGAATCACCGCTTGCACATGCCCTGCTTTCTCATCATCGTATTGCAGGCTTTCTTCGTCCATATAGCTTGTTTGAGAAAGCTCCAGCTGCACGGTTTCGATATTGTTTGCGACATCGCAATATTCCCGCGTGATATAGCCGCCCTTGAAACGGCCATTACAGACCGATGTGAACCGCGTTTGTTCCGATAATATTCTTTCAATCGCGGCTTGCGTTTCGGCTTTGCAGCTCGCTCCGGCAACCGTTCCGATATTGAAATCCGGTAACACGCCATCGAACAAAAACGGTACGCGGGATTTGATCGAATGTCCTTCCCACAACAATACGCGTCCATGCAGAAAATGCAGGCGAGCGATTTGTATTCTCAAAGCATGATGATAAGGACGCCAGTAATTCTCGACGCGTGAACGTACCTCGTGTTCGCTTGGCCAATGGCCTTCGAGATAAACCGGTTCGTCGCTAAATCGCCGTATCGGACACAAGCCCGTAGTGTTTTGTCCGGGATACAGGCTCACATCATCAGGCGGTCGGTTGAGGTCTACGACGTAGCGCGAATATTTCGGCTGCAAAATCGTTGCGCCGACTGATTTTGCAAAATCGTACAAACGGCTCACATGCCAGTCGGTATCCGGCGCCGAGCGCGCTTCAGGTTGCATGCGCTCTTGCAATGCTTCCGGAATGGCATTGCCGTCATGCGGCAGACTGATCAACAAAGGGCTCGTGCCTAAATGAATCTGAAAGGTATCGTCTGTCATCGGATCAAAACCTTTGGATGGAATAAGGGAGCGGATCAATAATCGGTGTTCGCCGGCAAATCAAATCGGCCAGCAAATGCCCTGTTGCTGCCGACATGCTGACACCCAGCATGCCATGCCCGGTTGCCAACCAGGCATTTTTATAATTTGGCGCAGCACCAAGAACCGGCAAATCATCCCAGGTCATTGGCCGCCAGCCGAACCACTCTTCCAGTTTCAACGGGCCGACGGCTTCGTGCAGATATTCACCGGCACCGCGCTCCAATGCATCCAGACGGCGTCGATTCAAACTATCGTCGTAGCCGGAAAATTCCATCGTACTGCCCAAGCGATATCCACTCCCCCAGGTTGTCACGCAAACACTGCGTTCTTTCAACACCACTGGCCGTTTCGGTGCGAGACTCGGTCGCGTATAGGTAATCGAATAACCCTTCCCCGGCTGTACGGGCAAATCGACGCCAATGGCTTTCATCATTTTTGGCGACCAGGGGCCAAGCGCGAATAAATAATCCTGCGCCTGATATTCACCCAGCGAGGTCGTGATTTTTTGTACTTTGTCATGACTGGTTTCGATTGCCAGAACTTCGCATTGCTCGATGATCATGCCGCCGAGTTGTTTTACGACTCTCGCAAGCTCGGCGGTATAAAGATCAGGCCGCAAGTGGGCATCGCCCGGATAATGCACTGCGCCTGCCATGCCCGGTTTCAATGCAGGCTCGTCTTTTGCCAAGGCTTCGCCGGAAATTATTTGCGGATACAAGCCAAATTCACGGACCGCTTCGGCCTCTTTCGCGGCTTTCTCGAAACCTGCCTGTGTTTTGTAAATATTGTGCATGCCGGTCGCGCCGAATTCGCAAGCCAGATTTTCCGTTTTGACCAACTCTTCCAGCAGACGGCGCGAAGTATGCAGCAAATCCATTTTCGCCAATGAACTGGTCCGCCAGTCGTTTTCATTGCAGCGCGCGGCAAATTTCAGAAGCCAGGCAATTAAATTCGGATCCAGCGTGGGCTTTACATAGAAAGGGGCATCGGGCGTCAGCATCCATTTCATTGCCTTCAACACCATCCCCGGGGCGGCGAGCGGTGGAATATGGCTTGGCGTAATCGTGCCGCAATTTCCGAGCGAAGTGGCTGCGCCTATGGTGTCGCGTTCAAGTACGCAAACAGTGCGTCCGGCTTTTAAAAGATAGTAGGCGCAGGCCAATCCGATCACGCCGCCACCTAAAATCAAAACATCTGGCATGTTTTTTTGCATGCGAAGATTTTAGCCGGTTATGCGGCAGATTTGTGATTGCCGATTTGATGATTCGATCTGCGACTGAATGTGGTGAAGGGCGCATACCCGCTTTTCGTCACCCCTACCGCACCCGCATTGTCGGCAAAGACCAGTAAGTGATGGCACGCCAACACCACTCCATTGGCCCATAACGGAAATATCCCAGCCATATATTGGAAAAAATAACTTGCCCGATAAATACCAGCACCACGAACAATGCCAATTCGGCACGCCCCCACTGCGCCCACAAGCCCAGACCATATCCATAAAAAACCAGACTTGCGATCAGCGATTGCATCAGATAATTGCTGAGCGCCATCTTGCCTGCCGGTGCCAACAGGCCAAGTATTTTTCTGGCTGGTGCAAAGCTCATCAGGCAGGCAATCGCACTGAGATAAAAAAAACTGAAGGGTAAATTTCCGATTGTCGTCAGCGCCTGGTTTGCCATGCTTTCCGGGCTCGTCAAATCCTTACTTTGAAATTGCTGCGCCAGGCCAATCAACACCGCTGCCGACAAGCCGCAAACAAGCATGGACCTGAAAAAGAATCTTCTGTTTGCGTTCAAATTCAGCAGGCGGCCTGATCGCATAATGCCCGCGCCCATCAAAAAAACGCCCAGAGCGCTGATAAATACATAAATCTCGTAATCAAACAGCGCCAGAAAATCCAGCCATCGTTGGCCCATGATTGCCACGTAATCACCGCTTGAATAGATATTGGCGGCCTGCACTGCCATATCTGCATTGCGACTCAAATCTTCCAGAAATTTATGATGGTCTTCGCTTGAAACCGAACCCGGCATCATGCTTGAAATCAACATCAAAAAAGGCGGCCCCAAATAAAGCAAGGCGCCACACCATGCGGTTGTCTCTAATGTCATCAATGGCAGCCACATCAAGGCAAAGGCAACTAAAGCATAAGAATGCAAAATATCGCCTGGCCACAGCAATAAAACATGCAGAAGACCAAAAGCCAGCAATGCGCTTGTTCTTCGCAGATACATCACCTTGAAAGGCCGGCCATCCAGCAGTGCCTGGGTTTGCATCACGACAAAGCCCATACCGAACAAGAGCGAAAACAGCACCCAGAATTTACCGGTGACGAAAATTTCCGTCAGCCAGGCGACAGCGTAGTTCAAGCCCATCGTGCCTTCAGGAATACCCTGGCCAAATTCCTGCAAAGGCCGGTTGAAGTACTCGATATTCATCAGAAAAATACCGAGCAAGGCAAAGCCACGAAGCACATCAAGTACCTCGATGCGCGCCAGTTTTTGCGAAATGGTGACGGGGATTTCGGCGGTGATCACATTGCTACTCATGCCTTTAATCCCCGTGCTTGCCCGCAATATCAGTGTTGAACGCCGCCATCACCATGGACATGTCCATGTTCCAATTCTTCGGCAGTGGCTTCGCGAACCGATAAAATTTCAGTCGAGAAATCCAGTGTCTTGCCGGCCATCGGATGATTGAGGTCAACGTCGACCGTGCTGATCCCCACTTTCAGGACAGTCATCGGGCGCGGACCCATGCTGGTCGGCAATACGACTTGCATGCCCGGAGCAATCTTCGTGTTCTTGAAATGTTTACGTGGCACACGCTGGTTCAAACCATCCTGGCGTTCGCCGTATGCTTGATCCGGTGTAACGGTTATCGAAAATTTTTCGCCGGCTTCGCGTCCCATCATCGCGTCTTCCAGACCCGGGATGATATTGCCGTGGCCAATCAAAATAGCCATGGCATCACGGTCATACGAACTTTCCAATTGCGCTTGGCCGGGCTCGGCAACGGAGTAATGGAAATGCACGACGGAATTTTTCTCGATTTTCATTTTTAACCCTAATTTATCAACGTAATGGGCCCGTTCAGGCAAACTCGGACCATGAATTTGGACGCGCATTATCCCCAGCCTATGACTTTATTACCAGCAAAATCGCGGTTTTTAGGGCTCTTGTCAGCCTTGTTGATGTCCGTTCTGAGTGCTTGCGCCACTACGCAGTCCCCGCACAAAGTCTACGAAAGCTCGCAAACCCATCGCCTTGAAGACGCCGATGACACCGAAGTCCGCGATTTAAGCAAAGTCAGCAATGAAGTTATCATCCGGGCTATCAGCCTGGTCGGTACGCCTTATCGCTATGGCGGTACACAGCCGGATACCGGCCTTGATTGCAGCGGCCTGATTGACCTCGTCTTTCTTGAAGCGGCTGGCCTGAAGTTGCCTCGTACCACACGCGAATTAATCGATATCGATGCCAAAGCGATTGAACGCGATGATCTGCAGGCCGGCGATTTGATTTACTTCAATACACGCGGCGGACGCGTCAGCCATATCGGTATTTATGTCGGCGAAGACCGTTTCGTGCATGCGCCCAGCACCGGTGGCGTGGTGCGTATCGACAAACTCAGCACACCGTACTGGACCAAGTTTTACGTTGGGGCAAAACGGGTATTAATGTAACCCACTCCATCTGCTGCTCCGGCTATTCCAGGCCATCCATTAAACTTTTTTTCTCGCCCCGATAAAAATATCGTCCAGTATGCGTTTTTGCCGCAGACCTGGAGGCAGGACGTTTTCCACTTTGCAAAAACTGCAGGGGAAATGGGCCTTGCGTGCATCCACTTCCAGCGGAGCACCGCAGGAAATACAGCGTACCGCGATGAGTGCGATGGCATCCTCATCAATTTTCCCGCCACTAATGAAACGATAGAAAACCAGACCATCAACAGAATCGATTGACTGAAACGATATTTTTTCCTGGCAGTGTTCACACGGATAATCAGGTGTCGCGCAGATATCGATATCCGGATTGATAATCTTTTTACAGTGATGGCATTGCACATCGGCGACAGCTTCGGAGCTCGATATGGCGGTCATCAAGCCCATCAAATGCCTGTTTCCGGTTTTTCCTTTGACAAGTTCCCCGACCCGACAAAAATCCATGGCATCAAGCCATGTGTGCTTGAAGCTTTCTCCGCAACTTTCACATTCGGGGGAACCAGACGGCTCCTGCAATACCATTTGATTGCCGCATTTCTCGCAAGCGACCTGCAAGCGGTATTGATACCAGAGGTAGCGGATTCCAGACATTTATCAGGCCTTTGTCCTGTTCTTTTCCGAACAGAGTATAGATTGCTGCCCCCGTTATTGGCCGCCAATCCAGACTTGATAACTGAAAAACCTTTTAATAATCACTATTTAGCTGGCTATTATTGGATTTCTCGTGCATAATTCGCCCCGTTTGCTGCTCCGGGTTCGTTGTCCCCTTGGCTGGCCGGCGGTCCACAGGACCGAACAAGCCACCTCTCCCGTACGTTTCGTCGCGCAAACCGCCTAGTCTGATTTCATTCCAAGGCGAAATATTACGCTCCGAGCACGGTTTCAGGGAAAGCTCCGGGTACAACGGAGTTACACATGTCTTTTGAAACGCTTGGGCTCTCGCCCGCGCTGCTGCGCGCGCTGTCCGAAAGTAATTACACCACTGCCACGCCGATCCAGGCCGAAGCTATTCCCCTTATTCTTGCCGGCCGCGATTTACTCGGCGGCGCACAAACCGGTACCGGTAAAACGGCCGCGTTTGCATTGCCGATGCTTCAACGCATCAGCGAACTCACCACACCGCGTCAATCGCGTCGTCCACGCGCCCTGATCCTTACCCCGACCCGCGAACTCGCCGTGCAAGTGCACGACAGCATCCGCAAGTACGGCAAGTATCTACGCATGCCTTCCACCGTCGTTTACGGCGGCGCCGGCATGAGCCCGCAAATCGACGCACTGCGTCGCGGTGTCGATATTCTGGTCGCCACACCGGGTCGTTTGATTGATCACATCGAACAAGGCACGCTGCAATTGGGCGACGTCCAGATGCTGGTGCTCGACGAAGCCGATCGCATGCTGGATATGGGCTTCCTGCCTGCTATCCGCCGCGTACTGACCTATTTGCCGAAAGTACGTCAAACACTTTTGTTCTCGGCCACCTTTGAAGATCAAATCAAGAAACTCGCCATTGATTTCTTGAAGAACCCAAGCCAGGTTCAAGTCTCGGCACAAAATGCCGTTGCTTCCTCGGTCAGCCATCGCGCGCATCCGGTCGATACCGGTCGTAAGCGCGACCTGCTCACGCAAATGCTGGCCGAACGCTATCAGGAACAAATCCTGGTATTCGGTAAAACCAAGCATGGTTGCAATCGTCTTGCAGAACATCTGGAAAAAGCCGGCATTCGTTCCGTGGCGATTCACGGCAACAAATCGCAGGCCCAGCGTTTGAAAGCATTGAACGATTTCAAATCCGGCAAAGCCCGCGTATTGGTCGCTACCGATGTCGCCGCCCGCGGCCTGGATATTCCACAACTGCCAGTCGTGATCAATTACGACTTGCCGATGGTTGCCGAAGATTACATCCACCGCATTGGTCGTACCGGCCGCGCCGGTGCCACCGGTGAAGCGATCTCATTGGTAGCTCCGGAAGAAGCACAATTACTGCGCGCGATTCACCGCGTACTGAAAGCCGATATCGAAATGATTACCGTGCCAGGCTTTGAAGCCAGCCGTGCGATCCGCATGGGTAATGACTCCGGTCGTCCAGCCAACAATAGCCCGCGTCCGGGTGGTGATCGTCCGCCGCAAAAACGCGGTCGCCGTCCGCATGCCGCACCGGGTAAAACCGGACAGCCGGCATCGCATGCACACGCTGGCCCGAAGAAACATGGTTCAGGCAATGGTCCAAAGCGTCGCGACCCATCGGCACAGCGCGGTTGATGTAGGGGCGCTTGCTTGCTGCGCCCATGCGGAGAGACAACATAAAGTTTAGTGCTTTAATGCACTCGGGGGCCGGCTTGAATAAGCCGGCCTTTTTTATTGACCCAGGCTGCTACTTATTGCACTCGGGGCCAGCTTGTTACAAGCTGGCCTTTGTTTTTTATGGGGGATAAAAAATGGGACGGTTTATTTTGGCGATTCTTGCAGGATTCCTGGCCTATGTGGTGGTGGCAACCGGTATCGAAACCCTTGGACACCAGATTTATCCGGCGGCGCAATCGGTAGATTTCGGCAATCCCGAAGTTGCCAAGAGCTATATGGAAAAACTTCCGTTTGCGGCGAAACTATTTGTGCTTGTCGCTTGGTGCCTCGGCAGCATGGCGGCCGGATTCACCAGTGGTTCCATTACAAAAATCCGGCATGCACTTGCCGCGATTATTCTTGGTGGCCTGGTGGTTTGCGGTGTCATCCTGATCACCATGATGATTCCGCATCCGGTCTGGATGATCATCGTCGGCTTGCTTACCCCCATTCCATTCGCATTGCTCGGCAACAAGCTGGCAAAGAAACCCCGATAAAAATGCAAAAAATCCAGATTGAAAAGCCGGGACATTACGATGTCCTGAAATTGGTCGAGTTTCAGACGCCGGCACTTGATCCAAATCAACTTTTGATCAAAGTGCATGCGGCAGGCTTGAATTATGCAGACGGCATCATCCGCATGGGTTTGTATGAATCGGCCAAGCGCCTGCACGGTTATCCGATCACGCCGGGATTTGAAATCGCCGGTGAAGTGATTGCGGCAGGCGATGCTGCTCCAGAATATAAGATCGGCGATAAAGTCATTGGCGTTACTTTATTTGGCGGCTACACAAGCCATATCGTGCTGGATGCAAGCCGCCTGTTTCGATTGCCGGAAAATCTTTCTTTCGAACAAGCCGCTGCGTTGCCAACGGTTTTTCTGACCGCCTGGTTTATGGCGCATCTGCAAGTGTTTCCGCGTGCCGGTGATACCTGGCTGGTACATTCGGCTGCCGGTGGCGTGGGTTCATCGCTGGTCCAATTAGGCAAACTTGCCGGTGTTCGCGTTATCGGCGTGATTGGTTCGGCACATAAACGCGAGGCATGCCTGACGATGGGTGCCGATGCGGTGATCATCAAAAGCGAACAGGATTTGTGGAAAGAAGCGGAAAGGCTCGCACCGAAAGGTTTCGATGCAATATTCGATGCCAACGGCGTCAGCACATTGGGCGAAAGTTACCAGCATCTCGCACCGATGGGAAAACTCTGCATCTACGGCTTTGCCAGCATGCTGCCGAATAATGGCCGGCTGAATTGGCTGAAACTGGCCTGGGATTGGCTGCGCACGCCACGTTTCAATCCATTGAAAATGACGCAGGAAAATCGCAGCGTACTTGCCGCGAATCTGAGTTTCCTGTCGGAACATGCAACGATGTTGCGCGAAGGCATGCTGTGGTTGCTGGAACGTTTTGCCGATGGCCGTTTGAAACCATTGCCGGTCGAAATATTTGATCTGGCCGATGCAGGAAAAGCACAGGCCCGCATTGAATCAGGGAAAACCGTCGGAAAGATTGTATTGGTGCCGAAACATCCGTAGGGGCGATTCATGAATCGCCCCTACGGGTCAGAACGGTTTCGCGATCACCAGATAGATTGCACCCAGCGCGAGAAGAATCGGCAATTCGTTATACCAGCGCAGTGCCATCGTCGACATCAGCTTGCCACCGCCGGCGGCACGTTTGAGCAGGATGCCGGTATAAATAAAATAAGCGAACAGCAATGCGACCAAAGCCAATTTCGCATGTATCCATTTCATTGTACCGACGACATTTGGCAAAGCTTCGAGAAAATAATGGCCGATGAAAAGTGCCAAACCAAACACAAATGCGAACCCGAACATCGTGTGCCCAAAGCGATATAAACGCTTGCCCATCAGCACCAGACGCTCCTGTATGGCCTGCTGTCCCGCGCATTCGTTGATATTCAGCAGGATTCTCGGCAGATAAAACACCGATGCCAGCCAGGCAATGACAAACAACAAATGCAGCGATTTCACCCATAGATAAGCCATGTAGCACTCCAATAAAGCCAAATACCGATGTCACATGATGCCACAAGCCCAAATGGAGCCGCGGCTCCACCCATAAGAGAGTAAACTATGCACCGCGTTCTATCGCATTGGGCGACTCGAACGAAACTGTGAGTACACCATGTCTGAAGCGTCAATCTCCCTATTTTCCGATCTTAAATTGAGCGAACCGCTAATGCGGATTCTCAAGGATATCGGTTACGAATCTCCTTCCCCCATTCAAGCGGCCTGCATCCCCTTAATCCTTGCAGGCGGCGACATCATCGGCCAGGCACAAACCGGTACCGGCAAAACAGCTGCCTTTGCCTTGCCGATCTTGAACAAGATCAATATTCAGCAAACCAAGCCACAAGCCTTGGTGTTGGCACCAACCCGCGAGCTCGCGATCCAGGTTGCCGAAGCTTTCCAGAAATACGCCAGCCATATGCCGGGCTTCCATGTGCTGCCGATTTACGGCGGTCAGAGTTATGGTCCGCAATTGTCGGCACTGCGTCGCGGCGTCCACGTTGTTGTCGGTACTCCCGGCCGCGTGATTGACCATCTGGACAAGAACACACTGGATCTGTCGAACATCAAGACACTGGTACTGGATGAAGCCGACGAAATGTTGCGCATGGGCTTTATCGACGATGTCGAAAACATCCTGAAAAAAATGCCGGCTGTTCGCCAGACTGCCTTGTTCTCTGCAACGATGCCTTCGGCTATCAAGCGCATTGCACAAACCTATTTGAAAACGCCGTCGGAAATTACCGTCGAAGCGAAAACCCGCACTGCCGACAATATCCGCCAGCGTTTCTGGATGGTCAGCGGTTTGCACAAACTCGATGCGCTGACCCGCATTCTTGAAGCCGAAACCTTCGACGGCATGATTATTTTCGCCCGCACGAAACTGGGTACCGAAGAACTCGCCGAAAAACTGTTGGCGCGTGGATTCTCGGCTGCAGCCATCAACGGCGATATTCAACAAGCCCAACGCGAACGCACCATTCAAAACCTGAAAGACGGCAAGATCGATATTCTGGTCGCCACCGACGTTGCTGCGCGCGGTCTCGACGTGGATCGCGTCAGCCATGTCATCAACTTCGATGTTCCTTACGATACCGAGTCCTATGTCCACCGCATTGGTCGTACCGGTCGTGCAGGTCGCAGCGGCGATGCGATTATCTTTATCACTCCACGCGAACAAAGTCTGTTGCGCAATATCGAGCGCCATACCAAGCAACCGATTACGCCGATGGAATTGCCGACACTGGAAGATATCAATACGGTCCGCATTACCAAATTCAAAAACCAGATCGCCGATACCATTGCGGCTGGCGGCCTGAGCTTGTTCCAATCGGTCGTTGAAGACTTCGAACGCGAAAAAAATATCCCCGCCATCGAAATTGCCGCTGCACTGGCAAAAATGGCGCGCGGCAAAGTACCGCTGGTGATGGAAAAACAAAAACGCGAACCAAAGCCGGAAGTCTCGCCAAGCAATCGTCCTTCCCGCGCCGAACGGTTCGCACATGAAGAAAAACGTCCGCGTAGCGAACGCTTTGAACGCAGCGAACGTCCTTCCATGCCGAAGAAAGAACGCGTTGCTCGCGATGCTGACGTCGGCAAGGAAACCTACCGCATCGAAGTCGGCCACGACCATGGCGTAAAGCCGGGCAATATCGTCGGCGCCATTGCAAATGAAGCCGGCCTGGATGCCAAACATATCGGCCGTATTGAAATTTTTGAAGATCACACCATTCTCGATTTGCCGGAAGGTATGCCGAAAGATGTACTGACGCATCTGAAAACCGTCTGGTGCGCAGGCCAGCAATTGCGGATTACCAAGGATAGCGAGAAGCCTGACACCGATGGCAAGAAATCCGGCGGTGGCGGCAAGAAGTCTTTCGGTTCGGAACGTCCAGGCGGCGGCAAATCATTCAAGCCAAAACGCGATTTCGGCGATAGCCCGTTTAAATCGGGCAAGCCGGGCGCGCATCGCAAAGGTCCTCGTTCCGAGTAATCTTCGCGATGGCAAGAATCCTGATGCCACTGCCGTCGCTGGATTTCGATCCAACCGAAAGCGCAGTGCCATTTCGATTTTTGCGACAACTCGGACATGAGTTTGTCTTTGCCACGCCGGATGCAAAACCGGCGCGGGCGGATCAACGAATGATGGATGGAAACGGTCTCGGTATTCTGGGGCCGTTTTTTATTGCCGATAAAAACGGCCGTTCGGCCTATGCCGAAATGCGGCAATCAGCGGAATTTCTGTCACCGATTTCCTACGAGGACATCGATATAAAATCATTCGATGCCATTTTGCTGCCGGGCGGCCATGCACAAGGCATGAAGCCGTATCTCGAATCTGAACTGTTGCAGAGAAATATTGCTGCACATTTCTCTGCCGGCAAACCCCTTGCAGCGATTTGCCATGGCGTAGTTCTCGCCGCACGCAGTCTTCGTGAAGACGGCAAATCGATACTGCATGGCTTTCAAACCACTGCCCTGCTGCAGAAGCAGGAAATGCTGGCCTGGCAGATAACGCGGGCATGGCTCGGCAATTATTACCGGACCTATGATCAAAGCGTGCAGGCCGAAGTGACGGCAGCTCTGGCCAAGCCGGAGGACTTTCTTGAAGGGCCAATGCCCTTGACGCGCGACAGCGAGAAAAACCTTAAGTCCGGCTTTGTTGTGCGTGATCGACATTATTTATCGGCACGCTGGCCAGGTGATGCGCATTCTTTGGCGCACGAATTGCACGCAATGCTGCTGGCTGGGCATTGCCCAACGTAAGCGAACCGCGATGCAGCGATTGGTGGTGTCGAAAAATGCTCCTGCATTTTCGACACTCCCGCCATCCATGGCGGTCGCATGCTCACCCTACTTCACGAAGAGATAACTCAACTTGCCCATTCCCGGTTTAGAATCGACCCATTCTTTTCTCACCCAGGAAATCCCATGAGCAACCAACACCGTGCCCTGCATCTTGCTGCCCGTCCACAGGACGAACCAAAAGACAGCGACTTCGAACTTCGCACCCAAGATCATCAACCGCTCAACGATGGACAGATCAGGATCGATGTCCGTTATATTTCGGTTGATCCGGCCATGCGTATCTGGATGACAGAACAAAAATCCTACTGGCCGCCGGTGGAAATGGGGGCCGTGATGCGTGCATCGGCCATTGGTGTTGTTTCCGAATCGAAGAATGAAAAATTCGCCGTTGGTGCCTGGGTGACCGGCATGATGGGCGTACAAAATAGTTTGGTCAGCGATGGCAAGGGCATGAAAGTATTTGATGCCGCACAGCTACCCGACCCGGCCTGGGCACTCAGCGTATTTGGCGGCACCGGTCTAACCGCCTGGTTTGGTTTGACCGAAATCGGCAAGCCACAGGCAGGTGAAACCGTCGTGGTATCGGCTGCGGCCGGCGCTGTCGGATCTACCGTTGTGCAAATTGCAAAAAATCTCGGTTGTCGCGTGATCGGAATTGCAGGTGGCCCCGAAAAATGTGCGTTCGTGAAAAACGAACTCGGTGCCGATGAAGTCATCGACTACAAGAACGACAATATCTCCGATGCCTTGAAAGCACATTGCCCCGATGGCATCGATGTCTATTTCGATAATGTCGGCGGCGAGACTCTGGATGCCGTTTTGAAACGCCTGAAACTCAAGGCACGGATCGTTTTGTGTGGCGGCATTTCGCAATACAACGCCGGCAAGGATGCACGCGGCCCGGTGAATTATCTGTCGCTGATTTCCGCCCGCGGCAAGATGGAAGGCTTCGTGATTATCGATTATCTCGATCGTGCCAATGAAGGTATTGCTGCACTTGGTGCGATGACGGCGAAAGGCAAAATGAAAAGCAAGCTGGATATTGTCGAAGGCCTCGAAAATTTTCCGGAAGCATTGCGCCGCGTTCTTACCGGCAAAAACTACGGCAAGCAGCTGGTGAAAATTTAAAAAGCCTTTGAATGTGACCCATAAAAAAAGTCGGGCAATGCCCGACTTTTTTATTTGCAGTTATCGACCGGTTTTTACATGCTCAACCATGTTGCCGCCATGGTCTTGAGCAACAGTTCTTTGTGGGGGCGCAGCAACTGTGCGTTGGCTTTTGCCGTATCACTATCGGCTCCCATGGCTTTCATGGCGTCCTGCATTTCCTGGCCACCGGGCATATTTTCTTTCATGGATTCAGCCGCAGCCTCTTTTGCCTTTGCCATCGCTTCTTCTGCGGCTTTAGTGGCGGCATCGGCTGGAGCAGCAGGTTTTTCCGCATCCGGTGCCGGTGTATCCATTGCAATGTAAGGCAGCGCCCTGCTTACTTGTATGCGAATCCAGCGATATTCTTCCAGCGACATGTTTTGAACGTTCACCGCGGCAACCTGTGCTTCTTTCGCCTTGGCCATCAATTTGGTGATATCGGCGTAAGCACCCATGACATCTTTCAGATTGGGGTCGGCAGAATTGCTATTTTGCTCGTTGCCGATTTTTTTGTACTTTTCATCGAGCGTTGCAAAATCGGCACCCATTTTGTCGTAAATCGATTGTTGGATGGTCACGAACGCATTGACCTGGGCAATCGACAATTTTCCGTCGGCAGGTTCAGTGAAAGGAGATTGATTTTTGACCGCTTCATCGGCCTTGCCGATTTTTGCAAGGTCTTGCACCTGGCTCATCGCGCTGCTGCCTGCAGCAGACAAGGGACGCCAGACAAACCAGTAGGCCGCGCCGCAGCCCAGGACAACGATGATCAAGCCTGCTACCAGACAACCTACCAACCACTTTTTCATGATGATTCTCCCGAGGAAAGTGTCGCCACTATACGAAAAAAATCACGAATCGGCATGGCGAGCCGGTAAAATGCCCAATCACATGACACTCCCTTCCTGCAATCATGGCTGAAAACAAGCTCTTCGATACCGTGATTGTTGGCGGCGGCGCCGCCGGTTTAATGTGCGCGATTGTTGCCGGCCAGCGCGGCAAGAAGGTATTGCTGATCGAGCACGCCAACCGCTGCGGCAAAAAAATACTGATGTCCGGCGGTGGCCGCTGCAACTTCACCAATACCGGCTCGACACCGGCCAACTATCTTTCCGACAACCCGCATTTTTGCAAATCGGCATTGGCGCGTTATACGCCACAGCATTTTATCGAAATGGTCGAACGCCACGGCATTGCCTATCACGAAAAGGAGTTGGGGCAATTGTTCTGCGATGACTCATCGAAACAGATTGTCAAAATGCTGCTCGATGAATGCGAATGGGCCGGGGTTCGAATCAACACCTCTTGTTCGGTCGATAGTATTGAAAAAAAATCCGGTTTTTTCGTGATTAAAACTTCCCAAGGCGACATACAGGCCGGCAAATGCGTGATTGCCAGCGGCGGCCTGTCGATTCCCAGTATGGGCGCCAGCGGGTTCGGTTATGAAATCGCCAGACAGTTTGGTCATCGCGTGCTTCCTACGCGTGCGGGTCTGGTGCCCTTGACGCTTACTGGCAAGCCGCAGGAGCAATTGGCGGACCTGAGCGGCCTTGCGATTCCGGTTGAAGTTTCCTGTGGCAAGACAAAATTCAATAATGCCATGCTGATCACCCACCGCGGTTTGAGTGGCCCGGCCATTCTGCAAATTTCATCTTATTGGCAACCGGGGCAGGCATTGCATGCGAACTTGTTGCCGGGCCTGAATGCCCTGGAATTCCTGCAAGCACAGCAAGCAAAACATCCTGCCGCCGAGTTGAAAAACGGCCTGTCCGATGTGTTGCCCAAACGCTTCGCGCATCGCTTGTGCGAAATCCAGTTTGAAAACAAGCCAATGAAGCAATACTCCCCGAAACAACTGCAAGCCGTTGCCGAAGTACTGAACGCATGGCCGATCATTGCCAGCGGCACCGAAGGCTACCGCACGGCGGAAGTCACGCTGGGCGGCGTGGACACCCGGCAATTGTCCTCGAGTACCATGGAATCTACACTCGTAGACGGCCTGCATTTCATTGGCGAAGTGATGGATGTTACCGGCCATCTTGGCGGTTATAACTTCCAATGGGCCTGGGCTTGCGGCCATGCTTGCGGCGCCGCCATCTGAAGCCCGAGTGACAAATAATTAACTGTTGCAATGGTATTTTGCATAACATACCCGACAGTACGGCCTCCGCACGAGACGGGATTAAGCCCCGCCCATTCCTCATCAATATTTAGTCAATCTGGATTCCCATGCCTTCCTACCACGCACCTTTACGCGATATGCGCTTTGTCATGTTTGAGTTACTCGATGCACAAACCGTTTTGAACAAGTTGCCCGCGTATGCCGATCTGGATACCGACACGATGAATGCCGTATTGGAAGAAGGTGCAAAATTTGCCGAAAACGTTGCCTTTCCGTTGAACCAATCAGGCGATATCGAAGGTTGCAGCATTCGCGATGGAGTGGTCACGACGCCGAAAGGATTCAAGGAAGCTTATCGACAGTTCTCCGAAGCCGGTTGGCCTGCATTGAGTTGCGATACCCGCTACGGTGGTCAGGGTTTGCCGCGGCTCATGAATAACCGTCTTTACGAAATGATGAATTCGGCCAATCAAGCCTGGTTGATGTATTCGGGCTTGTCGCATAGCGCTTACGAATGTCTGATTGCCCACGGCACCGAAGAACAAAAAGATTTGTATCTGCCGAAAATAATTTCCGGCCAGTGGAGCGGCACCATGTGCCTGACCGAGCCCCATAGCGGAACCGATCTTGGTTTGTTGAAAACCAAGGCCGAACCCGTTGGTGATGGCAGTTTCAAAATCAGTGGCACGAAAATATTCATTACTTCCGGCGAACACGATGTCGCCGAAAACATTCTGCATCTGGTGCTCGCACGTTTGCCGGATGCGCCGGCAGGCAGCAAAGGTATTTCCCTTTTCCTGGTGCCAAAATTCATTCCGGATGGCGATGGCGAAATTGGCGAGCGCAATTCTATTTACGCCGGCTCCATCGAACACAAGATGGGCATCCACGGTAATGCTACCTGCCTGATGAATATGGATGCTGCTCGCGGCTGGTTGATTGGCGAGCCACATAAAGGTCTTGCCGCCATGTTCGTGATGATGAACTCGGCACGTCTTGGCGTCGGCATGCAAAGCCTGGGGCTAGCGGAAACCGCCCTGCAAAATGCGACGGCGTACGCCAAGGAACGCATCCAGGGGCGTTCGCTCACCGGCATTAAAAATACCGATAAAGCTGCCGATAGCATTCTGGTGCATCCGGATGTACGCCGCATGTTGTTGACCGCGCGTGCCTATACCGAAGCCGGGCGTGCGTTGACTGTCTGGATTTCCCTATTGCTCGATCAGGAAGAAAGCGACCCGGATGCCGATGAAGCGACCCGAAAAAATGTCGAGGATATTGTGGGTTTCCTGACACCGGTCGTGAAAGCCTTTATTACCGACAATGCCTTTGAAACCAGCAACCTGTGCCTGCAGGTATTCGGTGGCCATGGCTACATCCAGGAATGGGGCATGGAGCAATATGTCCGCGATGCCCGCATCAACATGATTTACGAAGGCACCAATGGCATTCAGGCGCTGGATCTGCTGGGCCGCAAAGTGCTTTTCGACAAAGGTGAAAAACTTTCGAAATTTATTTCCATCATTACAACCTTTTTGGCGGAGCATGCATCCAAGACCGGTATGAAAGAATTCACCGACCCATTGGCGCAATGCGTGCAAGCCGTGCAAGCTGTTACCCAGCATATTGCCGGCAAAGCTCAAGCAAACCCCGATGAAATCGGTGCGGCATCGGTGCCCTATTTGCGGTTGATCGGCCATCTGAGTTACGCCTGGCTTTGGGCACGGATGGCAGCCATTGCGATTGAAAAGCAGGATAGCGGTGATGATTTCTATCGTACAAAACTCGCGACAGCGCGTTTCTATTACGCAAAGCTGTTACCCGAAACTTTGTCACTGGTAGCTGTCATCAAAAACGGAGCCGATAGCATCATGGCGATGGAAGCAGAACAATTTTGATCAGGCGCCGGATAAAACAAACCCATTAAAAACATGAAAAAAACCATTTGTCTTTCCCTTTTATCCGCCGCCATTATTTCAAGTCAAAGCAGCCACGCCGACCAGAAAACCATCATCGAAGTCCCCACCTTACAAGGCGAGATTGTTCTGGATGGCGTGCCTGACGAAGCTTTCTGGTCACAGGCCCGCACGGTCGAACTGGATATCGAAACCCAGCCATCGGACAACGCTGCCGCAACGGTAAAAACCACTGCCTACATTGCCGATAATGGCCGGGAAGTACTGCTGGCCTTCCGCGCCGAAGATCCGGACCCGGAAAAAATTCGTGCTTTTCTACGCGACCGCGACACGCTGTGGAACGATGACTTTATCGGTCTCACCATCGACACTTTCAATGATCAACGCCGTGCCTACGAGTTTTATGTAAATCCCCTGGGCGCACAGGGCGATTTGATTATGGATGGCGCCACCGGCAATGAAGACGATTCATGGGACGGGCTATGGGACAGCGCTGCAAAAATCAGCGCGACCGGTTACACCGTTGAAATGCGCATCCCGTACTCGACTTTGCGTTTCCAGAAAACCAATGGCGTATCGCAGAAATGGGGCGTGGATTTTCTGCGCTTCCGTCCGCGTGACAACCGCTATCGCCTTTCCAATAACAAGCTGATTCGTGGTGATAACTGTTACTTGTGCGGCCTGAGTAAACTGGAAGGCTTTGCCAATGCCAATCCCGGCCGAGATCTGGAAGTGACACCCACCTTTACCGCAGCTTATGCACAGGAACGATTCTCGCCCGGCTCGGCCTGGCAAAGCGATGGCGGGCAATACGAATTGGGTGTCGACGTTAAATGGGGTGTTGGCCCGAACCTGACCTTGAATGGCACGATCAATCCCGATTTTTCACAAGTCGAAAGTGATCAGGCACAACTGGATTTGAACACGACCTTTGCCCTGTTCTTCCCGGAAAAACGCCCGTTCTTTCTGGAAGGTGCCGATTACTTCAGCACACCGCTGAATATTCTTTATACCCGCTCGGTTGCCGATCCCGATTACGGCATTCGCGCCACCGGCCACAATGGCAGGCAGACCTACGGCTTTTTTGCTGCCAATGATTCGGCGGCGCAGATTCTCATACCCGGCGCGCTAGGCTCGCATTTCCAAAGTCTGGGCAGCGATTCACTGGCGGCTGTCGGCCGTTATCGTTACGACTTTGATGGCCAGGCGAGTATCGGTTTCATTTCCACACTCAGGGATGGCGATGATTATCAAAATTCGGTGATAGGCATTGATGGTCGCTGGCAAAAAAAGAGTCACACCTTCACCGCGCAATGGCTGCACTCCTCCTCCGAAAACCCGGCAGCCTTCGGGCTTCCCGAAAATCAAAGCGGCAATGCATTTACCGCTGCCTATGATTTCAGCAATCGCAACTGGGGCGCCTATGCATCGCATACCCGCTTCGGCAAGGATTTCCGTGCAGACCTTGGCTTTATCAATCAAGTCGATTACAACAAATCGGTTATCGGCGGTTCGCATACCTGGCATGGCGAAGATGGCGCAAAAATTACCCGCATAAGAATCAATGGCGATTGGGATATCACCCATCGCGAAGACGGCCAACTTCTCGAGCGCGAGCTGGAAGCGTATTTTTCCGTGAATGGCCCCAACCAGAGTTTTGTGCAATTGGGCGCCTTGAAACGCGATCGCTTTTGGCAGGGTATTTTGTTTGATGAATCCTGGTGGTCGCTTTACGGTGAAGTAACGCCCTCCTCGAGAACCAGTTTTGAATTATTCCTTCGCGAAGGCCGGCAAATCGATTATCGCAATGCAAAGCTTGCCGACATTACCGAGATATCGCCGACTTTCAATTTCAATATCGGCAAGGGCATCAACTTCAAACTTGATCATACCTATCAAAAATTATCGCGCGACAACGGCAATGTTTTTGTCGCCAACCTGAGCGATGCGCGGCTGTCGTGGCAATTCAGTTACCGGCAACGCCTGCGGTTTTCAATGCAGTACGGCAATACGGTGCGCGATTTGTTTTTGTATAACGTGCCGGCCGATTTCAATAGCGAAGCCAGCGATCTGGGCATGCAGTTGCTGTATTCCTACAAGATCAATCCGCGCACGGCTTTTTATGCGGGCTATTCGGAAGGCCAATTTTCCGATGACCAGTTTCCCGACTTGTTTGCCAGTAGCCGGACATTGTTTACCAAGTTCAGTTATGCGTGGCAGCCCGATTGGTAATCCTGATAGCCAGTGTGGGTGGTGCCCACCCTACGTCCATAATTTTTTCCAGCCTTCGGAACCCAGGGCTTTAAGCGTTTCAATATTTTTTTCGTAGATTTTTCCGGCATCGGGAAATGCCGCGACTGCTTTTTCGACACTGCTTTCTCTCAGCAGATGCAGACAGGGGTAAGGTGCACGATTACTGTAATTTTCGACATCTTCATATCGCGTGCCGGCAAACTGGTAATCGGGATGGAAACTGGCGACCTGGATTTCACCATCCAGCGACAATTCGGAAACCGCCGCATCGGCAATTTCCAGAAAATCGTTGTAGTCCAGAAAATCCTGCAGGACATACGGATGAATGACGATGCTTGTTTCAACTTCGGCTGCATCGGCGTCGTAAAGCATCTGCAGCTCGTGCAATAAATCGGCCAGCAGTTCTTCTTCATTCTGCGCATTCGATACCACATAGCGAATTTGCTCTTTGACATGCACGGCCTTGGCAAACGGGCACAAGTTCAGGCCGATCACTGCCTTTTCGAGCCAGTTCCTGATATCGGCAATCATTTGTTCGTCGGATTTGTTCATCGTTGCCGTACAGTTTGAAGACGTGTCCATGATACTACCCTTGCTATCGGGGTACCCATCAATTTGTCCGATCTGACCCTAGCCCGGGACTGCTTTCATCGTTAAAGTGGCTGCTCCACCAAACGGGGAAATACCATGCATCTACAAGCAGCACTTATTACCGCCCTGACAACAATCATCATTGCAATCGCGATGTACCTTGTCGGTGTAGCGCGCGGAAAATATGAAATCAAGGCACCTGCCATTACGGGCCATCCGGATTTTGAGCGGTCTTTCCGCGCGCACCAAAACACGCTGGAACAAACCATCATGTTTCTGCCGGTTTTTTGGCTGGCAACGATATATTCCAACGAGCAATATGCCGCCTACCTGGGTTATGCATGGCTGGTCGGGCGCTTATGGTATGTGTTCGGTTATATCGCCGAAGCGGGCAAACGCAGCATGGGCTTCATGATTTCGGCCCTGGCATTTGTCGGCCTTCTCGGCATGAGCTTGTGGAGCGTGATTAGCCAGATGATGTAAGTGTTTAAGCTTGCATAAAAAAGGGCGGATATCCGCCCTTTTTTACCATTGCATTATTGCTTACGATGAAACTTTAACCAGCAAATGTTTTGCCATCATGCCATGCAGTTTTCCGATACCGCGGGCAACATGCAGAGTGACGAAAATGCCCAGCGCACCAACAATAAACATCGGCACTACCATCCAGGGTTCGTCGGACAGGTAAACCCCGTTGAAACTCAGGGAAATCTCGTTTGCATATCCCATTAAATAGGCAAGCGGAGCCAGCAGGAAGCTCAGGGACAACGACAAGGCGGTAATCGCGATCGTGAAATAGATCGAGCCCAAAGGCAGCATCAGCAACATGTACAACAAGGTTGCCCAGGTTCTGGCGTCAGTCAAAATTTCCTTGATGCGTTCCAGAAACCCGCCTTCGCGTTTGCCATAGGCAGGGCGCCGCGGCATGCGAACGCCCAGCATGGTTTCTACCAGGCGTCCTTCCACCAATGACAAGGCCCAAACGGTTCCCATGAATAAAACCGCGAAAGGAATGCCGATAATCAAGATCATCAAACCGGCGGAAAGACTCAATCCGGTAACTGCCCAGGTGAAATAGAAAATACCGGTTGCCAGCGATAACAACATATAGAACAAGGCGGCATAGGCACGCGGGTCGGCGGCAACGCCAAAGAACCAGGCAATCGCATTTTGCGGTTTTTTGTTGACGCTGACACCAACGCTGGCGACGCCTGCACTGCTTTGTGTCTGCTGAATACTGGCACGCGGCGAACGAAAGGCCTCGCTGACGGCAACTTCACGTTCATTGTAAATTTCCGCCACTTCGTCCGGCGCGCCGTAGCTGCTTGCCACTTTTGCAACTACGCTGGCTTCATCCTCATCGGGGTACTGCGCCAATTCGGAACGAAGATATTCTTCGGCATCGTAAAGTGCGTCTTGCACCAGGGCCGGATCCTTGTCTTTCAAAGCGGCCCGTAATAAATCCAGATATTCGGGAATGGTTTTCGGTGTACTGCTAATGTTATTCATGACTGTCCCCTTGCAAAATTGAATCCACGAAACTGCGCGTTGCATCCCAGGTGTTGGCCCATTCACTGAGCACTGCACGCCCGTTTTCGGTAATTTGGTAATAACGCCGTGGCGGGCCGGATACCGATGGTTCGACGAAACTGTCGAGCAAGCCAGAAGCACTCAGGTTTCGTAGCACCGGATACAGCGCGCTTTGTTTGCCGGTCAGAACCGCTTCGCCTGCACCTTCAAAACGTTTCGCGATCTGGTAGCCGTACATCGGTTCGGCCGCTTGCCCCAATACGCTTAGAAGAACCAGCGACACCATGCCGGCGCTTAATTCCTTCTGGAATTTCTTTAGATGAATGTCGGTATCGGTCATGGCGGACTCCCTTGTTTTATCCACGACTGAACAATACTGTTAACTTCAGTATAGTGAGCCTGCCATAAGTCATGCCACCGGATTTTTGTCAGTATGGCCAATAATCAGCTACCGGATACGCCATGAGCGCCTTAATGCCTGCCCTGTTTATTGGCCACGGCTCGCCAATGAACACCATCGAAGACAATGAATTCAGCCGTTCCTGGCTAAAGTTGGGCCAAAGTCTGCCCCGACCCAAAGCCATTGTGTGCATTTCGGCACACTGGGAAACCATGGGGGTTTCCGTCACGGCTAGCCCGAAGCCCGAGACCATTCATGATTTTTACGGTTTTCCCAAAGCGCTTTTCGATGTCCGGTACCCGGCTCCGGGCAGTGCGGAACTTGCAAGGCATATTGCCGAATTATTGTCTGGTGAAAATGTTCATCGGGATTCCGAACGCGGATTCGACCACGGCAGCTGGAGCGTGCTTTATCCCATGTATCCAGCCGCCGATATTCCGTTGCTGCAATTAAGTCTGGATAGAACAAAAAATGCCGCCGCGCATTACGAGTTGGCAAAAAAATTGGGGCCGCTGCGGGAACAAGGTGTTTTGATTATTGGTAGCGGCAATATCGTGCATAACTTGCGTGTATTCAATTTCAACGAACACAGACCGTATGACTGGGCAACGGTATTTGATCAAACCGTCATGCACTGCATTTTGCAGAAAGATCACGCCTCGCTTTGCAATTACCCCGCCCTCGGACAAGCTGCCGCGCTGAGCATTCCGACGGCAGAACATTATTTGCCTTTGCTGTATGTGCTGGCACAACAGCGGGAGGAAGATTCGCTGGAATTTTTCAATGAAGTGGTGATGAGTTCGATCAGTATGCGATCGTTGCAGATCGGTTGAAGCACGCGATACGCGGCCATCGGTGCGCGGTGCACACCCTACGGTTTTTTGATTTTCTTTTTTACCGGTTTCGCCGCGGCACTGCGTAGCGCAGCAGCATAAGCATGTTTGGCCCATGGCAGCATTTGTTCGGAGGATTCCATTGCATCATCTGGCACCGACCAATAGCTCATCGCGACCTGTTTGACTTTGGTTTGGTAGACGAAAGGCTCGCAACCAGCCGCACTGAACAGGGCTTTGGTTTCGTCATCGACTTTCAGATACAGCGCTTCATCAATCACCAAACCCATGATGACACCGTTGCAGTAAACCCCGTGGCCGCCGAACATTTTCCTGGCTGAAATTTTTCCCAGCGGATCGAGCAGTTCGTAGAGGTATTGGATATAGGCATCGTCTTTTGCCATGGGATTCTCCGCGGGATGGATACATGGTGGGCAGTGTCCACCCTACAGTTCCCAGCGCCAGGGAATGTACGACAGCACAACGCCGATCACGAACATCCATAAATTGCTGTCGATGAAATAGGGATAAATCATCAGTAAAACCCCGCAGGTCATGGCAATGATTTTGCCGGTGCGTTTGCCGTAAATCGAATAACTCAGCCCGACTGTGCTCCACCACATTCCCTGCAGCAGTATGTATATGTCGATATCCATGGCCGACGCTCCGATTTTCGCTAACGCAGCATAACGCGTAAGCTATGCGAAATCTTCCCGGGCTTTGCCATGAACAAGACCTACGACAAAAGCTATTTCGATCGCTGGTATCGCAATTCAACACACGAGCGCAACAGCAATGCATTACTGGAACGTAAAGTGCATCTGGCGGTATCCATGGCGGAATATTATCTGGAGCGCCCTATTCGCTCGGTGCTGGATGTGGGCTGTGGCGAGGCGGTTTGGCGTGCGCCATTGCTGAAGCTTCGGCCCAAACTGGATTATCGCGGTGTCGATTCCAGCGAATACGCGGTCTCCAAATTTGGCAGATCACGCAACATCGCTTTTGCCAGCTTTGGCCAACTTGAACAATTACGTTTCGGCGCACCGGTCGATTTGCTGGTGTGCTCCGATGTCATGCACTATGTCCCCGATGCCGAACTGAAACGCGGCTTGAAAGGTTTTTCCGAACTCTGTGGCGGGCTGGCTTTTCTGGAACTGTGGAGCAAGGAAGACGACATCGTGGGCGATAAAATCGGCTTCGTGGGTCGATCGGCCGCGTGGTATCGCAAGCAATTCGCCAAAGCCGGTTTTCAGGCTTGCGGAAGCCATGGCTATTTAAGTGCCGACCTGCAAGCAGCCGCTGCCACACTTGAAGTTTTGCCATAACCTGAAGCCCTGCTATGGCAAACTATGCCGACCACAACGGAATCCCGACATGAAAACAAAAATCAACTTAAGTCTGGCTCTGGCGATTTCAATTGCGTTCGCCAGCGCAACCCTCAATGCACAGGACACAGCCCCAGCACCGGCGAAACCAAAATCCATGCAGGAAATCCTGGAAGCCACCCAGCCGGGTGATTGGCGCCAACTGGACCCGAACAACACCATTTATGTGGAACTGGCAGGTGGTCGTGTCGTTATCGAACTCGCTCCGACATTCGCGCCGCAGCACAGCAAAAATATCGTGGCACTGGCAAAAGAAAAATATTTTGATGGCTTGAGCATCAATCGTTCGCAGGATAATTTCGTCGTGCAATGGGGTGACCCGCAGGAAGACGAAAAGCTGCGTCGCAGCTTCAAATTGGCCAAGCAGCAATTACCCGCAGAATTTACCCGCAAAAGCGATGGTCTTGCGTTCACGCGCTTGCCCGATGTGGATGGCTGGGCACAGCATGTCGGTTTTGTTGAAGGCATGCCGGCAGCGCAGGACACGGTGAATAATCAGGCATGGTTGACACATTGCTACGGCATGGTCGGTGCAGGCCGCGGCATGGAACCCGATAGCAGCAATGGTTCGGAGCTTTATGTGGTGATCGGACAATCCCCGCGCCAACTCGATAGAAACATCACGATGGTCGGTCGTGTGGTGCAAGGCATGGAACTGCTGTCCATCTTGCCGCGCGGCACCGGCCCGCTGGGTTTTTACGAAAAAGCCGAACAGCGCACGCCAATCAAGTCCATTCGCCTCATGGCCGACGTGCCGGTGGAAGAACGCACCGCCATTGAAATACTGCGTACCGATACCGACAGCTTTACGCAATTGGTTGAAGCGCGCCGCAATCGTCGCGATGATTGGTACAAGGTACCTGCCGGCCATATCGATGTCTGCAATGTGCCGATACCGACGAGATCAATCAAAAAATAAATTCGCGGAAACCATTTTCATTGAAAAGCCCGCCTTCTTGCGAAGGCGGGCTTTTTGTTTTGCGATGAAACGATGCGCTTGAGCGCAGATTAGAACTTGGTAAACAAGCGCAGGAAATACGCTCTGCCGTTCAAACCAAACTGCACGCTGTCATAGATATGGCCATTGTCGGTTTCGTTCGGATCTTGCACATCCGGGAACTGGTCGAAAATATTCGTGCTGCCAAAAGTCAGGCGGGTGTTATCGCTGAAGCTGTAGGTCAGGCTCAAGTCAGCCGAAGCTTTGGCGCCGTAATGTGCATTTGGCACTGGCGGGCCGGAAAACGTACCGAGGGTTTGCGAACCAAAATAGATGATCTTGAAGTTGGTATCCCATTTGCCTTGCAGGTAATCGAAGCCAACGGTGGCCTTTTGTTTTGGCGCGCCTTCCTCGATGAATAAACGTTCGCGATCCGACAACAAGACATCTTCGCGACCGACCAGGGATGGCGGAGCATGGATGGCAGTCACTTCGTTGTCGTTCAAGTTCAGGGCAATGGTAGTGTTCAATTTGCCCGCACCGAAATCATTCATTTGCGAGAAAGTGAAATCGATACCTTGCGTGGTGGTATCGACCGAGTTCACGAAGAACTGTGCCTGGCCAACACCCAATGCCAGCAACGCGGCGCCGATATTAGGGTCGGAGGTATCGAAACGACCCGACAGTACAATCCGGTCGCGGATATCAATGCGATAAAGATCAATCGTCAACGAAGTGTCGTCATTGGGCGACCACGTCATGCCCAGGGTGTAGTTGGTGGATTTTTCTTCTTTCAGATCCGGAATACCGGCCGCATTGGCGATTGTGCCGCCATTGGGTGCCAGCACGACATCAAGTGGTACGCCGCTGATGAAATCGGTAAAGGTCGAAGAGAAATAACGTTGTTGCAATGATGGTGCACGGAAACCGGTGCTGATTGAACCCCGCAGGCGCACGGTATCGGTCGCTTTGAACAACAAAGCGGCCTTGCCGGTAGCGGTTGAACCAAAGTCGCTATAGTCCTCGTAACGCACGGCGAAATCGCCGGTGAGACGGTCATTGAAACCCACTTCGAAATCGCCGTAAACCGACCAGCTATCGCGGCTCTTGTCGGTCGCATCGCCAGGTGCAAAACCCGGGAAGCCCTGGCTACCGGCATTACCGCCCACGCCAACGCCATCGGCATCGATATAGGAACCTGGTTCACCGGCATAAATTTGATAATTTTCGCGACGGAATTCGGCACCGAATGCCACGTTGACTCCGCTCATCACGTTGTCGAAATAGCGCGAGACATCGAAATTGGTGGTGTCTTGCTGGAACGAAAAACCACCGGCGTTAAATGACGTCGGGCTGATACCGGCGCCGCCCAATAACAAGTCCTGATTCGCGATGGAAGCATTCAGGGTGTGGTTGATGTTGTAGTCCAGACGGTTGTAACCGTGGATTTGCGACAAATCCCAATGCCAGTCGGTCCACATGCCTTTCAAGCCGGCCGAAATGTGCTGGTCTTTAATATCGCCATCAATAAACGGTACGAAACCATCGGGATACATCGCCGCAGAGTTACGCGACGGAATATCGCTGGAACCAATGCCACCGCGACCAAAAGCGGCCGAGGATGCTTCACGCGACTGGAAACCGGCCACGGCATACAAGCTGGTGTTATCGGTAATCGGTAATTCGGTATTGAGGAAAATAGTGGAATTTTGCACGGCGGTGTCGCCGATGATGCGTGGGTCGCCCGGCGCCGAACGGTCCGAACGGCCGCGATCACTATATTCGGCAGTAATGGCAAATACGCCATCGTTGCCGACATCAAAACCGCAATAAGCCGAACCGAGCCAGTTTTCACCATCGCCGCGACTGTATTCGCCGTAGCCCAATACGGCTTCGCAATCCTTACGTTTTTTCAGTGCGATATTCATGACACCTGCAATCGCGTCGGAACCATATTGCGCAGCGGCACCGTCACGAAGCACTTCAACGCGATCCACTGCCAGCATCGGAATCGTATTCAAATCCGAACCGGTGTTACCGCGATTGCGGGCACCAAACAAATTCACCAGGGCGGTGGTGTGATAACGCTTGCCATTCATCAGCAACAAGGTTTGATCCGAACCCAGGCCTCTCAAGGCTGCCGAGTCCACCAAATCGGCCCCATCGGCACCGGTTTGACGGGTCGAGTTGAATGAAGGCGAGACGTACTGCATGGTTTGCGCCAGATCGAATTGACCGCCTTGTTCTGCCGCTTTGGTAATCGAGATCACGTCTACCGGCACCAGTGTTTCGGTCTTGGAGGTACTCGAGGTCACCCGACGTGAGCCAACCACGGTTAATGCGTCCAGCGTTTTGGCTTCGTTTGTTTCTTTTTCTTGTGCCATTGCCAAACTAAACGGTGCGATGCCGGTGAAAATGACTACGCCACTCAATGCCTGCAAAATCCCCAAACGTAACTTGCTCATACAACTCCCCTTGCTTCAAAGAACGACTAGATTAGCCTGAAATATCCGTTTTTGCATAAAATCCACAGCAAATCTGACAAGCTATAGCTCTTTGAAAAGGATCATCCCATGCTCAAGATCGGTACCGCAGTACCCAGCTTCAACCTGAAAACGGAATCCGGAAAATCGGTGACGTCGGCAAGCCTGAAAGGCCAGCGCTTCGTCCTGTATTTTTACCCCAAGGACGATACCCCGGGCTGCACGAAAGAGGCCTGCGGCTTCCGCGATAATCTTCCTGCCTTCAATAAACTCAAGGTACCGGTATTTGGCATCAGTGCCGATGATGAAAAAGCCCACGGCAAATTTGTCGGGAAATACAATCTGAATTTCCCGCTATTGGCCGACCCCGAACATAAAACCTGCGATGCCTTCGGCACCTGGGTAGAAAAAAGCATGTATGGCCGGAAGTATTTCGGCATTCAACGTGCGACATTCGTGATTGCCGGTAACGGAAAAATCGAACACGTCTGGGAAAAAGTCAGCCCCGAAACTCACGCCGAAGAAGTTCTGGCATACCTCAATGGCGAAGTGCCTCAAAAAACCAAAAAAGATCCCGCCGCCAAAGTACCCGCCAGGAAAACTATTATAGCCAAGGCGCCAGCCAAGAAGGCTGCCGCTAAAAAAGCACCTGTGAAAAAAGCGGTCGTTAAAAAGGCAGTAGTCAAAAAGGCGGCTGCAAAAAAGTCATAAGCCTGGCGGGAACGGGCGAGGAAACGGAAATACAAGCACCAGCACAAAGCTGGTGCGTGTATTTATTGGAATGCCGGGATGGCAGTCTTTATACCGGCATTACCAATGCCTTGGCCGAGCGTATTGCCGCTCATATGCTGGGCAAAGGGGCTCGCTATACCCGTTCGCATCCGCCCAAAAGATTGATCGGCAGCCTGTCCTATGCAAATCGTTCCGAGGCATCTGTCGCCGAATATCGGATAAAACGACTGAAACCGGCGCAAAAATTAAGCCTGTTTATCCCGAAGTAAAGGATGGCTTGCCATAAAAACACGATGGGGCCACACTTCCCGCATCGAATTTGCGGACAATTCAATCAATGAGCTTGCTCGATCGACTAAAACAGCTATTCGCTGATGCCAAGCAGCCCAAAGAAGCCGTACCTGCCGTACCTCCGCCGCCCATGGTAGAACTGCCGGATGGTCAAAAAAGTATTCAGGAACGACGCAATAAAGAGCGCATCAACGCAGTAGCCGGAACCAAAGTGCTGGTCATTGATGATTCGGCCACCATTGTTGCCATGTTGGGCCGGATGTTGAGACAAAATGACTATACCGTCCTTGAAGCCGAAGATGCCGAAAAAGGGCTCGAAATTGCCTACCGCGACAATCCCGCCATCATTTTTCTCGATATTGTCCTGCCCGGCATGAGCGGCTTCACGGCCTTGCGGCACCTGAGACAGGATCCTCGAACGAAAAATCTCCCCATCATCATGATCAGCGGTAACGAACAAGCGACCGAGCAATTTTACGTTCAGCGCATCGGTGCCGATGATTTCATGAAAAAACCGTTTTCACGTGCCGAATTATTTACCCGCATCCAGAAATTGCTGAATAAGGATTTTATTCCCGTACGCTTCAATGATTACGTTCACGAAACAGAAGCTGCTTTGGAAGATGCCGACAATAACGGTAGCGACGAAATGATCTCCGATGATGCCGATATCTCGGGAAAATCAAACTAGCGACATGCCTGGGCGATGAAAAAACTCCGGCTTATTTTCATCTTGCTGATTTTTCCGGGCTGGCTGATCTCCCAGGCTGCACGTCCACAGGAATTAACCGGTGCCGGCACCACGGCAAACAACGCAGCCGTCAAACCCGTTATCGGCGTATTGAAATTCCAGGATGAAACCGGCGCCATGTTTATGCAAGGTGGCGTAGGTCGTGCCTTGACGACGATGCTGACCAACGAATTATCCGCCCGGCCAAGCCTGACGATTGTGGAAAGACGGAAATTGCGCGCCGTTCTGGAAGAACAAAATCTTTCATCATCGGGGCTGGTATCGGCAGCGACCAGCATTCAAATCGGCAAGCTCACCGGTGCACAATATTTGATTACCGGCACCGTTACCGCATTTGAAAACCAGGTTGAAACAAAAACCAAACGCGGCTTCATGGGTTATGGCGCTGGCGTGGAATCCATTTCGCATGGCGGCTATATGGCAGTGGATTTGCGTGTGATTGATACCACCACGGGTGAAATTCGCTACGCGCGCACCATCGAAGGCCGCACGCCGCCAAGTGAGAATAAAAATATCCAGACGCAAGGCGCCGTTGCCGGCAGCATGGAGACCGGTCCGGACTCACGTGCGGTACGCGCCGCCGTCATCGAAATCGTGGATTATCTGGAATGTGCCATGGTCAAGCGCGATGCCTGCCTGGCGGAATTTGAATTAAAAGAAAAAGCGCGATTGGAAAGAACCCGGCAGGCCATCCAGATCAAGTAGAAAAATTCCTGGCTGCCTACTGCTCCGACATCTTCATCACCTGATATCCCGGCGGGATATCAAAACTGGTTTCATCGATGGCAGCATTGCTGATCTGTACTTCAATACGCCCGGCTTCGCTTCCATCTGGCGCAAAACAAACCTGTGACAAAAGAATATCCTTGTTGGCCGGATCCGGCTGTACAGGTTTATCCGGCGCCGCCATTTTGAATTTTTCTGCAAGCCCGGAAAAAGTACTGGAATATTGCACCATTACTTTCAGATTCCGCAGTAAATATTTCTTGTCCTTTTCCGACATCGAAAAATCTTTTGGCTCCACATAGCATTCTTCGGAACTTTTGCGGCCATTTTGGTAGCGATCAATCGTATTGCAGGGCATGCCAGCTATCGTTTGATTCTTGTTGCCAGGCTTGATTTCAATAACCGGAGAACCCAGGCCCGACATGGCCTGCGCCGTTTGCATCATGGCGGAAATATCGGCGATGTTAGGGCAACTCATGCCCTGCTTCTGCATTTGCGCGCATTGCTCTTTCATCTGCGCCTGCAAGGCGTTCATCTGGTTACCGATATAGTTGCCGGTGCTGGACATCACATCCTGATTGTAATCGAGGGCATCTTCATCGACTTCGATCTGATGATAGCTGTGGCGGTCATGATCAAGCGCCGTAATCAAATCTTCCATGCCATCGAACAACATGGAATATTTTTTATCCTCCATCGCACTATCGACACGCATACGACTGCCCGATATTTGAATCAGGGACATACTGGATTTGCATTGAGCCTGCTGCGGGTAAGTCAGGCTCACATCGGCAAGCGCAATTGACGGCAGTAACAAGACAAAAGCCAGCGGTAATGAGCGCATCGTGCTTTCCATGGAATTCACCGGGCCTGTCTTGATTGTTGCAGATCAACCCATGCAGAAGACGTTCAGCTTGTTACCGTCAAGGTCGCGGAAATAACCGGCATAGAAACCATCGCCGCGCGGTCCGGCAGGACCTTCATCGGTGCCACCCAGCGAAATGGCCTTGTTATAAAGATGGTCCACTTTTTCCTTGCTATCAACCACGATGGCAACCATTACGCCATTGCCGACCGTCGCAGGCTTGCCGTCATTGGGATAAATCAAACCAATGCCTGGCGAGTTGGCGCCCGTTCCCCAGGCAATAAATTTTTCCGACTGCATAAAACGACCTGCACCGATTTCAGCCAGCAGGGCATCATAAAATTTTGCGGCGCGTTCCAAATCATTCGTGCCCAAAGTGACATAACCAATCATTGTGTTGATCCTCCAGTCAATATTTGAAATTAACGTCGTGCGCGTTTCGGAAATCCGACCATGCGTTGCAGCTCTTCATCGTAGAGTTTCAGGCTTGCACATTTCAGGCTTGTCCAGATGGTCAGCCTTGGTGCAAGTTGCAGCAACGGGCTGGATTCAAACGCCTCGCGTAAACGATAGTTTGGAACACGGCTGGCGAGATGGTGAATGTGGTGATAGCCGATATTGCCGGTAAACCAATGCATCACTCTGGGCAAATCGTAGAACGAGCTGCCTGCGATGGCTGCCTTGTGGGCATCCCAGTCTTCTTTTCGCGTCCAGTACGCCTGCTCGAATGTGTGCTGCACGTAAAACAACCAGACACCCAACGCACCGGCGATCAGGACGATCGGCACATGCACCATGAAAACGGTATGCCAGCCAATCCAGAAACCCAGCGCGACGCCGACAACCAGCAACATAAAATTGTTGATCAACACGCTCGCCCATTCCTTTTTCCAGGTAAAGGGCATGTCGAATGGAAAACGATGCTTGATGATGAATTGGTAGCAAGGGCCAATGCCAAGCAATACAGGCGTGCTGCGGTAAAAACGGTAGCAGAAACGACCAAACCAGGAACGCGATTGATATTCGGCTACCGTCAGGGTTTCGATATCACCGATTTCACGACGATCCAGATTGCCCGAGGTACCGTGGTGAATGGCATGGGTCTTTTTCCAATAACCATAGGGAAACAAGGTAATCAATCCAAGACAGGCACCGACAATATGATTGGCTTTTTCGCTGGCGAAAAAAGAGCCATGCCCGCAGTCATGCTGGAAAATAAAGATGCGGACATAAAGACCGGCAGTAGGCAGCGCCAATAACAATGTCCAGCCGTAACCCCATTCGCCGACTACGCTCCAGGCCATCAAAGCCCACAGCGCGAAAAACGCCGGCAAGGTATTGATGAGTTGCCAGATCGCGCGACCCAGATGCGGCTTTGCAAATTTGCCCAGAAGTTGACGCAGATTCACTGTCGTCACTTGCGGCGTTTCTGCAGAATTGTTTTCCATAATCTCGGGGGGCCTTTGTTGTGTACAGGTATTGTCCAATTCAGTGCCGATATAAGCAAATGAAATAGCGACTTATGAGAACTAATGACCAGCTTTAACAGTAAGTTAATGAATATCGTTGCTTTGTGCCGCCATGACATAATGAAACCGGGCTGACCTGCGCATAAACATGACCATTTCATTTCAACAAGCCGCCCGCGTATGGGCCAAAATCGGACTGACCAGCTTCGGCGGACCCGCCGGACAAATTGCATTGATGCATCACGAGCTGGTGGAAAAAAATCGCTGGATCAGCGAGCAACGTTTTTTGAATGCACTTAATTTCTGCATGCTGTTGCCGGGCCCGGAAGCACAGCAGTTATCTATTTATCTGGGCTGGTTAATGCACAGGACAAAAGGCGGGCTGACCGCCGGACTCCTTTTCATACTGCCCGGTTTTTTTTGTATTTTATTGCTTAGCTTTATTTACGCAGCCCTGGGCAATACTTTTTTCATGTCTGCGCTGTTCTTCGGATTAAAGGCGGCCGTACTAGCCATCGTTATCCAGGCGATTTTCCGCATAGCCAAAAAAACCTTGAAGAACGGCTTGATGATGGGCATTGCCGTCGCCAGTTTCAGCGCGCTTTATTTCTTGCATATCGCATTCCCCGTCATCATTATTGCTGCAGGTATTTCCGGACTTATCGGGCAGTATTTATGGCCTCGATTTTTTCCGCTTGTTGATGATGCCAACCAGAAAGACGAGAGCTTCCACGCCATTGATTATTCAATTGACGAACAAAGCCTTGAACACACAAAACCTTCTTTGCGTAGAAGCCTGAAAACACTTTTTGTCTGGCTGGCCATCTGGGCCATTCCGGTCCTTGTTGTTTTCCTTGTCTTTGGGGCCGATAGCGTTTTGGCCAAGCAGGCCGGCTTCTTCAGTAACACCGCGATATTCAGTTTTGGTGGTGCATACGCCGTGCTTGCCTATGTTGCACAACGCGTGGTGGATGATTACCACTGGCTAAGTCCACGCGAAATGGTGGATGGCCTGGCACTGGCAGAAACTACGCCCGGCCCCTTGATCATGGTGCTGCAGTTTGTTGCATTTCTTGCCGCTTACCGGCATCAAACCGATTTGTCGCCGGTCGTTGCCGGTGTATTGGCATCATTCCTGACGGTATGGGTTACTTTCGCGCCCTGCTTTCTCTGGATTTTTCTTGGTGCGCCCTATATTGAAAAATTACGCAGCAATACCCGATTGCAGGCGGCATTGAAGGCGATCACGGCATCGGTCGTCGGTGTCATCACGAATTTGTCACTATGGTTTGCCTTGCATACTTTATTTGCTGGCACAACGCAGCTTCACTGGAGCCTGCTTGAATTTGAAGCGCCGCAATGGAACAGCATCCAGTGGCCCATGCTTTGCATCACTGTGGCGGCATTGATTGCCATCATCAAGTTCAATCCCGGCAGCATGAAAACCATGCTGATGTGCACCTTGGCAGGCCTGCTTACCTACGGTTTCACGCAGTGAAAATTTGCATTAACATGCTGGCATCCCTCGGAGAAACTCCATGTTTAAATGGCTGAAACGCATACTGGTATTGATCCTGATTTTGCTGCTTTTGATAACGGCCATTGTCTGGTATCTATTGCATGGCAGCCTGGCAAAACTGGATGGTGAAATTTCGATACCGCATTTATCCGCACCCGTTGAAATTGAACGCGATGCACTTGGTACCGTCACGATCCATGCGAGCAATGAAGCCGATATGGCCAGAACACTTGGCTACATCCATGCCCAGGAACGTTTCTTTGAAATGGATTTGTTGCGACGTTCCGCAGCCGGCGAGCTATCCGAATTATTCGGCGACAAAGCACTCGAAAAAGACAAGTCTGCCCGCGTGCATCGACTGCGTGAACGTGTCGAAGCCAATATGTCCGCCTTTGCCGGCGACAAGCTGGATATCGTCAATGCCTACACCGAAGGCGTGAACCAGGGCCTGAATGATCTCGGCGTGAGGCCTTGGCCATATCTGCTTTTACAGGCCAAACCGCGCCCCTGGAAAGCTTCCGATTCCGCGATGGTGGGCTATGCGATGTTCTTCGATTTGCAGGACGAAAGTAATTCCCGCGAATTGGCTTTATGGAAAATAAAACAAAGCGTGCCTGATGCCTTGTATCAGTTGCTCGCCGCCGATGGCACCGAGTGGGATGCGCCGTTGATGGGCGAACCGCGTGGCAATGTTGCGCTGCCAGGTGCCGATGTACTGGACCTGAGAAAACTGCCAGCACCTGCCGCCGGCATGAGTTACGGCGACACCGAACCTGCTGCACCTGGCAGCAATAATTTCGCCGTTGCCGGACCTCTGACCAAAGATGGCCGTGCGATTGTTGCCGATGATATGCATCTGGGCTTGCGTGCACCCAACATCTGGTTTCGGGCACGCCTGCTCTACAAGGATGCGGGCGCTGTCGACGGCAAGATTGATGTCAGTGGTTTCACGCTGCCTGGAATTCCCGCGGTAATCGTTGGTAGCAATACGCATGTTGCCTGGGGCTTTACCAATTCATACGGCGACTGGCTGGATTGGTATGTCGTGCATCCGCAGGATCAAATAAAAATCCATAAAGAAAAAATTCTGGTTAAAGGTGCCGCGCCGGTAGAGTTTGAAATTCGCGAAAGCAATGGGCGCCCAATCATGGCTAAAGATATCAACGGACAGGAACTGGCATTGCAATGGGTTGCCCATCAGCCTGGCTCGTTGAGTACAAAAATTTTCTCGCTATCAAGCGTTAAAAACAACGATGAAGCGTTGGCACTTTTCCAGCAATCGGGAATGCCCCACCAAAATGCCGTATTCGGCGACAGCAGCGGGAAAATAGCCTGGAAACTGACCGGCCTGCAAAAATATTGGGCTCCCGGTTGTCAACGCACGTTGCCGCTCGATGATAACAATCCCGATGACGACAAGAACCCGAACGACATCGCGTGTTTTACCGCGCCGCTTACACCAGATTATGTGCATCCACAGATTGTCTCGCCTGATTCCAATCGTCTATGGAGCGCCAATGCCCGCGTGACCGATGGCGAGGCATTGCGACAAATTGGTGATGCAGGTTACGCCAATGGGGCGCGCGCCAGACAAATTCGCGACGACTTGTTTGCCAAGCAGCAATTTTCGGAAAAGGACTTGCTGGCGGTGCAACTGGATGATCGCACATTATTTTTGCAGCGCTGGTGGCAGCAACTTCGCAAGCTGGGCGAAAATAAAAACGATGCCATGTTCAAGGACATTGCCAATGCCACTGCCAAATGGGACACGCGTGCTTCGGTAGATGCAAAGAGTTATCGTTTTGTTCGCGCCTGGCGTTTGGCTGTCATTTCCCGAATTAAGGACGGCCTCACCGCGCCCGCCCAGGCCAGACTCGGCAAGGATTTCGTCATGCCGGACTTGCCGCAAATCGAAGGCGTGAGCTGGCAGTTGATCACGCAACAACCAGTGCATTTATTGCCGCATAAATATGCAAGCTGGGATGCGCTGCTCAGTGATGCAGCGAAAGAAGTCTATGACGAGCTGAAGAAGATTGGCCCATTGAAAGATCGTAACTGGGGCGAGAGAAATACTGCCGCCATTTGCCATCCGATTGCACGTGCACTACCCGTCTTCAGCAAACGCTGGTTGTGCATGCCCGCCGAGCAACTGAATGGCGATATGAATATGCCACGCGTCATTGCTCCGGATTTCGGCGCCAGCGAACGCATGGTGGTATCGCCAGGACATGAAGCCGACGGCATTATTCATATGCCTGGCGGACAAAGCGGACATCCCCTATCGCCATTCTGGGGTGCGGGACACGAAGCGTGGGTGAATGGCGAGGCGACACCATTTTTGCCGGGTATAGCAGCTTATAAAATCCAGGCAAAACCGAATTAAGTCTTGATCGATGATTTCCGGGAGCCAACCCAAAGAGTACACATGCGGCCAATCATATTAATCGCAATCCTTGCATTGCCTGATGGAACTCGCGCAAATGCCTCCCCGGGTTTTTCGAAATTCCCGGCACCGGTATGGTCCGGCATTCCGGCGCCCGCTATTAATCTTGATTCGCATCCCGATGCCGGAAGATTCCGTACCGTTCTGCGCAAAGCCTATGGGCAAGGCGCAAACTTCGATGGGAAATTCACTATTGCAAGTTGGGGCTGTGGTACATCCTGCACTGTGATTGCCGTCATTGATCAAAGTAACGGAAAAGTATTTTTTCCGAAATCCGTCCCTTTCGTCTCCTGGGCCGGGTGGTGGCACAAGGATTATGGTCTTTCATTCCGGAAAAACAGCCGGCTACTCAAAGTATCGGGGCAAATAGCAGGACACGGGGATTTTGGCCGATATACTTTCGAGTGGACAGGACAGGATTTTAAACTTATTCACAAGATAGCGGCCGCCCCGGGAAATCCGGAATAGTAGAAGCGCATCTTGTAGCTGTCATCACCCTCTATCTCCCACTACCTACTGATCTTTTTCCGGTGTTAGAGTTCGGCTTTGAACCCAGCCATAAGAGAAAATCGAATGCAAAATTCCATGGTAACCACCGCATTGACCTTGCCAGGATACAAAATAGTCAGAAGCCTTGGCGTTGTTCGGGGCATTACCGTTCGCTCGCGCTCTGTCGTCGGCAATTTTGTCGGTGGGCTGCAGACAATATTCGGTGGCAATATCACGATCTACACCGAGCTTTGCGAACAGGCACGGCAGGAAACCTATCAGTTGATGTGTAGCGATGCACAGAAAATCGGAGCGAATGCCATCATTACCATGCGCTACGATGCAACAGAATTAATGCCCGGCCTGACCGAAGTGCTTTGCTATGGTACGGCTGTGTTTGTTGAAGAGGTGGCGTAAGAGCCAGCACGACTCGAAGACTTTTTTACTGCGGAATCGATTGTATTGATGACCTTCGTAGTGGCGCCTGCTTGCTGCGCCCAAAGATTATCGAGATATTCGGGCGCAGCAAGCAGGCGCCCCTACAGCAATAAACGCTCGGCGAACTCGCAGAATAAATCCGGCAATTGCTCGAGCTCGGAAATCGCGACTCGCTCGTTTACTTTATGGATGCTGGCATTGATCGGCCCCATTTCCACCACTTCGGCACCGAGCGGTGCGATGAAGCGCGCATCGGATGTGCCGCCGCCGGTATTTTCCAAAGGCGTGATGCCAAGGCGTGCAATGATCGTTTCGCGTACGGCTTTGCGTAGCGCACCATCACGCGTCAGAAAGGGTTCGCCGCCGCGATGCCAGGCAATTTCATAATCCAGTCCATGCACATCGCAAACCGTATGCACTTCGCTGATGAGATCGTCGGTTTGCCAGCCGGGGTTATAGCGAAAATTGAACACCACCGTGCACTCGCCGGGGATCACGTTATTTGCGCCGGTTCCGGCGTTGATATTGGAAATCTGGAAACTGGAAGGCGGAAATTCCGGATAGCCGTCATCCCATTTACGCGCGGCCAATTCTGCCAGCGGCGCCATCGCATCGTGAATCGGATTGCGCGCGCGTTCGGGGTAAGCGACATGACCTTGAATGCCTTTGACTTTCATCGTACCCGACAAAGTACCGCGACGCCCGACACGTAATAAATCGCCGAACTTTTCAATGGAGGAAGGCTCTCCGGTAATGCAGTAATCAATTGCCTGGTTGTTTGTCTTGAAGTATTCGGCAACATTGCGAACGCCATGAATGGCATCGCCTTCTTCATCCGAGGTAATCAGCATGCCGATGGTGCCCGGATGATCGGGATGTTTTTCGACAAATTTTTCCAGCGCCAATACAAAAGCGGCAACACTGCCCTTCATGTCGGCCGCTCCGCGACCGTACAGATAGCCGTCGCGAATTTCCGGAACGAAAGGATCACTCAGCCACTGATCGCGCGGCCCCGGTGGTACGACATCGGTGTGCCCGAGAAAAATCATGACCGGGCGTTCGGTACCATGGGTCACGAAAAGATTTTTGACATCGACAAAATCCAGTTGCTCGCATTTGAAACCTTTCGATTGCAAACGCTCGCTCAGCATTGCCTGGCAACCGGCATCTTCCGGTGTGACGGAAACGCGGGCAATCAAATTCGAGGTCAGTTCAATAATTTCGCTCATGGCCATTTACTTCTTGATGTTGAAGCGCAGTTTATAGGCATTGTCGGTGAAGCCTACCGATACCATCTCATCGGCAGTGACAAGCACGGGACGTTTGATCAAAGCCGGATATTCTTTCAACAATAATTGCCACTCAGGATCGCTGCCCGGCTGTTTTCGCGTTTCGGGCAATTGCCGCCAGGTGGTGCTGGCTTTGTTCAACAAACCATCCCAACCGCCAAGTTGCGTTGACCATTTTTTCAATATCGCCGCCTCGATTCTGTTTTCACGATAATCGACGAATTGAAAATCGATATCGAAACGCTGCAGCCAATTACGTGCTTTTTTGCAGGTATCGCAATTATTGAGGCCGTAAATCGTGTTCATAAGGCAATCATTCGGTAGGAGCGACGGAAGTCGCGATAGTCTTCACAAAAACCCCGCCGTCGCGACTTCCGTCGCTCCTGCGCAGGCAACGTGATTATTCAACAGCACCGCGCAACAAATCATTGACCGATGTCTTGCTACGAGTCTTTTCGTCAACCTGTTTCACGATGACCGCGCAATACAACGAATATTTTCCGTCTGCCGATGGCAAGGAACCGGATACCACTACGCTGCCAGCCGGTACGCGTCCGTAAGAAACTTCGCCAGTCGCGCGGTTGTAAATCCGTGTACTTTGTCCGATGAAAACACCCATGCCGATCACGCTGCCTCTTTCAACGACAACGCCTTCAACAACTTCAGAACGTGCACCAACAAAACAGTCGTCTTCAATAATCGTTGGCGAAGCCTGCAAGGGTTCAAGAACACCACCGATACCAACGCCGCCCGACAAATGGCAGCGTGCTCCAATCTGTGCACAGGAACCGACCGTTGCCCAGGTATCGACCATCGTTCCGGCCCCTACATGCGCACCAATGTTCACGAAGCTCGGCATCAGGATGACGTCTTTTGCCACATGTGCGCCACGGCGAACCACGGCACCGGGAACTACACGAACACCAAGCGCACGAAACGCGGCGTCATCGAAACCTTCAAAGCGTGTCGGCACCTTGTCGAAATAAGGCCCGGGGGCACCGCCCATGACTTGCATATCGTTGCAGCGGAAATACAGCAGCACTGCTTTCTTAAGCCATTCATTGACTTGCCATCCGTTCGCGGTCGGTTCCGCAACGCGCGCCCGACCAGATTCAAGCAAGGACATAACCTGCTCTACCGACGGCTTCACCGCACCGGCAATTTCTTCTGCGCCCAGTGATGCACGACGCTCAAAGGCATCTTCGATAAACGGACGCAGCGTTTCAATGTTTGGCATGTATGTCTCCCTCGACACAGGCAATTAAGGCGAGCTGCAATTGTTCCAGAATATGCCCATCAACGATAGCGCGATCTTGTTCGTCGCTGATCAGAAAGAAATCTTCCACGCGTTCGCCGAATGTCGCGATGCGTGCATCATGCACGCGCATGTGATGCGTACGCAGAATCGCGGCAACTTTCGCGAGCAGTCCCGGCTGATCGGTACACACCAGACTCAGACGTGTGCGGGAACCATCTTCCGATGCGGAGAAATCCAGACGCGTCGGCACTTTGAAATGTTTGATATGCCTGGGCAGCATGCGGCGTGCCGGATGCACGCGGGCGGGATCGCGCAAGGCAATTTCCAATGCGCGCACGATATCCTGCGTAGTATGGCGGTCATCTTTCGCCGCCTGGACCTGAAAGCTGTCCAGCGCGAAACCATCACTGGAGTTCAGAATGCGCGCTTCCAATACACTCATTCCCAGGCGATCAATCGTGGCAACAAGCGCTGCAAACAAACCATCGCGATTAGGCGTGCGAACAAAAATCTCCAGGCTGCCATCGGCCTGATGGCCGCGCACCAAAACTTGCGAAGCATGTTCGAGGTTTTTCAAGACGCCCTCGGTTTGCCAGACAATTTGTTCTGGTCGATAACGCAGGAAGGCTTCGGATGGAAACGACTGCCACAAATCCAGTACGGTTTTTGAATCGACACCCTGATTCATCAGTGCCGCCAGTGCCATGGCGCGTGAATCATGAATGATGTCTTCGGCATTCAATTTGTTTTCCAGGCCACGGCGCAAGACAAATCTTGTCGATGTGTACAGGTCCGCAAGCAAGCGGTCTTTCCAGGCATTCCACAATTTCGGACTGGTGCCGGCGATATCGGCACAGGTTAGTAGATACAAATATTCCAGACGCTCGCGATCGGCCATGCGTGTTGCAAAACGCGTGACGACTTCGGGGTCGGAAATATCCTGGCGCTGTGCCGTTACCGACATCACCAGATGATCAAGCACCAGCCATGCCAGCAATTCGGTATCGGCGTTCGACATGTCATGGGCCACGCAAAATTCGCGTACATCATCGGCACCAAGAACTGCATGATCGCCACCGCGACCTTTTGCGATATCGTGAAACAAGCCCGCCAGCAGCAATAGAAATGGTTTACGCAAATGTGGCACGACTTCGTGCGCCATCGAAAAACCTTCCAGTGGGCCACGCATGTAACCGTCCATGATGCGCAAGACCGTCAATGTATGTTGATCGACCGTGTAGACGTGGAACAAATCGTATTGCATGCGGCCGACGACTTTCCCGAAAGCTGGCAGATAGCGCGACAACACGCCAAGCCTGGCCATGCGCGTGAGGCTCAATACAGCGGTATCTTGCTGTAGGAGTAGAAGGAATTTTTCGTGGACTTCGGAACTTTCTTCGGCATAGCCACGAATATTCTGCAATGCTTCAGCCAATGCCCGTGCCGTTTCCGAATGTAGCCCGCAGTCGGATTTTTGCAATGCCCACACTTCGAACAAATGCAGCACATTCAACATGCCATCTTGCAGGCTGGCCGGCCTGGTCATCGCCAAATATCCCTGGCGCAGTTCGAAACCATCGGCCACGGCAACGACTTTTACTTTGCCTGCCAGTTGCTCGTCAAAGCGTTGCAATAATCGGTCATTGATTCGCCTCATCAAGGCGGCACTCCTGAAGAAATCCTGCATCATTTGTTCGACGGCAAGATTATCGGCACTGACATCCTGCAAACCCATCAATGCTGCCAATACTTTTTGGTGATCGAATACCAGGCGTTCTTCCTTGCGTTTTGAAATCAGGTGCAGGCCAAAGCGCAGTTTTGCCAGCACGCGCCATTCACGTTCAAGGCTTTGATATTCGTCTTCACCCAGTACGCCAATCGGTACCAGATCACGAAGGCTATTGGCGGCATACAAACGTTTCGCCATCCAGCTCAACGTATGAAAATCACGCAGGCTGCCGGGGCCTTCTTTCAAATTCGGTTCAAGATTGTCGGCGGTATCGTTGAAGCGCGCATGGCGGGCGCGTTGCTCTTCGCGCTTGGCAATGAAATAGCCTTTCGCCGACCAGAGATTTTTTGTCGACAACTGTTTATTCAAATCCGGAATCACATTGGTTCCGGCAAGTAAACGCAACTCCATCAGCGCGGTGAGCACGGTGATGTCTTCCTTGGCTGCAACAAGACATTCATCGATCGAACGTACCGCGTGGCTGCTGGCGAGGCCGCAATCCCAAAGCAATGCATAAAAGCCGGACAGATTGGCCGAATAAAGTTTTTGCTGCTTTTTGTTCAGCACAATCAGCAAATCGACATCCGAATGCGGATACATTTCGGTGCGACCATAGCCGCCGGTCGCCAGCAAACTGATATCGGCATTATCCTTGAAGCAACGCTGCCAGGCCGATTGCACGATGTTATCGACAATGGCGCAACGCGAAGCAATCAGTTTTTCGATGGCTTCGTTATTTTGAAAACGGACACGCAACTCCAGCAAATGTTCGGAAAGCATTTGCCTGGCAACATCGCGCCATTCATTCGTCGTGTTTGTCAAAGCCAAACGCTCGGCCTGTGTTTCGGCGGCCGGGCGTAGAGTGGCAATCATAAATCGTTATCGTCACCCGGAACGCGGGTAAGAATTTCCACCCCGTCCTCGGTTACGGCAACGGTATGTTCCCATTGCGCGGACAAGGAGCGGTCTTTGGTAACTACAGTCCAGCCGTCCGGCATCAGACGGGTGTGACGCGACCCCTGATTGACCATTGGTTCGATGGTGAAAGTCATGCCGGGTTTCAATACGACGCCGGTTCCTGCCTGGCCGTAATGCAGTACCTGCGGATCTTCGTGATAAATGCGACCGATACCGTGACCGCAGTATTCGCGAACGACCGAAAAGCGTTCCGCTTCAACGTAGGTTTGAATCGCGTTACCGATATCGCCCAGCGTTGCGCCCGGTTTTACCAGACGAATTGCCTTGAACATGGCTTCGCGGGTGACATCGACCAGGCGTTTTGCAATCACCGAAGGCTCGCCGGCGATGTACATGCGGCTGGTATCGCCATGAAAACCGTCTTTAATGACGGTGACATCGATATTGATGATGTCGCCGTCTTTCAGGATTTTGCTCGGGCTGGGAATGCCGTGACAAATCACGTTATTGACCGAACTGCAGATCGTGGCCGGAAACCCCTTGTAGCCGACATTTGCCGGAATCGCCTTCTGCACGGTAACGATATGGTCGAAGCAAATACGGTCCAGCTCGGCCGTGCTGACACCCGGCTTTACATGCGGGGCCACGACTTGCAGCACTTCGGCGGCCAAACGGCCGGCAACGCGCATTTTCTCGATATCTTCGGGGGTTTTGATGGTGATCTTCATAGGGCGGTATTATCCAATACTTGCAAGCACTTAGGCCAGCCCGATATAATCGCGGGCTTGTCCGGATTCAAGTCCTGGCAAGCACGTCCACGCCGAACGTTATCGGTGAATTCACACACATGGAAGATTCCCGTCCCGGGGTGCCTGGTTTACCAGGTTCGGAACGGAGCCTATGTGGAGGCCCAACCCCGAAATCATTGCCTGACCGCCCTGATTTCATTCATTTAGGAGCATCTCATGCCCCAGGTCACTATGCGTCAAATGCTGGAAGCCGGCGTTCACTTCGGCCACCAAACCCGTTACTGGAATCCAAAGATGGGCCCGTTCATCTTCGGCGCCCGCGGCAAGATTCACATCATCAATCTCGAAAAAACCATGCCTTTGTTCAATGACGCGATGAATTTCATCTCTGCCATTGCCCAAAAACGCGGCACGATCCTGTTCGTCGGCACCAAGCGTTCGGCCCGCGAATCCATTAAAGAAGAAGCCACCCGCTGCGGCATGCCTTATATGAGCATGCGCTGGTTGGGCGGTACGCTGACCAACTTCCGCACCGTGAAAGCCTCGGTTGCCCGTTTGAAAGAACTGGAAGCCAACGAAACCAACGGCGTATTTGAAAAAATGGTCAAACACGAAGTACTGAGCCTGCGTCGCGAACGCGACAAGCTGGAAGCTTCGCTCGGCGGTATCAAGGACATGAACCGTCTGCCAGACGCGTTGTTCGTCATTGATATCGGCCATGAAGACATCGCTGTCCAGGAAGCCAAGAAACTCGGCATTCCGGTGATCGCCGTTGTCGATACCAACTACGACCCCAACCTCGTTGACTATGCAATCCCGGGCAACGATGACGCCATCCGCGCTGTTCAGCTGTATGTTCGCGCTGCTGCCGACGGCGTGCTGGAAGGCAAAGCTGCTGCTCCCCAAATGGCCGCCCGCGATGACGAATTCGTTGAATTGGATGCCGAAGGCAACCCGATCGCGAAGGAAGACAAGAAAGGCGCGCCACGTCGCGCGCCGGCTCCTGCCAAGAAAGGCGCACCACGCCGTGACGGCGCTGCACCACGTGCAGACAAACGCGACGCAAAATAATTCGTTTTTGAATTAGTACATCCACACGCGGCAGCTTCGGCTGCCGCGTTGTCTTAGAAATTTAGAGAGGTAACACATGGAAATTACAGCCGGTTTAGTAAAAGAACTGCGCGAGCGCTCCGGCGCCGGCATGATGGAATGCAAAAAAGCACTTGCAGCCAATGCTGGTGACATCGATGCCGCAATGGAATATCTGCGTAAAACAGGTCTGGCAAAAGCCGACAAGAAATCCGACCGCGTTGCAGCCGAAGGCCGTATTGAAATGGCTTCCGAAGGCGGCAAGGCTGTACTGGTTGAAATCAATTCCGAAACCGATTTCGTTGCCAAAGATGTCAACTTCCTGAATTTCACCCAGGCAGTTGCCAAGGCTGCCTTGAACGTGAACGATGTTGAAGCCCTGAAGTCTGCAGCAGTCGAAGGCGGCACGGTGGAAGAAGCACGCGCTGCACTGATCTCGAAAATCGGTGAAAACATCCAGGTTCGTCGGATGAGCAAAATCGATTCTTCGAACAATGTTGCCGCTTACATCCATGGCGGACGTATCGGCGTGCTGGTGGAAGTGAAAGGTGGCGACATGGAATTGGCACGCGGTATCGCTATGCACATTGCCGCGATGAACCCTCCCTACAACAAAGCGGCCGATGTTCCTGCCGATTTCGTTGCCAAGGAAAAAGAAATCGAAATGGCCAAAATGACCGACAAGGACAAAGCCAAACCGGCCGAAATTCTTGAGAAAATCATTGGCGGCAAAATCGCCAAGATCGTCAATGAAGTCACCCTGTATGGCCAATCCTACGTGTTGAACACCGACCTCACTGTTGAAGCAGCTGTAAAAGCTGCCGGCGCCGATGTCATCAAGTTCCAGCGTCTGGTGGTTGGCGAAGGCATCGAGAAAGTGGTTGAAGATTATGCGGCCGAAGTCGCGAAAGCGATGCAGGTCTAATAGCCCGATCTTGAAAACAAAAAACCCGCGCCAGTCGCGGGTTTTTTGTTGCCGAAAAATCACTTCATCGCATTTATCACGGTCGTAATATTTTGCTGCAGACGCAACTTGTCGACTTCGGTCTGGAATGCCTGCTCCGATAATTCCCGGTAAATCTCGAGGCATTCTGCATAGCGTTGAAGCTTGTACAAATAAGCCGCCTTGCTTTCCCCCACAAAACCGCGAAAATAAATCGCTTCGTAAGATATCCCGTGGTCATACCAAAACAAGGCGCGCTCAGGCTGTGCCATCTTTTCGTACACCACCGCCATATTGATGCACATCATCGACTTATCGATATCCGACAAATCGCTGTCGATCAGCTCCTGCAGTAAATCAATGGCTTCCGTGTATCGCGCCACGTCGACAAATGCAGCTACTAGTTTTGCTTTTTCCTCGTATTGCTCGTAAAGCACACTACTCTCCTTTTTACCCCCCACCGCTGCATAGGGCGGCCTTTCCATATTTTTACGCAAACAAACGGGCAATGCGGCCATTGCAAATATCGATTACCGAAACAATCCTGTAATCTAGGCCTTCATTGATGGATTGCATCGGAATACTCGATATGTCGTTTTCAATTCGCACTGCCATTGCCTGGATTGCCCTGGCCCTGGCCACTTCGGTTTCAGCACAGCAGAACACGCCGCCTGACCGGCGCATCACGATAACCATTGATGATTTGCCCTGGGTCGTGGGCAGCGACCAGGTCTGGGAAGATAAAAACTCGGGGGCGGCTCACAGCATCCAAAAGCATCACAAGAAGCTGATAGCGGCGATGAAGAAAACCGGAACGCCGGTCATTGGCTTCGTGAACGAAGGCAAACTTTACTCCAATGGTGTACTGCAAAAAAATCGCGTCGCCATGCTCGATGATTGGCTCAACGCCGGATTTGAACTGGGCAATCACACCTATGGCCATGTCAGCCTGCACGATGTCGGACTGCCTGCCTACGAAGAAAATATTTTGCAGGGCGAGCAACAACTGCGACCACTAATGGAAAAACATGGACAAACACCGCGTTGGTTTCGTCATCCCTATTTGCGTGCCGGGCGTACGCTGGAAGATAAAGCGGCATTACAAAAATTCCTGGCCGAACACGGTTATAAAATTGCGCCGGTCACTATCGATAATGGTGAATGGGTCTGGGCTTTTGCCTATCGAAAAACCCTGGCCAAGGGTGGCGACAACAAGGAAACTCTTGCCCGCCTGCGTCGCGACTATGTGCCCTACATGGTGGCGAAAGTGGATTTCTACGAACACGCTTCCGTTGGCCTGCTTGGCTATAACCTGCCGCAAATATTATTGATGCATGCCAATGAATTGAACGCCGATACTTATCGCGATTTAATCGCCGCCATTCGCAGCCATGGCTATCGTTTTGTTCCGCTTGAAGAAAGCATGCGCGACCCGGCCTACCTGCGTCCGGATACTTTTACCGGCCGCTTCGGGCCAAGCTGGCTACATCGCTGGGCATTGGCCGAGAAAAAACCGAAAGAATTTTACGAGGGCGAACCAGTGGTGCCGCAATGGGTACTGGATTTGGCGGAAGTGGAATCCGAGTAACGTTATTTACTTTGGCAATTCCATACCATTTGAATATAAATAAATTGGACCCCTTCATGAAAACCATTCCCGCTGCCGGTATATTGATCTTGCTTGTTCTATTACCTGCTTGTTCGCCAGCAAATAATGCCGTCGTACCTATCAATGATGTTGCTATTACCGAAAATGACGCCGTTGCCACACCACCCGATGCCGTGACGATCTACAAAGATGGCACGCGTGCTTACATCGATGCGAAAAGTGGCATGACGTATGAAATTCTGGAAAAAGCGAACGGCAAACCTGATTACGTTACAGATGGCACGGCAGAAGTCTGGGCCAAATTAACCAACCCCAATGGCGGCATCGTCCTGCAAACGGAAGGTGTCTCGCAGTACTTCTCGCTATACAGGATGTCGAATTTTTCCGCCGGATTGCTGCGTGCCATCGAGGCGACACCTATCGGCGAAAAAAGACGCTGGCGCATGCAAAAAGAGGCCGTTGGTTATTTAGGAGGCTCCCAAATGAAGGGCTGGCACGAGCTTGAAATAAAGATTTTCGGAAATGCCGTAGAGCCGGAAAAACCTGCAGACCTCGAGCATCCTCCTGCCGACGCAATCACGACAAAGACCGGGCTTCGATATCGGGTGATAAAGCAGGGCGAAGGTAAGCGGCCCGACCTGGATAGCGTAGCGCTTGTCCATTACAACGGCTGGACAAGCAAAGGTGAACTATTCGACAGCAGCATCATTCGCAAGGAGCCGAACGATTTCCCGCTGAAGTATGTCAATGCGGGTCTTCGAGAAGGTCTTCAACTGATGCAGCCCGGAGCGACTTTCCGCTTCTGGATTCCCTCCAAACTCGCATACGGAGAGAACGGAGATGGATTAGGCATCCCCGGTGCGCTGGTGTTCGATATCACGCTACTATCGTTCAAATCCGAACAAGAGTATGCACGAGAGCATGCGAATGAATGAACTTCGTCAAAACAAACCTGGATAGCTCCCATTTATATATAGGACAATCTCCTGCAATCATTGCATTTCGAACAAGGAATACACCGGATAGCGTCGCCATTCCGGTTCATTGAAACGCTTGCCGTTGGCAAAGATGAAATCCAGCACGGAGGTTTGATCCGACAATAGTTGTGGATTTTTTTGCCTCCAAGCATCGAATTTTTCTTTCAGTTCCGGCTCTTGCTGCAACATGTCGAATGCGCTGTCTTCAAAAACATAATCGGAATAGGCTTCTTTCTTTTCGAGTACGCTGTTGAAAAAACCCCATCGGAAGAAACTGTCGTGAGCTTGCGGCTCAAGAGTTTCGACGGCGTAACGTGCATTTTCCTGATGCAAATGCACCAGATAATCGCCAGCTCGGGCAAGAACCGTTTCGGTTTGCGTGCTCAGCTCCATATCGTCATGGAACATATGGCCTTCATAAGCCGTCGCACGCGACCTGACATTTTTCACGCGATAACTTTGCACCGCCAGTTGTTCATCTTCTTTCAGCCGGTCAAGCTTCACGCCATTCCATTGCAAACGCTCGATCACTTCCCGCCACGCCTGTGGAATCAGGTAAGCCTTCGGCGCCTTGATTACGACATCTTCGACAAAGTGATCGTAATAGGCAATATCTTTTTCCCATGGCTGATTACGGTCATAGGATAGCCGTGTGTAATTGCCGATTTTGCTCGGCGAATAAATCGCTTTATAACCTTTGAAACGAAATGTGGAAGGCTTGCCATGATCGGCTTTCCATTGCACAGGCCAATGTGTTTTTATCGCACCGGCTTTCTTTGCTTCTGCACGCAAGGCCTGTATTTTGCCTGCATTGTTGATCGTGAAATCCAGCACCGTTTCAACCAATGCACGCATCGACGCATAACGATCGGCAAAAGGTTTCAGCATATGGGTTTCCGGCATGAAGCCGATGGTGTGATGCAAGCTCGCATAGCCGGTCGAGAAACGCGGCACTTCCAGGAAATCTTCGATGCCATCATCGGGTGTCACTTTTACCGGATTCACATACGGGCAAGTCGGCCAGCCGCGGACTTCCATATCCCGATAAATTTTCGGCAGCATGGTATTGCGCAAAAAGCCGCCAAGTTTTTCGCCCAGCTTGTCTGCCTGGGTTTGGATAAGCGTCATGGTGTAAAAATAATCGGCGCCATTGGAGGTGTGCGTATCCACCATCACATCCGGATCCCAGTCGCTGAAAAAGCGGTTGAATACCTGCGCCGCCAAACTATCGCATTTGATGAAATCGCGATTCAAATCCAGATTGCGGCCGTTGGCACGAAAGCCGAACATTTCCGGCCCGTCCTGATTGACACGCGAAGTGTTTTGACGATTCCGGCAGCCATCAACGTTGTAAATCGGGATAAACAAAAATACCGTGCGGCCAAGCGTGGCGAGTTTTTCCGGCTGCGTACAAAAATCCCGCACCAATGCCATACAGCTATCGATACCTTCTGGCTCGCCGGGATGAATGCCGTTGTTATTGAAAAATACCGGCCGGCCTTCCCGCTTTATCTGTTCGCGATCAAACACCTTATCCGTTGTAATAACACCGGCGTGCATCGGAATCCCGTTGTCGGACACACCAATCTGCCTGAAACTCAAAACCGCCGGAAAAGCACTTGCCAGATTTTCATAGAACGAGATGCATTGCTGCCAGGTCGTCGTTTGATTCTTGTTGCCTTGTTCGTAAGGCGTCGGATAATTGCCAGCTTGATTGTCGAGCATAAAAATCACGATGCCTCGGGATTAAGTACAAGACTGCAAGTCTATCATTTCGATAAATTATTTCATCCGCAGTAACGATGGCATCACTGGGTCGGCTTCAACGCGCCCACACTCCAGCGTGTGGTATCGCGAACTTTTACTTCAATGGTTTTTGCATCCCCTGGAAGCTGCCATGGCAGTGGCAAGTTATCGCTGACCGTCGTCAGACTATGCTGGCCGGCGGCGACACGATGAAAACTGAAACGACCATTGGCGTCCGTTCTTGCCTGATAACGACCATCCAGCAACACCAGAATATCGGCAACGGGTAATTCGTCGGCGTTTCGAATACCGTCTGCATTGGCGTCCAGATAAATTTCACCGACGACATCGCCCGCACCATTTGCGGCCGAGCCACCGATAACGCCAACGGCACGACCTGCATGATGCTCATAGCGCAAGGTCAGAAAAAATGATCTGTCATTTTCATCCAGATCGGTCGTTGGTACTTGCAAGGGATCAAGATTGAATGGCGATGGACGACGCCCCTGATTTTGAAAATAGGTTGCCGCCAGTGACCACGATGGCGTGATGGTCCAATTCAAGCTCATGTTGGCTTCAACACCTGATTGTGCAAGCGGCCCGATGCCGTCGGCATAACGCAGCATGCTATCCCACCTGAAATGCGAACCGAGATCGCGCGAACCATAAATCGCTGCCGACCATTCCTGTCCGCTGCGGTCAAAATGATCGTGTTGCTGCATGAAGCCTAATTTTGTGGACCATTGAAAACTGTCGATATTGGCAAAAGACTGATCCCAGCTGATTTGTTCGGATCGAAGCTCTTTGCTGCGGGCTTGCTCAATCTGGACACGCGCCGTACCGGTTTTGGTTTTCTTGTCCATGAATGCCTGCAGACTAGAACTGCCGCCACCACTGGTAATTCTTGCACTCGATGCACCACCGAAACCCCAGCGGCTGCTCACTTGGTAACGACCTTGAGCAGTGAAATAATTGATACTGGAGGTATCACCGGAAACCGATTCCACATGGTCCAGGCCGCCTGACCAAATCCATCGCGCTTGCCGCGACGCTGCCCGATAGTAAATCCCCTGCACATCCGACTGTATCGATTGCCCTGCCCATTCCAGCATGGGGTCGAACCGGAATATGCCGTAACGATGTTCAACGCGATCGGGCTTGCTGATGCCGTCAATCCAGAAACCGAGGTCATCGTTATCGTCGTTCAACACATTGGCCTGAAAACTGTTGCTGCCTTGCGACCAGGCAAGCGCCATCAATCCGGAAACTTGTGCACTGCCATCATCATTTTGCGAAGTCACTATTGTCGCTGCGGCTTGCAATGGACCATTGCGGGTTTGTCCGCCGATTTCAAACAAGGAGCCGCCGCTGGTATCGAAATTACTGAAACGACCGGCAGAGCGGCTTCCTGCCCGACCAATGGCAGCGTTAATTATTTGCCCGTCTGAATTTCTCGCTTCGCTGCTGATGCCCAAAAAAGCCGGCGTTGGAAGTATGAAACGATATTGTTGCCGCAACATCGATGGCATCGGCGCGCCGAGAGTGCCGAAACTATTGTCGATCCGCCAACCATCATTCAGCGCCATATCGCGTTGGTAGACCGTCATGCGGCCGATGACATTGTCGCCCGCATTATTTCGATTGGCGTCAACATCAAAAGACCAGGCACCATAATCGGCGGTTTCGAAATAACCAGAAACTGAAACACCTGCCTCGTGCTGGGTACTATCCTTATTCGAAGTAACGCCTGCACCCAACTCAAACCGCCAGGCTCTGGGCAAGCCCGAGTCATCGTAGGTTTCCGAATCATCGAACTCGTCTTCCAGTACCTGCAATTGATCGGATGCGATCACTCTATCGGCATAATTCGCATTTGCATCGGTAGCCGCAACTTCCTGCCCAAGTGTTGGCGCAGACAAGCATAGTAAAACGAACGAACTTGCAATTTTTCTCATGTGCCGATCATTGGGAAACGGTAAATGCCACCGGCACGCGGTCTTTGCCCGAATCCAGTTTTCCACTGACTTTTACCGGGTAGGCCAGATCCGCGGCTGGCTTGTTTTCTTCGACCTGCGGAACCAGTGCAATCAAACGGGTTTCACCCGGCAGTATCGGAAAACTTTCCGGAACTACTGTCCATTTCCCGCCCTTGGCATCGATCAGATCGGCATAGCCTTCAAGGCGTGTGTGGGCATTGCCGGTGTTGGTCACTTTGACGGCAGGGTATTTCTTTCCCCCCACCATTTTGGTGCCGGTCGTCAAGATTTTCAGATTGGCGGCAACGTCTCCGATCGCCAGATACACAATGACGGCAATGCGCCCCGATACCGGTACGGCAACTTTTCCGGTAACGGTTTCCGGATCGCCTTCCACCATGATGGCGAAACGACATTCGCCGGGTGTTGCATTGGCTGGAACCGCCACTTCAAAACGATAACGGCGCTTGCCGCGTGGCCCAAGCGTAATTCCCTTGGCCTCGATACCCACCCATGGGCGGCAACTTGAAGGCGCCAGTTTGGAATCGAACACCGCCGAGGCGTTGGCATCGAGTGTCCAGTCAGCCGTATAAAAATTGAAGTGTGCGTTTGCGTCCGACACATTGGTGATTTCAATCACTTCGCGATAGGTCGTGCCGGCTTTTACCGTCCCTTCAATACGCGGTGGCGACACCAGTGCAGAAAAGCCTTGCGCGTTCACGCCGGAGGAAACCAGCAATAACAGGATTATCGATAGGCGATGGAGGTTCATGGGATGTCGATCTCGAAAGTAAAGTTGAGAATTTCCGGCCGCAGCACGCGGTTACCGTCGGCTCGCAAGGTAATGGTCAATGTATCCCGCAGCAGATCCGAATCAATGGCACCGTCAAAAACAAGAACACGTTCACCCGATTGCAGATTACCGGGGAGCAACACCTCGCTTTGCGATGTCCAGCTCGCTTGCACGAGCCCGGCGGCGGACGTTTGAGCCAGCGTCATGTAAATTTTTCCGGCCTTGCCTTTCCATGCCGATGTATTGAGTTCGACATCCACGACCAACACACCGCTAATGGCCGAGCTGGCTTTGCGTGTTGGTGCAACGTCTACCCATTTTGTGCGAACCAGGGGCTGACGAACATGCGAACCGCTGTCATCCACTGCAAACGTTGCCGCATGAACGGAAACACTCATCGTAGCTAACATCAGGAAAGCCGGGAGATAACGAATAATCATGGTGCGCTCAATGTATAAGTCGCACGGCCTGTGTAAGTCCCCGATCCCACCACCTGATCATTGAGATAGGAAAATGCATGGCAACTCTCGTTCCAGGTATTGACAGCCAAGGTGGCGAGCGTTTGGGTACCGCCAGTGAACGTGCCGCTTGGTATCACTTCGGCGCCGGTGTCACTGAGACCCGAACTGACCCAGCTAATTTTCGTAAATGAAATACTGGATCCGGCAGTCGTCAGTGGTGTAGATGTATTTACGCTAAGGGTGGCCGAACCAGTAGTACCCGGAAGACGGTAAAAACCGCTGATATAGACCTGGGCAGGCACCGTACAAAAAGTAAAACCATCATAAAAACTGGTGGTGGTGGTGCTGTTGGTCGTCATCACCTGTGCGGTGCCGTTGCCTACCTGCGCGGCTGGAACGGTGACTGAAACAAGATTTACTGTTGCATTGTTTCCAGGAGTTCCGCCAGCGTTAAACAGGCCGGTAAAAGTGCCATTGCCCACTTGCAGGTAAATCGCCCGCGTTCCGGGTGTAATGGTTGCGGTAAACGAATGCGCCACTGAAACAGGAAGTGCCGCCATTGCAAAGATGAGACATGAAGATCGTAGAAACCCTGGCATCATCTTGCCCTCCAAAAAACAGAAGCCGATCTTATTCGAATCGGCTTCTGAACTTACTCACAATTCGCCACTTACGCAACCTTACCGAAGATGCGTTTGATTCATATAAACCAAATCAAGGCATCGAAGCAGTATAGGTAACACGACCACCATTAAGGTTTACGCCACCATAGGTACCCGATGCCATCACCGTATTATTCAAATAGGTATAGGTCCAGCGGGCATCCTGATTGGTCACACGATTCACCGGAGTCAGGGCAATCGAGGTCGTGGCACCGCTCGCCAATGCCGGTGCCGGCAAAGCGGTGGCCGATGTCAGCACGGCAGGTGTGGTGGTGATTTGGCTGTAGGGAATCGCTTCGGCAGCGACGCCGGTGGTCAAATTGCCGGTGGTGGTAGAGCTCAACGTCACGATGCCGTTGTTACCGACCACTTTGGCTGTTACCACACCGGCAGTTAAATCACCGCCGGTTCCTGCAACCGCCGTGCTGTTGCCGACACTGGCGGCAGGCACGGTGAAGGTAATCAAATCCACTGCCGCATTGTTGGCCAGATTGGTACCTGTGCCTACACGCAGGTATATGATTTTCGGAATCACGATTTGAAAATCAAGTTTGGCCGATGCAGTAATAGGAGTCCCGGCACCCGTGGTGAACTGGGACTCTGCATTTGCCATCATTGGCAAGGCAGCAAGAAAACCTGCTGCCAGAAGTGTTTTCGTAAAACGCATACGAACAATTCCTTTTGTAAATCAGAACGAATGAATCACGTATTGATAAGACAAACCTGAATCAAGGCATCGAAGCGGTATAGGTAACACGACCACCGTTGACGTTAACGCCACCGTAGGTACCCGATGCAGCAACGGCATTGTTCAGGTAGGTATAGGTCCAGCGTGCGTCCTGATTGGTAACACGGTTAACCGGAGTCAATGCAATCGATGTGGTGGCACCGCTGGCAAGCGCAGGGGCTGGCAATGCGGTTGCCGATGTCAACACGGCAGGAGTCGTGGTGATTTGGCTGTAAGGAATGGCTTCGGCTGCAACACCGGTGGTCAGATTGCCCGTGGTGCTGGAGCTCAAGGTAACGATGCCGTTGTTGCCGACTACGCGGGCAGTCACAACGCCACCGGTCAGGTCGCCGCCGGTGCCTGCAACGGCCGTGCTGTCACCGATATTGGCGGCAGGTACGGTGAAGGTAACCAGGTCAACAGCAACGTTGTTTGCCAGATTGGTACCGGTACCAACGCGCAGATAGATGATTTTCGGCACGACGATGGTGAAATCTACTTTGGCCGATGCAGTGATAGGTGTGGTGATGCCGGTGGTGAATTGTGATTCTGCGCTGGCCATCATAGGCAGGGCAGCAAGAAAGGCAGTCGCCAATAAGGTTTTCGTAAAGCGCATATCATTATCTCCGTAAGTGAAAAGAAGGACCTGAGTTGATGGGCGCAGTTTATGTATCCGGAATAATGTTTTTTGGCATTGCGTCACAGTTTTATCAAGTCAGTTGTGACAAGTAGTCAAAATCAAAGCGTAACTGAACCAGCGTGTTACAGCCGGTAAAAACACACGTGATTTTTAGGTTTGATGCGGATGGATTCGACACATCCTGCTGCCAAAAAGTTGTGACAGCCTGTTAATTCAAGGCTTTTGCGCAAGATTTGCGCAGGCAAAAAATGGTTTTTGTGCTTTCACCGAAAAAAAAGCTTCTCAAAAACATGCCCAATGCCTGCACATTTGCAGGACCGGTTCATCCACTCACGGCATGGACGCGGTATAGGTGACACGGCCGTTATTGGTATTGATGCCGCCATAGGTTCCGGGAGCCACGACATTCTGGTTCAAATAGCTGAAGGTCCAGCGGGCATCACGGTTAATCAATCTGCCGGAAGCGGGTATCAGGGCAATCGATGTGGTACCCCCATCGACAAGCGCCGGATGTTGTAATACTTCGGTCGAGGTCAATGCCGTTGCGGCGGCAACGATCTGATTGTGCGAGATCGAACTGCCCGATCCATTCTGCAAGGCTCCCTGCGTGGTGGAATCGAAGGTAATGATGCCGTTGTTGCCCAACACCTTTGCCGTCACCGAGCCGACACCGAGATCACCCGATGCAGCCGTTGCCGCGACAACCGAACCGTCGCCGACATTGGCGGCATTCACGTTGAACGTGATCAGATCGACATTCGCGTTAGTCGCGTAATCGGCACCTGTACCAATCCGCAGGAAAAGTACTTTGGGAATTTCAATCTGGAAATCAAGCTTTACCGGCACGGCAAGCGGGCCCGAGGCGTTTGTCGAAAAACGGGATTCGGCATTCGCAAAAACCGGAAATGAAATCAGAAATAACGCCACCAAAAAAATCTTGGGAAAGTCCATAACGTAACCCTCCATGCACATCCGGAAGATCCGGATAGTGCACAGGCAGTGTACGCAGGGTGCTCAAGCCATAGCGATTCATTGATCACAGATCGACGACGCGAATTTCCTGAAGCCCTTAAATAGCGATGCGCGGTTCACAGTTCGCGTAAATATATTTCATGCATGAATTTCAGGCGAAAAATACCCTGTCGAATATCCATGCCGCCGGCATTCATGAGCTGCAAGACAGCATCGAGCAACCTGCACGATTGCGGGCCCATTCAGGTCGCGGTAACGCAAAGCGTTCCCGACCGGTTTGTTCCGCGTATGGATTACGCAAGACTTCCATCAGCGCGTGCAATTCCGTTGCATCGCCCTGCTCGGCCGCATCGATCGCCTGTTGCGCAAGCCAGTTCCGCGGCACATACAGCGGGTTGACCGCATTCATGCGGTCACGCCTCGCGGAACCAGGCTCCTCCTGCTCCCCGATTCTGCTTGCATAGCGCGCAAGCCAATCGAGCAAATCGCTGCCGTCGGAATTCCGCAAATCAATATCGTAGAAAACAGGTTCGAACGGCAGCAATGAAACCGCATTCAAATCAATCACGGCCAGCGTCCTGAAAAACAGCGTCATGTCGATTTGCAGTTTCTGCATCAGCCGGAACAAATCCTGCACAAGCACGGCATCGCCATCCTTCTGTTCCAGCAAACCCAACTTGGCCGCATTCATTTCGCGATGCTTTTCGTTGAACACCGCACCGTAACGATTCAGGCCTGCATGCAAGACTTCATGGTCCTGCAGCAATGGCGCAAGCGCACCGGCCAGCCGGCCCAAATTCCATTGCGCGATCGCAGGTTGTTTTCCGTAGGCGTAACGACGGCCCTGGGCATCGGTCGTATTGGGTGTCCAATCCGGGTCGAAATTTTCAAGCCAGCCATAAGGCCCGTAATCAATGGTCAAACCCAGAATCGACATATTGTCGGTGTTCATTACACCATGCACAAAACCCACTCGCATCCAGTGCGCCATTAACACGGCAGTACGTTCGCAAATTTCGAGAAACCAGTCCGCCAGTTTGTTATCGCCGCGATCACGTAGATGCGGAAAATCGCGATCAATGCAAAATTGCACCAGTTGTTCAAGCAATTTTGTATCACTGCGGGAAGTCGGCAACTCGAAATTCCCAAAGCGAATGAAACTTGGCGATACCCGGCACACGATTGCACCCGGCTCGGGCCTGGCGTCGCCGCTGTAAAACATGTCACGCACAACCTCTTCGCCACTGGTGATCAGTGAAAGCGCACGTGTGGTTGGCACCCCGAGGTGGTGCATCGCTTCACTGCATACAAATTCGCGCAAGGAAGAACGCAGCACCGCCCTGCCATCGGCGTGACGGGAGTATGGGGTTGGCCCGGCTCCCTTGAGTTGTAATTCCCAGCGTTGATTATTTGGCGTGATGATTTCGCCCAAACCAATCGCGCGACCATCGCCCAACTGCCCTGCCCAGTGGCCGAATTGATGACCACCGTAATTTGCCGCATAAGCTTGCATGCCCGGCAATAAAACATTGCCGGAAAATGCGTTTAAAAATTCGTCTGATTGAATATCGGCACTATCAAGGCCAAGCAACTCGGCAACTTCAGGCGAATATGCCAACAATTTGGGCTTCTCGACCGAAGTCGGATTTACCAGCGAATAGGCAGCTTCATGGACCTGTCTTGTTCCGGGGCCGATTTCCGGGTCAGCAGGCAATTCACGGATGAAGCGATTATCGAAGTTCAACGATTTCACAGGCCACCATCGTCGTCTTGAATATTGCCTGTGGCAAATGTACGCACAATATTCGCGCCACTCACGTTGGAAACAAGCACCAGGAAAATTTCGTTGGCTTCCGGTTTCCTATCGCCCAAAATTTTCACTTTGAAATTTGCCGTGGATTGCCCGGCGGGGATGTTGATCAATGTGGATTCCACTTTTGCATAATCCTGCCCGGCCAATGCGGCATTACCGTTCGACCTGGTATCGGCAGTGGCAAGCCGGAAACTCACTCCCGCCGCTGGAGCAGCTTTCGACAGACTGGCGGTGAAGGTGGCAACTCTTGCGCCACTATTGCCTTCAACTACGGTGGCATCCGCGAGAGTCAATGTCGGCGGTACATCGCCAATCAACACCTGCACGGCATCGACACAATCAAGAAACGGGTAACTGCGCCCCGATACGGCATCGGTCACCGTCGTTGGCGCCAACTTCATTGCATCGACACGCTGGGTTACCGTGGAAAAAGGCACCGCCTGCTTCAATGCAATGGCACAGGCCGCCACCATGGGCGAGGCTTGCGAAGTGCCGCCGTAACTGGAAGTTGCGCCGTTGAATCCGGTCGCGGTAACAAAGGCACCGGCACCGTATAAATCGGTCGTCGTGCTGCGGTTGGTGAAACAAGTCGGTTGTTTGGGTGCAGTAGAACTTTCAGTGCAACCTAGAAATGTTCGCGAGCCACCGGTGAAATCCCATGTGGCACCGACGCTCACGGCATTTTGTACGCAGGCCGGTGCCGCCATGGCATTGCTGTTGCCTTGATTGCCGGAAGACAACGTGACGACCGCACCTTTGGCAATCAGATTATTCACTGCCACCGACATCGCCTGCGTATAGGAAGTGGCGTTATCGCAATTGCCAGCAAACAGGGCATTGGTCCCAAGACTCAAATTCACGGCATCCACATCGGGATGATTGGTCGCCACCCAATCCATCGCGGCGATAACATCGGAAGTGCAACAAAACCCGTTGTTGTTATCCAGTACTCTCACCACGACAAGTTCGGCAGCAGGTACCGCACCACGCGGAGCAACATTACCCTGCCCCACAATAATGCCGTTGACGTTCGTCCCATGGCCATTACCATCCTCGGCAGCGCCGGCACCCGATTGCGTGGCCTGCCCGTTCGGGCAACAACCACCAACGCCACTGTTGTTGGAACAAAAACATTGCTGATCCACCAGACGCGGTTGCAGATCGACGTGATCAGTGTCCACGCCGGAGTCAATGACGGCGACTTTCATTCCACTACCGTCTAGTCCCAGGCCTTGCAATGGACTGACATTATTCAATACCGAGGATTCATCCGGTGCGACTGCATTGCCGCTGCCCGGCACATCAAGATCAATGCGGCTTACCGCAGGATCATTCTGCAGGGTTTTCAGGACTGCCGGGCTCGCCTGAATGGCGAACGCAGGAATGAGATTGAAACGATGATAGACACGGGAATTTTTTTCCGGCAAGCGGCCAAGCACGGCAGATACTTTTTGCCGCACCTGGTTTTTACGTTCGAGAATGCTTTTGCTTTCCATCTGCGACGCGGTTTCGTCATTCAGCATTACCAAAACCCGCACACTTCCATCATGACGGGCTTTCAATAAAGCTTCAGGCGCAAGCGTGCCCGCATGAGTTATGGAGGACCAAAGCAGCAAAAGAAACGAACAGACAAACAACCGGCATTTTTTTTGCATCGCCTACTCCGAAATAATCCAGCGGCACTTTCCAGCAAGGAAAGCCTTGCGAATATTGATCGACCGTATTGTGAAACCAGATCGATGTTGAGCATAATGACTTGATGGTTGTGAAGAATCCAGTAAGGCTTGCCGCATGAATATTCCTGTCAAGAAAATCATTCATTGTTCCGTCATTGCCCTGCTCGCATTAAGTGCGATTTATTGCTTGACAGCTGTCGCGCAAAATCAACCGCCTTCGCAGCAGCAGCCACAGAATCAACCGATGCAAGGGCAAAACGGACGTATGCCGCCGCCCAATGGCATGCCACCGCAACCACCTCCGCCTCCCCAAAATGGAATGGGGCCACCACCACCTCCTCCGCCGCCTCCGCCGTTTCCGCCAGACCAACTTCAAAAACCGGCCGATGCCGCGCCGCCGGTAGAACCTCCTGCCGAAGCAGCGCCTGCAAGCAATCCGGGCGAAGATCAAAACCCGGTCGTTGAAGACAATCCGGTTGAAGACAATTCAACCGAAGAAAAACCTGGGTCGACTTCAATTGCGCCAGTCAGCACTGCTGCTCCTACCCAGCCCGAGACCATTACCGAGACGAAAGTCGTACTGCTGAAAGAACCGATGTCCGGCTGGCCCTGGCTGGTGTTGGCGGCCTGCATCATTCTTTTTCTTGGCTGGTGGTACAGCAGCAGGAAAACGACAGCGTTGGCCAATGAAACAGAGCGCCTTGCGCGTAATCAACGTCATTTGCAATCGGCACATCAACATCTAAAACAACATTCCGAACAATTACGCGAGCTCTCGATTCATGATCCATTGACAGGCACCTTGAATCGGCAGGCTTTCGCACAGGATTTCCGGAAATCGCTCGACCATCTGGCAAAATTCAGCCGCCCCATGAACCTGATCGTGTTCGATCTGGACCATTTCAAATCCATCAATGACAAACAGGGGCATCTGGCTGGCGATAACGCGCTGAAACTGGTTGTCGGTATTGTTCGCCAACATCTGGTAAGCGAGGATTTGTTTTCGCGCTTTGGTGGTGACGAATTTGTCATCGCCTGCGCCGACCAACCGATCCAGGCCACCTTCGCGCTCGCCGAAAAAATTCGTCTCAATGTCGTGGAAGAAGCGAATGCAGCACAACCTGCACTGACTGGCCTGAGCTTGAGCATGGGCATTTCGCAATCAAACCCCGAACTTGGTTACGACCCCGACCGTTTGTTTGAACGTGCCGACAAGGCGCTTTACGCAGCCAAGCATCGCGGCCGCAACCAGGTCATTATTTGCGACGACAGCCTGCCGGATCTGCCGGACATCGAATCCACCCGACGCCATCTTTAAAATCATCACCTGTATTAACTTTTAACAAGTTACCGACATGCCGGCGTGATAGATTTGCCGAGGTAGATTCGCGTAATCCACGCGAATCTGGAATACCCCGGGGGATGTGCATGGTAGTTCGGTTTTTTTGTGCACTGATTATTCTTGTCTCACCCTTCGCCTATTCTGCCGAACCTGCACATGCAGGTAACGCGATTGATATTGAAAGCATCGGCCGCCCTCCGATTGATTTATTCAGCGTTGGCGACGGGCTGCCGGACTTGACGGCGGTCTCGATATCCTCATCGCCCGATGGCCATGTCTGGGTTGGCACCATGCGTGGTCTTGCCCGTTTCAACGGCCTGCGATTTATCAGCACCGAATTACCGGGCACGGGGAGATCGAAAATGATCACCTCGGTACTGGCACTCAGTGAAAGCGAAGTCTGGGCCGCGCGTGCCAACGATGGTGTCTTTCGCTGGAACGGCGAGAACTGGCAACACTTCGAAGCGGGCAAGGATTTCCCGGGTTTTGACATCAGGCGATTGCGTGCTTTTGATTCGCCGCAAGGCCGTCGTTTATTTGCAACCACCAATGAAGGCGGCGTCAGCGAATTTGATGGCAAGCGATGGTTAGCCAGAAGTCTTCCGCCGGCATTGAAAGACAAACAGATTTTCGATGTGTTGCTATTGCCGGCAAAAAATTCCGCCAATGAAATACTTTATGTGGCCAGTTACGGTGCAGGTTTGTACGAATGCATAGGCAGGTCGGATTGCACGCCGGTGGCCATCGAGGGCGAGCCACGTTTTTTCGAAATCAGCAGTCTTCGCAGTGTCACGGAAACCGACGGCAGCATCAGCATCTGGGCCGGCAGTTACGCCGGCGGCGTGGCACGATGGCAGCACGGCGTTTGGCAAAGATTCACCGAAGAATCCGGCGCCCTGACCGGCAATAACGTGCACGATCTGGAAGTTATTCCGCAAGCCAACGGGTATTCGGAAGTCTGGGTAGGCACGCGCAATGGCTTGTCGCGTTACCGCAATGGGCAATGGCTGCGATACGACAATAAAGACCCGCTTAGCAATCGCCGCGTCCGTTCTTTATCCATCGCCCACAGTGCGCAAGGTGAAGAACAACTCTGGGCAGGCACCGACGAAGGCGTTGCGCGTCTGCATTTGCGTGGTGATTTACGCACCGTCAGCCGCATCAGCAACAACGCCAACGGTGTCTGGGCAGTGAAATTCGAACACGATGCCAACGGCCAGGAAAGATTATGGCTTGGCAGCGATGGCGATGGCTTGCATCTCTATGAAAACGGAATCTGGAAAAAATTCGGTGCCGAATCGGGTCTGTCGATTCCGATTATCCGCAGCCTGGCGCGATCACCCGGCGGCCCTTTATGGGTCGGCATGTGGAATGGTTTTATTGCCGTTGAAGACGGAAAAAAATTTCGTGAAATAGCGACGCCATGGCCCAAGGAAGAGCGCGAAGCCATCTCCACCATGTATGCGATGAGCAATGGCAAGTTATGGGTTGGGCTGCGCCGTAACGGCATCGCTTTTTATGACGGCAAGCAATGGCAATGGTTTGAATCGGGGAAAAAGCAGGCGCCCGAACGTGTCATGAGCATCATCAATACAGGCAGCGAAGCTGACCCTGTTTTGTGGATCAGCAGCTTCACCGAGGGTCTGGTTCGCTTCAGCCACGGAAAGTGGAAAACCTTCACCACGAACAATAGCGAAATTCCCGACAATGAATTGGCGATGGCGCACCTGTATGCGGACAAGCAGGGTAAACCGGTTTTATGGATCGGCACCCGCTATCACGGGCTGATTCGAATGGACATCAGCGATGCCGACAAGCCACGTTTGGTCAAAGAGCCCGCACTTCCAGACCCACCACACCATTTCGTTTATGGCGCGATCAAAAACGATCATGGCGACCTGATTCTTTGCAGTGATTACGGCGCCGCTTACTGGCGGCTTGAAAAAAACGGCCGTTATCGCGCCATTGAATATCACCGCGCAAACGGCATGCCGCACGATGAATGCAATAGTGGCGCTTTGAGTTTCGATTATTACGGCCGGGCCTGGCTTGGCACCATCGGCGGCGCAGCAGTTCACGTCAACATGAATGCGGCCGAGATGAAACCTGCGCTGCTGCACTTTGAACGATTGCGCGTGAACTCCATGGAGCTCAGCACGCAAAACAAAAAGTCGATTGAATTGAAAAATGCCGATGCCAAAATCGATCTCGAATTTTCCCTGCTTACCGGCGAGCGCGAATCGGAATCATCGTATCGCATGCAATTAATCGGCCTGGAAGAAAAACCCGGCGAATGGCAGCAAAGCAACCAGCGTAGCCTCGGCAACCTGCCGCCGGGCGAATATGTACTCAAAGTGGAAGCGAAAAATTTTGCCGGCGTACAAGCCAGGCCAATAGAAATTGCGATCTCGGTCCCAAAACCGTGGTGGCGATCTTATTGGGGGGTGTTGCTGATTTTTGCGGCAGCCATCACCGGCTTGTTGTTGTTTATCCGCTGGCGCGAACGCTCGCTTCGGCAGCGCGCAAAAAACCTTCTGCGCCTGGTAAGCGAGCGGACCAGCGAGCTTGAAAAGCGCGGTGTTGAATTACACCGGATGAATGACGAGTTGACCAGGCTGTCGTATTTCGACCCATTGACCGACCTTGCCAATCGCCGCCGCTTGCTCGAACGACTTCATAGCGCCTGGAACAATGCACACGGCAAAGGGGAAAGCCTGGCTTTTATTTTGCTGGACGTGGATGACTTCAAAGCCATCAATGATCACTACGGCCATTTGGTGGGCGATGATTATTTGCGTCGCATTGCAAAAATCATCGAAACCGCATTAGCCGATAGCGGCTGTACTGCCGGTCGATATGGTGGCGAGGAATTCGGTTTTGTAGTGCCCGATAGCGATGCAGAAAAAGCCGCTTCGATTGCAAAAACAATTTGCAGGCTTGTCGAGAATGAAAAAATTCCACACGTCGGTAGCGCCCGCGGCATCGTGACGGTAAGCCTCGGCGTTGCGGCCATTCGTCCCCACGCCGGAACGAATGCCGAACTTGTGATTGCGGCAGCAGACGCTGCGCTTTATCTGGCAAAACAAAAAGGAAAAAACCGTGTCGAGGTTTCCGATAAATAAAACGCCGGCGATTTAATGCGCGCGTTGCATGTAAACTTCTTCCAATTGCAAAAGCGGGGGGATTCAAATGACACCAAAAAATTTCGTGGTTTTTTCGGATGAAATTGCCGAGCGCAGCGATTACCACATCGCAGCGGAAAAACTCGTTCACGGTGATACGCGGCAAAACACCCTGAACATGTTTTCCGACCCCGGCAATCAATTCCACTGCGGTATCTGGGAAGGTGCTCCGGCATTGTGGCGGGTGAGTTATTCGGAATACGAGTTCTGCCATATCCTGCAAGGCCGGATTCGCATTACCGACGAGGAAGGCAGCAGCGTGACGGTTGGCATTGGCGATAATTTCGTCATTTCAGCCGGCTTCAAAGGCACCTGGGAAATACTGGAAACGGCAAAAAAGATTTATGTGATTTTCGAAGGAAAGTAATTTCGGGCGCGACAGCCAAGGGCCAAATCCGCTAAACTTCGGCTGTTTGTCTAACCGGAGTCCGCAATAATGAGCCCCTCGCCCCTGAAATACCGTCGCGTTGTGCTGAAATTATCCGGCGAAGCCCTGATGGGCAATGAAAATTACGGAATTGACCCGATTGTCATCAATGCGATGGCCAAAGATATTATCGAAGCGCAAAAAGCCGGCGCCCAAATCGGCCTGGTCATTGGCGGCGGCAATATTTTTCGCGGTGCCGGCCTGGCTGAAAACGGCATGGATCGTGTTACCGGCGACCATATGGGCATGCTGGCGACCGTGATCAATGCGCTGGCCATGGCCGATGCGCTTGAAAAACAGGGCGCCTATTCCCGCGTCATGAGCGCTATCAAAATCAACGAAGTCTGCGAGGACTATATCCGCCGCCGTGCCATCCGCCATCTGGAAAAGGGCCGTATCGCCATCTTTGCGGCCGGAACCGGCAATCCGTTTTTCACCACCGATTCGGCCGCAGCCCTGCGTGCGACGGAAATCGGGGCCGATTTATTGCTGAAAGCCACCAAAGTGGACGGCATTTACGATGCCGACCCGAAAAAGAACCCGAACGCCAAACGTTTCGACCATTTGACCTATGACGAAGTCATTGCGCGCAATTTGCAGGTGATGGACACCGCCGCCTTTGCGTTATGCCGTGACAACCGGGTTCCACTTCGCATCTACGACATGATGCAGCCTGGTGCCTTGATGCGTATTTTGCGCGGCGAAGAAATCGGTACCCTGGTCCACGCCTGAGCGGCTTTGCAGTGCCCCAAGCCGCTCTGCAGCGGCTATAATCGGCCATACTTCACGTTTTAGGTAAGCCCATGTCCCTGATCGACATTAAAAAAGACGCACAAACCCGCATGACCAAAAGCGTGGAAGCGCTGCGTCAGGATCTCACCAAATTACGCACCGGCCGCGCCACCACCGCCATCGTTGATCATCTGAAAGTAAATTATTACGGAACCGACATGCCCCTTTCCCAGGTGGCCACGATTGCGGTTGCCGATGCCCGCTCGCTGGTCATCACGCCATGGGAAAAACCGATGGTCGCTGCCGTGGAAAAAGCCATTTTGGCCTCCGACCTAGGCTTGACCCCCAACACGGCCGGCCAAATTATCCGCATCAATTTGCCGCCGCTGACCGAAGAACGCCGTAAAGCCCTGTCAAAACAAGTCCATGGCGATGGCGAAGATTCAAAAGTGGCCATTCGCAATGTGCGTCGCGATGCCATCCAGCACGTCAAGGAAATGCTGAAAGAAAAAACCGCCACCGAAGACGAGGCGCGTGCAGCAGAAGACGAAATCCAGAAAATCACCGACAAAGCCGTCAAGGACATCGACGGTGTCGTGAAAGCAAAAGAGCAAGAACTGATGGCGGTTTAAGGCATCGGCCTTCCGCATGAATTCTTCTGCCCGCACATTACCCAAACACCTTGCCGTCATCATGGACGGCAATGGCCGTTGGGCCGAACGCCGCCATCGTCCACGCAGTCTGGGACATCGTGCCGGCGCGAAAGCTGTCCGTGTCTGCATGGAATTCTGCATCAAGCACGGTATCGGCAGCCTGACCTTATTTGCGTTCTCCAGTGAAAACTGGAACCGCCCGGCGGAAGAAGTCGGCGCCTTGATGAAATTGTTTTTGCACATGCTCGATAGCGAAGTGGAAGAACTGCATCGCCGCGGGGTTCGCATCACCTTTATTGGCGAGCGCAAGGATTTTTCCGAATTGATTCGCGCCAAAATGCTGCGCGCCGAGCAGATCACGCAAAACAACCGTCAACTGATAATGAATATTGCCGCCGGTTACGGTGGCCGCTCCGATATCGCGCAAGCAGCACGAACACTCGCACAGGATGTGATCGACGGAAAAATAAGCGTCGGCGATATCGACGAAGCGCTTCTTGGCACCCGGATGTCGCTGGCTGATCAGGCGGCGCCGGATTTGTTTATTCGTACTGGTGGTGATTTACGCATCAGCAATTTTTTATTATGGCAATTGGCGTATACCGAAATGTGGTTTACTGAAACCCTTTGGCCGGACCTGGATGAAACTACTTTGCAACAAGCCATGGATGATTTTGTCAGCAGAGAGCGTCGCTTTGGCTTGACCAGTGCGCAGCTAAAACCCGGAGATGCTGCGTGAGCAGCCGTCGCACACGAATTATTGCAGCCCTGTTAATGGCGCCTGTTGCCATTGCCGGTGTCTACTATTTGCCGACAGACTATCTGGCCCCGATTGTTGCTGCCATCTTGTTGATGGGCCTGTGGGAATGGTCCGCATTGGCCGGCCTGACCGAACAAATTCCGCGTGCACTTTATATCGCCGGCAATGCATTGATGATGCTGGCATTGACCTGGGGTAGTGGCCCGGGCCTGCTTCCATTCAAATTAATCAGTTTCATCGGTGCGCTTTGGTGGCTGGTGGTGATGTTGTGGCTTTGGAAATTTGAATTTGCCAAGGCAGACACTTCGATAAACCGCAGCATCAAATTACTCGCCGGCAGCTTGTCGGTCATCCCGGCATGGTGTGCGCTGGCATGGCTGCACAGTAAAGTGGACAGCAGTATCGGCCCACGCTGGGCGCTGTTTGCACTCGCCATTGCCTGGGCTGCCGATTCGGGCGCCTACTTTGCCGGTGTTCGTTATGGCAAAACCAAATTGGCACCCCGCATCAGCCCCGGCAAAAGCTGGGAAGGCGTGATCGGTGGCGTTGCAGCAATTTTATTATTGGCGGTCGTTGCCATTCCCTGGCTTGGCCTGCTCTGGTCGGAGCTGCCGGAGCTTTTGTTGTTGACCGTCATCACGATGATTTTCTCGGTTATCGGCGACTTGTTTGAAAGCCTGATGAAGCGGCATTCGGGCTTCAAGGATTCCAGCAGCCTGATCCCTGGGCACGGCGGCCTGATGGATCGTCTTGATAGCCTGTTGGCGGTATTGCCGATTTTCGTCATTGGCAAATCATGGCTGGATCTATAAAAAATATTGCCGTACTCGGCGCCACAGGTTCGATTGGATTATCGACTCTGGATGTCATTGCACGACACCCCGATAAATATCGGGCAGCGGTTTTAAGCGCCTATTCAAAAGTCGATGATCTTCTGGATTTATGCAAGAAATTCAAACCCGATATCGCCATCATCGTGGAGCACAACGCCTACCCTGCCTTGCAGGAAGGTTTGAAAAAACTCGGGCTCGCCACCAGGGCAATGTCGGGTGCACAGGCATTGATCGAAGTTGCAGCGGCTCCTGAATTCGATACGGTACTTGCCGCGATTGTTGGCGCTGCCGGCATGCCTTCAACACTGGCTGCAGCCAAAGCCGGCAAGCGCTTATTGCTGGCGAATAAAGAATCGGTCGTTGTCGCCGGTGAAATATTGATGCGGACCGCAAAAGAAAACGGCGCAAAAATTTTACCCATCGACAGTGAGCACAACGCCATCTACCAATGCCTGCCGGTGGATGGAAAACATCATGCGATACGTCGACTGTTGCTGACCGCTTCGGGCGGACCCTTTCGTGGCCGCACGCGCGAATCACTCGCTGCCATTACGCCCGAGCAAGCCTGTGCGCATCCAAACTGGGTAATGGGGCGAAAAATTTCGGTCGATTCCGCCACGCTGATGAACAAAGGTCTCGAAGTAATCGAGGCGCATCATCTGTTCAATATCGATGCAGAAAAAATCGAAGTCGTGGTACATCCACAAAGCATTATTCATTCGCTGGTCGATTATGTCGACGGCTCCGTGTTGGCGCAATTGGGCAACCCGGATATGCGTACGGCAATTGCCTATGGCCTGGCCTGGCCGGAGCGTGTCGATTCCGGTGTTGCCCCGCTCGATTTAATCGCATTATCGCGTTTCGATTTTGAAAAAGCCGACACCGATGTATTCCCGTGTCTTGCATTGGCTTTTCATGCTTTGAAGTTAGGTGGTACTGCTCCCGCGATATTGAACGCTGCCAATGAAATTGCCGTTGAAGCCTTTCTCAACGAAAAATTAAGATTTCTCGATATCGCCAACGTCATCGAATCAACACTTTCTGCAATTTCTGCGGAACCTGTTCGCGATCTGGATGTCTTACTGGCCGTTGATAGTCAAGCCCGCGCAAAGGCTCAGGAGTTCGTGAACAAGATGGTGATGAAATGAACGAATTCGTCGGATCGTTTTGGTGGCTTATTGTCACGATTGGCGTATTGGTCACCTTTCACGAATTTGGTCACTACATCGTTGCGCGCTGGTGTGGTGTAAAAGTACTGCGATTCTCCGTCGGCTTTGGCAGCAGCCTGTGGTCGCGCACCGATAAACACGGCACCGAATTTCGTCTTGCCATGATTCCATTGGGTGGCTACGTCAAAATGCTGGACGAACGCGACGATCTGGTATCGCCTGCCGATCGAAGTTTTGCTTTCAACCAGCAACCGGTTGGAAAACGCATCGCGATTATTGCTGCCGGACCGATGGCGAACCTGCTGCTTTGCGTGGTGTTCTACTGGGCAATGTTCGTTGTCGGAAAACCCGATCTTGTACCTGTCATGGGCGAAGCCACCGGCATCGCTGCACAGGCAGGCATTCGCGATGGCGATCTTCTTGTACGCATCGACGGTACCGACACCCCGACCATGACCCGGATAGTGGCGCCCCTGATGCTGGCTGCCATTGACCGTCGGGACGTCGAAATCCAGCTGCAGAATTCGCATGGCGAACGCAGAAACAGTATTTTGAAGTTAAGCCAGCTGCCTGCCGATTTCGACCAAACCAGGGCCTTTCAAGCTGTGGGTTTGAAAGCCGGCATGAAAATTCCGGCGATCGTAGGCGAAGTCAGCCCGGACGGCGCGGCAATCGGGCGGCTTCAATCCGGCGATCTAATCCTCAAAGTCGGCTCCGTGGCCATTGCCGACTATCTGGAATTGTCCCCCGCCATCAAGAAGCAGGCGCGGGCCGGGCAGGCCTTGAATATCGTATTCGAACGACAGGGCAAGACCCAGTCGATCATGATTGAACCCCGATTGGTCGGCACGCCGCCGGGGCCATGGGACAGGATGAAATCGTTTTTTGGCTTCACAACCGAAAAAACACAGGCCCGCTGGCAGATTGGCGTCGGTTCGACGGCCTATACGACACTGCGTTACGGGCCGGTTGAATCGATTGGAAAAGCCTTTGGACAGACCTGGGAAACCACACGGACTACCTTTGCCATGTTCAAACGGCTCGTCAGCGGAGCAGCCTCAGTTAAAAATGTCTCTGGTACAATAACCGTTGCACAAGTGGCTAATCAGGAAGCCAGTACGGGTGTCGGTTCATATTTGGGGTTTCTGGCGTTCTTTTCGCTGAGCCTGTGCATTATGAATCTATTGCCGATTCCGGTTTTGGACGGCGGACATCTGCTGTATTACCTGATCGAACTCGTCACCGGCCATCCTGTCTCTGAACGCATTCAGATGGCTGGCCAGTTTATCGGCATATTCCTTTTGGCAAATTTGATGTTGCTCGCGTTTTACAATGATTTCGCTCGACTGCTTTCGCATTAGATTTTTTTGTTTTTTGGCATTTACCCGTTAACTTTGGCGATAACCTCGCCTCCATTCTGGATTAATCAATGAAGCGACCTTTCGCCCGTCACCACATCCTCAGCCTCGCTCTCGCCGCTGCTTTAGCCGGGCCAGTGAGCGCACAATCGATTGATGCCTTTACGGTCAGTGATATCCGTGTGGAAGGTTTGCAACGCATTTCCGCCGGTACGGTATATAGCTACCTGCCGGTCGAAAAAGGCGAAACAATGAGCCAAAGCCAATCGGCGGCCGCCATTCGCGCCTTGTACAAAACAGGCTTCTTCACCGACGTGAAACTGGAACGCCAGGGCGACATTCTGGTGATTACGGTCAAGGAACGCCCTGCAATCAATGCAGTCACCATGATCGGCAACAAGGACATCAAGACCGAAGAGCTGCAAAAAGGCCTCAAGAACGTCGGTATTGCCGAAGGCGAAACCTATAACCCGCTGAATCTGGATCGCGTCACCCAGGAACTCAACCGCCAGTACAATAACCGCGGCAAGTACAACGCCCAGGTCGTTCCCGAAGTCACCGAACTCGACCGCAATCGCGTCAATATCGTACTGAAAATTACCGAAGGCAAGGCAACCCGTATTCGTGACATCAATCTGGTCGGCAATGAGAAATTCACCGATGCCGAACTCCGTGAAACCTGGGAATCAGGCACCAGCAACTGGCTTTCCTGGTACCGCCGCGATGACCAGTACTCGCGCGAAAAGCTGTCCGGCGATCTGGAAAAACTTTCCAATTTCTATCTCGACCGCGGTTACGCCGACTTCAATATCGAATCCACCCAGGTCGCCATTTCACCGGACCGCAAGGATATCTTCCTGAGCGCCAATATGGCCGAAGGCGATATTTACAAAGTATCCGACGTGCGTATTTCCGGCGATACGATCTTGCCGATTGAAGAACTCAACAAATTGCTGCTCGTCAAGCAAGGCGACACCTTTTCGCGCGCCCGTCTGGAATACACGTCCGACGGCATCACCGCGACCCTGGGCAATATCGGTTATGCCTTCGCCAAGGTGAATCCAACGCCGGCAATCGATCGCGAAGCCAAAACCATCGGAATCAATTTTGTTGTAGATCCGGGCCCGCGGGTTCAGGTTCGCCGTATTCGCTACTCGGGCAACGTAAGAACATCCGATGAAGTGCTGCGTCGCGAAATGCGCCAGTTTGAAGGCTCCTGGTACTCACAGGCAGCAATCGATCGCTCCAAGATCCGCTTGCAGCGTCTTGGCTTTTTCGACACCGTTGATATTGAAACACCTGCCGTCGCAGGTCGTCCCGACCAGGTCGATGTCGTGATCAACGTGAAAGAACGCAACTCCGGCAGCTTCGTATTTGGTCTGGGTTACCAGGCACTTTACGGCCTGACGACCAATGTTCAACTCAATGAAAGCAATTTCCTGGGAACGGGTAATCGTCTGGGCGTTACCGTCCAGAACAACCAGTACTCGAAACGTTTGACCTTGAATTACTTCGACCCTTATTTCACCGATGACGGCATCAGTGCCGGTTACAACATCAACTATTCCGATAACTCGACCGCCAGCGACAGTTCCAATGTCAACCTTGCCCGATACAGCGGCAAGATAGCCTCCGGAGAAGCGATTTTTGGCTTCCCGCTGACTGAAACCGACACCGTGCAATTTGCCCTGGGTATTGATCGCAATCAGGTGACGACAACCGACGGCTCGACACCACCGGCATTCATCGACTATCTGGTCAATACCATGGGCGACCGCGCTCGCGGTCCTTGTTACCAACTTGATGACGACAGCAACGCGGCGACACCCGACGACAACGATGATGCCGACCCGTTGACCCCCGATACGCCGTTTTGCTTTACCTCGCGTGTATGGAACATCAATGCCTGGCGTCTGAGAGGATCCTGGGGCCGCGATAGCCGTAACGATTTCCTGTTGCCGACCCGTGGTACCTATCACCGTCTTTCGGCTGAAATCGTGTTGCCGGGTAGTGATCTTGAGTACTACAAAATCCAATACGATTTCGAACATTATTTCCCGATCAATAACTACATGGTGTTCAAACTCAGCACCGAATTCGGCTATGGCGACAGCTATGGCTCAACCGGTAATGCAGGCTTGCCGTTCTTCCAGAACTTCTATGCCGGCGGCCCCAACTCGGTACGCGGTTTCGAACAAAATACCCTGGGCCCTACATACCAGTTAACTGCCGCCAGCTTTTTGCAGCCTTTGGGTGGCGGTGTAAAAACCGTTGGCAGCGCAGAATTGCTGTTCCCGAAATTGTTCAGCAAATCGCGCGGCACCCGACTCGCCGCGTTTGTGGATTTCGGTAACGTTTTTGCCAAGCCAAGTGATTTCGATATCGGTGAAATTCGTGCCTCGGCCGGTCTTTCGTTGCAGTGGCAGGCACCGGTTGGTCCTATCTCGATCAGCTATTCGCTGCCCTTGCGTAGCGAGCCTGGAGACCGGATCGAGCGCTTGCAGTTCAGCTTCGGCCAATCGTTCTAAGTCGGGGCCTGTTGATGTCAGGCCCTGGTTTTACACTGGCTGAACTTGCAGAAAAGTTTGGCTTGAAAGTCATAGGCAACGCCGATATGAAAATTATCGGCGTTGCACCTTTGGCGACCGCCAATGAAGACCACATCAGTTTTCTGTCTAATTCGCTTTATCGAAAACTGCTACCGCAAACGCGCGCCGGCGCCGTCATCCTGCAAGAAAGCGACGCAAGCCACGCCCGGGTTCCGTGCCTGGTTGCAAAAGACCCGTATGTGGCATTCGCAAAAATATCGGCACTGTTCGAAGTAAAAACCGTTGCAATATCGGGCATTCATCCAAGCGCCGTTATTGACGCAACTGCCAGCATTGATCCGACGGCCAGCATTGGGCCGCTTGTCTGTATTGGTGCCCACGTTCGCATCGATGCAAACGCAGTCATCGGCGCTGCCTGCGTTATCGGTGAGCACTGCCATGTGGGCGAAAATTCGGAATTGGTCGCACGTGTCACGCTGGTCACACGCGTGAGCATTGGCCAACGTGTATTAATCCATCCCGGTGCCGTTCTTGGTGCAGAAGGTTTCGGGCTGGCGATGGAAGCAGGCCGCTGGATAAAAGTCCCGCAACTCGGCGGCGTGGTGGTCGGTGATGATTGTGAAATCGGCGCCAATACCACGATTGATCGTGGCGCACTTGGCGACACGGTATTGGAAGAAGACGTGCGTCTGGATAACCAGATTCAAGTCGGACACAACGTCCAGATCGGTGCGCATACCGCTATCGCCGGTGCCGTTGCCATTGCTGGTTCCGCGAAGATTGGCCGCTACTGTTTAATTGGCGGCGCCGCAGGCATCGTGGGGCATATAGAAATCTGCGACAAGGTCCGCATCAATGCCTTCAGCCTTGTGACGCATTCCATTACCGAACCTGGCGAATACACTTCCGGCACACCATTGCAAGAAAGCCGTGAATGGCGAAAAAATGCCGCCCGATTTAAACATCTTGACGAAATGGCGCGTAAAATTAGGCAAAGTACTCAAAAAGAAGATTAACCATGAGCCTTACCCTGCCTGTCGATGTCATCAAAATTCAATCACTGCTACCACATCGTTACCCTTTTCTCCTGATAGATCGCGTCATCGAGCTGGAGCCGCACAAGCGCATCCGGGCCATCAAAAACGTCACCATCAACGAACCATTTTTTCAGGGTCACTTCCCCGGTCACCCGGTCATGCCCGGCGTATTGGTGGTGGAAGCCATGGCGCAAGCCGGCGGCCTGTTGACCCAGTTATCACTGGAAGCGGCACCGGTTAAATCCGAAAAACTGTTCTATCTGGTCAAAGTGGATAACGCCCGTTTCTCGAAAATGGTCGTCCCTGGTGACCAACTCGATATCGAAGTCATCCTCAAGCGCACCATTCGCAATATGGCAATGTACGAATGTGTTGCCCGCGTTGACGGCAAGGAAGCGGCAAGTGCCGAAATACTGTGCGCCGAGGGCAAAGCTTGATGATTCATGCAACTGCCTTAATTGACCCAAGTGCAAAAATAGGTGCCAATGTTTCCATCGGTGCCTATACGATAATCGGCGCACGCGTTGAAATTGGCGAAGACACCAGCATCGGTTCGCATTGCGTCATTCAGGGGCCAACCAAAATTGGCCGCGAAAATAAAATTTACTCGCATGCCAGCATCGGCGGCGACCCGCAGGACAAAAAGTTTTTTGGCGAAGACGCAGAACTGGTCATTGGTGATCGCAATACCATTCGCGAATTCACCACGTTCAGTCGCGGGACTGCCGATGGTGGTGGAATTACGCGTATCGGCAATGACAACTGGATCATGGCCTATGTCCACATCGCACATGATTGCCAGGTCGGCAGCAATACGATTTTCGCCAATAACGCCACACTTGCCGGTCACGCCATTGTCGATGACTGGGTGATTCTTGGTGGTTTTGTCGGCGTACACCAATTCTGCAAAATCGGTGCGCATGCTTTTATCGGCATGGGCAGCCTGATTAACGCCGACGTGCCGCCGTTCGTGATGGTGGCCGATAAATATGCCGAGGCACGTGGCATCAATTCGGAAGGTTTGAAACGTCGTGGCTTCGATGCCGAACGCATAAGTGCCATCAAGCGTGCTTATCGTACGGTCTTCATGTCGGGCAAACCGCTCGCCGACGTCAAGGAAGAATTGGCCATCAGCGCCGCCACTTCGGCCGATGTCGGCATGATGCTTGAATTCATCAATAGCAGCGAACGCGGCATTCTTCGCTAAGGCCGTGAACGAAGCAACTACCGCAGTCAAACGACCGCTTCGATTTGCCTTGATTGCCGGCGAAGCTTCCGGCGACCAACTCGGCGCCGGCCTGATTGCCGAAATAAAATCCCGTTTCCCCGATGCCGAATTTGTCGGTATCGGCGGCGACTTGATGCGCCGTGCGGGAATCAAGGCATGGCACGACAGTCAGGAACTGGCCGTCATGGGTCTGACGGAAGTTTTGAAACATTTGCCGCGTTTGCTAAGACTCCGGAATAGCATTTTCGAGCGCATCATGTCCTGGCAACCAGACGTCTTCATCGGCATCGACGCGCCGGATTTCAATCTTGGCCTGGAAAAAAGGCTCAAGCGCAAAGGCATCAAGACCGTGCACTATGTCAGCCCGTCGATTTGGGCATGGCGCGAATCTCGGGCAAAAAAAATCGGTGATTCGGCCGATCGTGTCCTGTGCCTGTTCCCGATGGAGCCGCCGATTTATGCACGCTATCAGGTCAATGCCGATTTCGTCGGGCACCCGATGGCCGACCGCTTCGACATTATCCCGAATAAAACTGCCGCGCGCGAAGGCCTCCATCTGCCTTTGGATAAAAAAATACTCGCCGTATTGCCGGGCAGCCGCCTGAGCGAAATCCGGCGATTGCTGCCGGTATTTCTTGATGCGATGAGCGCGCTGCAAAGCCAATATCCCGCGCTTCATTTCGTCATTCCGGCAGCCAATAAATCCTGTCGCGACGGAATCGAAGCTTTACTGCAGAACAATAAAATATCAAACCTGGAAATCATTGACGGGCAATCGCATGAAGTCATGATTGCCGCCGATGTCATTCTGCTGGCATCGGGCACTGCCGCGCTGGAGGCATTACTCGCGAAACGCCCGATGGTCGTGGCGTATCGCATTTCGGCAATGACTTATTTCATCGTGAAAGCTTTCGGCATGATGAAAATCAACTACTACAGCTTGCCCAATGTCCTGGCCAATGAAGCCGTCGTACCCGAATTGATGCAGGACAACTGCACTGCTGGCGGTATCGCCAACGCGATCAAGCCCATGCTCGATACTCCTGAAAGCTACCAGCCGCTGATGCAGCGCTTTGTACAAATCCACCAGAATTTACGTCGCGATGCCAGTCATGCAGCCGCCGATGTCGTGATCGGGCTGGCGCAAAAATAATGCCCAGGACCAGGCTTATCGCTGGCGTGGATGAAGCTGGCCGCGGCCCGTTGGCAGGCCCGGTGGTATGTGCAGCCGTTATCCTCGATGCCAAAAGGCCCATTGATGGGCTCGGCGATTCAAAAGCCCTCTCCGAAAAAAAGCGCGAACAGCTTTTCCCGCTGATCCAGGAATACTCCCTCGCCTGGAAAATCATTTTCATTGAAGCAGGCGATATTGATCGATTGAATATCTTCAAAGCCACCATGGAAGGCATGCGGCGCGCCGTCTGCGAATTAAAAATCAATGCCGACCATGCACTCATCGACGGCAACAAAATCCCGCCAGGGCTTCCCTGCTCTGCCGAAGCACTGGTAAAAGGTGATGCCCGCGAAACCTGCATCATGGCAGCATCGATTCTGGCCAAAGTGGCGCGGGATGCCTACATGCTCAAATTAGATGCGCAGTTTCCGCAATATGATTTCGCCCGGCACAAGGGATATCCCACGGCAGCGCATTTTAAGGCATTAAAGCTGCATGGCCCCTGTGTTGAACATCGTCGAAGCTTTGCTCCGGTGCGCGAACTTATTGGGCTTTCGCTGTTTTAGGGTACTCGGAAAATGTCCGGAGAATTTGTGGAAGTACTTTGTCCAAATGCGTTTCAATCGGGCAATGGCCGGCACCGGCTACCATCAGGAATTTCGCTTTCGGCAAATTCCTTGCCAGTGATTTGCCGACCTCCGGTTTTACCCAGGTATCTTTATCGCCCCAGATAATCAAACTTGGCAGCTGACCGATTTTTACAGGCGTGATGTCGTCCGACCATTTCTTTGCATAACCAGCGAAAGCAGCTGGTACCGTATTGGGCAACAACAATGGCTGCAGATAACCCTGGGCTTCTTCATGGGTCGCGGGGCGCGCATAAGCCTGCGTCAATAGTTCGGTGAATTTCTTTTCGTTTAAATAATGCTTTTCTATCCAGCTGATGGCGGCATTGCGAATAAAACCGGAACTGGCGAACCATTTTTTCCGGCGTTCCGAAGATACCAGCGGCGAGCCATCGGAATACACGATTGCCTGGACCCGTGCAGGCTTCAAGGCCGCCATTTGTCCGGCCAGCTTCGCACCCATTGAATGGCCCAGCAGGCACCAGGCTTGCCCGGGTCTTTCACGTTCCAGCAATTGCCACAAGGCATCGGCAGCCTTGCCGGTAAAAGCACTGCGTTGGCTATAACCATAACCGGGTAAATCCACCGCCAGTACAGGATGCCCGGCTTTCGCGAGCGCCGGTGCCAATTCACGAAACGAAAATGTCGAAGCGGCAAATCCATGCACAAGCAGCACCGGGCACAGGTTCGTGTTGTCGTTGCCCCAATCACGAACATGCAAACGCACATCATCGATAACGACATAACGCGAATTCGGAAATATGGGCTGTCCCTGTGCAGCCGTTGCCGCGAGAACAGCATCGGCTCGCCCGAATACAAGCAACAAAACGAATAGCAGCAGATATGCGTTTGCTTTCATCGTTGCATTCAAACAAAACCAACGTGATTTTCCCGTGACCTGCGGATGATTACGGCATGACTTTCGGCATGGCATGCGTCTGTTTTCATATGACGATGGTCATTAGGACTTAGGCCACGCGAAAAAAAACTTGCAACCATGCAAACTGATCGTGCATCAAAACATATACCAACCCATCAAGGAGATTTTTATGAACGCCTACAACCACACTGACAATGTCGCTAGTTTGCGTCTGCCGGTGTCGTATGGCGCCGCACGCCGCAATGAACTCAATGGCAAACCACTCGAAGTGGATGCCGTTGTTCATTTCAACGCACTGCTACGTACCCTCTATCGCAAAGCCGAAGTCGTGAACCCCGACTCTCTCGTAAGTCTTGCACGTCGCCTGCAAACACTGCCTGCCGAGCAAGTTGCTTCCATGATTGCCGAACGTATTGCCCGCGCCGAAACATTGCGCCGCATGCTGGGCGACAAGGATTGGGATATGGATTCCAAACTGCGGGTACGTGCACGTTTGTTGCTGGCTTATCTGGACAAGCATGACGATCTCATCCCCGACGGTCGCGCCTTGTTTGGTCACCTCGATGACGCCCTGATGATCGAATTAAGCTGGCCAAGCTTTGAAAACTGCGTTGCGGATTATCGCGAATTTTGTACTTATCGCATCGACAACCCTTCCGAGTTTCCTTTGACTGCCTGGCAAAATCATGTCGCTGTCGAAAGTGCCTGGAGACGCCAGGCAGATTTGCGGCGTGAACGCAGCTATGTCAAACCAGTCAATACCCGTTTGTTCCGCGTATTGTAAACAGTCGTCTAGACGCGGGGATGCGCCAACTCTCTCCAGGCCATCCCCGTGTTTTTTATGCATGCAGGGTGGGCAATGCCCACCCTGCGGCGTTTCACGCGTCAATGTTTCATGAGAAATAGCGTCTCGGTAATTGAGACATCGATGAATTAGATTCCATGATGGATTTTTACCGATTTCCGGTGCGGCGAGTAAAATAGATCGCCCGCGTCGAGGAAAACATCATGACGCTACGCAGCCTGTTTGTAGATTTCAATTCTTATTTTGCTTCGGTCGAGCAGCAGGAAAATCCCTCACTGCGCGGAAGGCCTGTGGCTGTCGTGCCGGTCGTGGCTGAAACCACCTGCTGTATCGCGGCCAGCATTGAAGCAAAAAAATACGGCATTAAAACCGGCACGATTGTTTCAAAAGCCAGGGAGCTTTGCCCCGATTTGGTAGTGACGCAGGCACACCCGGCTTTATATGTCCGTTATCACCACCGCCTTTTGCAAGCGATTGAAAATTGCATACCCATTTACAAAGTCGGCTCCATAGATGAAGCCGAATGCCATTTGATGGGCCGCGAGCGTGAACCCGATCGCGCCATCGACATTGCCCATCAAATAAAGCGAAGCATTCGTGAAACCGGTGATTGGCTACGCTGTTCCATCGGTATTGCGCCCAACGGCTTTCTTGCCAAAACCGCCAGCGATATGCAAAAACCCGATGGCCTCGTGGTGCTGGAGGAAAAAGATCTTCCGGATGCCTTGTTTGGTTTGAAGATCAGTGATTTATGCGGCGTCGGTTACAACATGGAAAAACGTCTGCGAAGCCACGGCATTCACAGCATCGAACAATTGTGCTTTGCCTCGCGCGCAAAGCTGAAGGAAGTATGGGGCGGCATTGAAGGCGAGCGCTTTCATGACCTGCTGAAAGGCGAAGTCATTGAAAGACCGGAAAGCAAACGCGGCACGGTCGGGCATTCGCATGTATTGGCGCCCGAGTTGCGCAACACGCAAAGCGTTAATGCCATTCTGAAAAAGTTGCTGATGAAAGCCGCGATGCGACTTCGCGACTACGAATTGCTGGCAAGCCGCCTTCATGTCCGCGTGAAATATCTCGGCTTCGATGCCTGGGAGGCCTTCGAGCGCATGGACCCCACCGATGACTCGAAAATCCTTTTGCACCGCCTGATTCGTCTGCTTGATCAACGCCAGGATAAAAATAAACCCCTGGCCGTTGCGGTAACGCTCACCGGCTTGATTGAAAGGGAAGGTACCTGCCCTCCACTGTTTTCCGAAATGGCGGAAAATCCTGCATTGACCAAATTGCTGGACAATGTAAACAAGAAGTATGGCAACAATAAAATGTATTTCGGCAGCATGCAGCAAGCGCTCGATTCCGCACCGATGCGCATTTCTTTCAACCAGATACCGGATGTCGCGCTGGAAGAAGAAAGCGGGAAAAACGAACTATGGATGAAACGCCTGAACCAGTTCCGCGTGCTCGCCGAAGCAGAGCACAAGAACATCGAAGGGCGTTACCAGAAACGATAGGGCTCTCGTCGTGCGAGAGCTTTGCAATCAGCCTGCAACGGGGAAAAACGCCGCCTGCAAATAGCCGTAGATGGAAATCAAAGCCATGCTCAGCATCAGTAAAAAGGTAATCAACATGCCGCTCATGCGGCCTTTGGAAACACCCTTGTTATGGCTCAGACCCCAGGCATGCGCACAACGCGAAACAAAAATTGCCGCACCGAAAACGTGAATAAGCCATTGTGGATAGCCATTCAATTCCATGCCGCCCAGTAACAGGAAAAGCATCGGCATGTATTCGACCGCATTGGCATGCACACGAACGCGTTGCAATAATTCGGTATTGCCGCCATCACCGATACCGATTTTATGCAAACGGCGTAATTGCACCACGCGCCAGGCCAGAAACATCAGCAGTAATACGCAAAGACCGGCATAGAATAAAGTTGTCATGGATTTCCTGCTTAATTGATGGAGACGGAAGTGGCAATGATTTGAATTTCATTGCTCGCAACGGGTTCGGATTGCCCTGCATCTTCGGCAAGATGTTTGGCGGCTTGAGGGTCCAGTTCGATACTTTTTAATTCACCAAAGACAACGGCTTCGCCGCTGGAGTCTTTGGGAATGACGAAGGCGTGATCCTTCATCTTGATACGCGCGGCCTTTGCATTGGATTCAATTACCAGCCAGCAACCTTCCATTTGGCAAACTTGCGTGATGCGGCCTTTGAATTTTGCGGGCTTGCCGGCATAGGCACCGGCATTTTGCGAAGCCACGGCTATATCCACTGCAGCGCCCTTGGGCATATCGGCACCATAATTTTTTGCCTGCAGCGCGCCGGCAAAAAACAGCAGACATGAGAAAACCAGTAATCTATTCAGCATGGCAAATCCTTTTCAATTAATTCAGTTCAAATGCCGTCAATGAAGAGTGTTCATCGGTCGTGGAAAAACGCCCTTTTTCGTCACATGCCACGGCAGCCATCGCGCAATCGACATCGTGCGTAAAAAACAATTTAACCCGGCGCGATAATTTATCGGTCAAAAATTCTTTTTTCTCGTCAATCAGAATTTCGGGAAAACGGTCGTAACCCATGGTCACCGGCAGATGCACCCACGGCCGGCCAGGAATGAGATCAGCGCAGAACACGATGCCGTCATTTTCATTTGCGCCGACAATTTCGGCCAGCATCAAACCCGGCGTATGTCCCTGGCTGTAATGAAAGCGCACCGAGCGGCCCAATGCATTGGAGTAATCGCCATCGACAATTTCAAGGCGGCCACTTTGTTCCAGCAGCGGCACCAGTTCCGGAATAAAACTGGCGCGGTCACGCGCATGCGGCTTCTGTGCACGCAACCAGCATTCTTTGCTGACAACGAATGTTGCATTTGGAAACAGCAGACCCAATGGTTTATCGGCTTGCCACGCGCTCAACAAGCCACCGGCATGATCGAAATGCAAATGCGAAAGCACGACCACATCGATGTCGCTATCGGAAAAACCGGCCTCATGCAGCGAATGCAGCAAAACATGTTCCTGCTCCTGAACGCCGAAACGTTCGCGCATTTTGGGATCGAAAAATGTACCGATTCCGGTTTCAAATAAAACCTTCTTGCCATTGAGTCCATCGGCCAGCAAAGCACGGCAGGCAAGCGGTATGCGATTTTCCGGATCAGGCGTAATCCACTTTTCCCACATTGCCTTGGGCACATTGCCGAACATGGCGCCGCCGTCGAGTTTCTGCGAGTTGCCCATTACCGACCAAAGTTTCATCTTCGTTAATCTCAATTGGTTTTCTGCAAACGTGCATCAAAATACAGGACGAATGCCGGGCCGTTGGCTTTATCGGATTTCGCTTCAATCACCAGGCTGCCATCATCGGGATTCAACCGTGCCTGCCCGACAACATCCGGAACGGACGCTTTTCCGATCCAGCCCTGTTTCCAGCCCTGCACAATAATCGTGCTGGATTTATTTGTCGCAAGCACCGCACGCGCCATTGCCGGATCCGACGGCGATACCAGATTGGCGCCGGCTTTATCGGTCAGGGTTTTGAAAGGCACGGAAAACAGGGAACGGCCATTGGATTGAATATCAAAAGTCCAATCGGTACTTCCCATCGTTCCATCATTGTCTATTCGCAAACGCGCAAGCCTCAATTCCAGCGATTGTGCAGCACCTGACGGTTTTGAGGCTACCGGTGCCGCTACGCTTTGCGCTGCAACCGATGTCACCTGCGCTACCTGTGGAGTTACCGCTTTATTATCATTTCGCAGATTGATAAAAACCGTCGTCAATGCCGCAATCAATGCAGCCGATCCGGTCAGGATACCGGGAAGATGGGCGGTCCAGGTTTTTTTCACTTCTTCTGATGACATGGCGACCTTTAAAGCCTGAAGATTTTTCCGAAATTGAAATATTGAATCGCTTGTTGCCGAATCGCCTTATTTTTTTGCCGCCGGCTTCGGAACGACAATCGCCGAACCCACCGAATTGCGTGGATCGGCACCACCGTGCAAAGTATTGCTACGAACATCCCAATCCACGGCATGCAAATAAAATGTCCAGGGCGTGGCACTTGGGGTCACTGTGTGGCCCATTTTCGCCAGTGTTTCAACTGTCGCTGGCGCAAGAGTATCAGGCTCGGTAAAGATGGTATCGGGCAGGTACTGGTGATGAAAGCGCGGAAGCGCCACCACTTGCTCCGAGCTCATGCCCTGCTCTATGCCCAGCATGGCAAGCAAGACCATCGTGATGATTCGGCTACCGCCTTTGCCGCCAATCACGAAAACCTTGTCTTTGCCGATCATGAAACTCGGCGACATCGAGCTAAGCATTCTTCTGCCAGGTGCAACCGCATTGGCATCATAACCAAGCACGCCAAATGCGTTGGGTGTTCCGGGCCTCAATGCAAAATCATCCATCTCGTCATTCAGTAAAAAGCCGGCGCCATCCACCACCATGCCGGAGCCATAAGCCAGATTGACTGTCTGTGTGACCGAGGCAAGATTACCGTCGCCATCGATAATGGAAAAATGCGTTGTGTTGATTCCTTCCAATGGCGGGTTCGCGCCCGGCAACATGGAACTTGGAGTGGCTTTGTCGGGCAGGATGGAAGCGCGCAAGCCTGCTGCGTAATCGTCACTGGTCAAACGGGCAATCGGCATCTTCACGAAATCCGGGTCGCCCAGATACAAGGTGCGATCGCGATAAGCGCGGCGCATTGCTTCGGTCAGGATATGTACGCGATGTGCTTCGTCAAGCTTGGCCAGATCCCAGCCTTCAAGCATCTGCAATATTTCGGCAAGTACAACACCGCCAGAGGACGGCGGCGGCGCGGTGACGATATCCCAGCCGCGATACTTGATACGAATCGGGGTGCGTTCTTTTACGGTATAGCCAGCCAAATCGGCCGCCGTCCAGTTACCGCCATATTTTTTTACATCGGCAAGAATTTTTCCCGCGATTTCCCCGCGATAAAAACCATCGAAGCCACGCGATGCCAATAATTCCAGGGTGTGCGCCAACTCCGGTTGCAGAAGTTTTTCGCCAACTTCCGGGCCATCGCCGTCGGCGAGATAGACTTTGCGGGTCCCGTCATAGCGCTCCATCACATCCTTGCGTTCGGCGTATTGGCCAACCAGTCGTGGATACACATCAAAGCCGTTTCGCGCCAGACGTATTGCCGGTGCCAGCGATACGGATAGAGGCAAACGACCATAACGCTTTGCCACATGTACCAAGCCTGCCGGCAAGCCGGGAATACCGGCCGACATCGGGCCATTTTCTGCCTTGTCCTGATCAAGCTCGCCCTTGGCATCGAGGTAGGCTGCAGGTGTTGCCGAGGCTGGCGCTGTTTCGCGCGCATCAACCATGATGTCCCGTCCGGTTTTGGCATCGTGCAGTAAAAAGAATCCACCACCGCCAATGCCCGAACTCACCGGTTCAACCACCGACAACACCGCCGACACGGCAACGGCAGCATCAAATGCATTGCCGCCTTTCGCCAATATTTCGTGACCTGCCTGTGTCGCAAGAAAATGTGCCGAGGAAATGGCCGCGCCCGATGGTTTTATTTTTTGCGGAGCATTTTCCGTCTTGGCCAACACGCCAACACTGAATACCAGGCAAGCTACGGCGATAATATGCTTCATGCAGCATTCTCCTGCTGAAGCCGTGAGAGCTTAGCGAGTAATTGTTCTTCGGTTTCAGGATATTCCGGGTCTTTATCGATACATTCGACCGGACAAACCGCAATGCATTGCGGTTCGTCAAAATGACCAACGCATTCGGTACAACGATCAGGATGAATAATGTAAATCGTTTCGCCTTGGGTGATTGCCTGATTGGGGCAGGCTGGTTCGCAAACATCGCAGTTCACGCAAAGCTGGTTGATGATCAGTGCCATGGTTTACCCGGAAAAAAACCGCGCAAAACTGCGCGGTTTTTTTCTTCCACATTATTTAGCTTCGACAAAGACAAGTTGCGCGCCAGCGTTTTCAACGGCAATTTTCACACGCTCCTGGTCATCGGCTTTTCCGATAAATAACACCTTGGAATCTTTCAAGGCATCTTTCGGCGGGTTTGCAAAAGCCTCGACTACAAGGTCTGCCATAGTCTTGCCATCGGGCGAACAGAAAACCAGCATATTGCCCGGCAACACGGTGCGCTGGACTGCGGCCGAAACCACTTCTACCTGACGACTATATTTACTGGCAGTCAGGTTGTCTTTTTGATCCGGCTCCATGCTGGCCCGCGGCAGGTAATATGGAATCAACTGTCCTTGGGTCTGGGCTTGATATTGCGCCGAAATCAAGCCGCAATATTTGCGCCAGGATTCGTCTTTGGAATCCTTCGGGGCGGCCAGCAATTCTTCCGACAAGGCTACCCCGCCCGCCGTCTCGCCGGCCTTTTTGCCGCAGGCTGCAAGCATCAAACTCATTATTAGCATCGAAACGATCAATCCTGCACGTAACATGGTATTACCCCCGTTTTGTTTTTCCATAATCAATATTTTACTGCTGCAAATTTTACTGCTGCTTCCATTTTGCCGCCAATGCCTTGGCGACTGCCGGATGTACAAAACCGGACACATCACCGCCCAGACGCGCCACTTCCCGAACCAGTGTCGAGGAAATAAAACTATGCTGTTCGGCCGGCGTTAAAAACAGGGTTTCAACATCCGGAATAAGATGGCGGTTCATGCTGGCCAACTGGAATTCGTATTCGAAATCCGACACCGCACGCAAACCCCGTAGCAATACACCGGCACCAACTTCGTGAACGAAATGGGCCAATAGTGTGTTGAAGCCTCGCACTTCTACATTGGTGCAATGCGCCAGCGCGGTTCTGGCAAGCGAAACGCGTTCATCCAGAGGCAGCGCCGGGCCCTTACCCGGGCTTTCGGCGATACCCACGATAATATGTTCAAACAAGACTGAAGCCCGATTGATCAAATCAATATGGCCATTGGTAATCGGATCAAAAGTACCCGGATAGACCGCGATACGGTTGCGTGCTGGGGTCATGCTGAATAGCCTGTTGAACTGGCGGACAGTGTAGCAATTTCGTGTCGAAACAACCGGTACCAGACCTCGCGGGTACTCCCTTCGCGATAAAGTTGATACGTGCTTGGCATTTCTATGATGGTCGAGCGCCCGGTTTCCACATAGACCCATGCCCCGTCCGCCAACCAGGGGCTGATCAACGGGATAAGCCTTTGGGCATAATCGGTAGCAAATGGCGGGTCGATGAAGACAATATCGAACGCCACGCTGGGGGATTGGCTCAGCCAGGCAAAACTGTCGGCGGTTTCAATTTTTATGTTGTCGGCTTTCAGGCGCGTCATGCTCTCGCGCAGGGAGTTGGCCAATGCCGGTACTTTCTCCAGTAACACCACCTGCCCCGCACCACGCGACGCCGCTTCAAATCCCAACGCACCGGTTCCGGCAAAACAATCAAGTACGCGTTTGCCGGCAATTTTCGACTGCAGCCAATTAAACAGGGTTTCCCGAACGCGGTCGCTGGTCGGCCGCAAGCCGGGGTAGCTCTCCACCGGTAATTTGGAGCCGCGCCAGTCCCCGGAAATAATACGAACTTGTCCAAGCGGTGCTTTATTCATCGGACGTCTGGGCTTGAATGTTAAGATTGCCGCTATTGTCTGCGATTGAATGAAGCAATGTTTGATTTTTTCAAGAAAAAACCCGTAAGCCCCGAACCCGGCAAGCCATTGCCCAACGAAACAGCACCCGTAGCAATGCCGGCAGCCCCCGGCAAACCGGGCTGGCGCGAACGGCTGAAATCGAGTTTGTTTGCCGTTGGTATTGGCGGCCTGTTCGCCAAAAACCCGAAGCTCGACGAAGATTTGCTTGATGCCATCGAAACGGCCTTGATCTCGGCCGACGTCGGCATCAAGGCCACAACTGAAATCGTGGAGAAATTACGACGCGGCATGAAAGTGCACGAATTCGCCGACGCGCAGGATTTGCTGAAAACGCTTCGGCAAGACTTGTTGAACATTCTGCTCCCCGTCGCAAAGCCGCTCTCATTTGATGGCGTGGAAAAGCCTTTCGTCATTTTGACGGTTGGCGTGAACGGCGTTGGAAAAACCACCACCATCGGAAAACTCGCACGACGCTTTCAAAGCGAAGGCCGCAGCATGATGCTGGCCGCTGGCGATACCTTCCGCGCAGCCGCCGTCGAGCAACTGAAAATTTGGGGCGAACGCAATAATGTCGTCGTCATTGCACAAGGACAGGATGCCGACCCCGCTTCCGTCAGCTTCGATGCCTTTCAAGCCGCCAAGTCACGAGGCTTTGATGTTTTGATTGCCGACACCGCAGGCCGTTTGCATACGCAAGCAGGACTGATGGCCGAGCTGGGTAAAATCCGCCGTGTGCTTGGCAAGGTGGACGAAAGCGCACCGCATGAAGTCTTGATGGTGATCGACGGCACCACTGGCCAGAACGCCATTAACCAGCTGCGGGCTTTTCATGCCGCCGTCAACGTGACCGGCTTGGTCGTAACCAAACTCGACGGCACTGCAAAAGGCGGCGTTTTGTTTGCACTGGCGCGCGAATTCAATATTCCCATTCGCTATGTTGGCCTTGGCGAACAACTTGAAGACTTGCGTATATTCGACCCGGAAGCCTTTGTCGATGCACTCTTGCCGGAACGCATTGAGGGATGAGCCTGAGCAAACGCGCACGTCGCATCTGGATTTTTCTTGCGATCTTCACTGTTGTTATCGCGATTGCTGCGTGGTGGATAAATATTCAACTGGAACCGACAAAATTAACCCATACCGTACTGGGGAAAATCGGCGAACAGCTAAACCTGAAATTCGAATTCGAAGGCCAGCCCAGCTATGCCATGAAGCCTGAGCCGCGCCTTGTTCTACCCAATCTGAAAGTCGTCAATCCGGCCGACAATAAAGTCTTTCTCAGTGCAAAGCGGGTTGAAATATCGCTGCCCTGGAGCACCATTTTAGGCGACACGCCGCATATCACGCGCATTGAAGCCGATGATCCGATTCTGAATTTCCCCGGCCTGCGCGCATGGCAGGCAACCCGCCCGGTCACACCTTTTGAAGTTCCAACTTTCACCAGCGGCTTGGAAATAAATAACGGGTCGCTGCTGGATGAAGGATATTCGATAAAAAACATCCACCTGTCGCTGCCGCACCTGGAAAATCAAAAGCCGATCAAGGCAAAGGTTTCCGGAATTTTTCGGCAGGGAAAAACCAGCGTCGGTTTTGATGGACCGCTGGATATCGCCAAAGCCGGCTTGAATTCCGAATTCACGCTGCAAAGCAAAGGCGATCTGAATTTCGGTGACAAGCCGCTTCCGTATCAAATAAAAACCGAAGGCAACTTTGCCAGTCTGGAAAAAAGTTTTGATGTCCATAGCAAAACATTGAACTGGATTTGCGTTTCGCCGCTTCCGAATTTGCAGGCCAATCTGGATTTAAGCATTGGCGAGAGTTTGAAGTTGAGTAGCCAGGGCTTTATCGCAGAATGGCCGAAGGATTGGCCTGCCCTGCCTGCGCCGATGAATCATCAAACCAAGAACATTCCCTATCAATTGAATTATTCCGGCAAACCCGATTTTTCCGATGCCATTGCATTGAATTTGAATATCGAAAAAAGCCAGCTTGAAAGCTCCTTGAAAATCGCCGACATCCAGCAATGGGTTGAACAAAAAGATGGTTCTCCATTACCGCCTTTGCGGGGCAAACTGGACACGCCAAACATCCAGCTTGATGGTGTCACCCTGGAAGGGGTCAGCATCGAAATCACGCCGGATGCCGCGCAATAATGTTTTCGGATATTTTGCTGAAATGGTTTGATAAACATGGCCGCCACGATCTTCCCTGGCAACATCCGCGCACGCCTTATCGCGTCTGGTTATCGGAAATCATGCTGCAGCAAACGCAAGTGGCTGCCGTCATTCCCTACTTCGAAAAATTCATGCGCTCCCTGCCGGATTTGAAAGCCCTGGCGAATGCCGATCTGGATGAGGTCGTCGCGCTTTGGGCCGGGCTTGGTTATTACACGCGCGCAAGAAACCTGCATCGCACGGCGAAAATCTGCATGGAATTACATGGCGGCAACTTGCCGACCACGCTGGATGAGTTGATAGCATTGCCCGGCATTGGCCGCTCTACTGCCGCCGCGATTTTGTCGCAGGCACATGACCAACCCTTTGCGATTCTTGACGGTAATGTGAAGCGAACACTTAGCCGCTACTACGGCATCGCCGGCTGGCCGGGGTTACCCGCCGTCGAAAAAGAACTTTGGACTTTATCCGAAAATTTATTGCCGGCAAAACGCAATGCCGATTACACACAAGCCATTATGGATTTCGGCGCAACGCTGTGCACACGAAGCAAACCGTACTGCGCTGAATGTCCGTTCAACAAAAGCTGCGTCGCCTATCTTGAAAATCGCGTATCGGAATTCCCGCAAAAGAAACCCGGCAAGAAAATCCCGACACGACACACCCTGATGCTGGTGATGGTGAACAATGAGGATGAAGTGCTTTTGTCACGACGACCCGACAAAGGCGTCTGGTCGGGAATGTGGTCGCTGCCGGAAGTCACGCAACTGCAGGAAGCCACGCCGCTGCTAGATCAAATCGCAAAAAATACCGGTCCGAAAAAAATCGAACTGCCGGAATTCCAGCATACCTTCAGCCATTATCATTTGATGATTAAGCCTTATTACTGGCCTGATCTGCAGGCAAGGCATAAAATCGCCGGACAAGACACGATGCGCTGGCAGTTGCTCGCCGACCTTGCTTCCGTCGGCTTGCCGGCGCCGGTAAAAAAATTACTCGAATCTTTAAGAACCAATCAGGGATAAAACATGAGCCGCATTGTTTTCTGTGTAAAAAACCAGGTAGAAACCGAAGGCCTAGCCTTTATCCCGTGGCCCGGCGCGCTCGGCAAAAAAGTATTCGACAGCATTGGTAAAGAAGCCTGGCAAAGCTGGCTTGCCCACCAAACGATGTTGATCAACGAAAATAGATTATCGCCACTGGATCCAAAACATCGCGCTTATCTGGAAGTCGAAATGGAAAAATTCCTGTTCGGCGACGGCGCAGAAAAACCGGCAGGTTATGTCGCGCCGGAAAATTAATTCGGTGCGCTAAAATGCACCATGTCTAATATCAATCTTCTGATCCGATCTTTTCTGCTTTCTTCAAAGCCACAACATCCACCGGGCGAATTTTGATCATCTTGCACCAGCCGCCGTCACGCAATTCAAAATAGCCATTGCGTGAATCCAGATCATTGATGCCGTCATCCAGAGCAATTTTGATTTCCCTGTCTAGATGACGACAGGAATCGGATTTCTCCAGGTCCACCAAGTACGCTTTGTTGCGGGTATGCCAGATCAAAACAGCCTCGTCACCCAATGGCTCCCAGTCGTAGGCTTTCTTTGGCAACCCAAAGCGCACGTAGGGAACCGGCTCACCGGCAAACTGCGTCACCTGGGCCAGGCGTGCGGAATAATCGCGATCTTTGCCCATCGTGACCGAAGAAAGCGTCAGTACAGATAAAAAACCGGCAAACATCAATACGCGTGTTGATAATCGGCAAGCCATCGCAATCTCCATGATTTACAAGCATTGCCAGCACCTTACTCGCTCCGGCATGTATCGCCAAGCACATGAAGAATCGGCATTCACCGCCTATTTAACGCCATGAACAGCTTGCCAAAAATGCCTCGCGCCGGTATCATTTGCGGCTCGTCGTGACACAGTCCGGCGTGAGCAACACTAGGCCAGATAGCTCAGTTGGTAGAGCAAGGGATTGAAAATCCCTGTGTCGGGGGTTCGATTCCCTCTCTGGCCACCATTTAAATCAGTAACTTATCCGAACCGCAAAAGCTGCGGTTTTTTTGTTTGTGACTGAATTGTGCCTTCAATGCGAGAAGCCGCTCCGCGTAAGTGGTCCGCCGCTAAATGGGCGTATCGCAACACCATGTCATAACTCGACCAACTACCTAGTTCCATGAGTTCTTGCAACGGTGTTCCACTTTGCACATGCCACGATGCCCAAGTGTGTCTGAGATCGTGCCAACGAAACGTACTCTCAATCCCAGCTCTTTCAATCGCACGCTTCCATGCATGCGTCGAGCATCTATCGACGGGCTTACCCATGTAGGTAAACACATACTCCAGATCCTGACCCAAGCGCCGACGTAAAACTGTCAGCGCGTCCTCGTTTAATGGAACACCAATCGCCCTTCCGGACTTGGCCTGATCTGGATGAATCCACGCCACACGACGACTCATGTCTACTTGGTCCCATCGCAAGTAAGACACGTTGCGTTGCCGAAGCCCCGTTGATAACGCAATCTGCGCCATATCGCATAAATGTTCGGGTAACTCGCTTAAGAGTCGCCGCGCTTCTTCGTGCGAGAGGAAACGAATACGCTGTTTCGGTTCTCGGTAAAGCCGAACTTTGGGAATGTGATCCACCCATTCCCATTCGTCCTTGGCTCGTCGCAAAATCGAACGAATCAGTGCCAAGTGTCGGTTCGCAGTGCTAGAGCTGGACGCTTTTGCTTTTCGTTCTGCAATTTTCTCAACCACTTCCCGGGTCACTTGATGCAACATCAAATGACCCAGATACGGATCGAGCCACCGTAACTGTGCAATATCTTTTTCGTGCGATCTCTTGTGACACGTTTCCTTTATCCAACGCACTGCGGCTTCTTGCCAACTTCGTTGAGGCTTCACGCCAAGTCGCTGCTGTTCCCAGTACTTGACCTTTTGACGATCTAAGTATTCGTGCGCGAGCGTTTTGTCGGAAGTCCCAGAAGATTCGCGTAGTCGCACACCGTGCGGTGTGACAAAGCTGATCCACCAGACATCACCGCGTTGATATAACCCCATGAAGATTCCTCCTTCTTGGAGCCACTTAGCGGCGCTTGCCGTTGGGAAGCGTAAAGCTGATCGAGATAGCGAGCAAGGTCATCTTCGAGGAAGACCCAGCGTTTCCCCGGCTTCGCGGCTTTAAGACGGCCTTGGCGGGCATGCAGTCGCAGGACGGCGGGGGACATGCGCAGGAACATGGCAGCTTCTTGCAAGTCGAAAGTGCGCATACTTTATTCCTTGTCATCGTCTTTCATCCGCACGTTATAACGGCGTGCTTTGGCACGCGCCTTGCGTTCCATGTACTCGGCAAGCGTGCGTTGTTCGAGCGATTGATCGCTGTTGAAATGCACCTGCAAAGCTTGGATAAACTCGCCCAGTCCTTCATCGACACTGTGAATACCTTCGCGGCCCATGAAGGAACTCAGGCCCCATAAGCCAGCTTTAAAAATCGATTTATCTTTGGGCGGTCGTGATTTTTCGGCACGAATCAGAAGCGAAGGCTCAGGCGGCACATCCCAGACTTCGGCCATGGCTTCCCATAACGGATGCACCGGCCAGCGACTGCGGGTGTCGTCGCTATCGGACGGTATGCACAAACGCAACCACTCTGTCGTCAGGTAGCGCCACAAATAGCCCAGCAGCGGAATACACTCCGACGCAGCGACTTTTAGAGTTTCGGGCAACCCTTCACGACGCACCTGAAATTCCATGCGCCAAACCGTCTGCCCTTCCTGCCACCCCTGAGATGCCCAGATCGGCTTTAAGTAGTCCTTCCCAGACTTCACTATCTCTATGGTTTTATCGTACAGACGCGCACTAACTTCATTACCCGCTCCGAATGTCATCCCCGTTATTTGGTCGCGGTCTTCGTGAATATCACGTTTTTTACAGCGTTTTATCCAATGACTACCTGGCAACTCGGCCAGCGCCAAGTCCGTCGTAAAATCAACAAATAAATCGATTCTGCTAATGACAGGAGGCCCTGAGACTTCTCCAAATTCCGGCATGATTACCGAAAGAGTCTGCATGGCATGCTCAACCCCGACTTCGGTCAAGTACTCGCTACGCACTTGAACATGCGCTAAAGGAAGTACCGCTGCGGTCGCATTGGACAGTTCCAGCCGAAACCAATTGTCTTCCAGAACATAGGAAAAACGGCCTCGCCCTCTTGGCAATACCGTAAATAGCGAGTCTCCGTTGAAGTATGTCGCAGTGGCCTGCACCTTATCGTCAAAGCTCTGTGCCGAGTCTTTCAAATTTTGAAGCACCAACGCGACGTCAGTATCGAGATCACCGGGGAATGACAAATAAAGGCTATCGACACCATGTCGGAGAGGTTTAATGCAGTTAGCGGGTGCTGTGATACAGGGTGGCGCACCCGCCTCGCCGCTAGCCGCCACCCCCCTGGCGGGGTCGGTGGCTCCGGCTGGCGGTCTGTTGTCATCGTGGGTAATCATCTACTTTCCTAATTCATCGCTCGAGAGTGAGCGATAGGAAAGTTATGCGTTAATTCAATAAAAGCCGACCAACTAAAAATCGATTTTTAGTTTCCAGACTCTTTACGCCATTTCCGGAAGAGCATAAATAACGCTTTTTTTGAGTCTTTATGTTCGCCATCGTTTCCGTAAATCTTGAGGCCGTTCACTAAGAGATCGAAAATTTCATCTTGTGAACAAACGTCAAAAGCTTTTTGCTCTCTTAGCAAATATTCTGCCCAGCGAAGATCTTGATAGGGCTCACGGGTTTTGTGTGGCCCCTTTCCGACGAATCGAAAGAATTCTAATAGAGCTTCTGTTTTTCCAGAAAACTGAAGAAACTTCATTAACCGTTGTGAGGCAGGCAAAGATAAGATAGCAGTATCTATCGATGCTGCCTTGGCCAATGATTCGATACATTGATCATTTTCAAAACGTTTCAGCAGATCGTTCATCGTGCAAGAAAAGCGTGTTATCGCCTCAATGTTACCTTGCATCGCAAAGAACAAAGACAAAAATTGAGGATGTTCAGATGTCTCTTTTCCCTTAAAATATTCGTCCACCTCAAGCTTCGCTGTATCGGATGGAAATTCTTGCTCAGCTAATTTGGAAATCATCTCCACAGATTGAGTCATTATGAAGAATCTTGCCATGACGGTCTCGAAGGATTCTTGATAGTACACGGCCCAATTTGGTGCCTTCGCTAATTCAGCCAAGAATTCAGGGGTATCATTCTTAGCAATCTGCGCCTTTATATCCTTCCCTTGTGCTGACATTTCGCGAAAAGCGATAATTTGCGCCTGGACATCACGCCCCAAAATCCTGCCATACCTCTTCTCAGAATATGCATTTACTTCTGAAGATTCGAAAAATTCAGTTGAGGGCATTTACGTCACCAGAGTAATTGACCAAAGGCCGCTCAAGAGTAGCTTTAATTCGTATTTCCTCGCTACGAATATGCTTTTTTTGCATGACCTTTTAACGAAAAACTCTGCGTAACTTATCGCGTTTCAGCATTATTAACTAATAGACAAAAGCGACGAGATTAAATTTTTCTTCAAAATAGTCCATTAGCACTTTCGCATCTTCTTCTGAATTGACTTTCAAAAAGCCTAAATTAACAGCCAGAGGGACATCATCTTGAACACGAAAAGATCTGCCTTGTGCAGTAAGAACTCCTAGAAAACCAATTTGTGGCATATCAGGTCTTAAAAAATGCACTAAATCTCCTGTCATAGGCATCTCAGGCAATTCAATATCACCTGCAACCATGCCGAAAGATACGTTTGATAATGTTGATACTGTGAAATTGATATGTATTTTCATTTGTTTAATAGCCTGGCATAAATGGAAGATAAAGCGCAAGGGATAGTTTATATTCGTCACTCATATCACAACCCATAAGCTTACCTAATGCAATCATTTCATTTATTAAATTAATTGTATTATTTAAATCCTCTTTATGTCCAAGCCAAGTACCCATATCAGGCTTTGAAGGGTTCACAGTACTGTAAGCATCAACATATAAATTACCCAAGGAAGCATCATTTTTCATGCTACCTATTTTCCCGATAGCTTCTTGAATACGAGCCATAGTAGCCAACTTTAAAGCAGCGCACTTATCAGGTGCAGATTTACAAATTTTGTCGTAAATCCCCTCTTGCTTACCTTTTAAACCATGCGGTCTAGGATCCGTCGTGCATGACGTACCGTTCAACTCACAAGGGGCTGCACCAATTTCACTTGGATACAAAAGAGCAGCCCCTCCCACAATCAATGTAACTGCAGCTGGTGAAACTATTGGTATTAACCCACGTAGCATTCTGCCCCACTCAATTGAATCAGATCCGAGAGGGATAACTTCTGAAGATAATCCAAATACGTCACGCCCACCTTTAGGGTTACCTCCGGCATAGCCAAAGGTGCTCGCACCTCCACTCAGACCTATGGGATCACTCTCCACATATCTTCCAGTACTTGGTTCGTAATCTCGGTAGTAGTTGTAGTGCAACCCGCTTTCACTATCAAATAACTGCCCCGGGAAGCGCATATCAAATTTAAATAATACGGCATTAGCATCAGGGTCTTCACTGGCTAGATTTTCACCAAAAGCATCGTCGGCCATGTTCCAACGCCAAACAGTTTTTTGGGTCGCTAGTTCGAACACATCACGCGGGCTATTCAAGTGATCGGTCAAGATACCGTGCAACGTGCCATTTTGGTTGATGCCAATCGGCATATTGCCTAACCAAATAATTTCCTGCGTCGTGGTCACTCCTCCAACTATTCTTGATTCGACTAATAGCTGACCACTTTCACTGTATTGGTAACGCGCCTGGTCGATCGTACCTTTGTATTTTCTGACGCGTTCGCCTTTGGCATTAAATTGGTACTGGCTCACAATCGTGCTATTGGCGGAACCAGTCCTAAAATCCACCATGCGGTTTCTGGCGTCATAGGTAAAGATTTTGGTTGTAGCGGTCTTCGTGCTGTTGCCATTAGCATCTAGCGTTCTTGCAACAGTGCCAACCTGGGTTAAACGATGACTCGAAGCCGGGTAGGTGTTATTGACTGCGGCGGCTGCGCCGACTTTTTTGCTTAAACGATTGCCAGTGGCATCATAGGTAAAAGCCGTTATATCGGCGAGTGTGCTGCTATCTTTAACTTTTGTTAAGCGATCCAGATTGTCATAGTCAAAATTATTGCCGCCCGCGGCATCTACAATGGCTTTTATATTTCCCTGTACATCAACGGTGTAATTCAAGCCGCCGATGCTTTGAATTGTGTAATTGTTGTCATAGTTTCGAGTTTGCGTCAGCGCACTAGTTGCCGTGCCGCCCGCTGGCACAGGAAAGCTAAGCTGCTTGATCGGCCCCATAGGCAAATAAGCCACATCGTTTACAAGTGTTGTCGTGGTTGTGCCTTGAGTCACATTGACTTGTGTCGCCTGACCGATGCTGTTGTAAACATAATTCACTACCATGCCACTAGGGTACGTGATGCTGTTGATTCGGCCAGCTTTGGTATAAGCAAACACAAAGGTACTGACCAGACTATTATTGGTGATTTGCTTACGAGTCACATTGCCAAAACGGTCATAGCAATACTGAGTATCGCCGGAAGGATCGGTGAATTTTGTCAAACGGCCTTTCGCGAAATTCTCGGTTGCACCGCAAATCGTGTTCACACTATCGTAGATAAAGTTACTGCTTAACGTGGTAGCGCTTGGATAACTAATTTGTGTTAAGCGATTCAAAACATCGTAGCTATAGTTGCTAACAACAAGCTTCGCATCAGTCTTGGTTTTGCGATTGCCAGCGCTGTCATAGGTGTAACTTGTGCTGCCAGTATCGGGGCTGACCAAGGCGGTTAAATCATTCAGGCCGTTGTAGGTGTATGTGGTGCTCAAGCCTTTAGGGTCGGTGACGGTGCGAAGGTTGTCGCGAGCATCATAGATAAACTGAGTGGTGGCGTTGATCTTGCCAACCCCTTGGTCTTGAATGGTTTTGATCAAACGGTTCAGTGGATCGACGTCTCGATCGGTCACACGACTCAAGCCATCGGTTATCGTGTTGGGATTGTTGTTGGTATCGTAAGTCGGTGTGAAGAGCACAGTGCCGACGGCATTCTTGCTTGCCTGCAAACGTCCCAGGCTGTCAAAGGCGCGGTTTAGGCTAAGCTTGGCTACATTGTTAGGATCATTGGTAGTTTCTACGGTGTGATTGCCGGTGTTATCAAGTGTGTAAGTAATGCTGTTGTTCAAGGCATCGCTGATACCGGTTAAGCGATGGGCGGAATCATAATTAAACACAACAAAATCGCCATCGGGTTGAGTCACTTTACTGACTTGACCCGCAGCATCGTAGTCCAACCGGGTAATGACATCATCGGCTTCGCTGGCATTATCAATGCCGCGCACTTTACGGGCAGTTAGCCAGCCACGGGGGTGGTACTCCATGTCGGCAATAACATTGTTGGCGTATTTCATTTGCAAGACACGTCCGGCGCCGTCGTATGACGTGTACTCCAAGACCTGATTAAGCGCATTCGTGACTTTCCACAAATCGCCTTTGCGGTGCGTACAAGTAGTCGGTGCTGTAACACAGGTCGCATCATCGGTTTGGTAATAGCTAAACGTGGTGATATCACTGACATCGGTACGCGGGCCATTACTGGAAATCGCCAAACCGATCATCGGGCACGTACCTGCAGTCACATCCGCCGCTTCGCAGTAGATCGTCGTGCTTTGACGCACACCGACTGGCGCATTCGTGGCTGAACCGCAAACATAAGCCATGGCTGTGCTGTTGCTTGGATCAATCTGACACATCGCCGTGGCCTGACCACGCGCGTTGTATGCGTATTTAGTTTTGGCTTCCAGCACATTGGAAGCATTTAACACACGACTTTCCGTTGGCGCATTGAATATCGCATGCCAATCAGTTTGGGTGGTGCGTTTGGTCGCTGCTTGATTGGCCGATTCGATTCTTTGGGTTAATAAACTGCGGGCGTTGTAATCGTTATCAGTCGTTGTGCCTGCGAAGTCGGTGACTATGTCGGCCCTGCCATAGCTATCGTAGGTGTAGCTCAAATTACGGATAACACTTCCCGCATTGACGCTAATGCCAGTGGCCTTTTTTACATCAAAAAGAGTGGCGAAAGTATGTTGTTCCTGAGCGCCATTGGGGTGGGTGACGGTCACTGATGCGTCGTTTGTGTAGTAATCGATGCTGAATTTTTCCACGCCGCCGCCACGTTCGCTGGAAAGCGCTCTACCATCGACGCTATAGCTGATGGTGCCGTAACGCTGACCTTTTCCGTCAATGAGGCCCGTCAGTGCATTAGGCAAATTGGAATGGCTGGTGTAACCCGCTTCATTGTAGGCGTGCGTGGTGTAGGAACCGTCTGGATAAATAGCCGAAGCAAGCAGACCCGAGGTTGAGTAATAGTTGTAAAGATACTCGGCGCCATCGGCATTGATGATCTTTGAAATCCGTCGCGAGGTGTCATATTCGAATCGTATTTTTCTGCCGTCCTGTGCGACGACACTGGTCAACAGGAAATCATTGTCGTTGTTCTCTGTCAGGCCATTGTTGTAGATCACGACGACGGACTGACCATCATTTCGGGTAATACCAATCACTCTACCTTTGGCATCAAAATCTTCTATTTCACGATCATCGCGACCCTTGAAAGTCCAACCCAGCAACTGTCCGCCAACATCATCGATTCGTTGTAATTTAGCAACTACATCGGCATCCGGTGTCCAGACGCCCGCTACCAAATTGAAGGTGATCTTCTGACCATCAGGTCGGAGTACCTTTGCGATAGTGCTGGCCGTTGGTGAATAGTCAATGCGCCGGGAATACGTGTTGGTCCACTGCGGCCCCTGCAAATGAGTGGATGCTGATTTGTCACTGTTGTAATAGCGCGTAAATTCCAGCAAGCGACTGGTCTTGAAATCATTTTCGGTGAGAAATTCATTGCCGGTCGCAATATTGATCGGATCCCCAAAAAGTTTGTTTGGATCGGAACTGCATACCGGGCAGATACCGCCAAGATCTTTCTCGGGGTCTGGATTCGGTATAGGCTCAACAAATGACGCTGAAATGTAGCGTTGATAAAAAGGCGATCCACAATCAAGGCCAACATAATAATAGCCAGGATTACTACTTGGAACGAATGCCTCATATCGATTAGTGACTGGGGCCATGTTGTCACAGGCCACTAATTGATGAGAAATATCATGCACCCATACAGCAGCCTCATTCTGGTTTGTACAGGTTGCTGACCCACCTCCCCCTTCAATACAGCTCGCGTGTGCGAACTGAGGCGTAAAGGCGATAAGGAAAAACAAGATAATTTTCAGGCGCATGGTGATCACTATTGGATTTTGAGGCGGAGTAAACAAAAAGTGCGGCTTGCGCCGCACTTTGGAATAGTCCAATTTTAACCCAGAACCATATCGTAGAAAGTACCTTTTCAATGCCCATTGAAAATCAATGGCTTAGGTCCATGACGTGACATAGCGAAATCATATTGAAGTGACTTATAAAAACAACAAAGCAATGGCAAACGCCGTAAGTGACTGCATTTATTGGTAAAAAAGAAAAGCCGGAGCGGATTGAAAATCCCTGTGTCGGGGGTTCGATTCCCTCTCTGGCCACCATACAAAAAAGGGCCTGCAGAAATGCAGGCCCTTTTCTTTTGCACTTGGTTTAATTGTATGTCCGTGGTGTGCCTGTTTATCGCACACCGAAGCGTCAAGACAATTCAAAATAAGACATATGCCATAGGGTGCGTTTCAAACGCACCTCACCGGATGTTCATCACAAGGCCAACATCCCCAAGCTCCGGTCATCATCGGCATGCGGGACATACCCAAGCATCAAGTGTTGGTGCGTTAGAAACGCACCTTATTAGCCTGACCAGTTTTCCGGATATATGCCAAGCCTTACATCTCGATGAAAACTGGAATAAGGCCAATCGCTCACTTTGGTCACATAGCCATGCTTTAACGGATTGATGTAGATGTAATCGATGTGGTTGGCCAAGTCTTTATCATCGGTGATCACGTGTTCCCAAAAGCGTCGTTGCCAGATACCCCGCTCTTTGCGCTTGGCGCGTGATTTGGAAAGCCGCTCGGTTTTTGGCAATCCCTTCGAAAAGTTGGATTTGATGTGTTGCCAGCGAATGACGTTGTCGCCATCACCATCAGGTAATCGCCATAGGCAATGCAGATGGTCGGGCAATATCACAATCGCAATGATTTCAAATGGGCGGAATCGCATCGCCTCCTTGAACGAAGAACGCAACAACCCAACATGCTCGACCAATAAACGGCCACGACGTTCAAGCAGGTTTACGGTAAAAAAGCAGGTTCCACCCGGCAGATGCTGACGACGATAATTTGACATGCGCAAAGATTGACCCAATCTCGCACATACCAATATCAGGCAACATTACAAACAAGTATAAGAAAACCCTTACAGCATAGGGTGCGTTTCAAACGCACCTCGCCGGATGTTCATCAAAAAGCCAGCATCAACAAGCTCCGGTCGTCATAGGCATGTGGCGCGCATACCAAAGTATCAAGTGTTGGTGCGTTAGAAACGCACCCTATGATTTTCGGCATTCTTTTGTGTGCGTTTTTTAACGCACCTTATGGCCTTGAATTGTGCCTTCAATGCGAGAAGCCGCTCCGCGTAAGTGATCCGCCGCTAAATGGGCGTATCGCAACACCATGTCATAACTCGACCAACTACCTAGTTCCATGAGAACCATAGGGTGCGTTTCTAACGCACCTCACCGGATGTTCATCACAAAACCAGCATCTCCAAGCTCCGGTCATCATTGGCATGCGGCGCGCATACCAAAGCATCAAGTGTTGGTGCGTTAGAAACGCACCCTATGCATCAACGCACCTTATGGCCTTCGTGCAGAGATTGTCTCTGTTTTAAAGTGTCCGAGAAAGCGGGGGTAGCCCGCCTTGCCCCCTTTTTTCTTGCCTTGGATCAAGTCTTATTAAATGCAAAATATACAGCTGCCAATATATTAATTAGATTCGCTACTATAAGAACTGAATATATACATTTCTCAAAAATGCTAATTTTTTCCTTTGGATGCGCTGAGATTTTCACAATATTTTCCCAAAATGCCACGAGGGAAACAATTGAGAGAAAAGCACCCGACGGCTCATTTTTAAAAAATACAAAAAAGACACCGAATGAACTCCCGAGAAGAATCAGAGCCAACGTAACTATCCTTGAAAATATTACACCGAATAAAAAATCTTCGATTTTCATTGGTTGCATCCACAGTTAGATGATCCATTACTTGTTATTGAATTATAAGTATTCATATATGAGCATCTGAAAAAGGGGTCAGGTTCATTTATTAGGCCGACCACGATTAGTCGTGGTGGCTATTCTGCCATGCAACGATTGAATATGGGCTTGAAATCTTTTACTACCCTATACACGACCTTGTTGTAAATAAGATCGAATCTCCATCATTTCGGCCTCTGCTGTTGCCTCCATTACAAATTCCGAATAAAACAAACGGCGATCGGCATCGCATTTCCCTAGACTTGAATACGTCTCATGCGGCTTGATGATCAAATCGCATAGACCTTCCGCGTTGCACCTATAACTTGACCAGCGATAACCAGACGGCGAATCCACCATGCGAGCACGCAGTGGATTCAGTTCAATATAACGATAGCAACGCAACACATAGTCTTCTGAATCTACCAGACAGGACTTGAAGCGTCCTTCCCACAATGTCCCGGTTCTATGATATTGCCGATTGAAATAACCAACGTATCGGCGCCCTAACGCTTGCATCATGTCGCTAACGGCACCTACCTTGTGAGGCGTAGCCAGCAGATGTACATGATTGGTCATCAATACATAGGCATGAATATTACAATCATTTTCTTGTGCTACATCACGCAAATCCTGAAGATAACGAATGTAATCCAGCTCCGCCGCAAAGCATGGCAATCGATCATTACCACGCTGCACGATATGTTGAGCTACGCCAGGCATATCAAACCGAGGAAGTCGCGCCATAAAAAATCCTGTTTAAATAAAAACAGGATTTCATTTTTATATATGCAAGGTAGCCAGGAAATTAGGGCGTTGGCTGTAGGAAAAGTCCGAACACATCAATTAAATGAACCTGACCCCTTTTTCTACTGTTTAAATAAAAACAGGATTTCATTTTTATATATGCAAGGTAGTCAGGAAATTAGGGCGTTGGCTGTAGGAAAAGTCCGAACACATCAATTAAATGAACCTGACCCCTTTTTCGGTCGGGCAATATCACAATCGCAATGATTTCAAATGGGCGGAATCGCATCGCCTCCTTGAACGAAGAACGCAACAACCCAACATGCTCGACCAATAAACGGCCACGACGTTCAAGCAGGTTTACGGTAAAAAAGCAGGTTCCACCCGGCAGATGCTGACGACGATAATTTGACATGCGCAAAGATTGACCCAATCTCGCACATACCAATATCAGGCAACATTACAAACAAGTATAAGAAAACCCTTACAGCATAGGGTGCGTTTCAAACGCACCTCACCGGATGTTCATCACAAAGCCAACATAACCAAGGTTCGGTCATCATTGGCATGCGATGCATATCCATGCATCAAGCGTTGGTGCGTTAGTGCCATAGGGTGCGTTTCTAACGCACCTCGCCGGATGTTCATCACAAAGCCAGCATCACCAAGCTCCGATCATCATTGGAATGTGGCGCATACCCAAGCATCAAGCATTGGTGCGTTAGAAACGCACCCTATAGGTTCGACACACCTTATGGCCTTAACGCACCACACCGGATGTTCATCACAAAGCCGGCATCGCCAAGCTCCGGTCATCGTTGGCATGCCGGGCATACCCAAGCATCAAGTGTTGGTGCGTTAGAAACGCACCCTATGGATTCGAGGCGCCTTATGGCCTTCGATAACTTGGAGTATTTTTGACACACCTTATGGCCTTGTTCGCACGACCCGAACCCGAACCGCGCAAACGCAATAGCCGCTAAAAAAGAAGCCCCGCAATGCGGGGCTTCGAGGTAATGCTTAAGGAATTTTATTCGCCTTAAAAATATTACAAATCTTCTTCGCCATTCTTTTTGGACTTTGGAAAAATCTGAAGAACATAGAACGCAATAAGAAATGCACAACCAATAAGCATCCTTATTGCGAACTCATTTTTCTCCTCAGAGATTGGTCCATTTCTATGAAATACCAATTTCCCATGATCAGTAGAAAATCCTTTCGCCCACACTGGCACATTTTCTTTTTTATACTCTGCAGGAAGATCGCTGAGAGAGTAAGTACCTATCCGAGGAACCGTTGTTAGAAACATCCAAAAAGCCAGCCCCAAGAACACCACGCTGGTGAATTTGCGAAGAAGAGCATAGGTATTTTTATTCACAATTTTCTTCCGTTATCTCAATTCATCGGAATGTAGTAACACAACATTCCTGGCTTTGCGCCAAGCCCAACCCCCCAAGTGACCTCATCAACATGGCTTAGCTCCGCTGTTGGCAGATAATTTTCATCAGCGTTGAGGCCAAAAGCTCCTCCCAACGAAGCTGGGCCATAACTAACCCCAGTCTCGACAAAATAGCCTTTGTAACTGTCTCGATTGCACTTCTTCCCGCCCATCCCTAAGACCTGTCCATTGGATACACCAACACCTGCACCAACACCACCACAAACTTTCATGTACTTGAATGTTTTTTCAGTTCCGCATTCATTAGTGCAATGAACCTCGCTGTAGCCGATGCCGGTAAACCCAACAAGCAGTTCCGCACCGGCTGTTCGGGTTCCAACATGGCCCTTTCTCGGCGCTCTCATCGGAGAACATCCCTTGCCTGGAATATAACCGCAGGGGCGATCAAACGGTGTGTGACCATCACCCCACAATCCTAAACGATCACTGTATCCAATCGGATCGCCATAGACGTAACCATAAGCACTGATGCCGCCCTGCAAACCAATAGGATCGGGTTGCGTGTAACGTCCAACGCCAGGTTCATAACCATCCCGCAGGTAGTTGTAATGGGTGCCTGATTCACTATCAAACATCTGCCCCGGATACCTCAAATTAAACGTATACGTCACCGCATCGCCATCGGGATTGTTGGTTGCTGTGTGTTCACCAAAAGCGGTATTGGTAATGTTCCAACGCCAAACAATATTGTTTTCTGTTGGATGCACAATGACACGCGGCGTACCTAGATGATCGGTTTCCACAAACTGATACGTACTCGCATCATGATCAGATAAGACTGCAACTAGCTGATCATCCATCCACACATATTCCTGCACGCGCGTACCGTTGGCGAGGTATTCGCCCAGTAAATGTCCGGCTTCGTCATACATGTAATAGCGGTTATTCGTATTGCCCGCCGATTGCACTTTACTAACGCGTTCGCCTTTGCCGTTGTAACGGTAAGTACGAGTCACCGTTGTGCCACTGGCTTTAAAATCACGCAGACGATTACGGTCGTCATAGACAAAACCTTTGACGCCGATGGTGGCCGAGTTGCCATTGGCATCGTAGGTTCTGGCATTGGTGCCATCCGTCGATAAACGGTGGCTGGTAGCTGGATACGTGCTGGTGGTAGTCGTTGTGGCCAAGGTTTTGCTCAGACGATTACCGGTAGCGTCATAGGTAAAGCTCTGAACATTGGTGGTGCCGTTCTTCAGGCTCAGCAATCGGTCCAGATTGTCATAGGCAAACTTGCGGGTGGCATTCGCGGTGGCATTGGTACGCTCCGTGATTTGTGTGATGTTACCCATCACATCGACGGTACTGTCTTCGCTTAAACCATCGGTGGCACTGTCACTGACTTTATCGATGTCGTAGTTTTGATCATAGGCCTTGGTCAGCACGCGACCATTACCGAACGTCAATGTATTCAATGGGCCAAACGGCAAATAGGTAACATTGCTTATCATCGTGACTTGGGCGGCAGTCGCCGTCGGCTTGGCCGAGACGCCGGTAATTTGGCCTTTGGCATTTCGCAGATAAGTGACAATCGCACCACTCGGGTAAGTCATGGCGACAGTACGATTGGCGGCATTGTAGGTACTGCCAAGCGTCAATGTGGGGCCGCTCGTAATGGCCTGCACTTTGCGTACTGGTTGGCCCAGACGATTGAAGCAATAGCGGGTGCTGCCCGATTCATCTCGGATGCGGGTCAAGCGACCCAGATTGAAGGTTTCCCCCACTTGGCAATCGGCTTGGGTGGCGTCGTAATCAAAATAGACATTTTGTGCGGCGGTTGGCACGGTGACTTGCGTCAACCGGTTGGCGATGTCGTAGGTATAGGTACTCAGTTTGCCGCGGGCATCGGTTTGGGTTTTGCGGTTACCGGCAGCATCGTAGGTGTAGCTCGTTGCACCGGTGTCGGGGCTGCTCAAATTGGTCAGATCATTCAAACCGTTGTAGGTATAAACGGTATTGAGGTTTTTCGGGTCGATGACCTTGGTCAGATTGTCACGCGCATCGTATTCGAACTGGGTAGTCGCATTGATCTTGCCGGTGCCCAGGTCCTGGATGGTTTTCACCAGACGATTGAGCGGATCGACGTCCTGATCGGTAATGCGGCTCAAGCCATCGGTGTTGGTGTTGAGGTTATCGTTGGCATCATAAGTCAGCGTCGCCAGTGCAGTACCGGCGGCATTCTTGCTTGCTTGCAAACGGCCCAAGGTATCGTACACGCGGCTCAGACTACGTTTGACGGTATTGCTCGGATCTTTGGTGGTTTCGGCAGTGCGATTGCCGGTGTTATCGAGCGTATAGGTGATGCTGTTATTCAACGCATCCGTAATACTGGTCAAGCGGTGGGCAGCATCATAACCAAGGACGACAAAATCGCCATCGGCTTGAGTCACTTTGCTCACCTGGCCAGCAGCATCGTATTCCATGCGGGTTATCGCATCATCGGCTTCGGTCAAATTATCGCTACCACGCACCTTGCGGGCAGTGAGCCAACCGCGAGGGTTGTATTCCATATCAGTGATGACGTTATTGGCGTCTTTCATCTGCAAGGCACGGCCAGCACCATCGTAGGCAGTCACTTCGCTGACTTGACCCAAAGCATTGGTGACTTTCCAGACATCGCCCTTGCGATAGGGGCAAGTGGTTGGCGAGGTCACACAAGTGGCTTCATCGTTTTGGCGATAAGTAATGGTGGTGATATCGCTGACATCGGTACGTGGGCCGTTGCTGGAAATCGCCAAGCCAATTATCGGGCAAGTACCGGCAGTGACATCCGCTGATTCGCAATACGTCGTCGTGCTTTGACGCACACCAACCGGTGCGTTGGTCGCCGAACCGCAAACATAAGCCATGGCTGTGCTGTTGCTCGGGTCGATCTGACACATCGCCGTGGCCTAACCTCGCGCGTTGTATGCGTATTTGGTTTTGGCTTCCAGCACATTGGAAGCATTCAACACACGGCGCTCGGTTGGTACGTTGAATGTTGCATCCCAATCGGTTTGTGTCGTGCGTTTGGTCGCCGCCTGGTTGGCCGATTCGATTCTTTGGATCAACAAACCGCGAGCGTTGTAATCTTTGTCGGTGGTGGTGCCGGCAAAATCGGTTTCAATATCGACCTCGCCATTGCTGTCGTAGGTGCGGGCAGCAAAATTCAGCCCGCAAGCCGGGCAAGGCGCGCTCATCGAGGTAACTTTTTTTGCGCCATTGATCAGCGCAAAAGTGTAGGTGCGCGATACGTTGTAGGGGTTAGTGACAAGGCTGCTGCCATCGGTATTAAACACCAACGACACTTTATCGATACCCGAACCCGGTACGCCGTGTTCGCTGCTAATGGCCAAGCCCGCCGCATTGTATTGCCAACTCGCATACTGAATCCCGCGCTCGTCAAACAAACCGGTTAACTGGTAAGTGGTGGCACTGGTGCCATTGCCGTACTCATAACGACGATACGGATTATCGGCCGTATTGGCCGGTGTGGCATCGGGATAAATCACGCGCTCCAACATGCCGTTGGCATCGTATTGGAATTTAATGAGCTGCCCATCCGGCAAGCCGACGGTGGTTAAACGATCTTGGCGTTCGGTACCACCACTCCCTGTGGGGATGCTTGGGAAATATTGATAGGCAAACGTCAGCGAACGACCTTCATCATCCACCACCGCCGTCAACTGATCGGTCTGATATTGCATCGTCAACACACGGCCATTGCGATCTTCTATGCTGAGCAACACACCTTCTTCGCTATAGCGTTCTTTGGTGTCGTTGTTGTCGGTATAAACCCAACCACCACCAACGTTATGTTCCAAACGTTCTGTGAAGCCAGCATCAGGGGTCCACACCCCACCCGTTAGCGTGAAAAATTGATGGCCGCTGCCGGGGCGATCGAGCACGACGGTGGTCAACGAATACGCAACGTTATCAACGTAGCTTAAGGCACGGTCATAGGTATGACGCCAGTTATTACCGAGTAAACTCGGCGCACGATGGGTGGCGCTAATGTAAAAACGATCAAAGCTTAATGGTGAACTTGACGAGGCGTAGTCATGCTCGGTTTGCAGCTTATATCCCGTAGCGCCGTCGATTGGGTTCGTTTGATTACAGGTTGAGCAGTTTTTAGGATGGTCAGCAATATCGGGAATTAAAACATTAGCTGGTGTTGAACAGTAGCCAGTGACAGGATTGGAACCACTAGGGCAGGCGGTTTCGCGATATCCATTCACCTTGATATCACTAAATAACGTGTCAGGAAGACAGGCTTGATTACCGAAATTCCACTGACCTCGTTTACCCTGGTAAGTGCGGCTCTTAATTGTTGCTTGCCCTCCAGAAGAGGCCAAATCTTGCCATGGGTAGGGATTTGTTACATAGCTTGGCGAGCAGGTTCGTACATCCCCATCGACAATAGCAAGTGCAGCTGAAATTGCGGATTGTTCTGTCGAGTGGTTGTAGCTACCCGGCGCAGCATATTCATACTGAAAACCATCGTATCTCCAAGGGCCGCCGATGTAATTTCGGTTCGCACTTGCCGCCGTTTGTGCGAAAAGAAAAATCATCATCATCAAAATAAATTTAAAGCGCATAGCTGGCCCCATTACGATATTTATTGGTACATAAGCAAAAAAGCACAGCTAAGGCCGTGCTTTGGAATGGTTGGATTTTACCCTAGAACGTTCGATTAAAGATGGAATCTGTGACCAAACCCCCAACTTTGACATTCCAACGCCTATTTAAAATCAATAACTTAAGATAATGATGTGACTAAATGAAGTTGCATGAAGTGACATAAAAATACACATTAAGGAATGACAAACGCCGTAAGTGACTACATTTATTGGTAAAAAAGAAAAAGGCCGAGATGTTTGAAAATCCCTGTGTCGGGGGCTCGACCCCTCTCTGACCACCATCTCAATACATTATTGCCAATTTAATCCGATTTACCGGATTCGCTCTCGTTTTCAACTCGCATTTTTCACCCTCTGAAACTTTGAACTTGTTAATCTATGCAGGTTCGTAATTGGCGACTCAATCAACATTCGCAGAGGCTGTATGAAAAAAATAATCATGATTTGCCTGATGCTGGGCCTGGCTGCCTGTGGCGGCACGGTAAAGCGCATATTCCCGCCACAAGTAAACCTGCAGGAAATCATCGTGCAAGCCGATGGCCAGGTCAGCGTTAAATTTCGTATTCAAAACTACAGCACCATGGCGACCAAATATTCACGCATTACCGGCAGCCTGAAATTTGGCGATATTGAAGCGGCAAAGCTCGACTTCAATCCCGACATCAGTGTTGGCCCCGGCTCGAATGAAAGCGTTGAACAACGTTTTCGCCTGGATGCGGCTGCACAAAATGCGATTATGGCGGCAATCAAAAATCGTACACGCCTTGGTTACAAGCTTACTGGTGAGATTACCAGCAGCGAGCCGCGTGGCAGCTACGAGATCAAATATGAAAGCGCACTCAATGCCGTTCCCGGCCTGAGTGGCACCCTGCGATAACACTGGAATTACACAATGAATAATTACACCGCTCCGCAACGCGACATGAAATTTGCCCTTTACGATGTACTGGAATCGGAAAAACTTTTTGCCAAACTGGGAATCGCCAACGCAGACCGCGATTTGATGGACGCCGTTTTGGAAGAAGCCGCCAAATTCACGCAAAACGTTTTGGCGCCCTTGAATGCCGTTGGCGACCAACAAGGCTGCCTGCACGATAAAAACACTGGCGCCGTGTCGACGCCGCCCGGCTTCAAGGAAGCCTACGCACAATTTGTGGAAGGCGGCTGGAGTGGTTTGACTGCACCGGAACCCATGGGCGGGCAGGATTTGCCGGAAACCCTTGGCGCTGTCGTCAAGGAAATGATCGATGCCGCGAATCTGGCATGGGGCAATTATCCCCTGCTATCGCATGGTGCTACCGAAGCCTTGAAGCATCATGGTGAAAATTGGCAAAAAGAAGCTTTTCTGAAACCGATTATCGCCGGTAGCTGGACAGGCACGATGTGTTTGACGGAACCTCATTGCGGTTCCGATTTGGGTTTATTGAAAACCAGTGCAAAACCAAATGCCGATGGCAGTTATTCCATTTCGGGCACCAAGATTTTCATCACCGGCGGCGAGCATGATTTCACCGACAATATCGTGCATCTGGTGTTGGCGCGTTTGCCGGATGCGCCGGCGGGCACCAAAGGTATTTCACTGTTCATCGTGCCAAAAAACAAAGTCGCGCGCGATGGCACGATGGGTTCAAAAAATTCTTTGTCGTGTGGCTCCATCGAACACAAGATGGGTATCCATGGTTCGGTAACCTGCGTAATGAATTTTGATGGCGCCGAAGGTTATCTGATCGGCCAGGCCAATAAAGGCTTGAACGCGATGTTTACGATGATGAATACCGCGCGTCTTGCCGTTGGTTTGCAAGGCCTGGGTTTGATTGATCGTGCATTCCAGAATGCGCTGGCTTATAGCCGTGATCGTTTGCAGATGCGCTCGCTGTCGGGTGCGAAATTTCCCGACAAACCTGCCGATCCGATCATTGTGCATCCGGATATTCGCCGCATGCTGCTGACCTGCAAGGCATTGGCCGAAGGTGGTCGCGTAATGGCACTGCATGCCGCGTTGCAAGTCGACATTCTCGAGCGCAGCAAGGACGATGAAGATCGCAAAGCTGCCGACGAATTACTCAGTTTCCTGACGCCCATCGTAAAAGGCTTGCTGACCGAATGGGCCAACGAATGCACCTATCACGCCCTGCAATGCTTCGGTGGCCACGGTTATGTGCAGGAATGGGGCATGGAGCAGTTGGCGCGTGATGCCCGCATTACCACGATTTATGAAGGCACCACCGGTATCCAGGCGCTGGATTTGCTGGGCCGCAAAATCATGCAACAGCAAGGCGCCGGCATGCGACGCTTCCTGGCGATGATCCAGCAATTCTGCGAAGCCAACGCTACCAATACGGACCTGACCGAATTCGTGTTGCCCTTGGCCGAAGTCACCAAGCAATGGGGCGAGCTGACGATGGAAATCGGCAAGAAAGCCATGGGCAACGGTGATGAAATCGGGGCCGCTTCCTACGATTACCTGTATTACTCGGGGTATGTGGTTCTGGCTTATTGGTGGGCGCGTTCGGTTGCGACTGCGAATGCCGGCGGCCATAACGATGATTTTAAAAATATGAAACTTGAAACCGCACGTTTTTATTTCGCAAGAATATTGCCGCGAATTCATTCACATGCTGCAGCGATGCGTAGTGGCGCAAAAACGACGCAGGCTTTGAATGCGGATTTGTTTGATAGCTAGCAGGTGGGCGGTGCCCATCCAACGAAAAAACCGCCTTTCGGCGGTTTTTTTGTTTGGGGATTTTTAAAACACTGGCGATTCATGAATCGCCCCTACACATCACTTTGGTCGGGACGGCGGGATTTGAACCCACGACCCTTTGCCCCCCAGGCAAATGCGCTACCAGGCTGCGCTACGCCCCGACATTTTCGAATTATACCGTAGGGTGGGCGTTGCCCACCATTTTCGCTATCGGCAAGAAAGGTGGGCAGTGCCCACCCTACCGCTTGAGCAATACCAGAACCTCTTCCAGTTCCATGCGCACTTGCTTGATCACCTGCGCCGAGATACTGGCTTCCATGCGACCGGTTTCGCCTTCAAGACGCAAACGTGCGCCGCTGATGGTGTAACCCTCTTCGTACAACAGACCACGGATTTGCCGGATCATCAGTACATCATGACGCTGGTAATAGCGACGATTGCCGCGACGCTTTACCGGCGACAGGCTTTCAAATTCGGTTTCCCAATAGCGCAGTACGTGCGGTTTTACATCGCACAACTCACTGACCTCACCAATGGTGAAGTAGCGCTTCGCCGGAATCGGCGGTAACTCGCGATTACTGCCCGGATCCAGCATAAGCTTCTACGCGCTCCTTCAGTTTTTGACCCGGACGGAAAGTGACAACGCGGCGTGCGGAAATTGGAATTTCTTCGCCGGTTTTCGGATTACGACCCGGACGCTGGTTTTTTTCGCGCAAGTCGAAGTTCCCGAAGCCGGACAATTTGATGCTGCGACCTTGTTCGAGCGATTCACGCAACGCATCGAAAAACAGATCGACAAATTCTTTCGCTTCACGTTTGTTCAAGCCAACTTCTTCGAACAATCGTTCCGCCATTTCCGCTTTAGTTAACGCCATATCATCCCCTGTCGAGCACTGATGCAAATCAGGCTCATCCTCTTAATTTCGCCCCGCAATCTTCGGCCAGTGCGGCCAGTGCTTTTTGCACGGCAGATTCTGACTCTAGGTCGGTTAGGGTGCGGGAAACGTCTTGCAATATCAAGCCCATAGCCAAACTTTTTGATCCCGGTTCGAGGCCTGTGCCGACGTAGCGGTCAAATAGCAAAACCTCCCGCAGCAACGGGCCCAGCGCACGCTTCAAACTGGCCTCCAGATCGGCCCAGGGCGTGCTCTCCGGAACGACGAGCGCGAGATCACGGCGGACAGACGGAAACTTCGAAAGCTCGGCGGCAAGCGGAACTGCGCGAGCCGAGACGGCAGCCAGGTCCAATTCGAATGCCAAAACTTCGGTTCCGATGTCACAAGCTTTAACAAGGCGCGGATGCAGATAACCCAGCCAGCCGATTTTATTGCCGTGCAGCATGACATTTGCGCTACGCCCGGGATGGACAAATGGCAAATCCGACTTAACGAATTCAGCCGACAAATTGGCCAGTTTCAACAGACTTTCGACATCGGCTTTAAGATCGTAAAAGTCGGCTTCGGCATTCTTAATCGCCCATTGCTCGGCTTTGGCGTTGCCGCAAATCACGCCGGCAATGCGGGAAGTTTCAATCGGCGCCGCACCAGCTTGTTTGGCCTGATGAAATACCTTGCCAATTTCAAACAAGCGAATCCGATTTTGCTGACGCGCCAAATTGCGTCGCAGAGCTTCCACCAAACCCGGTAACAGGGAGGTACGCATGACACCCAATTCGCTGGTCAGCGGATTTGCCAAGGGCACCGAATTTTCCTGAAGTTGCCAGGCGCTCAACAGTTCCGAATCAACGAAAGCGTAGTTGATGTTTTCGATGTAATCGCGCGCAGCCAATTGACGACGGATATTGGTCTCTTCCACCTTCGTTTCGGAGGGAGCGACCAATGAGATTTCCCCGGAAGGCAAGCTAACCGGAATATTTTCATAACCGTGAATACGGGCGATCTCTTCAATCAGGTCTTCTTCGATTTCGATGTCGAAGCGGCGCGTCGGCGGCGTGACTTGCCATCCTTGCTCAATGCTTTGCACCTGCATGCCTAGCGCTCTGAAAATACGCTCCACCTTGGCGTCTTCGACGCTGATACCCAGGACGCGTTGCAAACGCGAGCGGCGCAGCAGCACTGCTGCCGGTTTTGGCAAATGCCCGGCCAATTCCACTTCTGTAATTTCGCCGGCATTTCCACCCGTGATTTGCAGAACCAGTTCGGTCGCGCGTTCCAGTGCGATGCGCGGCATTGCCGGATCTACACCGCGTTCAAAGCGATGTGCGGCATCGGTATGCAGGCCCAGCTTGCGTGAGCGGCCAATAATGGCGCTTGGTGCAAAATGCGCAGCTTCCAGAAATACTTTTGTCGTTGTTTCGGTGACGCGTGTGTCGAAACCACCCATCACGCCAGCCAGGCCGATGACACGATCGGCGTCTGTAATCACCAGAAAACCGGCATCCAGTTCTACATCGCGCTCATCAAGCAATTTGCAGCCCTCGCCTGCTTTTGCAGCTCGCACGGCAATAGGACCGGCCAATTTGTCCGCATCGTACGCATGCATCGGCTGGCCCAATTCCAGCATGATGAAACTTGTGACATCGACCAAGGGGCTGATCGGGCGAAGACCGGCGCGTTTCAATTTTTCCGTCAACCACAACGGGCTTTTTGCATTGATGTTCAAACCTTCAATGACGCGACCGCAATAACGCGGACAATCGGCACCTGCTTGAAGCTGCACTTCAAGTTTTGCCGACGAATTTATTTTTGCTTCCGGGATTTGCAGTGCTTCCACTTGCGCATCGAAAGCGGCAGCGACATCGAATGCCACGCCACGCACGCTGAAGCAATCGGCGCGGTTTGGCGTGAGTTTCAATTCGAAGCTGGCATCGGGCAAGCCAAGATAATTTGAAAGTGCCGCACCTACTGGCGCATCACCCGGCAATTCCAGCAAACCGGAAGCAGCGGGGTCAATCATCAGTTCTTTTGCCGAGCACAGCATGCCGAATGATTCGACACCGCGCAGTTTGGCAGCCTTGATTTCCAGACCACCTGGCAACACAGCGCCAACAGTTGCCAGTGGCGCCTTCAGGCCGGCTCGTGCATTCGGCGCGCCGCAAACAATTTGCACCGGTGTACCAGTGCCGATGTTGACACTGCAGACTTGCAGACGATCAGCCTCGGGATGTTTTTCCGCCGAAACAATTTCGGCAACGACAACGCCATTCAACACGCCGCCAATTTCTTCAAGCGCTTCCACTTCCAAGCCAATTGCCGTCAATCGTGCAGACAATTGTTCGCGAGTGGCATCGATTTTTACATGTTCGCGTAACCAGGTTTCCGGGAATTTCATTTTTTATCCGTAGGGTGGGCATTGCCCACCGAATTACATTTCAACGTACGCCAGGCGGGCAATACCACCCTGCATAATGTGAGTGTTATGCAAACTGCTTCAGGAATCGCGTATCGTTTTCAAAGAAGCTGCGCAGATCGTTCACGCCATAACGCAACATCGCAAAGCGTTCGACGCCAAGACCGAACGCAAAACCCGAATAGCGCTCCGGATCAATGCCGCAATTTCTCAACACATTCGGATGCACCATTCCGCAGCCCAACACTTCAAGCCAGCGTGTGCTGCTATCGGGCTGCTGCCAGGCAATATCGACTTCCGCCGAAGGTTCGGTGAAAGGGAAATAGCTTGGGCGGAAACGCATTTCGAAATCGCGCTCGAAAAACGCGCGGACAAATTCCGACAATGTGCCTTTCAAATCGGCAAAGCTTGAAGTTTCATCGATCAGCAAACCTTCGACCTGATGGAACATAGGCGTGTGGGTTTGATCGGAATCGGAACGATATACCTTGCCGGCGGCAATCATGCGCAGCGGTGGCTTGTTTTCGGTCATGAAGCGGACTTGCACGCCGGAAGTATGCGTACGCAAGACGCGTCCGTCGGGAAAATAAAAAGTATCGTGCATGGCGCGCGCTGGATGATGCGGCGGGAAATTCAATGCTTCGAAATTATGAAAATCGTCTTCGATTTCCGGACCATCGGATAATTGATAGCCGAGACGCGCGAAAATATCGGTAATGCGTTCCAGCGTGCGCGACACCGGATGCAGATTACCGCGCTCGGCTGCGCGGCCAGGCAATGTAATATCGATTTTTTCGGAAGCTAGGCGATGTTCGAATGCTGCTTCTTCGAGAACATGTTTGCGCGATGAAATAGCGTCGGCCAATTGCTCTTTCGCGCGATTGACGGCTTCGCCTGCCAATTTGCGTTGATCAGGCGGCAATGCCCCCAGTTGTTTCAACTGGCTGGTAATGCTGCCGGATTTACCGAGCAAGTTCACCCGCAACTGATCAAGTTCATCCAGTGCAGTTGCAGCTTGAATACTTTGTAACGCCGATTGAGTTGCCGCTTCAATATCACTCATGCCGATCTCGTTTTTTATCAAGATTTCTTGTTTAAAAAGCAAAAGGGGAAAGACTTGCGCCTTTCCCCTTGCGTGTTGCCTGTGTAGGAGCGACGGAAGTCGCGATTCCCACAAAGTTTTATTACGCCGCGAGTGCGCTCTTTGCTTTTTCGGCAATTTGACCGAAGGCATTGATATCATGAATCGCGAGATCAGCCAGAGCCTTGCGGTCCAGTTTGATGTCTGCTTTCAGCAAACCATTCATGAAGCGGCTGTAGCTCAAACCATACATGCGGGCAGCGGCGTTGATACGCACGATCCACAGGCTACGGAATTGACGTTTCTTCTGTTTACGACCGATGTAGGCATATTGGCCGGCTTTTGTGACGGCTTGCTTTGCTACACGGAAAACCTTACGACGGGCATTGTAGTAACCCTTCGCAAGTTTGATGATTTTTTTGTGACGGGCTCTTGCCGTTACACCACGTTTAACGCGTGCCATAGTTCATTCTCCTTTTGATTATGCGTAAGGCAACATGCGGTCCAAACGACCGGAATCTTCTTTGCGAACGATATTCGTTGCACGAAGGCCGCGTTTGCGCTTTGTCGACTTCTTGGTGAGGATGTGACTACGGTTTGCGTGGCCGCACTTGTACTTGCCGGAAGCGGTCTTCCGGAAGCGCTTTGCAGCCCCGCGATGGGTTTTGACTTTAATCTTTGCCATGTGAGGTCCTTATCTTGTTTTCTGACTGATCCAGGTGATGGCTTGCGCCACGCTTTCCGTCCTACCCGTATCTGCTTGTAGGTCATTGATTCAAAATGAATTAATGACAGGTCCATAGCGACTTCGCCCGATGTTCTGGGCCCGGATGTCGTACCGGGAACTCAGCCTTGGCCAAGAACCGGCAATTATGCAGGAAACTCAGGCACTTAGGCAAGATTTATTTGAACTTTGCATAGGGTGCGCCTGCGGCGCACCGATGTGAATTGCCTGGTGCGCCACGGGCGCACCCTGTACGGCTTATTTCTTCTTGGGAGCAACCATCATGATCATCTGGCGGCCTTCAAGGCGGGCACGCTGTTCGATCACGACTTCATCGGCCAGATCGGCTTCGATCTTCTTCGCCATTGCAAGGCCGAGCTCCTGATGACTCATTTCGCGGCCTTTAAAACGGATATTGATCTTGACCTTGTCGCCTTCATCGAGGAAGCGGCGCAGGTTACGCATCTTGATATCGTAATCGCCAACATCGGTGGTGGGGCGGAATTTGAGTTCCTTGATTTCGACGACCTTCTGCTTTTTCTTTGCAGCGGCGGCTTTCTTCTGGAGCTCAAATTTGAACTTGCCGTAATCCATGATGCGACACACCGGTGGATCAGCCTGCGGTTGAATTTCCACCAGGTCCATTCCGGACTCTTCGGCCAGGCTCAGTGCTTCATCACGTGAAAGTACACCGACCATTTCCCCATCCGCACCAATCACACGTACCTTGGGTACACGGATTTCCTGGTTTTTGCGGTTACCTTTTTCTGTTGCTGGCGTATTGATGCGTAAATCCTCAAACGTTAATCGGAAGCCGGTAGTTTACCCTACCGGCGGAATTTCACTACGTAGTTTCTCGATAAAGGCCTCAAGTGTCATCGTGCCCAGATCTTCGCCGCTACGGTTACGCACTGCAATCAGGCCCTGCTCCCGCTCGCGATCCCCTGCTACAAGCTGGTAAGGCACTTTTTGCATGGCGTGCTCGCGGATTTTATAGCCGATTTTTTCATTGCGCAAATCCGCAGCGACACGGAAGCCTTGATTTACCAAGGTTTTCCGGATTTCGTCGACATAATCGGCCTGGGCGTCGGTGATATTCATCGCCACCGCTTGCACCGGTGCCAGCCAGCTTGGCAAGGCGCCTGCGTGATTTTCAATCAAAATGCCGATGAAACGCTCCATCGAACCGACAATCGCCCGGTGCAGCATAACCGGGTGCTGGCGGGTGGAATGTTCGTCCACATACTCGGCGCCCAGGCGCTCGGGCATCATGAAATCCACCTGCATCGTGCCAACCTGCCAGCCTCGGCCGATGGAATCGCGCATGTGGTATTCGATTTTCGGGCCGTAAAAGGCACCTTCGCCCGGCAATTCTTCCCATTGCACACTGCAGGCAGACAATGCGGCGCGCAATGCATTCTCGGCTCTATCCCATGTGGCATCATCGCCCAGACGCTTTTCAGGGCGCAGGGCAATCTTCAGGGAAATTTCGCTGAAGCCGAAATCCGAATACACCTTCATGGCTTGCTGGTGGAATGCCGTTACTTCGGATTCGATTTGATCCGGGGTACAGAAAATATGGCCATCGTCCTGCGTGAATGAACGAACGCGCATGATGCCGTGCAGCGCGCCCGAAGGTTCATTGCGATGGCAACTGCCAAACTCTCCGTAGCGAATCGGCAAATCGCGATAACTGTGCAAGCCGTGGTTGTAAACCTGGATATGGCCGGGGCAATTCATCGGCTTCACGGCATAGGTACGTTTTTCCGATTCGGTGAAAAACATATTTTCTTTGTAGTTATCCCAGTGACCGGATTTTTTCCACAGGCTGACATCGAGAATTTGCGGGCAACGCACTTCCTGGTAGCCCGACTTGACGTAAACGCGACGCATGTATTGCTCGACCACCTGCCACAGTGCCCAGCCTTTCGGATGCCAGAACACCATGCCCGGCGCTTCTTCCTGCTGGTGGAACAAATTGAGCGTTTTGCCGATTTTGCGGTGATCGCGTTTTTCGGCTTCTTCCAGTTGCAACAAATAAGCCTTCAAATCCTTGTCGTTCAACCACGAGGTGCCATAAATGCGCGTCAGCATCTGATTGTTCGAATCACCGCGCCAATAGGCACCGGCGACTTTCATCAATTTGAAAGCACGCAGTTTGTCGGTCGCAGGAACGTGCGGGCCACGGCACAAGTCGGTGAATTCGCCTTGCGAATAAAGCGAAAGATCTTCATTGGCCGGAATCGATTCGATGATTTCGGCTTTGTAGTGCTCGCCCATGTTCTTGAAAAAAGCGACAGCTTCGTCGCGTGATTTCACCGTGCGGGAAACGGTATGCGCTTCCTTTACGATCTTCAGCATTTCGGCTTCGATTTTCGGAAGATCGTCAGGCGTGAACGGGCGCTCGTAGGCGAAATCGTAAAAGAAACCGTTTTCGATCACCGGGCCAATCGTGACCTGTGCGCCCGGATACAGGCGCTGCACAGCCTGGGCCAGCAAATGGGCCGTTGAATGGCGCAAGACCTCCAGGGCATCGGCATGTTTTTCGGTGACGATTTCCAAGGCCGCATCGTTTTCGATACGGAAACTGGTATCGACCAATTTGCCATCCACTTTCCCGGCCAGGGCAGCTTTGGCGAGACCGGCGCCAATGCTGGCAGCCACGTCGAATACGGTTGGGGCAGATTCAAAAGGTCGAATGCTGCCATCGGGAAGAGTGATATTGATCATGTCGGTTCTCCGTTTCCTGGCGTGCGCCGGGAAGTCACTATGGATTTCTGAAAAATTCGGGGCAATAAAAAAGGACGCCAGGCGTCCTTTGCAAAATCGAGGCAACCTGGGAAGTTTAGCGGTGGCAGTTGGTAGTACTCATGTCGCACGCTCGGCCCTTCATATTTCAGGCCACCTGTTCCTTGAAGATTGATTGATAACGGCTTTGTGATTCATCCACTCATCAGATGAGTGGTGGGCGGTACAGGGTTCGAACCTGTGACCCCTACCATGTCAAGGTAGTGCTCTACCGCTGAGCTAACCGCCCGAATCGAGCTGCGCATTTTAGCCCAGCACAGGCATTTCAGGCAAATGAAATGTCGCGAGTCCTTATCTGGCGGGTTCGTGGCTATTGAAGCAAGGTTTCATCGCTGACACCAGCGCGGCCCGGATCATTGCAGGCAAGCCCTTTGGTCATGATTTTCTCGAGACTTGAAAGTTGTGGCTTGTCCGATGGCCCCAGCAATCCTTCTTTGTCCAATCCCTGCCAAAGCACAAGGGATTCTGCCGCCCATGAGCAGCGTGTCGCCAGTTTGCCCGTGACCAAAACACGATCACCCAGTGCGACAGCCAAATCACGGCGCACGGCAGGAGCGGCCGGATTTTCCTTGTAACGATCACGCGCGAACTTCAAGGCTTCATCCAGATGCATGGCGGCCTGCCTACCTTTGCCGCTTTGCAGATAGGCCATGCCTACACGCTTGTGGGATGAAGCAACATCGCGCTGATATTCCGACTGCGTCGGCGCGCGTTTCTGCACCAGCACATTGGCTTCCAATCCGGCCTGATAATCGGCAATGGCCTCATCGGTTCTGTTCATCGCAAGCAGCACATCACCGCGTTTGCTGTGCATCTGCGCCACATTACGGGCTGACCGTACGTCGCTTGGATCGATTCGCGCCATTCTCTCGGCTACCAGCAAGCCCTGCGTCATGGCATCGAGCGCCTCTTCCTTGTGGCCCGACCAATCGAGAATTTCACCACGCTTGCTTTGCGTGACGATATAACCGTGCGCATAGTGATTGTCATCAGGTGACTTTTTCATCTGCGCCTCATCGATTGCCAACGCAAGATTAATTTCCCTGGTCGCTTCGGGATAACGTTCCAGCCACGACAAAGTATCGGCGCGACGGGTATGGCAAATACCGGCAGAATCCAGCAGCGTCGGATCCTTCGCCGCAGCTAGTACACGCGCATCGCAAACGCTGTTGTAAGTTGCAAGGGCTTCGTTCAACTGGCCATTCCAATGTTGCACGTCACCCAGACCGATGACTGCAGTGTCATGCTGAATGGAAATTTCCCTGGCCGGATTAATTTTCAACGCCGCCTCAAACAATGGTATTGCTGCCCGATACGAAGCTTCGGAAAGTTTCAAATCATCGTCCCAGTACGCAAACGTGCCGCGCGCCGACAGCGTTCTGGCTAACTCCAGTGACAATCTCGGGTCTTTGGGTCTTAGTGATAGCGCACGTCGCGACAAATCTTCAGCCCGTTGGTAATGCAATCGCGATGCCGGTGTATCACCGATATTCGGGTTCTGCGGATTGCCGGTAATATCGCCAAGCCGGCGCTCCACCAAGGCCATGTCCGCCAACAAATCCGGATCGTCCTGGGCATCGGCACCGAGTTCTTCCAGATATTTTTTTGTGCGCGCTACCAGTTCTTTCCGCGCTTCAATGGTTCCCGGCACGCTGGCCAACTTATCCTGAAACTCGAACAACACATCTTTTACCAATGAGCGCGACAAGTCGAAACGCTTTTGTGCAAGCTCGCGCTGCTCTTCGGCAACGCGTGCCTGCCAGACCGTAGAAACAAAACCGGCAGTCAAAGTCACCAGCAAAGCCGCTGCGGCGCTGACAGCAAGCCAGTTCCTGCGTAACCAGCGGGTAGCGCGATAATTGAAACTTCCCCGCCTTGCCGTCACCGGCTCATGCGATTGGTAACGATGAATATCGTCAATCAACTCGCGCGCCGAACCATAACGCGCCCCCGGTTCATTGCGTAAACATTTCAGCACGATGTCATCGAGATCGCCCTGTAATTTGCGCGCACGCTTCCTGCGATCCGATTCGTCGATGTTCAACTGCGACAAAATTGCACGGCTGGGCTTTTCCAGACTGGTAGTTTCGATGGCTTGTAATTGCGAATGCAGGTTCGTGGCACGCGCGTGGATCACTTGTCCGCTAAGCAATCGATACAACAATGCACCCAATGAATAGATATCACTGGCTACCGTTATCGGTTGCCCGGTCATTTGCTCCGGGCTTGCATAGTGCAAAGTAAAAGCCTGGGTTTTGGTTTGCTCATCCTCGTTCGCGCCAAGGTCAATTTCCTTTGCTATACCGAAATCCAATAGCTTGGCCTGGCCGTCCCCCGTCACCAGTACATTGGCCGGCTTGATATCGCGATGCACGATGAGGGCGCGATGTGCGTGATCAATCGCCGAACAAACCTGTAAAAACAATTCGAGAATTTTCTCGAGAGTCAATCCTTCAGAATACGCATCGATGGCAACACCATCGACATATTCCATCACCAGATATGGACGGCCATCTTCTGTTTCGCCACCATCAAGCAATCGGGCGATATGCGGATGTTCAAGACTGGCCAGCGCCTGGCGTTCACGCCGGAACCAGGAAACGGCATCGCGATTTCCAAGAAACGTCGCAATGAATTTAATCGCCACCTCTTTGGAATAAGCCTCATCGGCACGCTCGGCCAGCCAGACCTCACCCATGCCGCCTTGCCCGAGCATTCGAATGAGTCGATAAGGCCCGATGCGTGCCGTGTCGTTCAATGTTCGTCCATTGGAAGCACTGGATTCATCCACCTTCAATACTTGCGTTGAAGGCATCGAATTCTGATTGAGCAAGGCACGAACTTGCCTGGCTTGTTCGGGGGACTTATTTTCCAGCTCAAGCAGCCAACGCGCGCGGGCTGCGTCATCGAGATTCAAGGCCTCGCGCAGCAAGGCACCAATCGGACTATTTGCTGGATCTGCCATTGAGTTTCCCTCCCCGACTGCATTCTGCGTGCTGCGCCTGGAACAGGCAAGCCACTAGGCGTTTCGTATCATCAAGACTTTCAGGCGCTGGATATCGTCACGAATTTTTGCCGCTTTCTCAAACTCCAGATCCTGTGCAAATTTGTACATCTGGTTTTCGAGTTGTTTCAACTGGGCGGCGATTTTTGCCGGACTCATGTTGATATAGAGCGCGTTGTCTTCGGCGACTTTCTGGCCTTGTTTGTTTTTGATGATGGCCAGTTCCGGACGGGCGCCTTCCATGACGTCGGTAATTTCCCTGACGATGGTCGTCGGCACAATGCCGTGCTCAAGATTGTATTCGACTTGTTTTTTGCGGCGGCGATCAGTTTCATCGATGGCCCCCTGCATCGACTTGGTTATTTTATCGGCGTACAAAATCGCATGACCACGCACATTTCGTGCCGCACGCCCGATCGTTTGGATCAAGGAGCCTTTCGAACGCAGGAAGCCTTCCTTGTCGGCATCAAGAATGGCGACGAGAGAAACCTCGGGCATATCCAGACCTTCACGCAACAAGTTTATGCCCACCACCACATCAAATACCCCCAGGCGCAAATCGCGAATGATTTCCACACGTTCGACAGTTTCAATATCCGAATGCAGATAGCGCACTTTGACCTGATGCTCTGCCAGATAATCGGTCAGATTTTCCGCCATGCGCTTGGTAAGTGTTGTTACCAGTACGCGGTCGCCCATCGCAACGCGCTTGTGGATCTCCGACAGGAGATCATCGACTTGCGTTGCCACCGGACGAATTTCCACCATCGGATCAATCAAACCCGTTGGCCTGACCACCAACTCGATAACCTGATCGCCGGAATGCTGAAGTTCATAGTCACGCGGCGTTGCCGATACATAAACGGCACGCGGGGCACGGCGTTCCCATTCTTCAAACATCAGCGGCCGGTTATCCAGCGCAGAAGGCAAACGAAAACCGAAATTCACCAGCGTTTCTTTCCGCGAACGGTCACCTTTGTACATCGCACCCAATTGAGGGATCGTCACATGCGATTCGTCGATGACAAGCAGCGCATCCGGCGGCAAATAATCGTAAAGACATGGCGGTGGCTCGCCCGGCATGTGGCCGGTCAAATGTCGCGAATAATTTTCAATGCCGCTGCAAAAACCCACCTCGGCCATCATCTCGATATCAAATTGCGTGCGTTGGCCCAGGCGCTGCGCTTCGACCAGTTTATTTTCCTTGTAAAAATATTCCAGCCGGTCTTTCATTTCAGCCTTGATGGTATCAATGGCATCCAGCACCGTGCGGCGTGTCGTGACGTAATGCGATTTCGGATACAGCGTGAAGCGCGGAAGCTTCTGATAGACCTCGCCGGTGAGCGGATCGAAACGCGAAATATTTTCGATCTCGCCATCGAATAATTCGATCCGCACCGCTTCGTTATCGGATTCAGCCGGATGGATATCAATCACCTCGCCGCGAACGCGGTAATTGGCACGCCGCAATTCGGTATCGTTGCGGGTGTATTGCATTTCGGTCAGGCGACGAATCAATTCACGCTGGTCGATTTTATCGCCACGTACCAGGTGCAGCACCATGCGGAAGTATTCGTTCGGATCACCCAATCCATAAATGGATGACACTGTCGCCACGATGATGACATCACGGCGTTCAAGCAAAGCCTTGGTCGCAGACAAACGCATCTGCTCGATATGCTCGTTGATGCTGGAATCTTTTTCGATGAAGGTGTCGCTCGATGCCACATAGGCTTCAGGCTGATAGTAATCGTAATAACTGACGAAATATTCGACGGCGTTATTCGGGAAAAAACTTTTGAACTCGCCATATAACTGCGCCGCGAGAGTTTTATTCGGCGCCAGAACCAGTGTCGGTTTTTGCACCGCCTGAATCATGTTGGCAATGGTGAAGGTTTTTCCGGAGCCGGTAACGCCCAGCAAAGTTTGATGCGCCAATCCGGCTTCAAAACCTTCGATCAAGCGTGCAATTGCCTGCGGCTGGTCGCCGGCGGGCTGGAACGGAGATACGAGCTCAAAACGATCGGACATGGAAAGCTCTGAAAATTCAAACTACCAGTATAGCTCGCTGATGTTTTATCAGCGTGCAGGAAATCGGTTATCCGGTAGGATTTTTCCTACATGAACTGACTTCGGTCGCCTACTTCATTCATTGCCCGGCTATTTAAAGATATCTGCACTTCATTTAGACACGGCGGCAGCATGAATTTTTCACGCGGTTATACCCTTATTGAACTCCTGGTAGGGCTCGTAATCATTTCCATCTTGATTACATTGGCCCAGGCGGCATATGCGCGAATTTCCGATTCCGTACACCTGTCGAGTGCCCGCTCTTCACTAACCGACAGCTTGATGCTATCCATCAGCAGATCCGTGACCTACCTGGACCCGGTAGTCTTGTGTCCCAGCCAGGACGGAGCGAGATGCCTGGATACCTTTGATTGGAGCATAGGATGGCTTGGGTTCGTCGATGACGATGGCAATGGCGTGCGCAGCGATAATGAAAAAATCATCACCCGTCAGATGGCCATTGCCGATGGCTTGACGCTGGTTACCAGTGAAGGACGTCGTAGACTCAGGTTTCAAGTAGGCGGAAGCAACTTTGGCTCCAATGTGACTTTTTCATTTTGTTCGGAACAATCGGGCGCATTAATCGAGACACTGGTGCTCAGCAATACAGGCAAATTGCATCGCGAAACGCCCTCAAACGAGAGCTCCGGTGCTGTTTGTGCAACAAACCAAGTGCTTTGACGTATTTTATCCATTGATTTTTTTCATCGTAAACGGCAGAATAGCGCCCTTGCCTGAATAGCTCAGCTGGTTAGAGCACTTGACTGTTAATCAGGGGGTCGTTGGTTCGAGTCCAACTTCGGGCGCCAAATAACTATGAAATAAAAAAGCCCGCAGAAATGCGGGCTTTTTTATTGGATTAATCGTCGAGATGCACTGTCAAAACTGACTCGCCTTATCTCTCATAACACGCTGATTTATCGATGCCATGCAAATAAAAAAGCCTCAAAGAGGCTTTTTCATCACAATCGATTTATGGCGCTCAAGGCCAGCAAGTAGTCGCGCTGGTGGAAACGGTTTTGACACCTGCATTTGTAATGCTCATGGTCCCGCATCTATCAATAGCCTGGTCACTGGTGGATACCGGTGTTGCCGTGATGGTAAAGGTGGTGGCTGCGAGAGTGGCTGACAGCGTGTAGTAAGCGCTGATACGCGGATCTTGAGCCAATGTATAGGTAGCATAGGTACTGTTGTTGGTGTTCCAGCGTTCCAAATCTTGTACCCGTTCCAGCATTGCACCCTGGGCATCTGCACGGCGGCCTTTACGTACTTGTTCCGTGTAGCTCGGGTAGGCGATACCGACCAAAATCGACATCACGACCAGCGTAATCATTAACTCCATCAGTGTGAAACCGGTGGCTTGAACAAATTTAAAGCGATGATTCAGACGGGTCAACATGGCGATGGATTCCTTGATAAAGCACTCAGAAGCTTAATTTGACATCTCCAACTCTAACACCCAGCCTGCCGCTCGAGTGAGCGGCAGGCTGGTTTTTTTAGAGGTCTTTCCACGAAATACGTCCGTATGGCGAACTCACTTGCTCGCCACCCTCGCCGGTACTTGAACCTGGTGTGGCGATGGTAACGGTAGATGTCGATAGAACAACGCCACCGGCCGATGTGTTGGTAGTAACGATCGTGATGGTGCCATCGTTATTGTCTGTAGTAACTACAGTGCGAATCTCACCATCGGAATACGTGGTGGTTTCGGTGGTCACACTACCTACAGTCGTTGTCGTTTGCGAAATTACCGACTGGCCGACCGTGAAACTGCCGCCCTTAGGATCTGCCGAACCGGCTGCAGGTGTTGCCGAGCCCGAGTTCGATGCAGACTCTTGAGGAGGTGTGTCGCTCCAGGTGGAGTCCTGGGTACAAATCTTGGTATCGCCATTCACGGCAAAACCCGAGTTCGGCATATGCCAGTAAATAGAGTATTCGGCCAGAATATAAGTGGAGCGATCGGAATCTTTCACTCTGTAGCCCATTTCCGGATGCCCTGCCACGTTGAGCACCAGTGAGCTTTGCGGTGTGGTCGACTTGATGATTTGTATGCTAAGTGCACCGTTATGCAATGCGCCCCGCAATTTAGGCCATAGTGAGCTACCGCCACGAACATCGCCCGTTACACAGTCATAAGCTGTTGGTAACAAACCGGTTCGAACATCGCCATCACCTACCCAATTCTTGGAAGCAAACGCTGTCAAAGGCAGCTCAATTTGCAAGGACAATATGTTAGCGCGGGTATAGGTCGGCAATGACGAAACCGCGGGAGTAGTTGCTGAGGTTAGACCGCCATAATCCTTCACGGGCACTGCTGCAACACCGCCCACCGAGATACTGGCAGCCGGACTGTAGTACTGGTTGTATACCAGCACCTTGAACTGCGTCGAGGTACTCGCTATTGCGTTCACAAGATTCAGTCTTGTCGAACTTGCATTGAGGAAGTTCACACCAGTCACATCGTAACGATCATCGTATTGATGGTAATGGCGTACTGCATCGGGAATGTGATCGGTCCAGCTACCCTCCAGATTACCGCCGGTATTGTCGTAGACCATGTTATGACCGGAGCCATAGAAAATATCGACGTCGAAGTGACCGCCCGACACGCCAAGATCAACCACAGGTGGCGGGAATGTGGAGTCGGGATTGAAGGTAAATACGGTGTCGTCGAGCACGGCTTCACGCACCAGGATGGGTTGCGATGAGATACCCGTGCGCAGGAATTTGGATACGGGTACGCCTTGATTAGTCAAAATAGGCGTCGTTCCTGTCGATTTAATGCGATCGGCGCTATCCACTACCTGATCGGAATTTAAATTGAAGAATGGACTTGGCGCCGAACCACCCGTGAGGTAGTCGAGCTGATTCAGCCACACCTCCTGATCAGGCGGCGATGCATTCACCGTCGTCGGGTTGGTGGATGTGAAGGCAAAGCGGCCGCCTTCGGTGAAAGCACCATCACCCAGAACGCGCTCACCGGCCTTCGGCAATGCGGTTCTCCAATACTTGTGGTACGAAGCGGCCGTTGGATAAGCAGTTGAACCGCAAGTGGAAGATGCTGGAGTGGTCGCTACGTAGCAAGGTTGGTTGTTTGTTGCCCAACGCACCAATTTTGCGTTGGTCAGCGTGGTGGCGTTGTCGTAATAAGTCGCCTGGGTCAAAGTTTGCGACAGCATCGCAGAGCCAGTGGCTTGATCCCAGACGCCGTAGGCATAGAAAGTAGACGTGTCGGTTGCATCGGCGGCCGTCAACATGCGTCCAGTACCGAACATCACCATATAGCCGCCAGCGGGATGCGCAATGACGGCAGGTCGGGAGGTAATGGCTTGCAGACCGCTAATAATCGGAGTTGCCGACCATGAACCTGACGATGTGCTGCTTAAGTTAAACTTCCACATCGTGCCATTTAGATCACCAGCATAGGCGAGATCGATTTTACCGTCGCCATTGGTATCAACCACGCGAACACTGGATAGCCCATTCGGTGCCGCAGTCGATCCAGTGTCAGTTGAAGTAGTGGCAACTTCTGCAATGAGTGCACCGGTTGCGGCATTGATGACAAAAAGCGATGCCTTGCCATTATTGGTATTCATATAGCCATTGCCAACAATAACGGCATCCTGGCCCGAGCCAGAGTTGACCTTGCCTATCACTGGAGTGCTATAGGTATAACCCAGATTTGCATAGCTAGAGCTGGCCGAGCCATTAATCGTGGTCGGCGTGATTTCCCAGAGTGGCATAGTCGCAGCAACCGTTTCGCTGGCAGGCGTCTGGTCAGTGATGTTCAAGGCATAAAGACCCTTACCGCCTGCGCCGAGGCCGCCGACAAGAATATTCTTGTTCACGCTACTGATAGTCGCCTTGCCTACTACGGGACTACCATCGACAAAATGTTGCATCGGGGTATAGGGATCAGCAGTCAGTTTATTGAGATTGCTGATCACCATGGAAGGAATATAGGCCCACAACTCATCGCCGGTACTCGCACTGAATGCATGCAACATGCCATCGTTGGAGCCGACATAAACTACCTGATCGGTACCATCATTGAAGTAACGCGGTGTTGAATGGATGATCGCGCCCAGGACCGAGCCGCGGGCATCAAAATCAGAACCATTGGGTGTTTCGTTGCTGCGGTCGCCGCGTATGAAATTAACGATTTTCGGGCCCTCGACCGTACTGCTACTGATACTGGTTTGTTGTGCCGAGGACATCGTGGTGGAACTAGGCGTAGTGGCCCAGCGGAACGGTACGCCGGTGGCGGCATTCATCGTGAAAATCTTGCGGCCGGTATCGTAGTTCTGCAGCGCGAGACGAACTTTCGCTTCCCAGTTTGCATTGGCATTGTCGGCCTGCCCGTTAGCCGCAATAGGCACGGACAGCAGGTTGCCGGACCAGTCATTTTTGTTGTAATCGGTACGGAAGACATCTTCATTGCCGCTGGAAATGTCGAAGTTTGTGATCGCAGGTTGCGACACATAACCAACCGGTTGCGAGTTCGGAACGAAAGTGGCAGCCGCAAACAGCCATTTGCCGGCAATAAACACCAGGGGGATTGCTAGCAGTGGCAGGATGATTTTCTTGTTCATGGCATTAATCTCGATAAAAAAGGGGTCGAACTAAGCTTTCAACAGCTGACAGCCGCTTTGCGGCGATAAAGAGTTTGTAAATTGGTAACGGCACCGTTTTGTCCGAAGCCGCGTGCGGTTATGCGATAGCGCACAATCGGGCAGCCTTTCGAGCTATCGAAGGCATCGCCTTCTTCGAAGATTTTTTCAATGATGTAACGTGGATTTTGCACGCCGGTAGGCAATGTAAAAGTGACGCCAACCGAAGTAGTCGAAGTCGCACCCCAGTCAACAACATTCCATTGCTGTGGATTGGAAGCCGATGGCAAACAAAGGCCATTCGTGCACGCAGCAGTAAATGAAGTCCGGTCATATGGCTCGTAGGGTGTACCAGTCCCATTCACGACCGCTTCGGCCGAACGCAATGCAGCTTCGGCAGCCTGGAAAGCAATGGACTGATCGCGCAAATTCCGGGCCATTCTTTCCTGCATCGTGACCACCTGGACAATGGTGACAGCCAGCAAGGACATCACCAGCAAAATAAGCAGGCCTACCAATAAAGTGACACCGCGTTGACGACGGATGGATGGCAAAACAAATTTATGCAGACGGGTCATTTTCATGGCAATTGATTCCTCAAAGCGGCAACGGATACGACGGAACGTGCGTTGATGCTTTGATCCGTTGGCGCGGCGATGGTAAGAGTCACTTGAACACTGACCACTTGCGTCCAATTGGTAACGGCACCGGCAGCAACATAGCTATTGGCTGCCCGGTCACCATCGGTATCGACGCCATACAGCAACTGCATATTGTCGATGCCGTCAATCAACGCCGTGGCAGTGCCACTTCCTACCTGGCAAAGCAACTCGTTGTCGTCCGATACAAACAATGTCACGTTGACAATCGTGCCACTGGCTACGGTCGCCCCCAGGCAGTCGCGAACACTGCTGGCGTTTCCACCGGTATAGCGGTAAGTGACTGAATCGGTTGCGGCCTTGATGGTGCCTGTGCCGCCACTTTGATCAACACCGGTAATGACTTGTCCGGCCGTGGCAAATGTGGAGTCCGCAGGAAACTTCACGGTTCTGGAAACGACACCGTCGGTATCTAGGCTGGCATAGCCGGCCATGCGCAATTCGCGCGCGACAAACTGGCTGCCGAATCGTGCACTTTCCTGACTGCGGGACATCGCCTCGCTCGAGGAATAAGTCCGCTTGCTGCTCATGAATACGGCGAGCACGGCCGACATCAAAATCAGGCCGAGCGTAATGGCAATCATGACTTCGATCAGACTGAAACCCAGGGCTTTTTTAGGAATAGATTTCACAGGGTGGTCCTCAGTACAAACTGCGCATTGGTAGTGGTTGAAGTGGTTTGATCTTCAGCCGCTTTCATGGAGTTATCGAGCCATTCAATCGTGATGGTGGCTACGCCTGAGGCCACGGTTATGGAACCATTTCCGGCAGGCAGGCCTGCACGATTGGTTGCACTGGCTGCCAATGTGTTCTTCCATAAAACGATATCGTCCCCGGCGCGCGTACCGGCGGTACCGGCCTGTGCCATGGTGACGTCATAGCTTCCAGCGATTGCGGCTGGCCGGTTTGCACGCATTCTGTCGGCTATGTCGTAACTCAGTACAACGGCTTCGGAGCGCGAATATGCACTGCCACTGCCACGCAGGGAAATAACCTGCAAAAGTGTCAGTGCCAGCAATGCCGTGGAAAGAATGACAACGGCCACCATCACTTCGATCATGGAAAAACCGAGCTGGCGGGCGCGTCTGCGATAAAAATGTTTCGGAGCGGTCATTGTCATGTCAGCAAGCTACCCTTGTAATCGTCAAACGACCGACCAATGAAAGGGCAATATCCCGACCATTGTTGGATGTGCATTCCGGAATTCGAACCTGAATCGTACTGGCGGCACTGGCAGTACCATCGCCACGAAAAAAGAACTGCGAAACATCCGTCGAGGTATTGACCGTAGTACCGCCTTTCAGAGAATCCACCTTGGAAATGATTTCAGCAGTATCAATTGCACTATTGCTATTGGCATCCCACCAAACGGTCCAGCCAACGCCAAATTCATTGCTGCTCGATCCGCCACTATTTGCCGTCACGAAAACATTGACCCCGCGCTTGAGGGCCTCGCTTCTAGCCAGCATTAAACTGGTATGCACCTTGTTGGCCTCGGCCGTTGCGCGATTATTCTGGATGAATGCTCGCAAGGATGGCACGGCAGCCGCTACGAGTATCCCGACGACCGCTACGGCGACCAATAACTCGATAATGGTAAAACCGGCATTTATTTTCGGACTTTTCATGGAAATCATAGTAATGGGCTCCGGAAGTTCATGGAAACTTAAACCGACCAGCGGCATTTTGCCAATGATGGTCGGCTGATAATGCGCTAATCCCTATTTCAATACCCGATAACAAGGCTTGTATTCCCCGCTCATCTTCATTCTTCGCTGGGCTACAAAGGCCTGCAACAGGCCATCCAGCGCCTTCATGATGTCAGGGTCACCGTTGATCTGGAATGGGCCATATTGCTCGATATTACGCATGCCGTCTTCCTTCACGTTCCCGGCAACAATTCCGGAAAATGCGCGCCTTAAGTCGGCCGCCAGCAAATGTACCGGCTGCTCATGGTGCAGATTCAAACCTGCCATGGCGGCATGGTCCGGAACGAATGGCTGCTGAAACTCAAACGGTATATGCAAGGACCAGTTAAAGAAGAAGGCATCTTTTTCGGCGATGCGATACTCGCGTACCTTTTTCATTCCCAGGGCCATTTGCCTTGCCACTTCGGGCGGGTTGTCGACAATGATTTTGTAGCGCGAGGTCGCCACTTCGCCCAGGCTCAAACGCAAAAACTGGTCGATTTGCTCGAAATAGGCAGCAGAAGATTTTGGTCCGGTAAAAATCAGGGGGAACGGCATATCGACATTGTCGGGATGCAGCAAAATACCCAGCAGATACAAAATTTCTTCTGCCGTACCAACGCCGCCGGGAAATACGATGATGCCATGCCCGACTCGCACGAACGCTTCCAGGCGTTTTTCAATGTCCGGCATGATCACCAGATGATTCACGATCGGATTCGGCGATTCTGCCGCGATGATCCCCGGCTCGGTAATTCCGATATATCGATTATTTGTTCGACGCTGTTTTGCGTGGGCAATGGTGGCACCCTTCATCGGACCTTTCATCGCGCCCGGGCCACAGCCGGTACAAATATCCAGACGCCGCAAACCCAATTCATAACCAACGGCCTTGGTATAGACATATTCTTCGCGACCAATGGAATGGCCGCCCCAGCAAACCACCAAATTGGGATCCTGATGGGGTCGCATTACGCGGGCATTACGCAGTATTTCAAACACGGCTCCCGTCATGCCTTCACTGGTACTCAGATCAAATTTATTACCTTCATTAATTTCGGTGGCGACATAGGCAATATCGCGCACGACCGAAAATAAAAGCTCCGCCACACCGCGAATCAATTCACCATCGACAAAAGCGGTGGCAGGCGCATGTTGCAGGACTATCTTTATGCCGCGTGCCTGCTGTAAAACCTGAATATCAAAATCCGGATATTTTTGCTGTGCTGCACGCGGATCGTCGGAATCATTTCCGGTAGTTAACACAGCAAGCGCACATTTACGGAGCAAATCGTGCATGCCGCCGCCAGAGGCATCACGCAGGCGCGCAACTTCGGCGCGCGACAGCACATCCAAACCACCACGCGGGGAAATCTCGTCATTTACCGTTGCCAATTTTGCAAATACTTCACTCATCTTTTCTTCTCTTTCTCTAGTCGTCATTTTTAGTTGAGCGAGCACTCTAGCATTTTGTAAGTGCTTTGGAAGTGCTTTGGAAGTGCTTTATTAAGGGCTGCAGACCAGTTTATTGCGTCCATAAAAAACGGCCGGGTTGCCCCGGCCGTTTGAGTTTGCAGCAGAAACAATTGATTAGAACTCGTACTTCACGGTCAACTGCGCGCCCCAGGCAGACTCGCCACGATCCTGGCGGGTAACGAAGTCTTCTACGGTACCATCAACACCATAAACGTAGTTGCCGCTCGCATCCAGACCAAGGTAGTTCACGAAGCTGCGCGACAAGCCACCGGATGACGAGAAACCGATTTCGTCGATGCGACCCCATTTCTTGTTGATCATGTTGCCGACGTTCAGAAGGTCCAAAGTCAAAGACGCTTTATTGCCTTCGAAGAAGCCCGGGAATTCCTGACTGATACGGACATCAAAGTTATGCGACCAAGGTGCAAAAGAAGAGTTGCGTTCTACGGCACTACCGGCGAAACGTTCCAGGCCTTGGGCACGGACGATATTCCAGAAAGCGGTTTCTTCATCAACACTGCTACCGCTTGCATTGACGTCACGGAACACGACATTTGACGAACCCTGAACCGGAATGTACAACAAGTCGTTCGCAGTGCCGTCACCATTCAAGTCATTGTTGTAGATCCAGCTGTAAGGCTTGCCTTTACGGCCTTCATAGAACAGACCGAAACGGGTTGCATTTTTTCCGAAGAAGTTATGCTTCCAGTTCAAGGAACCGGTGAAACGGTCTTTCACGAGATAAGCCGAGTTACCCAGTGCGTCTTCATTGGGATTGAAGATGGAACGCGCTGCCCAGCTCGAGTTCGATACCGATGATGTGAGCGGGCTGACTTCGGTTGCCGTTGTGCTGGCATACGCCAGATTCCAGTTCCATTCTTTAAAGAACTTGCCGCTCAGGCCAACAGTGAAGTTATCGCCGCCACCCTTGCTGGTGTGTTCCGCGAGCAACACGTTGTTGTAGGAAGCGTTGTTCAGAGCACGGCTACGGATGGTATTACAAGCAGCATTGCCTGCACCTGCAACGCCGGCCGTATTCGTTGAACCGGAGTTGTTCCAGCAAGCGGTGTTGTAACCAGCCGGTGTGTAATACAGCTCACGACCATCGACACCGGTCAAAGTAGGTGCGCCAAGGTTCAGATGTTTGTAGTAAATGCCATCTTCGACCGCAGTGTGAATATATTCGATCGAAGCGGTAATGCCCCAGAAAGGCAGCTCGTGTTCCAGCGCAAGATTGGCTTTCCAAACCGATGGCTGCGACAAGCCTGGCGACAGGAAATCAACGTTGGCGGTTGGTGTACCGAATGTCAGAGGACCTGCGCCATCGGGATCGGTTACTTGCGCACCGGAATCTGGACTGAAAAATGCAGCGCCCGCCGGGCAGGCACTTACACCGCTGAAGCCGCAACCGGTAATCCGAGTGGTGATACCGGTGTTGGAATACGGGTTGGACAACCAGACATTGGCTGCTGCACCTTCAAATAAACCAATGCCGCCACGCAATTGCGTTGGACGATCGGTATCGAAGGTGTAATTGAAACCAAGACGTGGCTGGAACAGGGTATTGCCATCAAGCGTCAAGCTGTTGTTCAAGCCAAAGCCACCGGTTGCACGCGTGGCCGTACCATTTTGCGGACGGGTGCTACCGGTCAGCGTACCGTTTGTAACAGCAACATTTGCAGCGACATTGTGCTCAGGCGACGTGCCCATGGCGATTCTGTCCAGACGCACACCCATCGTTACCGTGAGGTTACTGTTCATCGCCCAGGTGTCTTGAATAAATGCACCGCGGTTTTGGTAATCCCATTGCGCCACGCCATCATTCAAGGTGTAGCCAGGAGCAGCCACTTGTACTTGATAGGTGATTGGGCGACCGCGTTGGAAGTTTTCAAGCGTTGCCAGTTCAATCAAGGCAGCGGTTGCAGTATTACAGTTCAAACCGGCAAGCGCTGGGTTGGTGTAAGGGTTGGCAACCGATTGGTTGATACAACCGAAAGTGTAGTTGCCTTTGGTGTCTTGCAGGAATGCGTTGTAAACCGTGTTGTCGTCGCGATCGAAACCGAACTTCAACTCATGGTCACCAACGAACAGGTTACCGGCCAGATAGTAGTTCCAGGTTTCGGTCGCCAGATCATTGAAATGACGGCTACGTTCGGTACCGAAGTTCAGGAAGCGGTTACGGCTGGTTGAGCTGGTCGGCAAGCTTGGATCGGCGAAACGCAGACCGATGGCTGGCAAATCCGAATTGTTGACCGGAGTACTTGAGTAATCGCGGTAGGAAACCTTGAATTCGGTCGAGAAGCTGTCGGTCCAATCGGCAAACCATTGGCCCACATAAGTTTCAATGGTTTTATCCTGGTGGTACCACTCGGAACTCAGGGAAAGCCCGGTCGCACTGAAGCCTGGCAGAAGCGGTTCTGATTGCTCGGTTTTGCTCCAGCGCAAGCTGGCGCGGTGACGCTCACCGATGTTGGCATCCAATTTAATCAGTGCATCGGTCACATCCAGCAGACCGCCTTCAGGGTTCAACTCACCGACGTCATCAAAAGACGTACCGTTCATGCCCCAGGTAGTACGGGCAACGTTTTGTGCATTGGCGACCGTGGTGTCGGAAATACCGGCACTGGTCAGACCGCTGCCAATGGTACCGAAGGCCGGCGAGGCACGCGTGCTTTTCAGCTGTTCGTAACTGGTGAAGAAGAAAAGGTTGTCTTCAAGAATTGGGCCGCCAAACGTGAAACCTTTGGTGTCTTCCTTGAAATCTGCCGGTGCGTTATAAACATTCGAAGCGCGGTCGTAGCGATCGCCGGAAAGCGTGTCGTTGCGATAAACGTAATAGACCGAACCTTTGAAATCATTGGTACCCGATTTGGTGACGGCATTGATGTTGGCGCCGGTATAACCCATTTGGGTGACGTCATAGTTGGAAATATTGACTTGTACCGACTGGATGGCGTCAATCGAAATTGGCTGCTTCAAAGTCGGCAGATTGTTGGCTTCCAGACCAAAGGTATCGTTGGTTGTCACGCCGTCGATGGTGATCGAGTTGAAGCGCGAGTTTTGACCGCCGGCCGAAATTTCACCACGGCCTTTATCGGTTTGCGACAGGCGAGGATCAAGACGGGCGTAATCTTGCAGGTTGCGTTGAACCGAAGCAAAAGTCGTCAATTTTTCACGATTGATGCTGGTGCCTGCACCCATTTTTTTCGAATCGAAAACTTCCGAAAGGCTGCTGCCTTTCACTTCCACAGCCGACAAGGTCGTTGTGTCGGAGAATTTGATATCCACATTGCCGGTTTGTGCAAGTTCCAGATACACACCTTCACGTGTTTCGGTTTTGCCGTCTTTGGTTGTGGTGATGGTGTAAGGACCGCCGACGCGTAAACCGCGTGCAAGGAAGCGACCATCGGCATCCGTGGTGGCATGACTGACCGAGCCGGATTCGGTATGCGTGATGACGACATCAGCGCCTGAAATTGCCTGGCCACTGGCGCCTGAAATGCGGCCGCCGAGTGCAGAGGTGGTGTTTTGTGCAAAAGCAGGAGCAGCGGCAAGCGCAATCGCTAAACCGATGGCAAGTTTCGAGATACGTACCCGATTATAGTTGGTCATAGTTTTAAACCCTAGAGATAAACAAAATATAGACGTTGATTTTGAAGCGCCTTATGACTCCAGAGCCACTAGCGCGACTTGAAGCCTTGCCTGGACAGTTTCCCCGCGTCCTCAGCAATAACAAGATGTTAACATGCTAACCCTAGCGTATGGCAGCTTTATGACAGTAAAAAAACGCGAGCAATTAAGCAGTTTTAAGTAGTGCGTTTGCATCCAAGTTATTCATAAACTTGAAGCTGACTCTTAATGTCCGACTTTAAGATAGGCGACCACCCCATCCAATAACATTTGCACGGAAATGGCGACCAGAAGCATGCCCATCAGGCGCTCCACCGCAATCAATACCGGTTTGCCCAGCAGCTTGTAGAGGCTGGTGGCCGAAAACAGAATAATGGCCGTCGCGAACCAGGCGACAAACAGCGCCAGACTCCAATCCAGCATGCGATCGGGGTATTGAGTGCTAAACAGCATCACTGCCGCCATACCCGATGGCCCGGCTACCAGGGGAATTGCCATGGGCACGATGAAGGGCTCGCCATCGGGCGTTTCACCAAACATGCCTTCGGCACTTGGGAAAATCATTTTCAAGCCGATCAGAAACAATACGATGCCGCCGGCAATGCTGACCGACTCCTGTCGCAGGTGCATCGCTTCGAGCACATAACGACCGGCCCACAAAAATACAAACAACACGCCTAGCGCGATAAGCAATTCACGCAACAACACCAGTCGCCGGCGCTTGGCCGTCAATGGTTTCAGCAAGCTCAGGAAAACCGGGATATTGCCCAGTGGGTCCAGAATCAGGAACAGAAGCAGCGCGGCGGAAATCGTCGTCATCTCAAACCCTCGGTGCAAAAACCCGGCCGCGATACTCGCGCCCTGCTTCGGATAATAAATGCACGCAAGCTGGCGCGTATTTTTCTGGCGATGGACATTGCGTTGCCGCTTCTTCCACAAATGCCCGGCTGCGGATGGAGGTCCGCATTGGGCCAGGTTGCAACATCGAAACCCGCACGGGACCATTTTCGGTTTCATCGTGCAGCATCGTCATCAAACCCGCCAAGCCAGCCTTGGCGATGCCATAGGCACCCCAGTAGGCTTTATTGACGCGATGCAATTCATCGCCGATGAACACCACGGCACTGTCATGTTTTTTGAGGTGTGGCAAACACGCTTGCGTCAACAACCACTGCGCCGTCAAACCGACATGCAGTTGCTTGACGAAATCATCCGGATCGATGGTCTCCAAAGGCGCAAGGCCCTTGAATTCGACTGCGCAATGCAGCACGCCATGCAAGCCACCCAGTTCGGCGGCAATCTTGTCGGCCATGGTTTCGAAATCGGCAGGATGCGCACCAGACATATCCAATGGATACATCGCGGGCTCCGGGCCGAGCTTTTTCACGGCATCGTAAGTGCGATTCAATTTCGGCACTTTACGGCCAAGCAGTACCACCGTTGCTCCCGCAACGGCGCATGCTTTTGCACTGGCTTCGCCTAAACCGCCATGCGCACCGGTAACTAGAATCACCCGGCCTTTCAGCGCATCGGCAGCGGGCGTCGGTACTGCAATCATGCGTTTTTCTGCGCCTCGGCAACCAATTTTGCCAACTCGCCGCTTTCGAGCAATTCGACAGTGATATCGCAACCGCCAATCAATTCACCATTGATGAATAATTGCGGGAAAGTCGGCCAATCGGAATAGCGCGGCAAATTGGCGCGGATTTCCGGATCTTCCAGCACATTTACGCTATGGAAGCTGGCAGCACCGGCTTGTTTCAACGCCTGGCTGGAACGGCTGGAAAAACCGCACATTGGAAACTGCGGGGTTCCTTTCATAAATAAAACAATGGGATGGCCTTCTACCGTAGCCTTGATTCGGTCGTTTACTTCGTTCATGTGTTTCTCCGTAACGGGTTGCAGACGCATAGGTCTGTCGCATTAGGTAGAATTATAACTCCCCTATCTGGCTAACCCCATAGCCAACCACATTTCCGGAGATTGAAATGGCCATCGAATTACCCGCCCTGCCCTATGACCGCGCTGCCCTGGAACCAACCATTTCCGGCGAAACCATCGATTTCCATTACGGCAAGCATCACCAGACCTATGTGACCAATTTGAACAATCAAATCAAGGGCACCGAGTTTGAAGATGCCGATCTGGAAAGCATCATCCGCAAATCGCAAGGCGGCATGTTCAATAACGCCGCACAAATCTGGAACCACACCTTCTACTGGAATTGCCTCTCGCCAAACGGCGGCGGCGAACCTACCGGCGCATTGCTCGATGGCATCAACAAGGCTTTCGGCTCCTTCGCAGCGTTCAAGGAACAATTCACCCAAACTGCATTGACGACTTTTGGTTCTGGTTGGGCATGGCTGGTACAGCGTCCCGATGGCTCCCTGGGTCTGGTCAGCACACCTAATGCCGCCACACCTTTGACGGGTTCCGATAAAGCATTGTTGACCTGCGACGTCTGGGAGCATGCGTATTACATTGACTACCGCAATGCCCGTGCGAAATATGTCGAATCGTTCTGGAATATCGTGAACTGGGAATTTGCGGCTTCGCAGATGGCCTAAGTTTTTCGTATCGTTTGAAACCAAAACGGCCAGTTGATCTGGCCGTTTTATGTAGTCAGCACATGCAGATATCATTTAGTCGTTTTGCATTCAACCTCACCATTTCCCCAGTTAACCTCAAGCGGGTAACTATTCGCCAAGGTCCAGCCATTTCGGGGTAATTCAAATTCAAGAACAATTCCATCTCTACAAAAACGCTGAGGGCTTTCAGCATATGTATTAACTTGTTTCCAGTTTTCCGCTTCTAGCCTGTTAATCAAGCTCGGCAGACCAATTTCATTTAATTTTTCGTACCTGATATTGGTATCAATTGAAACAAAGCTCGATTTATCAAGCACGATCATTGGAGAAACAATGGATGCACCTAGAAGATCAGAAACATCGTGAATAGTTTTTTTCAATTCACCAATAGATGGATGGTGAATTTGACCCAAGTAATTCATGTGCCGAGTCGAAATGACCCAGCACATAATTATAAAACCTATGCCAGTGATATTCATGATCCACTTTTTCATGAATCAACCGCTGAGAGACGTTTCAGTCAATTCCAAGCCCACAGTTCCAGAAATGTCCTCGATGAGCCCTGCATCACCTATACCAGCAAGAATTGCTAAACCAGTGTCCGGTGGCATTACAATTTCAATCTTGATATCGGCGCTTCGACTTGCGCTTTGCGATTCAAATTGGTGCCGACCTGCTTGAGTGCTTCGAATAATTCGGCATGCGAATCCGCACGCAAGGTTGCATGTCCCACTTTTCTGCCTTGGCGCGGCAGTTTTCCATAGTCATGCCAATGACCATGCGCATTTGATAATACCGGTGTCGCGGACGGCATTTCACCAATCCAGTTCAACATGCAACTGGTGCCAATGGCGGCAGTACTGCCCAGTGGCAAACCAAGCACGGCTCGCAAATGATTTTCGAATTGCGAGGTTTCGGCGCCTTCAATCGTCCAGTGGCCGGAGTTGTGGACGCGCGGCGCCATTTCATTCGCAAATAATTCGCCGTCTTTCAGGAATAATTCAAGTGCGAATACGCCGACATATTCCAGAGATTCGGCAACGCGTTTTGCATAGGTTAACGCGGTATCTTTCAATTCATCGCAATCGGTTGCTGGTGCAAGGCTCGCGGATAGTACGCCATCTTCGTGCCAGTTTTCGGTCAATGGCCAGGCGCGAAATTCACCATCACGACCCCGCACGGCAACCACGGAAATCTCGCGCTGGAATGCAACGAAGCCTTCCAGAATCAAGCCGACTTTTTCTGCCTGTGCACCGAGCGCTTCCCAGGCAGAATCAATATCGGCGGGTGTCTTGATCCGGAACTGGCCTTTACCGTCATAACCCAAACGCCGTGTTTTCAAAATGCATGGCGTACCGATTTTTTCAATGGCATTTCGTAAATCATCGCGCGTTGAAATATCGGCAAAAGGCGCTACTGAAATACCCAACTCGCGAAACAGGTTTTTTTCCGCCAAACGATCCTGGGCAATGGACAATGCGCGCGGACTCGGAAATACCGGTATGCGTTCGGCCAGCCACTGCGCACTTTCGGAAGGTACATTTTCAAAATCGAAAGTCGCGACATCCACTTTCGAAGCAAATTCCGCCAATGCATTTTCATCGCGATAATCGCCAACGACCATCGGCACGAATTGTCCGGCGCAGGCATCGGAAGTGTTATCGAGCACCAAAAAACGCAGGCCCAGCGGCGCACCTGAAAGTGCCAGCATGCGAGCCAACTGCCCGCCACCTAAAATTCCGACGACCATGGTCATGGCTGGCGTGGATCGGCGTGATCCATTACATCTTGCGTTTGTTTGGCGCGGAATGCATTCAAGGCATCGCGCACGGCGGTGTTTTCCAAAGCCACTATCGCTGCTGCGAACAAGCCGGCATTGGCGGCACCTGCTGCACCGATGGCGAACGTCGCCACCGGAACGCCAGCGGGCATTTGAACGATGGATAACAAAGAGTCGAGACCGTTCAGGGATTTGCTTTGCACTGGAACGCCCAGCACGGGCAAGGCCGTCATTGCGGCGAGCATGCCTGGCAGGTGCGCTGCACCGCCAGCACCGGCGATGATCACCTTGAGTCCGCGCCCGGCGGCAGATTTTGCATAACTAACCAGAAGATCCGGGGTTCGGTGGGCAGACACGACCTGCACTTCAAAAGCGACACCCATTTGCTCCAGCCGCTGCGTTACATGCTGCATGGTGTCCCAGTCGTTTCGGGAGCCCATGACGACCCCGACCAAAGGCGAATTTGCTGGACTCATAGCGTCTGCTTTCCCCAAAAGGCTATTCTATTCATATCTGGGCAAAGGAGCACCGTTCGTGGATAGAAAATTATTGGATATTTTATGCTGCCCCATCAGCAAGCAGCCTTTGGCGATGGTCAATAGCGCCGAATTGAATGCTTTAAACCTGGCCATCGGTAACGGCAAGGTGCGCAAAAACGATGAAACTGCGCAAACCCAGCTGTTGAAACAAGCGCTGATTACGCGTGACCATAAAATGATTTACCGACTCGAAGACGATATTCCGGTATTGCTGGCCGATGAAGGCATTGCCACCTCGCAAGTTGCAGACTTTCCGCGTTGAGGCCTTGATGAATTTTACCGCACCCGATCAAAACATCATTGATGAAAATATTCGTGCCGCGATTGCAGAAGATATCGGCAGCGGCGACGTTACTGCCGCTTTGTTGCCGGATTATCAGTCACCGGGATATGTACTTTGCAAAGAAAAATGCGTGATTGCAGGACGCCCCTGGTTCGATGCAAGTCTAAGGGCTCTCGATCCGAACGTGAAAATAAACTGGCATGTGAATGAAGGCGATACCGTCGAGCCCATAAAAGTCATTTGCACCTTTGAAGGCGGCGCGCGCGCAATGGTCTCGGCGGAGCGCACGGCATTGAACTTTCTGCAAACACTTTCAGGTGTTGCGACCGTGACGGCAAATTATGCGCAAGCCCTGCAAGGGACCCGTACCCGGGTCCTGGATACACGGAAAACCCTGCCGGGCTTAAGGCAGGCACAAAAATACGCAGTCCGTGTCGGTGGCGGCGTGAATCACCGAATGGGCCTGTATGACACCGTCATGCTGAAGGAGAACCATATCCATGCGGCTGGTTCGCTGACCGCGGCTGCACTCCAGGCAAAAACACGGTTTCCGGATGTGCCACTGATTATCGAAGTGGAAACGCTGACGCAATTGCATGAAGCGCTTCAAACCAATTGCCAGCGCATTCTGGTTGACGATTTCTCGCTGCAGGATTTAAGAGCCGCAGTGGAAATTGCGGCAGGCAAAATTCCACTGGAAGTTTCCGGCTCGGTAACGTTCGAACGTCTGGCGGAAATTGCCTCTACCGGCGTCGATTATGTTTCGATTGGCGCATTGACCAAGCATGTGCACGCAATCGATTTTTCGATGAAGCTGGGGACGTATTTGTAAGATGGCAGGACTGGGGGAAATCGAAGCACTCTTTAACTGATATCCCGACTTCCGTCGGTCCTACCCAGCCAGCCCACAAAAAAGCCCGCGCATTAATGCGCGGGCTTTTTTAATGCGACGTAAGATTACTTCTTGATCAGTATCACAACTGTCACGATTATCGCGGCAAGCGTCAACATCACTGCGATATATTTCGCATACGGATTGCCGGTGTTTGCCGCCTTCGCAACCGGGGCACTGGCTTTCATTTGCGCCGTTGGTGCATTCATTTCCATACCCGGGGCAACCAGTACAAAACGTACGGCATCGAGACGCAGCTCGTCACCGGGATTGAGGAAGCCATGCTGCACGCGTTTGCTATTGATATAGGTGCCGTTGGACGAACCAAGATCCTCGACCGACAAACCATCAGGGGTTGGCTTGATCAAAGCATGTCGACGCGAAATTTCATCCGCCGGTACCGAGATATCGCATTCCGCCGCACGGCCAATCACGACCGGACCGGTAACTGGATAAACTTTACTGAACACCGCGCCGGAAAGACCACGCAATACATATTTGGGTACAGCCATGCGAACACGCGTGGCGCCTGAATCTTCATCAGGATTCCCGCCGTTGGCAACGGCAGCGCTCTTGGCTACTTCAACGATTAGAAATTTCGCCTGCACAGTGCCGATCAGTAAATTGTCGCCAGGCCGCAATGACATCAGGTCAGGAACCACCTTGCCGTTCACTTCCACCGGACCACCGCCAGCTGGCACCTGCAAATTTGCGCCCGTTTGGGTAACGTGAATTGCACAATGCACTGGCAAAATGCCCGGCATCGTCAGTACTACCGTCGCTTCCGCGCTCGAACCAATGCGGTTTACGCCGTGATTTAACAGCACTTGTCCATGTTCACCATTGGGAAAAACCAGCTTCATTCTCGCTCTCCTGCGAATTATTGAGAGCCATGCTTCGGCCCTTACCGCGTATCTTAGCTGTGCTTTAACAAAATCGGCAGGGGGTAAGCCTTGCCCATTCATCACAGCTTACACACACTGGCGGCATGGATACGATATTAATACTGATGTTCTTGGCTATTCCGGCGGGTCTTTTCTGGTCCTCAGGCCGTTCTGCTGCGGAAACAGCTCTACTTTACGGTCAACGCGCCTGCCAGCGTGCGGGCGTGCAATGGCTTGATCAAAGCGCGCATATGATTGCCATCCGGCTACGTCGCGGTAGCAACGGCTGGCTAAGCTGGGAGCGTAAATTTCGATTCGAGTATTCCCATAACGGCGATGACCGTTACGCCGGCCATGTCGTTTTATTGGGGACGGAATTGATCGGTTTGGTAGGGCCGATGCCGAAAGAAGACGAGAGCGTGGTTAGCCATCAATAAAGCTAAATCCCGGATGCTGTCTTATTTGACTACCCGCAGATGCGAGATGTTTTTCTTCGGAGTTTCACCCGGGCTATCGGGCGGGTCCGGCATATCGTCCGGATTTTCTTCATGCATCATGATGCCGTCATCGGGCAGCATCATGCCCTGCCCGGTTTCCAGAGCGTAGATCGCAAGTACGGCGGCCATTGGCACGATCACCGATTGGCTGACGCCGCCGAAACGCGCCATGAAACGGACCTCGCGATTATTCAAATCCAGATGCGCCACGGCGCGGGCCGCAACATTCAACACTACCCTGCCATCTTTCACGGCCGAACGCGGCACCTGTACGCCTTCGCGAGTCGCATCGACCAGCAAATGCGCGGTCATATTGTTTTCATTGATCCACTCATACAGCGCCCGCAACAAATACGGTCGATTGGAAGTCATGGTCGGGGGGATTGGGTCAGCCACTAATTCAACTCGCGTAAGACTTTTTCTTCAGGGGTAAGGCTACGCATAAAACCTGGATTACGGAATATGCGCATGCCGTAATCATCGATAATTTTCAGATCTTTGTTCAATTCGATGCCCAAACTCGGCAAGCGCCAGACAATTGGCGCCAAAGCGCAATCTGCCAAACTCATTTCAGGGTTCAGGAAAAATTTCGAGGCTTTGAACAAAGGCAAAGATTGCATCAAGAGTTCTTTCATGCGTTTACGGCCCGTTTCGGCCTGCGATTTGGTGCCCGACTGGATAGCCTGCACTTGCGGCACCCAATCATGCTCCAGGCGTTGCATTGCAAGACGAATACGCGCGCGCGATAGCGGGTCAACCGGCATTAAGGGCGGATGCGGATAACGTTCATCCAGATATTCGCTGATGACCGATGCCGCATACAGAACCAGATCCCGCTCGACCAGGGTCGGAACCGAATGATAGGGATTCAGGTCCACCAGGTCTTCCGGCGGGTTGGCAGTATCGACAGGAATCAATTCGTATGTAACGCCTTTGGCAGCCAACACCAGACGTACACGATGGCAGATCACGCAATCACGAGCTGAAAACAGGCTTAGGGTGTTACGTAGGCGAACACTGGTAACCATGGGCTTCCCTCATTTGCAGCAGTGGCTGGCCCCCTGCCAACAACTCAAGCCCTTACGTTGCCCCAAACCGCACAGCTTTCGCAAGCCTTTGTTACAAGAAGTAACGTTTGTCGGCAAGAAAATCCTCTTGCAGTACATTCAGGCACAAAAAAACCGCCGAACAGATTGGAGTCGGCGGTTTCCTTGAAATCATTACGAACGCTTAGTGAACGTCGCGCCAGTATTCGGTTTTCAGCAGGAAGGCAAGAAAAGTGAAGAAGGCCAGGAACAATACAACCCAGACACCGGTCGATTCGCGCTTGGCCGCACCCGGCTCGCCGACATAGGCCAGGAATGTCGTGATGTCTTTTGCAGCACGATCAAACTCTTCTTTCGTCAGACGAGGACTTGGCTGTGCAGCCGATTCAAAACCGACGATGCAGGCGCCCTGATACTCACCTTTTTCGCAAGCTTCCTCGACGCCCTTTTCATCTTTCTTCTTGGGCTCTGTTTTAGCATGCTGGATACCTTGCAATTCCCACAATACATTCGGCATGGAGGCGCCAGGGAAAACAGCATTGTTCCAACCTGTTGGACGTGATTCATCCACATAGAACGAGGTCAGGTAGTTATAAATCCAGTCAGCACCCTGCGCTTTGGCGCGTGCTTCAACGCTTAAGTCAGGCGGCGCCTTGCCAAACCAGACCTGCGCGTCTTCCTTGCGCATGCCGGTGTTCATGGTTTCGCCGATTTTCTGGTCGTTGTAGATCAGGTTTTGCTCGACTTGCTCGGAAGTCAAATCCAGATCTTCCGCAATGCGCGAATAACGGTGAAAACTGATCGCATGGCAACCCGAGCAATAACTCATATACAAGGATGCACCGCGTTGCAGCGCAGCCTTGTCGGTCAAATCCACTTGCGCGGACTTCATGTGTTCTTCGCCACCACTTGCCAGAGCAAGCCCTGGAACGAGCAACAGACTCAATAATAAAAAGCGAATCTTAGTCATGCATGGTCACCCGGTCAGGAACTGGTTTGGTCTTGCCGATACGGCTCCACCAAGGCATAAAGATGAAGAATCCAAAATAGAAAGCGGTCAATGTCTGTGCAAGCAATTTCTGTCCGGGGCTACCCGACTGCATACCCAGCCAGCCCAGCGTGATGAACGAGACAGTAAACAGAGCAATCATTACTTTGCTGAACACGCTGCGATAACGAATGGATTTGACCGGGCTGCGGTCAAGCCAGGGCAGTGCGAACAAAATCAACGTGGCGCCGCCCATGACCATCACGCCCCAGATCTGTGTTCCGAAGAACGAAGGAATGGCGCGCAACATGGCGTAGAAAGGCGTGAAGTACCAAACCGGAGCAATATGCGCAGGCGTCACCAATGGGTTGGCTGGAACGAAGTTGTCATGTTCCAGAAAGAAGCCGCCAAAGGTGGGGGCGAAGAACACGATGAAAGCCGCGAGTGTCAGGAAGAAGCCGACGCCGAATAGATCTTTCACGGTGTAATAAGGATGGAATGCGATGGCATCCAGATATTTGCCGGTTTCCGGATTTTTGTGTTTCTTGACGTCGACGCCATCCGGGTTGTTTGATCCCACTTCATGCAATGCGCCTAAATGCAGGACGACCAGCAACAGGATCACAAGCGGAAGCGCGATGACATGCAATGCAAAGAAGCGATTGATGGTGGCATCGGAAACCAGATAATCACCGCGAATCCATTCGGTAAGCTCCGGCCCGACGACGGGAACCGTGCCGAACAAATTGATGATCACCTGCGCGCCCCAGTAGCTCATTTGGCCCCAAGGCAAGACATAGCCCATGAAAGCTTCGGCCATCAGCACGAGGAAAATCAGCACACCCAGCAGCCATACCAGCTCGCGCGGCTTTTGATATGAACCGTAAATCAGGCCACGGAACATGTGCAGATAAACCGTGATGAAAAACAGCGAAGCGCCTGTGGAGTGCATGTAGCGAATGATTGAACCACCCGGCACATCGCGCATGATGTATTCCACCGAAGCAAAGGCTTCAGCGGCAGACGGTTTGAAATGCATCGTCAGGAAAATACCGGTAACGATCTGGTTAACCAGTACCAGCATTGCCAGTGAACCAAAGTAATAAAAGAAATTGAAATTCTTCGGAGCGTAATACTCCGACATGTGTTTTTTGTAAGCGGGAATCAGACCCGGCGTACGGTCGTTGAACCAGGTAGTGACACCTGACACGACTTTATCGATGGCATTCATCAAGCGCCTCCTACGGGTGGTACGCCAATCACTAGGTGAGTATCGTCAACGAAGTGATAAGGAGGTACTTTCAAATTGGCAGGAGCTGGCACGCCCTGGAACACGCGGCCGGCCAAATCGAAGCGCGATTGGTGGCAAGGGCAGTAAAAGCCGCCTTTCCATTCGGAATCGTAAGCTTGCGGAACCATTTCGGGAATGTAGTTCGGCGAACAACCCAGATGGGTGCAGATACCGACGATAACGGCAATATTTTCTTTACCTTTAATCGTTCGGTCAGGGTTCTTGGCAAAGGCCGGGGTTTGATCCGCGTTATCGGAGTTCGGATCGACCAGGCGGCTGTTCAAGGTGACCAGGCCGGCGAGCTGTTCCTTGGATCGTTTGAAAATCCAAACCGGCTGCCCGCGCCATGACACGATCATGCGCATGCCCGGTTCATTATCGATTTTGCTGATATCTACATCCACCGGTGCACCGGCAGTTTTTGCGCGTGCACTAGGTTGGAATGAGCTGATGAAAGGAACAGAGGCCCCGACAACGCCGATCGCCCCGAAAACACCGGTGGCAATCAACAAATTACGGCGGGTACTACTGACTTCTTCGTTGGCCATTAGGCGCTCCGATGCTGTCTAAAATGAAAGATAGATGCAGGTCAATCCCCGACCTGCAAGACAGCATATTGTAACGGATGGGCCAAGCAGGCGACAACGGATAAAACGTGAAGACTTACAAAGCTTTGCGATAACGCTCGGCCAACTGCCCTACTCGCGCCACATAAAGTTGCGTTTCCTTATAGGGCGGCACGCCGCCGTAACGATCAACGGCACCCTCGCCTGCATTGTAGGCAGCCGCCGCGAGCGTCACGTCTTGCTGGTAACGTCTGAGCAGCCAGCTCAAATACTGCACGCCGCCATTGATGTTTTGCGCGGGATCAAAGGAGTCACTCACGCCAAAACGCCTGGCCGTTGCAGGAATCAACTGCATCAAACCCTGCGCGCCCTTGTTGGATTGAACGTGCGGGCGATAAGCCGATTCGGCATGGATGATGGCCCGAACAAATGCTTCTTCAACACCATAGGTGCGCGAAGCAGCTTTGATCTCGGTCGAATAGGCATCGAGATTCAAGCGAAGCGAACCAAAATTTACCGTCGTGGCCAAGCCGCAGGCGAAACAGCTTGGTTGGGAGAAAATCGGGTACTCGATACGCATCACTCTGACATTGGATGCGCTTTTAGGTCGGTTATTACTGTAATTGGTAACGCCATTGGCATCGACATAGGAATAGGTAGTGGAATAACCCATTCGCAAAAATTTGGGGGCCCCCGGTTGCTTTGTACTAAAAGCAGGAGGGGACAATACCCGGGCAGTCGATTCATCTGCTTCCGGCTTTACTGCGGCACTCGCCGCCGGGCTGCTGATTGGAGCGCTAACCGTTGGGGCGGTGCTCGGCGCCTGGGGCGAGGTTTTGGCCACCACCACGCAGGTAGAACCGGCAATCTTCTTGTTGGTGTAATTGGGAATTCCATCCTTACCGAGACATCGGTAGAGATTCCCGGCATTTGCAGTACCAGCCAGGCCAAACAGAATTAAGAGACAAACTGTGCGCATGGCGGGCAGTTTCCCTCTATTTTTTATAAATTCCAAGTGTTTAGCGCATATTTATGATGGATCGGGAGCAGCTTGGGGCTAAAATACGCTCCCCTCCCTCCCGACCGGATTAAGCACCATGACCGGGATTCCCGCTGCTGGTAAGTTATTCATCAAAACCCACGGTTGCCAAATGAACGAGTACGACTCGGACAAAATGGCAGACGTCCTTGCGGCCGAACATGGCCTGGAACTGACCGACAACGAGGCCGAAGCCGATGTTATCCTGGTCAATACCTGCTCGATCCGCGAAAAAGCCCAGGAAAAAGTGTTCAGCCAGCTGGGTCGCTGGAAACAGCTCAAGAAAGACAAGCCGAATCTGGTGATAGGTGTCGGCGGCTGCGTGGCCTCGCAGGAAGGCGACGCCATCATCAAGCGCGCGCCTTATGTCGATCTGGTCTTCGGACCGCAAACTCTGCACCGTCTGCCGCAAATGATCGATGCCAAGCGCGAAACCGGGCTGCCGCAAGTCGACATCTCGTTTCCCGAAATTGAAAAGTTCGACCGCCTGCCCGAACCCCGTGCCGAAGGCCCGACCGCTTTCGTATCCATCATGGAAGGCTGCAGTAAATATTGCTCGTTCTGCGTAGTGCCCTACACGCGCGGCGAAGAAGTCTCGCGTCCATTTGACGATGTCTTGCTGGAAGTTTCGCAGCTCGCCGCCCAGGGTGTTCGCGAAGTCAATTTGCTTGGCCAGAACGTCAACGCATACCGCGGCAGCATGTTCGAATCCGACGACAAAGCCGATCTCGCCCTGTTGATTCGCGCCATTGCACAAATCGAAGGTATCGGCCGTATCCGTTACACCACCTCGCATCCGATGGAATTCAGTGACTCGCTGATCGAAGCCCATCGCGACGTACCCGAGCTCGCTTCGTTTTTGCATCTGCCGGTGCAATCAGGTTCCGATCGCATACTGACTGCCATGAAACGCAACCACACCGCGCTCGAGTACAAGGCGAAAATCCGCAAGCTGCGTGAAGCCAAGCCCGACATCACGATTTCATCGGACTTCATCGTTGGTTTCCCGGGCGAAACCGACAAGGATTTTGAAGGCACCATGAAGCTGATCAACGACATCGGTTTCGATCAAAGTTTCTCGTTTATTTATTCCAAGCGCCCGGGTACCCCGGCTTCGAATCTGCCGGATGATACTTCCGATGCCACCAAGCACGAACGTCTGAATATATTGCAAAACACCATTACCAATAATGCCCGCAATATTTCCAACGCCATGATTGGAACCACGCAACGCATTCTGGTCGAAGGCAAAAGCAAGAAACACGAAGGTGAACTGACTGGCCGCACGGAAAACATGCGTTACACCAATTTCATCGGCCACCCGCGTTTGATTGGCCAATTTGTCGATGTATTGATAACCGATGCCATGACCAATTCACTACGCGGGCGACTGGTGATCAACGAAACCGAAGCGGCTTGAGACCGGTACCTGGAATAGCGTTTATTCAAGAATGGCAGCCATGAAAAAAATTATCGTTATCGGCTTGATGCTCGCCTTGACTCCGATCATGGTGAACACATCGCTTTCCGCTACCGCAGAAACAGCCAAAGCAAGCCGCCCTACCGAATGGGCCACTCCGATTGAGGTTGCCAGCCTGCCGAATCTGCATCGGGTCGATATCAATCTGTATCGGAGCGCCCAGCCACTGGATGGCAGTGGCGAAGCATTGAGAAAGCTCGGCATTAAAACGGTTTTGAATTTGCGCGAACACGATATGGATGTCGTGTTGAAAAAAACCCAGGGTATCGGCCTGAAACGCTACCCGCTGCACACATGGGATATCGACGACCGCGATATCGTGGCCGTGCTCAAAATTATCACCAATCCCGATAACCAGCCGATTCTCGTGCATTGTGCGCATGGCGCCGATCGCACGGGGCTGATGATGGCGAGTTACCGCATGATTATTCAAGGCTGGAGCAAGGAAGATGCGCGCCGCGAAATGAAACAGGGCGGTTACGAGTACCACGCGGTCTGGATCAATATTGACCGCCGCATCAATAAAATGGATATCGCCAAACTGCGCGAGGAAATCTACGCAGTTCAATAAGCCTCAGTCCAGGCGTTTGCTGAAACGCATGATCGCCAGGCTCATCATCAAGACCGTAAAGACAATCAACACCAGCGCATCGGGCCACAAATCCAGCAAGCTGGCACCGCGCAGCATGATGCCGCGATTGAGTCGCATGAAATGCGTCAGCGGCAGAACTTCGGATATCCATTGCGCCGCTTTTGGCATGCCGGCAAATGGAAACATGAAGCCGGAAAGCAGAATGGAAGGCAGCAGTAAAAAGAAACTCATCTGCATGGCCTGAAATTGCGATTGTGCCCTGGTCGAAATCAACAGGCCGAGACTTAAATTCGCCATGATCAACAGCATGGTGGCACCGTAGACATCAATCCAGTGCCCACGCGTCGGCACCTGAAACACCAACACCCCCAGCGCCAATACAATCGTCGTCTGTATCAAACCAATGACGATATAAGGCAGCACCTTGCCCACCATCAATTCCGTTCGCGACACCGGCGTGGTGATCAGCAATTCAAGATTTCCGCGTTCCCGTTCCCGCACAATGGCCACGGCGGTAAACAAGATCATTGTCATCGTCAAAATCACGCCTACCAGGCCCGGCACCACATTGATCGCCGAAACCCTTTCCGGATTGTAAAAACTGACCACGCTGATTTGCGCCGGCTTCAAACTGCTCTGCCCATTCAACGGCATTTGCGCCAACTGTCTTGCCGCGTTCTGCACGCTGATATCGCTGCCATCCACCAACACTTGAATGGCCTCGCGGTTTTCGGCAACGCGGCGCTCAAAGTCCGGCGGAATAACAATGCCCACGCTAATCCGTCCGCGCTTGAGCGCCTGCATCAAGTCATCAGGGGTTTGTGCAGACTGCGCTTGCACGATGACGCCGGTCGCCAACATGTCCTGCACCACCGCACGCGAAGCGGATGTGCGGGATTGGTCGGCAATGGCCGATTTCAAACCCCGCACATCAAGATTGATGGCAAAACCGAACATTAAAAGTTGAATGGTCGGAATCCCGACAATCATCGCTGCCGTTACACGATCGCGCTTTAGTTGCCTCAATTCCTTGATCACGATAGCCCACAGCCGACGTAAATTCATTACGCATGCTCCAGATGGGAGCGATGTGTCGCTGCGACGAATACGTCTTCCAGATTCGGCGTGGAAACCTGCAAGACGGCATCCAGGCCGGCTGACCGAAGAACCTCGTTCAAATGTGCCGGAATGGAGTTTCCTTCACCGACAAGCACGCGCAGTTCATTGCCGATTTGGGCGACGCTGACCACACCGGATTCTTTCAACAAGGCCGCCTGTGCTTTTCGTGGTTGTGTTGTCGTCACCTGGAAAGTGCGACCGACCAAAGCCGCGGCCATTTTTGCCGGCTCGCCATCGGCCACCAAAACGCCGGAATCGAGAATGGCAAGACGATGGCAACGTTCGGCTTCATCCATGTAATGCGTTGACACCAATATCGTGGTGCCTGCATCGGCAAGATCAAATAATTTTTCCCAGAAGTCACGGCGTGATTCCGGATCCACTGCGCTGGTAGGTTCATCAAGCAATAATAATTCGGGTTTGTGTATGACCGCACCGGCAAGCGCCAGACGCTGTTTTTGTCCGCCGCTTAAAGTGCCTGCCATTTGTTTTTGCCGGTCATCCAGATGGTATTCGCGCAATAATGTTTCGATGCGGTTTTTTTGCTCCGCGCGCGGCACGTCCTGAATGGCGGCAAGAAATTCCAGATTTTCACGCACAGTCAAATCTTCGAACAGCGAGAAACGCTGTGTCATGTAACCCATTTTTCGTTTAAGCGCTTCTGCCTGATCGGGAATGCGATAACCCAGCACTTCAATATCGCCTGCCGTCGGTGTCAGCAAGCCGCAAAGCATCCGGATCGTGGTGGATTTGCCTGAGCCATTTGGCCCGAGAAAGCCATACACGCAGGATTTTGGAACGGTGAGATCGACATTATTCACCGCTACCAGATCACCGAAGCGGCGCGTCATGCCTCGGGCCTCAATCGCATTGATGTTATTCATTCTGTTGCCCGGCTCCCAATGTCACATGCACCGGCACACCTGCAGGCAAACCGGCGGCATCGGCGCCAAGACTTATTTCGGCAAGATACGACAAGCGCGCCGCATCTTTTCCATTCAATGCGTAATACGGCGTGAAGCTTGGCTCACTGCGGACCATGCGGACTTTTCCGGAATATGTTTTTTCCGAACCATCAACGCTCACGCTGACCGAATCACCAATTTTGATCTGCGTTCGCATGGGTTCAGGCACATAAACCCGCGCGATCGGAGCATCGCCAACCAGCAACACCGCAAGCGGTGCGCCAACTGCCGGTTGATCACCTTGCTTGTAAGGCAGACTATCGACGTGGGCAGCTCGCGGCGCGCGAACGGTTAAACGATTCAAATCGATTTGCGCACTGCCCAACTGCGACTGCGCCGAACTCAATCGCGCCTGCGCTTGCGCCACATCTTCACTGCGGCTGCCGTTTTGCAACAAATCGGAACCGGCTTTCGCGGCGCGCACTTCGGCTTGCGCCGAACTAGCCGTTGCAATGGCTTTATCCAGATCGGCGCGCGGCAATAATTGTTGTTTGACCAGACTGCGTACACGCAATAATTGTGCATCGGCATTTTTTGCCTGCGCCATCAAGGCGGCAAGCTTTTCGTTGGCTTCACGTTTGTTTTCCGGTCTTGCGCCGACCTGCAAGGCTTTCAGTGCCTGCTCTGCCTGCGCTGCTTCAAACTGCAAAGTTTCGAGCCTTGCCTTTGCATGTGCTGGATCAAGCTGCATCAGAATTTGATCTTTGGCCAGTTGTGCGCCTTCGCTTATCCGGATATCGACAATGGGTTCCGCTGCCGTTGCCGGCAAAACAATTCGGTCCCATTCCACCGTTCCCAACATCGCAGGCGTTTCTTTTTTGCAGGCACTCGCCGGCAAGACCAGCGACAGCAGGATGAAATATCGCAATTTGGCATTCATCGCACGGCAACTCCCGTCATAAAAACATCGAAATTTCTGGCTGCCTGCTTCAACATGTTTTCGGTGTCGTGTGGCAAACCGAGAACATCGGGAACCATCGGCGCACTCAATACCGGATAAATGGCCAGAGAAAGAAAAGCATAAGTCGTTGCAGCCGGGTCGAGATCTTTTCTCAGGCTGCCTTCTTGCTGGGCTCGCTCGATCAGGCCCAATAGCAGCCGGGATAGATTGCTGCCAAAACTTTCCATGAAAGTATCGCGCAATGCACCGTGCTCGTTATAGACCTCGCGCAACACCAGTTTGGGCACCCATGGATTGCTAGACGTAACGCGAATAAAACTTTGCATGAATTCGTGAAGCATGGTTTTCGCCGGCAATGCGGTTTGCATCATAACTTCACGCATGACGGAAGTTACCTTGCGAACACGTTCCTCGAGCACGGCTTTTATCAGCCCGTCCCTGTCGCCGAAATGGTAATGAATCATCGCCGGCGTTGTATGTGCCGCGATGGCAATTTTTCTCATATTGCATTGGGCAATGCCTTCGATTGCGAACAGGCGCAAGGCACTGTCGATCAATGCATCACGCACACTCACCGCCATCGTCTGTGGACGGCCAGGTTTGCGACGAATACCCTTGATTTTTGTTTGCGGACTAGCCATTGCTTTATTTAATCATATATTTAATTAATTTAAAAACCGTCTCTGGATAAAGGCTGCCAAGCCGGCATTTACTGGATAAAAACTGTCGAAAACGATAGTCTGGCCACATGACCCAGCCCCCCAATAGCGACTTTATCCTTACCCCCGACGACCCGGAACGCCTGGCCAATCTATGTGGCCCCTTCGATGAACACTTGAGGGAAATCGAGCTGCGCCTGGGTGTAGAAATTGCCAATCGCGGCAATGTGTTTCGCATCAATGGCGATAAAAAAGCCATCGAAGCCGCCGAGCGATTCATCAAGAAATGCTATGCCGAAACGCTGGAAGAAACCATCGACCTGCAAGGCTTGAACATTCGGCTGGGCACTGCCGAATACCAACGCTTCTCGACCCCCGAATATTTGCCGCAGGAAGTCACTATCCGCGTAAAACGCGGTGTTGTGAAAGGTCGCGGTGAAAACCAGGCGAAATACCTGCATGCCATTGCCACCCACGATATTAATTTCGGCATCGGCCCCGCGGGCACCGGAAAGACTTATCTTGCAGTGGCTTCTGCAGTCGATGCACTGAATGAATCGCGGGTGCAGCGAATTTTGCTGGTAAGGCCTGCCGTGGAAGCGGGCGAAAAACTGGGCTTCCTGCCCGGTGATTTGTCGCAGAAGGTCGACCCGTATTTACGACCTTTGTATGACGCACTTTATGAAATGCTTGGCGTCGACAAAGTAGTGAAGCTGCTCGAACGCAATGTCATCGAAATTGCACCGCTTGCCTACATGCGCGGCCGGACATTGAACGATGCCTATGTCATTCTGGATGAAGCGCAAAATACCAGCATCGAACAAATGAAAATGTTCCTGACCCGGATCGGTTACGGTTCCACCGCCGTCATCACCGGCGACATGAGCCAGATTGATTTACCGAAGCACCAGAAATCCGGCTTGCGCGATGCCATCGATGTGCTGCGAAAAGTGGATGGCTTGAGTTTTACATTCTTCGAGGCCAAAGACGTCGTGCGGCACCCGCTGGTAGCAAAAATTGTCCGTGCCTATGACGCCCGCGATGCCAATAACGAAAATGCCGACAGCGCCGGTTGAATCCAACACCGTTGTCTATGACATGGACGGCACCCTGTTTCGAGGCGATTGTGGCGCAGCATTCATCAAGCAAAGAATCCACGACAACCTATGGCGTTTGCTGCTGGCGGTAATCATTGCACCGTTTGCATTTCCCCTGATGAATATCGCGCCGCTTAGAAAAATCGGCGTATCGGCCTATCTCTGGGTGGCGAGTGTTGGCGCAAACGAAATCGCCTACTCGAAAACACTCGAGGACTTTATTGCCCAATACCGTATCAGACCAATCGACAAGGTTTTGGCGCAATGCAGAAAAGATATTGCCGAAGGTCGCAAAGTAATCATTGCCACTGGCGCAGGCGCTGAAATGACCACCGCCTTCATGCGACGTCTGGAATTATTGGACCATGTTCAATTGATTACATCGCATAGCAAACGTTTTTTCGGCGGCAGGATTGCTTCCGTGCAATGCAATGGCGAAACGAAGCTGCAGGAATTGATTAAACACGGACACCCGCCGCCTTATTTGCGCGTTTACAGCGACAGCGCAATGGATCTGCCGATTCTGCGATCAACCAACACGGCGTATCTCGTGAATTACCGGGAAAAAGACCGTCAATTCCTCAGCAGGAATTTAGGTGCGAGATTACACTTGATCGACAACGCCGGCTAACTTACCGGCATAGGCGATCTGATGTAAGCTGGCCATCCGCACCGAGGTGAACATGCATACCAAATCCACTTCCTTTTTCCTGGCTGGCATTTTGTTGGCAACAAGTTCTTTATCGGAAGCTAAAACCGAAAAGACCACCAGCGCTTCAAGACCCCTTATTGAACGCTCTGTCATCATCGCTCCAAAACACGTCGGCCATTACAACCTGGTCAAACTGGATTACGACCCAAAAACAAAATTCGCGGGAGCCACCATCCGCTATCAAAACCCGGACCATCCCGGCATAAATTTCGACTTGTTTGTTTACCCCCTTGGCAGGGGGGACGAAGCACAATCGGTGAAACTGGGAATGGCGGGTTTTCGCGAATCGCTCAATTCGGCCAGGGACTCGGGTTTTTTCACCAGCTTGCAAATCGGCGCCGAAACCGATTTCGTCGTTGAAGAAGGGGCTTCACAGAAAACCAATAGCACCGATGCCGCCAAACCAAAACCCGATGAGGCGAAAGACGGAAAGGCAGCAGTAGCAAATGACGACAAGGATATGAAAGAACTGTTTGCCGAAGGAGCCAAAATCCGCGGCAGGAAACTCGTCCTGACCTATGGCGTCAACGAGATGAATCTTGACTCCCGCGGCCTGCTGTTTTATCACCAGCTTTATCTCACAAAAGTACGCATTTCAATCCCCGTTGGCGGCATTGCTACCGCGGATTTCGATGCTATCGTGGATGATGCGGCCCGCGCCTTGGTTCCCGCCATCGAGGTCAGAAACACCGGAGGCTGCCTGAATACTGCCATCGGCATTTCGATGCCTAAAGAAGGCCAGAGCGATGCCGACAGCATTCACGACATGACGATGCAGATACTAAGTAGCGCGATGCGATATGCGAATGAAAATTGCCAGGAAGACCTGAAAATTAGCAAAATCACCGGCAATTTTGAATATGCACAAATTGAGTACAATGCCGAGGACTGGGCGGACTAGGCCCGAGCTCGCCAGGACTTCTTATGACCCGCGGCCCGATTCAATTTGATGTCAGTGTCAGTTATGGCTTGCCGCGCGTTGGCCTGCCATCGGCGCAAAGTTTCAAGAAATGGGCCACTGCCGCTGTTACAGGCCGAATTTTGAAAGCCGACCTGGCTATTCGCATCGTCGATAAAAAAGAAGGCTGCTCGCTCAACCGGCATTATCGCGGCAAGGATTATCCGACCAATGTGCTCAGCTTTCCGGCCGACTTGCCCGAAGGCGTGAATGTTCCGCTGCTGGGTGATTTGGTCATCTGCGCCCCTGTTGTGGCCAAGGAAGCCAAGGAACAGGGCAAAACCCTCGCCGCCCATTACGCACACCTGACCATCCACGGCGTGCTGCATTTACTGGGTTTGGACCATGAAGACGACCGTGAAGCGCTACTGATGGAACAACTTGAACGCGACATCCTGGCCGATTTGGGCTATCCAGACCCCTATGCCGACGAGAAATAGGCCGTAATGGAGCAGAACTGAAACGCGAATTTGTTAGACTTAGGCACCGCCCAAGGGCATTCAAGTAACACCCATGTCTGACGACAGTAGTAGTCCAAACGAAAAACGTTCCTGGCTTGAGCGATTGAGCCATGCCTTTTCCGGCGAGCCGGAAAGCCGCGAAGACCTCATCGAAATTCTTCGGGATGCCCAGGAAAACGGCATCCTGAGCACCGATACCCTGAAAATGCTCGAAGGCGCGTTAAGTGTCTCGGAGCATCAGGTCAGCGACATCATGGTGCCGCGCTCGCAAATGGTTTCCCTGTCGGTGAATGACGCTTTCATGGAACTGATGAAACAGGTGGTCGAATCGGGCCATTCGCGCTTTCCCGTTCATGGCGATGACAAAGACGACATCCTCGGCATTTTATTGGCGAAGGATTTATTGCGCGGCATCGTTGCCGATGGTGGCCCGGGCAGCATTCGGGAATTACTGCGCCCCGTTGTATTGATCCCCGAATCGAAACGCCTGAATGTGCTGTTGAAAGAATTCCGCCAGTCCCGCAATCACATGGCGATTGTCGTGGATGAACACGGCGGGGTCGCCGGCATTGTTACGATTGAAGACGTGCTTGAACAAATCGTCGGTGAAATCGACGATGAACACGATGATGCCGATGAAGAAAAAATGATCGCCTCGCAATCCGATGGCCAATTCATGGTAGATGCACTGACGCCAATCGCCGATTTCAACGATCAATTCAGTGCCGATTTCATGGATGACGAGTACGACACCATCGGCGGATTTGTCACCGATGCCATCGGCCATTTACCCGAAGCCGGCGAAGAACTTCGGGTCGGTCGTTTCCATTTCCGCGTAGGCCGTGCCGATCAACGTCGCGTGCACAGTTTTGTCGTGAGCATTCATGGCGAGGATTAAAGCTTCGTTGCTGGTTGCCATTGTTTTTTTATCTTCACTTTTCCCGGCTTTAAGCCAGGCACAAAGCGTTTCAGCGCCAGCCACGTTAAGGGCCGGCGTCATGACCATGGCGCCCGGCGAAGAATTCTGGGCCCGTTTTGGCCACGATGCCATCGTGATTGAAAACACGCAAACCTCGGAAGCGGTTTCGTTCAACTTCGGTTTTTTCGATATGGGAGAACCCGGGTTTTTCGGCAACTTCATCAATGGCCGCATGCAATACCAATTGGTCGGCCTTCCCATTGGCGATGATTTGCAAAGCTATCGGGAGAAAGGTCGCGGCGTCACCATGCAATGGCTGAATCTTGACCAGAAACAAATTCAAACTTTGTACCTGGCGCTGGCTGAAAACGCGAAACCGGAAAACTCACGCTACACCTACGACTATTACAAGAACAATTGTGCGACGCGTGTGCGTGATTCGCTCGATGCGGTTTTGCACGGGCAAATAAAAAAACAATTATCGAGCCCATCCTTGGGCAATACTTATCGCACCGAATCGGTACGTCTGGCCTGGCCTGCCAAATGGATGGCGATGGGTTTTCATCTTGGGCTCGGTCCTGCAGCCGATGCCCCTTTGTCGCGCTGGGATGAAGCCTTCATTCCGATGCGGCTGCATGATTCATTGCGCGGAATAAAACTAGATAACGGTCTTCCACTGATCAATGCAGAAGAAGAGTTGTTGCCACATCGGCTTTCCATGCCGCCGGACGATATGCCATCGTGGAAAAAAATAGCGTTCCTGCTGGGAATCGCGTTTGCCATCGGTATTTACATGCTGGCCAAACATGCACCAAGGCTGTTGGCAGTTATCGCCGGTGGTTTCTGGTTGATAGGCGGTTTGCTGGGTTGCCTGATGTTATTTGTCTGGTTTGGCAGTGCGCACTGGGCCGGTTATCGCAATGCGAATCTGCTTTTGCTGTCACCGCTTGCCTTGGCATTATTGCCTGGCGCCTGGAAATTACTCCGTAAAAACAAGCCCGGAATTTTCTTCAATCGCCTGCTTTGGTTGATGGCCGCCAGTGCCGCGCTTGCCGGATTCCTGCAATTTTTCCCGTTTTTGGCCCAGCAAAATTTTGAATGGGTATTGATGCTGTTACCGGTACATATCGCCTTTGCCAAATGTCTGGGCGACAAGCCCCACAGCTTGCGCGATTGAATCAACTCCACCATCATTCGCCCATGAGCAATGTCATTCCCGAACCAGAAATCAGCGGCATGGTGCGCAACTGCGTTGCCTATTGCCGTAAAGGCACAAAAGTCGGCGACATCACGCTCGATGCGATCAGTGATGTTCTAGCCACGGATGAAAATGGTTTCGTCTGGCTGGGTTTGTATGAGCCCGACGAGAAGCTGCTGCTGAAACTGCAGGAAGAATTCAGCCTGCATCCGCTCGCGATCGAAGATGCATCAAAAGCGCATCAACGTCCCAAGATCGAGTTGTATGGCGATACGCTTTTCATGGTCATACATACCGCACAAATGATTAAGGGCGTCATCGAATTTGGTGAAACCCATGTCTTCATCGGGCCGCGTTTTTTAATCACCATCCGGCACGGCGCCTCGCTGTCTTACTCCAGTGCGCGTGCGCGCTGCGAACAAAACCCTTCACTCATGGCCCTGGGACCAAGCTACGGGCTGTACGCCATTCTCGATTTCATCGTCGATAATTATTTCCCGATCGTGGAAGAGTTCAAGCGTGAATTGAATGAACTGGAACAGGACATCTTCGCCGAGGCGTACAAGAAAGAAACCATTCAACATTTGTACGAATTGAAACGCGAACTGACGACATATCGTCTGGCGGTTTCGCCCACGCAGGATATCGTCAACCAGTTGATGCAATTCCACCAGCAGCTTGTCAAGGACGAAGTTCGTGTTTATTTGCGCGATGTTTACGATCACGTTATTCGCGTTACCGAAGCCACCGACACCATTCGCGAAATGCTGACCGCCGCCATGTCGGTTAACCTGGCGCTGGTTACCGTGGCACAGGGTGAAATCGTCAAACGTCTGGCAGGCTGGGCCGGTTTACTCGCTGCCCCTACATTGATTGCCAGCTGGTACGGCATGAACTTCGATGCCATGCCCGAATTACATGGCAAATACAGTTACCTGCTTTTGATTGCATTCACGCTTACCGCCACCGGCGGCTTGTACGCGTATCTGAAAAAAGCCAAGTGGCTTTGACGTAGGTCGGGCCCTGGCCCGACTTTGGTATTGTTAATCGCTGCGTTATGTCGGGACCTAGCCCGACTTTAATATTGTTAATCGCTGCGTTATGTCGGGCCGGGGCCCGACCTACGGTTATTCCGCCGTATATTTCTTCAACCACGCATTCACGGTGTCATGCCACAACACACTGTTATGCGGTTTCAGAATCCAGTGGTTTTCATCCGGGAAAGTCAGGAACTGGCTATCAACACCGCGACGTTGCAATGCGGTGAATGCACCAATACCCTGCTCGACCGGAATGCGGTAATCGAGTTGACCGTGAATGACCAGCATCGGTACTTTCCAGTTCTTGACGTAATTGACCGGATTGCTGGCTTCATAGGATTCCGGTTTTTCATAAACGGTACCCTTGTGTTCCCATTCGTCGAACCAGAGCTCTTCGGTCGAATACCCCATGCTGCGGCTGTCGAATACGCCTGAATGTGTCACCAGGCATTTCCATGGCGAAGGCCAGTTACCGGCAATCCAGTTCACCATGTAGCCACCGTAGCTGCCGCCGAGTGCGCAGGCGCGATCGCCATTCAGGAAAGAATATTTACCCAGCGCTGCGGCCCAGCCTTTTTGCAAATCTTCCAGCGGTTTGCCACCCCAGTCACCCGAAATGCCATCGGTGAAGGCCTGGCCATAACCGGTTGAACCGTGGAAATCGATCATCACGACGGCAAAGCCCATGCCTGCGTAGGTTTGTGCGTTCCAGCGGTAATGGAAGTTATTGCCGAAGCTGCCTTGCGGGCCGCCGTGAATCAAAAAGGCGACCGGATATTTTTTGTTCTTGTCGAAGTTCGCCGGTTTCACGACATAACCGTAAACCGTTTCATTGTTCCATCCCTTGAAACTGAATTGCTCGTAGTCACCCATCGCAATATCTTTCAATTTATCGGCATTGAAATTCGAAATTTGCCTGACCTGACCACCTTCGGCATTCCCGACAAACAATTGCGCAGGTGATGTCAAAGTACTGCGCGCGAACACCAGTTTATTACCGACGATATCGAAACCCGATACCGTTCCGTTACTCACCAATTTGCGTGCTGCACCGGTATTGGTATCAATCGCAAACAAGGCATGGGCGCCGACATCATCGGTCACGGTGTAAAGTGATTTTCCGTCGGCACTCAAGGTAAGGCTGTCTGCGCTGCGATCCCAGGCCGCATTGATTTCATGTTTCTCGCCGGTGGCAAGATTCATCGCCATCACGCCAAAGCGATCGGCTTCGAAGGTGGCGCGTTTCATGGCGCGGTAATAAAGCGTTTTACCGTCATGGCTGAATACCGGGCCGGTATCCCAGGCAAGATTGTCGGCGGTCAGGTTTTTCGGAGCACTGCTGCCGTCGGCGGCAACGGAATACAAATCGAAATTGGTTGACCATGGCTCGGTTTTGCCGGCGATGCGCGCATTGAACACGATGGTTTTGCCGTCGGGCGAGTATGCATATTCGCTGGCATCACCAAATGGTTTTGATGGCACGTCGCCATCAATGCCATTGGTTATTTTTTTCGGCTCGCCGATTAATTTTTCATCGGCGGCAAAATTGGCCGTGAATAATTGATTGCGGCGACCATCGGCCCAGGTGTCCCAGTGACGGATGAATATTTTGTCGTAAAGCACGCCGGTTGCCTTGCTTGCTTCGGTTTCATCGAGATGTTTTTTGCTGCAAGCGAGGTCTGCGCAGTCATTGAAAACTTCCAGATTGAAAACGATGGCCTTGCCATCGGGCGAAATTTTATAGCTGCCGATATCGAGCGGATAATTGGAAACCTGCAAGGCTTCGCCGCCCGACAACGCCTGTTTCCACAATTGCATCGAGCCGGACTTGGAACTCAGGAAATAAACACTTTTGCCATCGGGTGCAAATGTCGCACTATTGACGTTGAAAGCTTCCGTGGTAAATCGTACCGGCGCCTGTTTTGAATTCAGGGTTTGCTTCCATAAGCCGGTTTTGGCTTTGTTGGCCGCGTAATCCACCTGGCGTAAGCCGTAGACAAGGGTTTTGCCATCCGGCGACAGTACGGGATCGGATACCCGATCAAAATTCACCATGTCACGCACATCCATGCCGCGGGCCGCATGGGCCTGGGTGGATAGCAGCATGGGCAGCATCAGGGCAATAAGTGCAAAACGTTTATTCATGACAGCGTCCGGCATTGGAAAGCCGACAGTTTAGGGCCCAGCGACGCTAACGCCAAGCTTTGGGGCTGGTTTCAGGGCACAAAGCACAGGCTATACTCGGGTTTTACGACTTTCGGAGTTGGTTTGTGAATACAGTGGCGCTTGGCTCAGACGATAATTTCCTGGGACACCCGAAAGGGGTGTTTGTCTGTTTTTTCACGGAAATGTGGGAGCGGTTTTCGTTTTACGGGATGAAAGCGCTGTTGCTGTTGTATCTCATCCAGCATCATAAATTCGGTGACAAGGTCGGCCTGGACGTACTGGGTGCTTATGGCGGTCTTGTTTACTGCATACCGGTCTTTGGCGGGATGCTGGCCGATCGCTACCTCGGCATGCGCAAGGCTGTGGTGTTTGGCGGTGTTTTGCTTTGCCTTGGCCACTTCGGCATGGCTTTCGAAGGCCACACTGCAGAGACTATCAACGGCGTGGTAACCCGCGACGATGGTGCGCTAAGGATTTTTTACCTGTCGCTGTCGCTGATCATCATGGGCGTCGGTTTTCTGAAACCCAATATCTCGACCATTGTCGGAAAGCTTTATTCACAAGACGACCCACGCCGGGATTCCGGCTTCTCGCTGTTCTATGCCGGCATTAATCTCGGAGCGCTGTTCGCATCGATTGTTTGCGGCTATCTGGGCCAAACCTACGGCTGGAAATATGGTTTCGGCGCTGCCGGTATCGGCATGGCACTGGGCCTGGTGCAATTTTTGTGGGGTCAAAAATATTTGCACGGCCATGCCGAGCCACCCAAGCCACTTGCACGTTCAACAGAATTCTCGATTTATCTGGGCGGCTTTGCAGGCTTGCTGCCATTGGCCGGATTGATGTGGGCGGTTGCCAATGGCGCCTTCAAATTGCCGGGTGATATTTCACTCGCGCTGGGCTTGATGATTCTAGTCATGGTGGGAGTGATTATCTGGTTCATGTGGTACGTATTGAGCAAATGCACACCCGTGCAAAGGCATCAGATGATTTCGCTGATGACGCTGATTTTCATGTGTCTGGTGTTCTTCGTCTTGTATGAACAAACTTATGGCAGCTGGGTCACTTTCACCGACCGACTGATGACAAAAGACATCGTTCCTTCCATGGTGATCACGCAAGGCACTCCGCTACCCTGGTCGATTATTTCGCTGCTACTGGCACCAATTTCCTTTGTACTGGCAGCATCATTATCAGATCGAAACCCTAACTCCAAAGCACCAAAATTATTATTCGCCGGTGCATTCCTGTTGATGCTCATTTTCCTGATCCGCGATTCGGTAGTGTTGCCACAAACCGGCGGATCGCTGACTTACCTCGGTGCGATGTTCCTCGTGTTATTGGCTCCGATTTTCTCGGGACTATGGGGCTGGCTGGATAAATTGGGTGCCGACCCATCAAAACCGATCAAAAGTGCTTTGGGCTTAATGTTTGCCGGACTGAGTTTCATTCCCCTGGCAATTGCCGCCCAGCAGACCGGTGCAACCGGTGCTGAAGCCAGCGTCTGGTGGCTGGTACTGGCTTATTTCATTCTTGAAGTTGGCGAAATGTGCCTGTCGCCAGTCGGCTTGTCGGCAGTGACGCAGTTATCCATGCCGCGTGTGGTCAGCCTGATGATGGGCACCTGGTTTCTGGCAACCGCATTTTCGGAAACCCTTGCTGCCATGTTTGGCAAAATCGCCGCGATCGAAATTGAAGACGGCGGCAAGCTGGTTCAACACACGGCCCAGTGGACTGCCGCAGCCGCCAAATACGAACACCTGTTCTGGCTAATGATGTGGATTGGCCTTGGCTTTGCAGCACTGGCTTTCATTGCATCGCCGCTCATCAAACGCGGCATGCATGGCGTGAAATAAATCTCTGCATTTATCCAAATAAAAAACGGCGCCGATGGCGCCGTTTTTTATTTCGCGGTGGAATCAGTTAATTTGTCTTGGCTTTCTGGCTGGCCGGACCGATATTCCTGTCCAGGAAATCCAGCAGATGGTTGGCAAAATCGAGACGGTTTTTCATCAGGTAATTACCATGACCTTCTTTTTTGTAAATAATGTATTCGACCTGCTTGCCGCTTCTCTTCAAGGCATCGTTCATTAGATTGCTGTGTGCGATCGGGGCAGTATCGTCTTCGTCACCTGCCGCCAGCAATACGGGAATTTGAATCTTTTCCGCCATGTAGTTTGGCGAGTTGGCTTTTGTCGCCGATTTGCCAAACCAGCGATCCATGACACTTTGACCGTAATTGGAATTGGCCGCGCCATCGGTGTAGGCCTTCGCCAGATCATAAACGCCGACATTCCCGACCGCGCAGGCATACAGGGCGGGTTCTTTCACGGCCCCCATCAACGCGGCATAGGCACCATAGCTGGCGCCATAAATACAAATGCGTCTTGGGTCGGCAATACCTTGCGAAATAGCCCACTTGGTAGCATCCGTCAGATCATCCTGCATGCTGCCGCCCCAGTTGCCATAACCTTTCACTTCAAAATCCCTGCCGTAATGACCCGAGCCGCGAAAATTTACCTGCAATACGGCGTAGCCACGGTTGGCAAGCATCTGTATTTCGGGATCGAGACCCCAGACGTCATAGACGCCGAACGGACCGCCATGCGGATTGATGATCAATGGCAGGTTTTTGCCATCACTGCCTTTGGGCAGGGTGAGGAAACCGTGTAACGGAGTGTTGTCACGCGCCATCAGCTTGACCGGTTTGGTGCCAGCCATCAGATCGGGGTCAAGAATGATGGAATTGGACGCCAGATAACTCGCCTTGTTGGTATCAAGATCAAACAGGTAATAGTCACCGGAATTGGTATCCGAATAGATGTAGTAAAGGCCTAACTTTCCGTCTTTGGTATAGGAGGTAGGTATAACCGTTGATTCGGGGAAACTCTTCTGCAAGCCGCGCAACACTTTGGAAAATGGACTGTCGGGATTGACGAAACGATATTGGGTTTTTCCCTCGGCATAACCGAACGCATAAACACCGCCATCTATTGGTGATGCCAACACTCGATAAGGGCTTGGGCTGACCTCATCGTCCTTGAACAACAGCTTTCTTTCCTTGGTAACCGTATTGAATTCGTAAATCGCATCTGGTCCGTTGTCTTCTTCGACCTGCAGATACGCAATAACGCCATCGGAAGAAAATCCGATTGGTTCCACATTGAAGGAAGTCAGTTTTTGATCGTTGACGACTGTCCAGTCCTTGCTTTCATTTTCGCGGTAATAAATCGTGGTATCGAGATCGTCACGTGTACTTGTTACAAATCTTACTTGCCCGCGATTGTCGTGATAGAACCACACCCGTTTTCCCGGCGCGCGTGTTGGCACATCGGTTAACTTGCCCGTGTTGATGTTCATTTTATTGACTTGGTACAAGGCGCGCGTTTGATTGTAGACAAGCACCAATACACGGTCATCGTCATCACGCAAAGTATCCAGAACCCCTTCCACGTAAAATCTGTCGAAGTGGGTACTCGGAGCATCGAAGGTATCCACGCGTCCCTGACCACTGCCATCGGCATTGACCGAAAACACTCCGTTTACACCGACAGGCTCGCTCAAGCGACCCTGCTTTTTTGTTGCCGTAAACAGCACCCGCTTCGGATTGACCCAATCAAACCAGGCAATATGTGCTTTTTCCTCGAGCACTACCTTGCCCGTCACCTTCATGTCGACCCGATGAATAATGACCAAAACCGTACGATCTTCGGCCGGGATAGTTGCCGCCAGATATTCCCCGGTGGGTGAAAGTTTTATGTCATCGAATTGATTCAATGCAATGAATTTTTCGACCGGAATTTGCTCGACGGCAAGGGCACTGCCGGAACCAATCAAAGTACAAAAGAGCAGGCAACTGCCCAGGAATGTTAGACGCATGGTTAATCCAGTATTTTCAAACAATTCGGGAAAGGAAATTCCAGCAAGAATTCAGACGTAAGCCGAAACGTGGTTGCCGCGAAGTTTACTAGCAATCAACTTCCGCATGTAGAAATAAACAAGGAACTGTGACGCGTCAAAAAGAAACGGCGCCGAAGCGCCGTTTTGTCCCGAATCAATGGCCATAAATCGGCGTTCATTTTTGACTGCCTGGCCCGATGTTCTTGTCCAGGAAGCCCAACAAACGTTGATAAAAATCAATACGGTTTTTCAGCAGGAAGTTACCGTGGCCTTCGCCATCGTAAATCACCATGTCGACCGGTTTGCCTGCTTTTTTCAATGCTTCGGCCATCATTTTGGTATGAACGGGGGCGGCACGGGCATCTTCACGGCCAGCAGCCAGATACACCGGTACTTTAATGCGATCGGCCAATTTATTGGGCGAGATGGAATCCAGGTCCTGATGCCCCAGGGTTTCTTCCAGAAAATTTTCGCCCGATTTTGAATCCGGAATATCGCCGGTGTGATACATGGCCGTCATGTCGTAAACACCCACGTTGCCGAACGCGCAGCGATACAGGTCAGGCTCTTTCGCAACTGCCATGATGGATGAGTAACCACCATAGCTAGCGCCATACATGCAGATACGGTTTTTATTGGCGATGCCTTCACTGATGGCCCAGCGGGTGGCATCGGTCAAGTCATCCTGCATTGTTCGTCCCCACTGGCGATAGCCCAGATGCATAAAGCTGCGACCATAACCACCTGACCCCCGGTAATTGACTTGCAACACGGCATAACCATTCGCAGCAAGAATTTGCACATCGGGGTTGTAGCCCCATTCATCCCGCGGTCCAAACGGGCCGCCATGTGGATTGACGATCAATGGCAAATTTTTACCATTACTTCCCACCGGCGTCGTCAAGTAGCCCTCGAGCGGCGTACCGTCACGGGCGATGAAATAAACCGGTTTCATCGTCGCCAGCATTTCCGGCTTGAACCAGGAATTACGACTCGTAAGGTAATCGAGCTTGTTGGCTTTGCGATCGAGAAAATAATAATCACCGGGTACGTTGTCGGCATATCCCACGACAATCGCCATGTTACCGTCGGCCGAGAACGAATTCATGATTAACACCTGCGAGCTCAAACTTGCCTGCAGGCTTTCATGCAATTTTGCAAATTCATTGTCCGGATTTATATATTCCGTGCGTGGCTTGCCGTCTTGATAAACCACACCGTATAGACTGCCATCTATCGGGGAAAACAGGTAATTGCCTGGGTCCACCGTATTGTCGCGGGCAACCAGTTTTTTTGTTTTTGTAGCGGTATCAAATGAATAAACGCCATTCGGGCCCGAGTCTTCTTCGGATTCCAGATACGCAATTTTGCCATCCGCGCTATAACCAACGGCCGACAAACCCAGGCCAGTCAGCTTTTCATCATTGATCAATTCCCATTCCGACTTGGCATCGGCACGGTAGTAGGTTCTTGTCTTGCGATCACTATCTGCGCCCGATGCAAATCGCACGACACCGAGTGGATCCACACTAAAACTGGCATTGCGCACGGGCGCTTTTGCCACTGCAATATGTGCGCCGGTATAGACATTCATGCGATGCACGGATGGAAACTCGGTACCGTCGCTGTAGGCAATCAATACATTGTCATCATCGTTACGCAGTGTGCTGATGACATTGCCACCATTGAATTTTGATTGGCCGACAGCAGTGCCGCGATTACCGGAGCGGAAGCCGATTAATGCCGATCCTTGACCGCCGCCGTCTGCATTGACGCCATAAATTTCACCTGTCGGGCGTGGCTGATTCAGTTCGCCGGCCTTTTCACCAATCGTAAACAAAATCCGGTTAGGGTTAACCCAATTGTAATCGGCGATATAAGTCTTGCTCGGCAATACTACTTTGCCGGTAATCGACATGTCGGAGCGTCGTAAAATTACCAGCGCCGAACGATCTTCCTGGGGAACAACCGCTGCAATAAATTCTCCGGTCGGCGAAATGCGCATGGAGCTGAAAACATCGCGCTTTAAAAATTGCTCCAATGGAATCGCTTGCCTGGCCTGCGCCTGCACATGACATGGACTCGCGCCAAGCAATGCCAAAGCAATGCCGGCAAAAAACTTATTCATAAAAGACCCCTATTAAAAACGTGTGATTACTGTCGAAAATTAAATCTGTCTAACCTGAAAATTGAAATTGAAATTTTTAAAAACGCATGAAAATTTTTACTTGATATTCAAGAAAACTCACACCATCTCCGCCAGCACCTGATTCAATCCAAGGCGCCAATCGGGCAAGCGCAGACCAAAATCATCGGCAAAACGACTGCAATCAAGTCGCGAGTATGTGGGGCGCTTGGCTTTCGTCGGATATTCATGGCTTGGAATGCCGACCAGGCGCGGCGCTTTTTCCAGCACACCGGCGGCGAGTGCTTCCTGATAAATGGACTGGGCAAATTGATGCCAACTGCACTCGCCGTCGGCAGCTACATGCCAGGTGCCGTTGGCTTCCATTTTTTTCGTGACGGCGAGCGCCGTTGCAACGGCCAGCCAGCGCGCGGGCGTTGGTGAACCGATTTGATCGTTGACAATGCGCAACTCGTCGCGCTCTTTGGCAAGCTTCAATGCAGTACGCAAGAAGTTTTGACCGCGGGCAGCATAAAGCCAGGCCGTGCGAAAAATGAAATGCGAGCAGCCAGCTTCACGAATGGCAATTTCGCCTGCAAGTTTGGTTTGGCCATACACGCTTGCAGGCGCGGTCGGGTCGTCTTCGCGAATTGGACGCAGCAATGTCCCGCTGAAAACATAATCTGTGGAGTAATGCACCAACTTACTGCCACTTGTCTTGCAAGCCTGTGCAAGTTCGGCAACGGCATCGGCATTCACGCGCCGGGACAATGCCGGTTCGTCTTCTGCACGATCTACCTGTGTATGTGCCACTGCATTCAGAACGACATCGGGCTTGTTTTGTTGCACCAGCTTTGCCAGATCGCCTGCCTTTTCGAAATCAATCTTTGTACATGCCGTGCCTCCAGGCAACAAACCGCTATAGGTACAGGCATTGATTTCTCCCATCGGTGCGAACGCACGATGCAATTCAAAGCCCATCTGACCATCGGCACCCAGCAATAAAATTTTCATGGCTTCAGACTCGTGGCAGTTTTTCAGGCGGAATATCACATAAAAACGGTGCTTTGGCATCTTTGGCAGAAAGCTTCGGATTGCCCACTGGCCAGTCGATCGCCAGGTTCGCATCATCCCAACGCAAACCTGCATCACATTCGGGGTCGTACGATTCAGTACATAAATAACTGAAGGTCGCCCGTTCGCTAAGCGTGACAAAGCCATGCGCAAAACCTGGCGGTATCCAGAACTGGCGCTTGTTGTCGGCTGATAAAATAACCGATGCCCAATGACCATAGGTAGGCGAGTCCCGGCGAATATCGACGGCGACATCATAGACTTCGCCATCCAGTACATGAACCAGTTTGCCCTGTGGTTTCGGCCATTGAAAATGCAGGCCGCGCAATACGCCGCGCGAAGATGAAGAAACATTGGACTGCTTGAATTCAAGATTCAAACCAAGGTCGGCAAATACCTGCTTGTTCCAGGTTTCATAAAAATAACCGCGCTCGTCACTGAATACTTTGGGCTCCAGCACCCAACAACCTGGCAGCTGGGTTTCTATCACCCTCATTCGGCAGCACCGTGTTCAATCAGTCCAAGCAGGTACTGGCCATAGCCGTTTTTGGACAAAGGCGCAGCGAGTTTCCTCAATTGATCGGCGTCGATCCAATGGTTGAAGTAGGCAATTTCTTCAGGGCAACTAACGCGCAAGCCCTGGCGCTGTTCAATGGTTTCGATGAAGTTGGATGCCTGCAGCAGCGATTCGTGTGTCCCTGTATCGAGCCATGCATAACCACGGCCCATTTTTTCAAGCCGCAAGGCACTTTCCTGCAGATAAAGCCGATTCAGATCGGTGATTTCAAGTTCACCGCGGCTGGAAGGTTTTAATTGCGCCGCCAATTCCGGTGCACGGCCATCGTAAAAATATAAACCGGTAACGGCATAGTGCGAGCGTGGCTGTGCAGGTTTTTCTTCCAGACCGATGACATGGCCGGTTTCGTCGAATTCGGCAACGCCGTAGCGTTCCGGATCACGTACCCAGTAGCCAAATACCGTTGCACCATCTATCTGTGCATCGGCCTTGCTGAGCAATAGATTCAAACCTTGCCCGTGGAAAATATTATCGCCCAGCACCAGGCAACTTGGTGCACCGCTCAAAAAATCATTGGCAATCAGCAGAGCTTGTGCGAGACCATCGGGCGATGCCTGTACGGCGTACTCGATTTTCATGCCCCATTGCGATCCATCACCCAGCAGACGTTTGAATTGTTCCTGCTCGTGCGGCGTATTGATCACCAATACTTCTCGAATGCCCGCCTGCATCAGCACGGCAAGCGGATAATAAATCATCGGTTTGTCGTAGACCGGCAACAATTGCTTGCTGACTGCCTGGGTGATGGGATACAGCCTCGTACCGGAACCACCGGCGAGAATGATGCCTTTGCGTTTCATGCAGACACTCCTTGTCCAATACGTTCCAGGCGATAACTACCATCGAGTACGCGTTGCACCCAGTTTTGATTATCCAGATACCACTGAATGGTTTGCTCGATGCCTTGTTCAAAACTCATGGCTGGCTGCCAGCCAAGTTCGCTTTTAATTTTCCCGGCATCGATGGCATAGCGGCGGTCGTGACCCGGGCGATCTTGCACGAAAGTCATCTGTTCGGCATAGGATTTACCATCGCTGCGCGGCTGCTTTTTATCCAGTACCGAGCATATGGCTTTTACAACGGCTATATTTTCGCGCTCAGCATCGCCGCCCACATTATATGTTTCGCCTGTGCGGCCTGCCTGCAACACGGCCATGATCGCCGAACAATGGTCGGTCACATAAAGCCAATCGCGGATGTTTTTTCCATCGCCGTAAATCGGCAACGCTTGCCCGGAAAGTGCTTTCTGGATAACCAGCGGAATCAGCTTTTCCGGAAACTGGTGCGGCCCGTAATTATTCGAACAATTGGTGGTAACCGTGGGCAAGCCATAAGTGTGGTGAAACGCACGCACCAGGTGATCGGACGCCGCCTTGCTGGCGGAATATGGTGAATTGGGAGCGAACGCGGTCTGCTCGGTAAATGCGCCGGTGTCGCCCAGCGAACCATAAACTTCGTCGGTAGAAACATGCAGAAAGCGAAAAGCGTCTTTGCGCACACCTTCAAGGGCGCGCCAATAATCGCGAGCACATTCCAGAAGATTGAGCGTTCCCACTACATTGGTTTGAATAAACGCTGCCGGGCCATCGATGGAGCGATCGACGTGACTTTCTGCGGCAAAATTTACGATGGCATCGGGTTGATGCCGGGCCAGTAATTGGACAATTGTGTCCTTGTCGGCGATATCGGCGTGCACGAAATGATGTCGTGCGTTCTCCCTGATGCCGGCAAGCGATTCGATATTGCCGGCGTAGGTCAAGGCATCCAGATTGATGATTTGGTGGCCGCTGTTTATCGCCATCAATACGAAGTTGCTCCCGATGAACCCGGCTCCACCCGTTACCAATATCGTCATTTTATTTGTCATTGTCATGGCACACGGAATATTGGTTCATCATGATTGTAGAGTACTGCGGCTGGTCAAGTTGAAGCGTGCCTGATACGCGCGTAGCGTCTCGAGAGCCCACTCATGCTCATATAGTAAGGCATCTATTTGTTGCGGGATATCATCGAGCTTTTTTGTGTTCGAGCTTTCTTCGACTTTTGCTGCCAGTCTGGATAGATGATCAAGACCCATATTCGCGCTGGTGGACTTCAAGCTGTGGCTGGCCCGATGCAGTGTCTCGATATCGCTTTGTGCCCATGCCTGCCTGATTTGCGTTGCCAATTCGGGGGCGTTTTCAAAATATAGCTTTAACAAGCCTTCACGCAAGTCCGGTTTACCAGGTAACTTGATAAGCGCCATTTGTTCGAGGCGGCTTTCATTAAATCGCTCCGACACAGGCAAGGCCGATTCACGCAAAGGCGTTTCAATCATTCTATCGAGCTGCCCGGGCAATAAATGATCAGGCTGATCGACCAGTATTCGTGCGGCTTGATTGCCTACCCAATACTCCAGCTTTCCCATAATCTGCTGGCTATTGAAAGGCTTGCTTAAATAATCATCCATGCCTTTGGCAATACACAAATCCCTGTAGCCGGCCGTTGCATGCGCCGTCAACGCAATGATTGGCGTGTGCTTCATGTCAAGCAATGGATTGGCTTCCATTCTCCTGATTTTTTCGGTCGCTTCAAAGCCATCCATTCCAGGCATTTGACAATCCATGAAAATAATATCGAAGCGCGTTTTTTTCGCTTCTTCAATGGCCGAAAATCCATCGGAAGCCAGTGCAACCTCGCAACCGATATTTTGCAGCAGCAACGACGCAAATTCCTGATTGACCGGATTGTCCTCGACCAACAGTACCTTGGTGCCCTGGAATGAACTGGATAAATTGTCGTCGGCATTTTCTGCCAGTGGCCTGTCCGAATTAATCCGTACAAATTCCTGCAAAGTGTTGCGCAATGACGACCTGTCGATCGGCTTCAATATCCTGGCCAAAACCTCCAGCTTGGAAAGCTCCATCACCGCATAAATGCTCGAAGCCGGTGTCATGGCAATAACTTTGGGTTGAATCGGAAATACACCTTGTTCGATGTCTTTTGCCAAAATGGCGGCATTGTTGTCCGGCAAGCTCCAATCAAGCAAAACCAGATTGATCGTTGTCGGATATTTTTCCGCGGTTGCCAAAGCCAGGGTTGCTTCGGCTGCCGTTTGCACAAGCAGGCAATTGACTCGCCACTTCAGCAGAATGCGCCGTAACATGCCGCCAACGCGCGGATTAGCCTCGACAATCAGCACTTTAATCGGTATATCGAAAACCGGTTCGCGAAGGCCTGCATCATCCTTGGCCAGCGGTGCCTGCAGTTGCACCGTGAAATAAAAGCGCGAGCCGCTGCCTATTTGGCCAATCATGCCGATATTGCCGCCCATCAACTCGGCAAGCTGCTTTGAAATCGCCAAACCCAAACCGGTACCGCCGAAACGCCTTGCCGTTGAACTGTCGGCCTGGGCAAAGGCGTCGAAAATTCGAAGCTGCGCATCATCGCTGATACCAATACCGGTATCCATCACGTCAATGCGCAGACCATATTCGTTATCGCTGTCCGAGTTGTGCGAAACAATGACGCTGACACAACCCTGCTCGGTAAATTTAATCGCATTACTCACCAGGTTATTCAATATTTGTCGCAAGCGAATCGAATCGCCCCTCACCCTTACCGGAACTTCATCGTCGATTTCGAGCGATAAATCCAGACCTTTTCGACCTGCGCGCTCGGCAAACAATCCGATAGTGTCTTCGGCCAACTCCCAAAGATCGTAGTCGGCTTCTTCCAGCACCAACTTGCCCGCCTCAATGCGGGACAGATCGAGAATATCGTTCAATACCTCCAACAGCGCATGACCCGAACGCGAAACCGTATCGGCTAGCCGTCGCTGGTCAGGCTGTAACTTTGATGCCAGCAACAACTCGGTCATGCCCAAAACGCCGTTCATCGGCGTCCGGATTTCATGGCTCATATTGGCGAGAAACTGTGATTTTGCACGGTTGGCGGCTTCGGCCGTATCCCGCGCAACTTCCAGTTCATAAACCGTTTTCTGCAGGCTTTCGTTGGCGATTTCAACTTCGCGGGCGCGTCGATTGGCAAGCGCTTCAAGTTGATCCTGGTAACCGTAAGAGCTTGCATCGCGTTCCTGCAAGTGTGCGAGCAAATGATTGAAGGCAATTACAATATCGCCAATTTCATCCTGGCTTTGCACATAGACCCGATCACTGAAATCGGTCGTCTGCGTGACCTGCTGGATTTTCTCGTGCATCTTCTGCAAAGGCAGTTGCACCAACTTTCGGGTTCTCCAGGCGATGTACAGGCCGAACCAGATGGCTATCAGCAAACCTGCCAGCATCAGCCAGTAAAACCAATACGGCCTGTCCTGCAACTCTATGTATTTGGTCGTTATTTCCAGACGGCCAATCACTGTATTTTTGATTTTGATATCTTCGGCGGTAAACAGGGTGTCAGCCGCCTCAAAGGCCAGCCCCCGATCAGTGCCCTGGTTGATGCTGATTGCCTTGTCGCTATCCCATGTCACATTCGACAGCACGCTGCCGTCATTCCGGTAAATCCTGGCATAAACCACATTTGGGTAAGCCAGCGCGTTCAGTAGCTGCTGCTTGGCCATTTTCTCGTCATCGAAAAAAGTGGCGGGTGCCACATTCAAGGCCATGATCCTGGCGATATCCTGAAGGTGCTTTTCTTCCTTGCTGCGATCAGCCACGACTTCGGCGCTTAAAAGAGCCAGCGAAAACAGGAATACAGCGATGATACTGGCGGTAAAAACGCTCAGGCTCAGTCTGCGGGCAACGCTACCCTTGTTTCCGAAAATCGAACTCAACCACATATTATTTATCCAAAGAGCTGCGCTTTTTTGCCTAAAACAAGCGGAATTTCACGAAAACCCGGCGTCCGAACAACCTTTGACCACGAAAATTAAACCACTCGCACCACTAAAATGCCTTACACGCTATCGCTATATGCTACAAATTGTTACATTAATCACTATTCTGACATCGTGAGTTGAGAAATAGTGGAAAACAGAGTAAACCCTCGCCCGCAAGTGGCTCATGTTGAAGACGATCCAAGCCACCGCCTGCTTGTCACTACTTTACTTGAAAGTTCAGGCTTTGAAGTCCATAGCTTTGCCGACACCGACAGCTTTCGCCGCCATGTCAGGGGCAGCTCCGTGGACCTTGTACTTCTGGACTGGATGCTGCCCGATGGCTGCGGCCTGGAATTGCTGGAATGGATTCGCGCATCGAACCAATCGAGGTTGCCAGTCATTCTCATCACCGGCCGTGAAACCGATGAAGATGTCGTCACCGGCCTCACTGCGGGAGCCGATGACTACATCGTAAAGCCGCCGCATCCCCAGCAATTGCTGGCCAGAATCAATGCCGTCATGCGCCGTTCCGGCTTCGCCGCCCAAACCACCAGCAATAACGAATTCGCCCCTTATTTCCTGCGTGAAGATTTGCGCGAAATCCATCTGAACAATGTCCGTATCCCCACCACGGACCGCGAGTTTGACTTGATGCAGTACCTGTTCCGTCGCCGCGGCAATATTGTCAGTCGCGAGACCCTGCTCAAACAGGTCTGGAATATGCAGGGACTGGTCAGCTCTCGCACGGTCGATACCCATGTCAGCCGCTTGCGCAAGAAGCTGGAGCTCGAAGGCCAGCATGGATGGACCCTTTCAGGGGTTTTTCAGCATGGCTACCGACTTGAGCAAAATAACGAAGCGGTTAAGACGGCCTGATAAAAAAAACTTCGGAATGACGTTTTTTGTAGTCTGCCCCGACAGCACCAAAACAGCCTGGCGGGAATCGATAAAGTTTCAGAAAGCGGTGATTTGCCTATTTGCCTGCAGAGATTGGATATATTTCGATAAATTTTATAAATAAAGATAGTTAATTGCTTTAGTCCTGTAGTTTTCATTTTTCACGTTCACAAGCATATGAAATCTTATTTTTCCATAGCAGCCCTTGCGCCGGCCAATATTCAAATAAAAGATCCGGCTTCATCGCCAGGGCGCTAACCATGACAAAGTCGGCGCAGGTAAAACATTTTCTGATTGACGACTGGCTGGTTGCGCCATCGGAAAATCTTATTCAACGGCATGGCACAAAAATCCATCTCGAACCGAAAGCGATGGATGTGCTGTGCCATCTATCCAGAAATTCCGACCGTGTCATCAGCGCCGAACAGCTTCTGATTCAATGCTGGCCAGCATCATCGTTGAGCGATAGCGTTGTCTATAAAAATATCGCCATCCTGCGCAAAGCCCTTGGCGAAAAAGCGCCTGGCTCCAGATATATTGAAACCATCTCCAAGCGCGGATACCGGTTGCATGCGCAGGTCACACCGATCATGTCGACCACTATCCGGGGTGCGCTTGAGGAAAAAGAGAATTTCGAACGCGCACTACGCGTTCTCAACAAATTAAGATTGAAACAAATTCAAAACGAAGAAGCCGATTCACTGGACGTGACGCTGCTGAAAAAAAACAGCGGTCGTCTGCAGAAAATCAGCAAGCGCGTGTTTGAATATGTACTGGGCATACCCAGCCACGAAAATTTCAACGAGTAATTTCGCCCTGAAATAAAAAAACCGCATCACTTGTCTATGGTGATGCGGTTTTTTGTTTCTACGATAAATTTTCCGTGTGGTATCAGAACGGAATATCGTCTTCCGGGAACGGATCATCGTTGCGGGAAGGCGGCATTTGATTGCTGCTACTGCTGCCACCACCGCGTGATTCATTCGAACCGCCGCCATATCCACCACCGCTACTGCGGGGAGCGCCGCCACCCATCGGGCGCGAACCGCCGCCTTCGCCACCACCTGGCTTGCCACCTAGCATTTGCATGTCATCGGCGAAAACGTCGGTGGTATATCGCTCAACGCCGTTTTTATCGGTGTATTTGTCGGTACGCAATCGGCCTTCGACGTAGACCTGGCTGCCTTTTTTCAGATATTCGCCGGCAATTTCAGCCAGCTTTCCGAAAAACTTCACGCGATGCCATTCGGTACGTTCTTTTTGTTCGCCGGTCGCTTTATCTTTCCATGATTCGGAAGTGGCAATACTGATCGTGGTCATGGCAGAGCCCGACTGTGAATAGCGCACTTCCGGATCATTACCCAAATTACCGACCAAAATTACTTTGTTAATACCGCGAGCCATGGGCTAATCCTTCTCTGGGAGTTCAAACACAGCTTAATTATAAGCTGAAGTCACGGCTGTCAGGATTTATCCTGTTTTTAGGTAAGAATTCCCCGATGAAAGCCTTATAATTGGCGCATGTCTGCCCAAATATTGAACCCGGCCCTGCCCGGCATCAAAGAAATCCAAACCCTGACGACCAATGAAATGGCCGCCGTAAACGATTTGATTCGTGAACGGCTAAGCTCCGAAGTCGCGCTGATTAACCAGATTTCCGAGCACATCATCGCGGCAGGCGGCAAACGCCTTCGACCAATGCTGGCCACCATTGCGGCGCGTGCGCTCGGGCATGCCGGCGCAGAACCCACCCAGCTTGCGGCCATTGTCGAATTTATCCATACGGCGACCCTGTTGCACGATGATGTGGTCGATGAGTCCAACCTGCGTCGCGGCCGTAAAACCGCCAATGCACTTTGGGGCAACGCTCCCAGCGTGCTGGTCGGCGATTTTCTGTATTCACGGGCATTTCAATTGATGGTCGAGCTGGACGACATGACCATCCAACGCGTACTGGCCGATGCCACCAACGCCATTGCCGAAGGCGAAGTCCTGCAATTACTGCATGTGCACAATCCCGACACGGACGAACCCACCTATCTGCGCGTGATTGAGCGCAAAACCGCCATCTTGTTTGCCGCCGCCACACGCCTGGGCGCACTGGTTGCAGGTGCCGATGCCGATACACAACAGCGCTTTTCCGATTACGGCCTGAACCTGGGCATGGCATTCCAGATTGCCGATGATGTGCTGGATTACACCTCGGATGCCGAAACGCTGGGTAAAAATCTGGGCGACGATCTCGCCGAAGGCAAAGCAACACTGCCGTTGATTCACGCACTTTCTCTGGCCAATCAAGAGCAGGCCGCACAATTGCGCAACATCATCGAAACCGGCGACGCAACCGCCCTGCCTTTCGTGATGCAAGCCATTGAAGAACATCAAAGCGTGGCCTATAGCCATGCACGTGCCGTGGAATACGCAGCCCGTGCCGAACACGCAATGAGCCGGGCGCCCGAAAGCGCATGGAAAGATGCCCTGCTGGGCCTGGCGCGTTACGCCATCGAACGGAAGCATTGAGTAGGGTGGGCATCGCCCGCCTGATGCAATTCAAAACAGGGTGGGCGGTGCCCACCCTACGAGGTTACTTCGAAGCTGAAAATCTTTCGGCAAAGAAATTACGCATCATTTTCATGCTGCGCATGTAGCTTGGCTCGTGATATTGGCAACCCGGCACGGTGTTGTGTTCATCAGGCTCGGCAAAGCAATGCACCGCACCACCAAAATTCACGAACTGCCAGTCCGCTTTTGCATCCTGCATTTCTTTCTGGAAAGCGGCAATCGACTCGGTGGATACGAATTTGTCGTCACCGCCATTCATGACCAATACCGGTGCCTTGATCTGACCCGCCTGGGTCGGCATCTTGGTAGTCAGATTGCCGTGAAATGTTGCCACGCCATTGATATCGGCACCGCTACGGGCAAGGTCCAATGCAACTGCACCACCAAAACAAAAACCAATCGCACCAATGTTCTTGATATCGACCGGCGCTTTTTTGCCGGCCGCTTTCAGTTGCGCCAAGGCCTCTGTAATGCGCGCGCGCAATTCTTTGGGATCCGCATAAACAGCCGTTGCCGCCTTACCGGCTTCCTCGGGGCTCTTCGGGCGCACATCACGGCCATACATATCGACTAACAAAACCACATAGTCTTTGCCGGCAATGGTTTTTGCCTTGCTGATCGCCGCATCATTGACGCCATACCAGTTAGGCACCATCAACAAGCCCGGGCGCGGTTTTTTGGCGGCATCATCCCAAACCAGATAACCGTCAAAATTTTTACCGCCGTGAGCCCAGCTTATTTTATCGGCGCGTTGTGCTGCCATGGAAACACTGCTGATCAGCAGAAAAGAAAGGACGAGTAAAACTCTCATGAGGAACTCCCTGGATTTTTCAGATGAACTTTATAAGCGATGATGCGTTACAGCCATGTGTACAGCTAGCTGACACCCATGCCCGGAATGGCGCTGATCATGTCGGGATCAAAACCGGCGGCTTTGGCAAAATGTTTCCCGCGTTCCACATAATCCTTGTAGCGGGGGAAACTCGGCGCACCGGGCGACAATAAAATCGCGCCCTCGCTTTCCAGTACTTCACGCCCCATGCGAATGGCATCTTCAATTTCTTTTGCTTCCAGCAGGACAAAATGCGATTTATGCGTGATGGGTTTGAGCCGCTCGTAAATACGCGGACCATTTTGTCCCATCGTAATGACCAGCTTCGGCGGGTCAACAGCCATCCGGTCGGCGAATGCGCCCCAATCCAGGCCGCGATCATAACCGCCAACGATAATCGCCAGCTTCATGCCCTTCAATGAATCCAGCGCCGCCATGCTGGCATGCGGCGTGGTGCTTATCGAATCATTGATGAACTGCACGCCTTCGCGGGCACCAAGATTTTGCAGGCGATGCGGAAGAATCTTGAACAGATTGACGCTGGCGGCCAACGGCACGGCATCGATTCCCAGCGCTTCGACCGCCGTCAAGGCAGCGCACAGGTTGATACGGTTATGGATGCCGGGCAATGCAATGCTGCGTAAATCCATCACGAACTGGCTGCCGCGATACAGCGCGTTTTCTTCCACATGCCAGCCGTCGGGATGATTGAAATAGCGCACGCACGTCGGGTCGATGGCTAGAGTAGCCAGACGCTGGTCGGCCGCATTGATCACGACCGTACGCGCGCCGGAACTCAGCGCCAATGACATTTTGTCGTCGAAATAACGCTGTTCGCTTCCGTGCCAATCCAGGTGTTCCGGAAAGAAATTCAGAATCACGGCGACTTCGGGATCGATCGCTTCACGCGTCTGGTAACTGGATAATTCAATCGCCCAGAATTGTGGTGGCGGATCAACATCCAGCAATTCGAGCAGAGGCAAACCGATATTGCCGGCCAGTGCAGTGCGACGTCCGGCACTACGCAACAGATGCGCAATCAGGGCGGTGACGGTACTTTTGCCTTTTGTGCCGGTAACGCAAATGGTGCGTTCATGCGGGTGCTCGGCAAACCACAGGGAAGTGCCACCGATGAATTTTGTTCCATGCAAGGAAGCATCGACAGCCGGCGATGAATACGCACTGATGCCCGGTGATTTGATGACGTATTCGAATTCGGCCAATTTGTCGCCGTTGACTTCGGTTTCGACCTGGCAATTGGGATCTTCCATATCCAGCAAGGCAGAGGCTTCGTTTTCATTGCAGAAAACCGTGATCGGCTGGCGCGGCAGGCGCCAACGCAAGGCGGCCAAGGCAGCCCGGCCTTCACGGCCATAGCCCCAGATGGCAACGCGCTTGTTTTCCAGATCAGAAATTTTCACGCAACACGCTCCAGACCGTCGGGGGAATGCCGTGTTGTTCGTCAGCCTGCATCAAAGGGGCGATGGCAAGCTCGTCGGCATTCAACATGGGTTTTATTTCGCGGACGAACCGCGCAACGATAGCATCTTCACGCCAGCTCGCGCTCGCCGCCAGCAAATTCATGGCCGCCCGCGACTCCTTGCCCTCGCCCACGCATTCGAATGGCTTGTGATCCTGATACTCCATCAAGGCATCGAAGCCTGCCGTCTGTTCGGTTTCATCCAGCAAATTGCGGCCGAAGATATTCAGCAGACGCGGCTTTGGCATAAACGGCGCCAAAGCCAGAAATACAAAATGGCATTTAGGACAAATACCGCACCAACGCTGCGCCGGCTTGTCGCCAAGGATATGAAAGTTGCGGTTGCAAGACGAAAAATGGGCGTCGTAACGATCAATATTCGCGAAAGCGCGGGCAACGGCCAATTCCGAAAACGGGCGCAACAACGAGTAGTAGTTCAAATCCGCTGCGACATATTTTTTCACCTGTGCCGCGAATGCCTGTTCGAATGCCCAGCCTTTCGACCATTGATGATTCACCTCGCCAGTGCCCGGAATAATACTGCCGTAACTGGCAGAACGTTCGTTTGAAAAAACCACCTGATTGGATTGATTCAAGATGGCAGCCATCACCAGAATTGCCGAGTTCACGGCAGTCACCGGAATATGGCCATTCAATGCACCCTGCTTGTTGATTTCAAACAAGGCTGGCGGCAATTTTCTTTCGATATTCAACAAGGGCAAACCCGTGCGCTCGGCACAGGCCTTGATCAATGGCGAACTGCCAATCCAGGTAACGGTTTGATTGATCCCGGCCGCACGCAGCGCTTCAATGCTAACCAGTGAGTCCTTGCCGCCGCCAATGGCCACCAATGCATGATGTTTCAAGTTTGCGGAAACGGCATTTGTTTGCGTTTGGTCACTGGAAGGAAATTTTATTTTTCCGCGCAAGTTCAAACCGTTTCGATACGCAAACTCGCCGAGCCCGTTTTCATACACCGATTGCAGGAACTGTGCGGTGTCGGCATCGATATCACCGGATTCAATTTTTATTTCCGGCGGCACGGCAGCTTTGTAATAACTCACGCCGGCAATAAGGTGCAACAATTTCAATGCTTGTTCTGAAGCGGTTTTTTGTTGTGCATTCAATGCAAATGGCGCGCCCGGAAATTGCACCGTCTCGACGAGTTCATCGCCATCGTCAAAAGCATATGCCAATGAAGCAATACCGCTTTGCGCATCGAAATCGCAGCGGACGAAGCGAAAGCTTTTTATCTTTTCGCGATTGAAGGTTTTATCAGTCATGGATTATTTCCTCCTGCGGCAATTCGCGCAGGTTGTAACGATTGGCCATTGCAAAGCCATAAGCACCGGCATTGGCAATCAGGACAACATCGTTTTCAGAAGTGGTATCGGGAAGGCAACGGCGATGCCCGAAAACATCGCTGCTTTCGCAAATCGGGCCAACGATTTCGGCCGCCTTGCCGTCGGGTTCATTCAGTCGCGAAAGGTTCACGATCTCGTGCCAGGCGTCATACAGCGCCGGACGCATCAGGGCGTTCATGCCCGCATCCAGGCCGATGCGACGAACACCGAGCTTGGTATTGGTTTGCGTCACCCTGGTCAGCAGCACACCCGCTTGCGCGACCATAAAGCGGCCTGGCTCAACCCAGCATTGATACTGCGGATATGCTGCTTTCAATTCCGACAACACATTGCTGTATGCCTGCAAATCAAATTCGGCGTCGTCATGTTTATACGGAACGGCAATGCCGCCACCAACATCGATGCTCGACACCGTGCCGAGACGATCGGCAATGACTGCCAGTTGTGCATACACGGTCGCCCAATGCTGCGCATCGACAATGCCGCTACCGATATGCGAATGCAATCCGACAATGCGCGTGTTCAATTTTTTTGCTTCTGTTTCGAATTCCGGTACATCGCCGACGGCCAACCCGAATTTCGCTTCCTTGCCGCCGGTGCGTACTTTTGCGTGATGGCCCTGGCCGAAACCGGGATCGACTCGCAGAATGACATTCTTGTTCGTAAATACATCCGGCCATTGTTGCAGGCAACTCACGCTATCAATCGTGACATTCACGCCTTGGACGAAGGCAAAAACATATTCGTTGCGCGGTGCAAAACTGGGGGTAAACAGAATTTCGTCGGGTTTGATATTCGGCACATTCGCCAGAACGTGTTCGAGTTCGGCTTGCGATACACATTCCAGACCGAAGCCTTCTGCATGAATCGTTCGCAAAATTTCGGGATGCGAATTCGCCTTGATCGCATAAAAATGCCGATCAATCGCCGGAACCGCTTTCAAGGCTTTTGCCTGGGCACGAACAGTCGCCAGGTCATAAACATAAAGTGGCGTGTTATCGGCAGCTTTGGCGATCAAGGTTTCGCGCTTGGTTTGCCACCATGTGATGGTGCGTTCCTTATGGGCTGATTCAATCTGGTTCCAGCTCGGCCCGAACACTTGCGCTTCATCCACTGGCATCGCGCCCGATGCAATCAGCAAGGCATGCAAAGTCGGCATCAAATCTTCGGCGAAACCTTCATCGACGACAAAAGTAAGATTCAAATCATTCGAACTTTGCGAAAGCAAATGCACGCGCTCGCGACCAAACTCGCTCCAGACGTCTGTCAGCTTATGCAACAGGGAACGCATGCCCCGGCCAACCAGGGTAATCGCGCTACAGGGCGCAATGACTTTTACCCGACACACTTCCGACAGGTCTGCACACAGGGCATCGAGAACATTGGAATTGACCAGGTTATCCGAAGGATCCAGCGAGACCGTCACATTGGCTTCCGATGAGCCGATCAAATCGACCGACAAGCCATGCTTCTTGAAGCGCTCGAACACATCGGCCAGAAACCCGACCTGTTGCCACATGCCGATGGTTTCCATCGATACCAACACGATACCCCGGCGCGAACTGATGGCTTTGACACCGGCAACCGATGCGCTGCGATCGTCGATTACGGTACCGGGCATGTCGGGCCGTTCGGTATCGCGAATCCAGATGGGTACGCGCAAATCGCGGCAAGGATGGATACAACGCGGATGCAAAACCTTCGCACCGGTCGATGCAATTTCCTGTGCTTCTTCGTAATCGAGTTTCGACAATAAACGGGCTTGCGGGACGACACGCGGATTGGCGCTGAACATGCCCGGCACATCGGTCCAGATTTCAACACGGCGCGCCTTCAACAATGCGCCGAAGTAAGCGGCCGAAGTATCGGAACCGCCACGTCCCAGAATCGCCGTATTGCCATCGGGGTGACGTGCAATGAAACCTTGCGTGATAAACAAATTTGCATCGGTGGCAAACATGTTTTCGACATTTTTCGCCGTTTGGTAATCACAGGAAACCGAAAGCCGCTGTGCCCAGGCGGTTTGATGCGGCATCAGGACGGCTTTCAAACCATCACGCGCATCGCACCAGCGTACGTCCATGTTTTGTGTGCACAGATAGGCAACGCCGAGTGTCGATGACAGCAACTCGCCTTGCGCCAGAACTTCGGCCTGCCAGGTAAGTTCACGGGTATCTCGACGGGCATCGCTTGCCAAATCCTGCAAAATCCCGAAGCGTTCCGATAAAACCTTGTCGGCATCGATTTCGAGCTCAAGACAAAAAGCACGGTGCTTTTCGATCAAGCCATCGACCAGACCCTGGACGGCCGAACGATCGGCATATTGATCGATTATCGACTGCAGAGTGTTGGTCACGCCCGACAATGCCGATACCACGACCAGAACCCGTACTTTTTCGTCTTCCATGCGTTTTCGCATCAACTGGCCGATGATATTCCAGCGATTGCGACGCGACACGCTGGTGCCGCCGAATTTCAATACAATCCAGTCCGTGGGGTTCATTGCTCGATGGGGCCTGCTTAAAGACAAATCAAAGGCCAAATAATAAACTATGAAGCCCCCCGCTGCTTATAATTTTTGGACACAAGATGCCACCAAAACGTTTCTTGCAAGTCGATGTATTTTCCAAACGACCTGGCTGTGGCAACCCCCTTGCGGTGGTACTCGATGCCGATGGCCTGAGCAGCGAGCAAATGCAGACCATTGCTTCCTGGACCAACCTGGTGGAAACGACTTTCGTGCTGCCACCAACGCAGGCAGACGCCGACTACCGTGTTCGTATTTTTACACCCCAGCGCGAGATCCCGTTCGCCGGGCATCCCAGCCTGGGCACGGCACATGCCTTGCTGGTATCGAAACAAATCCATACGAAAAATGGCGAGATCGTGCAGGAGTGCGGCGCCGGCCTCATACCCATACGCATTGAAACCTCGAAAAAATTTCGCCAGCGATTATTTTTTCGCGCGCCAGCAGTGAAAAACATTCAGGCATTTAATTCGGGCATTACCGAAGCGGCAAATGTGTTTTCACCATTGAAACTTGGCGAACTGATTCCCAGCCTGGTCGAAGGCGGGCGTAAATGGTGGATCGCCGAAATGCAGGATGAAAAATCCTTGCGCGCATTACGGCCGGATCATTTGGCAATTACTGCAATGTCCAAAGCAAGCGACAGCATGGGGCTATGTGTTTTCTCACGCTGCAGGAATCAGGATTACCAGCTTGCCGTTCGCGCTTTTGCGCCGGCATTCGGCATCAAGGAAGACCCGGCCTCCGGCGCGGCCAATGCCACCATCGCGGCCTATCTGCTCGATTGCGGCGCCTTGAAAAATATTGGCCACAATTATCGCGTCAGCCAGGGCCGCGAAATCGGCCACGATGCCACCATCGATTTACGCGCGACACAACAAGACGATATCTGGGTTGGCGGTGAATGCCAGACCGTCATTAACGGCACAATGGATTGGAACGCATGAAAACAAGAAAATACATGCAATGCGACGTATTTGCCGCATACGCAGGAGCAGGCAATGGTTTGGGGGTGGTACTCGATGGTGAAAATCTCGGCACCGAACAGATGCAGGCATTCGCAAAGTTCACTAATTTGTCTGAAACCACTTTCGTGCTGCCCGTCAGCAAAACCGAAGCCAGTTACCGGGTAAGAATTTTCACCCCGATGTCCGAACTGCCTTTCGCAGGACACCCGAGCGTCGGCACGGCGCATGCGGTTCTGGAATCAGGCCTGGTCATTCCGGAAAACGGAACCCTGATACAGGAATGTGCTGCCGGCTTATTGCCAATGCGCGTTGAAGGCGAAGGTGCCAATCGAAATATTTTTGTGCGTGCACCGCGCGGGAGAATCGTTGAGCATGATTCCAGCGTTCAAGACTTGCTGGCAGCTGCGATAAAAAATATGTCACCGGGTTCTTTGCAGCCCACGCTGATGAATAACGGTCCAAATTGGTGGTGTATCGAACTTGCAGATGAAAGCGCAGTTCGGGACTTGAAACCCCTGCTACCTGAAATTGCCGCCCTGACATTGGCAAGTAATTCTGTTGGATTATCGGTTTTTGCACGAGCCAGCTCGACGGATTACCAGCTGGTCGTTCGCGCTTTCTGCCCTGCAGACAGCATCCCCGAAGACCCGGTTACCGGCAGCGCCAACGCCTGCATTGCCGCACTGATGCATGAGAAAAAAGCATTGGGCGATACGCAGGGCAGTTACATCGCAAGCCAGGGCCGCGAAGTCGGTCGCAATGGTTTTGTACAGGTACGCATTGATGATGAAGGCGAAGTCTGGATTGGCGGAAAAACGCAGACGGTGATTGTTGGCAGCCTGAGCTGGAATTAATGTAGGGTGGGCATTGCCCGCCGGTATGTAAAAAACAAAGGAGCCATTCGGCTCCTTTGTTTTTATTCAACATCGAAAAGATTAATAACGCGAATAACGTCCGTCGTGATCCTTGTAGCCAACCTGGCGGCTGCCATCCGCTTCGACATTCACGCGAACGCGGATGTTGCTGCCGGGGTGGTAATCGGTTTGCGTGGTGTACGTCTGGCCGTGATATTCAAAGGTAACGCGATAGCCGGTTACGCGGGCATCGTCATAACGGTTGTCGTAACGGTCATGGTCATAACGGTCCTGATAGCGTTCGTTGATGTAACGATCGCGGCCGGAACGATAATCGCGGTTATTGTCGTTGCGATTGTTTTGATAACCGTAACCGTATTGATCGTCGTTCACCATGCGGCAACGCAGCTGGCCGTTTGGCTCTGTGTAGTAACCGTTGCTTTGGCGGTCATTGCGGTAATCATAACGATTATTCGAATAACGATTGTCATGTTGTGCGTCGCGAACAATGGCATAACCGAGAATCGCACCTACCGCAGTTGCGGCGCGACGGCCATCGCCATCTCCGACATGATTGCCAATCGCAGCACCCAATACACCGCCAAGCACTGCGCCGGTATTATTGCCGATGCCGTTGTGGCGACGGTTGTAGTCATAGCGATTATTGTTATAACGATTGTCGTATCGATTATTGCGCGAAGAAACTACCCAGCACTCGCGACGTGATTGCGAATAATATTGGTCGATAATCGGGTCGACGCTTATGACGCGTGCCATATCGTAACGCACGCCGTTATCGGCATAATTATTATTGCCGTAATTGTCGTTGTAGTCGTTGTTGGAACTGTAAGCACCTTGATCATGATTGTAATAATCATCGGCAAACACGGCACCGGAAAGCGCGGTAGATGCCAGTGCAAGAGCAGTCAGTGCAAGACGTTTCATAATGTACTCCAAACGCCCAATTGGCGTGCTGCGAACATTACGGTGGTGGAAATTAAACATTCCTGAATTGAACGCTAGCGAAAAATACCATTCAGGAACGCGACAGCCTGCAGTGCGAACTGCGCCGCGTTTCTTCCAAGCAAAGGCCCGACATGGCTGGTTTTCGGAAGAACAATAAACGACGCATTCAGTTTATCGGCCAGGTTTTTCGTGACCGAAAAAGCAACGTCAATATCCAGTTCGGAAGCCATGACGAGCACCGGGCATATTGCTTGAGTAACTTCGATTCCCGCCATGGCGGCATTCATGACGGCACCGGATTCATCACGCCAATGCCGGAATGCAAATAGGCAAGTCATTTCATCGCTGTCGAATAATGCGCGCCGCGAACCTGCAAGACTTGCATTTTTCCTCCACGGAATAATGGCGGAATATTTTTCTTTTGGTGCCATTTGCAAATGCAGTGGCGCTGGCGGCATCGGGTTGACCAGTATCAAGGCGCCGGCAAGTTCTGCATTCATCAAGGCCAGTAAGCCACCAAGACTGGCACCGATAATTATTTTCGGCGAATCCATCGTCAACAAATGCTGTTGCACTTGTTGCGAATACTCCTGCAATGAGGTTTTTTCCAAACCTGCGGAAGATGGCAATAAATCAGGCGCATGCACATTAAAGCCATGCGCCTGAAAAATACGTTGCCAGATATTCCACTCCCACCCGCCGCCACCGGCGCCGTGCAGGAACAGTACGCCCGGTTTAGACAAGCGTGGCATCCATCGTTACCGGCACGGCGAGTGCGCGTGAAATTACGCAACCGGCTTTGGCCATATTGGCGATTTCCGTAAATTGTTCTGCCGTAATGCCGGGAATATTGCCTGACACTATCAGGTGCACGCCAGAAACCGTCGGGCCTGGGTCATTGCCCATTTCCATATTCACTTCGGCGCGCGTTTCGATTTTTGTTGCCGTGAAACCGGCCTTGCCGAGCACAAGCGATAAAGCCATGCTGAAACAACCGGCATGTGCTGCCGCCAGCAATTCTTCCGGGTTGGTACCTTTCTCGTCACCGAAACGGGTTTTGAAGGAGTAGTTCTGATCGGCGAACAATCCGCTTTGCGGCGTGCTCATGGCACCTTTACCACTCATCAAATCGCCTTCCCAGCGCGCTGTAGCAACTCGTTTAAAGCCCATGGTGGTTCTCCTTTTAATGCGGTTGTAATGGAGGTTTAGTGTAAACCCATTGACCTGTGCTTGAGAGAAGAGAAAACTACAGAGCCCGGCCCATGCCGGACTTACGCCATGACCGACGCGCGACCCGGGGCGGCAAAGACCGCCCTGCGCCCTCCACGCCAGCCATGACGCCCTTCTACCGAAAAGGAGAACAGGCATCATGTCGTATATCACTGCCCAAATCAGAAACATGGCCCTGGCAGGCCACCCAGGCACCGGCAAAACCACATTATTCGAAGCCCTGCTGCATGCCGGTGGCGCAATACAAACGGCAGGCAGCATTGAACGCGGAACCACGGTATCGGATTTCGACCCGATGGAAAAAGCGCGAGGACATTCGCTTAATACCGTGCTGGCATCGACCGATCACGCCGGCATCCATCTCAATATTTTCGACACCCCGGGATATCCGGATTTTCGTGGCCCGACGCTGTCGGCATTTTCCGCCGTCGACACCGTCTGCGTTGTCGTCAATGCCAGCAACGGTATTGAATACGGTACGCGACGCATGATGGAGGTGGCAAAAAGCCGAAATCTTTGCCGGGTACTGGTCATCAATAAAATGGATGCCGATCCCGGAAAGATTCATGCATTGGTTGAACAACTTCGCGAAGAATTCGGCAACGAATGTTTGCCGCTCAACCTGCCCTCGCAAAATGGCAAGGCCGTGGTCGATTGCTTTTTCAAACCCGAAGGCCAATCCGATATTGGTGCGGTGAATGACTGGCATCAAAAAATCATCGACCAGGTCGTCGAGATCAATGAAACCGTGATGGGGCATTATCTTGAAGAAGGCGAAGTAGGATTGTCAGGCGAAGAATTGCACGATGCCTTCGAACAATGCCTGCGTGAAGGACACCTGGTGCCGATCTGTTTTGTTTCTGCCAGAAACAATACCGGCGTCAGGGAATTGCTCGACATCGCGGAAAGATTATTCCCGAATCCTTTTGAAGCCAACCCGCCACCTTTCATCAAAGGCGAGGAACCTCTTCTGGCACTGCCCGATGCAAAAGCGCATGTCATTGCCGATGTTTTCAAAATTGTGAACGATGCCTTCGTCGGGAAGATGAGCGTATTCCGGGTATTCCAGGGTACGGTCCGAAAAGATACCCAGCTGTTCATTGATGATGGCAAGAAGGCATTTAAAGTCGGCCACTTGTTCAAGCTCAAGGGCAAGGAGCATGTTGAAATCGATTTCGCGATTCCCGGCGATATAGCCGCCGTCGCCAAAATCGAGGAAATCCATTTCGATGCCATCCTGCATGATTCGCACGATGAGGATCATATCCATCTGAAACCGATCGACTTCCCCAAACCGATGTTCGGGCTGGCCATTGAAGCTGCCACACGCGGGCAGGAACAAAAACTTTCATTGGCCTTGCACAAGCTGGCCGAAGAAGACCCCTGCTTTCACATCGAGCATAATCCGGAATTGAATGAAACGGTGATTCGCGGACTTGGCGAATTGCATTTGCGCGTGATGCTTGACCGCATGAAAGAACGTTTTGGTGTCGAAGTGAAATCGCGACCACCGCGCATTGCCTATCGCGAGACCATCAGCACAAATGCGGAGGGACATCATCGCCACAAAAAACAAACCGGTGGTGCCGGACAATTCGGCGAAGTGTTTTTGCGAATCGAACCGCTGGATCGCGGTACCGGATTCGAATTTGTCGATGCCATCAAAGGCGGCACCATTCCAGGCCAGTATTTGCCGGCGGTTGAAAAAGGCGTGCGCCAGGTTCTGCATGGCGGTGCGATTGCCGGTTATGCCATTCAGGATGTACGCGTTACGGTGTACGACGGCAAATATCACGACGTTGATTCAAAGGAAATCGCCTTCGTCGCCGCAGGTAAAAAAGCTTTTATCGACGCCATAGCCAAGGCAAGACCGCAGATACTCGAACCGATCGTGGATTTGACGGTATCGGCACCCGAACAACACATGGGCGACATCACCGGCGGGCTGGCTTCGAAACGGGCGCGCATCAATGGTACCGATGCAGCGAGAAACGGCGAAATCATCATCAAGGCGCAAGTGCCTTTATCCGAACTCACCAATTATGCCGCCGAGCTGAAAGGATCTACCGCAGGCCGTGGCCGTTACGATATTGATTTCAGCCATTACGAACCGGTACCTGGCAATGTGCAGAAGCAATTGGTGGATTCGTATCGGCCACATGCAGATGAGGATTGAACCGGCAGAAACGACCTGTGCAAGCTAAAAAATGTGCTGCATACTCCCGCTACATCACATATCTGCGGGTGAATCATGTCAGCACGTTTATCCCTTGTCATCCTCGCCGGTTTTTGTCTGGCTGGAATCAGCGCCTGTGATTCGAAACAGGCGCCGGTCGAAGCCGCCACGGAAACGGCAAAGCCGGTAAAAGTAGCCGAAGCTCCCGAGTTTTCGATTCCCGAAAATGCACCAGCCCTGGTTGACCCCTTCCTGCTCGAAAACGCCGTGAAAGAAAGCGATACGCTGGAATCGCTGCGCAAGCAATATGGCGAAGCCAATGTCGTCGAGGGCGAGCTGCCCGGTGCGGAAGGTGAAACGGCACAAGGCTGGATCATTTTTCCAAATGATGCCGACAAAAAACTCATGATTTATCCAGACGAAACCAACAAGCATCCTGGGACCCTGCTTGTCGACGAAACGACTTCGAAATGGCACTTCGCCAATGCGATAGAAATGGGTACCGACGCCAAAACCCTTCAGTCGCTCAACAAGAAAACATTCCTGTTTTATGGTTTTTACTGGGATTACGGCGGCGTGATTACCGACTGGAACAAAGGCGAGCTGGACAAGAACCTCGCCAACGGTTCGCATCTCAGCCTGCATCTTTGCCCGCCTGAAGATCCGAAATTGCCGGAGAATTATTTAAGTGGCGACGGCACTTTCAAAAGCGATGACCCGATGGCACTGAAATTTCCGCCGGTGGTCTGCCAGTTGGGCCTGTATTTCGCGCAACCGGAATGAAGATCGAACAACAATGAAACAATTCGCCATCACTTTCACCGCGGTCTTGCTTGCAGTCACCGTTGCACTTTTCGGTTACGACTATTTCATCGTAAAGCCGCGTGCGGCAGCGGAATCCCAAACTGCGCAAATGAATCTGGATCACGCACAGACACAGGCGCAAAACATTGCCCGTGATCTGGATGCCGCCGTCACGCAAACCATCAGCAATGCAAACGACACCATGAACGCACAGAGCGGCGAAATGCAAAAACGGGCACTGGCAGCAGATGCCATTGCGCGAGCTTCCATGTTCAAGACAGCCCTGGCCGAATATTTCATGACGAATGGTCGCTGGCCCAGGAACCATGCCGACTCCGGCCTGGCTGTACCGGAAAGTTATGCGGGTGGCGCTGTCCGCAGCATTTCGGTTGGCGACAAAGGCACGGTTATTGTCTTGCTGAATGAAAAAATCGAATCCGGCGCGAAAATAAAATTGATTCCCGAGGCAAATGAACAAAGCTATGTCATCAATTGGCGCTGCACTACCGAAGGATCGGAAGCATTGAAGCACAATCTCCCTGCCTGCAATCAGTAATGCCATGAAAGCAAAGACTGCCAGCGAAGCAAAACGTCTCGAAGATATTCCCAATGTCGGCAAATCCATCGCCAATGATCTGCGTTCGATGAACATCAACGAGCCTGGGCAATTAATCGGCAAGGACCCTTACCAGCTTTATGATCGACTGGGAGAGATAATGGGAGTCCGCAACGACCCCTGCGTCTGCGACACCATGATTGCCGCCGTGCGTTTCATGGAAGGCAGTGACGCCTTGCCGTGGTGGCATTACACTGCCGAACGGAAAAAACATTTCCGCTGATTGTCCGGCTCACGTTTCGGCAATTTCAACCCGGTTACGGCCATGCGCCTTTGCCATGTAGAGGGCCTGGTCAGCCCGTCGCAAAAGGTCATTGAAGTTGGTATCACTTTCCTGAAACGTGGCGATACCGATGGAGACTGTCATCGGTATTTTACGATTATCGATATTCAGTACGTTGTTCTGCACACTTTCGCGCAAACGTTCGGCAGCCAAAATACTTTTCTCGCGATCGGTCTGGTCAAACAGTACGACGAATTCCTCACCGCCGTGCCTGCCAAGTAAATCGTCAATCCGGCCGGCTTTTTGCAGCATGTCGGCAATGTGTTTCAATGCAACATCACCACTGTCGTGGCCGTAACGATCATTCACGCCCTTGAAATGATCGACATCAATCAAGGCGACCGAAAGTACATTGTTATGCCGCTGCGCTGCATGAAAAGCCCGCTCTCCGGCGAGGGCGACCGTGCGGCGATTGGCCAGACCGGTCAAATAATCCGTCGATGCCGCCACCTCCCATTGCCGTCGAATGCGATCGGAACACATCAATAAGTAGGCGGTGGTGCCGATAACCGGCAGTATCGAGACAATAAGTGGCGTTATCGCATTCATCCATGAAGCGCGATACAACATGCTCGGCGCACTGGTAGGGAAGAATAAAAAATACAGCGCGCGAAACAGCATGAACAAGCCAATCAACAAAAAAATGGTCCCCAGCACGGAACGACTGACCGATGCCGCGCGTTTTGAATAAATGCGTAAATATCGTGTGCTGGCGAACAACAATATCGCCATCGCCAGGGAAACAATTACGATGCGCGTATTCAAACTCGGGTTGATCGAGGTGAACCAATAGACGCTGATGGTGGCAATAAGCACCGGTAGTAAAAATACCGGAGATAGCGGCTGACCAGTAAATTGGCAAACAGCTCGCAAATAGGCAAACAATCCGAACAATACCGTCGCATTCGCCAAAGGCAGAATAAAACCGGGCGGCAACATGTCCTGCACAGCCAGCAGCACACATGCCGCAGCTTGCAGCAAGGTACCGACCCGCCAGCTAAAGGCACTTGGACGAACGTCCTCCGCCAGCTCTTTGTGCATAACGCCCAGCACGCCGCCGTTCAGCAACATCATCAGTGTTGCAATCAGGATTGCGGTACGAGGGTCCAGGCTTAGTGTGCTCGACATATTTCCGGTTCATGATTTGGCCAGCGAATGATGAACCGGCGGGCCAGTCCGGGCAAGCCATGACCTGTGAATTGACCGTTGCAATATTCGCGGCCATGATTGGCCATCCATCAACCTGGGGAGGACTTATGGATATCCGCTTTTTTGTTTCCGGCATTGTCATGGGGGTTGCATCCCTGATGGCCGGCTTTGTCGTGCATGCAACGCTGTTGCATGGTGATTATCAAACCATGCCGTCGATATTCCGTTCCGACGAGGAAGGCATGCATTTCTTCCAATGGATGCTGCTGGCACATTTGATGATCGGTTTTGCGCTTACCTGGATTTACCGGCAAGGCGTGCAGGCAGGCGCTTCTTCCCTGGGCCAGGGCATTCGTTTTGGTATCGCGATTTCCTGCCTGATGACTATTCCCGGCTTTCTGATTTATTTCGCCGTATTGAAAATACCTGCCGAACTTGTGCAAAAACAGATTTTATTCGAATTGCCATTTGTCATTTTGATGGGCTTGCTGGTGGCGTTCCTGAATCGCAAAAAATAGACGCTAATGGCGTAAAAAAGAAGCCCGGAGACATATTGCAAAATATTTCTCCGGTTTTTTTGATCAGCCGGCAAGCGTTTTCATTTTCGCCAGAAACTTCTCGACGTTCGCCTTGTTCTTGCCCCAGTCTATGCATTGGGTCTGCCATGCGCATTTGCTTGTGATGTAGATCGCGTTGTCGCTCATCAGACTGATGGATATTTTTTCTCCCCACGAACTCATGTTGAAACCTACCGTGGCATCAATGTGATCAGCGCTTTGCCCGGTTATCGTCCATGACAATGCATCCAGAGCTTGCTTCACGATGACGGGAAAATCTGCCGCCGCGCCGGCCTTGATCAGGTAGCTGCCCGAGAAATGTGCAGGAAATCCAAATGTCATGATGTTCTCCGTTAAAAAAACTTAAGCCCGTTCCAGCATCTTTCGCAAAAATGGTACGGTAATTTTTCGCTGCGCTGCAAGGCTTTCGCGATCGAGCTTGTCCAGCAAAGTGGTGAGCGTCAGCAAATCGCGGCCTACCCGTTTGAACATGTAATCCAGAACAGCTTCATCCAATTCCAGGCCACGTTGCGTTGCCCTTTGCAACAGCACGCTCCGGCGTCCGTCATCATCCAGGCTTTCAAGATTAAGTCTTGTGCATTGGCCGAAACGCGATTGCAAATCGGGGATCAATAATGACAATCCATGTGGTGCCTGACGTGCAGCATAGATAACCACGGCATTACCGGCGCGGGCACGATTGTGAAAATGGAACAAGGCGATTTCATCTTCCTGATTGCCGGCGCAATTTTCGAGGCCGTCCAGACACACGATGTCGGCGTTTTCCTGGTCCGGCAACACTTCCTGCAAACGACCGCCAAATACCGTCAGTGGAAAATACAAGGCGCGACGCCCCTGTTTTTGTGCCGCCGCGCATACCGCCAATAGCAGATGGCTTTTGCCACTGCCGGCAGGGCCGGAAAGATAAAGCCATTCTTTCGACTGGCCGTTTGCAATCGATTGCAACGACGAAACACAATCGGGGCTGCCGACGAAGCCGTCGAAACCCTGGTCATTGGAAAACTTCAGCGTTAACGGAAGTTGCGGTGTCACACATCAATCCCGGCATTCGGTGTTTGTGTATTGGCGCTCTCGATCGGGCTCTGCCCATCGTGCATGACAATCACCGATTTTTCGGCACCGTATAAATTACTGGCGGTGTATTGTTCGTGTGCATAGCGCAGCAACACCATCACCACCGCTGTCACCGGCAAGGCAATCAGTACGCCAAGAAAACCGAACAATTGACCACCTGCCATAATCGAAAAAATGACGGCAACAGGATGCAAACCGATACTGTCGCCGACCAGCCATGGCGTCAGGAAAAAACTTTCCAGCGTTTGCCCGATCATGAAGACACCCAGCACCAAACCAAGATGCATCGGGTCCATGCCCTGCACCAGGGCTGCAATAAGGGCGGCGGAAATTCCGACAAATGCACCCATGTAGGGAACAAAACTCACCAGACCGGCGATAAATCCAATCAGAAAACCAAACTCGACACCTACCAACCACAAGCCCAGTGCATACACCGAACCCAGCGCCAGCATGACGCTGATCTGGCCACGCATGAAATTGCCCAGCACGGCATCCGATTCGTGCGCCAGTTTCATGAACGTTGGCTCGATGGGGCGCGGAATCAATGACTGCAAACGCGCCAACATATTTTGCCAGTCGCGCAGGAAATAAAAGGTAACCACCGGAATCAGGCTGATGGTCGCAATCCAGCCCAGAATGGCCAGGCCGGATTTTGAAATACCGCCGAGTACCGTTGCCGCAACACCACCGGCTTGCGCCCAATGCCCCTTGATTAAATTCACGATCGCCATCGGATCGACATATTGCTTCAGCGAAATATTGAAGCGGCCTTCAAACCACGGGATTACCGTCCCGGTGGTCCATTGCGCCAAACGCGGCAACCACAAAATCAATTCGCGGATTTGTTCTTCTAGCAAGGGAATGATCAACACCAGCGACAACACCAGAATCGATGTCATCAGAAGAAAGACGATGATGACCGCCGTGTTGCGCGAGCGGCCTGCTTTCTCCAGGCGCACCACCAGCGGATTACCCAGCCACGCCAGCAATGCCGACAACACGAAGGGCGTTAGAATCGGCGACAACAACCAGATCAAACCACCGGCCAGCGCCAGCAATGCCAGCCAGCGCCAACGCCGTTGATCACTTAACCAGGTGTTATCCGTCATTGCTTTCTCCAGACGTGCATGGCGCGGCGGCCGTAGCGAATAAAATAATCCAAACCACTAATGATGGTGAAACCTATCACCAACCATAACAACAACAGCAATACGATGGCGGGAATGACGGCAAATGCCAGATTCGCCAGCAGCAAGGCAACGTAAACAATCTGGAAAAAAGTAGTCAGCTTGCTTACCAGGCTCGGCGTGGGCTTGAAGGGGCCAATGGTTTTCCACCAAACCCATGCACCGGTGACGATCACGATGTCACGGCCCAATACCAAAACGCACAACCATGCCGGGATGGCAGCTTGCCAGGCCAGACCGATGAAGCAGACGCTGAGCAATAATTTATCGGCAATCGGATCCAGCAAGCCACCGAGTGCGGTTCGCCAATCGAATTTTTTTGCCAGATAGCCATCCAGCGAATCACTGAAACCTGCCAGCATGGCTATCCAGAATGAAACAACCGGATTACCCGTCATCAGAAAATATAGCAAAGGCAATGCCGCCACCATGCGTGCAATGGTGATGGCATTGGGTATCTGCTTTAAATTCATCGCCCGGATTGTTGGATGATCATTGCAAAACAAACCGGGGCACGGATTTGGTGTCGGGTTCTGGCGCAGCATCGGTATCATTGTCGGATGCGCTATCGGTATCACCATCTGAACTGCGCAAAATACCGCCGCTGCCGATCAAGGTACGAAAACCCTTCATTCCGACGTTCATATCCAGTTCGAGTCGCAGCAATTCAGGCGTTGCCTGCAATACTTGCACGCGTCTCACGATAGCCATCTGCTGCAGATACCCCATCAAGCGGACGAAGTCCTGGCTGTTATCGACACCGATTACATCGATCCGATATTTACCTGCCACACCGGTGTTCAAATAAACGCTGTCGCGTTTGGCGATGGCATCGGCTGCACCGTCGGCACCGGAAGCAATCACCATGCGCGGGTCGGCCTTGGTGTCGACCCAGCGCGCAACTTCAACGCCGCCTTGCGTCATCACCCACTGCGCCGACCAGCCGCTGACCGAGCGATAAACCTTGCCGATAACCTGCGCATCATTCTGGTAACGGGCGGTCAATGGCTGCAAAGCGGCTGCATTCAATGCCCAGATCGAATTCGTTGCTGCCTGCTCGATACTATTGCCACTGGGCAAAAGAAAGCGCATGCCACGTTCCAGACCACGCACTGCCAGTGGCTTCACAACCGCCAATTGCTGCGATGTCACCAGACGCGGGCCACGGCCATCATCAATGGCCAACCACAGAATCGGTCTCGGCCTGGCGCCGGTCCAATATTTCAAACCCGCTGCGCCAATCAAGGCATCAATGGCTTCCGGATCGAAACTGACGACCAATACGTTTTTATAAACCGGCATACCGCTGGCGGTGTCGCCGTCCTGCCGGGTATCGGTGCTTTCGACCAGGGCAGCGGCACTTGGCATTGCACGGCGGATGATGCCGTTGCCGGGTGCGGCCGGATTGCCGGTAAGTTTCACGATGACCTGGGCCAGGGCTTGCGCCGTGGCAATTCGCTTGGCGTTGTCACCGAGCGTATCCATTACCGCTTCACCGCGATAAAGCGCAGGGTCGCGAACCGGCTTGGGCCTGACCGCCGGTTTGTTTGGATCGGTGGCGTTGAGCGCGTCTGCCACCACGCCTTTGCCGATCGATGCGCTGGCTGGCTTGGGTTTTGCCGGGCTAGCTGCGCTCTGTGCGAAGGCCGATGCGCTGATAACTGCAGCAAATATCACGGAAAATAAGGCTATATGGGCTTGGGGGGTCTTTTTCATGGCTACATGTTGCCGCAAGCAGGCAGGGCACGTCCAACTATGCGCTGTTAGAATAGGCACTTTCCCAGCGAATTATTTCCCGTGACCGCCCAAACTCCCCTTACTTATCGTGACGCCGGTGTCGATATTGATGCCGGAAATGAAGTTGTTGAACGCATCAAGCCGCTGGTAAAGCGTACTTTCCGGCCTGAAGTGATGGGTGGACTGGGCGGTTTCGGTGCCCTGTTCAATTTGTCCGGCAAATATCGCGAACCGGTACTGGTTTCCGGCACCGATGGTGTTGGCACCAAACTGAAGCTGGCACAGCAACTGAACCGACATGACAGCATCGGGATCGATTTGGTCGGAATGTGCGTCAACGATGTTTTGGTACAAGGCGCCGAACCATTGTTTTTTCTGGATTATTTCGCGACCGGTAAATTGCATGTCGATACCACCGTGTCGGTTGTTGGCGGCATTGCGAAAGGTTGCGAACTTGCCGGTTGCGCCTTGATCGGTGGCGAAACGGCAGAAATGCCCGATATGTATCCGCCGGGCGAATACGATCTTGCCGGCTTCACCGTGGGCGCAGTTGAAAAATCCGAATTGCTTGATGGTGCTGCGGTTCGTGAAGGCGATGTACTGATTGGTATCGCGAGCAGTGGTCCACATTCCAATGGCTATTCGCTGATCAGAAAAATTTATGATCGCGCCGGCCGCCCTGCCGATCTGGATATCGGTGGCGAAAAATTGATTGATGCCTTGATGGCGCCAACACGCATTTACGTCAAACCGATTCTGGCAATGTTGAAAGAGCACGCCATTCACGCCATGGCACATATCACCGGCGGTGGTTTGTCGGAAAACATCATTCGCGTCATTCCCGATGGTCTTGGCCTGGAAATTAAAGCGAGCAACTGGCCTTTGCCGCCGGTATTCCAGTGGCTGCAGAAAGAAGGCCAGGTTCCGAATACCGAAATGTGGCGCACCTTCAATTGCGGCATCGGTTTTGTGCTGGTGATTGCGGCCGATGATGTTGCAAGTATCGGCGCTGCGTTGGCATCACATGATTTGGCACACTGGACGATTGGTTCGGTCGTAAAAGCCAATGGCGAAGAACGCACGCACATATCGGAATAAAACGTGACGCTTGCTCCCATCAAGAAACTGTCACTGCTTTTCGTGGTGACGGTTTTTTTTATTACCTGGATCCATCCACGCTGGCCGATGGACCAGGGAATGCATAGTTCACTCACCGTGGTGGGTTTGATCTGGCTGGTCTGGCATGCCAAAAAATATCCGATGAAGAATCCCGATTTCTTCGCCATCTGTTTTTTCATTTCGATTCATTGCATTGCTGCGCGCTGGCTGTATTCCAACGTGCCTTACGATGATTGGTGCAAGGCATTATTCCATTGGTCGCCGCAGCAGACGTTTGGTTTCGAACGAAATCATTTTGATCGATTGATTCATTTCCTGTACGGCATTTGTTTCATGCCTGCCGTTGCCAGCTACATCCGTGTAAAAAATAACATCGGCATGCGATCGGCCCTTGCGATTGGCCTGATGCTGATCATGTGCAGCAGCCTGATTTACGAATGGGCCGAATGGGCAATTGCCTTGACGATGTCGCCCGACCAGGCCGAGGCCTATAACGGCCAGCAAGGCGATGTTTGGGATGCCCACATGGACATGTTGCTGGCAACACTGGGGGCCGTATTCACCATTCCATTTTTGAAAAACCGATGACGATGGTTTCCAATCCACTTCGTATCGCCGTACTGGCCTCAGGGCGCGGCAGCAATCTGCAGGCAATTCATGCCGCCTGCGAAAACGGCAGCTTGAAATCCCGCGTGGTTGGCGTGTTTTCCGACAAGCCTGGCTCGGGTGCAATCGCTTTTGCCAGAGAAAATACAATCCACTTCGCGGCCAGAAAGCCCAGTGAATTCAATACCCGGGAAGCTTTCGATGAATACTTATTCAGCCTGGTCGAAGCCGTTCAGCCTGATCTCATCGTTTGTGCCGGATATTTGCGTCTGATTTCAGCTTCGGCGGTACAAAAAGTGCAACCTCGAATGATTAATATCCACCCTTCACTGCTCCCGAAATTCCCGGGCTTGAACACGCATTCGCGTGCTTTGGCGGCAGGTGAAAAACTGCATGGGGCGAGCGTTCATTGCGTTATCCCGGAGCTCGATGCAGGGCCGGTATTGGCGCAAGTGGAAGTCGATGTTCTCGCCGACGATACCGACGAAGAATTGGAAAGCCGCGTATTGGCACGCGAACATGCGCTGCTAGTACAGGTGATCACGGCCATTGAACAAGGTCGAATTATTCTGGAATCGCCGCCATCGAAACCTTTGCAATTGGACAATCAAAATATTTTGCAGGACGACCCATGAAAAAAATTCTCGTTTTGTTTTTTGCCCTGCTTACCCCGTGTTTTGCCCAGGCGATCGTTTCCGTACCGCAGGCAAAAGCACCGGCATCGACATCGCGGCCAAAAGCTTACACCGCTACCTATTCCGTCTTTCGCAATGGCAAGGATCTGGGCGTGGCAACTGTCCGGTTTTCCGATGCCGGCAATGGCCGCTGGGAATTGAATACCCATACCGTTGGAACGGGCATTGCGGCAATTGCCGGCGTTGAAGTCGACGAAGATTCCATCTTGCGCTGGAACGATGGCAAACCGGAAACCGTTGATTACAATTTTGCACAAAAAGCCGGCTGGAAGAATAAAAAGCGCAGCGTCCGGGTCAACGCTCAAGCCAAACAAATTGACAGTCAGGACAATGACAAGTTTTATACTTTGAGATATCAGGTCGGCGTTCTCGATCGCCATGCCGTGACGATTGCCGTAATGCAGGATTTGTTGCAGGGGAAACGTGGCGATCTGTCGTATTCCGTGGCAGACCGTGACGAGCTGCAAACACAGCTATATCGCGTAATAGGCTATGAAAAAATGGGATCTGCGCTTGGCCCGGTCAATACCGTCAAGGTGCAACGCATCCGCGAAACCTCCAACGGTAAAACGACCACGCTCTGGCTTGGCGCAGACAGGCAATTCGTCCCCGTGCGCATTGAACAAAAAGAAAGCGACGGCGATGTCATCGAAATGCAGATCAAAGCCCTGCATTGATCGAAGCATTCAAGTTGCGGCGCGCTTTAAAAAGGCTATCGGATGGAAACGTCCGGTAGCCTTTTCCGTTTACACATAGGTGAACGAAACATCTTGTAACAACTTTTAAAATTTTCACATCTCAAAGACGCTGGCAATTGCCGAAAAAAGGGCAGAGCATGTCCGAATTATCAGAAGATTAACGTTGTTGATTATTGATAGTCGGAATGAATAGGGCTTTGGGGATAGCACTTATGTTCAATAAATTTTACACGGGTGATTTTGCCAGGAAGCAATCCACCAGGAATATCGCGCTAGCTCTCTTGCTAAGCCTCTCCGGCTCATTCGCCAGCCATGCGTATGCCGAATGCAACACGACGGAAAACCCGGCGGTAAATTGCGACCATGCAAATAGCCCGACCGAAAATAATAATCCGCTGAAAATAAAAATCAGCCCGGAAAGCAAAATCGCCAAAGTGGATGAATCAACGGAAATAGTTGTTTCGGTTTCCAAAGAAAAAATACCCGCCCCGAACGCAAAAATCAGATGGACGCAACTCGAAGGCCCGGGAACTGCCAGTCTGTTTCCGGGCACCGGAAAAACCAATGCAAAAGGTTTGAGTCAATTGCGTGTCCAGGTCCATACCCCTGGCGAATACAAATTTCTGGCCGAAGTCTGCGACGATGCCGAAAGCAAAACTTTTTGCGAGCATCCTGCCAGGGCCGTTTTCGATGTGACAGTCAAATTGCCCATTGCGTTTCCTGCCGCCGAAAATGTTTTGTTTGGCGCTGCCATTGCCTCGCCACTGGTGGGCGCAACGAATACACCTGGCGATGCAAAAGTGAAATTTGCATCGCTCACCGCGCAAACATCGACCGATATCAATGGCGCAGTCAATACCAATATCCCGCTTAGTGCGGTTTATCTTTACGGCGAAACCGGCTTTACCGGCCAGAGCGTTAACTGGGTGGTATCACCTGCAGCAACATTGTCTGCCAGCAATACACCGGTTACCGGTAGCGACGGTTTGGTCAGCATCAATTTCCAATCAGCCGCATCTGGCACCTACTTCGTTACTGCAACCGGTACCTGCCCAGGCAATTTATCTGCAGACGTCTGCGCCCCGCCTTCGCAAACTTTTCGCATTCGCATCAATGCACCGGCTTTGGTGAATATCAGCGGTAATTCGCAATCGGCCGGCGTAGGCCAGGCACTGATTGCGCCATTGGTGGTGCAGGCGCAAAACGCCGGTGTCGGAACACCGGGCGTTAGCGTCAATTGGACCGTAGTTTCCGGCTCTGCCACTTTGGGCGCTGCGAGCAGCGCGAGCAATTCGGTAGGGCTGGCAAGCAACACTGTCACGATGGGGGCAACTGCGGGCCCGGTTGTCATTCGTGCCGAACGCGCCGATGCCGCTTCAGCATTTGTGTTGTTCACGGTGAACGCAGTGAATGCGCAACTTACCCGCGCATCACCGGCCACGATGTCGGGCAGTAGTTCGGGCAGTTTCAATCTCACCACATTTTCCAATTACGGCGGTATCGCGAACAGCACAGGGCAAATCAACTGGAGCAGCAGCATTCCCGGACAAACCAGTTTCAGCAGCGCCAGCACGGCCATCGATGCGGCGGGCCGCAGCAATGTAACAGTCAGTACCACGCAGGGCGGCAGCTATACGATTACCGCGTGCTGGAATCCGGCCGGTGGTGCCTGTGTTGCGGGCAATCCCTCCACGACATTTACCATTAGCAGTAATTCATTGCGGATTGTTTCCGGCAATAGCCAGGCCCTGATTGTTTCGCAAACCTCTGCTCCACTTGCGGTGCAATTATTGTCGGGTGGTTTTGCCAACCCGCAAACAATCACCTGGTCGGTCACCGGCCCGGCGACGTTGACTTCGGCAACGACGAGCACCGATGGTGCCGGTAACAGTTCCAATGATGTGATCTTTACCGGAGCCGGCGCGGCGGTAGTCAAAGCAAGCTGGCCACCGGCTGCAGGGCAACCCAAAGAAAGCGTCAGCTTCAATTTATCTTCGACGGCAAACAGTTATCGGCTTACCCCGAATTCTGCATTGAACGTAACCGGCTCGCTTGGTGTGCCAGTCAATCTCAATGTTGATTACAACTTCAATGGTGCGGCAGCAACAAGTTTGCTGACGCAATGGAGCATCGTCAGTGGCCCGGGCGGCGGTGTATTGGGAAGCACGACGGCAACCGTTGCCGCCAATGCCGACAGCGTCAATACATTTACGCCAACGATTGCCGGGACTTATATCATTCGTGCCCAAGGCGGCTGCCCGGCATCGGATCCCGATTGCCCGACGAACGCCGTTGAATTCTCGATCAGCACCGGCGTACTTTCGCAAACACTTTACGTTTCATCCGGTGACAATCAGGCGGCACCGGTCAACACTGCGTTTGCGTCGCCACTCATCGTTCTGGCCAATGACAATGGTGCACCTGTCAGCGGCGTTACGATTGACTGGGTGGTCACGGCGGGTGATTCCATTTTATCCAGCGGCACATCGGTTACCGACGTCAGCGGTTTTGCCAGCATCAATGTGACTTCAGGTCCAAGCAATGGACTGACCACCATTACGGCTACCCGTCAGGATGCGCCATCGGTATCGGTCAGTTTCAATCTTGATGTTGGCACCACCACCTTCACGCTGGCTCCCAATGGTTCGAACAATATCGATCTGCCTCTGGGTTACGGTATTTATCTGTCCGCCAATTACACGATAAACGGCATTCCTGCGGTTGGGCAAAATGTATTGTGGTCCACTGCATCAGGTTTCCTGACTGCGACAAGCGTACCTGTCGATGCCGG